>ERZ808277.8-NODE-8-length-201749-cov-22.648567_pt1 | contig 201749 bp, 170 predicted proteins | sample MGYA00521240_ERZ808277 | MGnify/ENA primary metagenome ERZ808277 (study PRJEB31516, sample SAMN03275599) | gut metagenome | biome: mammalia-associated habitat; material: feces | host: Papio cynocephalus | place: Kenya | collected 2012-07-17 ... | reverse complement strand
TGTACGCGGATGACACCATTCCGCACAAGTGGCTGTTTCGGTGCAGTGCGGATGTATGTTGCCAATATGTTGCATATAGGTTGCAATGAGCGAGAACGGAGTCTATGGCATCATGCTGCCACGCTACGATACGGGAAGACAATGTGTTCTGTTTGCAGTTTTTTTTGTTTTTGCCAAGACTCGGACTGTTATTCCGTTGCCGTCTCTCAGTCAGCGGATTAGGATATGTTGCAAAGGGTGGCAAGCACATCCTTTGTTCGGGCGGGGACTTCACGAAATTGTGTCGGGTGTCTAAAAATGGAGCGGGAATTCCGGGAAGCGGAGATACTGTCTCCATGGTGGCGATTCCAATACCCGATATCGCGGTATCCTCAGCATTGTGCGCAATGGGAGCCTCACGAAACAATAATGTGCCATAGAACACGGAACACCGGTTGTGATAGAACTGCGAAATAATTGTTGGTGGATAGGAATAGCCCGGGATCTTGCCAAACATGTGGAGCAACGTATAGGTGCCGTGATAACATCACGATTATTGGACATAAATGCCACTCTGATAATTAGTACAACTGATGTTAATAGAATAAATGGGGCGAATGAGTCCAATGAAGACGGATCTGATCAATAAAACGAACGGGGCGAGTAGGATATTATTCACATCCGTAACTTACCGGTCTTATCGTACAGAGCCCATAAGACCTGTCTCTCTCGCTCTGAGGAAAGGATATTATAGCCTTGAGTAGGGGGCGCCTTTTCCTCGCCGGAAGAGGTTGTATGTGGTTTCGTGTGAAGGAAACGACGATGTGACCAAAGCCACCGACTCGGATTTTGCAGGATATTATTTTCCAATTGTTCCGCAAAACGTTTGGTTATTTCGCCCTTCGGCAAATCAGGCTCCGTGTCGGGATCATAGATGAGGTGGAAATCAACCTCGTAGTGTCCACGTGCGGGTGACAGCATAGAAGCGTAATAAACAGGGTAGGCAAATTTTGTTGCCAACTGTTCGGTTCCGAGAAGCATATTAACTTCCTGCCCCATGAAAACCATTGGAATCTTGGCGGATTGCTTGCGTGGTCGTTGATCGGCAAGCATGGCATAGATAACAGTATGGTTACTATTCCTATTGCCAATCAAAGTGCGAAGGAGATGATCCATCTCAACCAGCGTTGCTCCTCTTTGGTTGCGTATATTCAGCATTAACTTGTTGAAGAACTTGTTACTGAGTTGCTTATAAATACAATCACATTCTATATTGTATTGTGCAATTTGACTGGCACAGTTCGCCGCCCATTCCCAATTGAGGAAATGTCCCAGCATCAAGAATCCTCCCCCATATTGCCGGCAGCGTGTAATGACCTCTTCCTTATGATGAACAAGAACCAATTCTTGCATCTCTTCAGGAGAGAAGCGGCGTCCAACAATAATCTCCATAATCATATCGGCAAAAGCGGCATAGAAAGCACGTTCTATATGCAATCGTTCTTTTGCAGACTTCTTCGGAAAGGCTATTTGCAGGTTTTCTCGAACCACTTTTTTGCGATAGCGAATCACATGATACAGTATAGGGTACAGAAGCCAACGGGAGACCCCATGAGCAATATGTAAGCGATATTTACAAGATATATGCGACATCAAGCGCAAAAGTAAGTAATTTATTTGTATTGCCAAAATTAAGCAGTACCTTTGTGGTCGTTTTGTCCGAATGCTTTATGATACGTTCTATTCTATATACTCGGTGGGTTGCCTATTTGCAGGTGTTTACTTTTTGGCTGCTGACAGCCTCGTTGCCGTTTCGTATTGCTCCCTTTCAACGTGTCATAATGATAGTTGCCGGCGTGTTTTTTCTGTTGGATTATGTGATAAACAAGCGTTGGCAAGGATGGGAATGGAACAACAACAAGTGGTTTTACGTTATTTTGATTGCCTATTACCTCCTAATCCCCATCTGGCACTTGGCTGATGATGTGTCAACGCCCCGTTTTGGTTTTGTGTTGCAAGAGCGTGTTCCTTTCTTACTGTGCGGTATCATCGGGTTATTGGGATTGAGCAAAGAAATCCGGCTCAAACCTATTGTGTATGTGATGTTGGCAACCTGTTTTGCCGCATCGATGTATGCAATACTGAGAGAGGCGGGTTTTTCGTATTTTCTTCTACCTTTATCGCAACAAACAGAGATTTTCCGATTGGCACGCATTAATTATGTGGCTTCACACATGCAGTTCAACCTCTACTTGAATGTGACGTTGGTATTTGTATTCTGGCTAGTATCAAAGAACAAACTGAAACGGGGTGAGAAGATTGCGGCAGGTTTGCTATCGCTATGGATTTTCTACCTGCTTTGCATTACGGAAGGCCGTGTAGGTCTGGGAACAGGTTTGTTGTTAGTTGCATTGTTTGTAGCTATTGTTTCATTCCGTTATGGTTGGAAAGTGTTTCTGCCCGTTGTGACGGTGTATGCCTGTTTGGCAGCATTGATATTGATGAACAACAATCGTTTGACGCCGGACAATCTGGAGCATGAACCCCGCTGGTTGATATGGGAGACCGATTTGCGACTTATTACAGAGAAACCTATTTTAGGGTATGGCGTATGTGATGCGAAAGAAGCGTTGATACGGGAAGCCAAAGAGGACGGAGAATTGAGTGAGTTTTACACAAGGCGTCTGACACAAGTCTATAACGGCAATTATCAGAAAGTGCAACCTCACAATGCGTTTTTTGAGGCATGGATGGAGTATGGTCTGACAGGACTTGCCATGTTGATATTGATATTTCTGTACCCTTTGCAGATGTTCCCTCGCAGGATCCGCCCTTATTGCTGCCTGATAGTTCTATGCTTTGTGATACAATCGTGTTTTGATTCGTTCTTTGCTCCTTTGCTCTATTGTCTTTCGATTCTATTACTTACTTCTCGAAGCGCGATTTCAGAGGGAAACGAGTCTCAAAAGCCTGCAAAATTGTAGAACGCATTGTCTGCATACGCTCGTCGGACATTTCAACGTCGTTGATGCATATAATGGAACGCCGGCACTGAAGTATCTCATTTGCAATCTTTTGTCCGCTATAAACCGCCATAGAACAATGCTTGGTGGAGATGGTTTGCAGGTGAACACGCCCGATGTGGTAGAGATAGTCGGTATAGAGATATTGATTGCAATTGTCTTTGCGACGCAGGGGAGTGATGTGCATACGGAGCAAAGGTTCCAATCTGCTATATACTTCTGCACAAACGCTTTGCAACATTGGTGTTATGGTGTGCTGCGGACGAATGAAAATAAGACTTCTATTGTGACCTGCAGCAATACGTGCCATACTATCGGAACGCTTTGTTTGCTGCTTGTATAGATTGGTGGCAAAGAGATGATGCGAGAAACGTGTCACTATTTTGTCCCCTCGAAAAAGGTCGCTTTCCTGCAACGGACTGACAGGGAAGAGGTCGTCGTTGAAATAAACAAACCGTTCGGACAAGCCGGGAATGCGATGCAAGAACAACTCAATAGTGGTGCTATTGAATGTGGGAAGATATTCTGAGGGGATGATGTCGGCATGCAGGACAACATGAACCGACTTGCGATTGACCCAATCGGGAACTTGACTTTCGGTGCTGACCAACAGAAAAATCTTGTCGATATAGGGCATATTTTGCTCAATACCTCGCAGGAGATAAGGAAGAAATCCCCAATCGCGATACCGTTTTTTCAAGACAGTCTGCGAGGTTGTCTGTGCATAGGCACGTTGCCATACAGGGTCGTTGCCATTGACGAAAGCGATGACGGCATCCATAAGGTTATCATTATAGTTATTTACAAATCAGTCGTTTGAAGTGTTCTGAATGTCTTCAAACAACCGGTGCCATGCACCAACGATGGTATCGGTTTGAAAACATTTTATCCGCTCGAGAGCCGCTGCGGACATGTTGTGTCGAAGAGATTTGTTGCTCATAAGTCTGTCAAGCGCTATTGCCATTTCCTTGGTATCTTTGGGCGGGACAAGAATACCCGTAACGCCCTCTTGAAGAATTTCTCTCACTCCTGCACCGCAATCGAAACAAACAGCGGGAAGCCCGACAGACATGGCCTCTGTCAGTACATTACCAAATGCTTCGGAACGCGAAGGCAAAACGAAAAGCGAGGCTTCTTGATAGAAAGGCAGGACGTTTGGGGTGGCAGGATAGAAAACAACATTGCGGAGTTGGTATTGCTCAGCCAACTCAAGCAGATGTTTGTGTTCTTTACCATCTCCCACAATATGTAGTTCCCAGTCGGTATGTTTTACCTGCCGCCAAGCATCTAACAAAAGATCAAAGCCCTTGACTGGCGTTTGTCTGCCAACAGCCACCACCACTTTGTTTTGAAGGGCTGATGGAGCAGGTTGGGAGAAAGTGAGCAGATTTGGTATTTTTCTCACGTACTCTGTATGCCAGTGTTTGCGATAGACATCGGCATCATAGTCAGAGAGAACAACCACAGCATCGGAATAGCGTGCTGTCAGGTGACGGGAAAAACAGGATGTGAGTTGAGAGCGATGCGAAACGGTGAAGTATTCTTTATGAACAACTTTATATCCCCGTGTGGATGGGATATTGACAAAAGCACGTGTGGTGCCAATGACGACAATGACATCGGGGCGGAGTTGGCGATAGAGTACACGCAGACGTTTGATACGTCTTATTTCTCGCACTATGACGGGATAAGGATCGTGTTGCGGTGCGAGATAGAACAAAGAAATACGGGAGTCAATACCGAAAAAAGGTTTGGTATTGCTTCCCGTAAAACTTATGATTACCACTTCATCTCCTTGAGCCACCAGAGCATTTGCCAACGATATAGTGGAACGCTCTGAGCCACCACCCAAGTTGATAGACTTAATGGTAAAGACTATTTTCATGCCTGTTTGTAAACGCGTACCCAATCTATGTCCATACGCCCTTCAGCCGGACGCTCGGTCTTTGGCAAGAAAGATGCAACGGATAAGTATAATGCCTGTGAAGGAATATGTTTGGTTGTACGGAATACTTCTATATTGTTGATATACCAAATCATCTCGGTTTTCGTCCAACGGAGTGTAAAGATATGGTAATCGGCCCAAGAAAGTCCCGAAACGGTTGTTCCCTCGAAACCTGCATCGGAAGTGCAACCTACATAAAGTTTCTTACCATTGTAGTTAAACAAGTGTATGAGCGGAGTCTTAGCCCTGCAACCGAGGGTGAATGTATGGTGGACTCTGCCTGTGCAACGAATTTTTGCCATAAAAATACCTTCCTCCTGCTCGAACGCATTGGCAGTTTGGATAACATCAGAGGTATAGCCAAAGTTTTGATTGACAAATCCTTTCTTGTCGTCCCATGCAGGAGCAACAATTGTTTCTTTATGTGTCAGAATGGTTAGAAAACCATTTATAGTCCCTGTATTATGACCTCCATTGTTGGCTTGGTGTTCTGCTGTAAACGAGTGTTGTTGCTTCAACTTGTCGCTCTTGTATGCGAAACCCGGTTGCCAAGCAGAATCTTGCATCTTCTTCCAATTGAAATCATCGGAGAAAGTGGTCTTGTAAGATTCAATCTTTCGGATTTGTTTCTCATCTTGCGCAAGGAAGAAACGAATATCATCCAATGCGGACAACTCTGCAAATCGGCACTCTTGTTTGTACTCCGGAGTTGTCAACCACCTGCGAGGATTCTCCCAGAAACGCTTCTCTTTCTTGAACGTTTCACTCTCTGTCTGCTCTTGCAGAGCCTTAAATTGCTGAGGAAGTTCGGAGGTGCTGTATTTCAGCCATGTTTTGTATGCGCGCGAGTGTTCAAACTTCTGCATACGACGCAAATCCGGCGAATGAGATACAGAGGCTTTGTCTGATAACTTTACATAATTCTCGGATTGACGGAACGACAAGTACTCCGCCAGAACTTTGCTTTCGTTGACATAAAAATATAATTGCAACTCCTTATTTTTCTCCATGCGGTGCAAATCCTGCAAAGTATGGTATGGGTCAGTGTCTTTGTACTTTGTCTGAGTTAAAGTGCGCTTCTTCTCTTTGAATTCGGGAGCCTCAATGACTTCCTTTAATTCTCTATATTCTTTGAGTTCTTGTGATGTTTCTATTTTGCGGTAACGGGTTATGTCATTTTTTACCTGCAAAATATGTGCTTCTAACTTCTCGCTACTTTGAAGTTGACCAATCAACTTTTTGAAGAAAAGATTCATGAGGGTATATGTTTTATTTGTTATTTTATCTTTTGAAGTTCAGTTATCAGTGCTTCAATATCGTCAACAAACATGGGTTTGTATGACTCTTCTTTTGGAATGAAATGCAAGTCTTTCATTCTTGCAATCTGCTCTTGCAAAGGCATGTAAAAACCATTATAATTGACTATATAGGTCGGTTTGTGGTGTTCTCCGATGGTACCTGCTGCAATCACGTCAAACATTTCATCAAGTGTTCCGTAACTTCCGGGAAGACAGATAAACACGTCTGAAATGTCGCGCATTTGCTGCTTGCGCATACTCATGGAATCCACTTTGATAATTTCAGTACACGCATTGGATAGACGCCCTGCTTGTATGATTCTTATAGGTATAACCCCAATAACATTGCCTCCTTTCCGAAAGACCGCCTCCGAAACTGCCGTCATCAATCCTCCCGTAGCACCTCCAAACACCAACGTATGTCCGGAATCCGCTATCCATTGTCCCAACTTTGTACCTAATGTCTTGTAATCATCAGGTATTTGGTCTTTTGCGCTGCAATATACGGCAATGTTCATAGGTTGTTATGCATCAATTTTGGCGTATGTCGCATGCTGTTCTATAAACTCACGACGGGGACCGACTTCCTCACCCATCAGCATGGCTATTGTTCTGTCTGCTTCGGCAGCATTCTCAATAGTAACTTTCTTCAATAGGCGTTTCGCCGGATTCATAGTAGTTTCCCACAACTGCTCGTCGGACATCTCACCGAGACCTTTGTATCGCTGGGTCTTAATCAGTTTCTCATCGCCGCCACCGTATTTCATGATGAAGTCGTGGCGTTGCTGGTCGTTCCAGCAGTACTCCTTGTAGTTGCCCTTCGAGCACATATACAGCGGTGCCATCGCGATATAGAGGTGCCCCTGCTCAATCACTTCTTTCATGTGGCGGAAGAACAGCGTCATAATCAGCGTGGCGATATGCGCACCATCGACATCGGCATCTGCCATAATGATTACTTTGTGGTAACGTATCTTGCTCAAGTTCAATGCCTTGGGGTCGTCTTCCGTACCGAAGGTAATGCCGAGTGCGGTGAAGATATTGCGCACCTCTTCGCTCTCGAACACCTTGTGCTCCATGGCTTTCTCCACATTCAGTATCTTACCGCGCAAGGGCAGGATAGCCTGGTGCTTGCGGTCGCGACCTGTCTTTGCCGTACCGCCTGCGGAGTCTCCCTCCACGAGGAACAACTCACATTCGGCAGGGTCTTTGCTCTCGCAGTCAGCCAACTTGCCCGGAAGTCCGCCTCCGCTGAGGGGCGATTTGCGCAGCACGCTCTGACGTGCGTTGCGGGCAGCGATACGCGCCTGTGCAGCCAGAATCACCTTCTCCACAATCTTCTTGGCATCATCGGGGTGCTCCTCCAGATAGTTGGAGAGTGCCTCGCTCACGGCGGCAGACACCATACCTGCCACCTCCGAGTTGCCCAACTTGGTCTTGGTCTGTCCCTCGAACTGCGGCTCTGCCACCTTCACGGAGATAACCGCCGTCAATCCCTCGCGGAAGTCATTGGGGTCGATGGTCGAGTTACCGTCCTTGTCTTTCAGTTTGGCTTTCTCTAATAGTTTGCTGTCCTCGGCGTACTTCTTCATCACACGTGTAAGCGCAGCGCGGAAGCCTGCCACGTGAGTACCGCCCTCTATTGTGTTGATATTGTTTACATACGAGTGTACGTTTTCGTTGAAATCGGTGTTGTAAATCATCGCCACCTCCACGGGCGTGCCGTACTTCTCGGTGCTGAGGTGAATGACCTCGGAGATAAGCGGCGTGCGGGTGCTGTCGATATAGCGCACAAACTCGCTCAAGCCCTTCTCCGAATAGAACACCTCGCCCTTGTAGCGTTTGCCGTCAGCGGCTACCACACCTGCCAAGTCAGCAGGCACTTCGCCTTCCGACAACGGCTTGGGCTCTGCGGTGATGGGGTGACGCTTGTCCGTCAGGGTTATCTTCACGCCTGCGTTCAGGTATGCCAACTCGCGCATACGGTTGGCGAGAATATCGTATTGGTAAACGGTCTCGGTGAAGATACTGCCGTCGGGCCAGAACTGCACGAATGTACCCGTGCCACGTTCGCTGCCGTAGGTGCCAATCTCATGCACGGGGCAGGTCGGCTTACCCTTGGCGTACTCCTGCATATAGATTTTGCCGTCGCGACAGACCTCCACGTGCATCTTGGTGGAGAGGGCGTTCACGCAACTCACACCCACCCCGTGCAGACCGCCGGACACCTTGTAACTGTCCTTGTTGAACTTACCGCCGGCGTGCAAAACGGTCATCACCACTTCCAACGCGCTCTTGTGCTCCTTGGGGTGCATATCCACAGGGATACCACGACCGTTGTCCTGCACCGAAATAGAGTTGTCCTCGTTGATAGTCACTTCTATGTGGTTGCAGAAGCCTGCCAACGCCTCATCGATAGAGTTGTCCACCACTTCATATACAAGATGGTGCAGACCTTTCTGCGAGATGTCGCCGATATACATGGCAGGGCGTTTGCGCACTGCCTCCAATCCCTCCAGCACCTGGATGGAATCGGCACCATATTGTTCTTTATTTTCTTCCATATCTGTAATAATCTTTTCTCTAAAAAATCTGTCACAAATTTCCTTGCAAAGGTAGTAATAAAATATCCGTTTTGCAAGAAAAATGCCGTTTATTTTTCAATCTCCCCGCAAATCGAAAATAAACGTCATTCTGAGGAATTGCGTTTGTCAGGGAACTTCTTTCTGAAAAACAAACTCCTCTTAAATCGTAAATAAAGCAGTCTTTTTGTATGTTCACCATGGATATTTTCTTTGCTTTGTGGATACTGTCTCGGCTTTGTGACTCCAAGGCAAGCGTACCAGACATTCGTGTTATAACGGATAATAACAAAAGCCAAACGACTATCCACTTCAGACAGCCACAGGATAAAGAAAAACAATGGTCTTACAGGTGTTCTGCTGAGAATAGGGAGGGCCGGTGCAATCTTAAAATTTGACACTTTTTTGCGGTAGCGAGGTGGTAGCGAGGTGGTAACGAGGTGGTAACGCTTTCCTAACGAGGTGGTAACGAATTTTATTTTACGGATATGCTACTGTCTATATGCTGTCCATCTTAACAATCGTACATTTTGGGGTTGTTGCGGAGTGCTTACGTTTGTCGGTTGGAGGGAAGGTCTCTCGTTTTTCGATGTATTTTCTTCGGAGATGGTTCGAAGGTGCTTCGGAGGTGGTTCGAAGGTGATTCGAAGGTGGTTCGAAAAATGTTCGGTTTTGTATGCCACTGATAAGCATCCGACAGGCTACAGATATGCTACTTTCGTTATGGTGAGATGAGCATGCGAGAGGTATGGTTTGTACCAAGACCGCTTTTGGGGCGATACACGCTTTTGGTGCGGTAGCCCTATTGTCATCATGATATGGTTGTAAAACAGGAAAACAATCTGTATCTTTGCAGCATGGAAGAATATATGGTTTGCATAATGCAACACCATAATGCAACAATGAAGAAGTGTAACTATAAAAACCAATAACAATGAAAAGAATTAGTCTGTCGTTTGTTTTTTCTCTGTTTTGTCTGTTGTCGCTCGTGGCGCAACCGCGCTATATCTTCTATTTTATAGGAGATGGCATGGGTCCCAACGAAGTGTTGCTGGCGGAGATGTACCGTGCCGAGTTGGATGGAAAAATAGGCCGTCAACCGCTTTGTATGACCCAATTCCCTTATTCAGGGCAGTTGGCGACATTCTCTTCCTCAAATGGTATTACCGATTCCTCTGCGGCGGGAACGGCATTGGCATCCGGTCAGAAAACCACCAATGGTATGTTGGGCGTCCTGCCGGATGGTTCCCCCTATAAGTCTATTGCTGAAATACTGCACAATTATGGTTGGGGCGTTGGTATAACAACTTCCGTCAGCATCGACCATGCTACCCCGGGTGCTTTCTATGCACATACGTCAAGCAGGTCGAACTATTATGAAATAGGTCGGCAACTGATTGAATCCGAGTACGATTTCTTTGCGGGTTCCACTTTCTTGCAGCCTATTGACAAAGCCAACCCCTTTGCCCCGTCGCTCTATCAGCAGGCACAGGATGCGGGTATCGCTGTTGCGCACGGCATGGGGGAGATGGAGAAACTGTCACAAAACGCAAAGCGGATTATTCTCATTCCGGAGTACGAGGGCAAAACGGACGACTACAAAGGGAAGGGCATGCTTCCCTATGCCATTGACAAAGACAAAGAAGGCATCACTCTGCCTCAGATTACCAAGGCGGCTATCGGTCATTTGAGCAACCGTAAGCAGTTCTTTCTGATGGTGGAAGGCGGAGCTATCGATTGGGCGTGCCATGGCAACGATGCAGCAACCGTCATCGGCGAAGTGCTTGAGTTTGATGAGGCGGTGGCGCAGGCATTCAAGTTCTATCGCGAACATCCCGAAGAAACGCTCATCGTTGTCACAGCCGACCATGAAACAGGTGGTTTGGCTCTTGGCAATTCCGATTATACGCTCAATCTCCAACTCTTGAAAAACCAACGCTGCAGTGCAGGAGAGTTGTCCCATGCTTTGAAAGAACTGCAAAAACAGTATGGCAAAAAACTGAAGTGGGAACAGGTAAAGGACTTGTTGCAAGAGAAAATGGGGTTCTACAAAGAGGTGGAAATAACCGGCGAAGAGGATGCCATGCTGCAACATATCTTCCAGGAAAGCAAAAACAAACGCCAGCAGGATGTAAAAACGCTCTATCAGCACCTCTCCAAACTGGCGGACACTTCTGTTGAGTTGCTCAACCGTAAGGCGAAGGTGGGGTGGACCACTCGTTCCCATTCTGCCGCTGCCGTGCCGGTGTTCGCCATTGGCGTGGGTGCTGAACGCTTCACGGGTTGGCACGACAATACGGAAGTGTCAAAAATCATGCTCGACTTGGTGGAGGGTAAATAATTTCCTGATTATTCGCATACTGCTCTCGTAGTCAAATCCGCGTGATGCGGCATAGCGAAGCAGTTTCATTTGCACTTTGTCGCCCGTTTCTCCTTTCAGAGAACGGGCTTTTTTTTGCAACAGAGATGCCAGTATGTCTTGATACTGTTCCTCTTCAATAGTTTCCAATGCCTCTTGTATGTCTTGTTTGGGGAGGTGTTTCTGCCGCAGCATCATTTCTATTTTCCGTTTGCCCCAGCCCTGATAGATAAGTTTGTCGTGTGCATAAGCACGGCAATAGCGTGTGGCGGATAGAAAATTGTTTTCCTCCAGATAAGTAATAATGGCGTTAATCGTTTCGCTGTCTTCCGCGCCCCATGCTGCGAGTTTATCCCGCACTTCCTGTTCACAATGCTCGGCACTTGCGCAGTAAGCGGATGCTTTTTGCCGCAGCGTGACATATTGTTCGTCTTTGTTATCCATAGTGTAATGATGTTTTTCCTATTCCGAAACCCGTTGGCGGAATTAGTCTGCAAAGCGAGTGTCAGCAGGTCAGTATCTTCCGGCATTGTGTCGGTGCGTCAAAAATGGAGCGAGAATTTCGACAAGCGGAGATACTGTCTGAGCGTAGCGAGTTGTGTCTCCGCCGAAATTCGAGTGACTTATATTTTTGGCAACGCCCGACGCATAGCCGGTGACTTTTCTTTGGTTTCTTTTCTTTTGGTCAGGCAAAAGAAAAGAAAGAACTAATAAAATTAACTATAATGTTTATGTATTATGTACATCAAATAAGGAGTGGAACAAGTGTATCTAATTCCGCCAACGAGCATTCCGTAGCCTTCATCATACGTTCCTTGCCTTGCATGTCTTTCCTTGTCTCAATATGCAGATAGCCTTCCTTTTGCAGCATCTCTTTCATAGCCTGCGCTTGAAGCGGATTGATCTCAAAATAGAGCGTCCCTGCACGGTGTTGTCCGGCAAGTGCGCGGTAGAATAGCAATGGATCGGAGTCGGGGACAAACAAGGCGGTCTGTGGTTCGTAGTCAAGCACGTTCCGCTCCATTGCCGCCCGTTCCTTGTTCATGATGTAGGGCGGATTGGAAACCAGAATATCCGTGTGCAAGTCTTCAGGCAGATGCAGCATGTCTGCCTTTCTCCACCGGATATCCGTTCCTTGTGCTTCGCCGTTCTTCCGTGCTGTTTCTATGGCTTCTGAGGATAAGTCCAATGCCGTTATCTGCCATTTTGGCTGTTCTTTTTTCAGAGCAATGGCGATGCAGCCGCTTCCCGTGCCGGCGTCTGTCAGGGTGAGATGCTCTGCCGTGTTGTCTTCCAGTATCCAGTCCACCAGTTCCGATGTCTCCGGACGGGGAATCAGTACGGAAGGGTTTACTGCAAGTTCCATCCCCCGCCAGTAAGTATGCCCGAAGATGTATTGTACGGGTTCGTGCCTCTGTATCCTGCGCAATACGTCCGAAACCTCTGGTACAATCTTTGTACATTTGCCCGAGAGAATATCAGTGCGGCTCATACCCGTAGTTTCCTCTATTACCCAATAGGCGGTTGCCCGCAACTCACCTTCGGGTATGTAACCTCGCAACTGGTCTTCTGTTTGTTGGATAACCTCGTTCATACACGACGGCAAAGATAGGTAAAAAATGTCAGACGATGAAATCTATATGCACCGTTGCCTGCAGTTGGCAAAGTTAGGTGAGTACTATGTGGCACCCAATCCCATGGTGGGGGCGGTCTTGGTTCAGGATGGTCGGATCATTGGGGAAGGGTGGCATCATCGTTTCGGCGGACCGCATGCCGAGGTGGAGGCGTTCCGCAGTGTTGATCGTACCCGTTATCCCCGTTGTGCCGATGCTGTGCTTTATGTCTCGTTGGAGCCTTGCAGCCATTATGGCAAAACCCCTCCTTGCGTCAATCTTATCCTGCAGGAGGGCGTCCGCCGTGTGGTGGTCGGCTGTCTCGATCCCAATCCGTGTGTGTCGGGGCGGGGCGTTTCTATTCTTAGGGAAGCAGGCGTGGAGGTTGTTGTGGGCGTTCTGGAAGCGCAATGCCGTTCGCTCAACAGGCGTTTCCTGTGTCTGCATGAGAAACACCGTCCCTATGTCGTCCTGAAGTGGGCGCAAACAGCCGACGGATATATGGGCTATACCCCAGGACAGATTACGGAGCGGGGACAACGCTTGCAAATATCCAATCCCGTCACCAAACAAATCGTGCATAAGATGAGAGCCGAAAACATGGCTATCATGGTCGGTACCAATACGGCCCTGCAGGACAATCCGCGTCTGCTCACCACTCATTGGTCGGGACGCAACCCCGTACGTGTCGTCTTGGACAGGCATGGTCGTTTGCCGCTTGAGTCGCAACTCTTCTCTGACGATGCACCTACGCTGGTCTATCGCGAAAATACCGATTGGCGGTTTATTTTGCAGGATTTGGCAAGTAGGCAGATTCATAGTGTTATGGTAGAGGGGGGAAGAACGCTTCTGCAGACGATTATTGACACGGGTATCTACGATGAAGTCCATGTGGAGGTGGCTCCTTTCTGCGTGGGAGAAGGCATAAAGGCACCGGCTGTCGCTCTGCCCCTCCTTCCCGGGAGAAACATCGATGGCAACCTGCTCTATGAATGGACGCATACTGCCGCCTGCTGATATACCTCTAACCCCTAACCCCTAACCCCTAACCCCTAATCTCTAATTCCTAATCTCTTGGGGAAGTCCCCTCCGCCCCATTCGTCCCATTGGGCTTATCTTCTCTCAAAAACGGATACGCTTTTTTACCGATGTTGTATGATTTGTGAATTTTCTATATCTTTGCACCCGTAAACGATAAAATACAACAAACTGTAACCAACTCCGCCTATGGCATAACCGCGCATCGGTAAGGCGGTGCAACGACATATTTTGAGAAGCGTTATAAGCCAAATTTGGTATCTTGAAACCTGAACAATTTTAAGATATTCACTCAAACCAAAGCCTATAAACGCTCACGCTGACCGCGTGGGCTTTTGGTGCGTAAATTTGAGTGAATAAGGTAAGTTCAGGACCGCAAGATACCAAATGAATCGAACGAAAGTTCACGCTCTTTTGTGCCTGTAGGTGAACAATAATAAAATAAAAACAAAGCAAAGATAAGAAACGGAGAAAGTCGCCGGCCGAATAACAAAGTGGAGACAAACAAAGTAAATGAATATGAGAACAAAACTTATCTCATTGAGTATCGTCCTGCTGATGGGAGTGTCAGCGTGGGCGCAGAAACCGATAACGTTCCCAATCTATGACAATTGTAGCAAGAACGGCTATCAAGCAGGCTATGTTCCTGCCCCTGCTGACGTACAAGCCGTCGATTTAGGTTTGCCAAGCGGACTGAAATGGGCGTCATACAACATCGGTGCTACCACGCCCGAAGGCTACGGCAACTACTACGCTTGGGGCGAGACGGAAACCAAAGCCGACTACTCGTGGGCGACCTACAAGCATAATAATGGTGCCTACAACAAACTCACCAAGTACTGCACTAATACAAGTTACGGCGACAACTGCTTCACCGACGACAAGACGACCTTGGAGCCGGAGGATGATGCCGCTACCGTGAATTGGGGCGAAGAATGGCGTATGCCTACCGATGCCGAGTGGACGGAGTTGCGAGAACAATGCACGTGGACTTGGACTACACTGAACGGAGTGTATGGCTACCAAGTAGCAAGCAAGGTCAACAGCAACTCTATCTTTCTCCCCGCCGCAGGGTATCGCTACGGCACGGGCCTCGACGGTGCCGGCAGCCTCGGCGACTACTGGTCTTCGTCGCTCGGCGCGGACAGCCCGATCTGCGCGTGGAGCGTCTACTTCGGTTCGGGCGGCGTGTACGGGTACGGCAGCGGCCGCCTCGTCGGTCAGTCTGTTCGCCCCGTTTGCCCGTAGCATAAGAGCCCTCTCACACGGGCAAAGCAACCACTCCCAAACACTCGTTCCGTGGCTGCGGCGGTCGCACGCCTGCCGCAGCAGGCAAACCGGTGCGACCAGCGGAGACACGGAACGCAATGGAAAACTTTTTCTGACTGAATAAAAAAGCAATATGGCACAACTCAAAGATATATTGGCAATAGAGCAGCAGCGCACCGCTGATGCGGAATGTCGCAAAGTACACCTTTTCCAAGAAGGCACGTTTTACCGTGCCTACGAGCGGAGTGCGTGGCTGGTTATTACGTATATCAGTCCGCTCAAACCCACGCGGCGCAACGTGAAAGGGCAGGAGGACAGCATCGTCTTTTGCGGCTTCCCCGTAACCAGTCTGCCCAAATATACTCCGGACGGGTGTGCTGCCATTGTACAGGAAGACAAAAGTGTTCTGCTCTCTTTGCCCGAAACGCTCTATCCGCAGACAACGTCTGCCGAGGCGGAGCAGGAGAGGTTCAACAACTGGAAAAACAGCGTCCCTCTGACCGAAAGCAAAAAGGACGCACACAAAGAAAGCATTATCGATGCCGCCCGTGCGCCTATGCGTATGACGGAAATCATGCAGCAGATACTCGCATTCCCCATAGAGCAGAAAACGCCTGTGGAATCGATGCTCTTCTTGTCGGAAATAAAACAAAACTTGTCACATATCCTTTGAGAGGGTTCACAGGCAGTTCGTCATGGAGGCTTTGCCTTTGTGAAACAGACGTAAATGCAGTTTGGCTTCTTTTTGTACGGATTCCTTCCTGCACGAGTATCAGGCAACTGCCGACGCCGAGACATTCTCCCCGCCGCAGGGTATCGCAACGACACGAACCTCAACAATGCCGGCAACAACGGCAACTACTGGTCTTCGTCGCTCAACACGGACAACCCGAACAACGCGTGGAACGTCAACTTCAATTCGGACAACGTGAACAGGAACAACAACAACCGCAACAACGGTCAGTCTGTTCGCCCCGTTTGCCCGTAGCATAGCACCCGCCGAAGATATATTGTGATGAATAAAAACGGATGACACCTTATCGCTTGACATACGACCAACTGCTTGCCGACCTCTATCAGGCATACTATGATGCCCGGAGGCACAAGCGGCAAAAGGCTTACCAACTGCGCTTCGAGGCGGAGGCGGATACCCGTCTCCGTGCGCTGTGCAACGAGTTGTGGTCGCGCACCTACAAGGCACGTCCGTCGGCTTGTTTTATCATTACCGACCCGAAGAAACGCGAAGTGTTTGCGGCGGATTTCCGCGACCGCATCGTCCACCATCTCTATTACAACTATACGCATACCCTCTATGAGCGCACGTTCATAGAAGATACGTACAGTTGTATTCCGGGGCGTGGCACGCACTACGGCATCCGCCGTCTGCAACGGCATATATGCCGCGAGAGCCAAAACTACACGCTGCCGTGCTATGTGCTGAAAATGGATATACGGGGCTATTTTATGCATATCCGGCGGGAACGGTTGTTGTCGCTCTGTTTGGCGGCATTGGACAGGATGGCTTCGCATCGTATTCTCCGGCACGTGCCGACCACGTGGGCGGAACGTGTTGATATGGATTTTGTACGCTATCTGACGCAAGAGATTGTGCTGCTTGACCCTACGGAATACTGCTACGTGGTAGGCGATACGCACGATTGGGACGGCTTGCCTGTCAACAAGAGCCTGTTCCGCAGCCCGCAAGGTTGCGGTCTGCCTATCGGAAACCTGACCAGCCAGTTGTTCTCCAATGTCTATCTGAACGTGCTTGACCAATATATGAAACGCGTCTTGCATTGTGTGCATTATGGCAGGTATGTGGACGATTTCTTTGTGGTCAGTGCGGACAGGGATTGGCTCCATAGGCTGATAAGTCCGGTGCGCAGGTTTGCTATGCAGTCGCTGGGGCTTGCCTTGCACGAGGGCAAAACGCAAATCTGTGATGTGCGGTACGGCGTGGAGTTTCTCGGGGCAACCGTCAAGCCTTTCCGCAGTATAGTGAGCAAGCCGGCGTTGCGCAGAATGTGTCCGAAAATCCGGCAATGTATGCAGAATATACCGCTTTCAAACGAGTCGCTTGTCTCGTTTGGCGGTCTTTTATGTCATGGAAAAAATTATCATAAAATAAAACAATTGTTACAATGAAAACAAAACTTTTTTTGGGTGCTGTTGCTTTGGCGATAGCAGGTTGGTGCAATGCCGCCGACCGTGCAACACTCACACTCTACGCCGCCGGCTGTGAGAGTGCGAATACCATTATCTGTGATGCCGGGCAGCAGGTGAATATAGACCCTGTTCCCGAAAACGAACACCGCCATTTCGTGCGCTGGTCGGACGGCAACACCGACAACCCGCGCTTGGTAACGGTTATGCAGGATATGACCCTTACGGCAGAGTTTGCCTTTAATCAATATACCATTTCCACAGAGGTCAATGATGCCGAAAGGGGTAGTGTGAGTGATGGCACGACAGCCGTTTACTTGAGTGAGATAACTCTTACTGCCACTGCCAACTATGGCTATCATTTTGCCCGCTGGCAAGATGGAAATACCGACAACCCCCGCACGGTACAAATCATAGGCAACAAGACCTACACTGCTGTATTTGCGAAGAATACGTACACCATTACGGCGCAGTCGGCAAATACTGTACAGGGTTCTGTTGTGGGAGACCGGCAAGCAGAGTACTTGGACCAAATAACTCTCACGGCAAAACCCAATTTCGGCTATCATTTCACCCGTTGGACGGACGGCAACACCGACAACCCGCGCTTGCTGACAATCACGCAGGATACCACCTTTACGGCAGAGTTTGCACAGACGTTCTCGGGGCAATGCGGGGATAATCTCTATTGGCATTATCAAAATACGGAACTGACTATCTCCGGCACAGGGACAATGTATGACTACAGCGGGAACGATGTACCGTGGCTGCTCTTCAGGGACAGTGTCAAGTCGGTGGTTGTCGGACATGGTGCCACCTCTATCGGTCAGTATGCATTTGCCGATATTCCTAAGTTGGCTAAAGTAGTGATTGGCAGTGCTGTAGAAAACATCGGGACAAACGCATTTGCCAATTGCCGCCGCTTGTACGATATCTATTGTTATCCCACCTATCCGCCATTTGCGGAAGTAAACTCGTTTGCGAACTACAATGTCTATCTGAATGTACCGTGTGAGCAACTTCGGGACTATCAATTGGATGTGGTTTGGGGGAATTTCAAATTCATTCAGTGTCTCGGAGCAGAGAATACCACAACCGGTGAGGATGTTACGGTTACGCCGTCGAACGATGAGGCGACCTTTGTTTGGCGGGCAGACGGTTCGGCAGGCAGTTACACTCTCGAGATACGCAAAGACGGCGAAGTGTTCTGTACGCTGGTTTTCAATGCCAATGGGCAATTGAGCAGTATTGCTTTCGCGCCCTCGCGCAACGGACAGGTACACCGTGCCGCCGAGCAGACCGGTGCCGGTTTCCGCTTTACGGTTACGGGCTTGAGCGAATCCACCCGCTACACCTTCGGTATGACCGTCAAGGACGCGAACAACGCCACCTTGCAGACCTATACGGGCGAGTTCAACACGACAAGCGGTACCGCCACCTCTTTGGACAACGCAACAACCGGCACTGCCGTCCGCAAAGTCTTCCGCGACGGACAAGTGCTTATCCTCCGTGACGGCAAAACCTACACCACCACCGGCATAGAAGTGAAATAAGACCTCTCCAACCTCTTAAAGAGGAGACTCGTAAGTCCATGGGACTTGTGGAGAATCCCCACGACTGGAGAGGGTAACAGAAAAGAGGCTGCCTGACAACGTGCAGGCAGTCTCTTTTCTGTTCTGAAAGACCTCATTGCGTAGTATGAGCGGCAGCCACTTCTGTCCGCACTTGCTCATTGCCATAGGCACCCACACATCGGATATACTACTAACTTATCACCGATTTACACCATAATATCTGTAATATCTGTGCAAATCACAGAAAAAACGACTGAAACGGTACTTTCTCACTCCTCACAATTGGTACGTATTGGTATTCTTTGTACCTTTGCACAAATTTTAAGTACAACTTTAATTTTGTGCAGTCTTATGAATGGCTACATATACCGTCATCTGTCCGCAGAGATAACCGAGTGTCAGAAGTACTATCAGGTCATCACCATTACCGGACCGCGACAGGTGGGCAAAACCACTCTGTGCCGCAACCTGTTCCCCGACTATGCCTATTACAATTTGGAGGACATCAGTCTGCGGGAAGAGGTGGAGCGTGACCCGAAGAATTTCTTTGCCAACACAGGCAAACACGTGATTATTGACGAGGTACAAACTTTGCCTTCTCTTTTGTCTTATCTGATGGTGTATGTGGACGCCGATCCCGAATGGCGATTTGTACTGACGGGCAGTTGCAACATTACTTTGCTCAATACTATCTCTCAATCGCTCTGCGGGCGCACTGCAGTGCTTACACTGCTACCCCTGTCGCTGGATGAGGTGCCCGACTACAAGAACCACCCTACAGACGAAATACTATTCAACGGACTCTATCCTGCGTTATTCAGCAAGCATATCCCCGCCCGACGTATATTCAGCAACTACTACACTACGTATGTGGAGCGGGATGTTCGCCAACTGCTGAAGGTGAAAGACCTGAGTGCTTTTCAGACATTCATACGTCTTTGCGCAGGACGTGTGGGAGCGGAGTGTAACTTATCCGCACTTTCCAACGAGGTGGGGGTATCCTCCGTAACACTCAAAGAATGGTTGAGCATATTGGAAACATCCTATATTGTATATAGGCTCCAGCCTTATTATGCCAACATCAGCAAACGGTTGGTTAAAACTCCGAAACTCTATTTTTATGATACAGGGTTGCTTTGTTTTCTGTTGGGCATACAATCACCCGAACAACTCAGCATACATCCTTTACGTGGCGGCATATTTGAGAATTTGGTGGTTATGGAAATGTTGAAACGCCGCTACAATAAAGGCTTGGAAAGCAACCTGTTTTTCTATCGTGAGAGCCGTGGCACAGAGATAGATATCGTGGCACAAGAAAGCACCAACCTGCGGCTTTATGAGGTCAAATCTGCCAAAACATCCAATCCTGATTTCTATAAAAACATACGTTCCGTAGAGCAACTTTTTGCCGACCGTATCACCTCATCTTGTGTTATTTATGATGGTGATGTCAGCAATCCTGCGCCACACGAGGGGTTATACAACTTCCGCCAATTACCTGAATAATAATAACCCGTTGACGGAGTTAATTTGCAAAACTGCATGTCAGCGTGCCGGTATCTTCTGACATTGTGTCGGGTGTCTTCTCTTTAGCCCCTTCTATGGAGGGGTCGGGGAGGTCAGTCCATTCTCTTATAGCCCCCTCTATGAGGGGGCTGGGGGAGTCTGCCCCTTCTATGGAGTTGGGGGAGTCCCTTCCGTTCCATTCGCCCCATTCGTCCCATTTGCCCCATCCTCCTAGAACGTATAGATTACCTGGAACGTCTATAATACTCCCTCCCTGTTACTTGGAAACCAGTGACAAAGTGGTTTTGTCTTAGCAGACCTCAAGCCGACCTCAACGACCCCTGAAGCACCCCCTCAACGGAAGATAACCTCATTCGCCCCATCTGTCTCATCTGTCTCATCTGTCTCATCTGTCTCATTCACCCTACCCCCTACCCCCTACCCCCTACCCCCTACCCCCTACCATCTAATCCCTAATCCCTAATCCCTAATCCCTAATCTCTAACCCCTAACCCCTAACCCCTAACCCCTACCCCCTAACCTCTAACCTCCCCTCTTTGCTAACTACGGGAAAAGTTGTATCTTTGCCGCACATAACTAAAAGAGTTCCTTGTTTTGAATAACTTGTTGTTTATACTATTGGCAGTCTTGGTGGAGCAGCCTTCTGCGTCTGCTTATGTGGCTTTGGTGTTTGGATTGTTTCTCTTGTGTATATCCGCCTTTGTCTCATCGTCCGAAACGGCTTTCTTCTCGCTCTCGCCTGCCGAAAAAGAAGAACTGGATAATAGCACGCAAAAACGCGATGTGTGCATAAAAAAACTCTTGCAGCAGCCGCAGCGGCTCCTGGCAACCATTCTCATTGCGAACAATTTCGTAAACATCGTGATAACCTTGCTCTTCGCCTATGCCACGAGTGCCTTCTTCGATTTTGGAGGTTCTGCCCTTGTGGAGTTCCTGGTCGAAACGGTTATCATCACGTTCCTTCTGTTGTTGTTCGGAGAAATTACGCCCAAAGTCTATGCTACCACCCGTCCCTTGCGTATTGCACGTTTTGCCTGCCGCGGATTGCAGTTCCTCGGCAAAATACTCTATCCGTTCGCTATGCTCCTTGTCAAGTCCACTTCCATAGTCGAAACGCGTCTGGACAGACACTCGCATAGCAACATCTCCATGGAGGAACTCTCGCAGGCGGTCGAACTCACGGAGGTGGACACCGAGGCGGAGAAAGACATCTTGGAGGGGGTCACCAAGTTCGGAAACCGGCAGGTGTCCGACATCATGCGCTCGCGGATGGATATTGTGGACGTGGACATCAAGGCGGATTACAAACAACTGCTTTCCGTCATCATATCATCAGGCTATTCGCGTATCCCTGTCTATGCAGGTACCAACGACAACATAAAAGGGGTTATCTACTCCAAGGACATGATTCCGTATCTCGACAAACCGCGCAACTTCCGTTGGCAGACGCTGGTTCGGCCCGTCTATATCGTCCCCATGTCGAAACATCTGGACGATTTGCTGGCGGAGTTCCAGGAACATAAAGTCCATTTGGCGATAGTCGTGGACGAATACGGAGGCACGGCGGGGCTGGTTACGTTGGAAGATGTTTTGGAAGAAATCGTGGGCGAGATTTCCGATGAATACGACGAAGAGGAAAAGCAATATACACAAGTGGAAGACAATGTCTATCTGTTCGAAGGAAAAACATTGCTCAACGACTTCTATAAAATTGTCAATGCCGACGAAGAACAGTTCAGCCGCATATCTGCCGAGGTGGAAACCTTGGCGGGACTGCTGCTCGAACTGAAAGGCGATTTCCCCAAACGGGGCGAAAAGATTACCTACGAAAACTACGAGTTCGAGGTCATGGCAGTGGATAAACGCAGAATCAAGACAATAAAGATAACTATTCACGATGAGAAGAAAGAATAACCTCGTTCTTATAGGAACCGTATGGTTGCTCTGCCTTTTCTGCGGAGTGGGCTGCAAACAGCGGTATGTACCCAAACCGCGGGGCTACTATCGTATCGCTGTACCTGATACGTCCTACGTCCCTTTCCCGTTTGCTGACTATCCCTATGCGTTTGACCTGTCTGCCAACGCTCTGGCAAAACCGTTGGCTGACGAACCTTATTGGCTGGATATTGTTTACCCTGCGTTCAATGTGCGTATCCATTGCAGTTACAAACCTGTACACCGCAACCTGCGGGAGTTGTCCGACGATGCGCAGAGTTTCGTTTACAAACACGCAGGAATAGCAAGTGCCATCCCCGAACAGGGATTCTATAATCCCGATGCAAAGGTCTATGGCGTACTCTATACTCTGGAAGGCAACACGGCATCGCCCTGTCAGTTCTATCTCACCGACAGTCTGAACCACTTCTTCAGGGGAGCGGTCTATTTCAATTGCGTACCGCAACAGGATTCGCTGGCACCCGTAATCAACTATTTGGATAAAGATGTCAGACGCATAATCGAGAGTTTCTCATGGACAAGGTAAAACACATGGAACCCGAAGGCTTGGAGTGTTATCGTATGCCTGACGGAATAGAGATATATTCTCTTCCTCTGGCTGTGCTGCACGATAAGAAACGCACGGAACGGGAAGCCGAAGCGGAGACCGTGCTTGTCGCGTATGTGTTCGGACAAGAGGCAAAACTTGTTCATCGTGACACAGGGGAACCCTATGTGTTGAAAGAGGATGAAGAATGGAATATCAGTATATCCCATTCCCGTAACAGGTTGTGCCTGGCGCGGGCAACCAAACGGGTGGATGGAAACATTCGGAAAGTGGGAGTTGATGTGGAGAACGTGCAGGAACGCCTGTTCCGTCTGAAAGACAAGTTCCTTTCTCCTTTCGAGCAGTCTTCTCTCGAACTTGATGCACTGAATCTCGCCCTCTGCTGGTGCGCCAAAGAGGCTGTTTATAAAATTGTCGGCAGTGCTGCGGGCTATATGGGCGAAAATATCGTATTGCACACGGAGCAGATCTGTGGCAAGCAGCCTTTCCTCGCCTGGTGCAAGGGAACACGTTTCCGGATAATTCCTGTCAGGGTTACCGATGAAGAAGTGATGGTGGTGGCGGTCTCTTTGACTGATTATCACGATTGGTTCCTGCGGGAACACGATGCTCGTCATCATCATTTGGCAGTGCTGCTCGATCCGGATAAAACGGATGAAGAACACCTGCCGGCGCTTTGTGAATATATTCGAGAGGGACGCATCTCTTGTGTACTGGTGGGCGGAAGCGGCTATGAGGCGGATATAGCCCCTTTTGTGGAGACCCTCCAGACCTTCCTTCCCGAAATACCCGTTGTTTTGTTCCCCGGCAGTCCCTGCCAACTCACGGCAAAAGCCGATGCCATGCTCCTGCTCTCGCTGATTTCAGGAAGGGATCCCCGCTTCCTGATAGGGCAGCACATTGAGGCGGTGACGGACTTCCGCAGAGAAATTCTGGAGACGATACCCACGGGCTATATCCTTGTGGACGGGGGAAAACGGAGCAGTGCCGAGCGCGTGAGCGGAACAACCCCTCTTCGTGATGTGCAGCAGGTGGTGGATACCGCCTGTGCGGGGGCTTTGCTGGGGATGAAGTTGATATACTTGGAAGCAGGCAGCGGCGCTGCCGTGCCGGTGAGTCCCGATTGGATTAAAAGGGTGCGGCAGGAAATTGACCTCCCTCTCGTCGTGGGAGGAGGAATCCGTACTGTAGAACAGATGCACGCCGCTTTTCGCGCGGGAGCCGATGTCGTGGTGATAGGAAATCATTTTGAACAGCATCCCGAAGACATCGTTTCTTTTGGTCAGGCTGTGGATAAGGAATAAAACACAATATGACAACCGACGAACAATATATGCTGCTGGCGATAGAAGAGGCAAAAAAAGCATACGCGTGCGGTGAAGTGCCGGTAGGTTGTGTCATCGTTTCCGCCGGGCGCATAATAGGCAGAGGACATAACCTCACGGAAACGCTCCGCGACGTAACAGCACACGCCGAAATGCAGGCGCTGACGGCTGCCGGGCAGACCTTGGCAAGCAAGTACTTGTGCGAAGCAACCCTCTATGTCACCGTCGAACCCTGCGCCATGTGTGCAGGTGCCATCGGGTGGGCGCAAATCCGACGGCTTGTGTACGGTGCCTCCGACGAAAAAAGAGGCTATGCCATGCTCGCAAAGAATGTATTGCACCCCAAGTGCGAGGTGGTCAAGGGAGTCTTGGAAGGGGAGTGCAAGCAACTCATGCAGGCATTCTTTCGGGAACGGAGATAGAGAACGATAATCAACAGACTATGTACCGACAATTTATAGAACAATGAAAGATATACACCAAATAATCAACCGCCGTATCCTTATCGCAATAGGGCAAATCTCCATATTCTTTGCCGTGGTTGTCCTCTGCGCAATTATGTTTCCCCGTCGCTCGGAATACTTCAAATACTTCTATGAAGTGGGAAAACCCTGGGGCTACGAACTTCTTACAGCCGAAAAAGACTTCCCCGTTTACAAAACCGAACCGGCGTTGAAGGAAGAACGGGCGCAGGTACTCCGCAATTATGCTCCGTACTACAATATCGACCTCATGCTCTCGCAGCAATTTATCGGAGAGATTATGCAATCCGCACAAACCGACTCTCTTTCCGACGAGGCGAAAAACTATCTGCGGGGAAAACTTTCCGCCGTCTATGCAAAAGGAGTACTGGGACTGCCCGATGTGGAGAGGCTCGCACAAACAGGTCAAAACCGCATAACGATAGTCAACGACCGTCGCGTGGCGTCCACGGTGCTGGTTCGCGATTGTTATACGCCGCGAACAGCCTATTCCGCTGTCGTCGATATGGCACCGGCCTCTTTCCGGCATAAACTGAAGAACCTCGACTTGAACAACGACCTCCAACCCAATCTCGTATTCGATAGCATCACATCTTCGCAGGCAAAGCAAAGCCTTTTGGACGGAGTCTCGCTCACCGAAGGGATGGTGCAGGCGGGAGCAAAAATCATTGATCGGGGAGAGATCGTCACCGAAAGCACGGCTCAAGTCCTCAATTCCATGCGCATCGCCTACGAGGATGATGGCAATCACAGGCAGTCGGTCTTGTCCCGTGTGGGTGATGTCGCATTGCTTTGTCTTTTTCTGGCAATGCTGGTGGTCTATTTGGGTATGTTCCGTCGCAAGTGGCTGACCGATTTTAGGACACTTCTCTTCTTTGCTCTCCTCATTGTCCTGATGGTTGGACTCTCTTGCGCCACGCTCGGATATACCAAGTTTAGTATCTATCTCGTGCCGTTCGCATGGGTTCCCATAATGGTCTGCGTGTTCTACGACTCACGTACGGCGTTTGTTCTCCATCTCGTCACTGTACTCATTGTCTCCATCGTCGTACCCGCACCCTTCGATTTCCTGGTTGTCCAGATTACGGCAGGGATGGTGGCTGTATCAAGTCTCAAGGAAATGACGCAACGCGCCCAATTGGCACACACAGCAGGATGGATATTGCTGACCTGTGTCCTCGTCTATACCGCATTTACTCTTGCTGTCACGGGGGATGCAGCCATGCTTCGCTGGCAAATCTACCTCTGTTTCTTAATCAATGCCCTCCTGGTGGTCTTCGCCTACGGATTGGTCTATCTCTGTGAGAAAAGTTTCGGCTTTGTATCCTCTATCACATTGGTCGAACTCACCAATGTCAACAGTCACCTCATGATGGAGTTCGCAGAGAAAGCACCAGGTACTTTCCAACACTCGCTCCAGGTGAGCAATCTTGCCACCGAGGCGGCAAGAAAAGTGAATGCCAACGCGCTCCTCGTGCGCACGGGGGCGTTATATCATGACATCGGCAAAATGGCAAATCCGCAATACTTTACGGAGAACCAGTTGGATCATGTCAACCCTCTCAAAGACCTCCCATACGACCAAGCGGCGCAAATCATTATCTCGCACGTCTCCGAAGGTATCCGCATAGCACAGAAACACAAACTTCCTGCCGCCATCATACGCTTTATCGCTACGCATCATGGAACAAGCCGCACGGGCTATTTCTACAATAGTTATGTCAACGAACACCCCGGTGAGACAATCGATCCTGCTCCTTTCACCTATCCCGGACCACGTCCTACCACAAAGGAAGGGGGAATCCTTATGATGGCGGATGCGGTGGAAGCCTGCTCACGCTCTTTGTCTGAATATACACCAGAGAGCATATCCGAAATGGTTGAGAAAATTGTCGGAGCACAAGTGGCAAACGGACAACTCAAGGAGACACCGCTCAGTTTCAAAGATGTGGAAGATATCAAGGAAGTCTTCAAAGAGAAACTGACCAATATGTACCATCACCGCATTGCTTATCCCGAACTGAAGAAACAGTAAAGACTGCCATGACGCACTATCCGCTCTATCTTGCCCCTATGGAGGATGTCACCGATCCTGCTTTCCGGATGCTGTGTAAAAGTTTCGGAGCGGATAAGGTGTACACCGAGTTCGTCAGTGCGGAGGCTTTGGTGCGTAGCGTGCGCCGTACGGAGCAGAAACTGACCATTCACGATGCCGAACGTCCCGTGGCAATACAAATTTATGGTCGGGATGTGGACGCTATGGCGCAGGCGGCTCGTATCGTGGAAGAAGCGCAACCGGATAGTATAGACCTGAACTTCGGTTGTCCCGTCAAGAAAGTGGCAGGCAAGGGCGCCGGAGCGGGGATGTTGCGCGATGTCCCCAAGATGCTGGAAATCACGAGGGCAGTGGTTAAGGCGGTCTCTCTCCCTGTGTCGGTCAAAACTCGGCTCGGTTGGGACGATAACAGCAAGATTATAGTGGAACTGGCGGAGCAATTGCAGGATTGTGGTATCTCTGCCCTCACTATACATGGTCGCACGCGCCAGCAGATGTATCGGGGGGAGGCCGATTGGGAACTGATCGGACAGGTGAAAAACAATCCCCGTATGCATATTCCCATCATAGGTAATGGTGATGTCACCACGCCGCAGAGAGCCCGAGAGTGCTTCTTGCGCTATGGCGTCGATGCTGTGATGATAGGTCGTGCCACATTTGGTCATCCCTGGATATTCATGGAGATGAAGCATTATCTGCAAACAGGCGAACTCATGCCTGCTCCGTCTATGCAGTGGCAGATGGATATACTCAAAGAACATGTTGATAGCAGCATTGCTTGGCTGGGCGATGAGCGGAAAGGGATTGTCCATTCGCGCAGGCATTTTGCGGCATCGCCTGTGTTCAAGGGATTGCCCGATTTCAAGCAAACCCGTATTCAACTCCTTCGTACCGAAAACAGAGACGAACTGTTTGCTCTGATGGACGAAATTGTCGGTCGCTATTCTCAGACTTGATGAAGAGACGCAAGGGCATATTGTTTCTCGTGCTGGTTTGTCTCGTCTTGTGGCAGACTCTTCCCGCTGTATCTGTTCCTGCATCGTCTGCGGGCAATGGAGATTGTTCTTCGCAACCGGCACCTGTCGACTGCTGCTTCCGGGCTGCGCAAGCCGCCTTGCCCCCTGCACAGATAATGAAGGTGCTGCAGTTCAGCCTGCAATGCCCTGTCTGCAAAGTCCATACCTCCTCCTTTTTTACGGTCTATAGCAATGTGGCGAATGTTTGTCTGACTCGCTGCGAAAACGCTTACATATTGGCGGCGCAAACGTTTTTCCGTGGTTTGCCCGAATATGCGATAGCCTATCTGTTTATTGCTTTCTGGTAAAGGATATGCATAGGCTTTCCTGATACTGTAAAGATGTGCTGCTGAGGAAGGGTTAGCCTCTGCAATGCATCTTTTGCCGGTATATATTCTTTTTACCAAAGGTTCTCGACAAATGTTGAGAAGATTTTCTTAACCTGTCAAGGATTATAAATAACCACCTGTTGGCGGAATTATTTGGAAAAGCACGTGTCAGCGTGTCAGTTTCCGTCGGCATTGTGTCGGGTGTCAAAAATGGAGCGAGAATTTCGATAAGCGGAGATACTGTCTGAGCGTAGCGAGTTGTGTCTCCGCCGAAATTCGAGCGACTTATATTTTTGGCAACGCCCGACGCACAGCCGGTGACTTTTCTTTGGTTTCTTTTGGTCAGGCAAAAGAAAAGAAAGGAGTAGGCATGATATGATTGAGATTCTCATGTGTTTTAAATGATGAGTAAAATGAATGAACTTAATTTCGCTAACGGGTAAATAATAATAAAATTCTATATGGATACTACAACAACCTTGATTGCAGGGGTCATAGTATTACTCTGCATCTTACCTATATTTTTGATGAATGAATCGCGTCGTCGTCGTGAACGTCGTGGCAAAGCCGTTCTTTCGGAAATGGCAAACAAAGAAAATGCAACGCTTGCCGATTGTCGTATCGAGCAGCGTTTTCTGATTGGACTCAGTGCGGATAAGCATCTGCTTTTCTTTGCACGTCTGGTGGAAAAAGGAGAGTACTCTCACTCCGTATTCCGTTTGAAAAACTATACACGGTGCGTGGTGGAGCATGATGAACATCAAGAGGGTCCGAAATCCGATCGTTGTACGATGATTGACCAAGTCCGTCTGTGTCTTCTGCCTAAAGAAGGAAATGAGGTGGCAAATCTGATTTTCTACGATACCAATCTCGACCAGCAGGCTCATTCCGATGAGATGAAAATTGCGGAAGAGTGGCAACGCATCATTGCTGCTTGTTTGTAAATCGCTGACGTTCGGATATGACTCATATCCGAACGTCTTTTTTTGTATCTCTGTCATATCTTTGATGTAATGGCATATTATTTTCCGGCTGCCGTCTTTCGTCCTTGCCTTGTCAATCTTCTGACGGATTCTTTACGACCCCTCAACGACACCTGAAGCCGACCTCGACGAAACATCAATGAAAGGGCAATAACGTAAAATCGTACATCGTACATCGTCAAATCGTAAATCTCTTGACCCCTGAACGGGACTTTGAACTGCTCTGTCCGTAATCTTCTCCTGATTTTTTGCCGCTGTCAATGCAGTGTACAAACCATATACGTGTCTTTTTGGCTGTTCCCGAAAATAATTGTACCTTTGCAATCGGTGGAGTAGGGTGACTCTGCAACGCTAATTGGAAATTATTGATATTTAGGTATAATGGAACGTGAAAAATTAGAACAACTCATCGACTTGTGGTTCGCAGAAGACATCAGGGACGGGGATCACACATCTCTTTCCTGTATTCCTGCCGATGCAATGGGTTGTAGTCAACTTATCATTAAGGAGGATGGAATCCTTGCGGGAGTTGGTGTGGCGGAAGTGATATGCCACCGTTTTGACCCCGAATTGCGTATGGAGATTTTTTTGCGCGACGGGGCGGAAGTCCATCGGGGAGACATCGCTTTCCGTGTGTATGGACGTATTCTTTCTCTGCTGCAAGTCGAACGCACTATGCTCAACATCATGCAGCGTATGAGCGGAATCGCTACCACAACGCATCGCTATGTACGCCTTCTGGAAGGGACGCATACCCGTGTCCTGGACACCCGTAAAACGACTCCGGGACTTCGTCTCTTGGAAAAAGAAGCGGTCAAAATAGGAGGGGGAACCAATCATCGTATTGGTCTCTTCGATATGATACTGCTCAAGGATAACCATGTCGATTTCGCAGGCGGAATACCGCAAGCCATTTCCCGCGCAAAGAACTATTGCAAGGAAAAGGGAAAAGACTTGAAAATAGAAATAGAAGTCCGTAACTTCGATGAACTTCGGCAGGTGTTGGAAACAGGCGGTGTCGATCGGATAATGCTCGATAATTTCACTCCGGAAGACACGCGCCGTGCCGTGGAGATGATTGGAGGACGTTATGAGACGGAGTCGTCGGGAGGTATAACTCTTGACACCATTCGCAGTTATGCGGAATGTGGCGTCGATTTCGTCTCGGTAGGGGCTCTCACTCATTCCGTAAAGAGTCTTGATATGAGTTTCAAAGCAGTTAAACAATAGCAGTACAATGAATAGTATCAATCAGCGTATCAGTTCGTTGCGTCAATTGATGCGCGAATACAACTTGCAGGCGTATATTGTCCCCGGAACCGATCCGCACGCCTCGGAGTATATGGCGTCCCATTGGATGGAAACCACGTGGATTTCCGGCTTCAAAGGAGAAACAGGAACGGTGGTGGTCACTCTCGACCATGCCTTTCTTTGGACGGACAGCCGCTACTATCTGCAAGCCGAAAAAGAACTCGCAGGCTCGGAGGTCGGCTTGATGAAAGAAAGTGAGGTAGATACACCGTCTATTCCTGAGTGGCTCTGTTCCGTTCTTGCACAGGGTAGCAAGGTGGGCGTGAATGCGGAGATGTTCTCGCAGCAAGCCTACGTGGCGTTGGCTGATACAATGCGGGAGAAACAGATCGCTTTGGTGTCCGTGGATCTTATCCGTCCTCTGTGGGTGGAGAATCGTCCCGCTATTCCCGATGCACCCCTCTATCCCTACCTGCAAGAGTATGCGGGAGAGAGCGTCGAAAGCAAGTTCGCACGTGTCCGTGCCGGGATGCAACGCTATGGAGCAAGCGTCCTCGTCCTTTCTGCATTGGATGAGATTGCTTGGCTGCTCAATATACGGGGTACGGATGTGGAGTATAACCCTGTTGTGATTGGTTATGCCGTGCTTGAGATGGACAAGTGTACGCTCTTTGTCAATCCTCGGAAGGTTGACGCGGAGGCGGCAGCCTATTTGCAGGAGCATAACATCGCACGTCAGGACTATGACGCGGTGTACAACTATCTGCATACACTTACGGGAAAAACGGTTCTCTTCGATGGCACTCGTCTCAATCGCGCCTTGTGGGAGGCTATAGCAGACAATTGTCCTAAGGTGGACAAACAATCACCTGTTCTGCTCCTCAAAAGCAGAAAGAATGATGTGGAACTGCAAGGCGAACGCATCGCAATGCGCCGCGATGCCGTGGCACTCACGCGCTTCTTCCTGTGGTTGGAAAAGACTTTTGGAACACAGACACTGACGGAATACGACCTTATGCAGAAACTGCATGAGTTCCGTGCCGCGCAGGAACACTTCGTGGAGGAGAGTTTCTGCACCATCGCAGGATTCCGTGGCAATGGTGCCATTGTGCATTATCAGGCAACGGCAGACGATTGTGCCGAAGTTTCCGGCAAAGGGGTACTCCTTTTGGACTCGGGCGGACAGTATCTGGAGGGAACTACCGACATCACGCGTACGGTTTGGTTGGGCGAAATACCTCAGCCCGGTACTGCTGAGGAGACTTCGTTCCGACGTTTCTGCCACGACTTCACGCTGGTTCTTAAGGGACATATCGCTTTGGCATGCGCTCGTTTCCCACGGGGAACACGGGGAAATCAGGTGGATATTCTGGCCCGTCAGTATATGTGGCAGGAGGGCTTGTCTTTCGGACATGGCACGGGCCACGGGGTAGGGCACTTCCTTGGCTGCCACGAGGGACCGCAAAACATTCGCACCGACAACAATCCGACGTCCCTTGAGGAGGGGATGATCTGCTCCGATGAACCCGGACTCTACCGCAGTGGGGAGTATGGTATCCGTACCGAAAACCTCATAACGGTCGTTCCTGTCCAGAAGACCGACTTCGGAGAATTCCTCGGTTTTGAGGTGCTGACGCTCTGTTACTATGATACACGTCTCATCGAAAAGGAACTCCTCACACGCAAAGAAATTGCTTGGATTAATGCCTACCATCAGCGTGTGCTGCAAGAAATAACACCATTGCTCACTCCTGAGGAGGCACATTGGTTGCAAGCAAAATGTGAAACGATTTGAATAACGTCAGTAAGATAAAATGAGTATAGAAACGACATTGGCTCATCGTGTGCAAGAGGCGGTGAAGAACCTCTACGGCATCGAAGTGAGTGAACAGCAGGTGCAACTGCAGAAAACGCGTCCCGAGTTTGAGGGCGACATCACGCTGGTGGTGTTCCCGTTTGTGAAGGCGGCACGCAAAGCACCCGCACAAGTGGCGGCAGAGATGGGCGAGGCATTGCAGGGCGACCTCGTGGAGAAATTCAATGCTGTGCAAGGATTCCTCAATCTCAGCATTGCGCAAACCTATTGGCTTGAGCAGTTGCAAACCATTGCCAATACGGAGAACTACGGCTGTCATACCCGCACCAAAGAGGACGGTACGCAGCCGCTGATGATGGTGGAATATAGTTCGCCGAACACCAACAAGCCCCTTCATCTCGGGCATGTGCGCAACAACCTGTTGGGCTACTCAATTGCAAAGATACAGGAGGCAAACGGTTGGAAAGTGGTGAAAACCAACATTGTGAACGACCGCGGCATACATATCTGCAAGTCGATGCTGGCATGGCTGAAATTCGGCAACGGTGAGACCCCCGAGTCAAGTGGCAAGAAAGGTGACCACCTGATAGGCGACTACTATGTGCGCTTTGATGTGGAGTACAAGAAGCAAATCAAAGACCTGATGGCGCAGGGTATGGACGAGGAGACTGCCAAGAAAGAGGCACCGCTCATCAAAGAGGCGCAGGCAATGCTGCTCAAGTGGGAGCAGGGCGACCCCGAGGTGCGTGCGCTCTGGCAGAAGATGAACAGTTGGGTCTATGCCGGCTTCGACGAGACCTACAAGCAGATGGGTGTCAGTTTCGATAAGATTTACTATGAGTCGAATACCTATCTCGAGGGTAAGAAAGAGGTGGAACGCGGTCTGAAAGAGGGGCTGTTCTATCGTCGCGAGGACGGTTCCGTATGGGCAGACCTTACGCAAGACGGTTTGGACGAGAAACTGCTGCTCCGCTCCGACGGCACATCGGTCTATATGACGCAGGATATAGGTACTGCCAAACTGCGTTTCCAGGACTATCCCATCGACAAGATGGTCTATGTGGTGGGCAACGAACAGGAGTACCACTTCAAGGTGCTGTCTATCCTCCTCGACCGCCTCGGGTTCCCCTTCGGAAAGGAATTGGTGCATTTCAGTTACGGAATGGTGGAACTGCCCAACGGCAAGATGAAGAGCCGCGAGGGTACGGTGGTGGACGCCGATGATCTGATGGCGCAGATGATTGCCGATGCCCGTGAGATTTCCAAAGACAAAGTGAATACCCTGCCTGACATCACCGCCGACGAGGCAAACGAGATAGCGCGTATCGTGGGCCTGGGCGCATTGAAATACTTTATTCTCAAGGTGGATCCGCGCAAGAATATGCTCTTCAACCCCGCAGAGAGTATCGATTTCAACGGCAATACGGGACCATTTATCCAATATACTTACGCGCGTATCCAAAGCGTGCTGCGCAAGGCGGAGGCAGCCCACGACCTTAATGATTTCAACGATCTTAAAGTCCTTAACGGCAAAGAGTTGGCACTTATCCAACGCTTGGCGGATTATCCCGTTGTAGTGCGTCAAGCGGGCAACGATTTCTCGCCTGCCGTGATTGCAAACTATGCGTATGCGCTGGCGTGCGATTTCAACTCGTTCTACCACAACTACAGCATTCTCAACGAACCCGATACCACCGTCCGTGCCATGCGTCTGACGCTTTCTGCTACGGTGGCAAAGGTTATCCGCAGTGCAATGTCGCTGCTGGGTATTGAGGTGCCGGACAGGATGTAATCCTATGAAGATTGCTTTCACCAAGATGCAGGGTACAGGCAACGACTATATTTATATAGACGCTTGCCGCTGTCCCGTAGCAGAACCCGAGTCGTTGGCAAAACGACTCAGTGACAGGCATTTCTCTGTGGGAGCCGATGGGTTGGTGCTGATTCTTCCTTCCGATAAAGCCGATCTCCGTATGCGGATGTTCAATGCGGATGGTTCGGAGGCGCAGATGTGCGGCAATGCAGCCCGTTGTGTGGCACGCTATGCAGTGGATCATGGCTTGGTTGAGAACGATGATTTTACGTTGGAGACCATGGCAGGAATCAAACATCTGCACGTTAGTCGAAGTAATGGAATCGTCTCATCAGTCCGTGTGGATATGGGAGAACCTGTGATAAAAACAATGGACTCGACCGCTGATTGTCTGTTGGCGCAAAGTGGTGTCGTTCGGCTCTTTGCACATGATTTCACGTTGGTGGATATGGGCAATCCGCATGCAGTATGCTTTGTGAAAGATGTGGAATCTTTTCCTGTACACACGCTCGGAGCGCAAGTGGAGAATCATCCTTTGTTCCCTTTGCGGACCAATGTGGAATTCGTTGAGCTGGTTGATTCAGAACACTTGTGTATGCGTGTTTGGGAACGTGGAACGGGCGAAACCTTGGCATGCGGAACGGGGGCTTGTGCTTCCGCGGTTGCGGCAATATCGAAGGGGATGGCGCAACGGAATCTGTCTCTTCGGGTGCTTGGAGGAGAACTGCAAGTCTGCTGGGACAGTCAAACCCATCATGTCTTCCTGCAAGGACCTGCTAATTATTGTTTTGAAGGAACTGTACAACTATGAACATAAACGATAATTTCCTGCGATTGCAAAACAACTATCTCTTCACAGAGATTGTCAACCGCACAAGACAATATATTGCGGCGCACCCGCAAAATCAATTGATAAAATTGGGTGTAGGCGATGTTACGCGTCCTTTGCCGAAGGCCGTCATTGAGGCAATGCACAAGGCGGTGGATGAACAGGGCAATGCACGTACTTTCCACGGCTATGGTCTGGAAGAGGGCTATATGTTTCTGCGTGAGGCTATTGCCAACAATGAATATGCTCCCATCGGTGTACACTTCTCCGCTTCCGAGATATTCATATCCGAAGGTGCGGGAAGCGACCTTGGCAATGTCAGTGACATCTTCAGTTCCGGGAATCGTGTCGCCATTCAGGACCCTTCCTATCCTGCCTATATCGACACTACGGTCATGGCGGGGCGGGCTGGCACATGCCGTGATGGACGCTGGTCAAACATCGTCTATCTCCCTTTGCGTGCGGAGAACAATTTTATTCCCGAACTGCCCGAAACAGATGTGGATATTATCTACCTCTGCTATCCGAATAATCCTACGGGTACGGCTCTCAATCACGACCAGTTGCGCGTGTGGGTCAACTATGCTCTTGAACATAATGCAGTTATTATCTACGATGCTGCCTACAAGGCATTTATCCAAAGCCCCGATATACCCGCCAGTATCTATGAGATTCCCGATGCCAAACGGGTCGCCATTGAGATATGCAGTTATAGCAAAACGGCAGGGTTTACGGGGGTACGTTGTGGCTACACGGTTGTTCCCAATGAGTTGAAGGATCGGGAAGGACATTCTCTCAACCCGCTGTGGGATCGTCGTCAATGCACCAAGTATAACGGCACTTCCTACATCTCGCAACGTGCGGCAGAGGCTGTCTATACGCCGCAAGGACGAAAGCAGGTCAAGGAGAATATCGACTATTATATGGGAAATGCCCGTATGATTCGTGAACAACTGCGAAGCATCGGGTTGGAGGTGTATGGAGGTGAACATGCACCATATATATGGGTTCGCACGCCTCATGGTATGACCTCGTGGCAGTATTTCGACTTCCTGCTCAACGAGTGCGAAGTCGTCGCAACGCCGGGTGTAGGATTTGGACCGTCTGGCGAAGGTTATCTCCGATTGACGGCTTTCGGAACGCACGAGCAGACAACAGAAGCACTCCGCCGTATCGCAAAGCATTCTTAATCCGTATGGTTTCTTATACAAAGGTAACCTGTAATACGCTCATCAGGTAACCATAAACCTGTGAATCTTTGCTGATTTTATAGTTCGTTTCTTCTATCTTTGCAACATCTTTTTGAATCGACAGGCAGAGGTAACTGAATATAAATTATAAAATATCATGGAAAATGATTTAACTTCTCAAGGTATTGGCTTTCCGAGACCAAGATTGCAACATCAGAGATTGATTATGCAAACTATACATCGAATGTGTGATGAGATAATGGCGATACCTGGTTGGGAAGTATTGCCCGAAGCCACCGTAACCGATAATCCCTACGATCGTTATCCCGACATTGTTGTGTTCGATGAAAACCAAATACCTGTCATGACTTTTGAGTTCTGTCTTCATAAGCAAATTCCGTACAACAAACGCAAAGGTCGTATCTTGTTGGAACGCTTTCCGGATGCTTCATTTTTTATCTACGATTTTGAACGCCAAATACTTCTCGGAATGGACAGAGAACATCCTCAGTGGGTCGATAATAGGGAGGTTTCCCTATACTCTCCATACCTCAAATATCCCATTCTGGATTATATCTTAGGTACGCATTGGGTATATTGAGGCTGCTGATAGGCTTTGCCGAGACTCTTTCCGCCTGCAAAGAAATACTCTTTCCCTTTTTCCGCTTGTTTTTCTTGGGAGGTTTTGTCTGTCAATGCCGCTTTCTATGGAATCTGTATGTGGTGGCTCTCATTTACGATCCATCAAGCCGACCTGAAGCACACCTCAACGACCCCTGAACGAGGTCTGAACTGTCTTGCAACGAGTGGTCAATGAAACAATTCGGACATCATCCGCCGCCAAATCCGTTTCAAATGGTGTACACGGATAACTTCTCATTTTCATTTTATTTCTTACTTATTTGTACACATTGAAAATCGTTTGTACTTTTGTACTGCGTAATAAAAATCACATAGATTAACAATATGTTGATGTCAATGAAGAGACATTTATCCTTAATGCTTGTGGTGCTGGCAGGTATCACAGGCACAGCAAATGCGGCTTTTGCCCAAACGACGACAGTTCACACGGTACCCTTCTACGAGGACTTCGAGGGTACGCACACCCAAGGCGATGTTATCAACACATGGATGCAGCAAAGCGAAAAGAAAAGCGATGCGTGGGTATTCAACTCGGAAACGGATTATAACCGCGAACCCAATAGCGGGACATGGAACGCCACGCTCCTGTGGGGGAATATCGACTGGTTGTTTACACCCGTCCAATTGGAGGCAGGCAAGCCATACCGCGTTGCCATGTATGCACGCCAAGACGGTACCGAGACCAAAGATGCTATTTTGCAGGTTTATCTGTGCGCCGAGGCGGATATGAATGCCCGGAAGACAATGATTACGGAAACAAGGTTGACCAACGGCAACTATGAGTACATATACGAAGACTTCACCGTGGACAGCAGCGCTACATACGTATTGGGTATCCGCGGGGAGGTTGGTGGTGCTCCGATGTATATCTCGTTGGACGACATATCGGTGGTGGAGTACAAGATGTACAACATCAGCGTTACACCCACCGAGCATTGCAGCATTGTGCTTTTCCCTGCAGCAGAAGCCTACTATCCTAATAATAACATAGATGTGCGGGTTATGGTGGACAGGGGATACATCTTGGATTCGCTGACAACCAATACCCCGAATGCATCGTTGCAATGGTACGGAGAGGATAAGCATGGCTGGTTAACTATGCCGGGGGTAGATGTGGTGCTGACCCCTCATGTGCGCCCTGCCAAGTCGGGGATATTGGATCTTGTTGATATTCCCGACCATGTAAGCATCCGTACTATGGTGAACGGCGTGGAGACAGCGAACCACAGCACCATCTATGAGGGCGATACACTATGCGCAGAGTATATACCCGCAGCAGGATATACGGTAGATTATGACAACAGTTGCAGTGTGGTACCACCTTATTTCTTTGTCAATGACACTTGCCATTGGTCTGTACCATACGTTGAGGTAGTGTTTGTCGGCACAAAGGTGGGTGTGGAATGTACGGACAGCGCAACGGCGGTGGTAACGTGGAATGACCTTGGTTGCGAGTATGACGTCATCGTATCCGACCACGAGATACAGAACTTCCGCTACCAGAAGGGTATTCATCACACGTCGGACACGACCTATACTATGGAAGGACTGACTGCGGGAAAGACCTATTATGCCTACGTATGCGCACGCATGGAAGGTGCCGAGGAGGTATGGAACAAGGCGCAGTTTGTAGCGGGACAGAAGCAAGAAAGCGGCGGGGGCTGCGTGCTGACCATTGATTGCTACGACAAATACGACGACGGCTGGAACAGCGGCAAACTGCATTTTGTGGAGAACGGAGCAGAGACGGTTATCACAATGACGGACGGCGGAGAAGAGACCTTCACCTACACCACTCACGGCGGCAAGGTGGACATCTATTGGGGCGAAGGTGCTTATGACGACGAAGTATCGTTCCGTATCACCAACGCCGACGGGGATATTGTATTGGATATGCCGGAAGGTTATATGACCAACACACCGGACGGGACATTGCTTTGGAGCGGCAACCCGTGCAGTCTGTGTCCGACACCCAAAGTAGTGGAGTTCGTTACAGACGGCACCGATATTACCATGCGCTGGCGCAAGACCGATGCGTCATCCTACTTGGTGGCACTATACAATGGTACAGCGACTGACGAGCATTTCGATACGGTTGCCATCCGCACCACTGACACCGTATATACGTTCCACAATATCGATACATGCCGCTACTATGCGGCTGCCATACAGGCGCAGTGCGACGAACAGTCGGCTTCGACGTGGGTTATTGCAGGCGAGCATACCCCGAGTGTGCCTGCTGTTATGCCATGGCAGCCTATCACCTTGGACTATCACGCCAAAGGCGACTATATGCGGGATATACGTTCCGACAATTACGGGTTCCCGCATCTCAACGGCTTGTACTACAGTCTGACTCTGTCCGAGACCACCACTATATTGCTTGCAGGCCGCATAGATAACGAAAGAGCATCCTTCACTGTAATGCCTCTCAATGACCGAGGGGAACCGTTAAATCAATGGAATGATGTGGACTCTATCACTCTTGAGGCAGGCAAATACGGTATTTCCTGCTGCAGCCGCTATGGTGATAAGGGGAGTTACGATGTGCATATATGCCGTGCCACTCCCGTGCATTACACACCTGTTACACTGCCGTATATGTCCGACACGCTGACCAACAGCGAGTGGTACACCACGGCAGGCGGTTTCTATCGCGGCTATGAGTTCACGCTCACCGAGACGACCTATACGGAGATACGTATGGAAACGGCTTGGGAGGACGATTACAGCACATGCATGCTCTTTGAGTACAAAGACGGCAAGGACACCAAGATATACAATGATGCACGCCATGTGGACAGTCTGCAGGCGGGAACGTATCACCTGATAACGCTCACCCAGGATATGGAGGCGAAATACGTGCTTTCTATCGGCACCCCTGCCACCTATCACTTTGAGCCGATAAGCACGGATACGGTGGTAAGCGGCACTATTACCGACGGGCTCTATCCGTTCAACAACATTATGGTGCCGGGCAAAGGCTATACCTTCACCGCCAATGCAGGGCAGGTGTACGGTGAGTCGCTCTATACCGACCAACCGGGCTTTGTCTTTGCACAGGTATATTACGACTCTCTGCTGACGCAGGAAGCGAAATCTATCGAGTCCCTAGGGGCAGACTCCACCTACTACGCAGTGTTCGGAGACACAGACACGATACCCCTCTATGTAGTGGTGTACAACTTCTCGCAAGAGCCTGAAGCCGGTTTTGTCTATGCGCAACACCCTGCGTGCGACCCCGACAGCCTACCTGTATCGGGTGTGTTGCCTGCTGGCGAGGTGCGCCATACTGCCATCAACAAACAGTCAAGGTTACTCCAGTTTGACGCCGATTACACAACATACACCGTCGGATATGAGGCATATAGCATTCATCTCGAGGCGGGCAAGATGTACCGGTTCTTTGCAGAAGCTGTGCAAGGCACCAATGACGGATGGCTGTATCTCATAGACCCGACCTTGAAACAAGGTGATTTACTCTATAACTCTATCGGGCATGGGACACTGGACCCCACTACCCGCGTGGCTACGTTCACTTATATAGCGTCCAAGGATATGGACTGCACCTTGATGTTCTGTTCGCAATTCTCCCGCAAGGACGACCGTGCCGACTATACCGTAGCCTACGAGGAGGCGGATCTATTTGAGATATTGCTCCAACAGGCACGACCTGCTACCCTGCCACTGCGCGAACAGGCAGAGTTTGGTGCCGCCAAGTATCTGTGGAGCCATACCTATCAGTGGTATGCCGATGCGAACGGCATCGCCTTTACCGATTTCGGGTTTTACTCCGCTGTGGCTTACACCGTGCAGGTGGCTGCGGGCGATACGCTTTTTGCCATGTTCTCTGCCGACGATGAGGCGGTGATACACTTCTATCATCTATATGCAAGCAGTACTCCCGTGATTATTGACGGCGTGCAAGGCTATCCATACATCGCCGAGCGAGGGTACTACCACAACGCATCCGACTCCGTAGAGACCATTACCGTCATTGCGTCTGTGGACAATCCGCGTCCGGGCAAGCACCGCTATGACATCGTGCTTTCCTCTTCGCGCCAAGACATCGCCCTGCGTACAGCCTCCGCCAAGGCTGACAAAGAGACTATCCTTGTGGAAATGATGGATATGGCTACCGTGCGTGATGCACTATCACGGCTGATACTCAGTGCGCTTGACGAACAGGGACAGACACTTTGTCATATCGAGAATGTGCCGTTCTACTGGGCTATAGACCTCAATGCCGGTACTGCCACCTACGAGGTTAACCAAGCCGACCTGCCCACGGGTTATGCCTTTGCCAAGGGAGTGGAATATATCAGCGTGGCACTAAAACAGACTATGACCGGCGCCGAAGAGACCCTTGTGCCGCAAGGCGATACGACAGCACGTTCCGCTGCCTGGCTCGTTCTTGAGCATGGTACGCTGTATGTCCTCACGCCGGATGGCACACGCTATACCATCACAGGGCAAAAAGCGAGATAGTACACAATAAGATATATACAAAAGAGAACCTTTGTATAGAGGTTCTCTTTTGTATATGGAATACTCACTATAAGAAGATTGTAACGGTAATTTAATTCTCCTTCTGCAATACCTCAAGCGGAAGAAATCTTGTACCTGATGGAAAGTCGCATTCTCTTTTCTGTCGGTATGTGAAGACATTGCTTGACCTTCACAAATTGTAAGCATCCCTCAACGACCCCTCATCGAGACCTCAACGAGACCTTATCGGAAGAAGAACGCAAAAACATAAGTCCTTACATGGGGAGTCTTCACCGGATCACAACCATTGTGGCACCAAAGCCGTATTGGGCAAAAGAAGCGTCATAGTATTCACACATTGGATAACGTTTGTTGAGAGCCGACGAGATGGCGGCTTTCAAAATACCCTCTCCTCGCCCGTGGATGAATACGATTTTCTTCCCTCTGTTGTGTATGTTCTCCTGCATGATGCGTTCAAACACTCGCAACTGATACTGCAGCATCTCATTGCGTTCCATTTGGGTAGAGTTGTCGCATAAAGCATTGATATGTAAATCCACCTCAAGAATATCTTCCTGTTTGGCTTCCTTCTTGCCCTTGGCTTTCCGCTCTTCCTTTGTGATTAAGTGTGCCGTCCCCTCGTCTTTTTCCCTGAGATCGGTCGCTGTCGGCGTATTTGCACAACGGCTATGGGCGGAACGGCTATTTGCTGTATTTGGTCTGCCAATAGGAACAATCTGGGCAAGTGGAGTAGGAATCTCAAAACCATCATGGTCTTCGACATACACCAATTTGCACTTCTCGTCAATCTTCCTTATAATGCCTCCGCCTACGGAGTCAAGAAATCTGATCTCATCCCCGATATGTATATCTTCCAATTGCATAATGCTGTTTGTTTGCTACGGCACTTAACCGTTTACACTGACAAAAGTACGACATTTTCTTGATATGGCAAATTCCTTGCGAGTATGGTAAATGGCAGATCGGTCGTGCCGAATAGGACGGATTGACAATTTTTGTGTAAAAATAAGATGACAAAATGGGGCGTATTGCTTAAGTGGGAAAATAGTAGTACCTTTGTGGGGCAATTGAGGAAGCCTTATATCCGATGTCTCAAAGTATTCAGCATGAAGGAATTGTTGTCTCTGTGGACTCCGACTGTGTGAAAGTCCGCATTGAACAGACGTCTGCCTGCAGGGAATGTCAGGCAAGTAGTATGTGTGCTGCTTCGGACAAGAAAGATAAATATATCGACTGCCAACCGCAGGAGCCTTTGCAAAAAGGGGATCGGGTGATGGTTACTGCAACGGGGAGAATGGGATTTTGGGCAGTGTTGTTGGCATTTGTGTTTCCCTTTTGTCTGTTGCTTGGGTTGGTTGCTATGCTTGATTTGTGGATTGAGGACGAAGGCATAGCAGGTACGGTTGCGTTGTGTTCACTGTTGCCTTATTATGTCGTGTTGGCACTTTGTAAACGGCGAATGAAGAAACATTTTGTGTTTTATGCACACAAAGTGTAGGTGCATGTTTCGTGAATATATAAGAATAATGATACAATGAACTTGATTTTAATTTCTCTTATTACATTGGGCGTAACGGGGCTTTTGGCTTCTGTTGTGCTCTATTTTGTGGCGCAGCGCTTCAAAGTGGACGAAGACCCGCGCATAGATGAAGTGACAGAGGTCTTGCCGGGGGCCAATTGCGGTGGTTGCGGCTTTGCGGGTTGCCGTGCATTGGCGGAGGCGTGCGTCAAAGCCGATACATTGGATGGGCTGTTGTGCCCTGTGGGTGGTCAGTCGGTAATGCAGAAAGTGGGCGACATACTGGGCAAAACGCCCGTTGTCGGAGAACCTATGGTGGCCGTGGTGCGTTGCAATGGAACATGTGAGGCACGCCCTCGGACAAGTCGCTATGATGGTGTACATACTTGTCAGATAATCAATGGGATCTATGTGGGTGAGACGGCTTGCGCTTTCGGTTGTTTGGGCTGCGGCGACTGTGTGAATGCTTGCGCTTTCGGAGCCATTAAGATGAACGAAGAAACAGGACTTCCCGAAGTGGACGATGAGAAATGTACTTCGTGTGGTGCCTGTGTGAAGGCTTGCCCGCGTCATATTATAGAACTGAGGAAAAAAGGGCCGAAATCCCGTCGGGTCTTTGTCAGTTGCGTGAGCAAGGACAAAGGCGCCGTGGCGCGAAAAACTTGTGCAAATGCTTGTATTGGTTGCGGTAAATGCCAGAAAGAATGTGCTTTCGATGCCATTACGGTGGAGAATAATTTGGCTTATATCGATTTCACGAAATGCCGTTTGTGCCGCAAATGTGAAGCCGCTTGCCCGACAGGGGCTATCCATACCGTCAATTTTCCGCCGCGTAAACCTGCCGCAGCCGTGGTGGAAACGCCAAAACAACCATCTCCTGTTGCAACGGAAGCATCTGCTCCCTCTGCTGTGGAGAATGAAACGAAAACAATAGAACAAACCAAGACCGCTGAATAATAGACTTATGAATACATTTCGTATAGGTGGTGTTCATCCACACGACAATAAGGAGTTCTCTGCACACAAACCCATTGTGGACGTTCCTGTTCCGGACAAAGTTGTCATTCCTCTGATACAGCACATTGGTGCTCCTGCCAAACCGGTTGTGGCAAAAGGGGACAAAGTGCAGGTCGGGCAACTGATTGCAGAAGCAGGTGGTTTCGTGAGTGCAAACATACATTCCCCCGTATCGGGAACCGTGAGCAAGGTTGATACCGCCGTGGATGCGTGGGGAGTTCGTGTACCCGCTATCTTCATTGACGTAGAAGGCGATGAATGGTTGCCGGAGATTGATCGTTCTGCGGACATCAATACAATCTGCAAATTGGAACCTCAGGAGATTATCCAAAAAATAAAAGATGCCGGTATCGTCGGCTTGGGTGGTGCATGTTTCCCTACTCATGTGAAACTGATGCCGCCCCCAGGCAAGAAAGCGGAGGTGCTGATTGTGAATGGAGTGGAATGTGAACCCTACTTGACGTGCGACCACCAACTTATGCTCGAACACGGAGAAGAGATAATCATGGGTGTTGTCATCCTTATGAAAGCACTGAAAATAAACAGAGCCATCATAGGGATAGAGAGAAACAAACAGGATGCTATTGATTATCTCACAAAGTTGGCTTCACGCCAATTGGGAATACAGGTCATGCCCTTGAAACTGAAATACCCGCAAGGCGGCGAGAAACAACTGATAGATGCTTGTATCGGGAAACAGGTCCCTTCTGGAGCATTGCCTATCGAGACGGGGGCTGTGGTTGACAATGTGGCAACCGTATACGCAGTTTATCAGGCTGTGCAGAAAAACCAACCTCTCATATCACGTGTAATGACCGTCACGGGTCCTGCAGTTAAGAATCCGGGTAACTACAACGTGCGCTTCGGAACTCCCTTGGCGGCCGTCCTTGAGATGGCAGGCGGAATTCCTGAAAACACGGGCAAGATTATTGGTGGTGGTCCTATGATGGGGCGCGCCATGAATAATATAGATATGCCTTGCAACAAACGGGTTTCAGGCTTGCTTTTGTTGCCCGAGGAGAAGTCGTTGCGTATGGAACCTGCCAACTGCATCCGCTGCGGAAAATGTGTACAGGCTTGCCCTATGGGATTGGAACCGTATTTGCTGGCAAAGCAGTGCGAATTGCAACGTTGGGACGATATGGAGCAGCACCACGTGATGGATTGTATTGAGTGTGGTTGTTGTCTGTACACATGCCCGAGTTATCGCCCGTTGCTTGACTATGTCCGCTTTGGTAAAGCCAAGGTCGGCGGAATCATACGCGCAAGGAACGCTAAATAAATACTGAACGATGAGGGAAATCGGCAATCCTTGGGTATGTATGGAGGGCTACAATTGTTTTGGTTGTAGTCCTGACAATCCTTTGGGACTGCACATGCGCTTCTATGAAGATGGTGATGATATCGTTTCCGTGTGGTGCCCTACGCAGAACCATCAGAGTTGGGTGAACACACTTCATGGCGGTGTGCAAGCCGTCTTGTTGGACGAAATTTGCGGCTGGGTCGTCTTTCGAAAGTTGCAGACATCTGGTGTCACGGGCAAGATGGAAATACGCTATCGCCATGCAATCAATACCACGGGCAAGTATCTCTTTCTTCGTGCGCGGTTGAAAGAACGACAGCATTGTCTTGCCGTTGTGGAAGCCGAGATACAAAACGCTGACGGTGTCGTGTGTGCAACGTGCGAATGTACCTATTTCACCTTCTCGGGAGATAAGGCGGAACAAATGGCTTTCCGTCCTGCTGAATGTATTGGAGACGAACTCACTTTGCAAGAAGTTGTAGAGCGTCGTGCTGTCGAACCTCATTATAAAAGAATAAACTAACATAAAGACTGATTATATGCAAAAACTGATTGTTTCACCCGCACCACATATCCATGCCAATGACTCGGTGCGGAAAAACATGCTGAATGTTATTATCGCCTTGTTGCCGGCCTACTGCGTTTCGCTGTTTGCGTTTGGTTTGGGCACACTCATCATGACGCTCGTTTCTGTGGGGTCATGTGTCCTCTTCGAATGGCTTATCTCCAAGTTTCTCTTGAAGCGTAAGGCTACGTTGGGCGATCTATCTGCTGTCGTAACGGGACTTCTCCTTGCGTTCAATGTGCCGAGCAATCTGCCTTGGTGGATTGTCATTATTGGGGCCTTGGTCGCTATCGGTGTGGCAAAGATGAGTTTTGGAGGACTCGGGCAGAATCTTTTCAATCCCGCACTGGTGGGTCGTGTATTCCTTCTTATTGCTTTCCCTGTGCAAATGACGACATGGCCTAAACCGTTGGGATGGGCTACGTCCTACGTGGATGCGCAAACGGCTGCAACTCCTCTCGCTCTTATGAAGCAGGCTGTCAAGTCCGGTGATGCAACGGTGCTTGATCAACTCCCCTCATTGTGGCATCTGCTCACGGGTTACATGGCTGGTTCGTTGGGTGAAATATCTGCTTTGGCGTTGCTTGCAGGTGGTGTATATTTGCTCTGTACACGCACTATCACATGGCATATACCGGTCTCCATCTTTGCTACGATAGCCGCTTTTGCTGGCATCCAGAACCTCTGCGGAATGGCAGGGGCGGCAAGTCCGCTGACGCATTTGCTGACGGGTGGCGTTATGTTGGGTGCTATTTTCATGGCAACCGATTATGTAACTTCGCCTATGACGGGTTTGGGACAGATTATCTATGGTGTCGGAATAGGATTGCTTGTCATGGTCATACGTACTTGGGGCGCCTATCCTGAGGGTATGTCGTTCGCTATTCTTATCATGAATGCGGTGACGCCGCTCATCAATATGTATGTGCGCCCGAAACGCTTTGGGGCTAAAACGGTTAAAGCCCAAAAGAAGGACTAACAACTCGGAATAATTCTTACAATTATGGAAAAACTGAAATCTTCCTTTCAAAATATGGTGCTGTCACTTACGCTCATTGCTTTGGTGGCGGCGGGAGCGTTGGGTGCAGTCTATTTGCTCACAAAAGAGCCTATAGCGCAGCAGCAGCAGGAAAAGCAGAATAGTGCTGTCGGCAGTGTCCTTCCCAATGTGGAGGGCAGGCTTATCGGCGATGCAAAAGAAGTAAATGGTTTTATGGTTCACGAAGCCTATGTGGCAGACTCGCTTATAGGGGTGGCAGTGGAGACCGAGGCAAATGGTTTTGGAGGTGCGATACGTCTGATGGTCGGCTTCGATGCCGAAGGCAATATCGTAAACTACGAAGTTCTGGAGCAGCAGGAAACGCCTGGTTTGGGTACGCATATCGTTGAGTGGTTCAAAACCGACAAGAACCGTCAGTCGGTGCTGGGGCTTAATCCCGATAAGGCTAATCTCACGGTAAGCAAAGACGGTGGCGATGTGGATGCTATCACGGCTGCTACCATATCTTCAAGAGCCTTCCTCAAAGCGGTTCAAGATGCATTCAATGCCTGTTTCACTCAAAAAAACACAGTGGAAGCAACATCGGGCGCTTCCTGCCTGAACGATTCAGTCTTGCAATCGCAAAGTGATACTATTGTTAATCCTGTAAATTCCGAAATCAATGAATAAGGCTTTGAAAACTCTCACCAATGGTATTGTGAGAGAAAACCCTACTTTCGCTTTGGTGCTGGGTATGTGTCCTACATTGGCCACCACCACCTCCGCATTGAATGGTATGTCAATGGGCTTGGCTACTACTTTCGTCTTGCTTTGCTCCAACGTGGTGATCTCTCTCTTGAAGAACCTCATTCCCGACAAGGTGCGTATCCCCGCCTTTATTGTGGTCATTGCTACATTTGTCACCATGGTGCAACTCTTGATGCAGGCGTATCTACCCGCTCTCTATGAGTCTTTGGGATTGTTCATTCCGCTCATTGTGGTCAATTGTATTGTCTTGGGGCGTGCAGAGGCGTTCGCTGCAAAAAACAGTGTGGGGCTGTCTGCACTCGATGGACTCGGAATGGGACTTGGCTTCACACTCTCGTTGAGCGTCATCGGCTGTATCCGCGAGTTGTTGGGAACGGGCAAAATCTTTGGTCTTTCCGTCTATCCCGATACCTACGGAATGCTCATCTTCGTCCTGGCTCCTGGCGCTTTCATTGTCTTGGCTTACTTGATGGGCTTGGTTCATAAACTTCGTAACTAACAGAAAGGAATAATTTATATGGCATACTTTCTTATATTCATTAGTGCGATCTTCGTTAATAATATCGTACTGAGTCAGTTCTTGGGAATTTGCCCTTTCCTTGGGGTAAGTAAAAAGATTGATACGGCGCTTGGTATGGGAGCGGCAGTTACGTTTGTACTGACCCTTTCCACTATTGTCACCTATCTCTTGCAGGTGTATGTGCTGAAACAATTTCATATCGAGTTCTTGCAGACCATCCTCTTTATCTTGGTTATTGCCGCTTTGGTGCAGATGATAGAGATTATCTTGAAAAAGATTTCTCCGTCTTTGTATCAGGCTCTGGGTGTGTTCTTGCCGCTTATTACTACCAACTGCTGTCTCCTGGGTGTGGCTATTTTGGTGGCTAACGGAACGAACAAATTGCCGATGGGGGCAGAGCACAATTTGCTCACAGGTACTTTGTTCGCTTTTGCTACGGCAATAGGCTTTGCGCTGGCATTGATTCTCTTTGCAGGTCTGCGCGAACAACTGTCTATGAACAAGGTGCCTAAGGCTTTGGAGGGCACTCCCATTGCCTTGCTTACCGCCGGTCTTCTGGCTATGGCATTCATGGGCTTCAGTGGCGTAGTGTGACAATATCGGTTACAGATTACAAAGCGGTTGCGTGCGGTGAATGTCGCATTCAACCGCTTCTTTTGTCTGTACTGTAATGGGTTGTGTTTTATCTTCGCTCGGTGTATAGCAGATGAGTATATCCTTCAAAATGGCAATAGGGTATCTGTCTCTTGCTTTTTGTTGTCAGGAGCGGATGAAGTCGTCGTTCGGAAAAGATAGAGAAGGTAACGACCCCTCAAGCCGACCTCAACGACCCCTGAAGCACCTCTCGTCGGGATATGACATCATTAGTCTGATTCGACCAATTCGTCAATGCTCCTAGAACTTCTCGATTAACTAAAATGTCTATAATGTCAGAAGAATGGAATAAGTAAATCCAATCTTGTTAACTTGTAGATAAAAATAAAATCTCACACATGCTCACCATTAGTCCTGTTGCAATAGCCCGCAATGCCTATCGTGGAAAGTTCGGAATACCTCGTCAGAGTGGTAGGGTGGAGGAAGTGGAAACACGTATAGTCTTTCTTCCTCCTTATGGGGTGAAGGAATCTTTGCGCGGCATAGAACAGTTTACCCATCTCTGGTTGTTGTGGGGCTTTTCTGCCAATCCCGTGCAGGAACAATTCTCCCCGACAGTTCGGCCACCCCGTCTCGGAGGCAATGTGCGTATGGGGGTGTTTGCCACGCGTTCCCCTTTCCGTCCGAATCCTGTCGGATTGTCCTCTGTGCGTCTGTTGCGCGTGGAAAACGATGCTGAGGAAGGCTGGAGACTGATTGTAGCAGGAGCCGACCTTATGGATGGTACGCCCATTTATGACATAAAACCGTATATCCCTTACACCGACTCTCATCCCGATGCCTCCAATGGGTTTGCTGGGGAATGGAAAGACTACCGGTTGCAAGTGGTTATACCTTCCGATATAAGGAAACGGTATGGAACGGACTTCTGCCATGTAGTGGAAGCCGTTCTTTCCGAAGACCCACGCCCTACATATCAGCACGATGAACAGCGTGTGTATGCCATGTCCTACGACCGGTACACACTCCGCTTTTCTGTGTCCGATGAGCAGCAGACGGTCACTTTGTTGGATGTCGTTGAGAACCGAAACCGCTGAATCCTTTCTGTAATCAACTTGCCATATTTCAATTTATTCGATACCTTTGCAGCATGAAACAGCGTACAATGGCGAAACATAAGACCACTTCTCTCGTCTGCCGCGATAATGATATGGAGTTGATGACTTTCTTGCTTGCCAAGATGGGAGGAATGAGCCGCAATAGTGTCAAGCAACTCTTGGCGCACCGGCAGGTGCAGGTCAATGGCAAGGTGGAAACTCGGTTCGATTACGTCTTGCATAGTAGTGATACGGTGCAGGTGACAAGTGGTGCACCCAAGCATGAACTGGTACACCCGCGCTTGCGGATGGTATATGAAGACGATTCCCTTATCGTGGTCGAAAAGGGGGTAGGGTTGCTTACGGTACCTACTTTTGCAGGCTCTAATGAGACCTCTGTATTTTCTTTGCTCAAACACTACGTCCGTCAGGATAATCCGCGTGCCGGTATCTATGTGGTTCACCGTTTGGATAGGGAAACATCAGGTCTGCTTGTGTTTGCAAAAACACCTGAACTGCAGGAATATATGCGTACCTATTGGCGGCAATTGGTCAGCAAACGTACTTACATCGCCCTTGCCGAAGGCATCATCACGCCTGCGGAAGGTAAAATCACCACCTGGCTCACGGAGGATAAGCGTACTACGCGCGTCTATTCGTCCAACGAAGACAACGGAGGAAAGATTGCAATCACCAACTATAAAGTGATACGCCGGACGGAACCTGAAACCGATGATGTGAACAATATCAAAAGGTCCTATTCATTGGTGGAACTCAATTTGGAAACGGGTCGTACAAACCAGATTCGTGTACATCTGAGTGGTATCGGACATCCCGTGGTCGGAGACAGAAAGTATGGTTCAGGGGCATCGCCCTCTTTGGACAGGTTGGCACTGCATGCCCGTATTCTGGAGTTTATCCATCCTGTTACCGAACAGACGCTCCGCTTCGAGACCCCCGTTCCTCGTGAGTTCCTCCACGTCTTCCATGGATAAATGTGTCCTGACCTCGTAACGGCAAATTGTGGAGCCACGCCCTGCATATCATAACAATTGACAACATCTCGAAATGTCGCTCGATGGAGTCTTAACAGAGAACTTTGTATGAAACGTTCCAAGCGTAGTATATGGAATAGGATAGGCGTATTCCTGCTGACTCTGGTGGCACTCTTCTTTCTTCTTACCATCGGTGAAGTGTTGCTGTATAAGTACCTCCCTGTCAGGCTTACGCCCCTTATGGTAATCCGTCAGGTGGAAGCGCATCGTGCAGGTACTCCGCTCGCCATTCGTAAACAATGGGTAACGTTGGATAATATCTCTCCTGAATTGGTTCGTGCTGTCATGGCGTCTGAGGACAATCTCTTTCTTGCACACAAAGGATTCTCGGAAAACGGATTGCGCAATGCCGTGCAGGAAAAAATCAATACGGGAGTTGTCCGGCACGGAGGAAGCACCATCTCGCAGCAGACGGCGAAGAATGTTTTCTGCACACCTCATCGAACTTATGTCAGAAAAGCCTTTGAGGCTTATTTCACGGTGCTGATAGAACTCTTCTGGGATAAACGGCGTATTATGGAAGTCTATTTGAATGTGATTGAGATGGGCAATGGCATCTTTGGGGCGGAAGCCGCTTCGCAGTACTATTTCCACCATACCGCTGCTCGGCTCAATCGCTCCGAGTCGGCATTGCTTGCTGTTTGCCTTCCAAACCCGAGACGTCTCTCTGTTGCACACCCGTCTGCTTACGTGCAGCGACGTCAGGCACAGATAATGGCACTTATGCCGAAACTGGGTAAAATCGATTTGAAACCTTAAAAACGAAATGATTATGGATATACATACCTATGTGGAAAATAATTTTCCGCGTTTCTTGCAGGAGTGGGATAGCCTGTTGCGTATTCCGAGTATCTCATGTCAGCCTGAACACAGGCAGGATATGATTCGGTGTGCAGAGCGTTGGCGTGAGCTGTTGTTGGAGGCGGGGGCAACTCGTGCTGAGGTGATGCCTTCTGCGGGCAATCCCATGGTTTATGCCGAGCGGATAGTCAGCCCTGCTGCCAAAACTGTATTGGTCTATGCGCATTACGATGTGATGCCTGCCGAACCTCTTGAACAATGGAAAACAGAGCCGTTCCGTGCAACAATTGTGGGCAACCGTCTCTATGCGCGGGGAGCCGACGATGACAAAGGGCAGGCTATGGTGCAGGTCAATGCGTTTGAGTATATGGTCAGGCACGTCTGGACGGAAGGACAGGGCGTTAACGTGAAATTCATTTTCGAAGGGGAAGAAGAAATAGGCTCCCCGTCTTTGGAACGTTTCTGTATAGAGCATAAAGACTTGCTGAAATCGGATATTATACTGGTGTCCGACACCAGTATGCTGGGTAAAGAAACGCCTTCCATTACGATAGGACTACGCGGTTTGGCATACTGGCAGATAGAAGTAACCGGTCCTAATCGGGATTTGCATAGCGGACACTTTGGAGGGGCTGTGGCAAATCCTCTCAACGTGCTATGCCAAATGTTGGCGAAGGTGGTCGATTCGGACGGGCGGATCACTATCCCGCATTTCTATGATGATGTGTTGCCCATACCTCAGGAAGAAAGGGAAATGATAGCCTCCATACCGTTCGATGAAGAAAAGTATAAACAGACGATTGGCGTAAAGCAACTCTTTGGAGAGAAAGGCTATTCCACTCTGGAACGCAATTCTTGCCGTCCGTCTTTTGATATATGCGGTATCTGGGGCGGTTATACGGGAGACGGAAGCAAGACGGTTCTGCCAAGCAAAGCCTTTGCAAAGGTTTCTTGCCGGTTGGTGGCAAACCAGGACCATGAGGTCATTTCCCGCTTGTTTGCCGAGTACATTCATTCTTTGGCACCCGATACGGTATCTGTTGTTGTTACGCCCATGCATGGAGGACAAGGTTATCTCTGCCCTCTCAACCTGCCTGCCTATAAGGCGGCTCGGATGGCGTTCCAAACAGCATTCGGGAAAACTCCGGTCGCAGCACGGCGTGGAGGGAGTATTCCTATTATTGCTACTTTTGAACGGGTATTGGGTGTTAAGACCATTCTTATGGGATTTGGTCTGGAAGCCGATGCCATTCATTCTCCCAACGAGAACTTCGATTTGGACATCTTCCGCAAAGGAATACATGCCGTCACCGAGTTCTACAAAAACTACGAACATATAGAAGACTGAAAATACCTGTTTCCTGTCCTTGCGCTTTTATGGAGGGCAATATCCTGTGAACAGGCGTTTTGGAGAATGCAAAAATAATGTTACCTTTGCAGTCTGTAAACAAAATGGTTAAATTGTAAAACGAAAAAGATATGATTAACTCTCAAGACGTTAAAAATGGTGTTTGTATCCGCATGGACGGACGCCTCTATTTTGTGATTGAATTCCTCCATGTGAAGCCTGGTAAAGGAAACACGATTATGCGTGTGAAGTTCAAAGATGTTGTTGATGGTCGTGTTTTGGAACGCCGTTTTAATATCGGTGAGAAACTCGAAGATGTTCGCGTGGAGCGTCGTCCTTACCAATATCTCTATCAGGAAGGGGAAGACTACATCTTCATGAACCAGGAAACCTATGAGCAGATTCCTATTGCGCACGATTTGATTACGGGTGTCGATTTCTTGAAAGAAGGAATGGTCGTGGACGTTGTATCCGATGCTTCAAGTGAAACGGTTTTGTTTGCCGAACTTCCCACAAAGGTGGAGTTGCAGGTGACTTATACAGAGCCTGGACTCAAGGGGGATACCGCTACCAATACGCTCAAACCCGCTAAGTTGGAGACGGGAGTTGAGATTCGTGTACCTCTCTTCATTAACGAAGGTGAGATTATTCGTGTAGATACGCGCGATGGTTCTTATTGCGAGCGTGTACGTTGATTATGTAGTCGTTAAACGGTAAACCTCTGTAGATTTACCGGTAATGTTCTCATGAATAATGCGGTTCGGACATGTTGTTTGTTCGAGCCGCATTGCGTATTGCAAGGAAGAAAGGTCATCGGATACTCTTAATTTTGTTTTGCTTGTCGTATTGTCAGGAAAATATTGTATCTTTGCGCTTGGTAGGGCGTGTGTGATTTGCGGTTTGGGTATAGTGGAATGATTATTGCAGTATTTCGCTTTGCTGATATGATAAATAATAACAGAGAATGAGTACATTTTGGATAAGGGCCCTTCAGTTGATTGCCTCTCTTTCTTTTTTGGTAATCATACACGAGTTGGGGCATTTCACTTTTGCGCGTATTTTCGGGGTAAGGGTAGAGAAGTTTTATATGTTCTTCAACCCTCGCTTTTCGTTGGTGCGTCTCAAGAAAGTTAATGGTAAATGGAAAATACGTTTCTTGGCACCGAATGTGGAACCTTCGGTGGTGGAACGTACCGACGAATTTGGAAATCCTGTCTTGGACAAGAAGGGGAATCCTCTCTATCGTCCTATGACGCAGGAAGAACTTGATGCCTTGCCGGAAGACGATTGGCGCCGCTATCCGGAGAATACGGAGTGGGGTATAGGCTGGATCCCATTGGGAGGCTATTGTTCCATTGCGGGAATGGTGGATGAAACCAAAGGTCCCGATGATCTCCCTACGAAACCGCAACCTTGGGAATATAGGGCTAAACCTACATGGCAACGACTGCCTATCATCATAGGTGGCGTATTGGTTAACTTTGTTGCCGCACTTGTCATCTATAGTGCTGTGCTTTTCCATTGGGGAAAGGAATACATCCCTCTTGAGAATGCTGCTTACGGGTTGCAATATGCTCCTGTCATGGTTGAGCAGGGTTTCAAACAAGGTGATAAGATTCTCCGTATAGGCGACCGCATTCCTGCAACAACCGCCGATGTGGTGGAATGGCTCGTTGTGGATGGCGTCAATGAAGTGACAGTTCTTCGTGGTGCCGACACGGTGTCGCTTTCCATGCCTGCGCATTTCGACCAGCAGGTACTTGCTTCAGGCAATACGGCTCTTGTCTCTTATCGCTTCCCCTTTGTGGTGGATGCAGTAGTGGAAAACAGTCCGGCATCTAAGGCTCTCTTGATGGCGGGAGATAGTATTATTGCAGTGGAAAATGATAGTGTATGGACTTATCAGGACGTAACGGCAGCCTTGCAAAACTATGCTTGTGATAGTGTGTTGCTGACATTTGTACGGCAAGGGGCAGTCATGCAAACCAAAGCCTATCTGGGGGATGAAGCGAAGTTGGGCGTTTATACGGTCAATCCGTATGGTCGCTATCTGCAGACGGAAAAAGAAGAATACTCCTTCCTCGCGTCCATTCCTGCCGGTGCAGCCTATGGTTGGGATGTGTTGGTAAGTTATGTCAAGCAGATGAAACTTGTCTTCACGAAGGAAGGAAGCAAGTCTCTTGGAGGATTTGGAGCAATCGGTAGTCTTTTCCCGCCTGCGTGGGATTGGCAGTCATTCTGGATGCTCACGGCGTTCCTCTCCATTATTCTCGCTTTCATGAATATCATTCCTATACCGGGATTGGATGGCGGACACACTCTGTTCCTGTTGTGGGAAATGATTACACGTAAGAAACCAAGTGACCGGTTCTTGGAAATTGTCAATACGATAGGATTTTGGTTGATTCTTCTCCTTGTGATATATGCCAATTTCAACGATATTCTGAAACTCTTTCTGTGATAATGGCTGATTATTTTGTACATGAGTCGTCCTACGTGGACGATGGGTGCCAAATAGGCAAAGGCACGAAGATATGGCATTTCTCCCATATCATGCAAGGGTGCGTCATCGGAGAAGATTGCAATATCGGGCAGAATGTGGTTGTATCGCCCGATGTGGTGCTGGGACGCAACGTGAAAATACAGAACAATGTCTCTGTATATACGGGCGTACATTGCGAGGATGATGTTTTTTTGGGTCCCAGTATGGTCTTTACAAACGTGATCAATCCCCGAAGTGCAGTATCTCGCAAGAACGAGTACCGCCCCACTGTTCTCCGTCGTGGTGCATCGGTCGGGGCAAACGCAACGATTGTTTGCGGTCATGAGATTGGTCAGTATGCTCTCATTGGTGCCGGCTCGGTGGTGACACACGATGTACCGGCCTTTGCTTTGATGGTTGGCAATCCTGCGAGACAGCGTGGCTGGGTGAGCCGGTATGGCGAGAAGTTGCATTTCAATGCTGAGGGGCGTGCCGTTTGTCCCGCAACGGGCGAAGTGTATAATTTGGTTAATGGTGAAGTTCAATTAGTATAACACAAATTTTAGAATAATGGTTCGTTTTGCAGTCATAGGGCAAGGGCATATAGGTAAACGCCATGCCGAGATGATTCGTCGCAATCCAGACGCGCAGTTGGTTGCTGTTTGTGATATCCTGCCCAAGGAAGAAACAGGATGCTCGGAGATAAAAGTCCCCTATTTCCGCTCTATAGATGAACTGCTTGCTGCAGGATTGGATATAGATGTTGTGAACATCTGTACGCCGAACGCTTTCCATGCACCCTATGCTGTCAAAGCCTTGGAAGCAGGAAAACATATTGTCATTGAGAAACCTGTGGCACTCACCAAGGCAGATGCCGAGAAAGTGTTGTTTAAGTCTCTGCAGATGTCCCGCTACGTGTGGTGCGTTATGCAAAACCGTTATTCGCCCCCGTCGGTATGGTTGAAGGAAGTCCTGCAAAAACGCTTGCTCGGAAATATCTATATGGTGAAATTGGATTGTTTCTGGAATCGGGATGAACGTTACTATAAAGCGGGTAATTGGCATGGAACAAAAGACTTGGATGGAGGAACACTCTTTACGCAATTCTCTCATTTCATTGACATCATGTATTGGCTCTTTGGAGATATATGCCACATCAAGGGAAACTTTGCGGACTTCAATCACCAGAAGACGACGGATTTTGAAGACTCCGGAGTCGTTTGTTTCGACTTTGTGAATGGCGGAATGGGCTGTCTCAACTATTCCACTGCCGTGTACGACACCAACTTGGAGTCTTCGATGACTATTGTTGGTGAACGTGGTACCATAAAGGTCGCAGGGCAATATATGAATGAGGTCGTCTATTGCCATATCAAAGATTATGAGATGCCCGTTCTGCCGCCTTGCAATCCTGCCAACGATTATGGTGCTTACAAGGGATCTGCACAGAATCATCACTATGTGATTCAAAATGTGGTTGAGACCTTGCAAAATGGTGGTACCATTACCACCAATCTTTTGGAGGGACTTAAAGTCGTGGATATAATCGAACGAATCTACGAAGTGCGTGATTCGCAGTGGAAAAAAGTGGGAGGTAAAGATAATACAATCGGTAAAAATGACTGATAAATAACCGAATCAATAGTGTGACTATGATACAACGTATTCAATCTTTGTGGCTTTTGTTGGTGGTGCTGTGTGGCGTTCTTCTCTGCTGTTTGCCCTCAATGCGGTTCTTTCCTGAACTGACTGCAGAGGCGCAAAATCTCTACGAGTTCCGTTTCGCAGGTATGTGGAATCTGTCTCAAGAACCCCGTCTGATGGTTATGCCGGTATGGGCGTTGGCTGTTCTGGAAGTTTCCATTCCGTTGTTGGCGCTGGTGACGATCTTTCTTTTCCGCCATCGTATTGTGCAAGCACGTCTCTGTGCCGTCAATATCTTGCTCATGGTGGGTTATTATGTAGCACTGGCTGTCTATACATGGGCGGCTTGTGCCAATTTTGCCGTAACATGGCACCCAACTGTTTGGACTTCTTTGTTCTTGGTGAGCATAGTGCTTTCTTTTATGGCAGTGCGGGCTATTTTGCGTGATGAGGCTCTTGTCCGTGCAGCGGATCGGTTACGTTGATAGATACACGCAAGAATAAGTGTCATGTAAAAACATTATCCTTAAAGCTAATCACAATATGAAAACGGAAACAATTATGCAGCAACTTGCTGCAAAGCACCCGGGCGAAGCAGAATACCTGCAGGCAGTCCAGGAAGTACTCGAGTCCATCGAGCCGGTGTACAACCAGCATCCTGAGTTTGAGAAAGCCAAAATCGTTGAGCGTATGGTAGAGCCGGATCGTATCTTCACGTTCCGTGTTACTTGGGTGGATGACAACGGCGAAGTACAGACCAACCTCGGCTATCGTGTACAGTTCAACTCGGCTATCGGCCCTTACAAAGGCGGACTCCGTTTCCACAAGGCTGTTACCCCGAGTATGCTGAAGTTCCTCGGCTTTGAGCAGACATTCAAAAACGCCCTCACCACATTGCCTATGGGTGGTGCAAAGGGTGGTTCCGACTTTGACCCCGTTGGCAAATCCGACGCTGAAATCATGCGCTTCTGCCAGGCATTCATGCTGGAGTTGTGGCGTTGCATCGGTCCCGACCAGGATATTCCTGCAGGTGACGTAGGCGTTGGCGGTCGTGAAATCGGCTTCCTCAACGGCATGTATCAGAAGTTGGCTCGCCAATACCACACAGGTGTCCTCACCGGCAAGGGTATGACGTGGGGTGGTTCTATCCTCCGTCCCGAGGCTACCGGTTTCGGTGCACTCTATTTCACACAGCACGTGCTCCACACCGCAGGTCACGACATCAAGGGCAAGACAGTGGCTCTCTCGGGCTTCGGCAACGTGGCATGGGGTGCTGCTATCAAGGCTAAGGAGTTGGGTGCCAAGGTGGTTGCTATCTCGGGTCCGGACGGCGTTTGCGCTATCCCTGAGGGTATCACCGACGAGATGATTGACTATATGCTCGTGATGCGTGCTTCCAACCGCAACAAGGTGCAGGATATGGCTGACAAGTTCCCCGCACAGGCTCACTTCACCGCAGGCAAGAAGGCTTGGTCGGTTAAGTGCGACATCGCTCTGCCTTGCGCATTCCAGAACGAACTCAGTGAAGACGACGCTAAGGAGTTGGTTGCTAACGGCACATGGTGCTGCTGCGAGGTAAGTAACATGGGTTGCCAACCCGGTGCTATTCACTTCTTCCAGGCACAACCGGGCTTCTTGTTTGCTCCGGGCAAGGCTGTGAACGCAGGTGGTGTGGCTACTTCGGGTCTCGAAATGACGCAGAATGCCGAGCACCTCAGTTGGACCGCAAAAGAGGTTGACGAGCGTCTCCACCACATCATGCAGTCTATCCACGAGCAGTGCGTTAAGTTCGGCACGCAACCCGACGGCAAGATTGACTATGTCAAGGGTGCTAACATCGCCGGCTTCATGAAGGTCGCTCAGGCTATGCTGGAGCAAGGGACTATCTAATCTATCTATAATATATAAGGTATGTACACCGAGTTTCAAAAGCACCTGCAGGCTACCTTGCAAGACATCAAGGACGCAGGGCTTTACAAAAACGAACGTATCATCATCACGCCGCAATCCTCCGCCATCAAGGTGGAGGGCGGCAAAGATGTGATTAACTTCTGCGCCAACAACTATCTGGGCTTGGCTGACAACCGCGAACTCATTCAGGCGGCTAAAGACCGCATGGACTCGCGCGGCTACGGCATGGCTTCGGTGCGTTTCATCTGCGGTACGCAGGACACCCACAAGCAACTCGAAAAGGCTATCTCCGATTTCTTCGGCACCGAGGACACCATCCTCTATGCGGCTTGTTTCGATGCCAACGGCGGTCTCTTCGAGCCCCTGCTCACCGACCAGGACGCTATCATCTCCGATGCCCTCAACCACGCCTCGATTATCGACGGTGTCCGTCTCTGCAAGGCTGTGCGCTATCGCTATGCCAATGGCGATATGGCTGACCTCGAGGAGCAACTCAAGAAGGCGCAGGCACAGCGTTTCCGCATCATCGCTACCGACGGTGTCTTCTCCATGGACGGCAATGTCTGCCCGCTGGACAAGATTTACGAGTTGGCACAGAAATACGATGCCATGGTCATGGTGGACGAGAGCCACTCGGCAGGTGTCGTAGGCAAGACGGGACACGGTGTTACCGAGCAGTTCAACCTCCGCGGCAAAATCGAGGTGCTCACGGGTACCCTCGGCAAAGCGTTTGGCGGCTCTGTAGGTGGTTTCACCACGGGGCGCAAGGAGATTATCGACCTTCTCCGTCAGCGCAGCCGTCCGTATCTGTTCTCCAACTCTATCCCGCCGATGATTGCGGCTGCAGGGTTGAAGACCTTCGAGATACTCACCCGCAGCAACGAACTGCAGGACCGCCTGCATGCCAACACCGACTACTTTGTCGGCAAGATGAAGGAAGCCGGCTTCGACATCAAGCCCACCCAGTCTGCCATCTGCGCAGTCATGCTCTACGACGCTCGCCTGAGCCAGGAGTTCGCTGCCGCTTTGCAGGACGAGGGCATCTATGTCACGGGCTTCTACTATCCTGTTGTGCCGCAAGGGCAGGCGCGTATCCGCGTCCAACTGTCGGCTGCGCACACGCGCGAGCAACTGGATAAGGGTGTTGCCGCTTTCGTCAAAGTGGGCAAAGCACTCGGCGTCCTGAAGTAGAGATTACCATGGGTAGAATGAGGTTGAAGCACGAGGTTCAGCATCTGTCACTTCCTGTTTTTCTAACAACGGAGTGGAGTAAGTGAACTCGGTTTTGTCAACGGAATAAAGATAACAAGAAAGGCTTCTATGATATATAGAAGCCTTTCTTGTTATCTGAATATGAGTCAGTCAGTTGAAGAATAACGATAGTCCTACCGAACAGGTAATTGACCCCGAAGGGCTTTGTATCTTTCTTTGTGCCATGGCGGCTTTGTCTATAAGGGTTGGCATAAGGTGTTGCGTATAGGCTATTTCTGCAAATACTCCGAAGTTACTGAAGATAAACCATTCTACACCTGCCGAGAAACGCAGGGTAGGGATGTATGACGTCCTGTCCGTGAGGCTGTAGTTCTCATCGCCGTTCGTTGTGACGTTTTTCACTATGGCGATATTGACACCGGGGTCAATGGCAGCAAAGAAGTCCCATGGATGAAAGTACGGCTTTTCATAGAACGCACGGATATCACGTACCAACGGAATACGGTAACCAGCACCTATGCTGATAGTATGATACCATACCTCACCCGATGAAACATTGGTCCCTTCTATAAGCAAATTGCTGTACGTACGGGAATGGGCATCGTAGGCAATGAAAGCGTATGCCCCATAGTTCTTGCGATGTCGCCAACCCAGTCGCATGGCGGAATTGAATGCCCCGCTTTCTGTGCCGTTGGGGCAAAAACTGCCGCCAACAACAGTAGGCAGGTCCAATGCGTCAAAGAAATCACCGAAAGTATATCGTTGTTTTGCTTTCTGAGAAACTGTTTCCGTCGAATCTTTTACAATATCTTCTCCAATGGGAATGTTTTCTGCCCTCATGATGCATGGAAAACGGAATAGACAGAGTAGCACAATGGTTTGAAAAAGGAACAATCTTTTCATTTTATCATGACAATTAGTCAGGCAAAGGTAGTGTTTTTTCGTCATAATGTTTGTGTATCTTTCTCAAAAGAGGTAATTTTGCGCAATAAACGTACTCTGCGTATGAAGGCTCTTGTGAAACGTTACCCCGAGAAGGGAATTTGGTTGGAAGAGGTTCCTGTGCCTAAGATAGGTATAAACGATGTACTCATTCGTGTGAAAAAAGCCGCTATATGTGGCACTGACCTCCACATGTACAAGTGGGACAAATGGTCGCAAACGCACTGCACTCCTCCCTATATCATGGGGCATGAATTTGTTGGCGAAGTGGTGGAAGTCGGTCAGGGTGTGCGCACGGTTCATGTCGGGGAGCGGGTCACTGCCGAGGGGCATATCGTGTGTGGTACGTGTCGTAATTGTCGCCGTGGTATGGGGCATGTGTGTGAACATAGTCTCTCTGTGGGCATCTTTGGTAAGGATGGGGCTTTTGCGGAATATGTAACAATTCCCGAGTCGAATATAGTTCACTTGCGTCCCGAGATTTCTGATGACTTTGCTGCCATCATGGATCCCTTTGGCAACGCCACGCACACCGCGCTGGCATTCCCGCTCTTGGGCGAGGACGTCCTCATCACGGGCGCAGGTCTCATCGGTACTATGGCTGCCGGTATCTGCCGTTACGCAGGTGCCAAACACGTGGTCGTAACCGACATCAACGAACTCCGTCTCGACATCGCCAAGAAGATGGGCGCAACGCTTACCGTCAACGGTGCGAAGGGCGAGACTATCCAAGGGGCGATGGAGCAACTCGGTATCCGAGGCTTCGACGTGGGACTCGAGATGTCCGGCGCACCCGCTGCGTTTAATGATATGATTTCCCACATGTACAAAGGTGCCAACATCGCACAACTCGGCATCCTCCCTGAGGATACAAAAGTTAATTGGTCAGATGTAATCTTCAACGCTCTGACTATCAAGGGTATCACCGGTCGCCGCATGTGGGAGACCTGGTACCAAATGGAGCAGATGCTGCTCGGAGGTCTTGACCTTAGTCCCGTCATTACGCATCATTTTCCCTTGGAGGAGTTCCAGAAAGGCTTCGATGTCATGGAATCTGGACAATGTGGAAAAGTAATATTGGAAATAGCAAAATAAAATAGTAACATTAAATTGATAAAGAATGAAGAAGATTTTTCTGAGTGTATTGCTGTCGGTTTTCGTGCTTGTGGCTAATGCGCAATTGCCGCAGGGGCTGACGCAATACAAGTTGGACAATGGTCTGACGGTCTATCTGTGGGAAGATCACGACCAACCCGATGTAACGGGCTATGTTGTGACGCGTGCCGGTTCTATTGATGAACCTAAGGAATATACGGGTCTTGCCCACTATCTTGAACACATGCTCTTCAAGGGGACGCAGGAGATTGGTGCCTTGGATTGGGAAAAAGAGAAACCGCTCTATGAGGAGATTATTCGTCTCTATGATGAATTCTCCGATGCCACCGATCCCGTGTTGCGTGACACCCTTACCAAGAAAATTAACCGTGTGTCTCGAGAAGCCGCAAAATATACGGCTACCGATGATTTCTCCAACCTCATCTCTGGTATGGGGGGCGAAGGACTCAATGCAGGAACAAGTTACGATCAGACGGTCTATTACAACAATTTCCCTGCCTACCAGATGGAAAAATGGCTCACCATCTATGCCGATCGTCTCATCAACCCTGTCTTCCGCTCTTTCCAGGCGGAGTTGGAAAATGTGTTCGAGGAATACAATATGTATCAGGACTATCCGCAGACACATGCTCAGGAGTTTATGTTCTCCCACCTCTATGCAGGTCACCCCTACGAGCGTGACATCATCGGTACGCCCGAGCACCTAAAGAATCCGCGTCTCTCTCGTCTGATTGAGTTCTACAATACCTGGTATGTGCCTAACAATATGGCACTTGTTCTTGTGGGTAACTTCAATACGGAGACTACCAAACCTTTGATAGAAAAGACCTTCAGCCGTCTGCAGGCAAAGCCTCTTCCCGAGCGTCCGCAATATCCTGAGGCTGACTTCACGGGCAACCCCAAGTATAGTACCAAGGCAGGCTATTATCCTCAGATCGTATGGGGCTACAAAGGTGTGAAAGTGGGGCATGAAGACGAAACTGCCCTCAGTTTCGTCGTGAGTCTGCTCTCCAACTCTATGAACACGGGCTTGCTGGACAAAATTACCCTCAATGGTGAAGTCTCCTACGCAGGTGCCGATCTCGACTCTCGCCGCGACCAGGGGCGTATCCTCGTTTCGGCTGTTCCCTATTTTGATGTGGAACAACGCCAATATGAGTCCAACCGTGCAACCGAACGAATCATCTTCAACGAGATCGACAAACTCAAAACGGGCAATATCGAAGATTGGCTGATTCAGTCCGTCAAGGAAATGTACAACCAACTCTATTCTGTTATGCTTGAGTCTGCATCGTCCAAAACGAATATCTTGGTCGGTTCATTCACCTATCAGACTCCGCTCGAAGAGGTCTTCACCGAATTGGATCGAATTAATGCCCTTACCAAAGACGATATCATCCGTGTGGCTAAGAAGTATTTCGATGCCGACTATATGACGCTTGCTGTCGAAGAAGGTACTCCTAAAAAGAATAAACTCAAGAAGCCGGAGATTCAGCCTCTCGATCCCCCAACGGGCGTGGAAACCGAGTATGCGAAAAACTTCAAGCAACTGCCGACCGGTACGGTGGAGGAAGTGTACAACAATTTTGCAGACGTACGCAAAGAAACAGTGTCAGAAGATGTGAATCTCTATTACACTCCCAATACGAAGAACAATATCTTCTCGCTTGTCCTCCGCTATGGCGTGGGGGCTCACGAGTTGCCTCTCCTTCCCTATGCAGTGTCTCTGCTCGAAACGGCTGGTGTCATGCCTTCCACCGATGCACAGCAGTTCCGCCGACAACTCTCTGAATTGGGCGGACGTTGCTCCTACGATGTGGACGACAACTATCTCTATATCTCTATCTCCGGTAAAGACGAAAACCTTGAGCAAATCTGCGAATTGGTTAACCGCCAGATGTTTATGCCTAAGTTGGATAAAAAACAGTTGGATAATATCAAGGGTTCGGAACTGTCTTCCCGTCTCACGGAGTCCAAGCAGTCTTCTGTATTGAGTAGTGCGCTCTATGCGTATGCGCTCTATGGAAAGAACTCTCCCTATATCGATCGTGTCAATTTCATGGACATCTATAAGTTGGGCATACCGGAGTTGCATGCTGTCTTCACGGCGGCAAAACAATATGCGCTTGATGCACACTATGTAGGTACCCGCTCCTTCGAAGATGTACGTAGCGTTTTGGCTCTCACGGAGGGTATTCAGGCTTCCAAGTCGCCTTATGTCCGCGATCGTGTCACCTACGACAAGAACACAATACTCTTCTTGCCCAATAACGAGATGCAGCAAGCCAAAATCTATTTCTATATCAACGGAAACCCCTACCAACTGAAGGATGACGTTTCGCGTATGGCGTTCGACCAGTACTTCTCGGGGGGCTTCTCAGGACTGGTGATGAACGAGATTCGTGAAAAACGCTCTATGGCATACACTGCCTATGGTTATGATGCAACGCCTGCCCTTATTGGCAAGGATGGTTATTTCATCGGTTATGTCGGAACCCAGTCCGACAAGGTGGCGGATGCTATCGACGTCTATATGGACTTGCTCAACAATATGCCTGAATATGCCGATCGGGTAGGGGACATCAAAACCTATCTCCGTCAGGCATCACTCACGGCGAAACCTTCGTTCCGCAACAAGAGCCTTGTCTTTGCAGAATGGCAGCGTCTGGGCTATACCGACGATCCCGCTCGTATCCACATGCCCGAGATTGATAACCTTACTTTCGATCAGATCCTTTCTTTCTATAAACAGAACATACAGGGACGACCCGTCACGATTGTCATTACCGGCGATCCCAAGTTGATCAATCTCAAGCAGATTCAGAAAAACCATGGCAAGATAACCAAAGTGTCCAAGGGACGGCTCTTTAGTGCATTGGATTTGGAATAATCGGTTTTTCTGAGGTTGCAGATAGCACCTCTTTGAAACTTGGCTGCATAGCAGGGAAACACGCATTCACACCGTGCTTCCCTGCTGTCATTATGCTCTTTGGGCTTGGCAATATAGCCGTAATGGTAGCAACAGGGAGAACGTAACGGAAACTACTGGTGTGCCTTGGCAGAGCGATAGCATCGCCCGCATCTGTTTTCCGCTTTCCTTTCTCCTACGACCCCTCAAGCCGACCTCAACGACCCCTCAACGACCCCTTATTGAGAAATGGAAATGAAGTCGGCAAAGCCAAATCGTACATTGTACATCGTCAAATCGTAAATCTGTTATTGTTTCCTATCGGACATACTATCCGTCCGCCCCATCCGTCCGATCCGCCTAACTCACCCTCATTTGCCTCATTCGTCCAATTAGTCTCATCCGCCCTATTCCCCTGCCACCTTCTTCCTGCATTGTGTCGGGTGTCTTTCCCTATCCCGACACACAACCGGTGATTTTTCTTTGGCTTCTTTTCTTTTGGTCAGGCAAAAGAAAAGAAAGGTATATATACTGTTTTGGGGCGGTTGCCCTGGATTTTATGGAGTCTCTTTGAGAATCCGATTAACGGACAATTGACGCTTATGAACGGAAATACCTGATCCGGTAAAGATCCTATTGGTCAATTTATGGATCTTGGTGGAGAACCTTTCAAAACGGTAATTCACGGAGTATGTGAGCGTCTGGTTATTCTGATAAAACAAAAGCGTACCGGTCTTCCGACCGGTACGCTTTCTTCATGCTTGATTACGTTTAGTTGCTGAAAGTTAGTTCGCCGTTTTTGGTATCCACCATTACAGGTTTCTGTTGGTTTATTTTGCCTGCAATGATCTCTTTGCTTAGGTTGTTAAGCAGCATCGTCTGCAATGCCCTCTTCACGGGCCGTGCACCGAATTGGGGATCATAGCCTTCATGGGCAATCAAACGGACGGCATCGTCTGTAACTCGTAAGTCTATGCCGTTCTTTTCGAGCATCTTGTGGATACCGGCAATCTGCAATCCCACAACTTGTTGTATCTCTTTCTCCGATAGAGGAGTGAAGATGATAGTTTCGTCAATACGGTTCAGAAACTCTGGCCGGAGGGTTTGTCTGAGCAAGTCCATGACTTGTTTTTCGGTCGTTTCTCTGCTGACTCCCTTTTCCTCGTTCTCTCTGATAAGAGAAGAACCTAAGTTACTCGTCATGATAATGATGGTGTTCTTGAAGTTTACGGTGCGTCCCTTGTTGTCGGTCAGCCGCCCGTCGTCCAATACTTGCAACAGCACGTTGAATACATCGGGGTGTGCCTTCTCAATCTCGTCAAAGAGTACCACACTGTAGGGCTTCCTCCGGATAGCCTCCGTCAGTTGTCCGCCTTCGTCATAACCCACGTATCCTGGAGGCGCACCGATAAGTCGGGTCGCCGAGAACTTCTCTTGATACTCCGACATATCTATACGCGTCATCATGTTCTCGTCGTTGAACAGGTAATCTGCCAATGCTTTGGCTAACTCTGTCTTGCCAACACCCGTCGTTCCTAAGAAGATGAAACTCCCGATAGGACGTTTCGGGTCTTGCAAACCTGCACGCGAACGCCTTATGGCATCGCTCACAGCACGTATCGCCTCGTCCTGACCGATCACCCGCTTGTGCAATTCCTCTTCCAAGTGAAGAAGTTTGTCACGTTCCGATTGCATCATCTTGGTAACAGGTATTCCTGTCCACCTGCTTACAACTTCGGCGATGTCGTCCGCGTCCACCTCTTCTTTTATCAGTGGTTTGCCGTTCTGCAGTTTGTGCAGGGCTTCTTGTGCCTGTTCAATGTTGGCAGTGGAGGCTTGCATCTTGCCGTAGCGTATCTCCGCTACTTTCCCGTAGTCGCCCTCGCGTTCTGCTACATCGGCTTCGTGGCGGAGTTGCTCCTGTTTTATCTTCTCCTGTTGGATGGTGTCGATATACTTTTTCTCCTCCTTCCAGTGAGAACGCATCTTCTCAGCCTCTGCTTTCAAGGTGCTTATCTCCTCCGTCAGATGAGCCAGTTTCGGCTGGTCGTCTTCACGCTTGATAGCCTCTTTCTCTATCTCCAACTGCTTGATGTTGCGCTCCAGCGTATCCAGTTCTTCCGGTACGGAATCCATTTCCAAACGCAAACGGGATGCTGCCTCGTCTACAAGGTCTATCGCTTTGTCCGGCAAAAACCTGTCGGAGATGTATCGTGTGGAGAGTTGCACGGCGGCAATGATTGCATCGTCTTTGATTCGTACTTTGTGGTGGTTCTCGTAACGTTCTTTCAGTCCTCTCAGAATACTGATTGTCGCAGCCTCGTCAGGTTCATCCACCATCACGATTTGGAACCGGCGCTCCAATGCCTTGTCTTTCTCGAAATACTTCTGATACTCGCTCAGAGTCGTTGCACCGATACAGCGCAACTCGCCTCGCGCAAGGGCAGGTTTCAGTATGTTGGCTGCGTCCATAGCACCCGACGACTGACCTGCACCCACCAAAGTGTGTATCTCGTCAATGAATAGAATGATCTCACCTTCCGAGCGTACCACTTCGCCGATTACGCCTTTCAGTCTCTCCTCAAACTCACCTTGATACTTAGCACCGGCTATCAGTGCGCCCATATCCAGAGAGTAAAGTTGTTTGCTCTTCAAGTTCTCAGGAACATCGCCCCGCACAATACGGTGAGCCAATCCTTCGGCGATTGCGGTCTTGCCCACACCCGGCTCACCTATCAGGATAGGGTTGTTCTTTGTTCGTCTGCTCAGTATCTGCAGCACACGCCTGATCTCTTCATCGCGTCCGATAACAGGGTCAAGTTTTCCTGCGCTCGCCCGCTCGTTGAGGTTAATGGCATACTTTGATAAATTTTCGTTGTTCATAATCTTATGTGTTGTTTGGTTCGTTATTCATAGTTCAGGTTGCGGCCTCGTGGCAACCGGAGTTTCAACCCTCTTTTTGCAAGAGATATACCAAATAAAAAGGGACTGCCAAAATGGCAGCCCCACGATCATCATAGTTAAGGTGTTCAATGCTTATAACGTCTCTGCTTCTACATCTTCTATGATGTTGCGCTTGATGTAGTTGTGCAAACTCTTCAAGCGGATACCTGTGGCGCACATACTGATACCGGCTATAATCAAACCGCAACCGACCATGGCTACCACGGCGGGTATTCCCAAACCGAATGGTTGGAACATGATCATCAATGCAAGCAGTAATAGCAATACACCGGAGGCTACTTGCCAACCTGCATTCGGTACACTGAAGGTGCGCATCTTGCTCCAAAAGTCTATCATCTGTATACTGCGCAGCAACAACCATATACCCAAGAGTATGGGGAGAAGGATGGCTGTTGCGGCTACATTGCAGCAGAGCATAATGCCTAATAATACGTCAAGGATACCGCCGACCAGACTTACTCCTGATCGGATAAAATAACTGCTCGATGAGCAGTAGAGGACAATCTCCAATATACCGCTCAGCAGCATCAGTACTCCAAATAGAATACTCAGTGTCAGGTACGCTTCACCGGGATAACAGAATACCACGACACCTACGGCAATACATGCAATACCGGCCACCAACAGCAGCCACCAGTTCTTTACTGCTTTTGTGGCGCGCTTTGTCAATTTTTGTAAAGGGTTCTCCATAACAATAAGTGTTTAATGTTAATAGTTTGTCTCCGGAATCTTGTCTCAACTCCGTTCCCTGTATGAGAGACAAAAGGCGTGCCAATTATTTTCTGTATGCTTCCTCGTTTTGGTCTGTTCTCCTGTAAGAATGGAGTTTTGATGCTCTTGCTTTTGTCATTGCTGTTTGTGGTAAAAGGGGAATATTTCCCTGATTTTCTCTCCGGCGGCGGTCTCTATGCAACTTGTTAAGTGGCTATGCTTGTATTGTTTTCGTAAAAGTGGTATCTTTGCGGTGATGAAGCACTTTTTCCTGATATTGTCTTTGTGTACTCTGCCTCTTGCAAGCATGGCAGAGATGGTGGTTTATACGGTTAATTCCCGCACATCCGTTCGTGCCGATGGTATGGAACCGGTGGGAGCCTATGCCTCTTATTCGCAATCCTCGGTGTCCGGACGGGTCGGACAAATGACGGAAGGCGGTAGCACTTCTCTTTCTCTTTATGGATTCAGTGGCCTTCGCATTCGTTCCGTCACTCTGATGATGCACTCCAATAAGGCGGCGGGTGCAGGGACTTTGGAAATGAATCTCAACGATTCCTGTGTCTGGTTCATCGACCCGGCCCCTTTCAGCGATGATTCATGGCATGGCTCGTACTCCACTTCTTTTGTCCCTGTTATGCATCGTTTCTCTCCTGCTTTGACAATTGCTGACGAACAAGTCATTTCCATCAATATAGATGCTCTTGTTTCTTCACTCTATGTGCAGTCTTATGCCATCGAGTACGACAAAATACCTTCTGCCCCTTGCCATGTGAGTTTCTCTGTGGCTGATGGTCAGATTCTCCCCATGCTGACGGAAACAAAAGCAGGAACAGGCATTATCCTCCCATCATGCCCTGCCGCCGATTCTGTTTGGTGCTTTTGGGGGTGGTTGGAACAACCTCTCACGTCCGCCACGGAACATTGCCCTTCCTATTATGAACAGGGCGCACGCTATTTTCCTTCTGGTGACATCTGTCTCTATGCATTGTATGCAGATGTGGAACCTGATTCCCAAAAACAGATTGTTCAAGACACAACCTGTTCCTCAGGCGACTATCTTATCGTGGACAAACTGTTCCGTGCAATGGCAGTGGGCGGAATGAATTCCAATAAACGTGTTCCCGCCCGCCGCTTGGACTCATTGCACAAAAATCAGGACTCTCTTTATTGTCTTCCTCTTGCGACTGTGACGCCGTCCGCAGTCTATCATATTGATTTCCTCCCCGATTCTTTGGCTACAATCTACAATGTTTCGGAGCAAACCTATATATCTTTCCCTGGCACAAGTACCCCGACTCTTGTCAAAACCAAAAAGGAATGGAACTACCGACGTGCCGAAGAAGGTATGTTGGTTTTCTATCATAACTATACTTCCACTTCGTGGCGGGAATTGCGTGCAACCACGGGTTCCACATTGGAAACAATTGACTCTCTTTGGTTCGAAAACTCCATTTCGCATTCCGTTTCCTACGCCAATATCCTTTTTCCTGCACCCCCTCAGGATGTTCTTTCGCCCGTATGCCATTATACAACCGACCCTTTCTCAACCTCGCTGAAAGATCTTGCATACTCCGATGGAATCTTCATTGAGAATAGGGAAATCCTCAATCCGCAACATTGCCTCCTGCAAATCTTTTCTTTGCAAGGAATTTTGGTCGATGCTTCTTCGGAAGAGCACATTTCGCTGGCAACTCTCCCACCGGGTATCTACATCCTACGAACAAAGTACCAAACGCATAAAATGCTGATAAAATGATTACTATGAAACGCAATTTATTCTTTTTCCTCCTGCTTTCGTCTCTTTCTCTGCATGCCGACCTCCTCTCCGACATAGTTTCCGGAGTCTATCGCCCGACCACGCTGTCGGAATTCGTTTTTATGAACGACGGAGAACGCTATGCCTCATTGGAGGATAACAAGGTTTGCACATATAGTTGTCGGACGGGCAAACAGTTGGATACACTGTTTTCTGCTGACAACACCAAATTGCTGCAAATAGATACAGTGGAAGGTTTCCTCTTGTCGCCGGACGAACGTTATCTTCTTGTGTACAGGGACAAACAACAACGTTTCCGCCGTTCTTTCAACGCACGCTACTATCTTTATGACACCGAACGCAGGGAATTGACGGCATTAGCAGAGGACAGCCTTATATCTTCGCCCCTGTTTTCACCCGATGGTAAGTATATTGCATACTCCCGCAACAATAATCTCTATTTGCACAAGTTGGCCTTTGGAACGGATGTCGCCGTCACTACCGATGGCGAAATAGGCAAAGTCATCAACGGCACCACCGATTGGCTTTACGAGGAGGAGTTCTCTGCAACATCTTTGTTTGCCTTTTCTCCTGATAGTAAGCAACTCGCTTTTGTGCGTTTCGATGAAACCAACGTACCTCAATTCCGTTGGCAGGAGATGCTCTCCAAGGGCTATCCTCAAGACCGTTCTTTGAAATATACGCGTGCAGGAGAAACCAATTCGTCTGTTTCCGTAGTGGTCTATGATACTTACTATAAGTCATTGAAGACGATGCAGATAAATACAGACGATGCTTACATCCCTCGTCTTCGGTGGATTGATAACACCAATTTGGCAGTCTTTCGGCTCAATCGAAATCAAAACAGGTTGGAGATGTTCTATGCCAACCCGAAATCAACGGTTGCAAAACGTTATTATATCGAGGAGTACAAACAAGGCTATGTCAATTATGAACTTATAGATTCGTGGCAATTTCTTGCTGATGGGTCATTCATCGCCCTCAATGAAACGGATGGTTGGCAGCATGCGTGGCTCTATTCGGCATCTGGTCAGCGTCTTCGTCTCCTTACGGATGATGAGTCGGATGTGATGCAGATCTATGGTTACGATGAGTCTTCGCAGACATTGTTCTATCAGTTGGCAAACACGCCCATGCAGCGGAAGGTTTATGCCTTCAATCTCAAGAAAGGTAAAAAACTTTGCCTGACACCCGCTGACGGCACCCATTCCGCACAGTTCTCCAACGATTGCCGCTACTTTATTGACAACTTCTCTTCGGTGCAGTGTCCTAATACCTATACACTTCGCGATAAGCAGGGAAAAGTGGTGCGCCTCCTGCAGGATAACACAGAACTCTTGGACCGCTTCTCTGCTCTCAATCTCCCTCAAAAACGATTCTTCTCTTTCCGTACGGAGCGTGGCGACAGCCTCAATGGTTGGATGCTTATGCCGAAAGATTTTAGTGAACAAAAACAGTATCCCGTATTGCAAGTTCAGTATTCAGGTCCTGCTTCGCAGATGGTGTTGGATCGTTGGAAGATTGATTGGGAATACTTTCTTTCGGAACAAGGCATAATCGTTGTCTGTGTTGACGGGCGTGGAACGGATGCACGAGGCAGACAATGGCGGCAGCAGCACTATATGCACCTTGGTACGGTGGAACCTGAAGACCAGATTTCCGTGGCTCATTATATGCAGTCGCTTCCCTGTGTCCGTCCCGATAGGATAGGCATTTGGGGCTGGAGTTTTGGAGGATATATGACCCTCCTTTCCATGTCTCAACCATCATCGCCTTTCTGCTGTGGCATCTCTGTAGCACCTGTCACCGATTTCCGTTACTATGACTCTGCTTATACCGAACGGTTTATGCAACGACCGCAAACCAATGAAAATGGTTATGATGTATCTTCGCTGCTCAATAAGGCGGACCAATTGCAGGGGCGTCTCCTTCTTGTACATGGTTTGGCTGACGATAACGTCCATTGTCAACAAACGTGGAACTACATTGACGCACTCGTTAGGGCGGGCAAACAGTTCGATATGCAAATCTATCCCGATGACAACCATTTCCTCAAGAAACGCAATAACTACCAACATCTCTATCAACGCAAGTGGGATTTCTTGCAACGCTATCTATTGGACAGATAACAAACTATACTTAATAATTAAACAACACACATCTATGACAAAACAAAAAAATGGAAATGTTCTCCCTATAGTGGTGATGTTCCTCCTCTTTTTCATGATTGCCTTTGTTACCAACTTGTGTAACCCTATGGCAGTCATAGTGAAGCATAATTTCTCTATGTCCAATTTTGCTTCGCAGTTAGGTAATGCAGCCAATTTTATCGCTTATGCCGTGATGGGTATTCCCGCAGGTATGCTTCTCAAAAAGATTGGCTATCGTAAAACGGCGCTTGTGGCTATCCTTGTTGGTTTCATTGGCGTTTTCCTGCAGTATATGTCGGGTTGGGAGTCTGTACAAAGTTTTTGGGTATATCTTATCGGTGCTTTCGTTGCAGGTTTCTGTATGTGTATGCTCAATACAGTGGTCAATCCCATGCTGAATACTTTGGGTGGTGGCGGCAATCGGGGTAACCAACTTGTGCAGTTCGGCGGTGTTTGCAATTCCCTTGCAGCCGTTCTTGTCACCATCATCATGGGTAGTCTTATTGCCGATGCTACCAAGGCTAAGATCTCCGACGCCACTCCTGCTCTTATGATTGCTTTGGCTGTCTTCGCTTTTGCTTTCATTGTGCTTCTTCTGGTGAAAATTCCCGAACCGATGCTCGGAATGGAACAGAATGTTCAACCTGCCACCGATGGCAAACGCTACTCTGCATTCTCTTTCCGCCATTTCAACTTGGGCATCTTGGCTATTTTCCTTTACATGGGTATTGAGGTAGGTGTTCCAACCTATGTCCTTCAGTATCTCACTACATCGCCTGCTGAATCAACCCCGGGTTTTGGTATTGATGCCAACATCGCAGGTATGATTGTCGCTGTCTATTGGTTGCTCATGCTGGTAGGTCGTCTTTTGGGCGGTATGATTGGTGGTAAGGTGTCCAGCCGTGTTCAGATCTCTGTCGTATCGGCTTTGTCTATTGTACTCGTCCTTCTGGGGATGTTCTTGCCTTCTGATGTGATGGTAACCTTGTTTGGTATCAAATGGGAGACTCTTTCTGTTATGAAAGCCTCTGTCCCTGTGGGAATCTTGCCGCTTATCTTGGTGGGACTCTGCACATCTGTCATGTGGGGAGGTATCTTCAATATGGCTGTCGAAGGTCTTGGAAAATATACTTCCATTGCTTCGGGTGCTTTCATGACTATGGTTTGCGGTGCAGGTATCCTTATTCCTTTGCAGGGAAAATTGGCGGATGTCTTCGGCAACTTCCAGATGAGTTATTGGGTCGTATTGGTTTGTGCTGCCTATATCCTCTTCTATGCGCTCTTCGGTAGCAGAAATGTAAATAAAGACATCCCCACTGCATAAATCGTATCGAAAGATAATTCTCGGTAAAGTGCAAAGTCTCTTGTCGTTTTGGAGAAATATCCATGTTGCGGCACAGTGCTCAAAAGCATTGTGCCGCTTTTTTTATGGCTGGTATACTCCATATTACATTCTTCTTTCCGGTATCCTTAAGCATGGTTTCGTAGTCCCTGCTATCTACGACCCCTCAAGCCGACCTGAAGCACCCCTCATCAACTCCTCAATGGGAGATTAATAAAGTGTTGGCATTATTATCCCCTCCTTTGGAGGGGTTGGGGAGGTCTTATTTAAAAACAAATACCCCATACATCGCAGATGTATGGGGTACTGAATACGATAGAACAAACCTTATTTCTTCTTGCCTTTTTCCAACATCAAAGTGTGGGTTGGTTGGTCACAAACCTCCGATGGACCGTAGTATTGGATAGGTCCGGGGTAGATGTAACTCAGTTCGGCGTTTGCCCATTCTGCCCTGTGCGCTGCAAAGTAGCGGAATGGTGCTCCGTCCAAATCTACCAATGCCTTTTGTATAACGGGTTTCAGTTTGCCGTTCCGGCGTTCCATGTTCATCATCATCGTAATAGGCACTCCGCCTGCTTTCCATTCGCTGGCGGGAGCGGTAAGGTTCTTCACCAATGCCATGTAGCCGGTTTTTCCTTCTGCTATCAGCATCGTCGCCGTCATACCAAGCGAGTAGCAGTAGTCTGCATCGAAGTTCGAAGGTATTGCACAACGTCCTTCATAGCCGAAGAAGTGGTTCAATGCCGAGAATTTGCCTTTGTAAGTTCCCTCTGCTTTCATCGTGGCAAGTTTCTTGGCTACCATTTCAATCAACATCTTCTCGGTCTCAATCAGCGATACTTGTACGTTGCCGTGAGGATCTCTGTCCATGGTCAATTGTCTTGCAATGCCCTTTGGAAGGTCACGATATACCTCGCGGCTCTCGGGAGATAATTTGCCCTTTACGAACTGGCGCTTCTCATCGTCTGTGTCCATGGAGAGGAAGTCCTCGTTGCCTGCAAGCAGGTCGTTCAACTCCTGAATTAGACGCTTCATGGCGGGAATAAATTCGATCAGTCCTTCAGGAATAAGTACGGTTCCGAAGTTCAGTCCTGCATTGGCACGGTCAACGATGGCACTCACTATCTGATCCACAATGTCGTTCAATGTCATGTTCTTAGCCTCAACCTCCTCGGAAATCAGACACAGGTTAGGTTGCGATTGCAGGGCGCATTCCAAGGCTATATGGCTTGCGGAGCGTCCCATCAGACGGATAAAGTGCCAGTATTTCTTGGCGGAGTTGGCATCGCGCTGGATGTTACCGATGAGTTCGGAATACACTTTGCAGGCGGTATCGAAACCGAACGATGTCTCAATCTCGCTGTTTTTCAAGTCTCCGTCAATCGTTTTCGGACAACCTATCACTTGTATTCCGCAACCTTTTTGCAGATAGTATTCTGCTAGCACGCAGGCATTCGTGTTGGAGTCGTCACCGCCAATGATAACGATCGCGCTTATTCCCAACTCTTTGCAAATCTCGATGCCCTTGTCAAACTGCCATGGCTCCTCTAATTTCGTTCTGCCCGAGCCGATGATGTCAAAACCTCCTGTATTGCGGTAGTCGTCAATGATATCCCCTGTCAGTTCCGTGTAGTTGTGCTCAATCAAACCGGAAGGACCGCCCAAAAAACCGTATAAACGGTTGTTGGGGTTCAACTTCTTCAAACCGTCATACAGACCGGCTATCACATTGTGTCCGCCGGGGGCTTGTCCGCCCGACAGAATAACGCCTACTGCAATGGCAGGATATTCTTTCTTCTCGCCTGGTTCCAGGTGCAAGGTGGGAAGACCGTATGTGTTTGGAAAGAGAGCCTTTATCTCTTCCTGATCTCTGACCGACTGGGTCGGCGCACCTTCCATAAGATGCCCGTTCCCGCGCAGGGCGGTAGGTATCTTCGGTTGGTAACTGCTGCGTGCAATTTGTAATGGACTTTTTTGCATAGTATAAGTTATGTTGTTGTGTATAGTTCCTTTCTTCCGACTTGCAAAAGTAGCAAAAACTTTCCACCTGCACAAGTCGTCTGCATGCTCCGTGACTGTTATGGACGGACGTCGTTTTGGTCATTGCGGATAAATGCCAGTAGTTGCTGGGTGGCTTCTTCCTGTGCAATGTTTTTCAAGATACATTCTTTGCCTTTGTATAAGGAAACTTTGCCTCTTCCTGCTCCGACATAACCGTAATCTGCATCGGCCATCTCCCCTGGACCGTTCACAATGCAGCCCATTACGGCTATCTTGCAATGGGAAAGTCCTTTTTCCTTGGCAAAGGTTTCTTTTATGTCTGCTACGGTTTTCTCAAGGTCGAACATTGTCCTTCCGCACCCGGGGCATGAGATGAATTCTGTCTTGTATCTCTTTATTCCTGCCGCTTGCAGTATGTCTTTGCCCAATCGTGTGAGGGCCTCTTCCGTAAAATGAGGATTATGCAACGCTAATTGGCTGTAACCTGTGTCCCATAGTGCTTTCCCGCATTCAGCGGCTGCATGTAGCGAAAAGAGGTTCCAGTCATTCTCGTCGCTGCTCAATTGCACGCATTTCTGCTCTTCATCGGTCAATAATACAACACGTCCGCTGTAGCGGATGGAATCTTCTTGGGTGAAATAGTCCCGTAGAGCCTTTGCTACGGGAATTTCTTGCTCGGGTGCTTCACTCAGACTCACGCGTATGGTATCGCCTATGCCGTCTGCCAGCAAGGCACCGATTCCTACTGCCGACTTTATTCGTCCGTCTTCGCCCTCGCCCGCTTCTGTTACACCCAAATGAATCGGGAATGACATACCTTCTTTTGCCATTTGCTTCGTCAGCAAACGGACGGTCGTGACCATGATTCTTGTATTGCTTGCCTTGATGGAAATGACGATATTTTGAAAATCTTCGTCCACGGCAATGCGCAGAAATTCCATGACACTTTCCACCATACCTTCAGGAGTATCGCCGTAGCGCGACATGATGCGGTCGGACAGACTGCCGTGATTTACACCCAATCGGATCGCACAATGATGTTCTTTGCAGATCAACAATAGGTGGCGGAACCGTTCTCGTAAGCGTTCCAACTCCTTGCGGTAACTCTCGTCCGTGTACTCTATATGCTGGAATTTGCGGGCAGGATCTATGTAGTTGCCGGGGTTGATGCGTACTTTTTCTACCACGGTGGCTGCGGCTTCTGCCACCGCTGCTTGAAAATGTACGTCTGCAACCAGAGGTATGGAATGAACCGCTTCATGGATTTTTCGGAGTGATTCCACTTCCCGTATCCCTTGTGTGGTGAAACGCAGCAGTTCTGCGCCTGCTTCTATGCAGCGTTTGGCTTGGGCAATGGAACCGTCAATGTCATTGGTGGAAGTGTTTGCCATCGTCTGTATGCGGATAGGGTACTCGCTCCCTATGCCGATGCCGCCCGCTTGTGTGCTGCTTGTCTTTCGGCGGTTGTATGTCAATGGAATAATCATGATGTTTTTGTTATTGTAAGAACTTTTTCTTGTAAAGTAATATGCCTATGTTTACGCCTATGTTCCAATTCTTCCGTGGTACGGAGTAATAGTTGGCATAAAGAGAGGCTGAACCGTGTTGGAAAGTGTAAACCATACTCCCTTCGGCAATGAAGTGTACATCTGAGAACGGAGTGGAGTAGTAGGGGGTGTTGTCAGTGTTTCTCCGTATGGTTTGTATCGGGGCAAAAGCGTAACCTTCCAAACGTACCTGCCAGTTGTCGGTAATAAGAAATATAGGTTTTATGCCGGCGGCTAAGTATTGGTTGGCACTGAAATCTATGTTCCTGACGGCTTTGCTGTGAGGAGTCGGGGCAAATTGGGGGGCTTGTAGCATGGTCGCAGTGTAGTTGCTCAGTAACGGACGGATGGAATAGCAGGCTTCTGCCTCCATTCCTAATGAGAAGTGTTTGGCAAACCGCACGTAACCGTCATAATGTCCGCTTGCCTGCATCCAAAGTGCAAACTCGTCCTTTGTGTTGGTGTAGGCATATTGTTGGGATACCGAATTCTCCACACCGCCTGGCATCATCAAACCAACGTTCCACCGGTGTCCCTCCGTCGGGTAGGTCTGATGATTCAGTGAATTGCCTTCCAACTGGATGTATGTGTTAAACAAAGAATATCTGCTGTTGTCACGTACTGTATCGCTTAAGGCCAAATACTGCTCCAACCGGTATTTGTCTTGCATTCCTCCCCCTCCTATTCCTATTTCCATGCGGGCTTTCATGGTCAATGGTATGCCTACCGAGAGTTTCCCGTATATCTCCATTTGCTGGAATGTCAATGGACGGTTCTCAAACGAGAAAAACCGTACGTCATTCGTATAGTTGAATCGGTGGGCGACAAACTCTCCCTTGAGGTAACATCTTGGAGTGAAATCCAAGCGGGTGGAAGTGCTTGCTGCCATATAGGTTCTGCCGACTTGTGCATCAAGCGATACTTCTATGGGGAAACGTTTCAAGTCATGGTACCCTATGCCTATATAAAACTGGGTGGGGGTAGAGGTCGATATGTTTCCGCCTATGCCTATTTGCAGTTGGTCGCGGATTCTTACGTCAAGGAGCAACCGGAAACCTGATAAGGTCGTGTCATATTCGGCATGAGGAATAACCTCTGAAATTACCTCGTCCGATATGAGACAATAGTAGTTGCTCAGAAAATCTTCATAAGTGAAATAGGTGCTTTTGGTCTTGCCTAAAAACACTTGTTTGAGGTAGTTCTCCTGCTCTTTGTCAATCCCCGTGAAATGTACGGCCTTGAATATAAGAGGGGGAATCTTCTTGCGGAATGTCTGTCGTCTCTGTGCCAGTTCTTCTTGGCTCTGCCTCCGCTTTACGCTCTGCTTGATCTCGTCAATATGTGCCATGGTGGAGTCATAGCCCAATTGCACCAACGTACTCACTTGCGAGAAGTCCCAACTGTTGATCTTGTCCCAACTGAAGTTGAGGAGTAGCCCGTCTTCCACCGAGTAGTCTGTGTCATGAACAATCATCTTTTCCAGCAAGGCAATGAGGTTGCGTTTGTCCGGACGACCGCTGTTGTGGCTTACGTTGCTACCTATTATATAGGCCGGACTGAATTCTTCTTGGGCCACATCTACGGGAAAGTTGTTGTATATGCCGCCGTCATATAGAATGGTGCCGTTGTAATCCACGGGTCGGAACATAAATGGAAACGACATACTGGCTCGGATGGCATCTCCCAGATCGCCGCCAGAGAATACGACAGGTCGTTTTTCATAGATGTCGGACGCAACGCATCGGAATGGTATCATCAGTTTGTTGAAATCCCCTCCTGTCGCTCCGTTCGTGGCACCGCACATCTCCAAAACGGCAATGTTCATCAATTGGGGATTCGATATGTTGGTCGGTAAAAAATAAGGGGTGAAAGTGGTTCGGCTATCCGTGTCGTCACGCTGACCCTGTGTCTTGAATTTGCCCATGGCAGTGACTCCGTAAGGAGAATCTTCTTTGTGGATCTTTGCGCTTATACCGAACCATGCAGGCGTCTGTTCACTCTGTCTGTAGTAGAATCTGTTTTTGGTATCCACATCTCCCAAAAACCATTGTCTGAATTTTTCCGACCCGATAAGTGATGCAATCTCATCAGTTGTCCAACCGCTTGCATACAATCCGCCTACAATGGCTCCCATCGAAGTACCTGCTATGTAGTCAATGGGAATGTCATTTTCTTCCAAAGCCTTGATAACACCGATATGAGTGATACCTCTTGCCGAACCGCCGCTGAGTACCAAGGCTACGCCTCCGCTCGTTTGGCAAAAGCCTGCGGATAAAAAACAGCATACAAATGCGATGATAAAAGATAGTCTTTGCATAGTGTCGTTAGGTCTCTTGTTTTCTTCGGTCTTGTCTTGATTGTGCTTCCCGTGGTAGGCAGAATGGATACAATCCTGCATAATCCGGCTTTGTCAGAACAGCACAACTCCTCCGATACCCGCCAGAAACGTCACTGTCAGTCCCAATAGGTAGCCTCCGGTAACTTCTGTTTCAGCATGTTCGTTTAGGTATAGTCTTGCCCACATAACAATCCAACTTGCAATCAGTATGCCTGTCCATACCATATAGGGGAAAATATTCATGTACAAACAGTAGGCTAACACCCCGCCAAGCAATACTCCCATCATCGTCAGGTGGGCGCTTATTTTCCACCGGTAGTTTATGAGAAATATGCATAGCAAACTTATGGTGGCACCTGTGGCGATCATATTGATGATTCGGGGCATTCCTAATACGAAACGTAAGAACAAACACCACGATATGGCAGAAACTGTTCCGTAAACATAAGGGATACGTCTGCTTTCCTTGTCGTGCATATAGGCTTTTTTGATGTCTCCGCCCCAAAGCAGAAGCAGAGCGGAGAAAGGAATAAGACAAGTCAGGACAAACGTTCCTGTCACCACGGTCACGTACCATCTGCTTGGAATAACCCCTCCCTGCAACTGGGCTATATAAATGCATAGCAACAACATGGCGTAGGTCGGTACAAGCATCGGGTGCAGCAAAATACTTACTATTTGGGCAATTCGTCTGATAATGCAGGGTGTTTGTCTGGTTTCTGAAGTTTGCTTTTTATATGACGATACGCAGTCTTGCAACGGGAATATGAAGTTGTTTTCTGTATTTGGCAACGGTTCTGCGGGCAATGGTAAAACCTTTTTCCCGCAGTGCTTCCACCAATTCGTCGTCGTTGAGCGGGTTTTGTTTGTCCTCTTTGTCTATGATGTCAAGCAGTGCATTCTTGATGGCGCGGGTCGCAACCTCTTCCCCGCTTTCGTTGGTCATCGACTCGGAGAAGAAAAACTTGAGAGGCAACACACCGTAAGGGGTCTGTACATATTTGGAATTCGATACCCTGGAGATAGTTGATATGTCGTATCCCGTCTTGTCCGCAACATCTTTCAGAATCATCGGCTTGAGCAGATTCTCGTCCCCTTCCAAGAAATAGTCTCGCTGCAATTGCACAATGGCGGTCATCGTGCGGGTCAATGTCTCATTCCGTTGACGCACTGCGTCTATAAACCAACGCGCCGAATCTATTCTGTCCTTGATGAAAGAGATAGCCTCTTTCTCTTCTCTCGTATGGGTACTCTGACGCTGGTAGTTCTGTAAAATTTGGTTGAACTCACTGTTTACATGCAATTCCGGAATGTTCCCATTGTTCAGGGAAATGGTAATGTTGTTTCCGTTTACCTCTACAATGAAGTCTGGAATGATTGTATGACCAGTGTATAGATCCTGTTGCAACGCATTGCCCGGTTTGGGAGTGAGATGGCGGATCTCTGTCTCAGCTTCTCTGAGTTGCTGGTCGGTAATTCCTAAACGGTCTATAATCTTCTGATAATGATGTGTGGCAAACTCTTTGTAGTATTTTTCAAGAATCTTGGTCGCCAATACCACGCTTGGACTTTGTTGCCGGCGTTGCAATTGTAATAGAAGACACTCTTGCAAGTTCCTGGCACACACGCCGGCAGGCTCAAAATTGTATTGTATGGTGTGGATTATATCCATCATCTCCTTGTCGCTTATGTCTATGTTGGCATGAAATGCCAAGTCATCGGCCAGGGCTTCGGGTGATCTGCTCAGGTAACCGTTCTCATCTATGTTACCTAATATATATTGTGCCACCTTTCGTTTATCTTCACTCAAGGGCAACAACCCTAATTGTCCTGACAGGTATTCTTGGAAACTCTCCCCTACCGAAAAGGGAATGTCTTCTTGCTTGTCATCGGGCGAAGAATTGTTGCTGTGGAGCATATAGTCGGGTGTGTCGTCATCCGATATGTAGTCACTTAGGTCAAATTCATCATTCTGCAGGGCGTCTTCCCCTTCATTGTCATTGTCGAACTCTTCGTTGAGCGATTCTTCTTTTGCATCGTCCCCGCGTTCCAGCCCTGGATTTTCTTCCAATTCTCTGTCGATACGCTGTTCTAATTCCAACGTGGTATATTCCAGCACCCGAACTTCCTGTATCTGCATAGGAGTAAGAGTGGTACGTTGTTTTAGAGCCGTTTCTTGTGTCAGGGATGCTTTGGTGGACATACGCAAAAGTCTTACAATGTTAATTCATTCACTGCACGGATGATATAGTTCTGCTGTTCTTCGCTTAATTCGGTATGCATTGGCAGACTAAGTACACACCGAGCCAATTTCTCCGCTACGGGAAAGTCGCCCTCGTGGTAACGTGGGTCTTGGTATGCTTTCTGCAAATGCAGAGGTACTGGGTAATATACCATGGCAGGGATTCCTCTTTCAGCCAGTCCCTCTTTGAGCGCATCGCGGGAACATCCCTCTTTTATGCGGAGGGTGTACTGGTGAAAAACGTGTGTCGAATAAGGTGCTCTGGAGGGCGTCAATACGTTGGGGTTCTCTGCAAATCCTTTGTCGTAGTATTCGGCGGCCTTTTGTCTTTTTTCTGTATATTCATCAAGGTGAGGTAGTTTGGCATTCAACACTGCGGCTTGGATACTGTCAAGACGGGAATTCACGCCAATCATGTCATGATGATAACGTACCACCATACCATGGTTGGCTATGGCACGTAGTTTTTCCGCCAGTTCATCGTTGTTTGTAAAGATTGCACCGCCGTCACCATAGCAACCTAAATTCTTGGAGGGGAAGAACGAAGTACAACCTGCATCTCCCATACAGCCGGCTTTCATGGCTGTTCCGTCTTGGAATATGCAGGTGGCGTTGATGGCCTGACAAGCGTCCTCTACGACATATAGGTTATGTTCTTTCGCAATTTGCAATATCTCTTCCATGTTGGCACATTGTCCGAACAAGTGAACGGGGACAATGGCTTTGGTCTTTGGCGTGATGGCGCGACGGATTGCCTCTGTTGAGATGTTGAAAGTATCCCAATCCACATCCACTACCACCGGCGTCAAGTGTAGTAATGCCGCCACCTCTGCCGTGGCAATAAAAGTAAATGTAGGTGTTATTACCTCGTCTCCGGGTTGCAATCCTAATCCCATCAAGGCAATCTGCAAGGCATCCGTTCCGTTTCCTACGGGGATGACATGTCGCACCCCTAAGAAGTTTTCCAAGTTGGTTTGGAAAGTTGTCACCTGCTTCCCTCTGATGAAAGAGGAGGTGTCAAGCACTTCCTGAATACCCGCATCCACTTCTTGTTTGATCGCCAAGTACTGCGATTGAAGATCCACCATCTGTATCTTTCTCATCTCTTTTCCTTTCTGTTAATGCTCAATGATGTATTCCACTTCCTGTGGGCTTACTCGACAACTTAGTACGTATGGGTTCTGTGTAACCACTTGTACAGAGAGCAAACTGCCGTTTCCCTGAGGAAACGGACATTGCACCTTCAAATCTTGCGCTTGTATATCACCGAAATGAGATATCCCGACCCTCACCACAACCTCCGCTATGGCAGGAAATGTTCTCAAATGTAAACCTTGAGGTACTTCTTGGGGGACAATTGGTAGGTTGAAAACCTTCTCCGTATATTGTTCCGCAAAAGCATACAGATTCACGTGCGCATTTCCCAAACGCGCTCCTTGGGGGACGATAAGCGGAACTCGCGCATTCATGCTGTCCTTGATGTCATTGAATACAATGTTCTCTGTATAAACACATTGAATGGTGTCTAACACCTCTTTCGGAGCATAGATGGTAACCATGGTTGGATCCACCTTGGGCTCTGCTGCCAACAAGTATTGCGTGGCGGATAGCACCTGTCCGGTGAACACCACTTTCACCTTCTTGTGCTTTTGTTTCTGGAACTCTCTGACAATAGTCTCCGGTAAAATGCGTTGCAACTTGGCTGTGCCTTGCAGTTGGTCTGTGACGCGCTGCCTGATTTGCTCCGAATAGATGGTTATCTGACCCGACTCTCCCGATAATTGGCTGGATAGATCAAATTGTATGGCAGAGAAACTTGTTTGCCTGTATGCACGCAAACGTTTTCCTTGGTCTCGGATTACTATTTGGATGCTTTGAGGCAACGGTTCGCTGAATACCACATCCTCCGACACCCCTGCATACTCAACGGGTATATCCAATGTTCGTTCGCGTACCGAATTCAGTGAATGACCAAACCACAATATGGTGGCAAAAAGCAGAAACAGACAAAACGTTCCCAAGTTCCGGTCTTGGAAGAATGTCTCCATTTTCCGCAGGATCTGATATACTTTTTGCTTGCGGGTAGTCATGTTTGTCTCCGATTTGTGTATTGCTTTTTTTGCCGATTCGGCGGAATGTCAGCCCTGTGCGAACAATTCACACGCTCGTTGTTGAGCCTTTATGCCTTCTCGCTCGTAGCCTTTTCAGCATCCTCTGCACTTACATACACGGAAGCCTTGTCCACTTTGATAGTGATGTCCTTTGCAATTTCCACGATGAATGTGGTCTCGTTCACTTCCTTTATGATACCGTATATACCACCTGCTGTCACCACTCTGTCTCCTTTCTTGAGAGCATCACGCTGTTTCTGCAACTCCTTTTGACGCTTGGTTTGCGGACGGATCATAAAGAAATAAAAGACTACAAAGATGAGAAGCATCATGATAAGGAACGACCATGTACTTTGTCCTCCCTGCTGTTGTTCTTGTAGAAGAATGTAACTGAGCATACTTTTTATTGTTTTAATAAGTGTTTATGTTATGGTTTATAGAATTCCTTTCGATTGCAGCCCATGCGATTTCTATTCAGCAGAAACCGCCTTGAGCAACTTGTTTTCTCGTTTCAACGTCGCAACGGCTTCTTCCAAAATACCATTGATGAACATCGGACTGTTTTCCGATGAATACTCCTTGGCAATATCTATATATTCGTTCATGGATACTTGTAGCATAATGTCTGGGAAAGTGGTAATTTCTGCCAATGCCACCTTGAGTATTATCATATCCATATACGACAAACGCTCTTTGTCCCAGTTCTTCAAGCAGGAAACAATGAGATTCTCATACTCTTCGGAATTCTTTACTACGCTGTCTAACAATCGTTCGCCAAACTTGCACTCTTTGTTCTTGTTGCCGGTTCCTGCCCAAGCGTTTTTGTCTTCCTGAAACATTTCCAAGAGCAACTGATTGGCTCCGTTGTCTTCTTTGAAGCGCTTGATGGTTTTTACAACATAACTGATAACCATATCCGCCTCCACAGTCCAATCCCGTCCGTCCAATGCGATCTCTAATTCTTCAAGAGCATTTTCCATTTCGGTATTGTCGGTCAGCAGATTGTTGAATATCTTCCTCCATATAGCCTTGTCATCATCGTATGAACAATCTTCTTTGCTCATATACTCTTCATAGAAAGAAGAATCCGCTATTTGCTTGTATAGTGTTCCTAACGATTCGTGAGCGGCATCCCAACCCAAACGCCTTTCTTCTATGGCTGAACGTAAGGTCTTGTTTTCAAAGAGTTGTTGGGCAAACCGGTTGTTTGCGAAACGCCAATTTGCCTCAAAAGGTGTATGCATTATTTTTGCACGCTCTTGGGCGTCTTCCATGCGCTGCTGGGCATAGCGGGTCAGTTCATACACCAAGTCCAATAGCAATAAGTATAGGTTGTACGTGTCCTCGTAGGATTTCTCCAATTGCTTGCGGGCATCGCATAAAGTCTGTGCTTTCTGTTTTGTCCCGTCCTCTCCGCTCTCAGGTAGCCCTTCTCCTTCGTTCTGGTAATAGGCAAAGACAACTTGCAGAACTTTTATTCTCACTAATGTTCTGTTGATTAATGTTCTGTTTTGTCCTTGGGGGGTCTCTGCGAAATTGTCATTCATATCCGTTTTTGCTGTCTGTTCTTTGCGTATAATCGTTGTGCAAAGTTACACTATTTTTGCGACCTGGCAAACGGTTAAATGGGTATTTTTATTTTTATGTAATTTGTTTGCAAGGGAAAAACAAATGTCGTACCTTTGTCGGTCGAAAAGGTGCTGCATGGGCTATTGCAGAATGTGGCAATATAATGATTAATCAGATGGAAAATCGTAGATTTGAAGACAAAAAAGAACCGGAGATCGTTTATTCTCGTTCGGTAAAGGCTGGCAAACGTATCTATTACTTGGATGTAAAGAAAGCGCGCAACGAAGATCTGTATCTTTGCATTACGGAGAGCAAGCGCAAGTCAGGGGCGGAAGAAGAAACTCCCGTCTTCGAAAAGCATAAAGTGTTCCTCTATAAAGAGGATTTTGCTCATTTCGTGGAAGGGCTCAATGACGTGATTGGTTATGTGGAGAAGCAATTGGGGCAGATAGAGGAACGTCAGGCATGGAATCCTGAGGAAAACAACGATGCTGCTGCAGACACAGAGGAGAAAGACTCCGATGAACCAAAAAAACGAAAGGGGCTGTTCGGACGTTTGTCGAAAAAAGACTGAGCCGTTTCTGGGACAAATCGCTTGCCGCATAGCGGTTGCATTGTGGATAGCGGGAGGATGATTGTTCATCTTCTCGCTTGTTTGTTGTGCTATGTCTTTGGTCTGATGTCTTTCGTCGTGAAATGAAAAGTCTTTCTGTGGTAAGGACTCAATCCAAATTCCATAACGGCTTTCCTGTGTTGTAGGGTGGGATAACCTTTGTTCTTGTCCCAACCGTACTGCGGATATTCTTCATGCAGGCGGAGCATATAATCATCCCTGTATGTTTTGGCCAATACGGATGCTGCTGCAATCGACATATAGGTCGCATCACCGTGTACGATGGTTCTGTGTGGGATAAAATGGTAAGGTTTGAACCTGTTCCCGTCCACCAGGATGTGTTTCGGGCGGATGGACAGCAGATCCAATGCACGGTGCATGGCCAATATGGAAGCATTGAGTATATTTATTCTGTCAATCTCTTCTGCCGTTACCTCTCCTATGCTCCAAGCCAATGCCTCTTTTTCAATGACAGGACGTAGCGCATATCGCTGTTGCTCTGTCAGTTGCTTGGAATCATTCAACAACTCGTTGCAAAAGGAGGAGGGCAGGATAACCGCTGCTGCAAACACTGGACCGCACAGACAGCCTCTGCCCGCTTCGTCACAACCCGCTTCCGGAATATCTCTTATCATATAGGGCTTGAGCATGGATGTTCAGAATGGATAACCTATGGCGAAATGGAATGTCATATCATCTTTCCAACCCAACCCGTTGCGTACGGTGCGCCATTGCGTCTGATCCGTGTATAGTCTTGACGGGTCGTATAGTTTTACACCGAAGTCAACGCGGAAAACAAAGAAACTGAAATCCAAACGCAAACCTATTCCGTAACTCCAGGCAATCTGTTTGTAGAATTCGTCTGTTTTGAATTGCCCGTGTGGCTGCGATTCGTAGTCCCGTATGGTCCAGATGTTTCCTGCATCGGTGAATAGTGCCAACTCAAGAAACTTGAAGAACTTGAACCGGTATTCCAGATTCAGATCCAGTTTGATATCGCCCGTTTGGTTGTTGTAGTCTATCCTGCTTCCTGTTCCGCTGTAACCCCCCGGACCTAATGTCCGTACCGACCAGCCTCGCACGCTGTTGGCACCTCCGGAGAAATATCGTTTCTCAAACGGAATGGACGATGCATTTCCGTAAGGCACTGCTACGCCCAATGCGGCATGATATACCAAACGGTGCGATTTGTTGAATATCTGGTAATAGGTGAAATCCGCATCAGCCTTGGCATATTGGGCATATCGTATGTTGAATATCTTGTATATCCCGTCATCCCCTTTTGGAAGATGACACGCCGCACTGATGCCGTATAGCAGATTCCCTGCTGTCTCTATCGAATAGTGAATCGTGGTGTAGTTGCGTAGTGGTTGCTGTGTCCGCTGGGATGTGTAACTTCCTGCGTATGCCCAACTGGTAATGAAGTGATCTTCGTAGGAATAACGTAGCAGGTTGCTGCTTTGCAGGAAATAACTCCTGAATTCTTCCGATATCCATGGAAGATAAACATAACTTATATCCACGATGTTGAAGTAATGCTTCAGCCGTTTGTTCTTTCCAGTCAATGTATACTGGATATTGGCATTGGCAATGGTTCTGGTGTATTCCTCCGGACGGTTCTGATAATGGTAGGACACACTCAGTTTCGTAGAGGAAGGAAACCTGAGAGATGCCTCCGCTTTGCCTTCTATGGCACGTCCTCCCGTTTGTCTCCATTCGTAACTTCCTCTTCCGTTAAGGGAAAACTCTTCTCCGCCTCTGAAAATATTCCTGTTGGTGTAGCCCGCACCGGCCGCTATGCCCCAGTCGCCGGCAGAGTAGGTTCCCTCCACTTCTGCCGAAACGGTATGCGTCTTTCCTCTCGATAGCACAATGTAGCAGCATAGTTCGTCACAGCCCGTTTGCTCGAATTGGATGCTTACGTATTTAACGGGACCTAAAGCGTTGAGAGCCGTGTATGTCTTTTCTACGTCACGTTCATCATAAATCTTTCCCGGCACAATGGCGCATTCTCGGATAAGTGTCCTTTGACGCAGCATCGGGCGGCCTGCGTAGGTAAATGTGTACCCGCCTTTTTGTTCGCGTATTTCCTCTGTTTTTGTGTATTGTTCCCTGTCATATTCTGTTACGAAATTTACGGAAACAATCTTGAAACGTGTAAACAATTGAGCCTGTACCGAATCGGGAGCCTCTTGGATGTAGTCTTGCAAACTGAGTTCAAGATCCGCTTCGTTCGAGCGGAAAGCACTGTCTGCCGTATATTGCAGGTAGTCTTTGTCAAACAGATAGTATCCTTCAATGCGCATGCGTCTTGTAATGCGCTGGCGTTCTTCGTCCAGTTTGTCGGCATCCAGCAGCATACCCTTTGTGATGACGGAGTGTCTGTTGGTGGCAATCTGCTTCAGCGTGGGTTGGCTCACTCGCACTCTGTAGTCTCTCACGGTGTATGGAGTGCCTGCCGTGATGGTGTAGGTGAGGTCGAGTTTCCGTTTTTCGATGCGGATCGTTGTATCCACTTGGGCATTGAAGTAGCCTTTGTTTTCCATAGCCCGCTGCAATTGCTGCATACTTGACTGAGTCAGCGATTCATCATATATCTCGGGTGCCTCGCCTATTTTCAGCAACTGCCGGTTGATCCATTTGGTAGTGTCTCTGCCGGCCAGGTTGTAAACGTCCAACTGAAGTTTCCAGAATCCGAAAACCTCGCTGTTTGGCGTTTGTCTCAGGTATGCTTTCATCTCGTCACCTGTAACTTCTTTCGTGTCGGTGATGTGCAGTTTGGTCTTGTTCAGAAGATATTTGTCGGCTGGCACAAACTTGGTGGTCTGGCAACTGTATAAACCAAACAACAAGAGCAATGTCAGTATGTGCCTGCACCGGTTTCTCATCGGGGAAAAGTCGTTTAATCTCGCAAAGATACCATTTCTTTTTTTGTTATCCAACTAATTTCGCTAACTTTGCAAAAATCATTTGACAATGCATATCACAAAATCGCAAATAAAACTTTTCAGAAGCCTGCGACAAAAGAAATTCCGTGAAGAATCGCACCTTTTCCTTGCAGAGGGGAGAAAGTGCGTGGAGTCCCTCTTTGCTCGGTTCCATCGGGGCTATCTCATCCTAAAAGAAGGGGTGATAATGAAGAATGTCCCACAGGAAATCCGGCTCTTGGAGGCTTCGGAGAAAGAAATGTCGCAAATCTCTCAGTTGCAGACCCCTCCCGATGTATTGGCGGTATTCGCTGTTCCTGATGAACAAATATCCGTTGCTCAATGCTTGGTGCTTGCAAAAAGCGAACTGGTTCTTGTCTTGGATGAAGTGCAAGACCCCGGTAATCTCGGCACAATTATCCGTACTGCCGATTGGTTCGGTGTCCGTCACATCGTGTGTTCTTCCGCAACAGCGGATGTCTTTAATGGGAAAGTGGTGCAGGCTACTATGGGCTCCTTGGCAAGAGTACAGGTGCATTATACCGACTTGGAGCCGTTCCTCCGCGATGCGGTTCGCTCTTCGATTCCAGTCTATGGCACATTGCTTGACGGGGAAAATATCTACTCTCGCCCATTGTCCTCTTCGGGCATTCTCATGATGGGCAATGAAGGGAAAGGTATCTCGGACTCGCTGCGCAGGTATATCACTGATTCCTTGCTGATACCGTCTTTCCCTACCGGCAGTCCGACAGCGGAGTCTCTCAATGTGGCAGTCGCCACGGCTGTAGTCCTGGCAGAGTTCCGCCGGCGGATGTAAAGGGTTGTCTTGTGTAGTGAGTGGGTGTTTTTGCAGTCTTTTTTCTGTTTGTTAGATTGTGCTTTGAGAGTTGTGAAAAGTAAGGTGCTACTGGTATAATGCGAAGGCTGTGGGAATGGGGCGTTGGTTGTGTATTGTCGTTTCTCCGCTTGGAAAATCGCAAACCTGTAAGATGTTTTCAACGACCCCTCAACGACCCCTCAACGAGGCCTCAACGACCCTTCGTGAGGAAAATATACTCCGAAATAGAACGGATAATGTCTGTTTTCCGTCAAATGTATTGTAATTCTGGCGCGATTGTTGTACTTTTGTTCAGAATGGAATATCTTTGTGTGAAAATTGAAACGAAAACAAGATGGTTTGTATGTTGAGGAAATATAGTACTATGATTCTCTTTTTGCTGTGTGCTGCAGCGGCTTTTGCCGAAGTGTCTCCCGAGACGTTGGCAAAACGGGCGAAGAGAAAAAATCTTACAATCAAGGAATGGAATACGGACGCCAAGGCGAAAACACGCTGGCTGGATCATATCACCGTCTATGATGCGGAGGGACGGAAAATAGAGGAAACAGAGTATGCTACCTACGGACAGGTCCAGCGGGTGACCACGGAATACAATGAAGAAGGTTTTGTTTCGCGGGAGGTCGTTTACAATGATAAAAACAGACCTGTAAGAATCCGAAAATATGAATATAATGAGAATGGAACACGTTGCAAGCAGTACAACTATCTCCCTAACGGCAAATTGTATTCCGTAAAAGTCTTCGAATACATATTCGGTGATTAGTGATCAACTGATGGATATGACTCCGATTGCGCTTGACGAGATGTCGCAAGTGAAATTGATGAACCGTGTAGATACAAAATACGTGGTGCCGTTGCGTATGCTACCTCTGATTCTTGAAAAGGCGAAAAACGAATACCGTGTACAGGAGATCGAGGGGAAACGCATTACCGACTATGATACGCTCTATTATGATACATCGTCACTTGATATGTATCTTATGCATCACAACCGCCGTCTGCACCGACAGAAAGTGCGTGTGCGTACGTATGTGGATTCCTCTCTCACTTTCTTGGAGATAAAAAACAAAAACAATAAGGGACGGACTAAGAAAAAACGTATTCAGGTGCCGCCATCTACGCCTCCTGCAGATGAATCGGAGACCGTGCAGAACTTTATGTCCCGCTATTGTTGGTACGAACCGCATACTCTTTGTCCCGTTCTTTATACTCGTTTTCGCCGCATCACATTGGTGAATAAGGCGATGACAGAACGTCTTACCATAGATATGGATGTGCAGTGGAAGAATGTACGGACGGGGGGGCAATGTCCGTTGGGGAAGGTGGCGGTTTTGGAAATCAAACGGAATGGGAATGTTCCGTCACCCATGACGGTAATCCTGCGTGAACTGAGGCTGAATCCGCTGAAGGTAAGCAAGTATTGCATGGGAATCGTTTGTACCGATCCCGCGGTGAAGAACAACAGGTTCTTGCCGAAAAAACGAATGATAAACAAAATAGAAAAACTATGATACAAGTTGATGGAATGATGGATGTTGAAACCGCAGGCAGGATTTCTACCGATACATTGATCAATGTTCCTGCCTACGATCCCGCTATTGAGGCGGAGTTTAATCTGCCCCTTCGCTCGGTGGCGACTTTCTTGGATGTACCTCTTTTCGACGGAACAGGGTTGCTCAATCTTTTGGTACGCTTTCTCCTGAACTTTCTGGTCGCATGGGTGTTGGTGCATTTCCTTTACTACAGGAAAAGCAAACGAATGGACTACTATGTCACTTTCATGCTCTTTTCCTCCACCATGTTCCTCCTCCTCGCAATGTTGGATAACGTGAAGTTGCAGATTGGCTTTGCGCTCGGACTATTTGCTATCTTCGGTATGATACGCTATCGGACCGAAACGGTACCTATACGGGAAATGACCTATCTCTTTGTGCTTATCGGATTGAGCATCATCAACGGCTTGGCAATGTCTGTCAGTTGGAGCGAGATGCTGCTTCTTAACCTCCTTTTGCTGGGAATGGCGTTCTTCTTCGAAAACTGGAGAGGATTGCCTCAACGCTCTGCAAAGATTGTACTTTATGACAAAATAGACAATATCCGACCCGAACGGCACGAAGAACTTGTCCGCGACTTGGAACAGCGGCTGGGACGAAAGATAGAGAGCGTCGAGATAGGACATGTCGACTTCCTTCGGGATGTAGCATATATAAAGGTCTATTATATGCTCCGCAAAAACGAAACAAATACCATTGACTCAATTGTAAAACTGCGTTAAGATGAACTGTAGAAAACTGATCTTTGCTCTTTTGGCCATGACGGCATCTTCTTTGGCTGCACAAGAATTGAAATCCGATGACTATCAGGTAAAACACAAAGCGGAGTTTCGTATTAAGGCGGAATTCAATAAGACTTGGTTCGACAAATTGTCCCTCGGTATCGATGAGGAGGTACGTACGGTACTCGGAGGCTCAGGTTCTTTGTCGGAAACGTCTTACTCAGGAGGAAAACCTTCACCGTCCTCTTCTCTGTTGGAAAAAAAGGATATACCGGCTGCTTTCTCAAAATCCTATACTACGGTAAGTCTTACATATCGTCCTCTTGATTATCTTGCTCTGGGTGGAGGTTATACCCTCAAACTCTATGGAGACAAAGGATGGAACGATCCGAAAGAGTTCCTCAGGCACAGGCTGTTCTTCTTCTTGACACCGCAAGTCAAAATCAACCAATGGAAAATATCACTGCGCGAACGCCTGGACATTGATTTCCGTGCCGACTCTGTCAACCTCAATGAGAAGAAAAAAACGGAATTTGCTCTTCGTTCCCGTCTGCGTGTGGATTACACAATGCCCGATAAACCGTTGCGCTTTCACATCGGAACCGAAATCGTCAATACTCTCAATGTGCCGACGGGCTATCTTAATCAATATGCAACAACTGCCGATATACCGCACTATGGACAATATATCAGTTATGTTCGACCCGAAGTCGGTATCCGTTGGCGACTTGATCGTACCAACTACCTCCATTTCTACTACCGGTTTGACTACCACTATTCACGTGATGTGAACATCACACATAAGGGAGCAAATGTCGAACTTACCCACAACTCTACCTATAAACACATAATAGGCATCGCCTACGAGTTCGGAATGTAGCCTGACCGCATGGAACACTTGTTTGTACCTGTTCTAAATAATGGAAAAATAAGAAAAAAGGCTTCGCTCTTGATAAATAGGAACTGCTAAATCAATTGCGGGGAGATTATGTGGAGCATTTTCTTTTCCCGTCTCGTTCTTAAACCGACTGTTTATAAGTGATTTATAAACAGTCTGCATTTCTTGTCCTCTGATTCTTAGGTGCTTGCGCATAACCTGTTGAAAGCGAAAGAAATAGATTTTCTGTCGAATGGGGTGTCTCCTCGCGGGCTTGTATAATCGGAAAAAAAGTCTGAAATTTGCACCGCAAACCAAAGGAAAGGTTGCTGTTTGCTTTTCCTGATGACTGGGTGGAGCAAACATAAGAAGAAAGGCCGAACGCCAACGAAGGTTGTTAGTGAGGCAATTTTTTTGCACTGTACTTGTCAAGGACAACTGATTAACAAAGAACAAACATCTCGAGCAATGAACGCTTGTCTGACACAATGGAATGAGTGCCTTCAGATTCTTGAAGACAACCTGTCCAAGTCTGCTTTCAAGACTTGGTTCGCACCCATTGTGCCGTTGCAGTATGAGAACGGAGTGTTGGTTTTGCAAGTTAAAAGTCAGTTTATTGCCGAGTATATCGAGGAGAACTTTATTGATTTGCTCCGCAAGACTATATTCCGTGTTTTCGGAAACAATACACGGTTGGAATATCGGGTCTTGATTGACAGTCACTCGGGGGCAGGTCCTGTTATTCCCAGTCAGGGAGCGGTCGAAGTCGGGAAGCCGGTTCATCGTGAAACGAGGAATGTTCCGTATGCAGCGCAGCGTCGGATGCCCGACCTTGATCCGCAACTCAATCCTGCATACACCTTCCAGACATTTGTGAAAGGAGAGTGCAACAAGTTGGCTTACACGGCGGGTTCCACCATCTCAGTGGATCCTGGAAGGAATATCTTCAATCCCCTCTTCATCTTTGGAGGAAGCGGAGTGGGGAAGACGCACTTGGCAAATGCCATCGGCAACCAAGTTAAGCAACTCTATCCCGAAAAGCGTGTGTTGTATGTCTCGGCAAACACATTCCAAGTGCAGTACATGGATGCTGTGGTGGGAAATACGATCAACGACTTCATTAATTTCTACCAGACCATTGATGTCCTCATTGTTGATGACATTCAGTATTGGGCGGATAAGAAAGGAACGCAGAATACATTCTTCTTTATCTTCAACCATCTGCATCAGATGGGCAAGCAACTGATCCTTACATCCGACAGGGCACCGGTCGAACTCAAGGGATTGGAAGACCGTCTCATTACGCGTTTCAAGTGGGGCGTGACTGCGGAGATGGCACGACCCGATTTCCAATTGCGCAAGGATATCCTCAAGAACCGGATCTATCGCGACGGTTTGGAAATTACACCGGATGTGGTTGATTATGTGGCGGAGAACGTACGTGACAATGTCCGTGATTTGGAAGGAGTGCTGGCTTCTTTGCTGGCTTATTCCACTCTCACCGATGCACAGGTGGATATGGCGTTGGCAGAACAAGTGGTCGGGCGTATTGTACAAGTCAAAGAACATGCTGTCGAGTTCGAGACAATCACTTCGCAAGTCTGCAACCATTTCAATATATCCGAGAAAGTCGTTTATTCCAAGTCCCGCAAGAGAGAAATCGCACAAGCACGCCAGGTGGCTATGTATCTGGCAAAGCAACTGACCGACCGTTCCCTCTCCGAAATTGGTGCTGCAATGGGAAACCGCAACCATGCCACGGTTCTGCATTCCATACGCAACGTAGCCGACCAGATGGAATACGACTCTTTCTTGCGCCGCTCGGTAAAACAAATCGAAAACGCACTGAAAAAGTAGTGCTGCGCTTGCTACGATGTGGTGGATGGGCTGTGTAGTCTGCTGTATTCTGATTGCTCTGTCTTCAGAACTCGTTTCTATCGTCTTGTAGGAAGGGCGTTTTTCTTTCCTCGTTTGGATATTCCGGAAAGAAATCTTACCTTTGTGATCTATCTTTTGATTGTATGGAAAACTATATTGTATCCGCAAGGAAGTACCGTCCTACGACTTTTGAGTCCGTTGTCGGCCAGACGAATCTTACTCAAACACTCCGTAATGCAATTGCCACCAACCATCTGGCGCAGGCTTACCTCTTTTGTGGACCGCGTGGTGTGGGAAAGACGACATGTGCAAGAATCTTTGCTAAAACAATCAACTGCCTTCACCCGACACCGGAGAAAGAAGCGTGCAATGAATGTGAATCCTGCAGGGCATTCAATGAACAACGTTCCTTTAATATCCACGAGTTGGATGCCGCATCCAACAACTCGGTGGATAACATACGTACACTTATAGAGCAGGTGCGGATTCCGCCCCAAGTCGGAAAATACTCGGTCTTTATCATTGATGAGGTGCACATGCTCTCGAAAGATGCTTTCAATGCACTGCTCAAGACGCTGGAAGAACCGCCATCGTATGCCATTTTTATTCTGGCTACCACCGAAAAAAACAAGGTGATTCCAACTATCTTGTCCCGCTGTCAGGTTTACGATTTCTCGCGCATTACGGTCAATGATATCATACGCCATTTGCAGAATATAGCCCGTAAGGAAGGCGTGAACGCTTCCGAAGAGGCACTCAATGTGGTGGCGCAAAAAGCCGATGGAGGTATGCGCGATGCCCTGTCTATTTTCGACCAGTTGGTGAGTTTCTGTGGAGCGGACATCACCTACGAACGGACCATCGATATCCTGAACGTCCTGGATGCTGACTACTATTTCAAGGTGGTAAACAAGGCATTGGAGAATAAGGTCGGAGATGTATTGCTCCTGTTTAATGAAATCCTTGTGAAGGGCTTTGATGCTCTTAATTTTGTGATCGGCTTGGGCTCGCATCTGCGTAATGTCTTGGTGAGCAAGAATCCGGAAACAACCGTACTGCTTGAAACAAGCGATGCAGTGAAACAAAACTATGTGGAGCAGGCACGTTCTTGTACCGTCGCTTTTCTCTTCAAAGCATTGGATATCATCAATGAGTGTGACATTGCCTACCGGCAATCCAAGAATAAACGCCTGACGGTCGAGTTGGCACTGATCAAATTGTGCAGGTTGTCGGCTCCCCAAGAACAGGTGCAGCCTGTTGCTTCAATGTCTCAGCCTGCACCCGTTGCAGTGGCATCTGTACAAGCCAAACCTGTGCCGCCAAATGCCGCTCAACCTGTACAATCATCGCAGACCATGCCTTCGAAAACGCAACCGGCGGTCACTTCTGTAACCTCGGCAAATTCCTCTGCGAAACCTGTGGTGGGTATACAACCGCATATATCCATTCGCTCAACGGTGAATACCTCCGGAGCGCCTGATGCAAATAAATCGTCTTCTTTTGCTTCAATTGCAAAAGCGCAACCAGGGGCGGAACGGAATAACTCTTTCACGGAAAAGGACTTTGACAAAGTCTGGCTCACGCTGCCTTCCAACTTCCCCCGTGAGGAACGCTTGAAGGCCATGCTCCTCAATGCCCGCTATCGTGTGCAGAATACAACCGTTTCTGTCGCTCTTGCCAACCAATTGCAGGCGGAAGAATTTGAAACATGGAAGCCGAAGATTGTTGCCTGTCTTGCTGATGCACTGAACAACGATGCAATCTCTCTGCAAATCCATGTGGAGGAGCAAACCGCAACAGGTGCCGCCTTCACTGCAACCGAAAAATACCGGCATCTTGTGGAACGTAACCAGGAGTTGGATAACCTTAGAAATATGCTTGGAATGCACTTGGAATAATATCATGAAAATCAATTCCTGTAGAATACTTTGTCTTTTGCTCGCGATCGCTTGCTCTTCTGCCCATTTGTTCGCATTCCGGTTTGCCTTGTTGACGGATGTGCATATTTCCCCGACCAATCCTGTTCCATTGGAGGATTTGCAGGCGTCTGTCTCTGAAATCAACGCCATGGATAGTATTGCCTTCGTAATTGTTTCTGGTGACATCACGGAAGCGGGAGACAAGGCTTCTATGCAGCAGGCAAAAGAACAGTTCGATCGTTTGCATATGCCTTGCTATGTTACTTCCGGTAACCATGAAACAAAGTGGTCAGAGTCTGGTTGCACCGACTTCGCCCGTGTGTTTGGAGACGATAAGTTTGCTTTCCGTTATGGTGGCTGTTTTTTCATAGGTTTCAACTCAGGTCCCGTTATAAAGATGGCGGATGGTCATGTCGCTCCGCAAGACTTGATATGGTTGGAAGAACAATTGAAAAAACAACCTCAAGGAACGTTTGTCATTCCCGTAACGCACTATCCTTTGCAACCGGGCGACGTTGATAACTGGTACCAAGTGACGGATATCCTTCGTCAATATCCTGTTCAGACTGTCTTGGGAGGACATTACCATCGTAATATGTTGCTTGGTTGCGATGGTTTGCCCGATGTGTTGTGCCGCTCCAATTTGCGTGCCGATCAGCCTGTCGGAGGATGGTCACTCATTCAAGTGGATCCCGATTCCGTCCGTTTCTATGAAAAAAGGATAGGTCAAGGTCCTCTGCACTGGCTGTCGCTACCTTTCGGAAACCATAAGTACGGGCAACCCGACTTGTCTCTCCGCCCTGATACCTCTGTTAATAACCTCTATCCGCAGGTCACTGTCCGATGGCAAACCGACATCAAGGTCGGAATCTACTCCGCTCCTGCCGTTTCCGATGGCTTTGTTTATATTGGCGATGATGAGGGGCAGTTCTATTGCTTGGATATTGCAGATGGAACCGTTCGTTGGACGTATCCGACGCAAGGGCGTATAATCTCCACAGCGGCTGTGGCTGGACACAAAGTCGTCTTTGGCTCTACCGATGGTAATATCTATTGTTTGGATACTTCAAAAGGAAATCTGTGTTGGGACTTCTCTACCGATGCCGCTGTCATGGGCTGCCCTGTTATTTCCGGCGACACGGTCTTCATAGGTGGCTCCGATGGTTGTTTCCGTGCGTTGCGGTTGCGTGATGGACATGAATTTTGGTCGTTTTGCGAACTCCAAGGCTATGTGGAGACAAAACCGTGTCTTTATAATGGCAATATCTACTTTGGAGCGTGGGATTGCAATCTCTATGCGTTGAGTCGTGCCGATGGTCATCTCCTTTGGAAGTGGAATAACGGACGTTCCAACGACAAATTCTCCCCTGCTGCCGTATGGCCTGTGGCAACGGCAGGAAAGGTCTTTATCACTGCTCCCGATCGCTTCCTGACGGCACTTGATGCACAGACGGGGAATGTCGTGTGGCGTACAGCGGCGCACAAAGTGCGGGAGACAATCGGGCTTTCTCACGATGGCAAAACTGTCTTCTCGCGCTGTATGAACGATTCGGTGCTTGCCATGGATGCTCAAGCCGATGTTCCCGCCACTCTGTGGAAAACGAATGCACACTATGGCTACGACCACAACCCCTCTATGCTGATAGAAAACAACGGCATCATTGTCTTTGGTACGAAAAACGGGCTGCTCCATGCGCTGGATGCCTCTTCCGGTGAAGTGCTGTGGCGCTATAAGATAGGCAATTCTGTTATCAATACAGTGACCATGCTTTCTGAGAAAGATATATGTGTCACGTCTTCCGAAGGAACAATCACACGGCTGTTTATAGAGGATATAGCGACAAAACAATAAAGGCTCAATGCTGACAGACTTTCTTCCGACAACCAAAAAAGAGGTGGAACTCAGAGGCTGGGATTATTTGGATGTAATCTTGTTCTCGGGAGATGCTTATATCGACCATCCCTCGTTTGGGGCGGCGGTTATCGGGAGAACGCTCGAAGCAATGGGTTTGCGTGTGGCTGTTGTCCCGCAACCCGATTGGCATGGCGACTTTCGGGACTTTACCAAACTGGGTGTTCCTCGTCTCTTCTTTGCTGTTACGGCAGGGAGTATGGATTCCATGGTCAATCACTATACCGCCAACCGCCGCCGTCGCTCTGATGATGCCTATACGCCCGATGGCCGTGCGGGTATGCGGCCTGATTATTGTACTGTCACTTATTCCAACCTGCTGAAACGCCTGTATCCCGATACCCCAGTCGTAATAGGGGGAATAGAGGCGTCTATGCGCCGTCTCACGCACTACGACTATTGGTCAGATTCCCTCAAACCGGGCATTCTCGTGGATTCCAAGGCGGATCTGCTCATCTATGGTATGGGGGAACAGCCTCTGCGGGCAATAGCGGATAGAATGAAGAAGGGCGGAGTGGTGCCGACTGATATACCGCAAACCGCCGTAATATCTTCTTCATATCCTGCAGATGCTGTGCTGTTGCATTCTCATGAACAATGTTTGCGCGACAAACGTTGTCAGGCGGAGAACTTCCGTAGGATAGAAGAACAATCCAATTCCATGACCTCTTCCTGTTTGGCGCAAGGGGTGGGCGATAGGTTTGTGGTGGTCAATCCTCCGTTCCCGACTATGACAACGGAAGAACTGGATGCTTCTTTCGATCTTCCTTACACGTACCTTCCTCACCCCAAGTACAAAGGAAAGACCATTCCTGCCTATGAGATGATTCGCTTCTCTGTCAATCTCCATCGTGGTTGCTTCGGTGGATGCGCTTTTTGTACTATTTCAGCCCATCAGGGAAAGCACGTGGTCTCTCGCAGCAAACGTTCTATTATGAATGAGATTGACAGAATCAGTCGTTTGCCTGGTTTCAAAGGCTATCTGAGCGACTTGGGGGGACCTTCCGCCAATATGTATGCCATGCATGGCAACGACTTGGAATTGTGCAAGAAATGCAAACGTCCTTCTTGTATCCAGCCTAACCGTTGCCGGAATCTCAATGCCGACTTTGCTCCCTTGTTGGATATCTATCGTTCCGTGGATGCCCTTCCTTATATCAAGAAATCTTTTGTCGGTAGTGGGGTCCGTTTCGATTTGCTTACCGATGAGTATGCTCGGGAACTGATTTGCAATCATGTATCGGGACGGTTGAAAGTCGCGCCTGAACACACTTCGCCGCAAGTCTTGAAGTTGATGCGGAAGCCTCCCTTTGAATGTTTCCGGCGCTTCAACGCTTTCTTCGAAAAAGTAAACAAGGAACACAATCTGAACCAGCAACTCATTCCCTACTTCATATCTTCTCATCCGGGATGTACCCTTGAGGATATGGCTATGTTGGCGGTGGAAACAAAGAAAATGCACTTTCAGTTGGAGCAGGTGCAGGATTTTACCCCTACTCCCATGACGCTCGCCACGGAAATGTACTATACGGGAATCAACCCGTACACAATGGAGCCTGTCTATGTGGCAAAAACAAAGGAGGACAAGTTGGCGCAGAGGCAGTTCTTCTTCTGGTATAAACCTGAGTATCAAAACGAAATACGAAAGACCCTCTTGCGTATGAAGCGACCCGATTTGGTACAACTTTTGCTGCAAAAACCACGCGGATTCTCTCATCAAGAAGCCTTGCATAAACAGAATAAAGGACGGAAACAGAAGTAATGTAGTCTTGTCAACCATACAGATATGAAGAAGAAATACCACGTAAATCCCGAAACTCTCACCATGGAACGTATCGACCATACTTTTTGGTATGTCGTGCGGCGGGGTTTGACCTATGTTCTATTGGGTATTCTCTTTGGGATCGTTTTCTTCTTCCTCTTCTTCTCATTCTTTCCGTCACCGCGTGAAAAGCAGGTCGTGCGTGAAAGGGATGCACTCAATACGCAATATACCATGCTCTCTCGCCAACTCGACCAGATGCAACTCGTCTTGTCCGATTTGCAACAGCGCGACGATAATCTCTATCGGGTGCTATTTCAGGCGGAGCCGATTCCTTTGTCTGTCCGGTTAGGTGCCTCCTATTCTATTGATTATTACGATTCTATCATACAGATGACCAACTCCGAACTGGCAACCGAGATAACCCGTAAAGCCGACTTGATAGAAAAAGAGTTGTATGTGCAGGCTAAATCCTACGAAGACATCTTGGAGTTGGCAAAGACACGTGAGATCCGTATGGAGAACCTGCCGGCCATTCAGCCTGTCTTGAACAAAGACCTCAAGCGTGTGGCAAGTGGTTATGGCTACCGCATGGATCCTGTCTATCACACTCCTCGTTTCCATTCGGGAATGGACTTCACAGCACCTGTCGGTACCGATGTATACGCCACGGGAAACGGGCAAATCGTTTTTGTGGGCTGGAAGCAGGGCTATGGTAATACGGTCGTGCTTTCACATGGTTTCGATTATACCACCTTGTATGCACACCTCTCCAAACCGCTTGTGAAGGTCGGACAGCGTGTCAAAAGAGGGGACATCATCGCCTTGGTGGGCAATACGGGAAAATCCACGGGACCGCACCTCCACTACGAGGTTCGTCTTCGAGACAAACCCGTTGACCCGCGAAACTTCTATTTCCAAGACCTTTCTCCCGAAGACTACGACCGTATGGTGCAACTCTCCAACAACTTTGGTTATCTGCTTGATTGAGGTGGTCTGCTCCGATAGAAGTAAACCTATAACATGGCAAACACATCGGATTCATCCCATCCGCCTCATCCGTCCCACACCCCCAATTCGTCCAATTGGTCTGATTCGTCCCGTTCGCCCAATCCGCTTCATTCATCCTACCTCCCTCGAACTTCTCGTTCAAATAGAACGTCTATTATAATCAATAACATTAGAGCGCGTGTCAGCGTGTCAGTTCCTTCCGGCATTGGGTCGGTGCGTCAAAAATGGAGTGAGAATTTCGATAAGCGGAGATACTGTCTGAGCGTAGCGAGTTGTGTCTCCGCCGAAATTCGAGCGACTTATATTTTTGGCAACGCCCGATGCAAATCACTCCGTAGGTTAAGGCTGCTTATAGCCAACTCTTTGAGGGGGTTGGGGGAGTCCCATTGGTTTCTTTTCTTTTGGTCATGCAAAAGAAAAGAAAGGAGTAACTACTCGTTGGCGGATTCTTTGTCCTCCCTATAATCTTCCTCGCAAAATCGTACATCGTACATTGTCAAATCGTAAATCTCACGACCCCTCAAGCACCCCTCAACGACTCCTCAACGAGATGTCAATAATACAGATGTTAGCCCCTCCTTTGGAGGGGATGGGGAGGTCTACATCGTCAAATCGTAAATATCTTGCCCCCTCAACGGAATTCATGTAAGCCTCTTTGGGACGTGGCTGTTGCACACCTTGAAAACAAATCTTACCTTTGCGCCCCGAAATAATAACGATTCCGTGAATATGGAAAATCTTCCGAATGAGCCTGTGATGCTTCTCAGCGTCATCAATATGAAACTGCGTGACAAGTATTCTTCGTTGGACGACTTGTGTGAAGACATGAATATCAGCAAGTCTGAACTGACAAACCGACTTTCCGCCGCAGGCTTTGAATACAATCCCGAGACCAACAAATTCTGGTGAAAACCTTTGCAGAGATCCTGTTCTTTCTTTCCGCTATATAGTCGGTTCATCTCCTTGACGGCTTCTTTTATGTCTCCCTGTTTGCTGCGATCTGCAATCATCTCTTCTTGCAGGCTCACTAAGGGTGCAATAAAAAGGCATACTGCCAACAGCCGTCCTGTCGGCGCATTTTCTCTTCCGGATTACGGCACAATGGTTGCTTTTGTTCGGCACTGAGAAAAAAAGTTGCTTCAAAACTTGTATTCCGTCAAAAATAAATCTACCTTTGTCTCTAATTGGATGGGTGGCATGAATGGCGCGAATGTTGCTGATTGCGTGCCGCTTGCTCCAATCTTGTAAATGTTTGTGGAGATGAGTGTATGGGAAGTTTCAAAAACGGATAATAACTAATTAACTATCATATACGATTATGGCAGAAGAAAAAGGACAACCGTCGGCGGATAAACTGAAAGCCTTGCAGTTGGCAATGGCTAAAATAGAGAAAGACCATGGTAAGGGTACTATCATGAAAATGGGAGATGACAAGGTCGAAGACATACCGGTCATCTCAACAGGTTCGGTGGGGCTGAACCTTGCTTTGGGAGTAGGAGGCTATCCGCGTGGACGGGTCATTGAAATCTATGGTCCCGAATCATCGGGTAAAACCACGCTTGCTATCCATGCCATTGCCGAAGCGCAAAAGCAGGGAGGTATTGCGGCTATTATTGATGCCGAGCATGCCTTCGACCGTTTCTATGCCGAGAAGTTGGGCGTGGATACCGATAATCTGCTTATCTCGCAGCCTGACTCGGGCGAACAGGCACTTGAGGTGGCGGACGAACTGATACGATCCAGTGCCATCGATCTGATTGTTATCGACTCTGTCGCAGCACTCACCCCTAAGGCGGAACTGGATGGCGATATGGGAGACAACAAGGTCGGTTTGCAGGCACGGTTGATGTCGCAGGCGTTGCGCAAACTGACGGCTACGATCAATAAAACAAATACATGCTGTATCTTTATCAACCAGTTGCGTGAGAAGATAGGTGTTATGTTTGGCAATCCCGAGACAACAACGGGTGGTAATGCGCTGAAGTTCTATGCTTCCGTACGACTTGATATCCGGCGTATCTCGCAAATCAAAGATGGGGACGAAGTGATTGGCAACCAGACACGCGTCAAAGTGGTGAAAAACAAGGTGGCACCTCCTTTCCGTAAAGCGGAATTCGATATCATGTTCGGTGAAGGTATATCCCGTGTCGGCGAGATTGTTGACTTGGGCGTGGATTATGGTATCATCAAGAAGAGCGGCTCGTGGTTCAGTTATGGCGATACCCGTTTGGCACAAGGACGCGATGCCGTCAAAACACTTCTGAAAGACAACCCCGACTTGGCTGCCGAGATAGAAGGTAAGATAATGGAGGCCGTCAAAGAAAAGAAAGATTAGTCTGCTCCTGTCGGTTTATGGATAACGTACAACTGACTCTTACTCCTGCCGAGGCGGCTCGGCAGGAGTCGGTTAAAAAGGCATTGGCAAAGCAGTTGCGAGTGCCTTTTCAGTCTCTGTTGGGCTATCGGATAATTCGGCAGAGTGTGGATGCAAGGCAGAGGCAACTGAAAGTCCTTCTCACGGTGCAGCCTTTCTTCTCCGAGAAGGAAAAGAAGTTGCCGGCTTATCCCGAACCTGTGTACAAAGACGTGCATAACGCAGGCAGGCAGGTTATCATTGTCGGAGGAGGACCTGCAGGATTGTTTGCTGCCCTCACGCTCCTGGAACATGGCATACGCCCTGTCATCTTGGAGCGGGGAAAAGAAGTCTCGCAACGTAAAATCGACATTGCACTGCTTAATCGCAACCTCGGACTGAACCCCGACTCAAACTATTGCTTCGGAGAAGGGGGAGCCGGTACATTCTCCGATGGTAAACTCTTTTCCCGTAGCAAGAAACGGGGCAATATGCAGCGCGTGATGGAACTATTCCATTATTTCGGGGCGGAGGACACTGTCCTGTATGAAGCGCACCCGCATATAGGGAGCGATGTTCTTCCTCGTATCATTAGGGCAATGCGTGCCACAATCCTCCGGCAGGGTGGGGAAGTGCATTTCTGTACGAAGGTGACGGAACTCTTGTTCCGTCCGTCGCCTGTATCACGCTCTGTATGCGGAGTGCGTACCGCCGATGGAAAGGAGTGGCTGGCGGATGCTGTCTTTTTGGCTATCGGGCACTCTGCACATGACACCTATAATATGCTCTATCGGCAAGACGTCCGTTTGGAACCGAAAGGCTTTGCTTTGGGCGTGCGGGTGGAACATCCTCAGTCGCTTATCGACCGTCTGATGTATCACGGTCAGCCGCGTGGAGAGTTCCTGCCGGCGGCTTCTTATTCTTTGGTAACGCAGGTGCAGGGTAGGGGAGTCTATTCTTTCTGTATGTGTCCGGGGGGACATATTGTGCCTGCGGGGAGTGGAGACCAACATTGTGTCGTCAATGGCATGTCTGCCAGCCGTCGCAATTCCCCCTACGCCAACTCGGGAATGGTCGTGGAAGTGCGTCCTGAAGATATTAATGCAATGAGCGGGTTTATTCCGTCGGATACGTCTTCTGCTTTGCGGGGGCTGGTGTTGCAGCAGGCTGTGGAACATCTGGCATACATTCATGGAGAACCGCCTTCTAAAGCACCGGCACAATGTCTGCGCGATTTTGTCGATGGACGCTTTTCTTCCGATCTCCCGGCGTGTTCTTATCTTCCGGGTATTGTCCCGTCGCGGTTGGATGAGTGGCTTCCTCCGTTTGTGGCTTTGCGTTTGCAGCAAGGTTTCCGCGATTTCGACCGGCACTACCATGGCTTCTTGACCAACAGTGCCGTTCTCCTTGGCGTGGAGTCACGCTCCAGCAGTGCCGTGCGCATTCCGCGCGATCCTCTTACTCGCGAACATATTGAGATTTGTGGACTGTATCCTTGTGGAGAAGGAGCGGGATATGCAGGAGGTATCACCTCTTCTGCACTCGACGGCATCAGTGCGGCACTCCGATTTGCTGCCGCCTCGGAAACCTTCTGAAGTCTTCCTGAAAACATTCTTAAGTCTTTCTACTATACAGAATCTGTGAAACAGGTTGGGATTCCCGCCTTTTATGTTGATAGGAAGAAATCGCTTCTGTGATAAAATCGCAGGCATGGTGCAACAGGATAACGCGCTCCCTTTTTTGCTTTGTGCGATGAGTGTTCGGGCTACCATGGAGTGGTCACCATAAAAAAGAGCGGATTGCGTAATCTTGTTCAGTTCTGGCAACTCTATATCCAAAGAGTGATCACCATAAAAAAGAGCAAATCGCACAATCAAGTGAAGTGTATGGAGAAAAGACTCTCCGGAATGATTGCCATAAAAAAGAGCAGGTCGCCATTATGCGACCTGCTCTTTTCGTTCGTATATAAGTTGGATTATCTGCGGACTTCTGCACCAAGAGCGTTGTAGTAAACGCCGTCACGGATGATGTAGAGTTGGCCGTTGATGATTTCCTTGCGGCTTTGTGCTTTTGCATCCTCTGCCAAGTTCTCAACGCCTGCTTTGACACCTATCTTGATAGCCTTGATAATATAACCACCGACTGTCTCGCGAATCGTGATGGTATTGGCAATGGCTTGCACTTGGATATCGTAGGTCGCACCAGCTTCTTTTGTTTTGCCGGGGAGAGCGGTTCCTATACCTGCTGCAGTGGGGTCGGCTGCAACACATCCTGTGAATGCGGTACCTTTGGCGTTATCTGCAAACTGTGCCCCTGTATCACCTTTGGAGCAAACAGTTAAAGTAACATAATCACCGACAGTCAAACCGCTGATAGTTACATCACGTTGATTGCCATCCAACTGGATCTTGCCGTTTCCGCTCTTGCCTTCTTCATTGTAATACACTTTGAAAGCGGTCTTTTCAGCACTGTTCTTGTAGGAGAACTTGATGTTTGGCAATTGCTTGATGCTCATTTCTACAGTTTCACCGGCTGTATTCTTTACTACGAAATAGGCATTGGCGGCATCATTTGTAATGGTTCCGTTAACAACGGTAATGTCTGCTTCTGCTATGTCCATAGCAGTCAAATCATAAGTTTGTGCATTGATGGTCAATGCGGCTACGAGAGTTGTAGCCATTAAGAGTAGTTTTTTCATAATAGTTTTTGTTTATTAGTTGAGATTATTGTTTTGTCTTGGTATGGTAGTAATTGTTTCTTCTTCGTCCTTGCACAGCCGGCATAATCGGAGTTTGTCCGCTTGTCGGTCTCTGCCCAAAGACTTCTCTGTTATTCCTTCTTTGTCCCTTTTCCCTGCGCTTTCTTTCTTGTTTGCCGGTTTATAGTCTCCTTGTGGTCATTCATATCCGTTTTCCGAGAGAACAAAACCGCCATGGAAAGGCTCTGACATCACATCGTCCTATGTTTCTTGTCCCTCAATCGTCTGACGTTTTTCCGACAACTTCTTGGACGCTGCAAAATTATGGAATAACCGCTATTCTGTCAAACACAAATTGACGCAATATGTGCATTTATCGGTAAAATACTTCTCGTGCTATTCCACTTGTGGATCCTTGCCGTTGTATAGGATATTCTTTGACTTCTGAATGTCAAACTCATACCCCTGTCGGGAACGTATGGTACAACCTGTGAACAGGAAATTCTCACAGTATTTCAGCACCACACCCTCTTTCGCATTCAATATGGTCACGTCCTCAAAGCGGATATCATGGATGGGCTTGCCCTTTATGCCGGTTGCGCTGACTGCCGTCTTGGCACCTACGCAAGTGATATTTCGGAAACAGAAGTTGCTCCAATCGGGAAAATAGGCCTGCTTGTTATCCTTGTCCGTTGCACTCACACCCGCTCCTCTGTCTGCATAACCCGACTCAAAATAGATGGCGGACTTCCGGATGTCTTTCATAACAATATCCGTGCAGTAGATGTCTTCGCACCAACCGCCGCGCCCTGGAGCCGATTTCATACGCAAACCTATATCTGTTCCGTCAAACATACAGTCTTTCACTACAATCCGTTGCATACCGCCCGAAAACTCCGAACCTATCACAAAACCGCCGTGAGCATGATATACGGTATCCCTCATGATGAGAAAATCACGTTGGGGACCCGCTTTCACGCCTTTGTCACCCACACCGCCTTTCATGCAGATGCCGTCATCGCCGCAGGCAATGTTGCAGTTCACGATGAGTGCCACCTGAACATTGCCCGGATCCATCGCATCACCGTTTTGCGCCCAATGGGGGCAACGTATGTGCACACCGTCCACTATCAGGTTCTCAACGCGCGTCGGTACCAAGTGGAACTTGGGGGAATTGAGCAGATGAACATCTTCTATGAGTACATTCTTTGCATCTGTGATGTTTATCAAGTGCGGACGCATCTTTTCTTGCGTCACGGCGTCGGAGGCTATATTCGGTATGCCCGACTCTTTCTTGAGATTGAAGGGATACCAAATCTTGTTCTTGCCGTTGGCAACAACCACACCGCCCATCGTCTGAATCTCATCCCATTGCTCTTTCGATACCTTTTCCGACTTCACGGGACGCCAGTATATCCCCTGACCGTCTATGGTTCCGCTGCCTGTTATCGACACATTCTCGCAATGCGAACCGTAAATCAATGCATAGCACTTCTTGCTTCCGTCTCTCAATGTGTCGTTCTTCTGCACATATAGTTCTTTGTTGGGCGAAAAACGGAGAGTCGCCCCGCTTGCAAGGTGCAGGTCTATGTTGCTCCTCAGGCGGATCGGACCGCTCAACCAAACACCGTCCGGCACGATAAGATGTCCTCCTCCTTTGTCTGTTAAATGCTTGATGGCGGTTTTGAATGCCTCCGTGCAGAGTTTTTCCCCGCCTTCTTCTGCCCCGAATTCCGTAATGCTGACGCTGTATTCGGGTATCACAACGGGACGCACCTGCTCCACAGGGCATGGCAGGTTCAGATAGTAACCCGAATAGTCTTTTGCCCCAAGCAGATGGACTGAGGTAATGCTGCTTATGATAACGATGCTTGCAAAAATTCTTTTCATGCTCTTTTTGTGATATTCTATCAGTTTAGTAAAGATGTTCAACGAGACTGTTCAGATAAATTTCCACATTCGTATATTCCGTACTCAGGGTGTACTTGCTCCCGTCCCACACGTCGTTGGGATTCAATCCGTGTGCCGTCTCCCATTCGTCAGGCATCCCGTCATGGTCTGTGTCTGTCTGTGGAACTTCTGTCTGGTAGGTCGGATAGCCTCCTGCGTCCGCGGGGGTGTCAATCAAGCCGCCCGTGCTGCCTTTCGAACCTTTGCAGGTGTACGTCCCTTGCCGTACTTCTTCTGCTATACGTTCGTCAATGACATCCCTTCTGAGAGAACAACCCGCTTTCCCAAGCACGGTCTCAAACGCTTCTTGGGCGGTTTCTTCGTGACTCAGGAGTGTCATTCCGCTTGTCCAACGGGTGTCCGTCCTGACATCTTCCGTTTGTACAGTCGAACCCGACCAGTTGTCTGCCGTAACTTTGTCCGAACAGGACATATAGTTCCCTTGCAGGAAGAACTTCCCTGGAATAAGCGACCCTAACTCGCTGCAGTACGAACAACGGATAGTCGGGTCTAACAGCCGCTCTTTCTTTCCCGACGACGTCGCAGGACCGGGCTTGTAGTAGTTGCCCACCATGTTTATTTTCCGTGCTTCGCCTATGCCTTCCCCGCCGTAAGTGGAATTTCCACCCCAATTATACACCACGTTGTTCACATAGTCAACCGGTCCCAAGCACTTGTTGTCCTTCACATAAGAGTGATCGAAGCGCGGATTCCTTGAATCATGGTGTGCTAGTAAATTATGATGGAAAGTCGCATTCCGTCCGCCCCAGATGCCCCCGTAACCATGTCTGTCTTTCGAATGTACCGACTGTCTGAGCGATTCTGTGATGAAGCAGTACTGAAGCGTGAAATCTGTATTGCCGTAACACGACACGCACTCGTCTGTACTCCACGAGAATGAACAATGGTCTATAAGAATATCGCTTTTCCCTACGCAGGTCAATGCATCACCCTCCACGCCCTTGCTGTCCCCCACACGAAACCGTATAAAGCGGATAATGACATTGGATGCCTTGATCACTACGGGATAGCCGGCAATGCATATCCCGTCCCCTGGAGCGGTCTGACCGGCTATTGTCACGGCTCCCTCGGTAATATCCAACTCCCGCTCCAACCAAATGGTGCCGCTCACATCAAACACAATAATCTTCTTCCCTGGCAGTCTGAGAATATAGCGGAGCGACCCTGCATCTTCAACCTTATCCTCTGTGGTCGTCACGTGATAAACCATACCGCCGCGTCCTCCTGTTGCATATCTGCCACCGCCTTCCGCTTCTGGAAAAGCGGGAACCTTCTCATCTGTTGAACCTCCGTTTATCGTGTTCGGCGAGCATAGACACAAGACTGTCATCAAACCGATGCAAAAGGCTCGGCTGAGAAATTCCGCAATCCTGCGAATACAACTATGGCAATCCGTCCTGTTCATACCGAAAGGCAAACAATCTAATCCGCTGCGAATATACGAATATAATTTGATTTAGTAGCCGTAGTCGTTCCAAAGTGTACCGTTCGATGCATTGATGTCCACGTCAAAAATCGGCCAATAATGCCTCATGTCCACATCAACTCCCTCTGCATAGAGGTAGAATGTTTCGGGAGATAATACACGTGCTCCCTCGTCTTCGTAAATGCTCTTGCTGATCCAACCCTGTTTCTTGTCGAATCCCGCAGGACGTTTGTCTCCTTTCCTCAGACCGATTAACTGGTCAAATATGTACGTTGTATCTGAGGTCTGCGTCAGATCCTCGTCACTTGTCTTGTAGGTGAAATACACAGAGTCGCATCGTCCTGCAAACTCGCCCGTACCCGCATCCATATTGGCAAGACGATCCATGGTCAGTTTCAGTTGCGATCCCAATTTGTTCCAGCGCATCAAGTCATACTTACGTATGTTCTCTCCGCAAAATTCATAGGCACGTTCTGCCATCAGGTTTTCCATGTTCAGTGGTTTTGATGACAATCCCGCTCTCTCGCGTATCTTGTCAAATTGTTCTTGCGGGTTCAGTCCGTAGAGGTTCGTGGGTGCATTCCCCTCCATGCTCCCGATGGCTGCTTCGGCATACATCAACACCACATCGGCATATCTCAATACCGGCATGTCTATTCCGTCTTCGTTGGCACTGTAACTTCGTTTCATCCATTCTACACGATATTTCCCCAAATACCAATCCTTGGCTTTCCCGAACTTCTGATACAACTTGTTTTTCTGAAGTGTACTGCCTGGAAATGCCGATGGATCGGAAGATTGCCCGGAACCATTGTCATATTCCCACTGAAATGGACATACAGTCACAGCCATACGTTTGTCATTATCTTCAAAGTCCCACAAAAAAGTGGGAACAATACGTATCATCGCCTGTACTTTCGTATCATTCTTGCCATCTCCATAGTATACCGTATTGATCATTTTCCCTGCAACAGTTGTACTGTTTATTTTCAAACCGCACAAAGATAATACCTGCCCGCGGGCTCCGTCCAAATAGGGAATGGCCCATATAAACTCTGACTTGGAGTAGTCTGTCTCATCGGCGCAAAGTTTACGCCATATATCTTCAAAAGACGGTTCCAATTTATCTTCGTGCATGATAATTTCCGAGCAAGCCCACACTGCCTCTTGATAGACCGCCTGTCTTTCTGCCGCATCTTTGATGTTGTATTGCACCGAGCAGTCGCTTGTCCCGCCTATTGTGAAGGTGTTGGGGCGCAATGCCATGCCTGCATACATCAAGTCCATTCTTGCAAGCAAACCCAAGGCAGCGGCGCGCGAAGGACGACCGGTGTAGTTCTTGGCTTTGCCTGGACATTCTTCGCTCCATGGCATCAACTCGGCGGCTCTCCGCAAGTCTTTACGCAACTGCTCAAATATGACATTTCTGTCGGTCTTATATACATACAAATCATTCAGATCCTTTCCGTCAAATGATTTGAAGCATGCCGGCACATCGCCCCATAACTTCACTAATTCTAAATAACAATAACTTCGTAGGGTCAGTGCCTCTCCCAATAGATAACGTATAGTTGCATCTGTGGTGTCGCTATATTCCTCAATGCCGTCTATGGCTACATTGGCACGTTCTACGGCTGCATTCAAGTAACTCCATGGATCCTTGTGTGTCGCATCGGAAACACTACCGGTTCCTTTGCTCACGTTATATGTTGCGAGACTTCCCTTTTCTCCGGTCTGACCATTCCACTCGATGTCTGTATTCATGGCTACATAGCCGCCCACTAATCTCGCACGGTAGTTCTGCTCCCCGAATATGTTATATATTCCGCCTATGGTTTGTTCCACCATATCGGCCGACTTGAACACAGATACGTCCATTGCCGAGGGAGAGTCTGTGTCAAAAAAGTCTTTCTCACACGATGCCAGTATCACAGCAATTGCTGCAATAACAAGTTTGTATTTATAGATGTTTGCTTTCATTGTTAATTGCGATTAAGTGAATTAGAATTGTATATTCAGACCGACATTGATGCCTCTCGACTTCGGATAAGCGGAGAAGTCAACGCCTGGAGTAAGCGGGTTTTTCGAAGAACGGGTGTCCACTTCGGGATCCAAGCCTGTGTACTTCGTGGCGCAGAACAGATTGGTTCCTTGTACAAACACACGGATTTGATTCAGGTGTACTTTCTGTAACCATACTTTGGGGAGTGTATAACCTATGGTCAGGTTCTGTAAACGGAGGAAAGAACCGTCTTCTACATCCCTGTCTGTCACTAAGTAATGCGAACGTATAGGTGAAGCATATTTTGCGCCTTTGGCGGCGTTGCTTTCGTCAAGCGCATTCGCCATGGCGGTATAGTCATCCCCGAACAAGAGGGCCTTGCCTGCAGAGAGGGATGAAGGCATATAGGTGCCGTCGGCTGCAAACAGCGAATAACGATTGGCAAAATCCATTTCGCTGATGAGATTGCGCATACGCGATTTCTCTGTCACGGTTGTATATTCCATGTGACTGAGGTTAAGTATCTTGTTGCCCCATGAGAACGTAAAGTTCGCTGTTAAATCAAAACGACCCCATTTGTCACCGCCTACGTAGGCACTGATGTTGAAACCGCCGTTCAGTACGGGAACTGTATTCCCTAAAATAACCTTGTCTTCTTCTGTAATTTTACCATCTCCGTTTTGGTCTTTTACTTTGATGGTTCCTGGACGAATGGTAGTAGTCCAAAGATCTGGATCATATTTGACAACATCTTCTTTGAGACCCCATGAATCAGAAGAAGGAACGTATGAAACAAAATCAGATGCCGTGTAATACCCGTCTGTCTCGTATCCTAAGACATTACCGACTGGTTGTCCCACTTCCACGAGAAATTCTGCTAATGTAAGGTATTCCGAACTGCCGAAACAATTGGTTTGAGCGGACAGCGAAGTCGCATTGCCCAAATCCACCACCATGTTCTTGTTGTAGGCAAGGTTGGCATCTACGGTCAATCCGTAACTCAGTGCTTTCGACTGATGATCCAATATCACACCTTTTACGGAAAACTCCACACCCTTGTTCTCTGTCGAACCGATATTTTGATATTGAGCACTGTAACGGGCGGGCAAACTCTGTAAAATAATCAAGTCGCGGGTGGTGTTCCAATATAAATCAACCGTCCCTGTTAGCCGCTCATTGAAGAATCCGAAATCCAAACCCAAATCGCGCGTAATGGTCGTCTCCCATTTCAGATGAGGGTTTTGGGCTATCTTGCCCGAACCGCCCACTATCAAGATATTGCTTGTCCCCTCGCCCATATCAATATAGGTCATCTGTTGTGAAAGGAAATCGGCATGCAAGTAACCCAAATCAACATTGTTGTTGCCTGCCATACCGTAAGACAAACGCCATTTCATGTTGCTCAGCCAGGAAGATGCACCCTGCATCCAACTCTCGTCCGACATACGCCATGCTGCGGCAACCGATGGGAAATAACCCCATTGGTTCTCTTTCTCAAAACGGGTGGAACAGTCGGCACGGAAAGTGGCGGTCAGGTAATATCTTCCCAAGTAGTCGTAGTTTGCGCGCGCAAAGAAACTCAATTGGTTGTCCTTCGGATTGATGTAGTTCGATATTTCGGAGTATTGAGCCTGTCCCAGATAGTTGAATATCTCACCATTGACAACATCATAGTCCCCCTTGTAACCGAATCCCCATTCGGTGTTGGTCTCGCCCTTGCGCAGAATCGTTTCTTCGCCTACCAATAGCGATACTTGGTGCTTCTTGTTGAACTTTTGTTTCCATTCCAGGGTATTGGCATTCCGCAAACGGCTTTCTCTTTCCTGCAACACTTGCAATTGGGCAGAACCGCCTGCTATGTTCGGACGACCCGTGTTCTTTGCAAAATAGGTTGTCGGACCATAGTAACGGTTGGTCTCTATCTGGCGTGAATCATAACCCAGTTCCACTTTTGCAGTGAAATGTTTGGCAAACTTATACGAGGCGTACCCGTTCATCGTCCACTTGTTATCGCCTTTGAACTTGTAGTTGTCTTTGATTGTGGTCAGCGGGTCATAGAGCGAACCGAAGGTCTCGTCCGCATCGTCGCTTATGTCTGTTCCCTTGCTCAGCAGATTCGTAGGAGTATATACAACCGCATTCCGCAAACGGCTCTCTGTCGCTGTTCCGGCATCTTTCATGGCATTCGAACCGGCACCTAACACGTCTGTACTGGTGTAGCGGGCAGTAAAGCCTAATGTAAAATTCTTGAAAGGCTTGAACTTCGCTTTCAACGACAGATTGTTGCGGGCGTAGTTCGATTGCTCCATAATAGCCTTGTCGTCCACTCGGTTGTACGACAAGGTGAAGTTCGCATTCTTGTTTCCACCGCTCACGCTCACCGACTGGTTCGAGTTGAATCCCGTCCTGCCGAATGTGGCGTCTTGCCAGTCCTGGAACGGGTGCAATTCAGGATTCGCATACTCTTCAAGTAATGTGGCTATAGGGGTCGTCATGATTTCCTCTTCCGTGGCGGCATATTTCGTCCGGTTGTAGAGAGGATCAAAATAGGCGTTGAAGTCGCTGCGAATCTTCTTTTGTTCTTTGATGTTTTTCAGGTAGGCATACTCATATTGCATCAAGGTGAAATCCTCCACACCCATCACATCATATTTCTTGGCAATCTTTTTCCAACCCACATACCCGCTGTAGTCCACATGGAATGTCATCTTCTCCGAGTCGGTATCCGAGTCCTTTGTAGTGATGATGATAACGCCGTTCGCACCCTGCGCACCATAGATAGCCGTGGCGGCAGCGTCTTTCAGTACGTCCATCGAGGCAATGTCGCTCGGCGCAATATCCGATATACTCGAAACGGGAAAACCGTCCACAATATAAAGAGGGTCACTCGACTGAGTCAGAGAGGTTCCGCCGCGCACACGGATCTTCACGTCCGCATCTGGACTGCCCTCCGTGGTCGTTACGCTCACGCCTGCCAACTTCCCTTGCAGGGCTTCCGAAGCGGACGTAACGGGAATATCCTTCAGTTGGTCTGCCGATACCGAGGCAACGGCTGTCACCAAGTCCCGTTTCTTCGTGGTTCCGTAACCCGTTACCACCACCTCGTCCAATAACTCCGTATTCTCTTTCAGTACAACATTGATGTTGTCACTTGTAATGGCAACTTCCTGTGTCACCAGACCAATGTACGAAAAGACAAGTGTCTTTGCATCGTCAGGCACTTCCAACGTGTAATTCCCGTCAAAATCGGTAACGGTACCCAATGTAGTACCCTTCACCATAACCGACGCGGAAATAATGGTTTCTCCGGTCCCGTCATGCACGGTACCGCGAATGGTTCTTGCTTCTGCACCGGATGTCGCGAAAAATAATATCGCCGTCAAAAAGATTGTGAATCTGTTTTGCATGTGTATTAAATTTGTTTGTTCTGTAGTTTAAGTAAAGAGAGGGCAGTGCCAATCCTATGGACACATTTCTCACGCTGCAAATTTAGACAACAAATCAACCCCCTGTGTGCATATTTTGACACAATCTGTGGATTTTGTTGCATGTCGTGTTGGTGTCATCAATCCTGTACTTCTTCCCATGCTCTTACCATCTGAAACTATCCTTGCGCAAAGTATGGATAGGAGCCGTAAAGCAGAGCAATATCCCGTGCTGCGAATCGTATTAGTGCTTGTTCAGTGCTATCTTTCGGTTCTCTTGTGAGTGGCTTATAGTTAATAGACCGTTTCTCTCTTCCTACGACCCCTCATCGACCCCTGACCGACCCCTGACCGACCTCTCACTGGGGACGCGTACGCCCCGTCCGCGGTTTTTCATGGCTCTTTCATGGACTTTAATGGAGACAAAAGCAGTCCCTTAACGGAGAAAATTAACGGTCAATTATATGGTAATTAACGGAGAACAAGGAGTAACGATGTGCTTTTTACGGCTAATTATACGGTAATTAACGGCGAATAAAGTGGTAATTGGCGGCATCCCAACGTCTCGGCAACAGCGTTTGACGGCGTAAAAGCAATATCGGTTGGCAGAAACCGCAAATCGGATCGGAACAAACTCTTTCCTGTTCCGTGAAAATATACTACCTTTGTACTATGATTGTTTGTATAGCGGAAAAACCTTCTGTCGGGCGCGATATAGCCAAAGTCTTGGGCGCAAACACGGCGCGCGACGGATATATGGAAGGAAACGGGTATTATGTAACGTGGACTTTCGGGCATCTCTGTGCCCTATTTGATCCTGACGAATACGATGAGCGGTGGAAGCAGTGGAACCTGTCCTCGCTGCCCATGATTCCGCAGCGTTTTGCCATTAAGGTCACCGACGACAAAGGCATCCAAAAACAGTTCAACACCATCCGGCAACTCATAGCACAGGCGGACGAGGTGATCAATTGCGGGGATGCGGGGCAGGAAGGAGAACTCATACAGCGTTGGGTGCAGCAGAAAGCGGGATGCAAATGTCCGGTGCGCCGTCTTTGGATATCGTCCCTTACCACGGAGGCGATACAGGAAGGTTTCCGGCAGTTGAAACCGCAGTCCGACTACCGGCATCTCTACGAGGCAGGACTTATGCGGGCAATTGGCGATTGGTTGCTTGGTATGAATGCAACGCGTGCCTATACATTGCGCTATCGGAGCGAAAATAGGCAGGTACTTTCCATCGGGCGGGTGCAAACGCCCACTTTGGCACTTATCGTCAACCGGCAGAGACAGATAGAGCATTTTGTACCGAAAACCTATTGGGAACTGAAGACAAATTACCGCAACACCCTCTTTTCTGCCATAGTCCGTAAGACGGATGAAGAACTGGCGGAGATGTTGGATAAACTCAAGCAACAGCAGCAGAAAAAACAGAAAGCAACCTCTCTTCCGACTATGGAGGACCTGCAACGGAAAAATGTAGGTATAGAGGCGGTAGCAAGTGCCGTGCAAGGAGAACAATGGGTAAAGCGGCTGACGGGACAGCCTTTCACGGTCAAGACCGTCGAGAAAAAGAAATCCAATGAGGCGGCGCCGCGGCTCTTCGACCTGACAAGTCTGCAGGTGGAATGTAACAAGCGTTTCTCCTGTTCTGCCGACGAAACGCTCCGTCTGGTGCAATCCCTCTATGAGAAAAAGGTCACTACCTATCCCCGTGTTGATACCACCTTCCTGAGTGAAGACATCTACCCCAAGTGCGGGAGCATCCTCAAAGGTATCGAACCTTACTTCAAGGCACAAATCGATCCTTTGCACGGGAAACCGCTGCGCAAATCCAAGAAAGTGTTCGACAATGGCAAGGTCACCGACCACCATGCCATAATTCCGACAGGGCAGGCTCCGAACAATCTCACGGAGCAGGAAAGAAAAGTGTTTGAGTGTATCGCGCTACGGTTTATAGCGTCTTTCTATCCCGAGTGCGAGGTCTCCACAACTACGGTAACAGGTGTCGTCTTGGCTTCGGATAATGGAGAGGAAGTCCTCTTCCGTACAACCGGCAGGCAAATAATTTCTCCGGGTTGGCGCTCCGTATTCGGAAAAGAACGTACCGGTGCAGTCTCAACTGTCGGAGAGGATGGAAACGGTGAGGAGACGGAAAACAAAGGGGAAGACACGGCGTCTTTGCCCGACTTCACGAAAGGGGAGAGTGGGGAGCAGCAGCCGAGTCTCACCGAAAAACAAACCGCTCCGCCTAAGTATTTCACGGAGGCTACTTTGCTGCGCGCAATGGAGACGGCAGGCAAAACGGTGGACGATGACGAATTGCGCGATGCACTCAAGGATAATGGTATCGGACGCCCGAGTACACGTGCCGCCATTATCGAGAAACTTTTCCAACGGCGGTATATAGTCCGTTCGGGGAAAAGCATCAAAGCGACACCTGTAGGAGTCTCGTTGATTCAGACTATCCATTTCCCCCTGCTCAAGAGTGCGGAACTTACCGGACAATGGGAGAAAAAACTCCGTCAGATAGAACGGGGTGACTACGAAGCACCGCTCTTCTTGGACGAACTGAAACAACTGACTACGGAGATCGTACGCGAAGTCAAAGCCGACAAGGCGGGGATGCTCTGTCCCGCTTGCAGGAAGGGAACAATCATTCGCGGAAAAACCGCCTATGGATGCTCACGCTGGCGCGAAGGGTGCAACTACCGCGAACCTCTCAACCAATTAGCCTGATCCGTCCCATTAGTCCCATTCGTCTAATTAGTCTCATCCGCCCTATGAGTCAAAGCCCCCCATAGAACGTATAGATCCCCTCGAACGTCTATAATCAGAGTAAAATCCGCATATCAGTGCAGGTCACTTTCTGCCGGTTGTTCCTACACCCCGTATCCGTAGCCTGCGCCCGCCGCTTTCACACCGTTCAGTACACACATCATATCGGGAAGCCTGTGTTCCTCATAAACGGAGTTGATGAAGTCCGCCATATCTCGAGTCGTGTAGTCGGCGCGAGATACATACAGGGTCATGTCGGCGATGTGCGCCAGTAGAAATGTATCGCTCACCATGGAAACAGGCGCCGAATCAATGAATATGTAGTCGTAATGAGTGCGTAAATATCCCATTAACTCATCCAAACGGTTGCTCTGTAAAAGTTCGTTCGGATTAGGAGGAACGATGCCTGCCGGCACAACATCCAAGTTAGGGTGAATACCCGAGGCGAAAATGGTGTCTTCTGCTCTGCAGCCCTCCTCCGCCAAATAAGATGTCAGACAGCCTTTCTGCGAAAGACCTGAGTATTGCGCTAACGCCGGCTTCCGGAGGTCTAATCCCACTAAGGCTACACGCTTGCCTGTCTGGGCAAACGAAAGAGCCGTGTTCAGAGCAATATACGACTTTCCTTCGCCGTCAATGCTGGAAGTGACAAGTATAACCTCACCTTCCGTCTTGTCCTTGTCGTGACGCATAAAGCGTATGTTGCTGCGGAGCAGACGGAATAGTTCGGCTGCCGTGCTGTTGGAGTTCTCGGTCATGGCAATGGGCTGCTTGTCTTTGTCGAGAGCCAACTGACCGATGAAGGGGGCTTTCACAAGTTTCTGATACTCTCTGCTCCCTCTGATCTTGTTGTCCAGCAGTTTCCATATCTCTATGATTCCGACAGGAATACAGCAACCCAAAATGAGAGCCAGAAGAAGAACAATCTTTTTCCTCGGGGCAACAGCGTTGGTAGATGCTTGCGGACGGTCTATCACGCGGGCAGGCATAATGGTCGTTGCCAACGTCAAGGCGTTCTCCTCGCACTTTTGGGATAAGAAGATATAGACGTTTTGCTTTATCTCCTGTTGTCTGCGAAGGGCAATGTACGAACGTTCCTGCTCGGGTATCTCCTGAATACGTACATTGAATTGCTCCTGCTGGCGGATAAGGTCGTTCTTTCTGATGGTCAGTGTGTTGCGGACGGTCTCTATGCTTGCCAGCAGGTTCTTGCGCATCGCGGAAATCTGGGCGTCCAACTGCACTACCATCGGGTTGCTTTCGGTGGCACTCCGCTCCATCTTCATTTGACGGAGCACCAGACTGTTGTAGGAGTTGGTCAACCCTGCCAGACCCTCATCTGCTATGCCCAGGTTGGAGGGAATAAGACTGTGCCGGTTCCTCTCTTCCGTCAGAAAATCACGTACGTACGCCGTCAGGTTCAGTTGGGTCTCGGTGCTTGCCAATGCTTTTTGGTAGTCACCTGCGCTTTCAAGGTAAATCTTGGCCTCCTCGCTCAAACTTGTTATGGAGTTCTCCCGCTTGTAATGCTCCACTGCCAACTCCACGGAGTCCAACTCGTGCGAGATAACTGCCAGACGCTCCTCTATGAAACCTTTCGTATTGGAGGCCGTCGTGTTCTTGTCAACGATGGCATCAAAGTTGTACAACTCGGTCAAACGGCGGATCAGGCTGATGCTGCGTTGAGGCATATCCGTAATTGATGATACGCAAACCACATTCGATTCTTTCTTTACCTGTTTCACATTTATGTTGGTACGGTAGATGTCCACCAAAACAGGCATAGGCATAGTCTTGATGTGTATCCTGTCACCCCTTTCCATAGGCATGTTTTCGTGCAACTCTATCCTGCCTATGCAGGTCTCTATCGGATCATTGAGCGAAAGCAATGCGTGTTTGCTCTTGAGGTGCTTCCGCCCTATTTGCATATCCACCGTCAACTTGTAACCGTGTTTTATGCGTTTCAGGTCCATCTTTACGATATGCGTCAAAGTGTCGCAAAAATGCTGAGGATACCTCACCACCACATCCTGATACGGATACTGACCAACCCACCGCATTTTGTCCTTCTTCCGGTACTCTGTCTGCAGGTCAAGGTCTTTGATCGCCTGCTCCATCAGAGAACGTGAAGTGTATATCTCCAGTTCGTCAACAACCAGTTTGTTGCTCCCCATTCCCACCATCTGCAGTACGTTCGATTCTATCGACATATTTTCCTCGCCTGTATTTCGGATGGCAAATTTGGACGTCACGTCGAACGATGGGGTGGTGGTCAATATATACAATACCGCTCCGCCTGCGCATAGCACGATGGATAGCAGAAACCAGTACCATTTTTTCAGATAACCGAGAAGAAGTTCACGTATGTTGATTTCGTTTTGAGTATTTGTTTGTTGAGAAGTAGGCATAACGGTATGCTGTCTTATTCTTTGAGTGATACAACCGATACTATCACTGTGGCAAGGGAACCAAGCGTAGTAACCATGGAAAGATAGAGGGAAATGTTCTGCGAATTGAGGGCGCGGACACTGTTTGGCTCCACATACAACACGTCGTTCTGCTGCAAATAAAAGTAGGGCGACGAGAACAAATTGGCATCGTTCAGGTTGATGCGGGCGAACTCCAACTTCCCGTTGTTCTCGCGGGTCAACAGCATATTCTCACGCTTCCCGTAGGGAGTCAGGTCGCCGGCTTTTGCCAATGCGTCCAATATCGAGATTCGTTCCGTACTTACTCCGTATTGCCCGGGACGGTTCACCTCCCCCATAACGGTTACCATAAAGTTCATGAAACGGATGTTGACGATGGGGTCACGGAGCGACACGCTGATTTTGTCTGTCAGTAACCGGACTGCCTCACTCTTGCTCATGCCCGCTATATGGATTTTCCCCAATACGGGGAACTGTATATCACCGTCCTTGTCCACTATGTACGATTGCTGTGTGGGAGTCGTCTGCGCCAAATCCGAAGAAGGCGCAATGTAACTCGTCACGGGCAGATTGAACGGGGCTGCCGCATCTGCGTCAAGAGCGTTTACGGTAATGAACAACTGATCCCCCACATGAATCACAGGCTCACTGACTTTTGTCCGCTGCATATTGATCGAATCAACCGGCACTTCGTCTAAATTGTGGAAATAAGCCAACTTCTGTTGCGTCACGCAAGACGAAAGCGAAGCAACCGAAAGCAGCAGCAACAAGACTCTTTTGATACGTATTGTCATGGTTCTGTTAGTCTGCAATTACCAGAAAATAATCTTTCTTGCCTTTCTGCACGAGGACATATTTTCCCTGCAAAAGTCTCTCTGTGCTGATCACTGCATTCGGGTCGGTCACTTTTTCCTTGTTGATGGACAGACCGTTGCCCTGTATCATCTTCCTTGCCTCTCCCTTGCTCGGGAATACGTCGGTCTCTACTGCCAGAAAATCCAACACGGGAACGCCTTCTTCCAATCGGCTCCTTCCTATGTGGCGTTGGGGAACACCGTCAAAAACCTGCAACAGAATGTCTTCAGGAATACTGCGCAACCTGTCGGCTGTGGCTTTCCCGAACAATATCTCGCTCGCGTCAACGGCGGCTTGATAATCCTCTTCCGAGTGAACCATGCAGGTAACTTCCTTGGCGAGCCTCTTCTGCAGCAGACGCAGATGAGGAGCCTGCTGATGTTCTGCCACGAGGGCTTCTATCTCCTCGCGTTCCAAAGAGGTGAATATCTTGATGTAACGCTCTGCATCGCTGTCACTCACATTGAGCCAGAACTGATAGAACTTGTAAGGCGAAGTGTACCTTCTGTCAAGCCAGATGTTGCCGCTCTCCGTCTTGCCGAACTTGCCGCCGTCTGCTTTGGTGATCAGCGGGCAGGTAAGAGCAAATGCATCACCGCCGCCCATTCGGCGGATAAGTTCCGTACCGGTGGTGATATTGCCCCATTGGTCGCTCCCGCCCATCTGCAACTTGCAGTCCTTGTGCTTGTTCAGATAAACATAATCATACCCCTGCAGCAACTGGTAGGTGAACTCCGTGAACGACATTCCCTGCGAGTACTCTCCGTTGAAACGTTTCTTCACCGAGTCTTTCGCCATCATGTAGTTGACGGTTATCAGTTTCCCGATGTCTCTCGCAAAATCAAGGAACTTGTAGTCTTTCATCCAGTCGTAGTTGTTCACCAACTCCGCGGCATTCTCTCCGTGGCCGAAGTCAAGAAACTTCTCCAACTGTTTCTGTATGCACGCTTGGTTATGGCGCAATGTCTCCTCGTCAAGCAGGTTGCGTTCCGCCGATTTTCCGCTCGGGTCGCCGATCATACCCGTAGCACCTCCTATCAACGCTATGGGCTTGTGTCCGCAACGCTGGAAATGCCGCAGCATCATGATGCCGCACAAATGTCCTATGTGCAGCGAATCGGCTGTCGGATCTATGCCCACATAAGCAGTCGTCGGCTCTTTCATCAACTGCTCTTCTGTGCCGGGCATGATATCCTGGAGCATTCCGCGCCATCTCAGTTCTTCTACAAAATTCTTCATCTGACCTTATTTCGCATTTATATCAAACAATAGACTTCCTTGATCGGGGCAATCCCCTTCAGCCTGCAAAGATACAACAAAATATCCACTGTCCCAAATCCCTCTCAGTGTACTGCTCCGATAAAAGCAAATCTCCGAATAAAGAAAGCATGTCGGCTTCCTGTCGTTAGCCTTGTCTTTCCTGCTGTCTTCCCTGCAAAATCGTACAGGGTAAATTGTCCAATCGTAAATACAACGACCCCTCAAGCCGACCTCAACGACCCCTCAACGAGACATGAAGCAGACCTTGATGAAACATCAATAAAAGGGCGATAACATGAAAATCGTACATGGTAAATCGTCAAATCGTAAACACAACGACCCCTCAATGGGAAGTCAAATCGTAAACGGGTTATTGTCCCTTATCGGGCGATATTATCGCCCGCCCCATTCGCTCGATCTGTCTAATTGGTTCAATTCCCCCCTATCCGCCCCATCTCCCACCATGTAAAGCGGATTTTCATCTTTTGGTGAAGATTTTGCAATATAGTGTTGTCAGTTCCATAATAATTGCATACCTTTGTGGCGAATTGTTGGGGTGTAGAAGGTCTGCGTTGGGGAAGTGGACCAAGTAGAGGGTAGAGGGTAGAGGATAGAGGATAGAGGATAGAGGATAGAGGATAGAGGATAGAGGGTAGAGGGTAGAGGGGACTGTCGTGGTTGCGTGATTAGAATGTAGCACTTGTAGCAAAACAATATGTATATGGTTCAACAATGGATACAGAGACTGCTGGAGAGGACGAATGCTCTCAGGCGGTCTTTCGTCTTTTCCGCTCATGGTGAACCTTTGCAGCGGGTGAGGTCCCTCTCTTGAGCCGGACAAGGTTGTCAAAGGTAGGGTCTCTGCCCATGATATGCTGCAAAAACGAGGTCTTTGAAGTACTGGTATGATGACAACCTTGCTCTAACTCCCAACCTCTATCTGTCCGAATTAGCCCTATTAGTCTCATTAGTCCCATTGCCCCATTAGTCCTATAGTACTCGTCGGTGGTATTAAAACTATGCATATCAGTGGGTCGGTTTCTTTTGCATCGTGTCGCTACGTCCTCTCTTTGCCCCCTCTTGAGGGGGTGGGGAGTTTGTTCATCCTTTGGAGGGGTCGGGGAGGTCTTCCCTCTCTTTGTCCGCCTGTCATCATATCCGTCCTTCTGTCTCCTCTTGTTTGATTGCTGAAGCCGCAAGCATTACAATATAGTAAACTAAAAACACCAACATAATGAAACAATTTAGACTACTTTTCACCATCCTCACCCTACTGGCAGTAGGGAGTATGAATACTTGGGCGGAGACTCTGACTATATCCGGAGCCTCGTCCGGACATAATGCCCCATGGAGCACTTCTTATGAAAATGGAAATGGTACTTCCATAACAAGCGGAGGTTCATCCATTGGCATAACATATACGAATACAGCACGTATGTCAACAGCCATACAAATCAAAAAAGGAGCCTCCAATGGTTTCTATAGTACTACCTTCCCTGCTAATAGCGTCATTACAAGTATAGCCATTACTTCAAAGACAAATAGTGTAACACTATACATTAGCAAAGATGGAAAAAGTTGGGGAACAGGCGCAACTATCAATAAAACAACCACTAAGACATATACTGCCGCTGATGGTTACTTGTATTTCAAAGTTAATGCAACTTCTTCATATGCACAGATAACATCTATAGTCGTTACCTACGAGGCTGCTGCAACCTGCACCACACCGATGTTTACGATAGCCGACAAGACTATTTCGCTGTCTGAAGCCTCAACGGCAGACTATGATATGTCCACCAACCTAACCATCAACAAAGGCGGTTCTACTGGCGCAATTACGTACGCTTGCGATGATGAAAAGGTAATTATAGAGGGAAATACTTTCTATGCAGAAACAGCCGGCACCTACACTATCAATGCTACTATGGCGGCAGACGCTACCTACTGCGAAGCCACCACATCATTCACTATGACCGTTCAGTCTGCACCTTGTACCGCTTTAACAACACCCACCGGACTGAACACATCCAATATCACGGCTACCACTGCAGACCTGTCGTGGACGGCAGTTCCCAACGCTACAGAATACAAAATCACGTATGGCGATGCAGAGAACCCCGGAACAAAGCAGGCAACCGCCACCGGTACTACCTATACACTCACTAACCTCACACCCCAAACGGGCTATATCTGGGCAGTGAAAGCCATAGGCGACGGGGCTACCTACTGCGACAGCGAAGACAGCCAATCAGGCGACTTCACCACTGCTGCCCCACCCCAATACACCATCACTTGGTCAGTGAATGGCACTACTACCACTACGCAAGTTACCGAGGGTGATGCGATTGGTACATTGCCTGCAGACCCGTCCGCACCGAGTGGCTGTTCGGACAAAGTGTTTGTAGGTTGGACTATCACCAATATCGGTGCAACACCTACCAACGATAAGCCCGAATTCATCACTGCCAACACCATACCCACAGGCAACACCACCTACTATGCTGTATTTGCAACAAAAGCAAATACAAGCGGGAGTCAAGACATTGTATTTAATGTTGGGGATATTGCTGCAGAGAATAACTGGAATAATGGCACACAATACTCCAGTTATACCATTGCACCAATTACCATTACGTATTCAGGTGGTGTCAATGATGGTAAGTATTATTCTGACGATTCTTGGCGCAGTTACAAAAACGGTAGTGTTGTGGTAAGTGGAAGTACTATTTCTGAAGTAATCTCGTCTCCAGAGAAGACCTTTACGAAGCAAACAGATGGAACATGGAAATATACAGGGACGGCAACAGTTAAATTTACTAAATTTACCATTAAAACTACGGCTGCTGGTTCCTCCTATACCGATTATATCACTGAATGTGTAGATTGTACCGCCCCTGCAGAAGCATTGGCACTGACCCTGTCGCAGAAGACAGCCAACTTAGGTCAGGACGGCAACGCTGTAGTAACCTTTAGTACCACAGGAGGTAATGGTACAGCAGTTGCATACGCTGTTACACCCACTACAGGTGCAACATTGAGCGGCACCACTATCACATTCACCCAAGAGGGTACATACACGCTGACTGCCTCGCAATCATATACAACGACCAATGGTACCACCTATTGCGGCGGAACAGACAGCAAGACCATTACCATTGCGCCCGCCGAGTACACGCTCACACTCAACGACCGCGGTAGCAAGAGTACGGCAGGCAACTGCTATGCAGGTGCGAAAGTACTGCAACCCGCAGACCCGACAGGCGTATGCACCGAACCTATCAACTATGTCTTCGACGGCTGGGCAACCGCCGAAGTGGCAGAAGGCAGCACTACCTACACCAAAGTGTCATTCCCATATACCATGCCCAATGCCAACACCACCCTCTATGCGGTGTATAAGTACGTTGATGGAAACAGCGCAGAAACAGGAGCATCTCCTGTCTCTGCTGCTAGCATTGTAGATGGTGGTCAGTACTACATCACCGCTACTGCTAAAGACGGTAAAGCATATATGTTGAAAGCAGGTTCGTTTAGTGCCGGCAATTCCGGCGATAATACGGCAGTTTTTGATGCTGCAACCGTAACCTCAGACAAAGCATGGACTTTTGTCAAGAACACAGGCGGCGAAGGTTGGTTTGTAAAATATGGAGAGAATAAGTTAGGTACAACGAATGGCAATAATGAACTTTCCTGCTCTTCATCCAATACCGGCTTATGGACTTGCAATGCAACAACATCAGGTAGTTCCACAGTCATACTGACTTATGCGTCTTATAGCCGTAAGTTAGCACTATACGCAAGCACTCCCAACTGGAGAACATATACCACTGCTAACGGTGCTCAAACCATCCAACTCTATAGCCCTGTCTCCTATCTTTACACCACCTCCCCCGTCTGCGGACCCTATGTGCGTATCACTTCGGGCAAAGAACTCTATGTTACAGCCGGTAACGCAGGAGGAACCCGTAGTACCGTCCAAGTACAAGATACGGTCAAGTTCGAAGCGGGCAACCTGCAAGGGAGCAATGGTAACGAGCCGAAAGTCAAGATTCCTGCTGCCGACATAACCTGCAATGGTGCTGCAACCACTAAAGTCACGGCTGCTCTTGAACAGACAGCCACGGATAATGGAGATGGAACTTATAGTATCAAGGGTACTGTCATTCTTACCTACAAACCTACAGACTTTGATGTCCGCGAGGACATCACGCTGCAACTCCGTGCCGAGTACAACACGGGCGACAATGTAACGCTGGATGCCGTTACGCTCCATGCACGCTCACTGCCCGAGAAGTTTGTCATCGTGGCGAATAGCACCGACTGGTATGCCCTCAATGCCGATATGTCAGGCAGTTCTGCCCAACCCGCCAATAGTCATGTGACGGTGGATGAAACTGCTGATGCTGCCAAAGCACCATGCAACACCCTATATACCTTCGATGGTATGCCTAATGGTGGCGACAAACGTTATGTACGCTTTGTGGGTGCCTCTGGCAAGTATCTTTGGGCAGCGTCTGCCGACAATGTAGGCGTTCAGAACTATGCCGGCAACACACCCGCTGCTACTAATGACTCTTACAATTGGTTGCTCACAACCTCCGACAATGTAACCTACACATTCAGCAATCCGCAGAACAGCAGAACGCTCCGCCTCAATGACTCCAAGTTCGCCATGTATGTGTCCGGTGTGCAAGAGTTCCGTATCTTGCCTGTGACCGACACGTGTGTCTTCAACTATGCACCTGCCAACTTCCGTACGGAAACCGTCAAGAGTACTTCCGTAACGCTTGCTTGGGACGCTGTCGCGGGAGCAACAATGTACCAACTCAGCACCGATGGCACTACTTGGACTGATGTCACGGGTGCTACCTTCTATATAGTAAACGGGTTGGCTTCTACCACTGAATATACGTATCATCTCCGCGCTCGTCATGGTGATGGCACCGACATCTGTTCCGATGTAACCTCCCTCACATTCACCACCTCCGACTGCGACGATGTGCCCTACAACCTTGCCTATGTATCCAAACTCACCTCCGTCATTCTCTCGTGGAAAGCCACAGCCGCTACGGCTACCGTCCGTGTCTATACCGATGCGGATTGTAAGGCTCTGTTCGGTACGGAGCATACCAATGTATCTTCTCCGTTCACAATTGAGGGCTTGGAGAAAGCGTCCACCTATTATGTCAAAGTCTTTGCAGGTGGTACGTGCGTTTCTGAAGTTCTGGAGGTGCACACCGATGCCCCGCAAATGGATGTCGTGGAGTGGGCGCCCGATCACATGGATGTCTCTATTAATACCGATGAGAAAATCTCCGTCCTCTTGGAAAATCAAGTGACAAAAGGAAGTGGAACTGGCATGATTGCTGACGAACTCTTCTTCTCTAAGTATTTTGAGGCTACGGGCAATGTCAAGTTGGTTGCCGTGTACAATGGTACGGGCAAGGAGGTGGATATCACTGATTACAAAATCAAGTATGGTAAAAATCAGTGGGAATCGGCAAATAGTGCTGACAAATATATACCCATTGGCGAGTTTAGTGAAACACCGAATGTCATGGCTCCTGCTGAAGAAATAATCTTGTATTCCACAGGATCGGCATCAAACGATGTCGAAATTATGAATTGTTTGGATAATACATTTATAGATGCTCCATGGAAAGAAGTGACAGCAAAAAACAATACAGGAGGAGGACTCTTGTCATTTGCCGGTAATAAAACAATTGCCTTGTTCAAAGGTGATGAAGCCATTGACGTAATAGGCGGTATTGATGATTCCGGTAATCCTATTTCTACGGGAACTTCAATGTACGAACCTTCATGGGGCGATGATCCGGGTTGGACTTGTGAAACGGGTACATCGATCAAGGATGGCTCTGTGATAGGTATCTCAACCAACCGTTGTCTGCTTGTTCGTAAAAACACGGTGCGTTCAGGGGCAGAGGCTATAGCGAAGAATAAGTCCGATTTTGTCACGTTGTGTGACGAATGGACGGGGGAACATGTACCGGATAATGTTGAAGATAAAGGCGTACAGGCTACTTGTGAGAATTTCGGATATGTAGGTGATTTCGACTATTCGGGCTATTATACCACCTACGAAGAATTGTCTTCCACCACTTTCGAGGCTTCTGCTCGCAATGCTGATGGCACAATCACAGTCTCTGTTCCCCGTATGGACACATTGACTTGCAAAGGACTCAAAATTGTCGTTTCCGACAAAGATGGCAAAATCATAACGCAAAGAGAGTACAAAGTTCCTATTCTTGTGAATCAAAACGCAAACACGGACGATGCTTATCTCTTCCGTTTCACGGCTGACACGTGCAAAACCTGCGATGTCGTCGTTCGCGACAACGCAACCCTCTCCGTAGTGGATGGCGGCAAGAACACCGTGCGCGATGTGATGGTTTACCAAGGTTCTGCGCTTTCCGTGCCGCAAGGAAATGAATACGCTGCCAACTCCCTCTCGTTCCGTCGTCGTGAGTCAGGTACAGGCGACCAGGTGGCTTCACTTGACTATCAAGGGACGCTCAACCTCACACACAGCAGCGAAAAAGCGGTTTACCTCGATCTTCTTATCAGTGCGAACAATTGGCATTTCCTCTCTCTGCCTTATGATTGCGACATCGCCGATGTCGCATTCTCCAACGGACAACCGGCTGCCTATGGCACCGACTGGTTCCTTATGTACTACGATGGCGAACGTCGTGCCTCCACGCAGCAGACGGGTTCCAACTGGCGGCAATACCACGGCACCACCATCGAAGCGGGTAAAGGTTATGTAGTCGGTATCAAGGGAAATACCGCAAAGCCCGATTATATCTACGAACTCCGTTTCCCCATGGCAAAAGAGGTGCTGGCGCAGGAAAGTACCGATAAGATGGTATCCGTAAATGCCTATGGTGCTGCCACCGACATCCGTCCCAACCACAAAGGTTGGAACCTCGTAGGTAATCCTTACCTCAACTACTATAAGAAAGAAGGTACGGCTTCCTTCCAAGGTCTTGTGTCCGGTCTCCTTGTCTACGATCCTGTCACGGGCTATTGGAGTCTTGATGATGAAGGTGAACGCAACCATCCCTATATCACCATTCCGCAGAACTTCGGTTGGACGGCCTACAACCAGGTATTGGCGTCCGAAACTCCCCTCTCGCCGTTCACGTGCTATTTCCTCCAAGTGACAGGTGCTACCGATGGTGAAGAGCGCGCTATTGCCTTCTCGCATGCTCAGCGTGGACGGGCTGCCATGCCGATGCTTACTCGTCAGACTGCCGACGAACCTGTCATCGTGGATGTTGTCTTGCGCAATGCGGCAGGCGAGCAGGACCATACGGCACTGGTGATTGACGACCGCTTTACCGACGACTATGAGATGGATGCCGACTTCTTCAAGTGGTTTGGCGACTACTACCGTCGCTATACGCAACCTGTCATCTACACCCTTGGTACCGACGGTGGCAAGCGCGCCTTCAACGCTGTCAGCGAACAAACGGCTGCCCAACCTGTATCAGTGGGCTATTTCGCTTCACACGCAGGGGAATACACCTTCTCCCTCAATCGCACAAGCGACTTGGCACGTCTTGCGGAGGTTTGGCTCTTCGATGTACAAACGGGGACTTACACCAACCTCTTGCAACAGGACTATACTTTCACCACTTCGCCCACGGATGGTGCTGGACGCTTCTCTGTTAATGTGCGCTTGCTGCCTAAGGTTACCACCGGTGTGGACAACCTGGATGCCGGCAATCTGCGTATCTCGTCTTCTTGTCGCATGATTACTGTCAGCGGATTGCCCTCTTCGGCTTCTCTCTGGCTCTATGATGCTGCGGGCAAACTGATTTCCTCTGAGCGTACTTCCACTTGGCAACGCACCTACACCGTACCGCAGTCAGGCACCTATTTCATTAGGGTGGAGACAATGCAAGGGGCTAATACACTCAGCACGGTCGTTGAATAGTCTATACTGAAGTAAGTATAAAATATAGAACAATATCACAACATACTATAATGATACGAAAACTTATTCTTGGTGTTTTGGCTGCATCGGTTCTCACGTCGATTAGTGCTGCGGATCTCAGTGAATATCCTGTCAAAGGCGAGGCACAACAGCCTGCAACGGATGTGGCTATGGCAGAAGTCTCAACCGGTTTGTCGGCATTGCCCGCTGCAACGTCATCCCGTGTGCAGGTGAAGCATATAGTGCCGGCACAGGTCGCATCCTGCAGCGAAACCTCCTATTCCGCTACGCCCCTTCACTCTACGGCAACTGCGCAGCAAAATTCCAATGCAGGAGGATGTGCTGCGGAAACGTCTGCTTCCTGGCGGTCTGCGGTGTCCTCGTCTGTCGGGCAATCCGCGTATTCGGTTTCAGTGCCCGCTGTTCACCGGAAAAACGCTGCAGGTAACAAGGCTGTCACGGAAGTCTCCTCTTCTGCCGGTTCTGGAGAAAGAGTTTCTGGACAAGTGGGGAATGTCTCCTTGCCGCAGTCCTCTTTCACTTCCACATCTGCTTTTCTTAGCGATAAAGACCAACCCTCTTTGTCACGCATCGGCAACAGCGGCACTCCTGTCCGCCGTGTCGATTGGGGAGATGGTGAAAACAATGGTGGAGGACTGAAGGAACCCGACCCCGATCCGGTCGGCGAACTTCCTTTCTGCTTCATGGCATTGCTCCTCGCAGCGTTCGTCCTCTATAGAAAACATTCGGTATCAAGAGGGTAAAACGTACGCAATGCGTGGGTAAAATAGACTATATTTTGGAAAGAGGCTGTCTGACAAGTGCAGGCAGCCTCTTTGATTATCTACTTTGCCGGTTGGTGTGGAGACAATGCCTCACTGGGGACGCGGACGCCCTCGTCCGCGGAATTCAGCCGTCCTATCCGTCCTATCCGTCCAATCTGTCTAATTCGTCTCATTCATCCTTCTTCATAGGACGTCTCGAACACCTGGAACGTCTATAATCAGCAAAGCAAACTACACGTATCACCGTGTCTGCTCCTCCATGCATAGTTCCGCTTACTCTGCCGCCAATGGTCTTCCTGTTTGCAGGAACAGTTGTTTTTTTGTACCTTTGCACAGTCAGACGGCGTTTCCCATATCTTTATCGAAACATCGCTGGACTATATTGACCTGACTAAATTCGATCACATGAAAAAACATTATTCTCTGTGTGCCTGGTTGGTAGTGCTCCTGTTATGTGCGGCTTCTGGTGTGTATGCCGGTTCGTGGCAATTGCCTGCGGATGCCGCCTCCTGGAAAGCGGGCGATGAGCCTTCGCTCCAATATACATTTGTCTATCAAGGCTATTCGGGGGCAACCACTCGCTGTGAGGGAGGCAAATTGTATAAGGAAGGCGAGAACGTTGCTCTATCGTCCGTTGTCCCCGCTCGTGAAAACAGCACATTTCTTGGCTGGCAATATGGAGGGCTCGTCTATCAGCCCGGAGATGTGTTCATTATGCCGGCTGCTGATGTGGTGTTGGTGCCGTTGTGGAAACAGACGGCAACGCGTGTGGAGAATGTGGAAGAGCAACAAGCCGTGCAGAAAATAGTACGTGATGGCTCTGTTTATATTATCAAGGACGGCAACACCTATGACGTGATAGGCCGCAGACAATAACCCGTAAAGGAGTAAACTGCAATGAAAACAAAACTTGTCATACTGATAGCATCTCTGTTTGCTGCCCTGTCTGTCATGGCTGTCCCTGCCTACCCGGGGTGGCAAATCAAAACACAACCCGACGGAACGCAGATCGAAGTCCGCTTGCATGGAGACGAAATCTGTCATTACTGGACAAACCGCGAAGGGAAAGAAGTCAAAGTAGATGACAAAGGCTTTTGGAACGTAGTGGGGGAGCAACCCGCACCCGACGCCCTGGCGGAAAGGCGCAAAAAGTCTCCGAGGTTTGTCAACCGCCCGAATCGGGTGGGGGCTGTGAATCTTGCTCCGCGAGGATTGGTCATATTGGCTGATTTCGCAGATGTAGCCTATCTGCCCTCCAATTCGCAGGAGGAGATGAACAAGATGATGAACGCCGGTTCCTATACACACAATGGTGCCTATGGCTCGGCACGAAAATACTTCTCCGACCAGTCCGGTGGGGCGTATGTTCCCTCTTTCGATGTGGTCGGACCTGTAACGCTACCCAAAAATTGCGCCTACTATGGAGAAAATAATAGCAAAGGAAACGATAAATATCCGGGTGACATGGTGGTCGAAGCCTGTAAACTCGCGAAAGCGGAGTGGAATGTGGATTTTACGCAATATGACAACAATAACGATGGGTATGTCGATTTTGTCTATATCCTCTATGCAGGCAAAGGTGAGGCGGATGGAGGAGCGGCTACCACTGTCTGGCCGCACAATTGGGACCTCGAATCGGCTGCTTATTGGGGAAATTGCACCTACAGCAAATCCGAACGCAAAATAGATGGACTCTATATCAATGACTATGCCTGCTCTGCCGAACTGGCTGGATATACAGGCGAACGGAACGGCATCGGGACACTGTGCCATGAATTCGGCCATGTCTTGGGACTGCCCGACTATTATGATACCGGCCAAGGAAGCAACCTTACGGAAAGCCGTACCCCGGGGGCTTGGGATGTCATGGATATTGGTAACTATAATGGCAACGGAAATTATCCGCCCAACTATAGCATTCACGAGAAGTATTTCTTTGGCTGGCAGACGCCTGTCAATCTGGGGGCGGTTCCGAATGCATTGAATATCAAAGCCGTTGGCGGGGAAAATGCGGTGGCATACCAAATCAATACGTCCAATAAACTGTTACCCGCAACAGAGGAAACAGCGCAGTATTATATCGAAAACCGGCAACAAACAGGTTGGGATCTCCATCTCCCGGGACATGGTCTCATCGTGTGGTATGTGGATTTCAAGGAGGATAAATGGCGGAACAATGAACCCAATAGTTTGGCGGGTTCTCCCAGTTATACGGTTGTTTCTGCCACGGGAAACCGTACCGGTTTAGGTACGGCTGCCGACCCTTTCCCGGGTACACGAAATGTCAACCGGTGTATGGTTGCAGGAAAAAACCTGACGGAAATCAAGGAAGAAAACGGAATAATCTCTCTTATCTACATAAAAGACCCGAATTCTTTGGTCTGGAACTATGAAATTCTTTACGAAAACGCAACGGTTTCCTCCGAAAGCGGTACTGTCGCAAAAGAAACGGCATTGGCAATCACGGTTACCCCCGATGATGGCTATATAATAAATTCGGCTGACCATATAGAAATCACAATGGGAGGGGTTACGCTTACCTATGGTGTTGATTTCACCTATGTGGACAATATCCTTACCATTCCATCCGTTACAGGGGATGTCGAAATGTATATCATGCCCGTAGTGGCACCTGTCAAACCCTATAAGATTACATGGGTCGCCGATGGGGTGGTGATTGACGAACAGGGCTACGATGAAAACGAATTGCTTCGCCTTCCTTCTGCCGAAGTGGTTGCCTGTGAAGGTATGCAGTTCGTGGGATGGACGGAGCAGGCCGGCTTCTACGACCCGTTCGCTTTGCCTGACGATCTGTTCTCTGAAGTCAATAACCTGACAGTCAATCGGAATTGCACATTCTATGCCGTTTACAAAGACTGATGCTCCTGCTTGGAATCTATAAGACGGATATAGAGTAAGAGAGGCTTGACGCTTGCCACAATGGCAATACGGAACCGGCTTTCTTTCGGCTGTTGTCTTCTTCGCCCTGCTCGTGGAGTGGAGTAGGGTACATCCACGACCCCTCAACGACCCCTGAACGACCCCTCAAGCACCCCTTGTCGGAAACGCAATGAGAGATGGTAAAGCAAAATCGTACATCGTACATTGAAAAATCGTAAATAGTTTGCCCCTTCGACGGGAAATGGATGATATACCCTGCGTGAAGGATAGAGAACTCTCGGGGGAAATAAAGAATAAAATATCGGCAATATAGACCAATCTTGTCGGTTGTATGGCAAACCTTTTGCCGCACAACCTCTCGGAAAAGGTTATTGATTCTGAAATTTATATATGTTATTTGATATGAAAAAGCAAATGTTTTATCTTGCCGCGATTTGCATAGTAATGGCATCGTGTGCAGACACCGCAGATGTGCGTGATGCCAAGGGCGGTTATCGTTTCAAGACAACAGGCAAAGTAACCCTGCAGATGCCCGACGCAAGTAATCCGAAAGCCACCGTTTCACAGGTTGTCAACCTGACAAACGAGACCGGTTCGTTTGAGTTGGTAAGCCTAAAAGACAACGACAAAGTGCTGCTCACTTTCGACCAACTGAACGGCGATGTATATCACACCAAAGGCACATTGTCGGGCGACGAACTGAGTTTTGATGCTTTCACCCGCACACTTGATTTGCCGATAACCACCGAATACAGCGATACGCTTCATATCCCCTATTTGGATATTTTTGGGCAAAGCAAATTCCGCGACTCCATTATCACCTATACCGAGACGGAAACCGAAGTATTCGACATCACGGTAACGGGCAATGCCAAGACCTACGAGAACAACATCATATTCTCGCTCAACTACAAGGGGCAATCGCAAGAAGACAAACAACGCACGGTTGAAGGCTCGGATATTCAGATGCTTTGCAAGAAAAATTAAAATTCCGACTCCCCCTACCCCCTCAGAGAGGGGGGATACAGGAACTGCATTGTAAACTTACATATGAAACGAACATTATTTTATATTATAGGTTTGTTGCTTGCCGCACTGCCCGCCATGGCGCAGATGCTGACGCTTGACGACTGCCGTGGGTATGCGCTCAAAGCCGCTTCTACCCAAGCAGGCGACGAGTTGCGCCAAGCCGCAGACTATAACCGCCAAGCCGCCCTTGCTGCAATGTTCCCGAAGATTACCGCCAATGCGGCATATACATGGAACTCGCAGCACGCCGTCCTGCTGCCCAACCAAATGGACTTTTCTTTCGGTACGGCTACGGTGGGGAAAGATGGTTCGGCTTCGTTCCAATGGAGCGAGGGCTCGGCCATGAACCAACTGGCACAACAATCACAGCAGTTGCCCGAAGTAGGCAAACAAGTGCTGGCATTGCAAAACGAGTCCGGACAAATGCTCGCTGATGCCTATCAGCAACTCTATCAGGCACTTGATCTCGATATGACACACCTGTTTGTCGGGCAAGTAGGTATAACACAACCTATCTATGTGGGCGGTCGCCTGCGCGAGTTGTACCGCATAGCCAAAGCCACTGAGGAAACGGTGAACATTGAGGCTGACAGCAAGCGCGATGACATCATTGTATCGGTGGACGAAGCCTATTGGCGCGTTATATCGGTGGAAAAGAAATTGGAACTTGCCACCAAGTACTACAATCTGCTCATTACATTGGAGGACAATGTAACCACTCTCGTGAACGAAGGTATGGCTACTCAGTCCGACTTGCTGAAGGTAAAACAGAAACGCGGTGAGGCGGAACTGAAAAAACTGCAAGCCGAGAACGGATTGGTACTCAGCAAGATGGCACTATGCCAGATATGCGGACTGCCTCTCAACCAAGATATTATATTGGATGATTCGCATATCGGCGAAGTGGTTTTGCATGATTCTATTTCGGACTATTCGTCTATCATTGACTCACGTTCCGAAATAAAGATGCTTGAACAGGCACAGAAGATTGCCGAATCGAATGCTAAGATAATGGCAGCAGGGCTGCAACCGAACATCGTGGCATCCGCCAACTATATCTACACCAATCCGAATGTGGAAAACGGGTTCAGCAACGACTGGAAAGGACACGGTTTCTTCTCGGCAGGCGTAGTGGTAAATGTGCCGATTGCACACGCCGATGATATTCTTCGTCTCAAAGCTGCCAAGCACCAGGCACGCGCCGTGGCTCTCAAAAAAGAGGATGCCCGCGAAATGCTTGAATTGCAAATCACGCAAGCCAACCAGAAAGTGTTGGAAGCCAACCAAAAAGTAGTGATGACCGAACTCGGAGTGAAGAATGCCGAGGAGGTGCTGCGTTTTGCCGACGAGTCGTTCCAGGCAGGTATGGCAACCGCCACCGACCTGATGCAGGCGCAGACTGCTTGGCTCTCCGCCTCGAGCGACAAAATAGATGCCGACATCGAGGCGCAGATTTGCGAAACCTACTTCAAGAAGTATACGTCAACGCTAAGATACTAGAATCACTAGAACATCTAGAAAACCTAGAAAAAACAAACAACAATGAGAAAAGAGAAAAAAGGCAGTCTGCTGCTCGGTTTGGCAGCGATGTTGATAGTAGTTGTCATCGTTGCCCTTGTGGGAGTGTTTGCTCTTCAACCCGAGGAAATACTGATTACCGGTGAGGCGGAAGCCACCGAATACCGTGTTTCGGGCAAAGTGCCGGGACGTATTGAGATGTACCTTGCCGAGGAAGGCGACCACGTAAAGAAAGGCGATACCCTTGTGATCATCAACTCGCCCGAAGTGGAGGCAAAGATGGCACAGGCAATGGCTGCCCGTGCTGCTGCCGAGGCCATTAATGAAAAGGCACAAAATGGCGCACAGCGCGAACAGATTGTGGGAGCCTACGAACTTTGGCAGAAAGCCAAAGCAGGTGAAGAAATCTACCGCAAGAGTTACGAGCGTGTACAACGCCTGTACGAAAAAGGGGTGGTTTCCGAGCAGAAACGCGATGAGGTAGAGGCACAATACAAAGCCGCTTCCGCGACCGTCAAAGCCGCTAAGAGCCAATACGATATGGCTACTGCGGGTGCCCGTGTGGAAGACAAAGCCGCTGCCGCTGCACAAGTAGCGCGGGTGGACGGAATCATCCAAGAGGTAGAGGCTGCCCGCGCCGAGCGTTACCTGACATCCCCTATTGATGGCGAGGTGTCGGAGCGTTTTCCTAAGACTGGCGAACTGGTCGGACAAGGAAGTCCCGTGATGGCAATTGTGGATCTGAATGATATGTGGTTTACTTTTGCCGTGCGCGAGGATATGCTCCGTGGCATCACTCCCGGCACCCACTTGCAGGTACGTATCCCGGCCCTCGGCGACGACCTACACGAGGTGGCTGTTACCTACGTGAAAGCCATGGGAACCTACGCCACATGGCGCAGCACACAAGCCAACGGGCAATATGATGTCCGCACGTTTGATGTCAAAGCAAAACCGCTCACGAGTATTCCGAACCTACGTCCGGGTATGACCGCTATCGTGGTCAAATAATCTCCCTGTTGTTTCCCTGATGATACCCTTTCCTTGTTGCTTACAGGAGTGGGTGATTAGTGGGTGATTAGTGGGTGATTCCTATGAGGATATTGTGCTATTGCCCATACCTGTATATTAATTGTTAATTGTTAATTCTTACTTGTTAATTGAACCAACGTGAGAACGTTTTTCTCATCTATATGGCGTGTGATGAAGCGCGAACTGAGTCGGATGTTCGTGCGTCCGCTTTACATATTCGCTTCGGTGGGAGTAATGGTACTTAGTACCTTTTTCTTCCTGTCGATTATGCGGAGCGGGGCACCAGAGAATATACCCATCGCTGTTGTTGATGCCGATCAAACCAGTATCTCCCGCCGTCTGTGCCACGAGATGCAAGCAACTTCAGCGGTGAACATCGTGCTTATCACGCCTGACTATGCCGAGGCGCGGCGTGCTATGCAGCGGGGCGAAATATTCGGTATATTGGTCATTCCCGACCATTTCTATTCCGACCTCGTTGCTTTCAAGCGTCCGCAACTCTCTTTCTATACCAACAATGCCTATACCGTCGGTGCCAGTACAGCCTACAAACAACTGCTCACCATGTGTAACCTCACCTCGGGTGCATTCCAGCGTGAAGTATTGCGCAAGAAAGGACTGCCCGACGACCTCATAATGAAGCGCATACAGCCTGTTACTATTGAGGCGCATATGGTGGCGAACCCGTGGAGCAATTATGCGGTCTATCTTGTCTCGACCATTCTGCCGGGTATATTGTCTTTGGTGGTACTGATGCTTACTATCTTTGCAATCGGTTTTGAACTCAAATGCCGTACGTGCCACGATTGGCTGCGTGCCGCAGGTGGCAACTACACCATTGCAATGATCGGCAAACTCATTCCCTACACCATATTATATATAGTGTTGGGTATCGGTTGTGAAGTCATTCTCTTTAAGTTTATGCATTTCCCTGTCAATGGCTCGCTTACCCGTCTGATGCTTGCCATGGTACTGCTTATCTTTGCAATGGAGTCTATGGCAATCTGTATCATCGGCGCACTCCCCACTCTGCGTGATGCTGTGTCTATCGGGGCCTTGTACGGTATGTTGGGTTTCTCGCTCTCGGGCTTCACCTATCCTGTCATGAATATGCTCCCTGCTATTCAAGCGTGGACATATCTCGTGCCGCTGCGTTATTTCTATCGTATCTACGTTAATGAGGCACTGATGGCAGCCCCTGTCATCAACTCCATTCCGCTCTGCCTGGGGCTGTGTGCATTCTTTATTATGCCGCTGATTGTTTCTCCGCGTCTCTACAAAGCAATGCTCTACCAAAACTACCCGCTGAAATAGGCAATTTGTAAATGGGTCAATTTGTAAATGGCAGCGTATATTAATTGTTAATTTTTAATTGTTAATTCAAAATGGGTACTTTCCGTTTTCTCTATACACAGTGGCTGAAGTTCAAGGAGGCTGGGTTTGTCTTCGTGGACGAGTTGCGCCGTGTCTTTCGCGACCCCGGTGTGCTGGTCATTTTTATCCTTGCGGGTATCGCCTACCCTATCCTCTACAATTGTATCTATTGGAAAGACAATGTGGAGAATGTGCCTGTGGCTGTAGTGGATATGAGTTGCTCGCCCGAGAGCCGTGAATTTCTCCATCGCTGGAACGCCTGCCCCGACATCACCATCGCCTATTCCTGTGCGTCTATGCAAGAGGCAGAGATGCTGATGCGCGACCAGAAAGTACACGGGATCATCTATTTCCCCACCGACTACGCTGCTGCTATCAACTCGGGGTTGGAGCAGGCACATATCTCACTATACTGCGATATGTCGTCGTTTCTCTATATGAAAGCCGTCTATCTGAGTTGCAACCAGGTAATGCTTGAGAGTATGCGCAATATCCAGATTGACCGCTATGAGGCAATGGGCTACAACGAAGAGTTTGCATGGTCGCTTGTGCAGGACGCACCCTATACCGAGACTGCGCTTTTCTGCCCGTCGGGTGGTTATGCATCATTCCTGATTCCCGCCGTGCTGATGCTTATCCTCCACCAGACTCTGTTCTTTGGTATCTGTATGCTGGGCGGTACGGCACGTGAGGAGAACCGGCAACTGTTCCTGCTGCCGGGTGCAAGACGTTCTGCCAGCGTACTGCGTATCACGCTCGGGCGTTCGATGGCGTATTTTCTCATCTATATGGCACTTGGCGCAATCGACCTGTTGCTTATTCCGCGTATCTTCAACCTCCCCCATATCGGCAACCCGATAGATGTGATGAAGTTCTATGTGCCGTTCCTCTTGGCTACCATCTATTTCTCTATGTCGGTGTCGGTCTTTATCCGCAACCGCGAGAGCGGTATGGTACTGCTCATCTCCTCCACGCTGATATTTCTCTTTATTGCGGGTGTTTCGTGGCCGCAACAGATGTTGCCCAAAGCATGGTTGTATCTGAGTTATATCTTCCCCTATACGTGGGGAGCGCACGGCTTTATCCATATCAACTCGATGGGTGCCACGTTGGCGCAGACAAGCCGCGAATATATTGCCCTGTGGATACTCGCAGGCGGATATTTCTGTATCAATTGCCTGTTGCTCTTTGTATTAGGTAAGATACACGACCACAAAGCCGCCAAAGGTACTTTGGAGATGGAGGAGGTTGATCCTGTTTCGCAAGTCTCTCATCACGAGATTCATGTTGCAGACTGACAATTTTGGCATACTTCCTGACAACAAAAGCACCGGCTTGACGTATATTAAACCGGTGCTTTTGTTTTGATGATAGTGCAAATCGGTAGATGTTCTCACAATCTGTCGAATCTTCCATGAATCATAATTTCCTCATAAAACGACCTTTCTGAAAATCTCTTTCCTGTGCGGATTTCGGATGTTTTTCCTGTTTCTAAAAGGTAAAATGGAAGTCGCATTCCGTCTGTCTGTATCAAGCCGACCTCAACGACCCCTGAAGCACCCCTCAACGAGAGAATGAGAGGAATCAGGCTTTCTTAGTCTTGGATTTCGTAATCCACGGCAGCACGTCCCGAGCGGCATTTGCCTATATAGGATGCCACTTTCAGGTGCTCGGGGTGGTTCTGATAGGTATCCACATCCTCCCACGTACGGAATGTGCATTGCAAACAAATATCATAATCCGTTTTTTTCGCATTGGGAATGTTGATTCCTACCTCTTCGCTGACCAATACGTCAATCTTGTCCCGAAGTGATAATAACCCCTCTCGGATGATTTGTGCATTCTCTGCTTTCGTGTGTCCTTCTGCTTCGTCTAAGAGACGGAAAAATACTACATGGTGTATCATAACTGTATCTGGTGTGGTTTGTAAAACTTTTTTCTGTGCGTTGCCTGTATGCAATCGCAGGGCAAAAATACTATAATTCTGTTGTCTGTGCAACGTTAAACTTTTGAAATCCGACAAACGCTCCTCTGCCATATTTGCGTAAACCTGTGTATTGGTATGGTTCTTGTCCCTTTCTCTCTGAACATGGTAGAGCGGAATCGTTTAGGCACAGGCGTGTGCGCTGTCTTTCGCTCGCGTATGTTTGCCTTATTATTAACTGTTAAACCCCTAAATTATGATTTCTAAACGCTTGCAGGACGCTATCAACGCCCAAATCAATGCCGAGATGTGGTCGGCTTATCTCTATCTCAGTATGTCTTCTTATTGCCAGAACGAAGGCTATGTAGGAATGGCAAACTGGTTCGCTATCCAGTTCAAAGAGGAACAGGATCATGCACAAATCTTTATCAACTATCTCCAGAGCCGAGGAGGTCGTGTCCTGCTTAAGGCTATTGATGCAGTGGATACAGAGTGGAATTCTCCCTTGGCAGCATTTGAACATACATTGAAACATGAGGAAAAAGTAACGTCTCTCATCAACAACTTGATGGCTGCTGCGGTCGAAGAAAAAGACTTCGCTTTGCAGAGCCGTCTGCAATGGTTTATTGATGAGCAGGTGGAGGAGGAGGAAAATGCTGCCGACATCATCAGAAAATTGCGTCTCCTCAATGGAAACGGATATGGTATGTATCAGTTGGATCAGGAATTGGCGGCGCGTGTTTATACGCAGGCGGCACCTTTGGCAACTGCCAATTGATCTTGTCTGTATCTGCTGCAGCAAAATGAAAGGCATCGGGTGGACTCGTTTCTGCTCAATGCCTTTTTCTTTGTGAACAATGCTCGTCTGATTAACTGATTTTTGCCGGTTAATGCCGTCTCAAAATGTGGGGAATGACTTGTGAGGTTCATTTTCTTTTCGTACTTTTGCCAACAGAATGGCACTCTTGAGTGTAAATATCAATAAGGTCGCTACTTTGCGCAATGCACGGGGCGGAAATGTTCCCGATGTAGAACAGTTCGCCTTGGATTGCGAGCACTTCGGGGCGGATGGAATCACGGTGCATCCTCGTCCGGACGAGAGACATATACGCCGCTCCGATGTCTTGAAACTGAAAAAGATTCTTACGAAAGAGTTTAATATCGAAGGAAATCCCACTGCGGATTTTTGCGATTTGGTCTGTGCTGTCTGTCCTGCGCAAGTGACCCTTGTACCAGATGATCCGGAGCAACTGACCAGTAACCATGGTTGGAATACATTGCAGCATTTCGGCTACCTGAAAAAACTTGTGGAAGTATTCCATCAGAGAAATATCAGAGTCTCACTCTTTGTTGATCCCGATCCTGAGATGGTTTTTCATGCCGCACGCATGGGAAGCGACAGAGTGGAACTTTATACCGGTCCCTATGACGAGTTGTACCGGCAAAATCCACATCATGCTCTGGAAAAATACGCACCGGCAGCCTGCAAAGCAAAAGAGTTGGGCATCGGCTTGAATGCGGGGCACGACTTGAATTTGCAGAACTTGCGTGCCTTGGTGGAAGCCTTTCCTTGGATAGACGAAGTAAGCATCGGACACGCTTTGATTGCCGATGCTTTGTATTTGGGAATCAGAGAAACAATCCTGCGCTACAAAGAACTGACGCACGTGTAAAATGAATATAACAGAATAAAAAACAATAGAATATGCTTTTTCAAATTGACACAGCACAATTGGTGGCGAACCCTGTCATGGAGCAGGCAGAACCTATGAACCTTTGGCAAATGGCAACCTATGGAGGTTGGATTATGATAGTTCTTGCCGTATTGTTGGCGTTGGCGGTTTACTTGTTTATTGAACGTCTCGTCGTTATCAATGCCGCAAAAAAAGAAGATAAATCGTTTATGGACCGCATAAAGGATTATATCCACGAGGGTAAGATTGATTCGGCATTGAATCTGTGCAGGAAAACCGATACTCCGTCTGCCCGTATGGTTGAGAAGGGTATATCCCGTATCGGACGCCCTATGAACGATGTGCAGGTGGCGATAGAGAATGTGGGCAACTTGGAGGTGGCAAACTTGGAGAAAAACCTGGTTATCTTGGCGACAATATCCGCAGGTGCACCTATGTTGGGTTTCTTGGGAACGGTCATCGGTATGGTGCAGACTTTCTACAACATGGCAGGCAGTGCCTCGGGTGTGATTGAATTGTCCGCACTTAGCGAAGGTATGTATCAGGCAATGGTCACCACGATAGGCGGTCTCATTGTGGGTATATTGGTCATCTTTGCCTACAACTATCTCGTCTCCCGCATTGATTCTGTTGTCCGCTTGCTGGAAGGACGCACAATGGAATTTATGGATTTGCTCAACGAACCCGCATAATTTGGTGGTATGGCACTCAAAAGAAGAAATAAAGTGGAAGCGGGTTTTTCAATGTCCTCTATGACGGACTTGATCTTCCTGCTCTTGCTGTTCTTTGTGATGGCAAGCACTATGTCATCGCCAAACGATATCAAGATTAACTTGCCGCAAAGTCGTGCAAAAACCAATACCAAACAGGTGGTGGCGAAAGTGAATATCGATGAGTTGGGGAACTATTCTGTGGCTGTCGGAAAGCAAAAACCTGTCCCTGTTCAACCTGAGGATTTGGAGGCTTGCTTGATGGGTATCCAAGCCAACGATTCTTCTACCTACATCGCTCTCCATGCCGACCAGGATATTGCCTACAAAGAAGTGGTGCGTGTTCTGGACATCGCTAACAAGAACAAAATGAAGGTGGTTATCGCCACAAGGAATGTTAAATAATGCGTGCTAAGTCTCACATAATAGCCTTGGTGGGAACTCTGGTGTTCATGCTGTTGCTCTTCTTGTTGCTTTGGGTCGTGTATATTGATCGCCCGGAGAGCAGGGAAGAGGAAGGCATTATGGTCTCGTTTGGAGATTCTGACATGGGAGAAGGCAGTATGCAGGAATCTGTTGTGAATGCTGTGCAGGAAGTCGTTACTCCCCCTGCACCGCCTCAACAGCCTTCTTCCAATGATCTTCTGACGCAGCAGACCGACGAATCGTTGGTGCTGGCAGAGCAACGCAGGAAAGAGGAACGGAAACAACAGGAGGAGCAGGAGCGGATTCGTCGTCAAAAAGAAGCAGACGAGAAAGCGCGTATAGAGGCGGAACGTATCGCAAAAGAAAAGGCGGCTGCCGAAGAACGGGCGAAGCAACAGGCTGCGGTGGAGAAAGCGCAGAAATTGATGGGCGGAGCCTTTTCGTCCAATGTGTCTTCTTCCTCGGGTTCCGGCAATTCGCAAGGCAATACAATGCAGGGAAACCCTGTCGGTCAAGGCTCTTCTGCAGGGCATAGTTGGTCGCTCCGCGGACGTTCTCTCCAAGGACGTTTGTCCACTCCGAAGGCTTCCGGTGTGCAGGAAGGTAGGGTGGTGGTGGCGATACGTGTGAATGCTGCGGGTAAAGTCGTTTCCGCAACGCAGGGAGTAGGGACAACTATCTCGGAGAAAACTACAATACAGGCTTGTATTGATGCCAGTTATAAGGCGGTTTTCTCCGCCGGAGATAATGATGTGATTGGAACTATCACTTACAAATTTATGAACAAGTAGTAACCAATACCATAACATTTATGAATTACATCTTTCTTGACAAGGGCTTTGAAGAAATAGAAGCCGTTACAACCATTGATTTGTTGCGCCGTGCGGAAATTCCTTTGGTTGTAGTCTCGTTAATTGGGAAAACACTTGTGGAAGGGGCGCACTCCGTAGTTGTACAGGCGGATATGCTCTTCGAAGATGTTGATTTTGCTGATGCAGGGATGCTGATTCTTCCCGGAGGGGCAACCCGTCTTGGAGAACATCAGGGGCTTGTCAAACTTTTGCTCTCCCACAATGAACAGAACAAACTGATTGCGGCAATTTGTGCGGCTCCCTCTGTTTTGGGAACGTTGGGAATTTTGAAAGGGAAACAAGCCACTTGCTATCCTGGCTTTGAATCCTGTCTCGGAGAAAGTTATGTGGGGGGATTGGTCGTGGAGTCTAAGAATATTATCACGGCAAAAGGTCCCGGATTGAGTGCGGACTTTGCATTCTGTATCATCGAGAAACTAAAAGGAACGGAAGTCGCAGACAGCGTTTATGATATAGCGCAGTACTGATTTGTTCCTCTCTGTAGCCCGACTGTGACAGAGTAGGAGAGACTATGGACGGAATTCGGGAATGTGGTGTATAGTGGAGGGATTTTTTCTTGGAATGTATGTTCTGGGCAGATGACTTGTCATCTGCCTTTTGCTTGTGGAATAAATGGAAGTAACTGTCCTTACCCTGATTCCGTTTCAATCAGGGGATTGTCCGGTCAGAATCTGTAACGTGCCTTCCTGTTCTTGAAGAGGGATAATGAGAGTCCTTGCAGAATCTTGGATCGGATCTGTAAAGTACCGGAATACCGGACAATGGCTGCCGTAATGCGCCTGCCGTCTCTGTATCATGGAGGAGAAGTTGTTGCTGTTTGGGTATTTTGGAGAGTTTTTGTTCCTGTATGCAGAGAATTATGCTGCCTGCTGTTTGTTGCTCGGATAGGTCTTTCCAACAACGGGTGTGAATGAGTAGGAAAATGGAAAGAGAATGTGGTGCGCCTGCTGAACGGCAAAAAAAACGAGAGACTCACCACCCAATGAGTCTCTCTTCTAATCAACAATCAAATTTCTCACCTTTCCCACTCGTGAACCAGCTGGGGCTCGAACCCAGGACCCCATCCTTAAAAGGGATGTGCTCTACCTGCTGAGCTACTGATTCCCGCCTTTCCTAAAAGCGACTGCAAAGGTACACCATATTTTTTATATGTGCAAGAGGGTACGTCGTTTTTTTTTGAAAAAGAATAGTGCGGGTTTCCTCTTGACAGAACCGGAAAAAATGATTATCTTTGCAAAATGATGTGTATATAGTAAATTGGCATGATAACGATAGAACAACTTAAAGATCTTCAGAGTAGAGCGGAGAAATTATGCCGCTACCTGGCAATTGACGAGAAAAAAGTACAGTTGGAAGAGGAAGAGTTGCATACGCAGACGCCCGAGTTTTGGGACGACCCTAAGGCGGCGGAAGCACAGATGCGCAAGGTGAAGACCTTGAAAAATTGGATTGATGGGTATGAAGGAGTGCGCAAGGCAATCGGGGAACTGACGCTGGCATTCGATTTCTATAAGGACGAGGTGGCTTCGGAACAGGAAGTGGATGATGCGTACGCGAAAGCCTTGCAGGAGGTGGAAAACCTGGAAATGAAGAATATGCTGTCGCATGAGGAAGACCAAATGTCCGCCGTTCTCAAAATAGTGGCAGGGGCAGGAGGAACCGAGGCGCAGGACTGGGCGGATATGCTTTTCCGTATGTATATGCGCTATTGCGAAAAGCACAACTATAAGACGGAAATTAGCAACCTTCAGGAAGGCGAAGAGGCGGGAATAAAAACCGTTACTTTTAAGGTGGAAGGGGATATGGCTTATGGATACCTGAAAAGCGAAAATGGTGTACATCGATTGGTGCGGGTATCACCCTACAATGCACAAGGCAAACGGATGACATCGTTCTCCTCCGTCTTTGTCGTGCCATTGATAGATGATACCATTGAGATTGAAGTGAATCCGGCAGGTATCAGTTGGGATACGTTCCGCAGTTCGGGAGCAGGCGGGCAGAATGTGAACAAGGTGGAGTCGGGAGTCCGCTTGCACTATAAGTTCAAGAATCCGCTGACAGGACTGGACGATGAGATAGTGATTGAGAATACGGAAACCCGTGACCAACCCAAAAACCGTGAGAATGCTTTGCGCTTGTTGAGAAGCCAACTCTATGAACTCGAATTGGAAAAACGGCGTCAGGCACAAGCCAAAGTGGAGGCAGGAAAGAAGAAGATAGAGTGGGGAAGTCAGATTCGTAGTTATGTCTTCGATGACCGGCGCGTAAAAGACCATCGGACCAACTACCAGACAAGCAATGTGGGTGCCGTTATGGATGGCGATATAGACGGGTTCATAAAGGCGTACTTGATGGAATTTCCTGATTAAACGGTTAAGATATATGTGTATGAAAAAGATAATTGTTGTATTGAGTGCTGTGCTGGTATCTGTGAATATATCAGCGCAAGGTGCCGATAGTCTGCAGAGCCGCCTTGATAGCGGGTTCGTCTTCACAACGGTTTGCGAGAACCCGATCACATCGGTGAAAAACCAATTCAGGAGTTCCACGTGCTGGTGCTTCTCTTCGCTGAGTTTCCTTGAGTCGGAGTTGCTTCGCATGGGGAAGGGTGAATATGACTTGAGCGAAATGTTTGTGGTGCATCATACAATGCAGGATCGTGCCAAAAACTATGTCCGCTATCACGGGGAGTCTTCTTTCTCGCCTGGTGGTAGTTTTTCGGACGTGTTGTATTGTCTGAAGCACTATGGGTTGGTGCCTCAGGAGGCAATGCAGGGAATAATGTATGGCGACACACTGCCAAATCATAATGAGTTGGATGCCGTGGCAGGGGCTGTTGTAGGTGCTATTGCCAAAGGCAATTGGAAAAAGTTGTCACCGGTGTGGGCGCAAGCGGTGGAAGCCGTTTATGATGTGTACCTGGGTAAGTGTCCTGCTACGTTTGTTTACGAAGGAAAGGAATACACTCCCCTCTCTTTTGCCGAGATGCTTGGACTGAATGCCGACGATTACGTTTCACTCACGTCATACACGCATCATCCTTTTTATACCGCTTTCCCGATAGAAGTTCCTGATAATTGGAGACAGTCTCTAAGTTACAATCTTCCACTTGACGAACTGATGCAAGTGTTTGATTACGCAATTAAGAAGGGCTTTACGCTTGCTTGGGGAGCCGATGTTAGCGAAATAGGGTTTAATAGAAAAGGTGTAGGCGTTATGCCTGATGTCGAACAGGGAGCCGACCTTATCGGGTCGGATATGGCGCATTGGTTGGGCTTGAGTGATGCCGACAAACGTACCGAACTGACCAAAAAACCTTTGCCGGAAGTGCAAGTGACGCAAGCAATGCGCCAACAGGCGTATGACAACTGGGAAACAACCGATGATCATGGAATGTTGATATATGGTATTGCTGCCGACCAAACCGGTAAACAGTATTACATGGTGAAGAACTCGTGGGGAACGCAGAAAAACGATTACAAGGGAATTTGGTATGTGAGCAGAGCCTATGCCGAGTACAAAACGATGAATATCGTTCTTCATAAGGATGCCATTCCGAAAGAAATCCGTAAAAAACTGGGTATAAAATGAAGAAAATGTCGGCAACAATCAAGCAAATGTTCTATTTGCCGTGGTGGTTCGTCCGTGCCAGATTCTTCGGCAGAAAAACACCGCTACAGACTGTTCTGTTTATCACGGATAGGTGCAATCTTCGTTGCAAACACTGTTCGGTCTATCAAACAGAGAATAATCACGTGATGACATTTGCACAAGTCTGTGACCAATTGCGTTACGCCTACCGGCTTGGTTCTCGTTTTGTGGATATAGAGGGTGGCGAAACAACGTTGTGGAGCGATGGCGACAAACACGTAAATGACATTATCCGTGCTGCTCATTCCATAGGTTTCTATTCGGTTACCGTAACAACCAACGCACAGCAGGATATTTCATGGGTTCGTGCCGACAGCCTTTGGGTCAGTATGGATGGTGTCGGTAAGTTCCATGATGCCATTCGTGGAGAAGGCACTTTTGCCCGTTTGGAAAAAAATATCCGTGATTCCCATTTGCCGCACCTTAGTGTGAATATGGTGGTCAATGTTATCAACTATACTGGGTTGGATGAAGCCATGGAGTATGTGAAATCAAATCCGTATATAGAGCAGATCTCTATCAATTTTCACACTCCTTTCCCCGGGACGGAGTCTCTTGCTTTGAATGAAGAAACCCGAAACCAATGTATAGACAAGGTGCTGTCATATAAGAAAAAAGGGTATCCCGTCATGAACTCATGTTCGGGGCTGCGTAAGATGAAAAACATTAAACGCTTGAAGAAACGTTGCTGGGTTACCAATTTTATTTACGCTGATGGGTCAAGAGGTTATTGTGCAGCAATGAATTCTGATATATGCAACCGCTGTGGCCTGTGTATGTCGGGAGAAATGGCTTCTGTGTTCAACTTGTGTCCTGATACTATCCTTGCAGGGCTGAAACTGAGAAAATAATTCGTAAATATCTATATAGTAGAATATGAACTTCACGCACTTACATGTTCACTCCCACTATTCCACCTTGGATGGAATGTCCAAGGTCCCTGCTTTGGTTGATAAATGCCAACGATGCGGAATGCATAGTATGGCACTCACCGACCATGGCAATATGTACGGCATCAAAGAGTTCTTGGATTATAGTAAGAAGGTGAATGGTGCCCCGAAGAAAGCCGTAAAGGAATGTCAGGAGAATATACAAAAGTGTGAAGAGCAGATAGCAAAGATGCCGGAGTGGAAGAAGGCATTGGAAACAGAAACCGATGAACACGAGAAACGTACTCTGGAGGTTAAGATAAAAGATGCTCAGGAGGCTGTAAAAAACTTGCCTTTGTATCAAAAGCAACTCACGTCCTTGCAAGAGAAAGCCGATAATTTTATTCCTTTTAAGCCTATTGTAGGTGTGGAAGCCTATTGCGCTCGCCGCCATCGGTTGAAAAAGGACAAAACGGTCAAAGAAGTAACAGGCGAAGGGCGAGAACATATAGTTGACCGTAGCGGGTGGCACCTTATCTTGCTTGCCAAGAACAAAACAGGCTATAAGAACCTCTGTAAGATGATAAGTTATTCTTTCATCGAAGGCTTCTATGACCGTCCGCGTATTGATAAAGAGTTGTTGGAGAAATATCACGAAGGTGTCATCGTCTCTTCGGCTTGTTTGGGCGGTGAATTGCCCCAATTGATTTTGCAGGGAAGAATAGACGAGGCGGAAGAATCCATTCGTTGGTTCAAATCTGTCTTTGGTGACGACTATTACATTGAATTGCAACGGCATAAAACCGACAAACCCTTTGGAGACCGGAATGTTTACCAACGGCAAATGGAGGTCAATCCCGTTCTCGTTGAACTCGCACGCAAAACCGATACGAAGATAATCTGTACCAACGACGTACACTTTGTGGAGGAGGAACATGGTGAAGCACACGACCGTCTCATCTGTGTTTCTACAGGTAAGGATTATTCCGATCCCAATCGAATGCACTATACAAAGCAAGAATGGTTGAAAACACCCCAGGAAATGGAGGCTGTTTTCAGCGATCTGCCTGAGGCTTTGCAAAATACGCAGGAGATTGTGGATAAAGTAGAGGTTTATAGCATTGACTCTGCACCCATTATGCCGAAGTTCGCTATTCCCGAGTCTTTTGGTACGGAGGAAGAGTATCGCCGTAAGTTTACTCACAAAGACTTGTTCGATGAGTTCACCCAAAACGAACATCACGAGGTGGTGCTTTCTCAGGAGGCTGCGGAGAAGAAAATCGAACTATTGGGCGGATATGATAGTTTGTATCGTATCAAATTGGAGGCCGACTATCTCGCTTTCCTTGCTTGGAAAGGTGCGCATGAACGCTATGGGGAGCAACTGACGGAGGAGCAGACCGAACGGATCACTTTTGAACTGCATATCATGAAGACCATGGGTTTCCCCGGCTATTTCCTCATTGTGATGGACTATATCAAAGCCGCACGCGAGGAATTGGATGTCTCGGTCGGACCGGGGCGTGGTAGTGCAGCCGGTAGTGTGGTCGCCTATTGTCTGCGTATTACGGATGTAGATCCCCTTAAATACGACCTCCTGTTTGAGCGTTTTCTTAATCCCGACCGTATATCATTGCCCGATATAGATGTTGATTTCGATGATGCAGGTCGCGCACGTGTCTTTGATTGGGTGATAAAGAAATATGGGGCAACCCATGTGGCGCATATTATTACCTATAACACAATGGCTACCAAAGCGGTTATAGCCGATATGGGACGCGTGCAGGGAGTGCCTCTGAGTACGGTCAATGCCATAAAGAACCTTATTCCTGACAAGTTCCCCGATACTGTAAAAGACGAAAAAGGAAAGACGCCTTCTGTCAACCTCCACAATTGCTATAAGTATGTGGATCAACTCCGCGCCATGCTCAATAGCGATGATAAAAAAGTGGCTGATACACTGCATTTCGCAGAAGAACTTGAGGACACCATTCGTGGCGTGGGAGTCCATGCCTGCGGTTTGATTATTGGGGCTGATGATCTCACCGAGTTCGCGCCGCTGGCTACGGTTAAAGACCCTAAGACAGGACAAGACCAATTGGTAACGGAATACGACGGACACGTGGTCGAGTCTGTCGGACTGATTAAGATGGACTTCTTGGGGCTGAAGACGCTTACTATCATAAAAGAGACCCTTGCCAATATCAAAAAGTCCAAGGGAGAAATCATCGATATTGATCATATTCCTCTCGATGATGAACTGACCTATAAGTTGTTTCAGGAAGGAAAAACCATTGCTATATTCCAGTTCGAGTCTCCGGGTATGCAGAAGAACCTGCGGGAACTGAAGCCTACGGTGATTGGCGACCTCATAGCCATGAATGCCCTGTACCGTCCCGGACCAATGGACTATATCCCCCAGTTTATTCGCCGTAAACAAGGAAAAGAACCCATTACCTATGACCTCCCCTGCATGGAGAAGTACCTCAAGGAAACCTATGGTGTTACGGTCTATCAGGAGCAGGTCATGCTTCTCTCGCGTCTTATTGCGGGCTTCACTCGTGGAGAGAGCGATCAGTTGCGTAAGGCTATGGGCAAGAAGTTGATAGCGCTCTTGTCTTCTCTTTATCCCAAGTTTATTGAGGGCGGGAAAAAGAATGGGCATGATCCGGTTATTCTCGACAAAATTTGGAAAGACTGGCTGGCTTTTGCCAAGTATGCTTTCAATAAGTCTCATGCTACATGCTACGCATGGGTTGCTTATCAGACTGCTTATCTCAAAGCGCACTATCCTGCCGAGTTTATGGCGGCCAACCTTACCATCTCAAAGGATAATATCACCGATGTCACCAAGTTTATGGATGAGTGCAAGATGCTTGGCATAAGTGTCTTGGAACCTGATGTGAATGAATCGGAACTTAACTTTACCGTGAATACGCATGGTGACATCCGTTTCGGTTTGGGAGGTATCAAGGGAGTTGGGGAAAGCGCCGTGGAGCAGATTATCTCCGAACGAAACAGAGGGGGAAAGTATAAGAACTTGTTCGATTTCTTGGAACGTGTCAATCTGCAGGCTTGCAACCGCAAAACGGTTGAAAACTTGGCTCTTTCAGGTGCTTTCGATTGCTTTGAAGGATTGTATCGGGAGCAACTCATGACGGTCAATAGCAAAGGCGAAAACGTGCTGGATACCCTCATCCGGTATGGAAACAACTACCAAGCCGCCAAAGAACGGAACACTGTCTCGCTATTCGGAGACTTGGGCGATGCCGATGCCATTGAAATCAAACACCCCGAAATTCCTGAAGTGGAACGCGCCACTGTCATCGAACGGCTCAATATCGAAAAACAACTTATCGGAATATGCCTGTCTGCCCATCCTTTGGAAGACTATGAGTTCGAGATCAAGGAACTCTGTAATATCACGGCGGAAGAACTGAACTATTTCAGCCGTTTCCGTGAACCGGGGGCAAGAGCCGCTTTCGAAACACCGGAGGATAAACTCTCTCCTTCGGAATGGTTGAAGCAATATCTTGGTAACACCTTCACTATGGGAGGAATCATTACGCAGGCGGCAGAACTCTTTTCTCAGAAAAGCAATCGTGCTTACGGACGTTATACATTGGAGGACTATACCGGTTCCTATGAATTTTTCTTGTTTGGTGACACTTTCGAGCGGGTCGGAAAGCGGCTCTCCCTGAATGCCTATGTGGTTCTCACGGGACGCATACAGCAGAGAGGGGAAGGGCGGCGTTATTTCAAACCGAAACCGGAAGAAGAAGCCGAGTATGAATATCTGATAACTGATGTGGAATATCTCAATAAAATGCAGGAAAAATTCCTCCAATCTATTGAAATTCATATCCCTATTGAGCATATCACACCCGCCTTCTCAAATCAATTTGTTGAGTTGTGCAAAGCACACCAAGGCAATGTTCCTGTACAACTTTCTATCTTTGATGAAGTCCGCCGCAATGTCGTGAATCTTACGGGCGGACATGCACGCATAACAATGACAAAGCAGTTCTATAAACAACTCAATGAGTGGAAGAGAGACGAACTCTTGAACTATTTCTTTGTAAGGGGAACGTCACAACAATAAACAGAAGACATTCATCGTTCTGTCAAACATGGCTGATTGCTTGTTGAACGTGAGTTAGTGCCTGATTTTAAGGTAGCCGGAATCTTGTAGAGGATTATTGGCTTAGTGTTAAGTCTCCTGCAAAATTCGTATGGTTTTGCAGGAGACTTTTACGTTCCGGCAAGCACCCCTCAACGACCCCTGAACGACCCCTCAACGAGAGAATTAGGCTACCAAATCGCAAATCCGTAAAATACTGAATGAGCCACTTCTTTGAAGGTTTGAAGGAAACCATGGATCTCTGCCCATCCTTTGGAGAGTCTTGAGGAGACCTGATTTTCCACATCGTAAACCTCATCAACTTTTTTGCTTGTGCTTAAATAGGTAAATCTTCCGACTTGTAAACAAAAAGTCCATTGCTTTGGAACATCTGTATGGCTATAGTCTGTAATTTCCGTCTTGTGCGATTGACAGATATTTCCTATCTTTGCAAACTTACGAGGATAGCGAAATGAAACAAAATTTTCTGAGAAAGATATCATTGCTATGTGCCTGCCTGTTGCCTTTCTTGACGCCGGTCGAAGCGCAGGTTCTGTTGAGCCCTGATGCGCAGACTTCTTTGCTGACTTGCACGCCGGGTACGGAAGCCTATAGCAAGTTCGGGCACTCCGCAATCCGTATTACGGATACGGCACAAGGTATAGATTGGGTCTTTAATTACGGATTGTTTAATTTCGGTGCCGACCATTTCTACTGGCGTTTCATTAAGGGTGAAACCGACTATCAGTTGGGAGTGGAGGATATGCAGTGGTTCTTGGCTGGAAATGCATCCATTGGTCGGAAAACCTACGAGCAGGTGCTGGATTTGTCTCAGGCGCAGCAGCAACTCTTGTTGGATAAACTCTTGGACAACTATCGTCCGGAAAATCGTTTCTATCGTTATAATTTTGTCTTCGACAATTGTGCCACCCGTCCTTATCGGTTGCTCAAGCAAGTAATTGGTTTCGGAGATGCCGGCACTGTGGCAATGGAAAAAACAGATTTTACCTACCGCCGGATCATTTCTTATTATGCGGGGCATTGGTCATGGCTAAGTTATGGCATCAACCTTATCTTCGGAAAAGATGCCGACAAAACAATGACTTTGGAGCAGTCGTTTTTTCTTCCTGAACAACTGATGGATCATGTCGCACAGGTTCGGAAACAAGATGGTACGCCGTTGTGTATCAGTGATTCTACAGCCCCCTTTGTCGTTGATGCCCATTCGTGGTGGGTGTCTCCCGAATGGACTACGCTTCTTCTGTGTCTTCTGATTCTTCTGGTTACTTTCCGTGACCTCGCTCGCAAAAAGATTTCCTGGTGGTTGGATGCTTTTCTCTTCTTGGTATATGGATTGTTGGGGTGCATCTGTTGCTTCCTTACGTTCTTTTCTTTGCATCCGTTGGTGGGACACAATTGGAACATTCTCTTCCTTTCTCCCGTTTTCTTTTTGCCTTTTGTGCTTGTTTTGTTCCCTGGTGGGCGGAAATATCTCCTTCGTGCACACCTTTGGATAGGACTGTATTTCTATATTGCACTGATTATCCGTTTGTGTGTCGGGCAAACTTGGCACCCGTTCCTCTTTGTTCCTGTTGCACATTTCCTGCACATTCGTTGTTGCTGGTATCGCAATGTCTTCATTCTGGGAAAGAGTATTCCTGATTGTCGGATTACAACGAAGGCGTGTTTCTTTTGGATTTTCTTGGGGATAGGCGTGTTTTCTTCGCCTCTGTCCGCAACTCCTCGATTGACGGTTGTGGTGGCAGTGGACGGACTGAATCGTTCTTGTATTGCCGATATGCGTCCTTTTATGCCGCAAGGCGGACTGCGTATATTGGACGAAGAAGCATTGGAAATGCCCATCTGTTTCTCCCATGCGCTCTATGGCGGCTGTGAATCGCTCGCAACGCTCCTCATGGGTGTTAATCCGTCCGAACATGGAATAACGGCAGATACCTATTATTCACGCTCCGACCGGAACATACACACTGTATTGGAAGACAAGTCTTCTGACGGTATTGGTACTGACTTGTCGTTGTCCCCTGCAAACATTCTCGCACCCACGTTGTCCGATTGCTTCCGGATGGCAAACAACTCGGAACAGAGTAAAATTTATGCCGTAGGCATTCATGCCAATCCTGTTATCCTCATGGCGGGGCATGCGGCTAACGCTTGTGCTTGGCTCAATGGAGAGGAAATGCGCTGGGCTACTACTTCCTTCTATCCCGAAGGGCTTCCCGAAGAAGCCGACAAAATGAATGTGAATGGTCGTTTTGCCGAGATTGCTGCACGGCAATGGACTCCTCGGATGGATATGCAATCCTACCTGAACCCTACGGAACAGGAGAAAAAGCAGCAGAAGTTCCAATATACTATGCCGGACGACCTGAATTCTTCTCCCGTTGCCAACGATTTGGTGTTGGAGTTGGCACTGGATATACAGCAAGGACAGAAATTGGGAAAGGATATTGCTCCCGACCTCCTGTTGCTGGAAATGACGGTTGTGGCACCCCGTCAAAACTCGGATATGCTCTCTTGCGCTGCGCAGGAAGATATGTACTTGAACCTCAATCAGAATTTGGGCTTTCTCATTGAACAACTTAATAAGAGAGTCGGCAGAGAACACTACGAGTTGGTGCTGGTCGGTTTCCCGCGGTATGGATTGGGAACCTCACGCTACCGGAGTGCTAACTTGGAAATCAAGCAGTTCAATGTGGATAGGGCTGCGGCATTGTGTAATACCTATCTCATGGCTATGTATGGTCATGAGCGTTGGGTGGATGGCGGATACTTGAATTCCATCTACCTGAACCGCACACTGATTGAACAGAGGCAAATGTCTGTCGCACTCTTGCAGCAGCAGGTAAGTGACTTCTTGATGGAGTTCGAAGGAGTACAATTAGCGTTCCCCTCCAACCAAATACCATGTTTGCAGGAGAAAGGTGCAGCCTCTCTTTTACGTAATAGTTACAACAAGAAGTGCGGTGGAGATATCTTGTTCACCTTGCAACCATTGTGGGGACTGGAATCACAAGCCTTTCCGTCTTCTGATGCAGAGTCGGTTTGTTTCTTTTGGACAAAAAGCAACCGGATTATGAAAAGGGAACAGGCGGATGCCACAGAAGTGAAAAATATGATATTGTCAACATTATAAAATAGTTACTTATGGAATTCTACGAATGTAAAGTCAAGTATCAGCGCGAAGTTGCTGATGGGAAAATACAAACGCTCAATGACATCTATCTGGTGGAAGGAGTGTCTTTTGGCGATGCCGAACAGCATGTGCTGGAAGAAGTCAAACCTTTTATCCTCCCGGGACAGGAAGTCGAAATGAAGAGTATCCGCAAAGTGAATATCACCGAACTCCTTCCCAACGATAACGGACACTTCTGGTACAAGGCGAAAATCAGCCTCATAACGGTTGACGAAAATGCAGGGAAGGAAAAGAAAGTGACCACTACGGTTTTGGTGCAGGATGTCGATATGGAAAGTGCTTATAAAGCGGTCAACGAGATGATGAAAAACTCTATCACCGATTACAGCATCAAAACCCTGCAGGAAACGGGAATCGTGGATGTCCTCCGTGTGTAATACCGATGTCCTCTTCTAATACCGATATTCAGGAGTCTTTCCTTGCGCTTAGTCGTTCTTTGCCTGCGGGGGTACAGTTGCTGTGTGTCAGCAAGTACCATCCCTCTTGTGCTGTTCTTGCGGCGTATGAAGCGGGAGCACGTTGTTTTGGCGAAAGCAGAGTGCAGGAGTTGGTGGAGAAAGCGCAGACTTTGCCAAAAGATATTCAATGGCATTTCATAGGACATCTTCAGACCAACAAGATTCGGAAATTGCTTCCCTTTGTATCATTGATTCACGGGGTCGATTCGTGGCATCTTTTGGAGAAAATCAACGAAGTGGCAAGCGTAGAAACACTCGTGGTCAATGTGCTGTTGGAAGTCAAAATATCCCGTGATGAGATGAAGTCGGGTTTCTTTGACTATGGTTTGCTTGATATGCTTCGTGATGGTAAATGGCGTACCCTGCATAATGTACGTATCTGTGGATTGATGGGAGTCGCAACGAACACTGGTGATACTGCTCTTATCAGGCAGGAGTTCTCTGGTTTGCATACATTGTTCGAAACGCTTAAACGGGACTTTTTTGCGGACGACTCCAACTTCACAATCCTTTCAATGGGTATGACGCACGATTGGAAAATTGCTGTGGAAGAGGGTAGTACAATGATCCGAATAGGATCAGGCATCTTTGGCGAGAGAGAAATAACGTAATTGAAAGTATATCGCGATATAGTATTGTTCTTTGGGCTTCTCGCTTGTTTGGGAGTGAGAGCGAATTCGGTACGTGTTTACGGCTATGTTTTGGATGCGGAAAATCAAAGTGTCGAGTTTGCCAATGTATGGGTTGAGGATGCTACCATCGGTTGCACAACCAATAATCATGGTTATTACGACCTGAAATTGGATATCCGTGATAGTGCCACGCTCGTTTTTTCAATGGTTGGTTATCAACCTGTCAAACGGACATTATATGCGTCTCAGTCTCTTGTGCAGATAAATGTGGTTCTTTTTGCCGATGTCGAGTCGCTCCAGGAAGTGGAGGTGAAGGGCTTGCGCAAACAGTTGGACAACTTTGATCACATAAGTGCGCTCAACACTCGGTTAATGCCTGACGCTTCAGGGGGAAGCATTGAAAGTCTCCTCATTACGTTCACGGGAGTCAGTCAGAACAATGAACTCTCTACACAATACAACGTACGAGGCGGCAGTTTCGACGAAAACGCTGTGTACGTCAACGGTGTGGAAGTCTTTCGACCTCTTTTGCTGCGCTCGGGGCAACAGGAAGGACTCTCTTTTGTCAATCCCGAAATGGTTGAGCGGGTCAATTTCTCGGCAGGAGGTTATAGCGCGCAATATGGCGATAAGATGTCGTCCGTTCTGGATGTAACCTACAAGAGACCGACTGCATTCCAAACAACGCTCAATCTCAGCCTTCTTGGCGCAAGTGCTTATGTGGCGGCAGGCGATAGTTCCTACTCTATGATGCATGGCATCCGTTACAAAACATCACAATATCTCCTCGGGACGTTGGCTACAAAAGGAAAATATCAACCCAATTTCGTGGACTATCAAACTTATATGACGTGGAAACTGGGACAACGCAAACATCACAATTCGCGATGGGAGATGAGTTTTCTTGGCAATTTCTCGCAAAACTCCTACAAATTTCAGCCGGAAGAACTGGCGCAAACGTTCGGTACCTATGCAACGGCACGTAGTCTCACGGTTGCTTACGAAGGTGTCGAAAAAGACTTGTTTCGCACTGCCTTTGCCAATCTCGGATTGATATGGTCTGCCAATAAAGATTTGCGCATAGGGTTCAATCTGGGCGGATTCTATAGCAACGAACGGGAAAACTACGATATCACGGCGGAATACATACTTCGGGTGAAACCTGTTTCCGAAACCGACGATGCTAAGGACGAAGAATCCGATGAGGTTTTGGGTACGGGAATCTATCATGAACATGCTCGCAATCGCTTGCAAATGGGAATTGCTACTGCCTCTCATTTCGGGGAATGGAAGAGTGGTATGAATACGTTGCAGTGGGGATTGTCCGCTCAAGCCGAATTTGTGAAGGATCAACTTCTGGAATGGGAATGGCGCGACTCGATGGGATACTCCATTCCTACACAGGCGGATGCCATGGAATTATACTATAATCTGAGGGGTACAAGTAGCCTGAACACGGTTCGTCTCCAGGGTTATGTACAAGATACCTACAAATGGAACACAGATCGCGGCATGGTATTTTTGAATGGCGGATTGCGTATGCAATGGTGGAACTATAATCGTGAGTTTTTGTGTAGTCCGAGAATGTCTGTTTCTTATGCCCCCAAGTGGAGGCACGACTTTGTCTTTAGAGTGGCCACTGGCTTGTACTACCAGTCCCCGTTCTATAAGGAATTGCGGGATACACTGACTGACGCTGTGGGTGTCACGCGAGTTACTCTCAACCGTAATATCAAAGCCCAGCGCTCAGTGCATGTCGTGTCAGGTATGGACTACTATTTCCGTGCTTGGGGGCGACCTTTCAAGTTTACCGCGGAGGCGTACTATAAATATATGGATCGGGTCGTCAGTTACACTATGGATAATGTCCGTATTCGCTATTCGGGAAAGAATGATGCTGTTGCTTATACAACAGGTCTTGACCTTAAACTCTATGGTGAGTTGGTGCCTGGAGCGGAATCTTGGATCAACTTCTCATTGATGCGCTCTCGGGAAAACTTGTTGAACGACAATCGTGGTTGGATTCCTGGTCCCAACGAACAACGGTATAGTTTCAGTATGCTCTTTCAGGACTATATACCCAAATATCCGCAATATAAACTCCACCTGCGTTTTATCTGGAGTGATGGCCTTCCCTATGGATCCCCACGGAATTTGCAAACTCGGGCGATGTTGCGTTCCACACCATACCGGCGTCTCGACATCGGAGCATCAAGGGTTATCGGGCAGAAAAGCGACAAATGGTTCAAAACAAAACATCTTGAAAGCATTTGGATTAACTTGGAAATATTCAATCTTATAGGCTTCAATAATGTCAATTCGTACTTCTGGGTGACGGATGCAACGGGCAACCAATGGGCGTCCCCGAACTATCTGACAGGACGTATGTACAATGTGAAGTTAACGTTTGATTTTAAGTAAAAACACCTATACACAATGGCACAATCATCTCAAAACGAAACGCCCATGATGCGGCAGTTCCGCAATATAAAGGAACAATACCCCGACGCCTTGCTTCTTTTCCGTTGTGGCGATTTCTATGAGACCTATTGCGAAGATGCCGTGCGGGCTTCCAAAGTACTCAGCATTACTCTTACACACCGTAATAATGGTGGAAGTTCCGCTGCAACCATTGAAATGGCTGGTTTTCCGTATCATGCTTTGGATGTCTATCTTCCTAAATTGGTGCGTGCAGGTTTTCGTGTCGCTATTTGCGACCAGTTGGAAGACCCTAAGATGACCAAAAAATTGGTAAAAAGAGGAGTCACAGAGTTGGTTACTCCCGGTGTCTCTTATTCCGATACAACGCTCCCTCAAAAGGAAAACAACTATGTCTCCTGTGTCTATTTCGGAAAAGAGGTCATTGGTGTCTCTTTCTTGGATATATCTACGGGCGAATTCTTTGTGGCGGAAGGCTCTCGCGATTATGTGGATAAACTGATTACCAATTTCGCCCCGAAAGAGATTCTCTACGAACGAGGGAAAAAGGAACTTTTCCGTCTGTCTTTCGGAACGAAGTGGTTCACTTTTGAATTGGAGGATTGGATCTTCACGGAAGAATCGGCTCTCGATCGCCTGAAAAAACAATTCGAAGTGAGAGACCTTAAAGGTTTGGGTGTGCAGCATCTTCAGGTCGGAATCATTGCTGCGGGGGCTATTCTCTATTATTTGGACATGACGCAGCATTTGCAGACTGCCCACATCCGTCATCTGAGTCGGATAGAAGAAAAATATGTCTGGTTGGATCGCTTCACGGTGCGCAACTTGGAATTGTATGCCGAGCAGAATGATGCTGTCGGATTGTTTGATATTCTGGATTCTACCAAGTCGCCTATGGGGGCGCGCTTGCTGCATAGATGGTTGTCTTTCCCATTGAAAGATGTCGAAGCCATACGTTCTCGGCAGGAAGTGGTGGAATGGATGTTCCGTAACCCTGTCGAACGAACCCAATTAAGAGAACTCCTATCTTCTGTACACGACATGGAACGTTTAGCGGGTAAAATTGCTACTCGGAGAATCCTTCCTCGCGATCTGTTGCAGGTTTACTATGCACTTTGTGCCGTAGAACCGATCAAACAGATGGCGTCCGGTAGCGATGTGCGTAGTTTTGCCGACTTGGGAGAAAAGTTGCTGTTGTGTACTGAAACGAAAGACCTTATACATAACAAAATTAGCGAAAATGCACCATCTCTCTTGAGCAAACCAGGCTATATCCGTGAGGGTGTGGATGCCGAGTTGGACGAATTGCGCTCCATCGGGCAGAATGGCAAAGAATGGCTGGTGCGTATTCAACAGCGCGAAGCCGAAAAAACGGGTATCCAAAGTCTCCGTGTAGGCTACAATAACGTGTTTGGTTACTATCTGGAAGTCCGCAACACCTATAAACACCTCGTCCCACCGGATTGGATTCGCAAGCAGACATTGGCGCAAGCAGAACGCTATATCACGGAAGAACTCAAAGAGTATGAGGAGAAAATCTTGGGTGCTGAGGGCAATATCGCAATCATAGAGACTCGTATCTATAATGAATTGCTGGATTCTCTTTCCGCTTCTGTCAACGATCTTATGCAAGACGCCCATCTCCTTGCACAGATAGATTGTCTCTCTTCCTTTGCTGATGTGGCGGAACGGTATAAGTATGTCTGTCCTGTTGTGGACGAGGGTCTCGAAATTGACATTCGCGAGGGACGCCACCCCGTCATAGAACGGTGTATGCCTATCGGGGAACAGTATATTTCCAACAATATCCGTTTGGACAACAACTCGCAGCAGATTATTATCATCACCGGACCCAATATGGCTGGTAAGTCTGCATTGCTCAGGCAGACAGCACTCATTGTTCTCATGGCGCAAATAGGCAGTTTTGTGCCGGCGGAAAGTGCCAAAATCGGAATAGTGGACAAGATCTTCACGCGTGTGGGGGCAAACGATAATATCACTTCGGGGGAATCCACATTTATGGTCGAAATGAACGAAGCATCAACCATCCTGAACAATCTCTCCGAGCGCAGCCTTGTTCTTTTCGATGAACTCGGACGCGGTACAAGTACGTACGATGGTATTAGCATCGCATGGGCTATTGTGGAATATATTCATGAGTTTCAAGGACGTCCTAAGACGCTCTTTGCTACCCACTACCACGAACTCAATGAGATGGAGAAGAACTATACACGTATCCATAACTACAATGTGTCTGTTAAAGAGGTGAAAGATAAAATCATCTTCCTTCGCAAATTGGTTCCTGGTGGCTCTCTCCATAGTTTCGGTATTCATGTGGCAAAGATGGCGGGTATGCCGGCTTCCATTGTACATCGGGCGGAGCAGGTGCTTCATGAATTGGAAGATTCTCAGTCCGAGAGCCTGAATAAGCAAGTGGCGGCTGTCGGGCAAGGAAAAGATAATGTCCAACTGAGTTTCTTTCAGTTGGACGATCCCGTTTTGGAACAGGTCCGCAATGAGATTATATCAATGGACATCAATGCCCTGACGCCTCTGGAAGCACTCAATAAACTGAATGAGATAAAGAAAATTGTTACTGGGAAGTAACTTCATCTAATCCCTGTAAGCCTTTTTTACTTCGCTGTAAATCGACTGCGGAATCCACTCTTGCATGTCTTTTCCTTGTCTGATCCCTTGTCTTATTTCCGTCGAAGAAATAGGGTGCAACGGGGCATCGGGCAGGAATGTTACGGCAGGGTATTCTCTTTGTAATTGTTCCGTTTCCTCCCCCTTGCGGGGATAAACAATCAACGCATAGTCTTTCAGTATGGTCTCCCAGTCTTTCCATTTCCGGAAAATAGCAAGATTATCTGCTCCGATAATCAGCGAAAAACGGTGTTCTGGATAAGTTCTCTGGAGTGCTTGCAGTGTGTTGATGGTGTAGGATGGGGTGGGTAAGGTGAATTCAAAATCGGATGCAATCAGCCCTTTGTGTCCTTGCAATGCTGTCTTAACCCACTGAAAACGTGTTGCCTGCCCAATCAGTTCCTTTTCGCTTTTCAGTGGGTTGTTTGGAGAAACAATAAACCATACCTCTTCAAGAGATGTAGCCTGCAGTATGTATTCTGCCAACTGGATATGACCTGTGTGGATTGGATTGAAAGAACCTCCGTATATACCTGTTTGCACCATACTATCTATTGTGTTCTGTCAATACTTGCTGAATGTTCCGGAAACAATCTTGCAGAGTCCCTGTTTTGTCCGTATGAACTTCGTTCCGACTCTTTTGGGTTTAGCCGGCCTCGTCGGGACCTGGACGAGACCTGAACGAGAGATTAAGTCGTTCCTGGCAAAATCCCGCTGCATGGTCGCCGGTTCAAGAATGACTCGGAAAAAAATCTTATTTTGCTTCTCCTAAGAATGTATTAACCACCTCATCTAACTTCTGCTCTGCTTTTTGCAGGTCATCGTTCACTATCACCACGTCAAACTGCGACTTGTAGGTCAGTTCCTCGGCGGCTTTGGCAAGGCGTTCCTCAATCTTCTCCGGACTATCCGTAGCCCTGCCCACGAGTCTGCGCCGCAACTCTTCCACGCTTGGCGGTGCCACAAAGATAGACAACGCCTTGTCTCCGAACAGCCGCTTGAGGTTTGCCCCGCCTTTCACGTCCACATCGAAGATGACATGGTGATGCTTTGCCTCAATGCGCTCAATCTCCGACCGCAATGTGCCGTAGTAGGTGCCGCTGTACACCTGTTGCCATTCCACAAGTTTGTCTTCGCGTATCAGTTGCTCAAACTTCTGGTTACTAATAAAATAGTACTCTCTCCCGTTTACTTCCTGCCCGCGCGGTGCACGGGTAGTTACGCTAATCGAGAACTCCAAATCATCTCTTTTCTTCAGCAGATAGTTCACCAACGTACTCTTCCCGCTCCCGCTCGGCGCACCAAATATAAGAATCATACCCCTTATTTATAACACGTTTAGGACTTGTTCCTTGATTTGCTCCAAGATATCCTTCATCTTCACCACGATAATCTGCATCTCGCTCTGGTTGCTTTTGCTGCCGAGGGTATTGATTTCCCGACCCATCTCTTGTGCGATGAAACCGAGTTTCTTACCCACGCCCGCACCCTCGCAGTCCATTGTCTCACGGAAATAGCGCAGGTGGTTGGTCAGACGCACTTTCTCTTCCGTAATGTCCAGTTTCTCAAGGTAATATATCATCTCTTGTTCCAGCCGGTTTTGGTCAATGGATTGCTTGGTCTGCGCACCCAGTTTGTCAAGGTTTGCCTCGAGATGCTGCCGTATTTTCTCAATGCGCCCCTTCTCGAAAGGCTCCACTTCCGCCAGCAGTGCCTGAATGCCGTCCAATTTCTCCATGAACATCCGTTGCAGCGCGGCACCCTCTTGCACACGGAATGCCGTAAACGCCTCAATTGCCTGATTGATAGTGCCTAACACGATATGCCAATCGTCATCGCTTATCGTGCTGCCCTCCGACGGCTTCATCACATCGGGTATGCGCATGATAGTGTCAGTCAAGCCTGTGTTGTCCGTGATGCCGAGTTCCTTGTGCAATGCCGTCAGTTCGCGGTAGTAGTAGGCAAACGCCTCATGGTTGATGGGCGTAAACGTGCTGTCCTCACGCGCCGTGCTGCTGTCCGTGGACGCTTGGTAATAGATGTTCAAATCCACCTTGCCACGCTCCAAACGTTGTCCGATAAGGCTGCGTATCTCCAACTCTTTGTCTTTCAACTGCGGTGCGATACGTACACTAAGGTCCATCGACTTGGAGTTGAGACTACGTATCTCCACTACCAATTTCTTGTCGCTATCCGTAGATAATGTTTGGCTTTCGGCTTTGCCATAACCGGTCATCGACTGTATCATCTTTGCTATTTATTCTATATGCTTACTCTATTCTGTCCCCATTATCTCGGCACACATACGACACCAGATACAATGGGAATAATTAATGGTCAATTACACGATAATTATATGTTCCTTATATATTCTTCTTCAGTTGCACATTCTGTTTGAATGTCTGTTCGCCTTGGTCGAAAGCCGATGCGCCCTCTTGCCACGGCACTTCTATTTGGGTGGAGTCAGCCTTGTACTCACCGCTTGGGTCTGTCACCACAATATTCAGTCTGTCAGCAGGATAGCCCGTGTAGTCCGCCGCGTACCGTCCCTTGCAGTCTGTGCGAAGGGTGTCGGTGATTGGGTAATTCTTATAGCCTTTCACCACCACCTGCACACCTTGCAATGGCTTATGCCTTTCGTTGGTCACCGTCCCCGACACCTTATAGGTAGCGGTCGGCACCCCATACAAACAGACAACCTGATTCTCCACTGCCACTGCCCGTTTGCTTCCGCACCCGAACAATGCCAACACTGCCCCGAGTATTATATTGAATTGTGTTAATAATCTTAATTTAAATCTGTTCATATCTCAATCTATTGTAATCATTTTCCGATACAAAATTTTGTCTCGGACGGTTTGTTTGTTGTGTGTCAGGTTGTTATGCATTTATGTGAGTTATGTTAGTCACAGAATTACACCAAATCTGTGTAAAATATGGGTCGAATGGTGTCAACTGCACAGTTTTTCGGAAACTCTTGGAGAGGTTGATGTTCATCATACTTCGTTCTGTATATGTTCTGAAAAACGGCACAAAATTACTAAAAATAGAGTAAATACTCAAATAATTTCCTTTTCTGATGTTTCTATGTTTTACAACATATTGCAAGTGGATTTGCTATATTGAAAATTTTAGAGTAACTTTGCAGCGAATTAAGTGAGGATATAAATCGCAAAACATATTCACAATCTCTAAAACCAATATGAAACATCAAATATCAAATATCTATATTTGCAGCCTATTTGCCGTAATGTTTTTGGTAGGGTGCAGTAGAGATAGGAATGGTGTGCTATATTCTCAATATCCGATTGTGAATAGGGCTTATCGTACTTATTCGGACTCGCTGGGTAATTATACAGTATTTTGGTTTGAAAGTAATGGTAATTGCAAAAGAGAAGTGTTGAATTTTGGAAATTCGGTCAAGATAGAGACTAACTACTCCTATTGGATGGAACGAGATACTTTCATCATTGAAGGCATATTGCGAAAAGATAGTATTATCTATAAGGATAGCCTATTTATAAACGAAGAAATGAGGAACAATGGGGACGCGAGCACATATAGGGGTTGCTTTTATGATACTTTCATAACGCTTCAATCCGATACGTTAATCAGACATCGATAAATAACACACAGGTAGTATCAAACCACCCGTGTGCATATTCATTTTCCAATTAAGACGAAGCAATTATACCTGCTTCTTTGATAAGATTATATGCTTTGTCAAGTTCTGCTTTCCACGCAGTTGCATTACTCGAATTATTACCAACAGACCTAACCCCATTAACGATATTTTTGAGGGTTGTTATCAATTTCTCAAATGCCCATATTATGTTTTGGCTTTTATACAGGGAACCATCGCCCGCTGTTCCGCTATCTGCTGTAAGTCCTTTTGCTATTATATTTTGAGTATCTCCGCTATTATCAACCATAAAGTAACGGCTATCACTATAAATAGATATAAGTCCATCTAATCCTATTACAGTCTTTGAACCTCCAACCGTTACCTCTCCTGCTGTCTTTATCGTTATGACAACCTCACGGGTATCACTTGAATCCAACGTGTTTATCAGCAATCCGAAACGTACCGTAAATTCACTATTTTTCGTAACAGCGAAATCTTGGAATGTGTTGTTGATGTTTCGGGTTAATTTTTCTCCACTCTCTGTTGTCCAAGTACCTGTTGCTTGTTTGACCACAGACCTATTCACAATAATTTCAATAGTATATTGGAACTCTGCTGCCTCCGTACCACCATCATATTGTGTAACACTAATGAGAGTATTAAAATTACGTATTGTTCCACTAACTAATGGTTTTATTGAAGATGTAAAATTTCGACCTGTAAAATCAATGCTATCCGATGTGTTTTTTGAAGATGACAAGCCGTTATCAACAGGTTTGTATGCAGAGACACTATTGGGTGTAACTACAACCTTATCCACCCCGCTACTATCCTTAATAAATATACCGCCATTATCATTGCTTGCGTCAATGACAACCTTGCCTTGATTGGGCACATCAATAACAGCCTGCGTGTCGCTTATCTTGAATATACCAATTTTCCCTGTTCCGTCTTTTTTGAGGAGGGTAGTGATAGGTGTTCCGTTCACTTTCTTGTATTCACCTGTCGTATCAGCGGCGGCGTTGGTCGCGTCGTTGTAGTCTCCCCCGCCCCACAAAAGGACTTTTTCTGGGTTGTCTGTCGTGCCTGTCATCCCGCTCATACCAGCCGTTATTTTGTTGTTCTCGTCTTTGAGCATAAGAACATTGGTCAGAAGTAAACCGCCAGACACTTGAGTTGTGCCTTTGGCTATTGCCTTTTTGAGATAATCAAGCCCATCAACGCCGTCCTGCGCTCCTTGTGCCGTGTTGAGTGCGTTGATTGCAGTAGCGGACACAAGCCCCATAATCTGTATGCCGTTGATAGTCCACGTGCCGCTTGCAGGAAACTCCGATGGGTTCGCTCCGTTTATTACACTTTGTAGAACCTCTCTGATACAGGTATATACGACCACATCAGCGGATTCGTTAATCGTTACATCTTCGCCCCAATTGGAGATAGCCAATATCTCGTCTTTGTGTCCTTGCAATACATCGTTTACATCATGCCCATTACCTGCACCAGCCTTGAACCACACCAAGCAAGAGTTTTCAAAGCCGTCAAAAGCCACAGAGCCGTCTTTGCCGTTGCTCTCCGATGTGATAGCCGTCTTATATGTACCTTCGGGCAATCCTTGTATCAAACCTTTATGGATGGGAAAACCTGCAGATAAGTAGTTTAGAGACAAATCGCCGCCTGCGTAGAGATTGAGCCATTTGGCATCTTCTACGTCAAAGCCGAGGTCTCGCAACTGCTGCTCTGCTGTTTTGGTGTCGGAAGCCTTGAAACGGACATTACCGATAATCTCTGCGCCGTTGCGGGCTATGATACGCGGCGGGTTGCTCTGGAAATCAATGATGAGGTTGCGACTTGCGTCCTGTATCTGCTCGGTGGTGATAGTGCCGCCCTCGATAGCCGTGTAGCCGTGGGTGCGACTGAAGACACGCCTGTCCTCGAACTCCGAAGACAGGATACCCAGCAGCAGATACGGCACATCGTCTTCGCTTTCGCTCTTGTGTGCGTCGGTGGTGAGTATCAAGCGGGCGGGGTTGGTGTCGTCTGCCACTTGTGCAAACAGGTAGTATGGAGTATTGGGGTCAAGGTTGGCACCGTTCACATCTTTGGTGAGGGTAGCACCGCTTATCTCCCATAGTCCTTTGTTGGCATAGTTGATATACGGCTCTTGGGTGTGCTGCAACGAACCATAGCCCACGCGCAGGCTTGCGAACTTGTTCCCGCTATCCACACACTCAATAGACGAGGTGAAGCCGAACTGATAGCGTTCATTGCCAACAAGCATCATCTCGGAGGTGATACTATCCAGCATATCCGCCACCTCGTTAGCGTCTCTCCAACCACGGCGGGAGAGGTTGATAGCACGCTGTTCCAATCCGCCCGCGGTGTGGGTAACATCGGATATGGCATTGTTCATCTCGGAGAGCGTACCCTGCATGACAGCCGAAGCCAACGAGAACTGCACGCTGCTCGGTGAGGTGAGTTTATAGGAGTAGGCGATGACACGGCTGACAAGCGGCTCGTCTCCGAACAATTCCGACGACACTTGCATGATAGCCCCGAAAGAGACGGTATGCTGCATGAACGTAAACGGCTCGGAGGTGCATTTGACTTCGGGGCGTGTGTTCTGCAAGTCCAACAACTCCTCGTAGGCACGTTGTGCGAGGTCTTGCTTGGCGAGTGATACGAACTCTGCGGGCATCTTCATATTGAACAGGGCGAATTGGTCGCCTACGTTGGGCTTGAAGTTGCCGCTTGGTATGAGTGTTCCGTCCTCGATAGAGCCGTCCGCTACGATGGTGAATTTAAGGCTGTAGCCTGTTGAGCCTTGGTCTTTGTGGGTCTTGTTGGCTATCTCGAACTCCCGCCCGTTGAGGAAACCGCTCTCGAAACGGACGGACAGGGTTGTTGCTTCCTCTATACGCAGCGGGAACATTCCCTTTTGTGCGAGGTACTCTTTGGTGTAGCGTGCGTCCACGGCTATGCCCTCACACGTATATTCGGGGACGGTCTCCCCGCTCTGCCGCTTGTTCTTCACTTCCACTTTGGTGATTTTGAAATGGCACTGCGGGTAGATGTCGTCATAGAACTTGGTTATCTCTATGCCTGTGTTTACATTCGGGTTGCTCAACGCTCCGTGTGCGTCTGTGGTGATGGTCGCGGCGTTCTCTCCGTTCTTGTCGTGTACGTTGTAGGTGGTGTTCGGGTCAAGGCGCAGACGCTTTCCGAAGGTGGATTGCATCTGTGTGGTCTCGTCTATACCCACAACGGATATGCCCGACATATTGCGGTCTGCTCCGTAAGGCACGATGACTTGCGGCACATCCGACCACGCTTGTGCATACTCTACACTCTTCAGTCCTCCGTTGAGATACGGACGGGCGAAACGGTCTGTGCCGTTGTTCTCCCATTCGTAGTCGGATAGCACTTGTGCGGTGTCCGCACTCTCACACTTGGCGAAATGGAGGGTGCAATTATGGCTCGCGTCCTCGGTGATAAACCACTCAGTATCTTTGCTGTCTTCGGTGTAGGAGTTTGCCACAGAGGTGCAGACATTGGCTATGTTGTCCCCACTGAACGAGAATGACACCAATTTGGTGTTGGGCGTGAGTTGTACGCCGTCGGGTTTTGCTCCGTTGGTGAATTTGCCGTTGGTAGCAATGCTTGCCAGCATTTCCTTGTAGTGTGAAGCAGGCAGGCGATTGGCGGCTTGTTCGATAGAGCCGATGATGATTTGGTAGAGGGTCTCCAATGTGCCGTTGATACTTATCTCGGGTTCGTCCCATACGTGCTGCTCTCCTCCCGCTCCTTTGACTACCACGTGGCGGTAACATATAGGCTTGGTCAGCATATTGGCAATGGAGACAAACTTAACATCATAGGAGTAGTAAGCGGAAGATACGGACTCTTTTCCGTCTATCGTTTCTTTGAGACAGCCGTTGGGAGTGGGGCGGTAGGTCTCTTTGAGGAAGAACGTCTGTCCGTCGTACTCTATGAAAGCATACGTGTCGAATACGACTTTGTTGGGCAGTTTGAACACAAGGCGGACATAATCGTCGCCCATCAGTTTGGCACTACGCTCGCAGGAGTTTGTAATCGGGAACTCCACGCTTGTCTTTTCAGCGTCCGAATAGTACGCTTTACCTTGCGGGTTGTAGATGCGGATTGTTTCGATAGGGTCTGTCATACGGCTCTGTTATTTGGATTGGGTTCTGTAAATTTGATTGACACTTTGGCATAGCCATTCAACCCGAAATTGGCATAAGAGGATATACTCACATAGACCAATCGGTAGGTCTTGTTGAGTTCCGCCACGTGCAGTTCGTTCACGCCCGACGGACTGTTGCCGTTGTACTTGCCATTGACCAGCACGGTTGTAAGATTGTCTATTTCGCGCTGCAAGTCCACGACCGATGCGGCACGTAACAGGAACGGAATACTCAAGTCCTGTTTGGCTACACGGCGTTTGGAGGGAGTGGCGATGACGGACACACCGTGCGAGGCGGCATTGTCGTTGGTGGTGAGTGCCTTGTAGGCGGCAGGCTTCATCAGCACATTCAACGTGCCGTCCAATGCGGTGAGGTGATAGCGGGCTATGTCCTGCCCGTTGAGGGATATATGCAGTTTCATACTTTTCGGATTTTGATAATGGAACGATTGTCTCTGTGTATGATATTCACTTGGCTGTTGTCTTTCTGCCGTACACGTATCATAGTGGTGTAGTAGGCTACGAGAGAGCAATAACTATCATCTTGTAGGGTGATGTTATACAGTCCCGTCTTGGTTACAACAACACTGAGATTAGAGTGTCCGTAAGCGACTATGGGCTTCGTGGGATTGGTGATAGCACGTATAGCGTCTATGTAGCACCCGCACGCTTCCGCTTCGTCTTTGTAGTCAGAGAACCACTTGCGCACCCAGTCTATTTTCGGGATAGACTTGTATGCAAGAAACGCGCTGTACGTGTGCAGCACATCGATAAACTCCTGCAAGGTTGTGGCACGGTTGATGTCCGTGATACTCTCCTCGCAGAGTTCGTCTTGGTAGGTGGAAAGCAGGTCTGCTTTCATTAGTTGTAAGTATTCGGTTGTCATAATCTCGATGTATTCTGTTGTATGGCTTTCAGTCTGTCGTTGGTGTCGGCAAGCAGAGCGGTGTTGTCGGCTATCACTTGGAGTTGGTCTAACTGCTCCTGTGCCACTTGGAGGGCGATACCCGAATTATACATCAGCGTTTGAAGACTTGCCACTTGCAGTTTGCTGTCTGCACCCAAATCAGCCACGGCGGTAACAAGCGTCTGTGCCGCTTCCACCACGTTTGCCCCCTCTATCTGCAAGGCGGTGAAACGTGCGTTGAGAGCGTCGGCGGTGTCCTGCGTCATCTGTCCGAAGCCCTCACTGCCCTCCGTGTCCGCGTCGTCCAGCAGACCGCGCTCGGACATAAGGTCGTAGTATTTCTCCGCAAGATACTTTGCTTTCTCCGATTGGGCATCGAACTCCGACATGATAGTGTCTATCTCCGACTGCGTGAGGTCGCCATTAGAGGTTAGGTTGTTTAACTTCTTGAAAGTGTCATCGAACATATCCTGTATGGCGAGGGCGAGTTGCTGCTTCATCATCGTACGCATAAGGTCGTCCATAGTGTCCTCCCATACATCGTCTATCCCCTCACGCCCCTGCGCAAAGCCCTCAATGAGCGCGTCGGCAAGGTTTTCAGAGAATGATTGGAGGTTTGTACCCGACATATCCTCAATGAGTTGGTCGTATTGCTCTTTCTGTGCGTCCTCCAAGTCGTAGCCGCTATTTTCAATGTCCTCCATTTGCTCCTTTGCCTCTTTGGCTTTGTCGGAGTCTTCACCGTATCTGTTCTTCTGATACTCATAGAGGTCGGCGGCTTGTTGGAGTGCTTTGTTATTGGCTGTAATAATCGTATCATAGTCCTTGGCAGACTTCGCAAGTTCTTTGTAGTACTCCGTGCCGCTCTTGTCTTTGTATGACCGCTCCAGTTTCTCGTGGCGTTTCTTGAGTTCGTCCACTTTCTCCAACTGATTGTCAATAGCCTCCTGCATTTGGGCAGACGTGGTGAACTGGCTGGCGACTTTGACAATGGCTTGTATCACTTGCAAGGCTAGAGAGATAATCGTTAGTATCACTGACGCTGTCTCCACGGTCCGTATTGCTCCTGCAGCCCCCTCGGCAGTACCTGCCATCAGTGTAGAGGCATTGGTGGCAACATACGAGATAGCATTGATAGTGGTCATAGCCGCATCGGAGACATCAGAGACTGCTTGCAAGCCTTTCTTTGCTTTCTTGGATAGTACTCCTCCAAACGTATCGGCAATAGTGTTTGCCGAGTCTTTGACGGCAGCGAAAGCATCAACGAGGGAAGCGGTTGTGCGCTTGGTTTTCTGCATCTGCTTTTGCGTCTTGGTAGAGGCGTTGCTTGTGGCATTAGCCGCTGCGCTCTCCGCCTTGCCACGTACCTGCGTCAGTTGGTTGAGGGTCTGCTGACTGCCTGTCATAGCGGCTTCCGCTGCTGCCTGTCGTTCTTTACTCTCCGCTATCTGCTGTTCGAGTACGGCACGCTGTTCAAGTAGGGCTTGCTGTTCTTCGGGCGGCAGGTTCTCGGTGGAGAGTTGTGCGTTTACATCTGTCAGTTGCTGCTCGGCGGTGGCTTGGAAGTCTTTCTCGGCAGTGATATTGGCTTGGGCTGTGTCGCGTTCTTGGGTGGTAGTCTCTATTTGCTGTTCTACCTCTTTGATGAATTGGTCGTAGATAGCCCGCACCTCCTCCATAGCCTTGCCTGCCACATCAGCACCGAGGTTGGCGAGGTCTTGTACCCACTTGGTGTCTTTGCCGCCGATGTTCGTGTCGCGATTGACTATTTCCTGTGCTCGGTTGCGCTCGGTAGTGGCAGCGGCTACATCTCTGCCGATGGCGGTGTCTGTGCCGTATTGCGACAGGTCGGCATCTTCGGCAAGACCGTACTGCGCACGTATGTCCGCAAGACGCTTCTGATACTGCTCCTCCAACGTGAGCGTTTGGTCGAGGTAGGAGGTGTAGCGGTCGAGGTCTTGTTGGAGCATATCGGCATTGTGCTGCTGCGTGGTCTGCTGTATAGTAAGGTCGAGCCGTTTGGCATAGGCTTCGTATATCTGCTCCATTTCGGAATATGTAGCAAGCAAAGCCTCTGACAGTCCGGAGTCTTCAGCCGCTTTCTTTTTGTCCTCTGCACCCGTTGCATTGCGGAAAGAAAAAAGGATAGCCTGATTGTTTTTATCGGCAGAGAACGCACGGAAATCAGTGAGCGTTGCATCTCCGTATTTATTGCGCACCTCGTCATCGGCTTCTTGCTGATTGGCTTGTTTCTTCAGTTCGATTTGCTTTTGATAGAGTTCGTTTTGCCGCTGTATTTGTTCGGCGACAGACTGTGCATTGTTGAGAGCATTCTGTGCTTCGTCATTTTGCATATCAACTTTGATTTGCATTGTTTCTTGCTCAAATGTGCGTTTCCACTCCTCGAAGTCCTTGTCGAAATTGCTCATATCGATGTCGAACTGCATTGTGGCGTTCTCACGTTTCAAATCAAACTCCGAACTCGTGCGCCCGTTATGTGCTTTTTTATAGGCTGCTTCCTCTTGGTTGATTTCCTTAATGGTCTGCCAATAGTTGGCTTCTCGTTGCGCACGCTCCGCCTGGATAGTGGAGTTCATCACCTGTTGCCTCTCATTGAGAGCCTGTTGCCGTGCTTTGGCAATGTTTTCGTACATACTTTTGGTATCGACCCACGCAGTGTTGGTAGCAGTCTTGTAGTCATCGGTCAGCGTTTTGAGACTTGCTTCGGCATTTTCGACATTGGATTTATTGGTGTCGTTCATGTCGTTGGCATAGGTCTTCCGAGCCTGTTCTACGTTTTTTTCGGCTGCAAGAATATCCGATATGAGTTGCGGTAGAGTTTGCTTGGAGGTATTTGCGGAGAGGCTTTGCAGTTGGTTGTCGGTTTCTTGTATTTGCCGTTGCAGCCCCTTGATGAGTGGTTGTAGCATATTATACTCGCCACCCAATAGCGACTGGTTGTTTGCTGCTTCTTGCTCGAAAGTGATACCTACAGAGATTTTCCATTGGTTGAGCGGGTTGCTTTCCCAAGCCGCCTTTGCTTTGGCAGCGGCTTTCTCGGCTTGCAGTTGCAGCGCGTCCAACTGCTCTTGTGCAGCGTTTTTGTCGGCAGTAAACTTGGCTATTTTCACTTCAGCGGGTTGCGCATCGAACAGAGCCTGCTCGCGAAGTTTGAGCATAGCGTTGTATTCCTTGCGGAGTTGCTCCAAGACCTTTTTCTCAGTGGCGAGTTTATTGGCAACCACTCCTGCGCCTGCTGCTCCGTTAGGCATACTCATCATAATATCCAACTGCTTCTCATAGTCCTCTATAGTCTTAGTCGTTTTGGCTATTTCTTGCGCTTTCTGCTCAAACTCCAAGTTTTCTATATTGGCTGCAACCTCTTTTTGCGCATCGGAGAGTTGGAGATTGGCGATTTGCGCTTGGGTGTATTGCTCTGTGAGTTGGGGCATAATTTTTTGGAGCGTCTGGTAAGCCTTTGCTTTCTCATATACGGTAGCCGTTTCGGATTGTATGGTGGCAATGGCTTGGTCAGCCTCGTTCTTTGTTTGTTCGCGCTGCTCTTTTTGCTGTTCGTTGAGTTTGTTGACACGTTCCTGCGCCAGTGCTTGCGTATTAAGAGCCTTGGTGACGGCATAGACTGTAGCGCAAAGAGCGACAAGCCCTGCGGTAATGAGTACAGCGGGGTTGGTAAGCATAGCAGCGGTATTCTTCAGAACGGCTTTTGTATTGAGTTTGATAGTCTTGGTAAAGAGAGATTTGCGTGCCGCTGCCATAGCGTCCGAATTGGATAAAGTGATGTTGGCAGCAGTGGCAAGGTGCTTTTCGAGTACAGCGGCTTTAAGCATATTGGTGTGTGCTTTTTCCACAGCAGCAACAAGCATAAGCGCAGCACGGTATGTCCCGTATGTGCCTGCAAGGGCAAGGACTGCCGTTCCGACCGTTTCATAATTCTCTACGAGTTTAGAGACACCTGACAGCGCGGTATTGATAGCACCCTCCGACTTCTGCCCTATCTCATTGAACATCATATCGATGCCGTCTTGGATATTGCTTATCTGTCCAGTAATAGACTTGGACTGTTCGTTCATCAGCCCACCGAACTTTCCGCCCTCTGCCGTGAGGGACGTAAGGGCGGTTTGGAATTCGGCAGCCCCTACCTTGCCCTGCGAGACGAGTTCGGTAACAGCGTCTTTGGTAACGCCCATCGTGTTTGCCAGTGCTTCCATTAGCGGTACACCTCGCCCTTGGAATTGCCGCAAGTCTTGCGTAAACATACGCCCTTGCACCATAGTTGTTCCGTAGAGCATAACCATATCGTTGAGCGGAATAGACAAGCCCGCTGCTATATCTCCGAGATGAATGAGTGTGTCGTTGACATCATCAGCGGCTATACCATAGGCAAGCAACTGTTTAGCCCCATTGGCTACGCCTTTCAGGTCGAAAGGTGTTTTGGCAGCGGTTTGCGTGAGTTGTGTCATCAACTTGTTGGCTTTTTCTCCGCTTCCGAGCATTGTGCTGAAAGCAATTTCCAATTGTTGGAACTCGCCCCGTACAGTCGCTATTTTCTTGCTCAACTCCATTGCTGTTCCGATAGTGGCTATGCTGCCTGCGGTCTTAGCAATAGTTGATTTAAGTTGCTCGAAAGTGCCATCAAGTTCCGTTCCCGATTGTTGGGCTGCGCTTGCCATTTGAGAGAACCCTTGCCTCATCTGTTCCAATGAGGCAATCACCTGTCTGTTGTCTTGTGTGGCTACAAAATGTAATGCACCATCTGCCATATTCGTTTGCGTTTTATGAGGTTATTTGCCGTTGATTAGTCGGCTGATTTCTCGGAGTTGTTTCGGGTCGCGAGCGTCAAGATAAACACCGTCTGTTGAAACGTGTGCTTCTTTTGCTTCGTCTTTTGACAGATATACAGACTGTACGCTGTCAGTTAATAGCATATTAAGATTGAGAACCGACACACCCCATAGGACGTAGCCGAGTTCCCAGCCATAGCGTTCGCACGCAGTATCAAGCACCAAACCATAGGCAGACTTTCCGCCAAAGGTCATCGAGCCGCCTTTCTTTTTCTTGTAGGCATATATCTTCTCGCGCGTCTTGCGCTCTTTGTCAAGTTTGAAACGTTTAATGAACGCTTCTTGCCGGTTGTCCCATGATAGGATAGCCACCGCGAGTGTTGCGAGGTCGCTTGCCGAAAGTACGGATAACTCGCTAATGCGAGCCTGTAACTTGTTTTCTTGAAGCACATCGCTCCGGCGGGCAAATGTGTGGAGACTGACGATACGCAATACGAGGTCGCGTTGGTCAATGCACGCACGTAATATCTCCGCTTGTCGGTTGATAGCAAGCAGTTGCTGATTGAGTTGCAGGTCTTGCAGCAGTTGCCCCACCAACAGGCTGATACCGAGCGATGGCTGGTAAAGATAGAATAAACGACCATTATCAATGGTGAACGGAATGGGTTTCTCTAAAATCGCATCTACCACTTCGCTTTCGATATTGCGTTTATCATTATCCATGGTCGTTGTTTAATAATTAAACTTTTGCCTACTTTCGCCAATAGACCGGCGGAGGTCTATGCTTTGTAGTTGTCTATTGCTTGGTGGCGGTTGCTGTAGGAGGTGTAGGACACGTGTATCCATTTTGCTCCCGACTTGTTGGTCTCGTAGAGGAGTTGGTCGAAGACACCGTGGGACTTGATGGCGTTGTAGAGTTTGCGCAGGTTCTTCACGCCCTGTACCTGCAAGTCGGCTGCTTCGCCGCGGAGGTGTCGGCTGGTCGGTTTGCCGCCCACGGCTGCATTGAGTGCGGGGCAGCGGTAGCCGCTGGTGATGTATATGGGCGCACCGAAAGACACTCGGGCGGGTTCGAGGACATTGCGGCACAAGGCACGCAGGTTTGCCACCACTTCCACCGTGGGCGTGTTGTCGATATGCTTGCGCTCCGCCGTCTCGCTGCGCACAAACTCGGTCAATGTAAAATGCTCGGTCAGGTTCATTGCTAATTATGAATGACGAATTACGAATTAGGAATGGGCTATCCACAGGACATCCACAGGACATCCACCCGTGTTTTATCAGTCTCTACCCGTGATGATTGCCCACAGACCCATAAACACCATACCCAGTGCAAAGAACGGCAAGGCTATGATACAACGCAGGGTGTACGATATGCGGCGAATGTCGGTTCTCATTGTTGCGGGATTTTGACGGCTTCGAGTTCCACTCCGTCGCTGTTGTACACGTGTGGCGGTCGGCGGTTCTTGCAGCCGTTGATAGTACAGCGATACCAGTTCAGTTTCTGCACCTCCAGTTCGAGGCGGTTGATGGTGTTGCGGTCGGTGTGCTGCTCCTTGTAGAGTTTGTCCACCTTTTCCGACAGGGCTTTGCGCTCGTCCTCGCTCTCCTCATAGAGCCGTTTCCACTCGTCCGCCTGGCTGTGTACCACCTCCACCTTTTTGAGTTGGCGGTTCGTCTTGATGTAGAGCAGGCTGCCCCCGCCCAGTGCGCCTATCAGCGCACACACCGCCGAGACTATGATGTTAATCCATTCCATATAATAGGTTGTTTATTTCGGGTTGTCTGTATATGGGCTACATCAGTCGTATGCAGCCTGTTATGATAGTGGCAAACGTGGCTACAAAGGCGCACATCTCCCACCAATAGACGCTGCACCTCTTGGCGGTCTTGGTAGCGAAAGCGGTTGCCCACACCACTGCTGCCGCAACAGGTACGATATAGGCTATCCGCCAGCATACCACGCAGCACCATAGCAGACTGAAAGCGGCGGCACACTTGGCGGATATGCTGTGTACCTTGCTTTCCAGCACACAGCCGCGGAAAGCAGGGGCTGCACCCACAAAGGCTATGCTGCCTGCAGCGAGAAATGCGAGAAAAGTGAAATTCTTTTCCCAACCTCCCGCAGCGTCGCTTATAGTGAGCCACGCAGGCAGAAGCAGCAGCACCATACAGAACATCATGGCGGTGAAGACATAGCCGATGTTTTTCTGCTCTTTTTGGTAGAGGTAGAACGTCTCGGATAGGGAGACGGGTATGCCGAAGAGACGGATGGCGGCATAGTTATAGACGGCAAACAGCAGGACCGCCGAGAGGATAAGGATGAAATAAGGTGTCATAATGGTTGTGTGTTAAAATGTTTCGGGGTTGGTTGTTTAATTGTGCTGCGTGCGGGCTTTCACCTCCGCACGGGCTGCCAGCCTAATCCTCGGTGTAGTCTTGGCAGGCGGGGTTGTGCGGGGTACGGCGGATATTGCGATACCAGCACAGGTGAGCGTCTGCTCCATAACGGCTGCACTCTCCGCAGCAGGGTTGTCTCTTTTGCATAAGGTTTATTTTTTCAGATAGATACGTATCAGTATGCGGATTGCCGTGGCGAGGGCAAGCAGGGCGACCAGTATCCAGAACGCCAGCGACACGCCTTTGTAGTAGGTAGGGACGACACGTTCCACCCGCACCGTCTCCTTCTCTTGGTCGCGGTAGATGGTGTCGTGCCGCTCTACAATCTTGTCCCGCCAGCGGATAGACCAACGCTCCCGCCACACCGTGTCGCCCTTTTGGTGGATAAAGATACTGTCCTTTGCGTAGGTCTGTATCGTGTCGTGGTGGTAGCGGGTTACTATGCTGTCGCGGTACTCCACGGAGGGCAGGCAGTCGCAGGTCTTGCAGCCACGCAGCACCCACGACAGCAGCAGGAATATCGCCACTCCTACCGCTATACGCACTATTTTCACCAAATAATCGCTCACTATTTGCTCAATTCAATAATTTATACTACCTTTGTCCCGTTGCCGAAATGTATCAGCAACTCTTGTGGCGAAATGTATCACCTAAACACTGCTGAATTGTATCGGCAGTTAAGACCACCTCGAAAGGAAATACTGATGCTCTTTGCCCGCTTCTGAGTATTGCACAGCGAATGGCAGATAGTCTGTTATCATAGTTCCTCCGCGCTCTACGCACACACCGAGTTTCATTCCTATAAGGTTTAACACACGCGCTATATACGTATCTGTTTCTCCTTCTCTACGACTTGTTACGACACTATCTTCCTCAATCGTGTGCAGTTCTTCGGCAATATCGTCTCCACCATTGATTGTCAGTTTCCAGTGGTCATATCCTGTTTTAGACCACTGACTGAATTGGTTATTCTCTAACACCATAGCCATAGGCACGTGGAGAGGTTTAGGCCACTCTCCTGCCCTTACACCTGCGGGGTCTTTGGGTCTTATCCAGCCTGTACGTCTTCTGTAAACGTAACCTTTTGCGCTATTCCATCTATCTTTGCTCCTCACATAACGAGCGAAATACGGGATGTCGGAAGCCTGCAAATATCCCTTGCTGCAAACGATATACAGTTTCCGACCAATGATTTTAAGAACAGGGAAACGTAGCGGGACAACTGGCGTACCTTTTATACCAATAGGACTGCCGCTGCTTGATTGCACCAATACACTATTCGACGCTGTCGGAGAGACTACTATATCCGCCATGATTATACGTGTTAGTTTGCCAAAGATGTATCAACCACAGTGGCATAGTTAGTGATATGTTTCTCCATTTTGAAAGAATTGTAGGCTTCTGAACCGCTGTATATTTCGAGGTCGTACACGCCGACAGTAGCAGTCTTGGTATCTGTTGCTGACAGTTTCATATTGTACACACGCCCATCATTGCTGCTCTCCACAATCTCCAATGTAGCGGTGATAGATGTCTTTGTGGCGTGATTAAACAAGACTGCACTTGTCAGCAAAACGCTACTTGATATAGACGCAGCAAATGTCGTTCCTCTGTATATATATTCCATACTACAAACTTTTCTCCCTTTCGTCGGTTGGGTGGGCTTTCAACTCCACCCGCGCCGACTACTCGGACTAAATAACAATGGCTATGAAGAAAGTTTGTTAGGCAGTAGGCTCTGTTTCCGCTTCAAGAGGTGTGCAAGTCACTTCTGAGATAGTTCCACCGCTTTCAGTGATAGCAACTTTACCAAGCACGAGTGCTTTCTTGGTACTGTCTGTAGGCTGTAACGGTTCAATGGTATAAGTGTAGGTCGTACCATCTGCGTCTGTACCTTTCAACTCGCAAGAGATGCGACAACGCTCTGCAAGCAGCCCCGCAGGAACATCAGCATCTTCCGGTTGAGAGAAATACGCGTACTCGTGGTCGATTATACCATTGTGGTCATCGAACGGTTTCTTGCGTCCTTTCTTTACGCGAATGTCGAAAGTGATAGTGAAAGTATTCTCTTTGTACTTCACATCTTCATATTCGCCACCCTCAATCTTGGCTTCGAGTTTGTCGCCTTTTTCAGTCGCCAACTCCCAAGTATCTTCTGCTGCAGTCGGCAATTCTCGCCAACCTTTGCCCGTGTCGGTAATGTCACGTACTCCGTGACGGTTTTTACCCCATCCAATTTGTGCCATATTTGTATAATTTTAATTTGATTAGTAAAACTTTGTTTTTTACACCGCTGGCAGCCCTTATAACAAGTGTTTGTATTCAAGCACTATGACAACAAAATGCTGCTTTATATCGGTATCTGCTTCGGTGTATATTGTTTTGTTCAAACTAAACTTGTAATTCGATTTCTCTGCTGTCAGCGTTTCCACCCACTCCGCTGCTGCGTTCTCGAGTTCGGTAGTTCTTGCTCCGTCCTCGACCAGTACACCATTGTCGAAAGCGTCAATATCAGGCACATAGAGATTGATAGTAACCACGCCTGTCTCCACTTCGGCTGTCAGTCCTGCGGTGAAGATGACGATAGCGTCTTCAAGACGGCTGTCGCGCGGTCTATACCCTGCTTTGTACACAGCACCCGAAATCATCGACGAAAGAGTGCTTGTACGAAGCATTTGGTAAATATCATTTTGTACCTGTTTGGCTGTTAGCATTGTTAATCTCTATTTCAAGTTGTTTGAGTAGTCTCGGTATGAGTTGTTTTGCTTCAAGTTCTGCACTCGTTATCACATCTCGCCCCGTGGCTGCCACATATTTTGCGTAGTGCATTCCTGCCACAACTATCAGCACCGCCCCTTGCGGGTATTGCGCCACAAGTTCTTTGGCGTAGTCCCTGCCTGTTTTCGAGCCTTGTTCTCCATTGCCTATACTGCCGCCTACGGGCTGAAAATCAGAAGCCGAGCGCACTCTGCCGTTCACAGCAACAATATAGCCGATACTGCTTCGCAGATTACCCGTTTGGTCTTTGTAGCCGTTGCTTTCTCTCGCCCTGTTCACGCACTGCGTTCCGATGTACATCAGCGTATTAACCAGCGCACGCTCTTGTCGTTTCAGTTGCTGCTGCATATACTTCTGAATATCGGATAACGGCGATGTGAGTTTGACAGGCATTGGTTACACTAAAATTTTGACCTCACAGACGGCTTCGACAGGTTCTGCACTGATGACGGAATAATCTCCAATCACCTGCCGCTCCATATCATAGAGCCGTATCTGCTCTGCCGTGAATGGCGTCGGTTGCTGCTCGATGAGAATAGTGTATGTGGCGACCGTGAAACTCTCACCGCTTTGGCTACGTCCGAGGTTGTTATGATTATTGGCATAATACTGACAAGGCATAGTAGGTGCATAGGCTTCACCTGTGGACTTTATCGGAAAGCCTGTTACAGGGTCTATGCCTCCTGCCTGCTTAATCTTTGTAGCAATATAGCCGTTTTGTATAATCACAACCTTGAACCTTTATAGCCATAGCGTGCTTTCGGAGCGTCTGTTTCCTCGTCTGTATATCCCGCATACAATTCGCTTGCACGGTTGCGAAACTGCAATCGTTGTTCGTCCGTAAACGAGTACGACTGACCACCTTGCGTTATCTGCGGAGCATACGATAGCCACATCAGCAGGTCGGCATACGCAAGGTTGTAGCCATTGCTCTGCATAACTGCGATAGTGCAATCGTCTTCCAGAGAAATCTCCCTCCGTTGCGCCACCTCTTGTAAGGTGCGCAGCGGTATGGGATAGGAATTGACGCTTTTGAGGGCTTCGAGAGTCGTCATAGGGCGTTAGTGATTAGGCTGCCTGCTTGACAGCGATTTCTACTTTGTTCACGCCATCGGTGATTGTTACCGTAGCGGTTCGTGCTACTGCTCCGCTTGCATTGTTTGCTGCACAGGTAACAGACACTGTGTTGCCACTGATAGACACGGTTACGAACTCCTCGCTTGCGCTTGCTGACAAGTTGGCGATGTCGCCACGATAGGACACTATTGCCTGTTTTGTCGCTTTTGCCGCAGTGAAATTCATTACCTTGTCGTTGGCATTGATTGAGATAGCCCCCTCTGCCACTTCGTCGGCTGCGAGCAAATAGATACTATTCGCACCATCGATAACGGGGATACACAGGGCTTGCCCTGATGTGAATTCCTCCAGCGGGTCGTTGTTCGAATACTTGCTGATGAGCAAGAACGAGCCTGATTTCTGGTAGTTCACGCCCTCTACGGGGTTGGTTTCCTCTGCGAGTGTGCCATATACAAGGCGACCTACTTTTTCGGTAGGTATAGCCACTATATTGGCTTCAACCCACGGACGAACGCTTTCCTCCGAGCCGTCGTGTTTCTGCACCTTGAATGTGCTGTCCACCACGCGGAATTCAACACCATACTCATCACGCAACGCTTCGTGGAACAGGGTAGTTCCCGGTACGGGCAGTATGGTGTCATCGGTGAAGATACGCCCCTGATAGGAAGCAGCGAGTTCCTTTCCTTGTTTCGACTTGCGGAACAGGGTGAAGTACTTTTTGCTCATCATCACGAGACCTATGCTATTGCCGTCGGCTTGTGCTTTGTCAAACAACTGCTGCACATCGTCTTGCGGTGTAGAGAGACTGCTGTTCCAGCCTGCCACACGGTTTTTGAATTGGTTTTCAGACTTGTAGAAGTCCACGCGAACACCTGTACCGTCATTCTCGCTGTCTTCTACAAGCATAGTACCTGAAGAGAGAGCCTGCTCAAACATCATCTCGATACGAGCGTCTGCGCCGTCAATAACACGTGGGACATCGTTAAGCACCTTTGCTGCAATAGTCGCCTCGTCCGTGCCGCGTGCGATAGCCACATTCAGGTCGGAGATGTCTTTCTCGCCCTTACGGAACTTGAGAGCAATCTTCGACAGTTTACCACTTGCGGTTGCAAGCGAACCGCGTTTCTTCAACGGAATAGAAGCATCCATTGCCACTACATCGGCAGCCACGATGACATTGTTGAGTTCGGTAGCACCCCAACTGAGGTCTGCGCTATACTCTTCTGTTAACATAGACTTGTAGAGCAAGGTTGGCTTGGTTTTCTCTCCGTTGTACTTTTCTGTGATTTTACCAATCACTCTCCCGAAGTATTTCTCTACAAATTCGGGAAACAATGATACTTGTTTTGCCATAGTCGTACTAATTTCGATTGGTTACACACTTACGCATACAGGAACTGAATTTGCGATAATGCAGTCTTTATTGCGCTCGTAACAGGGTACGGACTTGCAGCAGCGTTCACCTGACCGATAGTCAGAATGGCAGCGCGTGCGTCCTTTACTGATACACTTGCTTTCAGCACTCCCACATACGAATAACCGCTTGGCAGTGAGCCGTATGCTTCACCACTTGAAGCCACGGGCATAGGCTTGTAGTCGTTGTCCTTTGCGATGATGATATGACCTGCTTTGATGACTTTGACATCACTTGCCACATCTTCGACATTCAAGGTGCGACCACCCGGAATATCGCCAAGGGCTTTCACGATTACGATACTGTCAAGCCCACTCTGAATTTCGTGAACATCACGATTGAGGTTTGTAGTTGCCATTTCGTTTTTCGTTAATTGATTAAACATTGATGAGTTTTCCAACAACAGCGTCGGTTTCGTTCTCGGACGCTTCTCTTGGGTTTGCGTTTTGCTGCTTGCCGCCTACTGCGTTGGGTTTGCCGAAGACAGCCCCTTTGGCATTGATGTCGTTACCTATCTGCTCAACCTCCGTCTTAACCTCCGAGAGCAGAGTATCGAACTCTTCCTCGGTGAGCGTATCAATACTTGTACGCTCGTAGGCTTTGCGAAGTGTAGCAGGCAGGTTTTCAATTTCTGCATTGAGTTTCTGTCTGCGGCTTGTAGAGGTGCGTTCCGACTCAAGTCTGTTCAGTCGTTCTGTCAACGCCTTGTTAGCGTCAATGATAGACTGCGCCCAATCGGGTGCGCTCTCTGTGCTTTTGGGTTGCTTTTTTGCGTCTGCAGGCTCGCCTCCCTCTATAGCCTTGCCGTCTTTCAGACCATATTTCTGCTCGTAATTGCGAACAGCGGTCTGTTGGGCTTCGGTAGCACGGCTGTCTCCGTAACTATCGATGACTTGCTGAATTGTAACCCCCTCGACAGCGGTTGCTACCTGTTCAGCGGTGGTGGCAGTCTTTGCCAACTTATCGGCTATCCTACCAAGAATTTGCTCACTGACCCCCTCAAATTTGGCTTTCAGTGCTTCAATAATTTTCTGTTTCATCAGTTTTATAGATTGATTTCGGCGACAAAGATACTATAAAATTCGTAAACACGCAATATATTCGACGTAAATAATGATATTTTTACGTATTTTTAATCGATTGTTCTACTGACTATTACGAATTTTGTATGAAAAATTACGATTTTTTTTCGTCAAAAATTTTGTCATATCAAAATTTAGTAGTAATTTTGCAGCGAAATTTTGAAAGAAACAGAATGTAAAAACCGAAATAGTTACGTATTAAGATTTAACAACAAGTAAATAATCAACTCAATCATAAACAAATTAAAATTTTACGATTATGGAATGCTTTTCATTTAACGGAAAAACGGCGGTTTTAGGTCGCACAGTAATGGGCAGTAAAACACGCTGGATGGTATATTACTACAATGGTCAATACAAAGGTCAGTGTGCTTGCCAAACGGCGACAAATCATTGTTCTACAAAGATGGCGGCAAAAGCAATCAACAAGTTTCTCGGCAGTGAGGTTGTGTATGCTTTCAATGACATTTCTGTTATGCTCAAATAAGATAACCAATCGTATAACCCATAAATTTTCATCACAATGGAAACAACTCTTCAACAAGGACTTAACGAAGTCGTAATGAACAAAGTTCAGAGAATGATTGACGGCAAGGCTGTCGGAGTACAGGCTACAATGGAACGCCTGTTAAGCGAGGGTCGTATAGCCCAAGACTACATCGCACCGCTTGGCGTGAATTTGAAGCACGCCGGTGAACGCCCCATTATCACTTTCGCCGGTGATGACGGCTTGGAGATGACTATGCCTGACGGTCGTTTTTCGCTCCACACCAACGCGGTTGGTCAGTTGGCAGACCGAATGGGTATTCCGTCACGCTACTTGAAGACACTTGCGTCGGGAGAGCCTTGGCAGATGATGTTGGCTGCCGAGATACTCAACCAGCACTCTGACTGGACGCAACGCAGCCGAGTACTCGTTCGTGCGGTGGGCAATCAAGTTCGTGGTGTGTTGTCGGACTCGTACCGTCGCTTGAACTCCGTGCAGATACTGACCGCTTTCGTGGAGGAAGCAGCAGGACAGGGGGCTGTTATCAGCGATGCCTATATGACCGACACAAAGGTGTGGGCTGAAACGATACTGCCAACGCCCATCTCTATTCCCACCAAGAACAATGGCGAGGTGATTATCTTTGCAGGTGCGCGGTTCTCTACCTCCGACTATGGCGATGGTGCGGTTGATATGCGTACGTTTCTGCTCAACGGTGCTTGCCTGAACGGTATGGTGCGCGAGAGCGTGATGAAGCAAGTGCATTTGGGTAGTCGCTTGCCTGACAGTCTTGCGTTGTCGGAACGCACCTACAAACTTGATACCGAGACAACCGTGTCAGCCGTCCGAGACCTTACTCGTGGCTTGTACTCGAAAGACACGATAATGCAGAAAGCGTTGGAGATACAAGGTGCAAGCGAGATAGAGGTGGACTTTGACCGTGAGTTGAAGAAACTGCAACAGGGCGGCTCTATACTCAAAGCAGAGCAACAGGCGGTGGAGAAACTGCTGATGAACAACAATCCCGATGACGGAGTAACAGGCAGTGCTACCCTTTGGAAACTGACACAGGCTATCACCGCTCACGCTCGGAAGGTCAGCCCCGAAAGAGCAAGAGAGTTGCACGAGATTAGCGGTAATCTGATGAACCGCGTTAAGTTGGCTATGTGATTATCAACTGTTACTCTCGTATCATTTCTATCTCTGCGAGAGTAACACCAAATTTTCTTCAACAATGAAAACAATAGATGAGCAGTACAACGACATCAAAAAGCAGTACCCCAATGCGCTACTTCTGTTTCGCTGTGGGGACTTCTATGAAGCCTATCACGAGGATGCCGACAAAGCAAGTAAGATACTCAACATTACGCTGACAAGACGAGATGGTATCGATGGAATGCATATGTGCGGTTTCCCATATCACGCCTTGGACTCATATCTGCCAAAACTTGTCCGTGCAGGCTTGCAAGTTGCTATTTGTGACCGCCTTGATGAACCAAAGCCCGCAACCAAACGGAGTGTGACGGAACTTGTTACGCCTGTAGCACCTACGGCAGGACAACTACAAGAAGAGACGCCTGTGAAAGAACCGAAGCAAGCATTGCTACCCAAAGGACTGACTAAAAAGACTGCCGACAAACTGCAATTGTCGCTGTTCGATGAGCAGCCATCTGATTACCTACTGCATTTCCGAGACGAGGTGGCTAAAGAACTGCTGGTGCAGAATTATAAGCAGGGAATACAGCCCGACTTCGCTGCCCAACTTGCTAACAGCCTTGTCAGGCGGTTGTATGGTATTGACCTCAAAATGGTGGAGTAACCTATGGACGAATTTATTAGAGCAATGGCAATGAGCGGTCTGCTTCAAGACCTTGCCAACGAGTGCGAGCCAAGCGAGTTGCAAGACCTGATTGACTATGGTAGAGACGTGTTTCACGCAACCTTAAACGAAAGCAAAACAAAAGCAAATCATTAACAAAACAATACCGGATAAGGAATAGGATATAGGATTAGGATATAGGATAAAGGATAAGGAAAAAAAAGAAAACAGAGTTTTCTAAAAAAATGCCTTTGGATTTTTATGGATATTCCGCCTGTATAAAAGACAGAGATATGGCACAACAGACAAAAAAACAGACGCTCGCCCCCAAGACCTGCTGTTCGGCAGCAGGCAGCCCAAGGCATCAGGGCGAAAAAAATACGCTGCCGCAGGGCGTAACGGCACTCCAGACGTGGCTTGAGGACCACGGGTGGGAGGTCAGCATAGAATGCCCTTTTGGGGAGGCGTATGCAAAAATAGAGCGCGTTTCCAAGCGTGGTATCGGCTATGTAACCTGCATCAAGATGACCTCGCAGTCCTATCGTGAGGCGGTGGAGGCTATCGACCCCAACGAGGAGGTCTTGGAGATATGGCAGAGCAACGAGAATTACCGTGCCGTAATGGGCAGTTTAGCCACGGCTTGGAACGACATTAACGAAATGAAAGAATTATTGTTAACCCAACTTAAAACATTGAAAGTATGACACCCTTTGAAACCCAAAATGCCCAAATCAAGCAACTGTTGCTTGAGGGCAAAAGTATCACCCCGACAGAAGCGATGAAGCGTTTCAACTGCAACTGTTTGTCTTCCCGCGTATCCGACCTCCGCTCAAGCGGAATGCCGATAAAGAGGGAGAAAATACGCAACGGTCGTTCGATTGTCAAGCGATACAGCATACCCGAAGAGTATCTGGCGATAGCGAACAATGCCGCCCAACCCAAGCAGACCACAAACCAACAGAGCCTGCCGAAGAAAAGCGCAAGCAAACCCAAGTCCAAAGAGGTGTACGTCGTTACGTGCAAGACCTACAACCGCAACAGTCCGACAGGAAACATTTATCTGTGGGATACGGAGGTCGTGGGTGTGTTCGCAGAAGAAGCAATCGCACGCGACTTCACCAAGCAATTAACAAACGGGATTGAGTTTGCCAACAATCGCAGGAATTTTGACTGCACGGACGTGGCAGGCGAGAAGCGTAATTTTGTGTTCGGTTTTGTGCAGCGACAAAACCTGTATCCGATGTTCGTTTATAATTGCTTCCGCGAAACGGTATTGCTGAGTTAGAAAAAGAAATAGCCGTAGAAGCCACAGAAATGCCCTCAGACGCGTTTTTATACCAGAGACAATAAAATGTACCACTGAGAAATTTTAGCGTAAAATAGGGGGTGTTTCTGTGCGTTTCTGCGAATTATTTACTATCCGTTTGTGAGTATGGAAAAATTTGCGTAATTTTGCAGGCGAAATTGCAGACGGTAAACAACAAACTCGACGTTTGTAGAGGGTATGAAAAATATACCGAAGATAGTTCTGGACGAAGCAGAAAGGCAAGGTCTTGACAGAATGGCTGCATATCTGTGCAACGTTGACGGTCGGGAGATATACAGTTTGGGTGTGGAGAACAAGGAACACTGGTTTCCCGGTCCTCCCAATGCACCCGTGCTGATATCGCTGAAAGACGGTAAGGTTTCAGAGTTTGATGACTTTGGGTTAATTTACGACCTTATGAACCGCGATGAAAATTGAGTGTTAATCAGTTTGTCATCAATGCGAAGAATTCCGATAAGGTTTTGCCGCATCTTTTTGATGTAGCCGTTCTTGAAATCAGAAGCACTTCCACGGCGACCTGATTGTGGGTCAAACCATAACAGATTGCCGTCTTTTTGACGTTCTACGATAAAAACGTGCGCCCCTGCGTTTTTTCCTTTCCAAGCACAATAAATCTCATAACGCCCCTTTTTAGCCGTTTTGCTTTCAATGAACGCCAATTTGTCTGCAAGAGTGTCTTTGATATTCGACTTTACCGACCACTCGTATTCTGCTTTCTTCCCTTCTGTTGTCAGAAAGCGCAAATCCCATTTTACGCCTTTTTCTGTGTAGAACTTATCCATCTCCCTGTACTTCTTGAAGCCTTTGACAATAGGATTCGCCACGGCTTCAACATTAAATCCCCTGCGTCTGAGTTCATAAGCCATTGTACAGGTTTGGCAGTTGTGATAAAACCCAAGGTCGTTTGCGTCGGGCAGTGTGAAATTTGGGTTTGCTTTCCCGCCGTCTGCTTCCGTAAAGTTCATAATCTTTCCTTGTGCGATAGGCAATTCTTGGGATAATTCACGGTTGTTGGCAATAATCTCCCGTGAGAAGTTGGCGTGTACTTTGTTATAGCGCATAGAGGATAGGTATTCTGCATAGGTATCATAGGGCATTCGTGACGAATAGGTATTAGTAAACTTTTTCGGAATATATTTGAGGTTGTCAGCCACGAAATATGGCATTGAAAAACTGCGTTTGGCTCTATCTGTATTATTCTCCATCCACTCGTTAAATGCCGGTGGCACATCGGAGACGCGGTTGACGCTGTCGGTGGTGGGTTCTACGCCGAGGAGTATAGCGCGGTTCTCCTCCATGAGTTCGGCTTCCGTCTTGAGTATCTGCACCACGTGGCAACGGCAGTGCGGGTGCCACCCCGTGAACTTGAAGTCCTTGGGGTAGCGTCCGCAGAGGTCGTCGCAGATGTCTGTCAGCGGGACACCGTTGCAGGTGTGGTTGTTGGAGAGCCGTATCTCTATGCCTACAACAAAGTCGAGTTGCTGCATACGCTCGTAGTCGGCAGTGCGGTATGCCATATTCGTTTCCGTAACCGCGAGTCGGCGTGCGTTCTTGTACGACGAACGGTACACGCCTTGTCCGGGGTGAAAGTCGGCTGCCCGCTGCGAGAGGACGAGGTTGCCGTGCATGTCGCGCACCCTGCGGAAGAGTTTGTCGGGGTAGCGTAGGAACTGCCTTAACTCACGGCTCATTGCGTCAGCGTCCAAGCCGTTGCGTATGCCCAAGTCGAGTCCGAGTTCGATGTCGTTTTTGAAGCCCTGTGCGTAGTTCCAGACCCGCTCTGACAGGTTGAGTCCCTGCTCTTTGCGACCGATGAACGCCTGCCGTGCGTCGTCGTTGGTGGAAAAGTATCTGCGGTACTGCTCTTGGGTGAGTCGCCCGATATTATCGCCAAAGACGCGCTGCGACAGTGCGTTGTTCTTGTTGTTGGCGAGCGTCCATTCTGCTTCTATACCATTGACGACAGCCGTTTCTACACTATCAGCGAGCCGCGAGAGCAACGATTGTATCATTGACAGTGTAATCGGATAGTCTTTGAAAGAAAACACGCGAGAGGGGTCGAAATTGTTTGTTCCGACCAGTGCACCTATCTGCGCTGCCTCCTGCGTGGCGGCACGGAAGATTTTGTCAATCATCTTGCCGTACCGGGCAAGGTTTTTGATATGTTGGCGTTCGTATGGGTCTGTTACTTTTGGCATAAATTACACAGTTAGTCCGAAACTGTCATTGGCACTCTCCGCTTGTATCTCTTGCAGGGTCTTATCAACATCCGTCGAAGCACCGAACATCTCTATCGACTCTCGCTGGCTGATGATGGGCTTGTTGCCGTTGGCGGTAAGCAGGTTGGTGATGGTGTCTTTTTCGTCGGTGATAGTGAACGGGGTGATGATATTCTCCACCGGTAGAGCGTCTATGTCGGCTGCGTACTGCTTTCCCATAGCCAGTTTAAGGAACTGCTTGACCACATTGACCTCGCGGTCGTAGAACTCTGTGAGCCGTCCTGCCTCATCCTTGACTTTGAGTTGTGCGTCGATAAACAGTTGCTTTCTGCTTTCGCCGGACATCGGGTTGGACTTCATACTCTCGTACGACCAGTCCGGTAACTGCAACTGCGTGAAGAACGATTGCCGCAACTCCGTTATGTAGAACTTGAGGTTGTCGATGGCTTGCGCCCAAGTAACATAGTTGGCAGAACTGCCTTTCGGGTACTGCATTATTGCACGTGCTTCCTCTGTCTCGCTCTGCTCATCTCCGTAGGCTATCTGCTCGTCGGCGAACACCACGAACAGAGGTTTAGAGTTCTTGCGGAGGTAATTGCCGTTGCGCGACATTGTCCATTCCATCTCGAAGACGATTTTGCTGGTATCCTCCCAGATAGGCGTCGGACGGTACATATAGACGGCAGGTATCTTGCCGACGGTGTATTCTTCTTCCTCTACAAGCGAGAAACCGCCTCCATTCTCCGTGCTCCATTTGTAGTGGGTGTCGGAGGTGTAGGTGTCGAAGAAACTGACAGTTGTACTGCCCACTTTGCGCGTATAGCCGACGGACATCGCTATCATATCTCCATACTCGTCGAAGAGCGGATAGAGTTCGTCTCCAAGCATTGGCGAGAAGTTTCGGCAGCGTAGTTTGAGCGGACTGTCGAAGCCATAGACAGAGTTGCGGTCTTCGGTGGCATACCATAGTGTCATAACCTCACAGCCCGCAAACAGCATAGAGCAGCGTTCTGTGTTAAGGCTGTCTATCCGGTTGCGCTGATACACTTTTTCGAGTGCTGCCGCCACTTCCTTTTGCCGGTCGTTTTCGGGCTTGCACACACGCTTGACAGGTATGCCGTTACAGAGTTCGGACATACGTTTGACAGCGAGCCGCTGGAGGTCGTAAGTGATACGCGTAACGTGGTCGATAGTACCGTCGTCCTGTACGATGTCGGGGTAGAGCGCACGGCTCATAACAGGGTGGCGGCGCGGGTCGTATTCGCGTTGAAGACCATTGCGCCCACCCCAAGCAGGCACAATAACAGACTTCTCTTTCAAGTCCGCAATGATTTGGTTCGGGTTGCGCGTCTGAAGCGCAATAATCTCTTGAATAGTCATAGTTGCTTTTGATTTGATACTATTTTGTTAATATACTTGTCTTGCTACCCGAGCCTTGTTGATAGGTCGGAACGGGTTGGCGATATGGTAGTCGATAGCATAGCAGAGGACATCGACATACTCGTCGTGCGGCTTGCTGGGGAAGCCACAGACCTCCTCTATAAATGCTTCGTTCCACGCACCGTCCACAAGTACCACACGACCGCACTCTACCGTCGGAGAAGCGGCATTGAGCCGTGTTTCTTTGCTGTCTCGCGGCGAGGGTGTCTGCGTTACATTCAGCCCTGTGGACTCTTTCATCTGGTCAATAACCGATATGCCGTTTGCCTTTGGTTCTATGCGTATCGAACTGCGGTTGGTGTAGCCGTGCTGCTGAACATAGCAAGGCAGGAAACGCAGGAGGTCTGGAAAACGCATAAGCACCTTTTCTCCGTGCGTGATATACATATCGTTGCCTATCTTGCAGGTGGCAATGATGCCTGTAGGGTCGTTGTCAGCCTTGTCGGTGTAGGCAGTATCGATGAAGAACACTACAGGTTCATCACGGTGCAAGCGGTTGAACTCGCCAAGCGTTATATGCCTAAACCACTCCCGCTTGATGATGTTACCGCCTGCTATCGTTGGTCGCTGCTGGTACAATGCTGCAAAGGTGCGTGGCGAGCGTTGCTCAATCTCCAAGAGCCGTTCTTTGCTGTGGCGTTCCTCCCACAGTGCTTCACCCAACCGGCGTGGGTCGTCCTGCATAGTCATGTCTTCACGGATAGCGGGTATATTGACCACAGTCCAACAGTCGCCCTCGCGCTCAAGCAGTCGTCCTGCGAGGTCGTCGGTATGCCAGCGTGTCTGAATGAGTATCTGCTTGGAGTTGTTGTGCATACGGGTGAGAAACACATCGGTGTACCAATCCCACACGCGGTTGCGGTATGTCTCGGAGTTGGCTTCGAGGGCGTCTTTGATAGGGTCGTCGATAATACCCAAGTCGGCAGGAGTACCGGTAAGCGAACCGCCCACGCCGACAGCCTTGTAGAAGCCGCCAAAGCCGACAGTCTCGAACATATCGATATTGCGCAACCAGCCGCGATGTGTATCGCTCTTGACGCGCTGATTATTGAGAAACGTATTGGGAAACACCTCTCCGTATTCGGTGCTGTCAATGGTGCGCTGTATGGCTCGCGAGAACTGCTGTGCGAGGTCGGCGGAGTAGGAGGTGCCTACTATCTTTAAGAGCGGGTTTTGCCCTAACGCCCAAGCGGGGAACTTGCGGCTGACGATTTCCGACTTGCCGTGCTGTGGCGGCACGAATATCATCAGTTTGGAGGTCGGTAGCGTGCCTTGTAGCAGGTCTTGACACTTTTGTGCTATCAAGGTATGAAACCACTTGCGAGTGTAGGCGGGCGAGGTATAATCGAGAAACACAGGGAAACGCTTCTCGGCATCTCTGCGGTGTAATTCTCTTTCCAATTCCAATAGCCTCATACTCGCATTGTACTCCATAGCGGTTTTTCATTTTGTCAGTTTTTGCGGCTGGCTCTGATACGCTCAATCTCGCGTTGTATCTCTTCCTCTGACATCTGCTGCGCAGGCATAAGCGGCGTTCCGTCCTTGCCCGTTACCTCCGTCTTGGTGGCTGCATACAGACCGAGCAGTTTTCTGCGCTCCATAAGTTGCTGGCGTATCTCCGCCATATAGGCAGGGTTGCCCAAGCCCACTACATTTTCTGTCATATTCTCGCGGCGGACGGTCTGAATAGTGGCCTGTTCGCCGTCTCCTCCGCTACCTGTCTCCACAGGTACGCCGACACGCTTGTTATGTTCGCGTTGCCAGTCCTCCTTGCTCTTGTCCCATTGCTCCCATAACTCCGCCACACAGTCGTCTATGCGTTCAAGTTCGAGTTGCAAGCGAGCGTCGATGTCCTGAATACGAGTAGCCTGCCACTCTTTGAGCAGGTCTTGTATGTCGTTCCAAATAGTGCGTGTAGAGCAGGTGGTATTCATTCGCGCCTTGACTTCGTCGGTGATACGCTTGATGGACCACCCGCGTTTGTAGAGTTCTGCCACAATGACCATACGCCCCTGCTTGATATGATTGCGTTTAGATGTATTGCTCATAATGTTCGTTCTTTGATGTATTGATAGATAAGATTTCCGTTTGCGTCCTTGATAAGGTTGCCCTGCTCATCTGCCATAGGCTGCATAACCCCCTCGAACATCTTGTAAGGCGACTGACCTGCTTGTGGGTTGTTCCATAGCCAACGCATATAGGCAGCCATACTCATTCCGTAGAACTGCGCACGCTTCTCGCTGCTGTTAACATTGAAGCCCGAAGCCTTGCCCCACTCATATTGATGCAGTTCGTTGATGTCTTTCTCGATGTCCGAGTAGTAGCACACACCCTTGCTCTTACATATCTGCAATGCTTCACAGAACTGCCCGTGCGAGTAATTCCAAGTGGGAGGCAAGCCACAGCACGAGCCGTTGTGGCACATCTCCTTGAAGTGAGCGTCGCTGACATAGAACCGCATACCAATCTCGTCGCAGAGGGACTTCATCTTCTCGATGAACGGTGCTTTGATTTTGCGGTTCAGTCGTAGGTAGCCTTGCGCCACCGAGTATTTGCGGTAGAGTGCCATAAGGTCAAAACCGCACAACTCTGACAGTTTGGGCATATACTCTTTGAGCGTCTGCGAGCGTTGCTCTACACAGAAGAACTCCGTTGAGAGTGCCGTCGCACCTCTGTTACCTGCTTCTCGTATCAGGTCGAGGTAGGTCGGAGTTGATACTCCGATAATGAACGGACGAAGACGGAGCGTTGCCCCTCCTGCGTCTGCGTTTGCTATTCGTTCTATTGCGTCAAGGCGTTTGAGTGGTGTGGGTACACCACGTTCTATGATGTGTGCTTTGGCTTCGTCAAGAGTGATGATAGAGAACTTGAAGTTCCAGTTGTGCTGTCCCCTTATCAAGTCCATATACCGTTCGTCTTCCGTGAACCAAGTAGCCTTGGTGGAGAAACAAAGCGGGTAGTCTATCTCCTTGAAGAAACGAAGCAGTTCGAGGGTCTTGCCATACTTGCGCTCGAAGCCGTCGAATTGGTCTGACAGCCCTCCCCATTGCATTACCCTGCGTTGCTTGATATAGGTTGCAAACTGCCCTGCATATTGGTCAGGGTTGGTGAACATTTTCTTGATTTTGTCCACGTTGACAGGGTTGACTTCTTTGGCAAGGTAGTGTTCCTTTGCGCCACCTATTCCACGCCGATACTGCGAGAAGCAGTATATACAGCCGAACGAGCAGTTGCTGTATGTGTCAAAGGTCATCGGCATAGAGCAGTCTGCTATCTCCGCTGACCAACGAGGTGATTGATAATAAGGCATAATTTGCTATTGTTTTGTTATTTGATTGTTAATTCCATTTCGTAGTCCGAACCTTTGACATCGACTATTCTCGCTCCCAAATGAAGCCAGAAATTTTGTGCGTCCTCTGCGATTGGGGTGCGAAAGGTAAGTTTGGTCAAGCCGTTCTGTTTCATCTGCGAGAGCAGTCTGAAAAGCACTAATTTGCCAAGTCCTTGCCCCTGATACTCCTTACGGACGGCTATCTCAATCAGTCGGCAATGGTCGCGGCAACGAGTTGCGTAGTAGAATGCCACAGGTGAAGAACCTTTGCTCCACACTTTGCTCCACACCTTGCTCCATACTTTGCCTTTCGACACATAGTCTATTCGTCGGAAATAATTGTACGACTGTTTGGCGACCTTTGAGCCACAGTTGTAGCAGATATCTTTGACCGCCTTGTCGTTGTAGTTGCTTTCGGTGTACATCATCGTTCCTCCATATTGAGAGCCTGCTGTATCATTCTGACTTCCTCGTCTATCGACACTTCGGCTGTGTTAATCTGTAATACAGGCACACCTATGGACTGCCATTTCCGCGCAGACAACATCGTCTGCTTCTGTTTTTTGATAATCAAATCGAATCGTCTTTTGCCACTACCATACTTGCCGTTGGAGCGAGCCGTGAGCCGTTGCCATATCGTCTGTGGGTCGCAATAGAGGTTCACAACAAGTTGTCTTTCTGCCTTGAATAAGGCATTTGAGAGGTTCAGTCCGAATGAGTGCAGAAACGACCCCTCGCAGAAGATTGTGTCGGAATATCTTAATCCCTCCTCGACCACCTCAGCAAGCCTACTGGTACAAGAACTGCCCTTGTCGTTGGTTATCCTATCAACACCACCATAGCGAGTAACTCCGTACGCACCTGCAAGGCATATATCTCCCTCTACGCAATAGGTTACATCGTTGGTTATCCTATCAACACCACCATAGCGAGTGATAAGTTCCCAAGCAAGGGCAGATTTTCCTACTGCGTTAGTTCCTGTGATGAACACGCAAGTTTTCATCGGGCAAGTCTGTATATCACATTTTCATACTTTGTTCCTTTGGCTTCCTCAAGCATTCTTTCGGTGTAGTAGCCGTTCCACCGTGTCCCTTTGTTGAACTTCTCCACAGCACACAGGCTCGTCTCGATGGCGAAAGCGTTGTCTCCCGTGTCTGTCTTTGCCCGATTGAGGAATTTGTCAAGCACGTCTCGTTCGTTGCTATGAACAATCGATATTGCCCCCTTTGTGTAGTTCTCGTCTTTCTCCCAACCGTAGCGCACATCGTCAGTCCACAAGCGTGATTGTTCAAAGACATTCATATACACTTCGAGAAAGAGAAACGCTGCATACCTGCCGAAGAAGAACCACGACCGCACCTCGTCATACGCTTGTTGCGTGGTTTTGCAGCCTTGTAGCCTTGCAGCCTTATCAGGAGTAAGTTCTGTCAATAGTCGGTAGTAAGCACCATTACAGCGCACGTACCTACGGTCGGTGCGGAAGTGGAGTTTCTTTATATCACGCTTGCCATTGAGTAGCATATCAAGTGCGCTGGGTATGTGGTAGGTCATCGTATAGAAATAGATGAGCCTAAAAGCGTCCCATTCAGAGAGGTGATAATACGAGCATAGAGAAGCAATCATTCGCTCCTCTACACCCGCATCTCCTTGTCTGTGATATTCTATGTATTCTACGTAGGTCATTGCTCTGCCGACGGAATAAGTTCGTTGATATTATACACCACTTTCTCTATCTGAGCCAGTCCCACGAGTTGCGCTACCTCTGCCGCACGGTCTTTGGGGTACACGATGATGACACGCTCCATATTCGTCTCGTTGTTACCCTCTATCTTCGGCAGGTCGTCAGGATTGATGTCTTGCCCTTGCAGTTCGGATGGTAGGTTAGTGCCGTCAAACTGCACACCACCGTCCTCGTTCTCGTGTCCTGCAAGGTCGGCTGCTTTGTCCTGCGGTGCGTGGCTCTGTGGCATAGGCGGCTCTGGGTTCCACACGTCAACGCCCCAACTGTTCAGGTCGCTTGCGTCCCACTCGTTGGCAAGTTTGTCGAAGTCCCATTCGCCAAACGAAGCATTGTCTGCGATGATGAACTCTTTCTTCTCTGCTTCCGACAAGTCCGACGCACGGACAATCTCGACTGTGGGCTTGCCGAGCCACTCCTGCCACGATTGTAATAACTGCTCTTTCTCGCCTTGTGTCAGCCGTTGGTAGTTCTTGGTCTTGCCGATAATCTGCGCTATCTGCTCGAACGACATCTTGGCTATACGGTTCAGAGCGTTCACACGCATATTGCCTCCGAGGACTATCATCTTGTCGTCCACAACCACAGGACGGATAGCAATCATCTTCGGAAAAACAAGCAGTCGCTCTACTAACAGATTGAGTTTCTGCTCTCTAATGGTGCGTGGATTGTTACTATTTACTTTCACTTGGGAAAGTTTCACTTTTTCAGTTTTCATACATTTATTTGATTTATTGTTAGTTAATTACTCCCACTTTTTGTCTTGTTGATACTCACCGAACAGTCCCCAACGGCACATCGAAGCGTAAATAGGTGTATCGAGGTGGTACGCTTTGCGCAGTTCGGCGGGGTTGATAAGCCAATTTCCCTCCGCTATAACATTATCAGCGTTGTCCGTGATACGTACATCAACGTCTTGTCTCCCTATGCAGCAGGCGAGCGAAACAAAGGTGTCGCATTGGTTCTGCAGTGCGTAGTTCTTGGCAAGTTTGCGAGCAGCGAGGTTGAGTGTGAGGTCGGCTTTGGAAGCGTCTTTCGTCCACGGAGAGCCGCCACCGATACGGCAGTTACCGCCATAGAAGTCCACAGCCAGTTTGCGTCCTGTCGTTCCGCAGTCTGCTATGGACGAATGTGTCACATAACTACCTGTTCCGTTTACGATGAGTTCATAATTGCCAGGAAGACGCTTGCGAACAAAATTCTTGACTACATCAATAGAAGTTTTGGAGAGAGGAATAGCGACTATCACTTTTTTGACAGCGCGGTCGTCCATCACTACCTGTGTCTTGATGTCAAGTCCGCCTATGTGGCTGTCGAATAGTTGCTTGCAGAGCCGTTTGGCAATGGTGTGGTCGAGCGGCATTCCTGCCGTCTCCTTGATGAAAGCGCAATGACCGAAGAATATACCTTGGTCGCCCCAGCCGTGTAAGCCCTGTGCTATTTGTTGGGACTGTTGCCCGATATACGATGTAACCTGCAAGCCATCTCCGAAGATAGTGTTGCCGTGTCCCCACCTGTCTGCGTAGGCTTGTGTGTAACCAATCTCATTAACCGCCTGACGAACATACGAAGCGATTTCGTCTTGTGTAAACGAAACGGAACTGCTGACCTCACCGGCGAGCGTAACATGGTAGTCTTTTATCTGCACCTCTACTGCATAGCGAGTAGCAGGGTCTTTTTCAATGTATCGGTCGAGCAGGTGCTGACTGATATAGTCTGCAATTTTGTCGGGGTGTCCGAGCGACACATATTCAGAAAAATGTATCATTATTGTGTGAGTATTTGAAACCGAGTGCAAAGATACGTAATTTTTTCTATATATACGATTGTTTTGCGCAAGATTGCGTATTTTCTTCGCTATTTTGGTCTAAGTTTGGTATAAATGCACCCGAAATTGCATTTTTCAGCAACAACAGTATTTCGGACGATAGTAACTTGTTGGGTGTTGTCCGAAATACGCGCCAGCCGCATAAAGTGGCTGTATTGTACTTATTCATATCTCCGAGGAAGCCTTTCGGACGAATATGTCGTCCTTGTGTCCATACCCCGCCCTCTACTTCGAGAGCAATCTTGTATTTTGGCAGGGCATAATCGAAACGCCACCGACGACTTTTGTAAAATTGATACTCCTTTATGCACTCTGCACCCAACTCTTTGGCACAGAACTGTGTGAAGATGTCTGTGATAGGTGGAGTTATTTTTGGGAGTTTTTGCGTTCTCGCAATTTTCTTTTGCATATTGATAAATTCCTTGTTTGTCATAAAAATCGTTGTCTCTCGTTGCTTAAAAGACAGTTTCGGCTTCTACACGACCGAAGCCAATGCAGAAGCCGAAATACAATCATTTAGAACGGTACATCATCGTAGCCGTTCTCCCCTGCTGTGGCAGCGTCATAGGTGTTACCAATGTTCATTTGCTCTTGCTTGCGTTCGATAGGTCGCAGACCTCCAAGAATGGGCAGTTGTTGCTTCTGCTCATCGGTTAGTTGCTCGAACACCTCTTTGGGCAGCGACTGCTTGATACAGTGCGTGTCCTGATACTGTGGTTCTCGTAGTTCGATTGCCGTCAAGTCAAGGTACAAACCCTTTTGACCGAGATACATACCACTGTCATCAATAGGTATGACCAAACAGCGTTTTGTCTGTGTGCGCCCTTTGAAATTGGTCAGGAACGCTCCTGTTACTTTAAGCAGGTCTAATTTAATACCAAAATTTGCCATAATTCTTTTTGTTTATTGTTTTATGATTTGTTAAACACTCATTATATATTATTGCCATTATTCCCAGTTCTCGAATAGTTTCTCGAACTCTGCCACCTTGTTCGTGATGTCCGTGTGGAGTTGCTGCACGTCTGCTACCAATCGTTCTATCGCGGGTGTATCGCGGGTCGGTCGCGGGTCGATTTGCACTTGCGGGGCAATGTATGTGCGCTTGGGGTGCGGAATAGCGATTGGCTCAATAGTGGGCGTAACACCACAGGCACGGCACTTTTTCTTGTATAGCAGTTCCTCTTTGTGGGCTTGGTAGTATTCTTTGTTTCGGACACGCTGCTTCTCCCGCTGCTCCTTTGTAAACCTCCGATGTGTCCGCTGCCATTCCGAGTGCTTTGCCAGCAATTGCTCTCGGTGGGCTTGGTAGTAACGGCGGTTGTACTCGGAATGGTATGCTAACATCTTCTCTCGGTTGGCTGCTTTCCACGCTTCACGGCGTTCCTTACTGCGCCCCATACTCATTTGGGTTTGAAATTTTTGCAGGCTCTTGTGCCTACGACTATCTTGGGGAACGGCTGCAAAGCGCAGATGATGAGCGTGGGCTTGCGCTCCCTGATACTCAAATTCAAAGGGTTGGTGTCGTAGGTGGCACGTGCGCACTCATCACACACGTGCTGTACCTCGGCTGCTCTTTTGCCACGTTGCGTTATCATATTCTGCTCTCGAATTGTTTGATTTGGTCTTCGGTGAACATCTCAGATACTTGCAAGCCTTTGACAAAGTTGCGTATCTCGTCTCCGTTGTCGGCGTTGCCGTAGGTGGCATTGTAGAAACGCATTGTCAGTGCCGCGATGGTGTTTGCGTCGTTGAGCAGCGCGTCAAAGGACTTGGCATCAGTAACGCAACACTCCTCCGTGAAACGCTCGCACATATACTTAGCGCGGTTGATTGCCGTCTGCAAGTCCGAGAATAGCCTCTTCCACTCTCGTTTGAGAGCAATCTTCTCGGCTGCCATTTGTCTCTCTGCCTCGCGCAGCAGTAACTCCGCTGCCGTGGTCATCACCGCGTATATGGCAAGAGCATTGCTCACGCGGTCGGGGATTGTTTCGGGTTCTTTCTCTTTCATTTGTCTTTAATTTTAGTCTTTAGTTGTCTTTAATTGGTTTCAAAAAACAGGCGGAACGGACAAACCGCCTACAATAAATCAACAATCAATATGTGGCACCGCTTCCGTTTTTGTCCCCATGCGGTGTGGGGTGTAAAAAAGTATGCAGGG
>ERZ808277.7-NODE-7-length-212095-cov-24.013733_pt1 | contig 212095 bp, 164 predicted proteins | sample MGYA00521240_ERZ808277 | MGnify/ENA primary metagenome ERZ808277 (study PRJEB31516, sample SAMN03275599) | gut metagenome | biome: mammalia-associated habitat; material: feces | host: Papio cynocephalus | place: Kenya | collected 2012-07-17 ... | reverse complement strand
CCAATGACTACTTGGTCTCCGCTAACTGCCGTATAATTGACCGTTAATGCTCCATGAATGACCATTGAAGAGACACTCAAAACCGCGGGCGGGGCGTCCGCGTCCCCAGTGAGGTCTCCGCCAATTGCCGACAATATGCCGTTAATCAGTTATCCATTAATGACCACAAAACATCATCAAAGGGCCTCCGTTAATTTCCGTAAATTGACCGTTAATGCTCCATGAATGACCATTGAAGAGACACTCAAAACCGCGGACGGGGCGTCCACGTCCCCAGTGAGGTCTCCGCCAATGACTACTTGGTCTCCGCTAACTGCCGTATAATTGACCGTTAATGCTCCATTAAAGACCACCAAAGGTCCATTAAAAACATTATCAAGTCCCATTCTCCGTTAATTACCGTTAATGAGCCGTTAATCAGGAAAGAGAGTTGCGGACTATGGAATGAGATGTTCCCATCCAAGGGGATGGAAATTAGACGGATGGGGAGGGCGATCATATCGCCCGATAAGAGACGATAGTTAGAGATTAGAGATTAGGGGATAGAGATTAGGGGATAGAGATTAGGGGGTAGAGAAAAGTCTCCCGCTTGAGAAACTCAAGCGGGAGACCGTATTCTTTATTCTTTGCACCCAAACAGTGCACACCGATTGCAAGTTGTTACTTGCCAATCATGGTTCCGAGAGCGTTGTACATTACGCCGTCTTTTACAATTACCAACTGACCATCAACAATCATCTTCTGCACTTTCTCAGCCACAGCGGCATTGTCAAGAGCGGTCGGAACTTCTTTGGGCACCCAAGCATTTGCACCCAGCAGATAATCCACAGCATTGCTCAACAAAGTTTCTGCTTCTGCGGTCAAATCTGCATACTGACCATTAAGCAAACTGATCAGCAGATATTTTGCTGTTCCCTCAGCACCTACTCGTGCAGCAGCAGGCAGTTCGTGAATAGCCGCACCACCGGCTACATTTGCCAATACATACCCTTCCTTGCCTTCTGCAAAAGATGTTACAGGTTGGATATTCTTTGCTGTTTTGGTACTGTAAATTGTAATACTGTCATTCAAACCGGCAAACAGCGGGTGCGAAGCGATGTTGGTGTACTTTGCTGTATTGATTTTTACACCCTGTTGGTCGTTACCATTCGAGCATTTCCCCCAACTCCAACGTCCTTCGAGATAGAAATAAGACTTGGTATTCAAAACAGGTACATTAGCAGTTGCCAACGCATTCAATTCGCCATCTGCGGCAGCCTTTCCGTCCAAAGACTCGTGCAAAACCACCAAATCGTATCCGCTGAAATCGGTGTTGTCGTTTTTCTCACCACGTACTTCGATATAGAAACCTTTGGCAGCAACCACACCATACATTTTGTCTCCCTCAACGCTTGCGGTGGTAAGATAGAGTACATCTTTCTCGGCTTTGGTAACCGTCAGAGTATAGGTGGCAGTTGATTTATCTTGTGCAGTAACTACAATAGAAAGAGGATTGGTAAAGTCTTGTGTGCTACCCGACTCAATGCTTGCCGTTGCGCTCTCCGACACCTCGAAATTAACCACCAAAGCCGTCAAGTCTGCGTTTTTGGAGACCAACAGACTACCTGCGTTCTCACTGATAGCCACAGCCTTACCGTCGATAGTTACATTCAGCAACTCTTTCTCGCTCGAAGCGGTTTGCGCAGCGGTAAAGTTAATAGTGTAAGTCTTAATCGTAGTACCATCCTCAGCGGTTACAACAATCGTGGTTGCACCGGGGATAGCAGCAGCGGGCGTAACAACAGCACTGGCTTTTTTCGATGTAGTAACCGCCTCAACAACAGGCACTGCCGTTGTACCAAAAGGCAACTCTACATTATAAGTTTCCGTTGCAGGGTCAAAACCCTCCAATGCTTTGCCATTAACCGTAATGGATTTAAGAGTTGCATTGTCAGTAGCCAAATTCTCATAATAATCATTTGAAAGAACAATCTTAAACGTTGCAGGCTTCATCTCTGTAGCGTTATCCTTAAACGTCAGATAGTATTTACCATCAATAGTAGATATGTCAGCAGAGGTAAATGTGTAGGATTGAGGACCTTTTTTCTCTAAATCATCACCGGCTTTTGACCAAAGACGTTGATTAACGCCACCTGCTATTCCATTGACAACGAGTTGATAATAACGTCCGTCAGAAGAGCCTCCGACAGTCATTGAGATCGTACCTTCAGCGGTTGCAGAGGGAACCTCGAAGCCTATCACACTCTCTCCTTTATTTGATAAATACCCATTTTTGCTAACCTTCTGATTTCCACCTTTCGTATTACTATAATAAGCCCCATTCTCCACACCCGAAGGGATATTTATATCCGAAGTAGGCTTAAAATCATACGCCCATACACTTTCTGCTCCATTGACAGTACGCACCGAATACTTTCCCGTAGTAACTTCCTCCGCCACTGCATTCCCTGCAAAGAGGGCGGCGAGGGCGAGGGTAAAAAGTTTGATTTTTTTCATGATGTTTTGTTTTTAAGTTTGTATTTAAGTAAAAATTTGAGTTGCAAGTTGATTTCATGCCGTTACAAAGAGGGCATAGCACCATCATTGTAATGGTAATGCAAAAGTATTGCCTTTCGCCGGCAATGTTTGTTTCTTATTGTCTTTTTTTGTGTAAAATTTGACGAGCGGCCAAATTATTTACGATTGGACGATTTACGATGTACTATTTGTCTTTAGCGGCATTATTTTCAGGACTCGGCGAGAGGTGCTTGAGGTCGGCTTGAGGGGTCGTGGAGAAAGAAAAGGCTTCCCCTAACTCCTCCAAAGAAGGGAGAAACACTTTCCGTTAATTGCCGTCAATAAACCGTTAATCCACGGAAGACTACTTGCTCCATTAAAGACCACGAAATGTCTCCATTACATCCATTAAAGACCATGTAAAACACTATCGTGCATGAAGTTCTCCGTTAATTGCCGTCAATGAACCGTTAATCCACGGAAGACTACTTGCTGCATTAAAGACCACGAAATGTCTCCATTACATCCATTAAAGACCATGTAAAACACTATCGTGCATGAAGTTCTCCGTTAATTGCCGTCAATGAACCGTTAATCCACGGAAGACTACTTGCTCCATTAAAGACAACCGACTTTGCCGATTACGAAAGACATCAAAAAAGAACGAATGAGACAGATTAGACGAATTGGGCAGATTGGACGAATTGAAAAAAAATGTAATCCCATTGTGGGATTACTATAGACATTCTATTTAATCGAGAAATTCTATGCGTTGAGATGGTTTATTCTTCATCTCCCGATGAGGGGTGCTTGAGGTCGGCTTGAGAGGTCGTGGAGATTCGCCCTCTGACGACTGACAAGCGGGCAACGGAAAGAAAGATGCAAGACTCCACTCACCTTTTTCAAAGAGAGAGAAATATTCTCCACTAATTGCCGTGTAATTGACCGTTATTTTTTTCGTTAAGGGACTGTTTCTGTCTCCATTAAAGCCCATTAAAGGACCCTATAAAACCGCGGGCGGGGCGCCCGCATCCCCTGCAAGTTCTCCACCAATTGCCATTAATTTTTCTATATATATTGCCCAGCCAATGAGCCATATAAATAAGACATCAAAGATAAGGTTCTCTGCTGTGGCACAAGGGAAATGAATGTTTGTCTTTTGTTTTTCGGGAAAAAGCAGTAACTTTGCCGTCTGACTATCATTGCAAGAACAAATGAGGCACTTCTTTCAGCACATAGGAGAATACACGTTGCTCATGGGTCGCGTATTCCGTCTGCCCGACCGTTGGAGTATGTTTTTCCGCCAATTGTCGAAAGAATTAGAAAAGCAAGGAATACAATCGCTTCCCATTGTGATTATTATCTCCGTGTTCATCGGTGCCATTATGACCATTCAAACCAAACTGAACACGTCCAACCCCATTCTGCCCACCTACACTACGGGGCTAGTGACCCGCGATACGTTGCTTCTTGAGTTCTCTTCCACCATCATGTGCCTTATTCTGGCCGGCAAGGTAGGCAGCAACATCGCTTCCGAAATAGGTACCATGCGCATCACAGAGCAGATAGACGCTCTGGAGATTATGGGCGTCAATTCCGCCAATTACCTTATTCTTCCCAAGATTATCGCCTTTGTGGTGATGATGCCCATACTGGTTGTTATCTCCATGGCAGTAGGTCTTGTAGGGGGTTATTGCGTGGGTTTGTTTTCCGATGTCATCACCGTGGCGGACTATCTTATCGGCATTCAGTATGCGTTCATACCTTTCTATGTGTGGTATGCCATCATCAAGTCTCTGGTTTTCGCCTTTCTCATCACATCTGTTGCATCCTACTACGGCTACTACGCCTACGGAGGTGCCCTGGAAGTGGGCAAAGCCAGCACGAACGCAGTAGTAAACAGCAGTATTCTGATTTTGTTCTTCAATCTGCTTCTCACCAACTTAATGCTCAACTGACATGATAGAAGTGCGTGATGTTTGCAAGTCGTTTGACGGCACACAGGTGCTGGACCATATCAACACGACATTCCGTGACGGAGAGGTCAATATGATCATCGGGCAGTCGGGTTCGGGCAAGACGGTGCTGATGAAATGCGTGATAGGTCTGCACAAGGTGGACAGCGGGCGCATAGAGTACGACGGAAGGAACCTGCCTGATATGAAAGAGAAAGAGGTGCGTCTGCTCCGGCGGGAGGTAGGCATGCTCTTTCAGGGAGCGGCACTCTTTGATTCGCAGACCGTGATGGAGAATGTGCTGTATCCGCTGGAGATGTTCTCCGCCATGAACAACAAGGAGAAGGAAGAGCGCGCCCGATTCTGCCTGCAGCGCGTCAACATTGACGAACGGGCTTTCGGACTGATGCCCTCGGAGATATCGGGAGGTATGCAAAAACGCGTAGCCATTGCAAGAGCCATAGCCATGAACCCCCGCTATCTCTTTTGCGACGAGCCAAACTCGGGTCTCGATCCGAAGACGAGTCTCGTGATAGACCGTCTGATAAAAGAGATAACGGAAGAGTACAACATCTGCACGATCATCAACTCGCATGACATGAACTCCATTATGGAAATTGGCGACAATATCACCTTCCTTGCAGGAGGCAAAAAGGAGTGGCAGGGAAGCCGAAAGGAGATCTTCACCGCAGAGAACAAAGCCCTGCAGGATTTTGTGTTTGCCTCTGATCTGTACAAGAAAGTGAAACAAGCCGTCACGGCACAATCGTAACCATATGAAGAAAGAATTTTCCATAGTATGCAGTGTATTTCTCATTATTGGTATGAGTTTTGCACTTGCCCAAAGAGGACCGCAACGCGTTCCCGCCATACGCACTCCCATCGAGTCCGTACAACCAGACGGCGACACGCTCGTTATACGACTACACGGAGACGAACGGCGTCATTACACCACGACGGAAGACGGCTACCTTGTCCGCGCCAACGACAAGGGGTATTATTGTTATGCCGTTGAGGGAAAGGACGGGAGCATCACCGCTACGCGGAAAGTGGCGCATAACAAGGAGAAGAGGACGCGTTGCGAGTGGCGTTACATAAAGAGACACATACCCCAGCCCTACCAACCCGCCAAGGAGGACGAAGAATAAGGTTCAAAACGAGAAAAAACGAAACAGCAACATGAAACGAACAGTTCTTTTGACGGCATTGTGCGCAACGTTATGCGGTCTCAGCGCCAAGCCAGCCTACCGAGGACCACGTCCTGCCATTATGTACGACGGGACACTTGTACAGATCTATCATCACGGCGACGAGTACTTTCACTGGACCACGCTGGAGGACGGAACGTGGGTGGAACGGCTTGCAGACGGATCGTACATCACTACCACGTCTCTGAGTGAGGAGCAGATAAACATACGGAGACAATCCGCCAAGCGGTATATGCCGCGTGCAACCCAAAAAGCCTATCCCATAAACATCGCTCCACGGGGTTTGATCATTCTCGTCAGTTTCAAGGATCTTGCTTTCTCGACCCCGAGGGCTACCATTGACTCGATGATGAACGGGAAGAATTACTCCCGTTCGTACAGTTACACCGAATACGGGAAAGTACAAAACATTGTAGCACAGGGGTCGGCTTGGCAATACTTCCACGATGCCTCCATGGGTCAATACTCTCCCAAGTTTGACGTTGTGGGACCCGTAAAAGTCAGCCAGAACATGAAATACTACGGTGCCAACAACAGCAGCGGAAACGATGTGCGTGCCGAAGCCATGATAGAAGAGGCATGCAAATTGGCCAACAGTCAATGCAGGGTGGACTTTTCCCAGTACGACAATGACAACGACGGACAGGTTGATTTTGTTTACGTTATCTATGCGGGCTACGGCGAAGCCGACACAGACGATGAGAACACGGTATGGCCACATTCCTATTGGTTGTCGGAGGGTGGATACAGCCTCACACTGAACGGGAAGCAGATAGACTTATATGCCTGCAGCAGCGAACTGAACGGTTCCTCAAAACGCTACGACGGCATCGGGACATTCTGCCACGAGTTCAGTCACGTGATGGGACTACCAGACCTATACACCAATGACTCCAACCACAAGACGTTGGGTGCATGGGACATATTGGACTACGGTCCCTACAACAACAACGGCAACACTCCTCCGTCCTACTCGGCATACGAGCGTTTCTTCGTGGGTTGGTTGACTCCCGAACTCCTGACAGAGGCCAAGCAAGTCCATTTGGAAAACCTTACCATTGGAAACAAAGCCTACCTGATAAGCACCACCAACCAGCACAACCTCATAGGGAACGACCCCAATCCCACGAGTTTCTACCTCTTGGAGAACAGGCAACAAACGGGCTGGGATTCTTATATTCCGGGGCATGGTCTGATGCTGACGAAGATCAACTATTCATACGACTCATGGGAGGGGAACAGCGTGAATAACAAGAATACTGCCATGGGAGTGGATATTATCGAGGCGGACGGCAAGACGGCTTATTCTTACTACGACGGCAAGCCCGGCGACCTGTTTCCCGCAGGAGCCACCCAATACACCAAGATTGTCAACCATCTCATCACCGATATCAGGGAAGAGGGCGACGTGGTGTACTTCAACCACAACATGCCGACGGCTCTACCGCAGGTTCTGCTGCCTGATAATGAGCAAATAATCGGCATCTACACTCTTGCGGGTATCCCCGTGGAGTCCACGAAAAATCTTCCACAGGGTGTATATATCGTGCGGACAACCCGTGACACAAAGAAAATAATCATTCCATAAGTACCTACAATGAAAAGAACAATCCTTATAACGCTGGGTTGCCTTTGCATGGCAACCATGTTGATGGCCATCCCTGCCTATAACGGCCCCATAAGACTGACCCTTTCAGACAATCAGGAGGTGACCGTTTACCAGCATGGCGACGAGACATTCCATTATCTGACAACCGAGGACGGCACGTGGGTACGTATGACAGCAGACCGACGGCTTGAAAAGGTTGCGTCCCTGTCGAACGAAGAAATTGCACTACGCCGCCAACAGGCAGCAAAGCGCCCGATAACACACAAGGCGACACCTACCAACATTGCTCCGCGCGGCTTGGTTATACTTGTCAATTTCAACGACCTGACGTTCCAACCGGAAAACACGAAAGAAGCCATGAGTGCGATGTTCAACGAACCGGACTATACGTACGAACATGCATCAGGTTCCGTCAGAGATTATTTCCATGCCCAGTCATTCGGGCAATACACCCCGCAGTTTGATGTTGTAGGTCCCGTCACACTGAGCAACGGTATGGCTTACTATGGCAAAAACGGCAGGAGCGGCTCGGATATGAACCTCCGTTACTTCGTGCAGGAGGCTTGCGAGTTGGCACACGAGGCAGGCGCGGACTTTTCCCAATATGACAACAACAACGACGGGATAGTAGATTTTGTGTTCATCTATTATGCGGGATACAATGAAGCAGAGAGTTCCAACGAGGACGAGATATGGCCTCACTATTCCAACCTGGACAACTGGGTGAGCCTTACGCTTGACGGCAAGAAGATCAGTGCGTACGCATGTTCTTCCGAACTTTCGTTCTCAAGCAAAGACCGTGCGGGCATCGGCACATTCTGCCATGAGTTCGGTCATGTGCTGGGGTTGCCCGATATGTACTGTACCGACTACGAATCCAACCACAAGACCTTGGGGTCGTGGGATATAATGGATCACGGGGCATACAACAACGACGGGCGTACTCCTCCCGCTTACTCAGCCTACGAACGATTTTTCCTCGGCTGGCTTACGCCTATTGTGCTGAACAAGCCCGCTATCGTAACGATGAGCAACATCAATGACACCCGCCAAGCGTGCATCATCACCTCAACGGGAGAGCATAACCTCATCGGGAACGACCCTATTCCGAACGAGTTCTACCTCTTGGAGAACCGTCAGCGCAGGGGTTACGACACGTTCCTCCCATGGCACGGGCTGATGATTACGAAGATAAACTATAACTATACAGCCTGGTACAACAATACACCGAACGACGATGCCGACAACCAGCGCATTGATTTGATTGAAGCAAACGGGAGAGCCCCTGAAGGTTCCAACGGCAAGAAGTCGGATTTGTTTCCACAAGGCAGTACTTACTTCACGCCCTACACAGGTTATGAGATAACCAACATCAAGGAGATTGCCGTTGACGGCAAGGACAGCCTTATTGTATTCGATTTCATGGGCGGCGGCGACTCGTTAGGGCTTGCCACCAAGAACGTTGCAGATGATGAGGAACAGGTGATTGTCATCTACAACCTGTCAGGTCAGCCACAAGGTACCACACAGATAACAGCACTTCCTGCAGGCTACTATGTGGTATGCACCAACAAACGGACAAGGAAGGTAGTGGTACGATGAAGATTATCTCCTACAACGTGAACGGCATACGTGCAGCCATAGGAAAAGGTTTTCCGGAGTGGTTGCAGGCTGCGAATCCCGATGTGCTGTGCATACAGGAGAGCAAGGCCCAGCCCGACCAGATTGATACGGAGGCCTTTGCCGCATTGGGATACCACGTCTATTTACATTCGGCAGAGAAGAAAGGGTACAGCGGCGTGGGCATCTTCTCCAAGAAAGAAGCAGACCGTGTGGTTGCAGGAATGGGAATACCCAAATATGACGCAGAGGGGCGAGTGCTACGTGCGGACTTCGGCGACATAACCATCGTATGCGTATATGTTCCTTCCGGCACCACGGGCGGAGAACGGCAGGCTTACAAGATGGCGTTTCTGGAAGATTTTCTGCGGTACATAGAGAACTTGCGGAAAGAACGGGAGAACGTTGTTGTGTGCGGAGACTACAATATATGTCACAAGCCGATAGACATCAACCATCCCGAGCGGCAAGCGGGCGTGTCTGGATTTTTGCCCGAGGAGCGCAAATGGCTTGACCGATTGCAAGCATCCGGCATGATTGACTCGTTCCGGGAGTTTGACAAGTCTGCGGAGAAATACTCGTGGTGGAGTTACCGTTTCGCCTCACGGTCACGCAATGCGGGTTGGAGGATTGACTACCACTGGGTATCAGAACCTCTGCGCAAGCGTCTGACGGGGGCAAGTATTCTCTCGGACGCCGTCCATTCGGATCATTGTCCTGTGGAAGTAGATATACAAGAATAGGCTAATCATGGAAGAGAACCTTATACTACGCACCGAACACTTAGTGAAGAAATATGGCAAGCGTACCGTTGTAAACGACGTTTCCATAGAATTGCACCAAGGGGAGATTGTGGGATTGCTGGGTCCGAACGGAGCAGGAAAGACGACGACGTTCTATATGACCACGGGTCTGATTACGCCCAATGAGGGACGTATTTTCCTCGGCGGCAAAGACATTACCAATTATCCTATGTACAAGAGGGCGAAATGCGGTATCGGTTATCTTCCCCAGGAAGCGAGCGTCTTTCGCAAACTGTCCGTGGAAGACAACATCAAGGCGGTATTGGAAATGACCAACTTCACGAAGGAGTACCAGCATGAGAAGTTGGAGCAGTTGATCAAGGAGTTCAACCTTGCGCACGTACGCAAGAATCTTGGCGACCGTCTCTCGGGCGGAGAGCGGCGCCGTACGGAAATAGCCCGTTGTCTTGCCATAGAACCCCGCTTCGTGATGCTGGACGAGCCTTTTGCGGGTGTGGATCCGATTGCCGTGCAGGAGATACAGGACGTGGTGTGGCGACTGAAAGACAAGAACATCGGTATCCTCATTACAGACCACAATGTGGACGAGACTCTGATGATAACCGACCGAGCCTATCTGCTCTTTGAAGGAAAGATTCTTTTCCACGGCACGCCCGAAGAACTGGCAGCCAATCCGACCGTGAGAAAAAATTATTTAGGCCGTGATTTCGAGTTGAAGAAGAAGACCAAAGCAGAGGACGCCATTTGAAACATTGGTTGCGCATATTACCCTTACTTATTCTCTGTGCATGCAACAACACCATTATTGAGCAGGTAACGATCACGGAGTGTAGCGGTATGCCAGAGGGGCGCGCTGCAGCGACCGCATTCGTCTGCGACGGGAAAGCCTACGTATTCGGAGGACGAACTACGGGGAACATCAGCCTGAACACCTTGTGCCGGTTCGACCCTGAGAGCAATACATGGGAAGAATTAGGGAGAACCCCTCTGAAACCACGAGTGAATGCCATCGCCGCCGTTGTACGTGACACCGTCTATATCGGTTTGGGATTCAGCGGGGAAAAGGTATATACCGATTCATGCTACCTGCAAGATTTCTGGCAGTATATTCCAAGTACGGGAGAATGGAAGCGGCTTCCCGATTACATCACGAATGAGACGAACGGTTGTATCTGCTTCAGCGACTCCGACCATATCTATACGGGTTTCGGTTATGCCGGTCTGCACAGTCGCCGGATGTTCTCCTACTCCATAAAAGATTCCATTTGGGAAGAACAGAATATATCCCGCCTCGGCATACCGACGGCAGTATTTTCGCCTGTCGGCACGACTGCCGGCGGACGCCACTTCACGGGGACGGGTTTTACCACAGAAAGCACCAGCCAATGGTTTGAGTATCTTCCTTTGCAAAAACGTTTTGTACGTTTATCTCCGTTACCAGGGAAAGGTCGCGACAGCGCAGGAGCGACGGGCAATGCCGAATATGTTTACGTATTCGGCGGTCAACGGTTTGGCGGAACGCTGACGACATTGCATTTTTATGACAATATCATGCGTTATTCGGTTGCTTCAGGCAGTTGGGACTATTGCAGTGCGCTTCCTTGCGGCGGTGTGATAGAACCGATAGCCTTCACCATAGGGAACACCGTCTATACAGGCGGAGGCGAGACACAGAACGGAACCATCGTCAACAATTTGTACCGGATTGAAGAGTAAAACATTTTTTATATTACTTCTTCTCTGCAGCAGTTGGTCTGCAAAGGCTTGGGATTTTTGGCCGTTGCCGATGGCAGAGCCTGATACGGAACAAGATACGCTCTGTTACGAAGTCGGGCTGTCGGGACTGGCATCTACGGGAAAGTACGCCCCGTTCTTATTACAATCGAACCGCAACGGAGATATATCCGCGGAACAATACTCCGGCAATGTGTCGGTCTGTTTAGGCAAGCAGCCGACCCGTCCACACCGCTGGTTTGACTATGATTTCGCACTTGCTTGGTCGGGACGGATTGACAACCGCTCGATGACCTGCTATTTCAACCAACTCTACGGGCATGTCCGGCTATACATATTTGACATAACGGCAGGTATAACTCCCTACATCTTAGGTCCCCAGAACCCGGAACTCTCGACGGGAGGCATGCTATTTTCCACCAATGCCCACCCTATTCCCCATGTAACGGTAGGCATAGACCGCTATACCGCCTTTCCCGGATTGTACGGATTTGTGGAAGTAAAGGGCGGCATAACGCACGGTTGGTTTGCGGACAATGTGTTTGTGAGCAAGAGTTATCTGCACCATGTTTTCGCCGGTGCAAGACTATTAGGCAATCTTCCCATCAACGTATCCTACGAATTTCATCATGCGGCTCAATGGGGAGGTTATTCTCCGACTTACGGAGACTTAGGCAATGATTGGCGTTCCTTCAAGAATGCCGTATTCGCCAAATCAGGTGGGAGCATGGCAAACGACCGACTCAATGCGCAAGGCAACCACATCGGCTGGCAAATCCTGTCGGTTGACCTGAAAGGAGAGTGTTGGAAAGCCACAGTCTACTGGCAGAATATCTTTGAAGACGGTCCTGTCCGTTTTCTTTCGCAAACAATGAACCGGACAGACGGTCTATGGGGGCTGAACATCTCACAAAGTGCGTGGCCTTTCATCAACGGATTCACCTACGAGTTTCTCAACACGACCGACCAGTCGGGTCCCTACCATGACCGCGACGGTTTTGTATATGGCGGCAACGACAACTACTTCTGCAACGGAATCTACCAAAACGGGTGGAACTATTTCGGAAGGACAATCGGTACGCCCTATATTACCAGCCCGATATACAACCAGGACGGTTCAACCCAGACCCTCAACAACCGAGTAAAGACTCATTTTACAGGTTTAACAGGAGACATCTATGGTTGGAAGTACCGTTTCATTGCATCCTATACCCGCAATTACGGCCGGTACAATTATCCTTTATCATCGGACAACACCGCCGTGCTGCTGGAAGTAAGCAAACGTTTTGAAAAAGCGTGGGGTATCGAGATGTCTCTCTCTCTTGCCGCAGACTTCGGCACCCAATTCGGCAACCAGTTCGGCGCGATGCTGCGCATTTCCAAACACGGGATTATCTGCAAGTATTAGCAGGTTTCTTCGTTGAATGGCTACAAGTAATTTATTATAGACGTTCGAGTTAACCGAAAGGTTCGAGAGGTTCTACGGAAGGATTGAGCAAGATTGCCCCCATAAGACAAATTGGACAAATGAGCCGAATGAGGCAAATAAGGTTGTCTATCAATGAGGAGGCATATCATTTACGATTGAACCATTTACAATGTACGATTTTGCTTCATTGACCTTCCTTTGATGTCCCGTCCAGGGGTGCTTCAGGTCGGCTTGAGGGGTCGTAGATTCATTCTGCAAGGCTTTTCGGGTTTCGGGAGAGCAATCATCACCGAGACATAACGGTGTTTACATCCACCGGCTAAAATCCGTATCGTTTTTCTTTTCCACAAAGGACTTACCATGAATCCGAAAAAGAATTCAGAGCGATGTTTCATTCATTGCAATCGGACATTTACAAATTCATCAAGAAGGAATCCCAGATTCTCTGATTTACGTATTTACATCGTTATTCGTTTTTTTTTACTACCTTTGCGCTGTTAACATTGATTTTTGACAAGATTAGTACCGGCTATGCTATCACCTGACAAACTGCAAGAGATAAAACAACGCTTCGGCATTATAGGAAATGCCGAAGGACTGAACAGAGCCATTGAACGCGCCTATCAGGTAGCCCCGACCGACTATTCGATTCTCGTTACGGGCGAGAGCGGTGTCGGCAAAGAACATTTTCCGAAAATAGTTCATCAGTACAGCACGCGCAAGCACCAGCCCTACATTGCGATCAACTGCGGTGCCATCCCGAACGGGACGATTGACAGTGAACTGTTCGGACATGTGAAAGGTGCGTTTACGGGAGCCGTGAACGATCACAAGGGTTACTTTGAAGAGGCAAACGGCGGTACGATTTTTCTGGATGAGGTAGGTGAACTGCCCTTGGAGACGCAGGTGCGCCTGCTCCGAGTCTTGGAAACGGGCGAGTTTATCCGAGTAGGGTCGTCGCAACCTCAGAAGACCGATGTGCGCGTGGTAGGTGCCACCAATCTTAATATGCAGGATGCCATCTCTTCTGGACGGTTCCGAGAGGATCTGTTTTACCGTCTTTCGACCATCAGCATACAAGTACCCGCCCTACGCGAAAGGAAAGACGACATACCTCTTCTGTTCCGCAAATTCGCGGCAGACTGTACGGAGCGCTATCGTATGCCCCCTTTGCGTCTTACGGAAGATGCGAAGGAACTTTTGAAGAGTTACTATTTCCGCGGTAATATACGTCAGTTGAAAAATATCGCCGAACAGATATGCGTATTAGAACAGCGCAGGGAGATCACCTCCGATATTCTGAGGCTTTATCTTCCGCAAGAAGAAATAGGGAGGTCCCCCATGCTGAAACAATCCTCAAGCGGAAGCGGTAACTTTGCGGCAGAGAGAGAGATATTATACAAAGTTCTTTTTGACATGAAGAAAGAACTTGACGATCTGAAACAAGTGGTTTCGGGTTTGACACAAGGCAATACCAATGTTGTCGCTTCATCACAGAACGCCCATGTGCAAGAAGCCCCCAAAGAGGGGACTCCTATACTACGCACATCGGGGCACGCCATCAACAATGAGCAATACCAACAAGCGGAGGAGGTAAGCATAGAAGACGAGAACCTTACTCCCATGCAGCAAGTGGAAAAGGAAACCATCCGGAAAGCCCTACAACACAACAACGGCAGCCGAAAGGCTGCATGCAGAGAGATAGGGATGTCGGAAAGAACGTTGTACAGAAAAATAAAAGAGTATAATCTATGATCGGGAACCGCTGTTTTCTTCTTGCGCTGCAATCTGCTGTTTTTGCCTTGTGTCTATTGCTCCAGGGGTGTACCGTGACTTACAAATTCAACGGAGCGAGCATAGACTACACCAAGACCCATTCGATCTCCATAGCCGATTTTCCGAATCAATCTGCCCTGGTGAACCCGACCCTTGCCAGCGATCTGACGGAAGGCATACGGGACATCTTCACCAAACAGACCCGACTGCAGATACTACGGAAAGGCGGAGACCTGGAGTTGGAAGGCGAGATAACGGATTATCAGTTGACCCCATTGGCTATTTCCGCCGATTCGTATTCGGCGGAAACCAAATTGACCATGACCGTGAGAGTGAGGTTCACAAACAACACCAATCCCGAGGAGAGTTTCGAGCGCACTTATTCCGCTTTCCAGACGTTTGACTCGTCGCGAATGCTGAACGACGTGCAAGACGAACTGTGTGCCACCATGATTCAGGAAATATCGGAAAACATCTACAACGATACGGTTGCGAAATGGTAGAGCCATGACGATAGAAGACTATCTTTTATTATTGGAAAGTCCTGAAAGTGTGGACGAAAGTGCCATAGATGACTTGAAAGCGATGTTGCGGTATGCACCCTATTGCAGCAGTGCACAGGTTCTTCTGCTAAAGGCTCTGCATCGTTCCCACGACACGAACTATGCGTCTCACCTGCATCGTGCGGTACTTTATGCCCACAGCAACGAACAATTATATTTTCTGCTCCACCCCAAGGAGATAATCCGTCAGGCAGACTCCGCCTACGGGGATTATTTCTCATTCGTGAAACAACTACAGGAGAAAGCAGACGAAACGGGACAGTCGTTTCATGACCTCGCCCTCAAATTCCAGCAGGCACGATTGGCTTATATCACCCCCCGGGGAAAGAAAGCGGCATCTGTTGAGACCTTCTCCCAAGCGGGATCAATTGATGAGAAACCTATTCTGACGGAAGAAAATGCCCGCCAGTGTATACAAAAGCGTGACTATCGGACAGCATTGGAAATATTACGGGCGTTGAACTTGCACAATCCAAAAAAAAGTAGTTACTTTGCAGACCAAATAGCGTTCCTTGAAAAGGCAATAGCCTTACAAGAGGAGGGACACGGAAGATAAAAATCAAATACTGAAGATATATGTATATTCTGCTTACTATTCTTATCGTTATTGCAGCCATTCTGCTGACTCTTTTGGTTTTGGTACAGAACTCGAAAGGGGGAGGTTTGGCAGCAGGTTTTGGAAGCGGCAACCAGGTTATGGGCGTAAGAAAGACGACCGATTTTCTGGAGAAAGCCACATGGACACTTATTGCAATCATTGCATTGCTCTCTGTTTTCGCTGTAGGGGCACACAAAGGAGCGAAGATTGCAGATGAAAACCGTTCCGCTATTTCGGAGCAAGCGCAAGAGGCTGCCGAGGCTGCCACTCCTGTTCAAGGCTTCGGAGAAGATGCTCCCGTAGCACTCCCCGAAAACAACAACGCCGAGTAAACGCAACCCCATTTTACAGGACATAAAACTCCCCTCCTTTATAATCTCTTCCAAGAGATTCATAGAGGAGGGTTTGGTTTGTGTATTCCGCCTATTTCACCATTTGTTTCTGCGCACCAATCCTCCCAACAGCGAACACAAGACATACCAAGGATAGACCAGAGAGAGAAGAAAAGCATTCCACAGGACAGCCTTCTGTGCAAATCTATAATGCCGTTTTCCGTAGCAAACAAGGCATACGTCGGCTATATATTTCAAAAGAAAGAACGGCGGGCACAAAGCAAGGAGGTTGGACAGAACGACCCAAGCCCCACAAACAAGGATATCAGTATCAGTGTAAGCAAAGGCTTTCCCAGCCCAACGCATACGCTGACGGAGCAAACCTTTCCATGTTGTTTCAGGAAAGACAACAGCCGCAGAGTCGTTGTTCCAAAGAGGAGCAATACGCAGATTCCTGCGTTTGAACGCCTGCAGCAAAAACATATCATCGCCGGAAGGAAGTTCGGGGTGCAAATCGGGAAAAGAATCCAACCAGCACTCTCTACGAACCAACAAACCGGCTCCGGAACACATTACAGGATGATGATGTACGGCGGCAAGCATAGTGAGAGTTTGTATTGCGACATACTCAACATGTTGCAACCGACAGAGCAAACCAGACTGTTCGCGCATCTGAAGTGGAAGAATATAAAGGTCCGTTCGGAGAGACACTCCACAACAAGGGGAATCAGGCAACAAGACATCTATATCACTCAGCCAAACATAGGAAGCGGAAGCCCGTTCTATACCATAACGAAGTGCGTATTTTTTGCCCTGCGGGTAGGTTGAATGCAAAATTTGCACGTTATGATAGATTCTAAAAAGTTTTTTCAGACGAAGCGAAGATCCATCGGCAGAATGGTCATCCACCAAAAGCACCGATATTTGTCCGTTTCTTACTGAAGCAGGCATACATTTGACCAACGGGATTTCCCGATTGGAAATGTTACGAAAAGGGATAACGAGAGTAAGATCTATTTTCTCCGACATTCTCTCCATTGCTTTACAAAATCCGGATAAGACTTAGCAATACAGGCGAGGTCATCTGTTTCGAAATCAGCCATCAAGAGAGCCATTGCTATGCGATGGTCGTGAAAAGAGGGATGATAGCCTGTATCTTTTGTCAAGTTATCAAAAGCCGTCAAACGATCAGACTCTTTGTATGCCAAACGTTCCGTACCCAAACAATGCAACTTCACTCCCAGGCGGAGTGCTGTCAGATAGACGGCAGGATAGAGGTCGGGACAATCGGAGAAGTCGATCGTCAAGGTGTCTTTTATCTGTGTCTGATTGTTTTTTGAAAGTAAGATACCATCTTCAACCTCCGAAGTATTCACTCCAAAAGATTTGAACAACTCGGAGACCACGACATCTCCTTGTATCGTTGATTTAGTGAGTTTCTTCAGGAGGATGGTTGCATCGGTATGCAATGCGACATACTCATACCAAAATGCCGCTGAGGACCAATCGCGCTCCAAAGAGACTGAAGGCGAGGACAATATATGTTCAGTCATTGCAATATACGGAGAAGTCATATCCGTCTTTAATTGAAGTTCGCCATCGATATAATCTTTTATCAACAACAGGGCTGAGATAAACTGTGTACTCTCTGTATGAGGGATTTCCAATGATACACCATGCAACTTTCGACCGCAGATGCACAATGGCGGGTAACCGTCTTCACCCAGATAGTCAATATCGGCTCCCATCTTACGCAACGCTTCAACCAAGGTTCCTATCGGGCGTTTGCGCATACGCTCATTGCCATCAATCTGTACAGTTTTCCCTTCTTTCTGTGCATAATATGCCGTGAGAAAACGCATGGCAGTGCCACAATTGCCTACATTGATACTACTCTGATTATCAGTCAATATCTTGTACAGCAGCAAGACATCTTCAGGAAGATTACTCGCAGGCAGTTCGGGAAACATATCTCCCCGCAAGGCAGACCTTACGAGGAGACGATTAGCAATGCTCTTTGATATGGGCAAATCTACGATGTACACACTTGTCAATCATTCCATGTTGGCAGATGAGAATAGTCTTTCGAATAGCGAAGATGTTGCTCCACATATCCTTCATCGTAAGAAATATGCAAATCGGTCATCTTTCCATTCTGCTCATAGACAGGCGTATAGACAGGATTGACAAAGCCTTTGTAGGGTGCCAAATCAAGACGAGCATAGCGTTGCAGCATCTCTTCATGAAGTTCGGGATCAACTTTCACAGCATAGTCTTCCACTATCTGTGCCGCAGCAGCATAATTTCCCGTAGATGTTATCTCTTGTATGATTGCGAGCAACTGCCCATACAAGCGGCGAAGACCCTCATAATCATTCACACGCAGATAGGTTTTACCGTCTTTCTTCACCAATTCCACCTCAGGATTCTCTACATTCACATGCCGAAGCACCCAGTTGGCAATCAGTTGCCGATTACGCATGTGCGCCTCTTCTATGTCCTTACCGAATTCTATACGCACCAATTGCGTCATCGCACCATTCATCATTTGGCGGTAATACTCAGCCTTGTATGCCTCATTGTTTGGCAACAAGCCAAGTTCTACCAACTTCGGATCAGCAATAAAATATAATCCGAACAAGTCGGCACGAGCCTCCTCTATCGTAGATGCATGCTCTTTCAAGGCATCTTTGCTCACTCCTTGCAACAATTTCCCCGATCCGTGCCCAAGACATTCATGCAAATCGGTATGCAGGTTGTCCGTCAATGCGCCATACTGTTTGACCAATTTCACCTCTTCTTCCGAATACATAAATTCTTCATTGAACCCATTACCCAACGAGGCTTGATTATATGCATCCGTAATGTTGGCGATTGTCACAGATTTTGAGCCGTATTCTTTCCGTATCCAATTAGCATTTGGCAAATTGATTCCAATGGGGGTGGCAGGATAACAATCGCCTGCTAAAATAGCGGCATTGATTACCTTGGCCGTTACACCTTTCACCTCTTCTTTTTTATACTCCTTAGCCGTTGGAGAGTTATCTTCAAACCATTGGGCATTCTTGGAAATCTTTTCCGTTCGTTCTGTGGCTTCCAAGTCTTTGAAATTAACCAGCGACTCCCATGATGCCGTCACGCCCAGAGGATCTCCATAAGTCTCTGTAAAGCCGTTGACAAAATCCACTCTTGCATCCAATTCTCTCACCCAGGCTATACAGTAGTCATTGAACAGATGCAAATCTCCTGTCTCATAGAATTCTATCAGATTGTCTATAACAAGTTGCTGCTGAGGAGTCTCAGCAAAACCTTTTGCTTTCTCCAACCAATACACAATAGGTTCCAATGCTTCAGTATACAGACCTCCCACCTTATACACTTCTTCCTGCACAACACCGTTGCGCTTGACTAATTTGGCATTCAATCCAACACTCATCGGCTCAGCACTGGTGTCTTTATGTTCCTCATAATACGCTTCTGCCTCAGCCTGCGTTACCCCGTCATAATAATTATTGGCGGAAGTCAATATCAAATCGACTCCTGCTGCTTGGTTGGTTCTTTTCGGAAGAATAGCAGGATCAAACATAATAGGTACCAAATCAGTCAAAGAACCGATATGCTTACCATCTACCAACGTAGCGGATACATTTTCCGGAATATACTTCAAGGCTTGTACAAACCATGCTTCAGTAAACTCCGGTAAAAATTTATCCTCACTGTAATGGTGATGTATGCCATTTGAGAACCACACCCTCTTCAGGTATTTCTCCATCAGCAAGAACTGCTCGTCTTCTTTGTCAGGATAATACTCATACAATGCTTCCAATGTGCGGCGGATGCAAAGATTATATTTGCAGTTCTGGTCATAGAGTATATCCCGTCCATGCAATGCAGCCTCCGTAAGATAATAGAGCAACTCTTTTTGCTGAAGACTCAGTTCCTCCAACTCCGGAACTTGGTAGCGTAATATCTCCAAATCATAAAATCTGTCCACGGTGTACGTAAATTTCTGAGTTTCCTTATGACAGGAAAGCAATGTCAGTGCGGCTATACCGCATACTATCATTTTTTTCATGATTGTCTTTTATAATCTCTCTAATACTTTCTCTATAAGTTTCCGAACGCGCGGTTTATAATCTGTATTGGCAGCCTCTACTTTGCGTTGGGCAATCACACAGCAAACAGTCATTGCTTTATGCCCCATCAGCAGCGACAAGCCGGCTATGGCAGAACCTTCCATTTCATAATTATTGATTCGTTGCCCTTGATAACGGAACGCCGTAATACGCTCGTTGATATCTTCAACCGCTATATTACAACGCAGTACACGTCCCTGAGGACCATAGAATCCGTTAGCTGCGATAGTGCATCCGCGCAACATATCATCTCCCGCAATGCGGTTTACCAACTCTTCATCAGCCTTCACCACGTATGGAACCGCTGCCTTCTGCGGGTAATGAATAGCCTCTACCAATGCTTTCTCAAAACCCAAGTCCGAAATTCTGTCACGACCCTCATAAAAAGCCAATACACCGTCAAAACCGATACTTTTCTCCGAGACTAAGAAACTGCCCAACGGAATATCATCCTGCATCGCGCCGCAAGTACCCACACGCACTATCTCCAGTTGTTTTTTCACCGACTTCTCTTCACGGGTCTCAAAATCTATATTGGCAAGAGCATCCAGTTCATTCAGTACAATGTCAATATTATCCGTACCTATGCCGGTCGAAACACAAGAAATTCGTTTACCCTTGTATCTGCCCGTAATGGTGTGAAACTCTCTCGATTGGATATTGCACTCCTCACTGCCTTCGTCAAAGTAAGAAGCCACCATATTCACCCTGTCCTGGTCGCCCACAAGAATAATTTTATCTGCCAAATGTTCCGGACGAATATGCAGATGGAAGGCACTGCCATCTGCATTGATAATCAGCTGAGATGCTGGAAATGTTTTCATAGGTCTATGATTTTTATTGTTATTATTGCACTACACTATCGCAAAGATAGAAATAATTTGTGAATCTGCAAAATTATTCATAACTTAGCCGCCGACATCAACCTTAATAATCTTATATCATTATGAAACACTATCTAACTCTTTCCGTGGCAGCAATGATCGCCTTGTCGGTTAGTTCATGCGGTTCTTCCAACGAACTCATTCCGTTCTCGCAATTGCCGGAACCGACGCAACAATTCATCAACAGCCATTTCCAAGAGAAAGACGTTCGCGTCATTTTCTGCGAGAAAAGCACTTTCAAAACCGACTACCAAATCTGTCTTTTCGATGCCACAACCATTGATTTCAATGGCAAAGGCGAGTTCCAACGAATCGAATTCACCCGAAATACAGCTGATGAAAATGTCATCCCGCAGGTAATTGCCGACTATGTCAATGCCAATTATCAAGGAAATAGAATCATTGAATATCACCTGAAAGGGAAAAAACAATACGTCCGACTAAGCAACAACGCTAAACTTTCCTTCGATAAAGACGGCAATTTCTTGACCGCGACAAACTAAGTATCAATCCATTATGCCTCACCGCCACCAAACGACATGGGGGCCGTGTTGGAGGGAAAATTCGGATTTATATCTATCTTGCCGAACTGCTGTTCATATTTGCGGATATTGTCCTGCAAGGCGAGCAGCAGTTTCTTTGTGTTCTCGGGAGTCAGAATAACACGCGACCTTACCTGGGCGGGTTTCACTTGGGGCATCACACTTACAAAGTCTATTACGAACTCGCTCGGCGAATGAGCAATAATCGCAAGATTTGAATACACACCGCCCGCCACTTCGGGAGGGAGGTTTATTTGCATCTGATTTTCTTCCATATCATTTACCATTGTTGTAGTTTCTTTTTGTTCATTGCATTGAGCAACATCAATAGCAGATTATTGATCGGCAGATATATATCAAACAAGACAAATGCCGGACCAAAACCTTTGAGAGAGAAATGATGTGCGGCCCTGTTCATCACCAGTATCTGAGTCAGCAGCCGCAGCAGAAAACAACCTCCTGCAACACACCAAAGCCACCAACAGGGTTGCAGGCAAATCAACACCAATATCAGATAAAACAATCCTCTCATCATAGGTTCCGTCACCAAAAGACATTTTGTACGTCGGGCATAGTTGGGAGATACACTCAAGTGCCGCCGCTTTTGTTGCAGCCACTCTCTAAAGGTCTCCTTCGGAACCGACCAAGTTATACTTTCTTTCGACACGGCAACCCTCGTATTCCACCTGTTCGACACCTTGTTGACAAACAAATCATCATCTCCAGCACGCAATCCCAACAGACCCGCAAAGCCGTTCTGCCTAAAAAACAACTCTTTGCTATATGCCAAATTGCGACCGACACCCATATACGGATGACCCATCAAGGCCATACCCATATACTGTAAACCATTGAACAATGTGTCATATTGTATCAATCGGTTCAGCAGAGTCTTTTTCTCCATGTATGCGCCGAATCCGAGCACCACCTCCGTTCCGGAAGTAAACTCTCTCACCATTCCACGAATCCACTGCTCCCCGTCTGGAACGCAGTCCGCATCTGTCAATAGCAGATACTCGCCCTTCGCGGCCTTTGCCGCCAGCGTAAGAGCCAACTTCTTCGAAGAACGAATCCTTACATTGTGAGGCACAAATGTAGAACGCAAATGATGATATTGTTGTTGGTACTGCTCTATTACCAAACGGGTATCGTCCTCACTCTCATCGTCCACCACAATCACTTCATAATTAGGATAATCCTGCGTCAAAACCCTATGCAGAAACAAACGGAGATTCTCTGACTCATTTCGCGCACTGATAACAACCGACACCATCGGCAGCACATCTTTCTGCTCTGCAGGTTGCTCTTTCAGTTTACGCACACGTCTGTTTACAGCATCCAAATAAACCCAATAATAAATCAATTCAAATAGGGTAACCGATACCAATATGCCAAGAAGAATATAACTCTGCATTGCTCTACAACTGTCAGAACTTTAAGCGCACATTATCCACCCAGAACGAATTGCCTTCATGCCCCACAAAAGCCTCATGGCAACCCGAAGTCAGTACAATGATTATATGGGTCGGCTGATCCTGCTCCGTCCCCCAACCGTCTTCACGGATAGGAACAATCTTCCCCTTTGAATTCATCGCTCTGTATGGCTTGTTAAGACCCATATATTCCTTGAAATATGGCTCACCGCTAATATCTCCGTAATACACCGGCACTTCAAAATTATTCACCCACGTGCTTTGCGTCCTGGTCACTCTGTAGGCTGCTGTGCCGACACGCAACGCATGGATATTGCCATCGTTGTCTTCCCAACGCTTTTGCAAAAGAACATACATCTCGGCTTCGTCATGCCCTTTGATTTTTTTGGGCTTGCCGAATCCCTTGGCGTATGTCACTGTCTCTTCATCCGAAATAATAGCCTTGTAGTCCACCATCAGGGCTTGCGGCTTGCGGGTGAATGGCACACCGAAATCGATATTGGAATAGGGATCTTTGGCGGAGCGGATAGGTTCTATGGTCTTACCCGTGAAAATCGTACCGTTCACAAGCACCTTTATGTCTATAAAACCGAAAACCACCACCTCTTCCAATTTGGCATCCATGCGGCAGCATACACCGTTACCCCTGCGCTCGGGAATGGTCGTACCGCTCCCTTTCTCTATGCCGCTCACCTTTACATAAGCATTGCTCACGCTCCAGGGATTATGCCCATCTGCATAAACACCTTCATAGTAAAAAGGAATATTCTTCCTTATAGTATCGGCCTCTCCTATGGCATACAGACATTTTGTCTGACCGCCTATTATTCCGGACTCTTTGATATAACGCACCGTCCAATGTTCAAAATCACCGAAAGGGACATTCTCCACCTGTGCAATCACTGCACCGGCCGCAAACATACACAATGCACTCAAGACCGCTGTTCTTTTCATATAGTTGCCTCTGAATAATCTTGACTCCCAACCGACTTCCTGCACTATTTCCCGCTCTGCAAGGGTGCCACAGGCGATGTGTAAAGTATTCCTTCTCTTGATAAAACAACGTGATTTCCCAAACCTTTTATATTCTGGTTCTTTATGTCCTCGGCAGCCATTCTTGCCACCTCGATGGCACCAGCCTCCGACAGATGCGTATTGTCCTTCTTTCCTTCAGGATACTTTTTGTACACACCCGCTGGCATATGACAGAAATAACGTATGGAAGCACTGTCTCCCTCTCTTCGGAGCCATTCAGAAGTCATCTCGTTCATATCAAGCAATGGCACCTTCTCGGCCTTTGCCACCTGACGGGCAGCCTCCACATAACCGCCGTGACGGTTAACCAACTCACCCGTTTCTTTTGAGAAATACCGGCGGGCGATAGGAGTACACAATATCGGTTTTGCCCCTTTCTTGCGAGCCTCCTGAACCATTTTGCTCAAATTCGTTTGATAATCTTCTATGGATGTATATCGTCTCTTGTCACTCTGCTTCGTATCGTTATGACCGAATTGTATAATCACCACATCACCGCGGTGCAACTGAGACACCACCTCTTTCCAACGACCCTCCTCTATGAAAGAACGGGTACTTCTTCCGTTCATCGCATAGTTCTTTACTACCACACCTTCATCTAAAAAAGTCGGCAACACTTGACCCCAACCTCTTTCAGGAGTAATTGTCGTGTCGGCGCGGTCTGCCATCGTACTGTCACCCACCATATACAGAAGTAAAGGCTTTTTACCAGCTGATAACAGAATCGTAACTGCAAAAAGAATACCGAGAAAATAAATCGTACGTTTCATTGAGATAATAAAATTTGATCTAAACATAACTACTTGCAAAGGTACTACTTTATCACCAACTATGCAAACGCTTTACGTTTGCATAGACTATACAGGGTCTTACTGCACCAGCACAAAATCCATACGACCCCTCAAGCCGGTCTCAAGCACCCCTCGTCGAGACCTGAATGAGAAAGCAACAAAATTGGATAATGGGGATATTAACCCCTTCTTTGGAGGAGTTTTCGGAGGTCTGAACCGTCAGATCGCAAATAATGGAGGTCTTCATTTCCACGCTTGCCAAGTTTGGAAAAAAATAGTACTTTTGCGACCGCTTTATGATTAACCTCGAAGACATAGTACGCCCCGTTGCAATGGATTTTCGGACGTTTGAAGATGCCTTTGCGCATGCTCTGCTTACCGAAAACACTTTGTTGCGCGAAGTCCTGCAATGGGCTACGGCAAAGCGCGGCAAGCAACTGCGACCCACGTTGGTATTGTTGTCTGCACAACTATGCAACAGGGGAGGAGCCGGGATCAATGACAAAACCATTCAGGCAGCGGTTGCCCTTGAACTCATGCATACCGCATCTCTTATCCACGACGACATCATCGACAGTTCCGACCTGCGGAGAGGGCAGGAAAGTGTATGGAAACATTGGAATCAGAAAATAGCGGTATTGGCTGGAGACTATATCCTCTCCAAAGCAATGTCACTTATAGGGAATCTGCGTAATCTGCAAATCATGAACATAGTGTTAGGACTCACATCTTCCCTGTCGTCGGGAGAGTTGATGCAACTCAACTACACGGGGGAGAACATATTCCTCTCGGAAGAGGAGTCTATGCGGATTACGGAATTGAAAACCGCCTCCTTGTTCTCGGCTTGTGCCGAAGTGGGGGCTGTGAGCGCGGGAGCCACAATGAAACAGCAGACTGCCTTGCGGGAATATGGTCGTCATCTCGGTATCTGTTTCCAACTGAAAGACGATGCTTTCGATTACAGTGAGGGGGAAGAACTCGGAAAACCTACCATGGGTGACATACGGGATGGCAAACTGACACTGCCGTTGATTGTTTCTATGCAACGTGCCACGCGTGCCGACAAACAATATATGCACAACCTTCTGCTCCGCCCTCTTTCCGAAGACGATCTGCAAGAGATAAAATCCTTTGTCTTGCGTTACGACGGGTTGGGATACACCAACCGCAAAATGCAGGAGCATTACAATGCAGGATTGGATTGTCTCTCTGTCTTCAGGGAGGGACGTTTGCGTTCTTCCATGGAAGAACTGCTACGGTATGCAGTGGTTCGCACCAACTGAAAAACAATCACTCCTGGATCTTCCCCTATATACGTCATAAAAAGAGCATACGGATTTCTCCGTATGCTCTTTTTGCCATTGGATAAGGTTCAAACATCCCTGTAACCCGTTTGCCGTTACTCTCTTGGCGGGGTCACATCGCTCAAAAATGCCTCCAACAGGAGTTGCTCCGCCTCTTTCCTGGAGATACAACGCTGCTGCATATAGAAAATAGCCTCCTCGTTCATCTGTCCTGTGGTAGCCCCGTGCGATGCCTTGACATCGTCGGCATATATCTCCAATTGGGGCAAGGTCTGCATTCTTGCCTGTTCCGAAAGCAGTATATTGCGGTTTGTCTGTGTCGCCTCCGTCCTTTGCGCATCAGGTTTGATGATCAGTTCCCCGAGGAACAGACCTTTTGACTCTCCGTCCAGCACATACTTGAAAACACAATTGCTCTTGCCGCCTGTGCCGTGATGCGTGATGCGCGTGTAATTGGCAACGCTGTCCTTTCCTTGTAGAACGACCTTTCCTCGGAGTTCCGTCCTGGCATTGTCCCCGAATTGGTGAATATCAAGATGATTCTCGCCCGTTCCCGCGGTAGCCTCGCAATAGACAACTAAAGAGGTGTCCGACTCCTGCTCCACATTCAAAGTGATCCCCACCCCGCGGAGCAGCAGTTTCTCCTCTGTACCTCGCTTCAAGTGCAGAGTATGTGTACCTTCGGTGATCTCTTTCATAACTCTACAAACGTAAGTCAGCGTAACCTTTTTCTTCCAGTTCCAGTGCAAGACTCTTGTCTCCTGTTTTCACAATGCGCCCGTCTGCCAGAATATGTACGAAGTCCGGCACAATGTAGTCCAGCAGACGCTGGTAGTGTGTAATCACTATGTAGGCGTTCTCCGGAGTTTTCAAGCGGTTCACGCCCTCTGCCACAATACGCAATGCGTCTATGTCAAGACCCGAGTCTGTCTCGTCCAATATACTGAGAGAAGGCTCCAGCATTGCCATCTGGAAGATTTCGTTACGCTTCTTTTCGCCGCCGGAGAAACCCTCGTTCACAGCACGTTTTGCCAACCGGTCGTCCAGTTCCACAACCGCACGTTTCTCCCGCATCAGACGCAGAAAAGCCGATGCCGACAGCGGTTCCTTTCCTTCATACTTCCTCTTCTCGCTCACTGCGGTACGCAGAAAGTTTACCATGCTCACCCCGGGTATTTCCACAGGATATTGGAACGACAGGAACAGACCTTCTCTGGCACGCTGTTCCGGCGGCATAGCCAGCAAGTCCTTTCCGTGAAACGTGACGCTGCCTTTCGTTACCTGATAGTTGGGATTTCCTGTAAGCACTGCCGACAAAGTCGATTTGCCGGCTCCATTCGGTCCCATGATGGCGTGTACCTCACCTTCCCGTATGGTGAGGTTGACACCTTTGAGTATTTCTTTGCCGTTGATGGAGGCATGCAAGTCTTTTATCTCTAACATAAAGCCCTTAGTTTAAGATTGTGTTGAGTACCGTTTTCCCGACGGCTTCGAGAGTCTCTCGGCTGATATTGTCCAAGTTGTCACCCCTGGTGTGCCAATAGGGAGGGAAACCGGTCTCCGTATATGTATCGTAATGTATGATGTCAACACACGGAATTCCTGCTATGGTGTTGATATAGTAATGATCATCGGTTATGGGGTTGCCTATGGCATCCACGAACAAATGACTGTATCCTAATCTCGCTGCGGTACGCCATAGTTTTATGGAGTAACTCTGCGCATACTGCCATGAGAAGTATTCGTGGGGGAACACGGCATTCTTGTCGCCCACCATGTCCAATAAAATGGCATACTGATAGTTTTTGTCCGTGTGTTCCGCCTTGTCCCTGCGGTATTGCTCCGACCACAACTGCGAACCGAGACACCACGTATTCTCTCTTTCCTTGCCTGTATAGAAACGGGGTGTGCCCATATCCTCGGCATCAAGGAACAAGAAGTCTATGTTCCGGTTCGGGCATTCGGTCGCCACCATGCGTGCCAACTCGAGCAATACACCCACTCCGCTTGCGCCGTCGTTGGCACCGTTCACAGGGTATTGCCTGTTTTCATACAGTTCTTCTTCGTCTGTCCACGGACGCGTATCCCAATGCGCACACAAGAGTATCGGGCGGTTCTGCCCTGTACTGTCACTTTTCAGGTAACTGCCCGTGATGTTATATACGGGCGTCATCTTCCCCTCATAGTCAGGCATTGCGCCCTGTTGGATGCTCACATGGAGACCATATCTCTGCAGCGTGGCTTCAATGTATTTGGCACAGCGGTAATGCCCTTCGCTCTGAGGTATTCTTGCTCCAAATGAGAGTTGTTTCTCCACGTGCCGATAAGCCGAATCTCCCGAGAAGGCATAGACCACCGGTTGGTCTTTTGTCGCCGTTTTATAGCAACCTGCACATACAAACAACGGCAACATTACCCCTAAACAAAGACTACTGATATACTTTCTCCCCGTTTTCATTCGCAAAGACAGCGTCAGGATATTTGGTTAATCTCGGAAATACTGCGGTGCTCCTGTATGGCACGGATGGTATCGGCAAATGACTTTGCGACACTCAGAATATGAACCTTGGGACATTTCTTCGTGTCAAACGGGAGAGAATCAGTGAAGACCAACTCTTCAAGAGCGGAGTTTGTTACCCTTTCCGAGGCGTTTCCGGACATAATTCCATGGGACACCACCGCGCGGACAGAGAGAGCCCCTTTCTCTTTTATCATGTCGGCAGCCCTGATAAGTGTGCCTGCCGTGTCGCAAATATCGTCAATAATGACCACGTTCTTGCCCTCCACATCACCTAACACACGCATCTCCGCAATCTCGTTGGCTTTCTCCCTGTGCTTGTAACAAAGCACCATAGGTACATTCAGTTTCGCAGCCAACTTGGCGGCACGCTTGGAACCTCCCTCATCGGGCGAAGCGATAATCAGATGATCCAACTTCAGCGACTCGATATAGTCGGCAAACGTATTGAACCCATACAAGTGATCTACGGGCACATCGAAGAATCCCTGTATCTGCTCGGCGTGCAAATCAATGGTAATCACACGGTCCACACCTGCCACTTGCAGCATGTCGGCAATCAGTTTAGCCCCGATCGAGACTCTCGCTTTGTCCTTTCTGTCCTGTCTCGCCCAACCAAAATAGGGGATAACGGCTATAATTTTGTAGGCACTGGCGCGCTTGGCAGCGTCAATCATGAGCAGCAGTTCCATCAGATTGTCGGCACTGGGACAGGTGGACTGAATCAGATAGACCGACTGTCCTCGCACGGAGTCCTCGAACTCCGCCGCATATTCCCCGTCCGAGAAATGTTCCACTTTCACCCGGCTGAGCGGGCAACCCAATTCCTTGCAGATACGACCTGCCAACGGCTGACCTTTGCTTCCGGAAAAAACCTTGTAGCGATGCGACTCTTCTATCATAATACGGAGGTGTTAGAATACATCTACAAAAGTACTGCTTTTTTCTTATTCTGACAATACAATAATTTGCAGGAGGAACTCAAAACACGAGGCAGACACAAGAAGCGGAAGATGTTTATGAAATATCGCTCCAATCCACCGTTCTCGGCTTCAAGCGGTTGAGTTGTCGGAGATAGACCGAATGGGCAGGGAGGGACAGTTGCGGATCATTGTCCAGGATTTCGCTGGCGGCACAGCGTGCCAGTTCCAGGAGTTGCCCGTCGGTTGAGAGCGACGCTATCTTCAACTCAAAGGGAAGTCCTGACTGCTGCGTACCCTCCAGGTCGCCGGGTCCTCTGAGTTGCAAGTCGGCTTCCGCGATACGGAAGCCATCGTTGGTCGCCACCATGATATCCATCCGTTTGCGCGTGTCGCGGGATAGTTCCACGTTTGTAAGCAACAGACAGTAACTCTCCGCCGCCCCCCGTCCGACCCGTCCCCGCAACTGGTGCAGTTGCGAAAGTCCGAAGCGTTCGGCGTTCTCCACAATCATAACGGTGGCGTTCGGTACATTCACGCCCACCTCAATGACAGTGGTCGCCACCAGTATCTGGGTTCGTCCTTCTGCGAAGTTGCGCATCTGCAGTTCCTTCTCCTGCGGTTTCATTCTGCCATGCACCACCGATATCCGGTATTGAGGGAACGTCTCGCACAGGATCTGATAACCTGTTTCCAAATCCGCCAGGTCCATCTTCTTGTTTTCCTCTATCAACGGGTACACCACATAGACTTGGCGTCCCTGCTCCACCTGCCGGCTGATAAAATGATTGACAGACTGCCTTTGCAGTTTGGTATAATGCAATGTGCGGACAGGTTTTCTTCCGGGAGGAAGTTCGTCGATGACCGACACGGACAAGTCGCCATATACGGTCATTGCCAGTGTGCGTGGGATAGGCGTTGCCGTCATCACCAAGACGTGAGGCGGCTGCAAGTTCTTTACCCACAACTTGGCGCGCTGCGCCACCCCAAAGCGGTGTTGTTCGTCCACTATGACCAATCCCAAATTGGCGAACTGCACCACATCTTCCAACAAAGCGTGTGTGCCGATAAGAATATCCAATTCCCCTGACAACAGCATGGTATGTATTGCTTCCCGTTGTTTGCGCGGCGTAGAACCCGTAAGCAGAGCAATGCGAACCGTTTTCTGTTCTGCAAGCAATGAAGAAAACGTCTGATAGTGCTGCTGTGCAAGGATTTCCGTCGGTGCCATGAGGCAGGTCTGATAGCCATTGTCTTTCGCCAACATGGCACAGAGCAATGCAACCACCGTTTTTCCGCTCCCCACATCCCCCTGCAAAAGGCGGTTCATCTGCTTGCCGCTTTTCAAATCGCCGTGTATCTCCCTGATAACACGTTTCTGCGCACCAGTAAGCGGGAAAGGAAGATAGTGACCATAGAAAGTATGGAAACTCTCCCCCACACGCGGCATCAGGAATCCTTTGTTCTGACTATCCCGCTGACGTGTCTGCCGCAAGATTTGCAATTGAATATAGAACAACTCTTCAAACTTCAGACGCTCTCTCGCTTTTTTCATGGAGGCAGTGTCTTTGGGGAAATGTATATTCACCAGACTGTCGGTCAGAGACATCAAGTGGTACTTCTCTCGCAGTTCAGCCCCCAATGTATCGGGTACTCCCTGCTTCAAATCGGGCATAAGAGCCGATATGATTTTGCGCATCGCCCGCGTATCAAGCCACGAGGACTTCATACGTTCGGAAGTATTGTAGTAAGGTTCCAGCCCCCTCTTGGTCTGCAGGTTCACTTTGGAGAGCGGTTCCAACTCAGGGTGCACGATATTGTACTGATGATTGAAAGCCGTCGGTTTACCGAAAAGCAGATACTGCACATCGCGTTGCAGTTTCAAATACTTGACCGCCCCCTTGAACCAAACCAATTCGATAGAATCTTCGCCATCGGTGAATACAGCAGAAAGACGCTGATGTTTCCCCTCCCCTATAAGCCGCCAATCCCGAACGGTTCCGATAATCTGCACATAAGTATCCTCATCCTGTATCTCCCGTATTTTCCAAAACCTGCTCCGGTCGATATATTTGTACGGAAAGATGTAGAGCAAGTCCATTGCCGTGCCGACCTTAAGTTCTTTCTTAAGAGCCTCAGCGCGTTTAGGTCCCACTCCGGGTATGTACATAATATCTCTATAAGCCAATTCCATGTGTCGATGAGGGGTGCTTGAGGTCGGCTTGAGGTCGGCTAAACGGGAACATCCTTTTTGCCAGTTGCCAAGCAACAGACAGTGCCCTTTTATTCAGTAGCAAAAAAGGCGACCTGTAAACGAGGTCGCCCTTATCATAATCCCTACAGGCGATTATTGCAATTTGAAAGATACCGGCAATGTATATTTCACGCGCACCGCCTTACCACGTTGTTTACCCGGTGTCCACTTAGGCATAGACTTGATAACCCGAACTGCCTCTTTGTCAAGCGAAGCATCGCCTGCCGATCGTACGACTTCCACATCTACGATGGAACCATCGCGGTTCACCACAAACTGGCAGATAGCACGTCCCTGGATACCATTTTCCTGAGCAATAACAGGATACTTCAGGTTTTCCGAGAGATACTTAAACAGCCGTTCGTTTCCGCCCGGGAACTCAGGCATTTTCTCTACGATCACGAAGACGGTCTCCACTTCTTCTTCTTCCTCCGGTGCTTCTACCGGCGGAGCGATTACCACGACATCTTCCGCCTTGTCCTCCGTTTGTATCTCTATATGCTGCGTTTCCACATCATTTTCCACGATAGTGAGTGCCTCAACCTCTTGTACCGGTGGTGGCGGAGGAGGTGGAGGAGTGGTTTCCTGGGTTGTCTGCTGAATTTCAATTTCATCTTCAAAAAGGATATCGTCGTTGACTACCTCGTACTTGGTTACATCTTTCTCTGTCCATTCGAAGGCTACATAGCAGATACTCAACACAAGCACAAACCCCATAAGAAGATAGGTAAACTTCTTATTTTCAAGACTTGCCTTTTGCGACTTTTTGGTTTGCATACAAGAACTATATTTAGTAATACATAAACTAATTAGTGACCGCAAATATATGAAGTTTTTCCTATACCAGCAAACATTTCCCTTATTTTTTTCGGGAAACCTGCGCCAGCAGGCACATATCCAAGAGTGTAACCGCCGTCATGGATTCCACGACAGGCACCGCCCGAATAGCGACACACACGTCGTGTCTTCCTCTGACACTAATTTCCTGTGTTTTCCCTTCCATATTGATAGTCTGTTGCGTTTTCCGAATACTCGGTGTAGGTTTGAACACCACATCGAAACAGACTTTCTGTCCATTGGATATACCTCCCAATATACCTCCTGCATGATTGGTTGAGAAAGGCATAGCATCATTGAGCAGGCTTCCTCTCTGCCCGACACCCGCAAAACCGGATCCATAAGCGAATCCCTTGCAGGCATTGATGCTCAACATAGCATACGCCAACCGCGCAGACAATTTATCGAACACCGGTTCTCCCACTCCAACAGGCAACCCAGAGACAGAAGTATGGATGACAGCCCCGATGCTGTCCCCTACCGTCTGAACGTCATTCAAGAGAGCGATCATTTCTTCATAATCGGTTGCATTACCGATTTGCGTAATAGAGGCGTGTATCTCAATTCCCCAAGTACCCAGTATCTGTTTGGCGATTGCCCCAGCCACCACCCGTGCGACGGTTTCCCGAGCAGACGCCCGTCCACCTCCGCTGACGGCACGAATACCATACTTGCGATCATAGGTGTAGTCGGCATGCCCCGGGCGATAGACCTCTCCGCAGGCAGCATAGTCGGTTGATTTCTGTTCTTTGTTGCGAACGAGGAAAGCAATGGGCGTCCCCAGAGTCACTCCGTCTTGCAAGCCTGAGAGCCACTCAACAGTATCCTGTTCGTTTTTTGCCCGTGCCGAAACGAACTCGCAAAAATCGCCACAGCGTCCTGCACGCCGATCAAGTTCGGTCTGTATTTCATCAAAATTGACGTGTACCCCCGCAGGACACCCATCAACAACACCTCCCACAGCCATGCCATGAGATTCTCCGAAATCCGTGAAACGGAATATCTCTCCAAACGTATTCATATTCTATATGGTGTCGTCAGCATTATTGAAGCCGAACCGACAAGACAAAAGTACGAAGAATATAACAGACTTGCAAATTTGCAAGAAAAGACCTAACTTTGCCGATAGGTATTACAAGAACTCTCTATTATGGAAAATATCGAACGCTATACCCAGTTCTGCGAGAAAGAAGTCGATCTCCCGTTGTTTATGCAACCCTGGTGGATGTCTGCTGTCTGTGCAGGCAAGCAGTGGGACGTGCTGCTGGACATCGACCCTGACGGCAACATACGCGCCGCGCTGCCCTACCTGCTGCGTCAGCGGTGGCGGCTGCGCTATATCGTCATGCCGCAGATGACGCAGATTGGAGGCATCTGGCTGCGTGAGGACGTGCGCGACAACGCCGACGCGGTGCGCACGATATGCCAAGGTTTCGCCCGCCAACTGGACGACCTGCACCTCGCCTACTACTACCAGCACTACCCCCTCGGCAGCCCCGCGCCCGCCGTGATGGGCACCCTCGGTTTCAAGGTGCGCGAGCGTGTGACCTACCGCATTGAGGACCTCACCGACCTCGACCGTGTCATCAACGCCTTCTCCAAGAACAAGAAACGCCAACTGCAACGCGCCCTGTCGCTGCATGCCGACATGACGCTGAATGTGGAGGACTTCTACCGCTTCCACGAACACTGCATGCGCGAGCAGGCAAAGCAAATCAGTTACACCCGTGAGTTTTTGCTTGTGCTGGAGCGCAAAGCCTCCCGCCTCGGGCAGTGCCAAATCATCGCGATACGCAACGCCGACGGAGCCCTGTGCGCCGCTGCCTTTGTGGTGTGGGACGCGCACACGATGTACTACCTGATACCCTGCTACTCACCCGCCCGCAAGGACTCCGGTGCCGGCGCACTGCTCGTCCTCGAAGCCCTCAAACTCGCCCGCGAGAAAGGCGTAGTCTTTGATTTCACATCTATGGAGACAGATTGCAAGAACTTCGGAGCCAAGGCAACCCGATACGCCGAGGTCTCCAAAACGGAGAAGTGGCTATTTTACCCCTATCGTTGGCTTATGCACTTATTCAGGAAAGTCTTATGAGAAGACCCCTCTACGCAGCCTCTTTCATCACCCGCATAGTGGATATGCAGCGGCTTATGCAGCAGACGGGAAACTATGTATTGTTGCCTTACTATCACGTGGTTAGCGATTCTCCGTTGGCACATATCAGGCACCTGTACCGGTATCGGAATATCGACACGTTTTGCAGAGACTTGGATTTCTTACAGGCGCACTATCGCCCCATCTCATGGCACGAGATTGCCACGGCAAACGCCAACCGCGAGCCCTCGTTCTGTCTGACTTTCGATGACGGATTACGCGAGATTTACACCACGATAGCCCCTATTCTTCGGGAGCGTAACATACCCGCAGTATTCTTCCTGAATAGCGGCTGCATGGACAACAAGCGCCTTTTTTATCGCTATAAGGTGAGTCTCCTGATAGAGGAAGGACTTCGTCGCAACAAGAGCAGCCAATGGGTGCAGGATATGCTGGATATCACCTATTTCCAACAAGACAGGATTGCCCTTGTCGCACAGGAGTTGGGTGTGGATTTTGAGACGTTCTTGCAGAATGAGCAGCCTTATATGACCCGACACCAGATACAAGAGTTGCTGGATATGGGCTTTGAGATAGGCGGACACAGCATTGACCATCCGCACTACGCAGAATTATCGGAAGCCGAGCAAATACGGCAAACAACGGAATGTATGAGTACGCTCCGGCAGATGTTTCACCCCTCTCACAACCTGTTTGCCTATCCTTTCGGGCAGGAGTCGCTGAGTGAAAACGCATTGCACACCCTGCAACAGGGTATGGATTGTGTATTCGGAACCAAGAATTTCGAGCCTGCAACGCCACCTTTGTACAACAGAGTTTGGATGGAAGGCACCACTTTCAGCGGCGAACAAGTCGTGCGAGGAGAGTACTTGCGCGTCCTTATCAAGCAGCATATCCGATGAGCAACAAAGAGATATACAGAGAGTTATGCCTCCACACCCCCATCCCCGTATTTGGTCAGTATTGGTGGATGGAAGCCACGGCACTCGGAAAAGACTGGGATGTGTTCATTGTGCGCCATCCCGATACGGGGCAACCCGTCTGTATGCTTCCCTTTCATATTCTCCGTCGTGCGGGAATGCGCTGTGTACTGATGCCCGCACACACACAGCTGTCGTGGGTATGGATAGCAGACAAGGTCGATAAGAAAGCCGTTTATTGCTTGTTAATCAAACAGATAACAGACTACTGCCGCAAGCGCCATCTCCTTATATTCTCCATACAAGGGTATTTTGACCCGATGTTGCGAGAAGCCTTTCTGGCCAATGGTTTTACCCTCAAAGAGCGAGTGTCTTATCGTATCGACACCACACAGAACATGGATGCCATAGAGCAGCATTTCTCCACCAACAAAAAACGGCAAATCAAAAAAGCCGTACAGGGTGGTATAACAATGTGCGACTTGTCCATATCCGGATTTTACGCCGCACATCGGCAGTTCTTGTCGCAACGGGGCAAAACCATTGACTATTCGGAAGGCTTTTTTACCGCACTTGCAGAGCAGACCTTATCCCGCAAACAGGGGCGTATTATCGCAGCGCGCAGCCCTCAAGGGTGTATCTTGGCGGCAATCTTCTTGGTATGGGATACTGATGTCTGCTACTACTTGCTGCCCACATACAATGCGGATTACGCACACTCAGGCGCAATGGCATGGCTGACACTGCAATCCATACAAATAGCAAAAGATAAAGGTCTGATATTTGATTTTGAAGGTAGTATGAACCCGGGTATTGCCAATAGTTACCGCCAGTTTGGCAGTACCCCGTCCACCTACTATGGGGTGGAGAAACACAGCAAACTCTGGTCGGTAGTCTCCGCAATCCACACGCTTTGTATGGGCATAAAATCACGGAAAAATTCCGTTCCCCCTTGCAAATCCCGCTTTTTGACACTACCTTTGTAGCCTAATAGACAAACAACGAATACTTTACCCTATGGCAACAGCAGCAAGCCTCGCACGCCCTTTTGTCTGCTTTTTTTTGTGCAAAGTGTTTGCACGTTTCGCAAACTTGCAGTACCTTTGTCGTTGAAAAACCGAAAGCGGAGGCGGGCGGTTCTGCATTTTTTCACCCGCCCCCGGGTCGTTTACTTGATACGTTTAATAGTTATACGTATTTCAAACAAACGAAAAACAAATACAAAAATTGCTTTTTTCATTGCTTTTTCGGTTTTTCTGTTAATACTTTGCACCATCCGCCGTGGTGCATCGGCACGCGCCCCATCGTGGGTGCGTTTTTCATATAGAGTTTGTGCGCCTCATCTCATCTTTGATTCTATTGCGGGGACTATTCCACCCCGCTCACGCTGATGCAATCGTGCGCAACAATCATCGCAGCATACTTACACGCGCAAGATGTCAGATGACGCCCCCGCAAGATGGGGGAGCGTATGATGTGCGTGTATTGCTGCAATAAATGCCCCACGCTGCAGTTGTGTATATCACTCAAATTTTGTAACTTCGCCCACTGAACACAACCTTTCCCTACAAAACTCTTACATAACTTACGTTGTGTATATCACTCAAATTTTGTAACTTCGCCCACTGAACACAACGTATTTGCCAAATGAATAATTATTACTTTGGTTGTGTATATCACTCAAATTTTGTAACTTCGCCCACTGAACACAACAAATAAAATAACCTTATCAACGGACAACGGTTGTGTATATCACTCAAATTTTGTAACTTCGCCCACTGAACACAACCCCGGCATTGCAGATATGTAGAATAATAGCGTTGTGTATATCACTCAAATTTTGTAACTTCGCCCACTGAACACAACCATAATTTTCATAACTATAAAAAGCCCGTCGTTGTGTATATCACTCAAATTTTGTAACTTCGCCCACTGAACACAACAGAATATGTTCAACGCGAAGTAGAACAGTTACTTACACGTCACTTTAGGAATAGAAAATGCGGTCAAAATGACCGCATTTTCTATTCCTATAAGCCGTTTCTGGCTTACTACTAAGTTGCACTTTGTTTACTATCAGAAAAGTTCAAGTTGTTGGACGGGTTGGTTCAAGGGGGCGGCATGTTGGCAGTCGAACAAGAGCATGTCGGCGAACTGCTTGTCCGTAATGCGCATGATGCCAACCTTTCCATATTCGGGCAAGGTGCCCTTCACACGCCGTATATGCACGTCGGCATTCTCTGCGCTCGGGCAATGGCGCAGGTAAATAGAGAACTGAAACATCGTGAAGCCATCCTCCAGCAACTGCTTGCGGAACTTGGCTGCCGCCTTACGCTCCTTCTTCGTATCCGTCGGCAAATCGAAAAACACCAATACCCACATAATTCTATATTCACTAAAACGACTCATCAAATATGTACGATTTGCAAATTTACGATGTACGATTTATTTGAAGATTTATAGCCATTTTACTATTTGCATTGTCACTCCTACAAGTTCTCTTTAGAAGAACCGGAAGGAATATCATTCGGGATTCTTGGTGAGTTGGGCGATGATGAAGTTGCGGAGGACTTTGTATTTGGGCGGGGCGGGCTGGTGGTCGAACAAATTCTGCCAATAGGCACGGCGGACAGAGTCGGCGAGTTCGGCAGCCGCACGCTTGACTGCAGTTTGGAAATTGGTGTTCAGTGCCTTTTGGTGGTCGGAAATGGTCTTGGGGTTGCGGTGCTTGGGATAGTTGGAGACGACAGTCTTGCCGTAACGTTGGGTGTAGTAGATTTCACTGTCGTGACCGATTCTGCCGTGAATGCCCGCAAAGGGGACTTCCAAATCTGCTTTTGCCATAGAATTGTTGATTTAAGATGTTGAAAAATATATAGTTAGGAATTTTTATAAAACGGACGGCTGCGCCGTATTATCACACATTGTTCACAAAATTCATTCGTCATGGTCGCGGCAAGCCCTCGTGATACTCGGCTGTCGTTGCCGTGTCGTTGCCGTGTCGTTGCCGTAATTAACCCGAAGAAGATACGATATAATATGGGGCGCATAATAATATGGTTATGGTGGTGTAACGGTTTCTTCATTTACCAATCGGGGTAAATGATTTTGCGGGACTCGCCGGAGAAACAACGTTGGACGCTGTTTGCCGTAGTCTGAACGGCAATCATCATCGGGCTGCGCTTGCCTTCGATGAGAACGTCTATCGTGCTGATACCCAGCAAGTCGCGTTTGATGTCGGTGGTGAGTTGGGAGATGTCGGGGTAACGTTGGCGGAGTTCCAGCACGAGCAAGTCCACGTAGGGGCGGTAGGGCTCCATGATGTCGTCGGCGAGACAGTAGGCGTTGTAGCGGTTGTGGTGGTGAATGCCGAGCGTGGGGAGCAGTCCTGCGGCGACCAATGCGCGTGCCACCATGGCACGAACAATGGCGTAGCCGTAGTTGAGGAGGTTGTTGGGCGGGTCGCCCTCCTGCCCGCGGACGAAAGAGGTGTCGCCGAAGATGTTGCGCCAATAGTATGCCGCCGCACGCCCTTCAAGATTGTCGGCGTCATCAGAGCGGACAGACTTCGACCATGCGAGGAGGTTCTGGTTCTCAATGTGTTGCGTGCGCAGAACGAAGGCTTGTCCGAGGATTTTGGAGGTGACGGTCTGCTGCCACATCTGCTTGCGGAGGGGTTCGGAGGCGTTGAGTTGCTCGCGGAAACGCTCGTTTTGGAGGTTGTGACCGTCCAAGGGAAGGAAGAGCCCGACGGGATGATGACGGTCGTCGCAGGTGACGATGGCGACGTTGTTGTCAAGGAGTTCCGCTATAAGGGCTTGTGTGACAGTGATTTGCTTGTTGTCAAGCACCACCACACCGATGTCCTCGATTGGAACGGTGCGCACCCCCTGTTGGCGGAGCGAGTCGAGCAAACCCTTGCCATAGACCACTTCTGGGATTTCGATGACCATCTGCTTGAGGCGGAGGCTCAAGTAGGCGGGGTTGGTGAAACAGAGGACGCGCTTGATCATAATGCAGAGACTTCGCCTAAAAGGTTAACACGGACTTTGTGGGGATGTTGGGAGAAGAAGGCACTTATACTAGTTAGGCGTTTCAATTTTTGTAATTCCATACTAATACTTTTATTAATAACACCATCGTATTTGTCATCCACGCTTGTCTCTGTATGATAACGGAAACAGTACTCTTTGGAGGATATTTTCTGCACACGATACAGGTACTTGTTGAGTGTGCGATAGTCTTTTTGCTCCATAGCCGCCTCAAAATCAGCGTCATCCATACCGAGGATAAACATCTCATTTTGCTGCAACGACACGACAAACTGCCAATCATCATGCGGCAACGTTTCAAGAAAATCTTGCGGGATATTGTCGCTGTTTATCAGTTTATCCCAGACTTCGTGCGGTTGCTCTATCACCACGGGTATGCCATAACGCTTGCGCTCCACCGCCTGCCAAAACGAGACCACCGATTCTTGGTATTGCCCTTTGGCATCACGATATATGGCGATGTGGTGGTTGTTTCCCATCTTGACAAAGCCGACAGGTTCACCTTGCGCATTGAAACGTACCGGCACGACAGCCTTGTCTTGCAGTCCCGTATAGCAACGTACCGTCTTGATTTGCATTTGATGCGCCGCATCCGAATAGAGCGGTTCGGCAAAAGCGTCTTTCGCCTTGCCCCCAAAGGCATTGAGGCGTGTGCGTACTATCTCCCGAATGGTGGGATCGACAATGTCATCCATCTTCATACTCTGATGACCAAGCGGATATTTCACCACATACTTATTGCCCAATTTGCCATACACGGTTTCTTCGGAGAGCGCACCACGCGGCACCTGCAACCCTGTTTGCACGATATGCCGCTTACCATTCTGATAGACAGCACGTTTAGCGGGCGTAGCAGCACGTTTCCCTGCACGGAATGAGACCAAGATACCATCCACTTTGTCCGTAACTTCCTGTACGGAGAAATGCGGCTGAGCGTCTACCCATTTCTCCAGCAAAGACCGTTTCTCCGTATATTCGGGAGTATCAGTACGTTTTCCTAACTCGTCAAACATTTGCTCACGTGAGTTGTTGAGCGTATTCAGTCGCTGAATGACACTTTGTTGCGTGAGTGCGATAGTCAGCGCATCAATGGCATGATGACGGTGGTCGAGGCGTTTCGTCCAACCTTTTATGCGCTCCTGTTGGTGTTCTTGCCCGCAGTGGTCGTAGGTAACATCTTCTGTCAGCCCCTCCACCTGTTGGTAACGGGGCAAATTAAGACGATGCAGGATTTCATCGTATCCCCATTGGTGTCGCAGGAAATCCGTCACACTGCCGCTGGTGGCGTACACATTGCGATAGCCTTGACGAAGAATCTCTGCCGCTTTCTTGGCAATATATTGACTCTGAAGGAGTTGGCGGTCGATGAAATCTTGCGGAATATCCTCCTTGCGCCACAAGAGATGGTCGCGTTTGGTTTTGCTGATGCGGTGTGCATTGAAAGCATCATCCACACGCCGGAGATAAGAATCATATTCCTCTTTGGAGTGTTTCTCCATAAACTCACGCGCGGTCAAGTTTCCTTTGGCTTGATTGCAAGCACGGCAGGCACAGACTTTGTTGCTGTAACTATCATCGAACAGCACGCTTTGCGGGATAATATGCTCGATTTCCACCTCTGCGCCTGCGAGGAAATCCGTGACATTCACAGGCTTACCACAATAGAAACACAGGTGATTGCTTTCCTCCCACATCTTGTATTTCTGAATACGCGAGCGGGACGGTTGTATGCCATACTCACGTATTCTATTCTCATATATTTTGTTTTGCCGCTCATTCTCATTGTTGCGTTTGAATGCCGCCTCGCGCTCGTCTTTGGAGGATTTCAGTTCGCGAGCCAACTCAATGCGCACATCATCAATGTCACCATACTCCGCTTTGAGGGCATTAACCACGTTAATCATCTGATTGAGTATCTTTTCGATGACAGGTTGGCGCAGTTCGTTCTTCTCCAAGAGAGGTATTTTGTCTAATAGCGGTCGTGCCGCATTTTGCTCTGCAGTAAGGCTATCCGAGTGATTGACACCGATATGCGCACACGCTTCATGGTATTGGTATCCCTCCATAAGGTAGGGCAACAGTTTGCGAATAAACTTATGGGATTTGTTTGCATAGCCGGGTTTCACAAAGTCTATCTTACACAACTTGTCAAGAACCTCTTCATCGTCGATACCAAACTGCTTACGCAAAGCCTTGCGCAGTTCATCCTCATTCTGTAACGAATAGACCAGATGCCACAAGCGGAATAACGGCTCTTCCTCCACTTGCGGCGAGACCTGTCGGATGAGTTCACCCGTGGTGGTATCCACGGCGGCATCCACCATAGACAACTTCATCTTCAACAAGTGTTCGGCATTAGGCAGATTGCCCAACGCCTCGCGCAGTTGCGTAAATGTGGTGTTGCCTTTCAGTCCCTTGCCGATGGCTTTGCCTGCCCACCAACCGTCTTTGGGCGAGATACCCAATATCTTCTGCAAGTCCTTTACCCCCATTTTGTCATGCTGATTGAGGAAATCCGCCATCGCGACACGTTGTTCCTGCGTGATTTCAAACGTTTCGTTTTGACGATTGGTGAGAGTGATATTGTTGACCGCCTCCCATACGGTGCAAAATTGTGCCAAGGGGGAAGTGCGCGGTGCACATTTTGGACCACTATAGACAATCTGCCCATCCTCCCGCTTGAACGGACGCTTTTCGAACTCACACAGACTGACCAGATGCTTGCAAGACTTCAGCGGACGTTGGTAGAATATAATATGATTGCGCAACGTATCAACCAACTCGTCTGTCAGCACATCGGGATAGAATACCCGCTGCACTTTCATAATTTGGTCAAACTCAGCGATGTATGCTTCGCGTGGAAGTACTTTGTCTTTGATACGATACGTATAGTACGATCCCGAAGGTGTTTGAACCGCACTTGACAACAACTGCTCATAAAAGTATTGCCCAATGGTCTGATGACAGGCTTGTATATCACGGTAGCGTTGATTAACCGCCTCTACATATTTCGTTTGCTTGGTATTAGCAGAATTATCCGCCTTGGAATGTTTGTAGCCCCGTTTTTGGTTGATATGGTACAAGACACGACCTATCTGCGGCAAAGAAAGTTGTTTACCATCCGTGGCTGCATCACTACGCAAACGCCAAAGGTCCATGATATTCTCATCTGTTCTTTCGGGCAACATACCATGGCGTCTCAATTCTTCAGTCAGCATGGCACGGCGCATCTGATAGCGATTGAGCCCTTTGCGGGCGGTTCGCTTTTGAGTGCGGTCTGCATTCTTGGTAATTGCCTGTCCCTTTGCAAATTGCGTACTATCGTCTGTACTTAGGGGCACAATGCGACTGCCCATCGCCAGAATGGATTTGGGGTTACTATCTTCTGTTTCAATGAGTGCCCAGCCGATGCTGTTGGTGCCTAAATCCAAGCCGAGGATTTTCTTTGTTGCCATGGTATGTTAGTTATATATAAGGTTCATCTGTTTGATGTGGCAAATATACAAAATTACAATAGTATTACAATGTTTTCATTATACCATTTGCAAGTATTAGAAATATACATTATCTTTGCGGCACATATTTGAGTGATATACACAATAAGGATTATTCCGTTGTGTAAACATTCAGGGAGGGACGTTTGTCTCGCCCTTTTTTATTTGTGTAGTGGATGTAGGAAAGGATTGCAGGTAATATCATTTGCGATCTCATAGCGGAACACGTCGCTGTCATAGAATCTGGTATTCAGATCAAAATACTTGACAGCGACTATTCATTGCAATCGACAGATATTCATCATATAATCCATTCGGAACCAGATGCAACAAATTTTAAGGGTAGCCTGCTATACAAAGAGAATTATGCCGAGAACTTGATGAGGGGTCGTTGAGAGGTCGTTGAGGTCTCGACGAGGTCGGCTAAGAAAACAAAAGCAGCAAGCATATATATTATCAGATGAAACAGACATCCAATCCTTCTATGAAAGAATCTGCGAGAGAAAGGGTGTAAGGAAATGCATAAAAAACAAGTATTCCCGCACTCGGTTTGACGAGCACGGGAATAGCATGATATGATTGTCCGATTACCGTTTAGTATTGACGGTGACTTTGAGCGGGTAGCGAAGCAGGTTGGTTCTGCGAACCGTTTCCGAGAACCAATCGGAATCTTCATGGAACTGCCATTGACTCCATCCCCCTGCAAAATAGTAGGTAAGCGTATCTCCAGCGACATACGGCGCCAACGAAAGAAGCGTGTTATCCTGCACGAGAACACCCGTTGCAGACGGCATAATCACAGCGGCATAGTTGCGTCCCTGCGGTACTCCCGCATCGCTCACAGCATTCTCTGCATAGGCAATCCAATTGCCTTGCGCCGAATAGGAAACATTATCCATCACGTCATGCAAATAGATACCTGCCGCTACCCTGAAAGTATCCTGCAGGGCGCCATCCGGCATTGCAAACGGTTTATACACCACTTGCGAGCGGCAGAAAGGCGTACCCGCCTGCACCGTAATGATTTGCTCCATGTTATCGTAAGACAAACTGAAGACAGTGCGCAAAGCACCACTCTCCAAGATTTTCCAAGTATTGAAATGGTCACCCACATACAGCGAATCGCCGACAAAAGGAGCAGTACCTCCGCAGCCGAGCGTATGCCCCACTTTATAGCAATCCAATCCTTTTCCCCAGTTGACATGATAGGAGTAGCCTTGCTGCAACTCTCTGTAATAGAAGGAGTCGACAATCAATTCGTCGGTGCATTTCAGCCACAAGTCCACTCCGTTGCTCGGATATTCATTGGCTAACGCAGGTCCGTACATACGGTAAGCAGCATACTCGTTTTCCCAAGCGAAGTCATCTTTCCGTTCCGGCACGAAGCGTGCAAAGACCTTAGTTTCCGGAGACAGCGGTTTTCCTTTTTTCCATTCGTAGGTATTCTGCATACCACCGCGAACAGAGACTTGGAACAAGACGGAAACAGGTACGCTATCGCGGCAAACCACTTCGAAAGGAACTTGGTCTCCGTTCTCATCATACAGCGCATATTTTCCGACGTTTTGGCGAGTCAGTTGCAGATCCGCAGCCGCCACTTCCACCAGTTCATCGAAGCGTTCTTCCAAAGAAGGGTTGGACACGATGATATATTGCACCTCTCTGTTGCAACTTGCGAGCAAAGCAACGAGCGAGATCCAAAGAACTATCCTTTTCATTTCGGTTGTTTGCCTATATATGCCAAAATACCACCATCCACGTACAAGATATGCCCATTGACAGCATTACTTGCTTCAGAAGCGAGGAATACGGCAGGTCCTGTGAGTTCTTGCGGGTCGAGCCATCTTCCTGCAGGTGTCTTTGCACAGATGAAAGCATCAAACGGGTGTCTTGATCCATCGGGTTGGATTTCGCGCAGCGGTGCAGTCTGAGGTGTTGCAATATAACCGGGTCCGATGCCATTGCATTGGATGTTATATTGTCCATACTCGGAACAGATATTTCGTGTAAGCATCTTCAGACCTCCTTTTGCAGCCGCGTAGGCACTGACGGTTTCCCTGCCCAACTCGGACATCATGGAGCAGATATTGATAATTTTTCCGTGCCTGCGTTCCATCATACCCGGTAGTACAGCCTTGGCAACAATAAAAGGAGCGGTAAGGTCGATATCAATCACACGACGGAAATCGGACGCTTCCATCTCGTGCATAGGTACGCGGCGGATTATGCCTGCATTGTTTACCAAAATATCGATAGGACCGACTGTTTCGGTGATTTCTTTGACCATTGCCTGCACAGCGGGTTCATCGGTTACATCGCAGACATAGCCGTGGACGGGTATTCCTTTTTCCTTGTAGGCAGCAAGGCCTTTGTTTACCAGTTCCTGGTTGATGTCGTTGAAACAAATAGTGGCACCCTGCTCAGCAAAAGCCGATGCGATGGCAAAACCTATGCCATAAGAGGCACCCGTAACAAGAGCCACACGCCCTTGAAGAGAGAAATTGAGATACTGGTTCATAGTATGTTGTTATTTTAAGTCAGTTATCAAAGCAAAGTCCTGATCGCCATAGTCAAGGTTCTCACCTCCCATTCCCCAGATGAAAGTATAGTTGTGGGTAGCAGCCGCAGAATGGATTGACCACTCCGGAGAAAGCACAGCCTGATTATTATGCATCCAGATGTGGCGGGTTTCGTTGACCTCTCCCATGAAGTGGCAGACAGCCTGATCTTCGGGCAGATCGAAATAGAAGTATGCCTCCATACGGCGGCTGTGTACATGGGCAGGCATTGTATTCCATACACTACCCAGTGCCAATTCAGTCATCCCCATCTGCAGTTGGCACGTAGGCAAGACCTGATTGACTATCATTTTATTGATGTTCCGTTCGTTTGATCCATCCAATGACCCCATGTGCGCCACTACGGCATCAGCCTTCGTCACCTTCTTGTCGGGATAGGTTGTGTGCGCCGTTGTGGAATTGAAATAGAACAGAGCAGGTTCGTCCGCGTTGACGCTCTCAAAACGCACCTCACGGTCGCCCCGACCCAAATAGAGAGCCTCCTTATAGGACAAGGTGAAAACCTCATCGCCCACATGAACACGCCCTTCCCCTTTTCCGATATTGAAGATTCCGATTTCCCTGCGGGTAAGAAAGTTGGGTGCTTTCAGAGGGTCGATTGCTTCCAGGAGAAGGTTTTCCTTTACCGGCATTGCCCCGCCTACTATCATACGGTCGTACATGGAGTAAACCATATTCACCTCGTCGGGAACGAACAAAGTCTCAATAAGGAAGTCATGACGCAAACGCGCTGTATCATACTGTTTTGCATCCAACGGATGGGCGGCATAACGCACTTCGTAATTTGTTTTCATCTGTGTAGTTATATATATGTTTAGCGTATGCAAAGATACAACAAATCCCCGAAAGTTTTCCCCCGCGAAACACCTTTATTTGGCAGAATTATTGCTGAAGTTACTTCTTGGAGTGTCCGTCTTTCCGAATTTGCCACATCCACGCCAGATTGAGAGAGAGGTTCATGGGATTGGAATTGGCAAAATAGTCGGTCTTATGATTACTAAAGATGTCACCGAAACTATAGTTGAACCTGACCTCCAACTGCCATACACCGGCAACACTCCGATACATCGCTCCCAAGCCCCCAGCGACTCCCCAATCGAAACGTGTGTCGGCAGCATAGTGCTGCGTTTTCTTATCGGCAGGCATACCCTGATGCTGTTCGTTGACCAATATGCCTATTTGCGGTCCCAGATTGACAAATCCCCTGAACTTGCGTCCGAAATAGATATGCGTCAGAAAAGGCAATTCGAGATAATTGAGTTCCCTTCGATAATCCGTATCGGTTTCATGCCACCCCCGCTGCATATAGTTGACTTCCACTTGCAATCCGCAGCACTTATGCCCACTATACCGAAAGACCAGTCCTGCCGTTGTGCCCAAATAGGGATTGAGGGCAGATTGCGCCACCGAAGGAGAGAAACGAACCATGGATGCCAAAACACCGGCCTGCGCTCCTACATAGTATTCCTTCTCCGCAAGACGCGGTTGCGCCATCAGAGAGAGAGCACAGCAAAGAGAGAATATGCCGAGCAGAAACCGCTTCATCGTGTCTGTATCTGAATAGAACGGTTCTCAAAGCCTCCATGTTCCCCTACCCGTACACACTCTATGTCCGATTGCAAGCCCCGATAGCGGAGTTGTTCGACAGGAAGAAGACGAGAGCCCGTCTGCTTCTGCTGAAGCAACTGAATGGTATAACGAGTGATGTCGTATCCCAGGTAGTCATAACGCGGGGTTTCGTTTTCCAACTCATTGCCGAAATACCGCCTGAAGTTCATAGAATAGGATATTTTCTCCAACGACAGCCCCTTTGTACCATGGAAGATGGTGGAATAGAAAGCAGGCAACGGAAGCGGCTGCTCTTTCCATGCATAGAAAGCCAACAGGCTCACCGAAGCATTATTACCCAAAGACTCGACATAGCGGAAAAGGCTCTGTACATCGGAATACTTCTCAGAGGGAAGGATTAGCACATTATCCACATCCGCCTGCAAAAAACAGGACAGCGAGTCATTCCCGACACACCGGCTTTCCGCCATAATACATTGCAGCCCCGCCTTGTGCAACTGCGCATGCAGTTGTTTGATTTTAGCGGTCGCTTCGTCCCAATTGACAAAGATGCAGTTCGGCTGTTTTTTGTTCTCTGAGAGGTACTTAATCAGCACATCGTTCTCGGTTTCATTGGATGGATTGAACTGTATCAGGTACGGATTGCGTTCCAAGTCGGACACCTTGTTGGTGAACGGTATGATCACAGGTATCTGATGTTCATAGGCAAACTGCGAGATCACACTCACTTGGGAGGGATAAGCGGGTCCTATTATGGCGTCCATGTTCAGCCATTCGGGTTTAGCAAGGATACCAGACAATTTTGACGTACTCTTCTCCGTATCATAGACATATACTTCGAACCGCTGTCCACTGTCTTTTGCGCTATTCAGCGCAAGAAGGGCACCTTCATAAAACTCCAGGAACCGGTCGATGGACGGGTCACGGGGTGCCACATCCGTCATCAAGGGAAGCAAATAGGCAATTCGCAGAGGCGTCGGCGTGGGAGTTGCGTCATCCAAAACCGTATCGTTGACCATGGCGGTTCCTTCCGTTTTCACCACCTCCGTACTTTCTCCCACCGGTTGCCGTTTTTTCTTTGATTTCTCTGTTTCAGGTTTTATTGTCGTTTTCTCCTCCTGCGGATTTCGCGTTTTCACCTCCTCCTTCCCACGAACCACTTGAGTTCCGGTTTCCTGCTGCGATGTTTTTTGTTGCGATGCGGCTGCCACCATTTGCTTACGCGGTATGAGCAGGCGACTGCCAATTGCCATACGCTTGGTCGTCTCGGGATTAAGAGCGACTATTTCATTTATTGTCACTCCATAGCGTTTGCCCAAGCTGTAAAGAGTTTCTTTCGGCTGTATCTCATGGACAATATACAAGGAAGAATCGGTTTTCTGCACGCAGGGTATGAGAATAATCTGCCCCAACTTGATACCTTCGCTCTTCAAGGTCGGATTACACTGTATTATGTCCTCTTGCGATACTCCAAAGTTCTGGCTGATACGGAACAGACCTTCTCCCTTCTGCGCTGCGTACCTGTAGTACACTTTGCCTTTGACGGTATCAACAGGACAGGTTTGGGCTTGCGCCAAAGCAGTGCCAGGAAAAGCGAGGCACACGGAAAAGACGAGCAGTATAAGCGTTTCGCGCATAGATAAAATCTTTAGATTATCACAGTCAATGTTCATACCGCATACGCCGAAGCAGGAAGACCGCCACCGCCGTCAGTGCCAAAAAGGTCAATGGCAAGCCAAGGGCATATACTGTATATATATTCTTTTTTTCGTTAACAAGCGTTGTATTCAACAGCCGGAGAGGGATCGTCTTTTGTCTGAGGTTAATCAAACCCGTATCATCGGCGAGCCAGAACAATGCATTGAGGAAGAAGTCCCTATTACCAAACTGCATCTTTGAATAGCGATCATAGCCACAAGGTAACGGTTGGTTGTTCTGCCAATCGTTTTGAAAGACCGTTCCGGAAGCCACAATCACTTGTTTGGAATATGCCGTTTCATTCAATTTGACAGTATCGGTAATCAATCCCTGCGGCATCATACGATGTGCAAAAAGCGACGAGAACTTCCCTTCGAGACTAACGGCCACGGGGATATAGGCTTTCGTAAAGGCTTGCGGGTTGATGGTCAAGTCTGCAAGATCTATTTCAGCGGGTGTTCCGACAAGACGAGAGGCATTGCTTGTCGCCAACAGGACCACCCGTTTCTGTGCCGTTGAGTCGCCTACGAAGTCTATATCGGAGACAAAGGCAGACGACAATTGCATCAAGTTGTGCGTAATAGGGCTTTCCGAGGAGGTCAGCAAAAGCGGAGCATAACACCAAGGGATAGGCTCATATTGCGGTTGAGCGGGATTTGGAGAGACATCCACGGGAACAGACAAACACTGCAAATCAGCCACCAAACGCGGGTTAACCCGCACACCATAGCGAAAAAGCATATCTTGCACATTCAGTTCCATCGGCAGGATTGGAGTGAAACCATTTTTCGACAGCACATCTTCCGACAAACGAACTCCATTCAGAGCCCAGAGGACACGCCCTCCCTGCATGATATATTGGTCGAGGATATACTTATCCTGCTCCGTGAAGGGCAATTGAGGGTCTGCTATCACCACTACCTTGAACGGGTTGAGACAGCCCACTTCCGAAGTCAACGTTCCCCGATAGATGTCAAAACAGGAGGAGACCATACGCTGAACATCCATTGTGGCACGTTCGCCCAATTCTCCATGTCCCTCCAAGAAAGCGATTTTGGTGCGTTCCGAGGAAGACAAGGACTCAATGGATTCAGCAAACAAATACTCCAAGGACTCCATGGAATGGTTCAAGTTTTCGGCACCGGACAATCCACGATTATTTTGCAGCAAGCACAGAATCATTGAATTTCCGCCACACCGAAGGCGGGCATAGGGATAGACAATCGTTTCGGAGGTTTTACCAGACCGGTCGCGTTCGTACACAGCGGTAGGAATATAGCCATATCGCGCCAGTTCCTCCGTCAAAGACTGTTGTTCCGTCTCTGTCATCCTCACGGGGTTGCAGACCGAAAGGCTGACATCACCATAGGCATCGAACTCACGAAGCATTTGCACAGCGGCATTTTTGAGACGCAGGAAGCCTGAATTAAGTTTCCCATCCAAGAACAAATCCACCTCCACCCGACCTGCATTGCGCAGGAGCGTCTTCGTTTCCTCTCCCAACGAATAGCGTTTATCATCGGTGAGATCGATACGAAAGAAGAACCAATGTGCCAGAAGATTGGCTGACACAAGGCAAAAAAGCAGTATCCAAGATGAATACTTTCTCATCTCATCATTTCAACAAGGATTGGAAGACCTCTTCATTGATCTTTACCTCATGCTCTTTATGCAAGCGTTCCAACCATTGTTTTTCCAGATAGTCTTGATACGCAGCAATTACCTTGCCACGCTCATCGGCAGGTTCTTCCGCTCCCTTGAGTTGCTTACCCGACACAAAGACGACCGGATATTCTTGGTCGGGTTTATAATCACCTTTTTTGAACACATACTTATCCACCGCAGCATTATCGCCTAATTTGAAGAGTCCCTTGTCGAAATGTACATACGTGACACTATCCAGATTGAGACGGGTATTCAAATAGGATGCGACAGAGTCGGGGTTAGCACTTTGCAGGATACGTTTTGCCACCTTGGCCGTGTTTTTATCCTTGCAGTAAACCACATAACCCTTGAAGCGGGGTTCATCCCACATATAGTCTTGCTTATGCTGCGAGAAGAAGGCATTGAGTCCGACCGTATCCTGCCCTGCTTTCTGCCACACTTCGCGCAATGATATTTCGAAGAGGAGCGTACCATCATGGTACTCGCACATCAGATTACGGAAATCGGGATACTTGTTTTCCAACTGGGAATCTTCCTGTTCACGGAGGCATTTCTCCACAAACTGATTGTATTTTTCCGCAAGGATTGCTTCCGGTGCGGTTTGCTGCGAGAATGTGTTCTGTGCAAGGAAAGCCGCAAAATCGGAAGCCGTACGCTGTTTGTCAGCATAAGCAAACAACACGCCATCGAAGGCAGCAGCCTCCGCCAGGAATGCGGAGTCGCGCACGTTGTACTTTTCAGCCAATGCATAGAATGGTGCAAGCGCATCGGGATTCTCCGAGAACGAATAGGTCTCTTTGAGACCTTGGATAAAAGCCTCGTCGATCTGTTTCTGATACTCGGAACGGCGTATCTGCTTGAGGACATCCGCGCGAATCTCTGCCAAGTCGGGTGTTCCACGACGTCCCAACAGTTTGATGATATGCCAACCATAAGGCGACTGCACGGGGGTACTTATATCACCTTCGTCCTGCAGCGCAAAAGCGGCTTTCTCGAACTCAGGTACCATACGTCCTTTTCCGAACCATCCCAAATCACCACCCCGCTGAGCAGAACCTCGGTCTTCGGAATTGAGACGAGCCAATTCTTCGAAATCCGCACCGGACAATGCCAATTGGTAGAGAGAATCGATCTGCTGCTTTGCCACAAGGGAAAGCGAATCATCGCCACGGGGTGTCATCTTCATGATATGTTCCGCATGTATTTCCACGTGCGGTTTCTCGTCCTCCACTTTGAGAATATGGTAGCCAAACGGTGTACGGAAGACATTGCTAACGGCTCCCACTTCCGTGGTGTAGGCAGCCTCTTCAAAAGGATAGACAAAGCGGAAAGGAGTCACCCATCCTACAAGACCATCGTTTTCCGCTACGGACGGATCTTCGGAGACATCAGCCGCCACTTTGGCAAAATCTTCCACTTTGCCCGGTTTGATTTTCCCTTTCACCTTGACAGGAAGCCCCGTAGTGACACGCTGATAAGCATTTTGGATTTTAGCCAATGCCTCCGCCTCTTCTTCAGGGGTTGCGTGAGAAGTACACTGAACAGCTATATGGCGCACCAAACGATCGTTAAGCATACGTCCGTAGGCCTTTTGAACGATTGCTTCTTCGGCTTGCTTATTTACCATGTATTGCGGTGTTGTCTGACTGCGATAGCCTGCCAACTCTTTGCGGAAGGCTTCCGTTGTATCGATGCCCGCCTCCTGAGCGGCTTTGACTTTGAGGCGATAGTTGACAAACAAGTCCAAATAGTCCTGCAGGGAGCGTTGATCCTCCGCCTGCGAGGCACTATTGTTCTTTTGGTAGATATACATGAACTCGCCAACCGTTGCCGGTTCGCCGTCAATAGTAAGCAACACGCGGTTGTCTTCGGTATTTTCCGCAGCAAAAGCAGTCAACGCTGTAAAGACAAACGCAGACAGGATAAACAAGGTCTTTTTCATATCAGTATGTAAATTTATTTCTATCATAGTGACAACGGAATGTATCTTGCAACATACGGACACACTCCCGTAATCAAATTGCAAAGATAAGAAACAATCCCCAATCGTTCCAAATTTTCGCCAGATGAAATCATGCAGAGACCCAAGCGAAGATACCAACCAGTCTCTACATATATAAGATTTCACTCTACATACAGGACAAGTCCTTTGAGATATTCACCTTCGGGATGGTAGATATTGACGGGGTGGTCTTGCGGTTGGGTAAGTTGGTGCAAGATACGGACACGACGCCCCGTCATTGCAGCCGCGCTGAAGACGGCAAGACGGAACATTTCCTTATCAACGACTTGCGAACAAGAGAAAGTGAACAACAAACCACCTTTGCGAATACGTTCGATGGCTTTTGCGTTGAGACGCTTATAGCCTTGCAAGGCATTGCGGACAGCCCCCCGATGTTTGGCAAAAGCAGGAGGGTCGAGAATAATGAGATCGTAGGTATCAGGAGCAGTGTCCAAATACTTGAAGGCGTCTTCCACAAAGGAAGAGTGCCGGTTGCAGTCGGGAAAATTGCGTTGCACATTGCGGTTGACCTGCTCAATGGCAAGCGAAGAACTATCAACCGAATGAACTCGTTTGGCACCTCCCCTGATGGCATAGACGGAAAAACCTCCCGTATAACAGAACATATTCAGGACATCTTTTCCCGCTGCATAGCGCTCCACCAAAGCACGATTTTCGCGTTGGTCAACAAAGAATCCCGTTTTCTGCCCTTTGAGCCAATCAATACCAAATATCAAGCCATTCTCCATAGCCTCACACGATGAGACCCCGCCAATGAGATAACCGTCTTCGCGTTCCTGCAAGTCCGCTTTGAAAGGAAGGGTTCCTTCCGACTTGTAGTACACGTTGCGGACTGACGGCAGTATATTCACCACCGTTCGGGCTATTTCTTTCCGCCACAGGTGCATACCGACCGAGTGTGCCTGCAGCACCGCCGTATCGTTATACACATCAATGACCAAGCCTGGAAGAAAATCGCCTTCCCCATGTACGAGACGAAATGTGGAGTTCGCAGGAGAAATGAGTCCCAACGACTGACGGCCAGCAAGTGCCTGACGCAAGCGGATCTCCAGGAAGTTTTCGGGAAGCGTGTCGGTCATAAACTCCAAGATACGTACAGCAATGCTGCCCACTTGGAAGTGTCCGACTCCCATTTTGTGTCCATAGGAGTCCTTGACCAATACCAGTTCGCCTTCCTGCGGCTGACCATCAATATGTGCGATTGCCCCCGAGAAGACCCAAGGGTGAAAGCGGAGGAGCGATTCTTCTTTATGCGGTTTGAGATAGACAGTATTCATTGCGGGTTGTTCTGTGCGATAGCGAGTAAACGTTGTTCCTGTACTTCCTGCTGGTGTTGCTGCTGCAAGCGCAAATCGGCTTCCCGCAGGGCAGTATATTCTTTCTTCGGCAGTTTTTTTGTTTTCTGTAGTTCCTGATAGATGAGCAGTGTCGCCCACGCATCGGTAGCGGCATACGCCGCCTGTTCGGGTGAAAGAACAGGCAGTTCCCAATTGGTGAGTTGCTGTGCCTTGGATATTCTCCGCCCAAAGACGATCGCGAACATTTTCTGCAAGCCGAGATCGAGGATTCCATAGGCAAGAACAATACGCTGCAAGTCCACGCAATTACCCGGTACGAACGGTGACAACCGTTTCAACCCAGCCAAGTCGTCCTTGAACGCAAGCCCCACTTTGCAGATGTCGGGATTGGCAAAGAGTGCCGCCATCCGAGGCGTGAAACCGACTTGAAGAAGTTGGAAAAGGTAACATCGCTCGCGCGTGGCTATCTGAAGAAGTGCCGTAGGATGGCGCTCGCCACGATTGAAAGCCGGACGTGTCTCCGTATCCACCCCAACGAGTTCCTGCTGTTCCAAGTAGTCCAATGCATCTTCTGCGCCGGCTGCATTGTTCACGACCAGTACACGTCCCTTAAAAGCCGCCAACGGCAAAGCATTGACATCTTCTTTGGATATACGCGATTGGAAATGATTCGTTTTTTTCATATCAGTTGCGGCTATCTGCATCATCCTGCTGTTTTGACCCATAATCCAACCATAGCACGTGCAAAGCCCGCATTGCGTTCAATAGTTTCAGTCCCCAATGTTCGCGAAAACCTTCCAAACATGCCAAAAGTGCATCGTTCATCACGGTTTCATTCTCCGTCTTATAATTGGCTGCCAAGTTCTTCAACTCCTGATAAATATCGGCTATATTCTCGGATATGTATGCCGTAAGCGGTTCGTCGGAATAGCGCATATCCTCGACAAAGACTTCGAGATAGGAGTCGTCGGTTCCGAGTTGTTCTTTGACTCCGTTTGCCACAAAGTTGTAGTCTTCTTCCGTAACGAAGTCTTGCAAGTATTCATCGGCTTGCTGCTCGGGCAAAGGAAGAAGATGTGCCTTAAGGTACAGCAATGGAAGAAGACGGCACAATTTTTCCACGAAACCGAATTGTTCTTCTTCCGCCGAATGTTCCAAGAGGAGACAGGTTTGAGCGGCTACCTGCACAAAATCGAGTGCGCCACTGCTGTATATGATATTCTTCAAACCGTTGTTCATATTCTACGTTTTTGCTTTAACAAAGTGGTGGTGCAGACACGTTCTGCAACCGGTGCAAAAGTAGTATTTTTCCGAAAACCTTACAAGCCGATGGGAGAGACCCCAGAACAACCGCACCAAAACTGCAAGAGATACAATTCCATATACCCTTCTTTTCTTTTGTATGACCAAACGGAGCCCTGTCCTACCCCTCCAAAGACATTTGGCTGTAAGGAAATAAGACGGACGGGACTAATGAGACTAACAGGGAAATCATTATAGACGTTCGATAATTCAGTTTATTTGTTCTCAATCTCCCGATGAGGGGTGCTTGAGGTCGGCTTGAGGGGTCGTAAGTGGTCGCTATGAGTTCCAAAGAATCATATTACACTAAAAGCAAAGAACAGGAAATCGTTGTAAACGTTTCCTGTTCTTCAAGGCGATGTTCTGCAAAGTTCCAAACGGCAGAATAACAGACGATTTCTGTTTCACTACCACCACCTTAAGTTTTTGGGAAAAGAAAGTATCTTATAAAACACCCACATTTATTGAGAGATAAGTTTTCTTAATCCGAAGGGATTGCAATCTTCTGTACATTGTGAGGTTGCAAGCCAAGATTGAGTACAGTTTGCTCTCCTAACAATTCATAGGAAGTTTTTCCTGTCAGCATATAGATACCTGTATTCTGCCGGCTTGCTATACGCAGAATATCTTTGACGGTATATACTTTTCCGTCAATTGTAACCGTGTTGCCTGCTTTACACTCAAAGGGTTCGTCATTTACATAGACCGAGAATCCTTTCATTGCCTGGATACATGGATATGCCAATCCGACAGAATAAATGGTGTCATTCGTGCTACCCGTGTAAATGTGAAAAGTTCCTTTTTCAACACATTCTGCAGAATCTTCTTCAAAGAACATACTATGACGCATAAAATTATGAACGGATCCATCTAAAAGTTCTGTTACAGTTTGCGTTTTATATGCCATTTTGCCCTTGCTATAAGGTCGCAAAAATTTATCAAAGGTTAATACAGACACCTTAATCTCCACATTTTCTCCATATAAATGAATATCTTCCGACAGAGCCCCAATATGCGGTTCTCCACAAGCAGCACAAAACAAGGCAACCGATAGTAAATAGAAAATTCTTTTCATGACTTAACGATTTGCAGGTTTAACAACATAATGGAGATTCATAGGTTTATACTTTCTCCAAAAAGGATAGTGGTTAAATTCTTCAGACCAATAGCCATTGTCATATATCAGGAAATACTTGTTTTTATACAGGTCCTTTCCCTTCTTTGTATATCCCGTTCCGATAGCCGCAAAAATATGTTGCTGCCCTGCAATTGCCAACGGGTACAGGTTGCTTTCCAATTCACGGAAAGGATGCGTTGTGAGTTCCGTGCAGTATTTATTTTTTGTCGCCTCTTTCATTCCCTTGTTCATACCTACAGGAAACAAAGCATTTCCTCCTTTGTTAGGGATTGTCCTTTTGAACCAGACATAATACAAACCATTATCCCATTTTTCACTACGTTCTTTTACTCTCGGATATAAAGAATATGGAATTTTCGGGAAGGGGAATTTATAGGTAAAACTATAATAAGCATAATTCTGCTCATTACGATAGAATTCTTTTTCGTAATCTATGACATAAGATGCTCCAACTTGTTCAAAGAGCGGAAGATACTTACCCTTGTAGGAATCGAATATACCTCTATATAGCCATGCCATAGCAGAGGGGCCACATGCTCCCCACCAAAAAGTCATAATGAGCGGGGCTCTATTGTATTGCGGCAAAGAAAACCTGCGTGTAGTTTGTATCCGGTGCAAGTTATCATAAATCATCTTGAATTGTTCATAGGTTAATACAAAGGTATCTTTGAGAGTAACAGGAGGATAAGCACTAATTATCTGCGGTAGGGAATAAGATGCCTGCATAAAGTTATGGATCTCAGACGGAAAGTCTTTGACACTTTGGCAGGCATCAAATATGCCAACGTCCACATCCGAAATTTCATGCCCTCCATCTCTCAGATTGGCATCCAACAATTCGACGTCTTCATACTGCATTTGGGAGAGACATTGTGCGAGTTGCTTATCCGGAATCAAACTTATCAAGGAGTCTTTCTCTATGGGCTGCAAACAAAAGGCTCCATTTTCACTCTGCCCCTGCATATAAAGTGTTTGCGTACCATCTCCATAGTACACATTCGGATATTCGCCCACATATCTTTTGTATGTTCTACTCAAGGAGGTATATTGCAATGGATGAAATATAAAATCGATCACCTCATCATCAATCGGCTGCGCACAAACTGTAATGGTTCTTACCACAGTATCATTAAACAGCACCGGGAATTCATAATAGTAGGGGCGATTATCATAGTCATACACTACGACAGGCAAATCTCCCATGGTAAGTGATATTTGCGGATATTCACCATGTTCTATCTGTTGTTTTACTGTAGTTTGCCGTCTCTCATTCAGAAACAAATGCAAACATGAAAACAACTCTGTGTACGCATACTGCCGAGCCGTACGGAAATTCAACACGGTTGAATCTGCAGACAATGCATCCAATTCTTTAACGGACAGGGTCGGTAATGATGCCAGGTACTCTTTTGTAGAAAGGTTCCTGATGTACCGTTTCGGCTGTTGCGGACATTCTTCTGCTGTTTCTATCGTATCGTTGCAACCAACAAAGGTCGTTGCAAGACACATTAACAAGGCAAATGATAACAGGTCTTTTCTCATAACCTTCAAGGTGTTATATTTTGAGCGCAAAGATAATAAAAATCTATTCTTTACCAAATTTCACAGATATGATTACAGAATTTTTCCTACATTCATTGATAATACGACAGACTATTCCAATTGCCACATTGGTATAAAAATGCTATCTTTGCGGCATGATAGCGGACAAGCAAAGAGAAACCAAGATGAAGAAAACTACGATTTTAGCCATAGAGTCATCGTGCGACGACACAAGTGCCGCCGTATTGCAGGACGGGATACTGTTATCGAACGTGACAGCCAGCCAGCGTGTCCATGAAGAATACGGAGGCGTTGTCCCCGAGTTGGCCAGCCGCGCACACCAACAGAACATTGTACCCGTGGTGGACACAGCACTGAAGCGTGCCGGTGTACAGAAAGAGGATCTGAGTGCCATTGCCTTCACAAGAGGTCCCGGTCTGCTGGGCAGTTTGCTTGTAGGAACCAGTTTTGCCAAAGGTTTAGCAATCAGTCTTGGTATCCCGTTGGTGGATGTCAACCACCTGCAAGGACACGTGATGGCTCACTTTGTGAGCGAAGGGAAAGAAGACGAGCATCATCCGAGTTATCCGTTTCTGTGCCTTCTGGTGAGCGGCGGCAACAGCCAGATTATTGTAGTGAAAGCCTTTAACGACATGGAGATCGTAGGGCAGACCATTGACGATGCGGCAGGTGAGGCTTTTGACAAATGCGCCAAGGTGATGGGTCTGCCCTATCCAGGCGGTCCATGGATAGACAAGTTGGCGAAAGAGGGAAATGCCGATGCATTTCAATTTGCCAAACCCCAGATTGCAGGTTATGACTACAGTTTTTCGGGATTGAAGACTTCGTTCTTATATTTCCTGCGTGACCGACTTGCCGAGAACCCGCAATTCATAGAGGAGAGGAAGAATGACCTGTGTGCCAGTCTGCAAAAGACAGTGATAGATATTCTGATGAAGAAACTACGATTGGCAGCCAAAGACTTAGATATGAAACAGGTGGCTGTGGCAGGCGGTGTGAGTGCAAACAGCGGTTTGCGACAAGCCTTCATTGATTATGGAAAGCGTTATCATCGGGAAGTGTTTATTCCGCCCTTCTCCTACACGACAGACAATGCCGCCATGATTGCCCAGGCAGGATATTACAAGTATCTGGCAGGGGAGTTCTGCCCGATAGACGCCGTTCCTTTTGCCCGCACTACGATACAGAATGAGTGAGGAAAAGAAACATAAGATTGGAGAGGCAACAGCCCCATACAAAGATGTTATTCTTTTTGTTGTTGCCTTGCTATGCGCCCATTTCTTCTGGAAATTCACCGTTATAGCCGATGAACACGGAGGTCCCGTTTTTTGGTTCGGAATGGATATTTCCAAGCCTTTTGACGTATTGTCGGCACATATAGCCTCCGTGGCATATCAACTGATTCATCTGAGCAAGGACACCATACACTACATAGAGCCCTATACTCTACGGTTCGACACAGGGTATGCCGTGATTATAGTGTGGAGTTGCACGGGACTGAAACAGAGTTTCATCTGGCTCGTTATTATGCTGACGGCACGAGGAGATTGGAAGAGGAAATTATGGTTTATTCCATTAGGGTTTGTTTGTATATACCTATTCAACCTGCTCCGTGTGACAGCCATCGCCATGGTGATGGAACACCATCACGAGTTGTTTGAACTCTTCCACTCCTACATCTTCAAATATCTGTTTTACTTTATGCTTTTCATGCTGTGGGTATGGTGGACAGAGAGAATCGGGCGACCTAAAAGCACACCGCTTGAAACGGACAATTAGTGCATGTTCCTTTGTCGGAAGAATCGGGGCGCGCCATAAGCGGGATATCAGGACAGAGGATTTCCTCCAATACTGACGAAAGGGCTGACAGAAAGTCGGTCTTCATGGCAGAATACGGAACGGGATTTTTGGTATCTTGCGCTATCACCTTCTCCACCTTGTCAGGTTTATTGCGGACATAATAGACGCATGGGATGATGTCAGCAATATGGTATGTATCACTATAACACATACTATAGATGAGCGTTTGCCGAGCATGGTCTGGTTCGTTCTTCTTATCGGGTGAAAACAGGTATTCCCAAGCGGGGAAACCGGAATGTTCTTTACCTGTTTTGTAGTCCACGATACGCAGTTGTCCGTTCACTTCGTCCACACGGTCGGCAATTCCCTGAAAGGCAACCGTCTTCCCATCGGGAAGGATCAGTTCGGAATGGATATTCTGTTCGGATGACAGGTAGAAGAATCTGCCGGTTTGTGCCAGATGAAGATCATGGCGCAACACATTGTCCACATATCGTTGCAAGACACGGACAGGAAGATAGTCACGTCCATGAAGCAGGGACAAATCGTCCGTAAAGAGAAACTCCTGTGCATAGAAATGTTCCACGAGACATTCTCTCCTGAATTTCTCCTGCATATCCCTGACCATTTCTTCCGTTATCCTTGTGCGTGTATTATCATTATGGGCATAGGGTGCATAGAGTTGCTGCATCGTATGGTGGAAAATCGTCCCCAGTTTATTGTTTTGCACATTCTCTTCCATAGACTGAGGTTCTTTAAGTCTGCATACCCACTCCAAATAGAAGCGCAAAGGGCATACTACATACCTGTTAAGGGCTGATGGAGAAAGTCCTTTTACTTTACTTGTTCCGCCTGGACTGCAAAGGCGGGCAACAAGTTGGTTCATAACCCGCTCATCTTTTGGAAGAGACACCACGTCATCCGATTTGCGAAAAGAGGTCTTTCCCATACGGGCATTTTCTTCCCGCATCGGCGCGCCATACTGATAGAGTAGTTGGTAGATATAGCGTGATGCATCGGGAGAACGCCCGTCCTCGGAGGTTGTTTGCAGAAGATAAACCGTCTTTGCATGAGAAAGAAGACGATAAAAGTTATAGGACGCAATGGCATCCTGTCTTTCTGGCGTTGCCAGCCGGTATGCCAGACGAAGTTCGTATGGAATGAAACTATTTTGATGCCCGTCGCCGGGGTAGGTATCTTCGTTCATATCGGGTATTATCACTGTCCGGAAATCCATACCACGCGCTTCCAATACGCCCATTATTTGCAAGCCTTGCAAAGGTTCTCCCTCAAAGGGGACAGTGGTTGCCTGCATCAGTTGCAGGAGAAGGCGGTAGGCTGTTTTTGTTTGGACTATAACATCGGGACAGTTGCGGACAAGTGTGATCAGACGGTTGACAATGAGCAAAGTCCGGTAGATATATTCCTGCTTCTCACGGAAGATACTCTCCCCTGCCGTCTCGGTATCATCAGCAGTATTTGCCAGGATGTGCAGCATATCAGCCAAAGACTGCAACAAGGAGAGCGTATCGGGGAAGGGACGCATAATTGAAGAAAGGAGAGGATGAGAATCAAAAACAGACGAGGGTATGTACACCATATTGTTTTTGTAGATCCTGTCCTTTATGTCTCTTACCAAGTCGGGGAGAATGTCCGCTACATAGGGGTGACTGAGAATACCCATCACGGGTTTATAGTAAAACAAAGTTTCGTCGGCTTGACGGGTTGTGAGAATCTGCAATTCGCTGAGATGCTGAACCAATGTGTAGAGCGGTGTATCGGAAAGTGGGAGTCCCATCGTGATATTAATATCACCAACGGAATCAGGCAAGGCGTAAAGGACGGGGTGCAGAAGATGTTCGTTTGGCAAGACGATACCCAAATCGCCTAATTGTGAGACATTTCCTTCACGTCCGACTATCCGTGCGATTTCTTCTGCCTCATTCACAGAGGACGGGCATTTTACCCAATGGATTTCGGGTACTGACGTTTTTTCGGCAGGAAGGGAAAAACGTGATTTGAATGTGGCGAGATTTTGTTCTGCGACGAGGGAGGCTCTATTGGCGGGATCGCGAAGCCACGGGGACTCGTAATCGAAATAGAAATCCGCCAATCCCAAGGACTGCAGATGAAGCATAAGAGAGCGTTCCACAGCAGTCAGCACATTGAATCCCACAAAGACGTAGCACTGGCGGTGATCCGACGGCAGAGAGACTATTCCCGTCTGCAAATCCTCAACCAATTTACGTTGCAGCATGCCCATGTAAGCCAATCCATCTGCCGAGAGTTGGTTCTTGAGATCATTATATATGGGCAGCAGGCAGGTCTGGAAAGCCTGTGCAGCCTCTTTCACGGTATTATTTTTATTATCTTCAGCGGTTGAGAACTTGCGGTCGATTTCTTTGAGAGCGGAAAGATTCGTGAGGATGGCATCGGCATTGACCAACTGACGATCGATTTCGTTGAAGTCGCTCATTATCATCTTGCCCCAGAAAAGGAAGTCATCGAAAGTCTCTTCTTTTCTGAACGGCAAGAGGTAGTGTTTCGCGTAAAGAGAGTACAAGCGCAGTTGTAGATCGATTGGATCGGCAATGCGCAAGGGGCTCATATCCTGAAAAAGCCGGTCTATCGTAATGATGTCGGGCGCAAAAAGAGGTGCCGAAATCTCCTGCACGAGGTAATGCTTAAAGAGCAAACCTGCACGACGATTCGGGAAAACGAAACAAGTATCCACTATCTGTTCTCCCAATTCATGGTAGAACGTATGTGCCAAGCGTGATAAAAATGCAGCCATATATCGTTGAAAAGATGTTAGAACAAGGTCAAATATACTGTTTGTTCCCGTTTGTCACGGAAGCCTGTTATTCCAATAAGCCATCGTCGTGCGCCACTATATATACTTTCCTGTAAGGCTATCCGGGTTGTTTCTCAGGTCGTCAGCCGTTCCGACCGCCACGATTTGCCCGCCTGCGCGACCGCCCTCGGGTCCCATGTCGATGAGATAGTCGCACGCACGTATGACATCAAGGTTGTGTTCGATAATTATCACCGTGTTACCGCGATCGGTAAGTTTGCGCAAAACGGAGAGAAGGACACGGATATCTTCGAAGTGGAGTCCCGTGGTGGGTTCATCCAATATATACACCGTATTCCCCGTATCACGCCGAGCAAGTTCGGTCGCCAACTTCATCCGCTGACTTTCCCCGCCCGATAGCGTTGTACTACTCTGCCCCAACCGGATGTACCCCAATCCAACATCCTGAAGTGTCTGTATCTTGGCAAGAATGGCAGGTTGCGCAGCAAAGAACTCCACCGCCTGATTGACCGTCATATCCAGCACATCGGCTATACTCTTCCCTTTGAACCGTACCTCGAGCGTCTCTTTGTTATAACGTTTTCCGCCGCAGACTTCGCAAGGTACATAGACATCAGGAAGGAAGTTCATCTGCAACACTTTGTATCCATTTCCCGAGCATGCTTCGCAACGTCCGCCAGGGGTATTGAACGAGAAACGTCCGGCTTTCCATCCCCGTATTTGCGACTCGGGCAGTTGTACATAGAGTTGCCTGATATCGGAGAAGACGCCCGTGTAGGTAGCAGGATTGCTTCTCGGCGAGCGCCCGATGGGACTTTGATCCACACATATCACCTTATCCACGAACTCCAGCCCCTCCACACGATCATAAGACAAAGGCGGCTGCAATGAACGGTAGAAATGCTGACTAAGTAACGGATAGAGCGTTTGGTTTATCAGTGTTGACTTTCCCGAGCCGGAAACACCCGTGACGCATATCATACGGCGCAGAGGAAAAGCAACATCTATGTGTTTGAGATTATTCCCTGAACAACCATAGAGCCGCAGCCAATCGACACCGGCAAGAGAGGAGTGTTCCGCCTGCGGGATAGAGAGCGTACCATTGAGATACTTCGCCGTGAGCGTATCCGCCTCCAGCATCTGTTCAGGCGTCCCCTCGAAAACGACCTGTCCTCCAAGGCGTCCCGCTTTGGGACCAATATCCACAATATAGTCGGCTTCGCGCATCATCTGATCGTCGTGTTCCACCACAACCACCGTATTGCCAAGATCACGCAACCTGCGCAATGACGCAATAAGCCGTTCGTTGTCCCGCTGATGGAGACCGATACTCGGTTCGTCCAAGATGTACAATACATTGACCAAGCGAGACCCGATTTGCGTAGCCAGGCGGATACGCTGATTCTCACCGCCCGAAAGGCTATCGGACGAACGCGACAGAGAAAGGTACTGCAACCCGACATCCACCATGAACTGCAAACGACCATGTATCTCGCGCAGAATCTCGTGAGCGATAACCTTTTGCTTCTCCGTCAGCAAAGGTTCCACTTTATCGAGATAAGCCATAAGGTCGGTTATGTCCATATCCGCCAACTCGGCAATGTTCTTATCGCCGAACTTATAGCTCAACGCTTCCTTGGAAAGCCGAGCTCCATGACACTCGGGGCACTCCACCTCCACGGAATACTTGTTCACCCAACGCTGTTCTTCCTCCGTTACGGCATTTTCCTGCTGCATCTCCAAATAGCGAAGAATACCCTCGTAATGACTATTTGCCGCAGTAACTCCCGCCACCGAGAAAGAGAAGTTATCCTCGGAACCGTTCATAATCTCGCTGACGGCTTCTTCGGGCAATTGAGCAAATGGAGTCTGCAGCGTATAGTCTCCGTATTTGCCCACAATTGTTTCTATCTGTTCGAAGATGGCGGACTTGCGTGCTTTCCCCAACGGTTCGACAGCCCCATCGGCAATAGAGAGCGAGCGATCAGGAACAATTTTATCTATATCTATCCTATTGATGACCCCTAACCCTTTGCATACAGGACACGCCCCCTGCGGCGAATTGAAAGAGAATGTGTGCGGGGCGGGGTCGGCATAGGAAATACCCGTTGTCGGACACATCAGCGTCCGGGAATAGTAACGCGGTTTGGCATCGGCGTCGGGCGAATCGTAATCCACAATCATGATGATACCCTCGCCCTGCTGCATCGCTTTCTCGACCGATGCACGTATCCGCTGCGTATCCACCTCCGCCTGTCTGCCACCCTCCGAGGGAGGTATCTTGAGCCGGTCCACAACCAACTCAATGCTGTGGTTCTTGTAACGATCCAAGCGTAACCCCGGGACGATCTCCTGCACTTCGCCATCCACACGGATGTGCATAAAACCCTTTTTACGCAATCGCTCGAACAACTCCTTGTAGTGTCCTTTTCTGTTCTTGACCAACGGGGAGAGAAGAAGAATACGTTTGCCTGCGTACTCCTGCACAATGAGGCTGAGTATCTGCTCGTCGGTGTAATGCACCATTTTTTCCCCTGTGAGGTAACTATACGCCACTGCAGAACGTGCAAAAAGCAGTCGGAGATAGTCGTAGATTTCGGTGGTGGTCCCTACCGTGGAACGCGGATTGCGGTTGGTGGTATGCTGGTTGATAGCAATGACAGGACTAAGTCCCGTTATCTTATCGACATCGGGTCGCGCCCGATTCCCCAAAAAGCCCCGTGCATAGGAAGAGAACGTATCAATATACCGACGTTGTCCCTCTGCAAAGAGGGTATCAAAAGCAAGACTGGATTTACCACTACCGGAAAGCCCCGTGATGACCGTGAGGGCATAGCGAGGAATGCGCACATTGATATTGCGCAGATTATTGACTCTGTCTCCTGTGATTTCAATCCAGGAGGAGAATTTTGATATGGAAGATTCCGGCTTCGTAGATCAACTTATCAAGCAGGCTACAAAGGTACAACTTTTTTGCGTTTTTACGATATGCTGATACAGGTTTCCTCTCTCCGTCAGACAAAGAGAGGAATCATTCGTTACAGAGTTTTGATGACCTTGCAAGGATTTCCCACGGCAATGGAGTTAGAGGGAATGTCGTGTACGACCACCGAGCCAGCGCCGATGGTACAATTGTCGCCAATGGTAACGCCAGGCAGGATGGTTACCGAGCCTGCTATCCAGCAATTATTGCCGATCGTCACAGGTTTTGCCCATTCCTGGCGGGTATTACGTTCCACGGGGTCGGTACTATGACAAGCGGTGTAAATGGAGACATTGGGACCGATAAACGCATCGTCTCCTATGGTGACAGGGGCTTCGTCCAAAATTGTCAGATGGAAATTGGCAAAGAACCGTTTTCCGACCCTGATATGCTTACCATAATCACAATAGAAAGGCTGGTTGACAAAGACCTGTTCATCACATTGCCCCAATATATGAAAGAGCATCTTCCTCCGTTCGTCCAACTGCGAGGGAAGAAGGTTGTTATAGCGGCGGAGTTGATCCTTGCAGTTATTCAACAAGGCAATCAGTTCGTCATCGCAAGCGTTGTAGATTTGCCCTGCCAGCATTTTTTCCCGTTCGGTCATAGCAGATTCCATTAGATAGAAAAACAAGCACAAAGGTAGTAAAGTTTTGCGAGAAACAGGCTTTCTTTTGTTTTACCATTGTGCTTAAACGTTTACGACGTGCTGCCGATGAGGGGTCATACTATTTACGATTTTACAATGTACAATGTACGATTTTGCTTCACCGGTTTGATTTTCACATCTCGTCCAGAGGTGCTTGAGGGGTCGATGAGGTCGGCTTGAGGGGTCGTATTATTTACGATTTGGCAATGTACAATGTACGATTTGGCAAGGAAGACAATAGGACGGAGCGGGTTGATCGGGCGAATGGGACTGATAAGAATTATGCAGACCGAATCCATACAGAAGTTACAGAATATAACAGTTTATTGCAAAGCAATAACCCCAAAAAAGATGTGGCTATAAATCCTGCCAGCGGGCGGATTCTACTCTATCGCATATTTCGATATTACGGTCTGTATCATTTTTGCTGCCAACTTATCTGCTCTGTTACGTGCAGCACCAATGCTGTCATTCGACAGTATGGGCATAGATTGTTGCATAATAATTTCACCCGCATCCACCACTTCGGACAGTCTGTGAATAGTTACTCCACCTGTGCGTTCTTCACAGGAAAACATCTCTTGCCAAGGATTCAAACCTGCATATTTCGGGAGCAAAGAGGGATGGATATTCATGGCTTGGATACCCGCTTGTTCCCATTCTGCAAGAAGGCTTTTCGGAACAATCCACGGGCAACGGTAGGTAACAATATACTGGTACACTGTCCAAGAGGTACACTGCTTTGCCAAGGCAGGGCTGATGACTGTAGTGTCGTAGTGCATCTTCAGCATTTGTGCGACTGCGCTTCCGGGGTCAATGGTTATCAGGAGTATAGACATGGTAGTGTCTGTGATTTATCTGTTCCACCTCTTGCACCACTTGGCGATATTCCCCGTCTGTCAGTTTCGACACGTTGACTATCGGACAATTCTGCTGCAAGAAGCGCACGGGATTGTCAATCACTCCCGCAGCCACAGCCCGTTTGTAGAGCCTTGACCCCGGGAAAGCAATAATCATATCCACATACATCCGATAATGCGGGTGGTCGTGAAACCATTGCAATGAGCGGTGTACCGTATCCCAGTTATCTTCCGTATCGCCGAGTATGATACCTGTTCTGAAATTGAGGTTTGCCTGTTTCAGTTTGTATAATGCCAGTTCCACCTGCTCAATAGTGATGCCTTTGTGCATACTTTTCAATACCTCGTTGCATGCACTCTCCACTCCCACAAAAATATAGCGGCACCGCGTTCCGCACAACATAGCAATCAGTTCATCGTTCACATTATCAATGCGCAGTTGGATAGACCAGTCAAAGTCGTATTGCTTCACCCTTTTGCAGAACTCACGCACCCGCCCGTTGTCGGTGGCGAACAACTCCTCACGCAGGGCTATATACGAGATAGGATAATGAGCAACCAACCAGTCAATTTCAGCAAAGACAGAGTCCAAAGAACGCTGGCGATACGTAGAGCCGGACGGGTGGAAACAGAAAGTGCAATTGTACTTGCAGGAGCGACCTCCAATGACGCTGACCTGCGAGTACTTCTTGTTTTCGTCGCTCAAATCGGGGTTTTCCACCAGATATTCGCCATAGTCAAACCCTTCGTAGTCAGGAATCGGCAGAGAATCCAAGTCTGCAATTTCTTTTCGCCAGCAGGTTTGAATCAGTTCTTCGCCATTTCTGTAGATTAAACCATGAATGTGCTGTATATCAGACGGCTGCTCCATTTGCAGCAATTCCAGCATAGTCTGCTCGCCTTCGCCCACCACTCCATAGTCCGCTTCGGGGAAGGCTTTCATGGTATTCACAGGGTCGCCAGTCATAATTCCCCCACCGACAATAATCCGAACATTTGGGAAGTCTTCCCGCACCCATGCGGTGATGCGGCGGAGGTCGCTATATTCGCCCGAAAGTCCTCCAATACCAACGTATCGGATATGGTTGGCACGAATATGTTGCCGCACAATCTCCCGTTCATCACCCTTATGGTGATTGAGATTGAGCGTATGGACCTCCATACCTGCACGTTTCAGAAAAGCAGACACATACAAGATGCCCAACGGCATCACATAATGCGTGCCGTAAATCAGATAGCGGGGGATAACAAGCAATATATTCTTACTCATGGCGGATTGTTGCTGCTATTTGGCGATAAAGTCCGGGTATCCGCCGGCACATATCGTAGTACAACTCTTTTCGCAAGGCATTGCGGCGAAAGGCACAATAGGTACTGTGGAACTCTTCAGGGAACGACTCAAAGAACAATGTACACCCGCCCCCGCAATTCCATCGTGCGAAACAATCCTTGCAACGGGCTGCATAGGCGGTGTTTTGCGACATCAGTTGTATGATTTTCCGCTCATCAATGTGCGCCACATTGCCATATTGGAAATACGGATACAACGCCTCATCGGGAGAAGACACACGCGAGCATGCGGAGAGTGTACCCCGCGGAGTAAGGCAGAACTTCGCTTCACAGCCACGACTGCGCAACACATCTTTCAGTTCCACGCTCATACATGCCACATCGATCCCTTTTGCCGCCGCCCAATCTTTCGCCGTATAGTACATCTCAAGAAAGGCGTTGTAGTACTTCTCCAACTCCGTCGGCGTGCGGAATAGGTCGGGTGCCAGTATAGTGTCGAAAGTAACAGACTTAATACTCGGGAAATTCTCTGCTATCTCCCGAACCATATCGGGCATTGCTTCCACCGCCTCTTTGGTGATATTGCACCGAATACCAAAATCAGCCTGCATTGCACTCAACAAACGGATATTATCGGTTACCGCATTGTAGCATCCGCGCTCTTTGTCCTGATAGGACTTCAATATCTCATACGAAACCACAATGCGCACTTTATGTCCGTCCAAGTATTCAATTTTCTCTTTCGTCAGGAGGCTTCCGTTGGTAACCACCGCCATCGAATATGCCAATTGCGGACACTCTTTCGATTTGCGTTCTATATATTCTATCGCCTGCTGCAACAGCGGATATGACATCAGCGGTTCGCCGCCCCCGCTGAAACTGAACTGCACTTTTGGAGTGTTATCCTTAACAGGACGGGCAAAGACACGGTCGATAAAGGTCTGCAGTGTATCCCAAGGCACTTCCGTGTTATTACGCCCTTGCGCAGAATAGCAATATACGCAATGGAAATTACACGAATAGTTCAACAATATATCCACCTGTGTCAATTCGTCAACGTCGGTGGCAGCGGTTGCCGGTTCCCGCAAAGGCTCCTGCAACTTGTCCATAACCGTTTGGGGCAAAGCCGTGCCGGCGGTACGCAAGATATACCTGCCCGAAAACGGAGCATAGACAATCTCAACAGTATCGGCAGGAGCGTGCCAATAATCTCCTATGGGGATATAGTAAACAGGAGTCTCCATTTCAGTCGGCTATCTTATCTTTCAAATCGACAAACAGGTCTTTGCCTGTCTGCAGTGCATACCGCTTTTGCATTTCTTCCATCAGGTTATGGCGCAATGTACGCTTGGCAAACCGACATATTCCTGCATATATATCGGCACTATAAACGCGCCGTTGGTTGGGGCAGCCACTACCACAGTTCCATTTCGCCCAGCAATCTTTACATTCGGGTACATTGTGAATAGTCTGCTTCGTCAAGCGGTCATACGCAGACATATCGAACCGGACCTCACCCTCTTCCACTACTCCAATCACCGCTTCGTCATATCCATCCTCATTCGGAGTGGAGACGAAAGCACATGTTGTCATAGTCCTATACGGCGTGAGGCATACCAGATGCGAACAGAACTTCTCGCGAATGGTATGAATGGTCTTGTAGGTTGCCGATTGGATGTTTATACCGTATTGTTCTGCCAAACCTTTGGCTTTGTCGTACGAATGGAAATAGCGGTCATAGAATGCATCTACAACGGCAGGAGTGGTGAAATAGCCACAATCCACCACATCTTCCAAATCCAGCATATACACTCCAGGGTATTCACGATGACAGATTTCCACCATCTCACACATTCTATCCACATTGTCTGCCGTTATCGTTGAGCGAATCTTACATTCCACACCCGCCGCTAACAGGCGTTTCAAGTTGTAACTAACGGTCTGGAACTGCCCGCGTTGCGCATTCTGTATGTCTTCCAGCACCTCAAACGAGAACTGAACAGCAAAATTGTGCGCTTTGTACCATGCGACCATTTCGTCGGTTACCAGCAACCCGTTGGTTGTGATACGGAACTGAACCTTTACCCCGTTCCGCTGTGCCAATTGTTCTGCATAAGCAGTAGTCTCTTTCAGTAACGCCCAACTCAACGTGGGTTCACCGCCGCCTATAAACATGACCACACGCTCATCCTGTTGCCCCTCGCGTTTCTGCAACAGGAACTCCAATAACGGAGCAATATCTTTCATACTCAATTCGGCCTTGCTCCTGCCGCCTGCTGAATAACAATAAGAGCAGTGCATATTGCACTTCTCATTCAAGAGCAGATACGCCGTTTGCAAACTCTCGGTCTTGTTGTACGCGGTTGCCTTCGGAGTAAGAGTCTGCTGCAACATACTCAGCAGCACCTTGCTCCCGTGTATGTCTCCCTTCTCCGCCAATTGCTCCAACTTATCCACCTCATCGGGGGTTGCCAAAGTAAACCGGTTTGCCAGCGGGGAATAAAGCAACAGGCAATTCTCCGCCGGTTTATCAAAATAGTCACCTACAGGTATCGCATAGATGTTGCGGGTTCTTAATTCAGGATATAACATAGTATTGCCTATAAAATTAAATGATTATTACTTCGCTGCTTACCACGGCAAATTAGAGAACATACTGTCCGTAAAGGATGAAGTGCTTGCAGATGATTTACAATCATAGTAGGCTCTTTTATATTGCTCAATGATGTATATCAGTATATCTTCATCGCTTTCCGTGATATAAGAAGCAATTAGTTTCAGTGCTTCGTAGTTGGTATGTGCATTCTTCAATTTCTCTTGGGGTATATCAATTCGGAATCTGTCGCGGAAGAAACATATCGCATCATTATTTCTAAATAAGTTAGATTCTTCTAATCGTAACCTGTAGGGTGAATGTGTTTCAAACAGATACAATTCCCCTATCTGTTGGGATGTCTTTATAGAAATCATATATGTTTTATCTTTTGAACAATTGGTATGCATAACATAGCCAAAGTTGTGTATACTTTGGCTATGTTATCCTTGTCGTTACTTAAAAAAGCAATCACAGCAAGCCACTGGATTTTTGTAACTCTCCTGGCTGACCTCAAACAAATCTGTTAGCATAATATCAATTATATTTTATTACTCCTACTTTCTTACCGGCTTTTCGGATTCCGCCTCATTGTATTAACTTCAACATAGAGTTAAGACTCCGTAGAGCCTTAACTCAGAATCACACACCGCTACTTACTTCGAGAAGCAGTCGCAGCATGCTACAGGATACTTATAACTCTCCTGATTAACTTCAAAAACTTCGGTCAACATAGTCTTAGGAGTTAAATGATTCTTCCTACTCTATTAGGGCTTTTCGGATTCCGCCTTGACTTACATAATTGCACAGCAACTATTTGTTTCCATTATACACGAAACGAACAAGACTTAAATCATCTACGCATCCTATAAGCCATCGAACCGCAATTCTTACACTTATAGATTAGTGCTTCTTCATCGTCTTGGATAATGTCAATATTACCACTACCACATTCTTTACAACGCAACGCCTTACCACTTCGGTCTGTTGTTTCACTGAGATATCCACCTAAACCCAAAGCAAAAAAAGCCACAATAAGCGACAACCACCAATGATGCCACGCAAAATAAGAACCTACTCCCGCAGCAATACAGAGAATCCATTTAAGCCATGAAAAGGCATTGAATAACGCCTTCATCAGACCAAGCAAAAGACCTCCACCAACAATAATTCCTACAATCCACAAAATTGTTTTAAGCATAATACAAGTATAATTTATTTTCAGTACAACTCATAACTGAACTAAATACGCACTGCCCTTTCACACCGACGAGTAACCCCTATTTCAGTCACGGCGGTTGATGGGAATGTTAGTAATAGTCAGTGTTTTCTCCTGTTGAGATCCTCTACAAAGTTCATATATCTTGATGGTAGCATTCGTGAATTGTGTTGCATATTCATCTAATCCGTTGAAAGAAATACGGCATTTAACTGAAGTTCCAGCGGGAACACTACAACATTTTTGGGTAGTACCACCAAAAACAACCGGTGCAATATATCGATAAGTTGTATAACAATTGCCCTCGTCATCATAAAGACTAACTCGAGTATCGTCATGATAGATAGTGTATACTATTTCCGCATTTGATAAATTCGAGATTAGCAAATCTATATAACCAGAAGTGCCTGTTGCTACACAGCGTTTGAAAGCGATAGCGGTATTTTGAGAAGAATACGTTACTTTTACTTGGGCGTTAGCCAAAAGGCAGAACAGCGACATGGCTGTCAGGAAAAATACTTTCTTCATAATAGTTTGTTTATTTAAGTTTTAAGATGATTGCTACAGAATTCTCTATCACTCATCGCGGCGGGTGATAGGTATGTTAGTAATTTTTACAGGCTCACGTTTTCCGTTGTGATAAGCATAGATAGTAGCATTGGTAAACATAGAAGCATATTCGTCCAAGCCCCTGAAATTGATACGGCATTTCGTGGATGCCTCTGCAGAAATGTCCGTACTATATTCAGTATTGTTTCCGAATACCACCGAAACTATATTCCAATCCGAGTAACTGTTCCCCTCGTCATCATACAATTTGACACCACCACTATTCGGATTTGCGCCACATTTTATATCACTGTTTGTCTTATTAGTGATTAACAAATCTATATACCCTGTGGAACCTGTTACGATGCAACGCTTAAAAGCAAAGTGCATATCGGGATATGGATTTGTGATTTTTACTTGGGCAGTTGCCAAAAGGCAGAACAGCGACATGGCTGTCAGGAGAAATACTTTCTTCATCTTCTGTTGTTTTGAATGGTTTGTTTTACATATTATCCAATGCCTGTTGGGCTTTGCGGTCGCCTGCTGCAGCGGCTTTGCGATACCACGTCTCGGCAAGGTCGCGATCTTTTTCGATTCCTCTTCCTCCCCGATACATTTCGGCAAGTTCCCGATAGGCTTTCGTGTAACCCGCTTCTGCAGCGGCTTTCATATAGAGGAACGCCGAATTGATGTTTTTCGACACACCATCACCAGACTGATAACATTTCGCCACTTTGAACATGGCAGCGGCATCACCTGCATCCGCTGCATTCTTATATTCCGTAAACGGATTCGCTTTCGGCGGCTGCACCGGTTGTACAGTCTCTGTTTCCTGTTTTGCAACGGTTTGTTCTGCAGGTCGGGCAGGTTTCGTTTTGCGGGCGGTCTTAACCGGTTGTGTTTTCACATGATTCATCTCCTGTTTGACCGGCTGTGCAGTTTCCACTTTTACTTCTTCCACTATCGGTTTGTCGGTTTTCCCTGCAGGCCGGAACACAAGGAACAATGCGACACCTGCTAGCACCAAAGCAAACCATGTCCATTTGGGTAAACCCTTACGAGGCGGTTCCACCGTTATCGGACGACGGCTGCCATTGATAGCACCAACGCCCTTTTTCTCATCAGAGGATGGAGTATAGGTTTCTTGTACAGACTGAGGTTCCGCTACGTGAGGCGTTGGTTGCATCTGCTGCTGTGCACGCTGTGCTTGCTCCAAGGCGGCAACTGTCTGAGGGTCCACATTCGGTGGCAGAGGAGCACCTCCACCCATGATAATAAAGGTGTTGGTGACAGTCTGGTTGGTATTGTTCACCGTCTGCGAGTTGTCGATATTGTGCGTTGACTTATCCTCGCTATGGTGCTGTGATACATCTACATTACCATGCGCCATAACAGACTCCGGTGCGGCAGCAGGTTGCTTGGAGGCAGGAGTGTTACCAGTTGCGAAGGTCGGTGTATCAGGTGCCTGAGCGGGTATATTCTTTGCCATCATAGCAGTATATTCCGCATCTGTCAGTTCGTAATCACAATTTGCACAATGGCGTTCACCCATCTTCATCGGTGCGCCACATTCAGGGCACTTGTAGTCAGACATATTTATTCTGTTTAATTATAGTTACAAGTTATCTTTACATACAATGGATTGTACACATATATAGTGTGTACGTTCTTCTATATTCCCGACAATGACTACCTCTTTGCCATCGAATTGCTTGAAGTAATCGTCATTTGCAGGGTATATACCTTCACGATAGAGCGTATATTCCTCGCCCGCAGACATTACGAAGCGGGCATAATCGCCTTCCGACTTGCTACCTACTGCCATACGCCGGATATGCACCCTTCCAGTCAGTTCTTCCATGTCAACTTTGTTTTGTGCCACATTCAGGGCAATGTTTACTATCTGCGGGTATGTGCGCACCGCATTGATTGCAGTACTTCATCGGAGTACGCGGAGCGGGTGCAGGTTGTGCTGCAGGCGGTTTGGGGGCACGTGCACCAGCCATGGTCTGCAACAGACTCATCATCTGGTCGTTCTGCACCTGCTGCTGTTGGCGCAAGCGTTCCGACCACTCACGCTCGGTCTCATTCTTGGTGCGTGCCATTTCCAGTTCGTGCTGATTAGCGGCACTCTCCATTGCCATAAACTGCTCGAACTGTTGTTGGCGGCGTTGCGCCTTGGCATCTTCCTCACGCTGTTGCTGCTCAAAGGCAAAGTCTGCTTCTTTGCGGCGGCGTTCCAAGTCGGCATCCTGTTCGATGCGTCTGTAGTCTATCTCACGCATCAGTCCTGTCTTGCGAATCTCTGCCATAGCAGCATCTTCCTCCTCCTGTGTACGCGCTTCACGCAGACGCCGTTCGCTCTCCAACAGCAGTTTGAACTTATCCAACTCATCCTGGCGCAACAGGTCGTCCTTGTTTATCTTGTCCAACTCACGCTGCAACTCTACGCTTGTACGCGCCTCGTGCAACTGCTGTGCGTTCTGCACTTCCGCCAAGCGGTTCTTGAAATCATTGGTACGCCGCAGGTAGTCCATCTCCTGCTCGCTCAGGTACATCTCGCTGCTCAACTGACGGAAACGCTCCAAGTCCTCGCTGACAGCAGATATTTCCACTATACGTGCAATGGACAAGCCAAAGTATTGGTTCACTGCGTCCGCGTTCAGTTCTTCTTTCAGTTTTCTGCGCAGGTCATCGGGTACTTTATTGCCGTCCCACTCCGTATCCTCCATACAGCCTTGCAGACGTGCACGAACAATGTCACTCAATTCGTCCACAATCTGCGTGGTAGTCAGTTCCGCTTTGTCCGTCAGCCAATGCTGCAAGAAACGCTCTTTGTCCGCTATCTGGAAATAGGCATTCACCCCTACCTGCACCGTCAGGTAACGGGTCTTGAGTTCCATCGGACGGAACGTCTTGTAGTCGTCCAGAGAGGCTTGCTTGGCACCTATCAGCAACGGGAAAGCCTTGTCCACCAATATGGCAATACTGAAAGAAGAGCCTTTCTGCACGTGCTCCAACAGGGATTTCTCTTCGGCATCGGTCAGTTCTTTCTTGCTGAACAATCCTTTGACGATATTCCATGCCCGTTTGATAGGTGCTTCGTCCTTATCCGACTTGGCCTGCTTGAAATCATAGGTACCGCCATTCAGGGTCAGTACCGTCTTTCCATTGACACGGATGTATGCTGTCGTGCCCTCGGAAATAATAACTCCGCGTACGTCCTTGAATTGCGCCAAGTCCTGTGACTTAATGACCCGTGCCACCTGTCCGGGTTGTATATCCCAGTATATACGCCGGTTGGTAGTCTGCGCCAAGTCCCCCAACTGTTCTTCGGCAGGTGATTCCTGCCGAACACTATTATTCTCTTCCGTTACAGGGGCAGCAGATTCTTGTGCGACTTTTTCTCCGCAATATATACAGAACTTAGCGCCTTCCTTGAGAGGCATTCCACATTTAGGACATTCCATAATTGATAGTGTATTAGTTGGTAAATAGTTTTGTTGATGCTACTGTTTTAATTGTTCCGTCTTCGGATGCCGATACACGTGTTTCGTTACACAATCCGTTGGTACCCGGCTGCGAGAACGTGAAACACAGTTCACGCCGTCCGTCCGCATAGGTGCAACGACTAATGATGGAAGGTTCACGGGCCGGGATACCATACTGCCGGTAAAGACTTGCGGCTATAGATGCCGAGATATCCATAATGTTTTTATCGACAGCACTCCGCACCTGCACCAACAGACTTTGTTTTCCCGGGGCAGACTTTCGGGAGATTACCTCTTCGCGAACCACACCCACTTTTTCTCCGGGCTTGAGCAGTGCGGACTTGTCCGCCGTATAGTTGGTGGCTTGATAACCTCCTATATGCACAAGCGGGTCGCCATAGAGGTTGAATTCACTGATCGTAAGTGCATGAACCACATCTCCCGGTGCGGTCTGCCAAGTCTCCACACGTGCAGCAAAGAATGCGGCACCTGCCGTATAGCCGTTGAGCATGGCGCAATTGAAAGCCTGTGCCAAGATGTCTGATGTGGAAAGCCTGCACTGGCCATCAGAAGGGTCGACAGCACCATAAGCCACACGGGACGAACCCACATAGGTGAGCGTTTTGCCCGTCAATGCGGAGAGCAAGGTACTTTTGCGTTTGGGATAGCGGATAAAGCGTCCTCCGTAACAAGCCTGCGTAAAGAATATATTGGGTCTTTCCGCTCTTGCTATCAACAGAGGGGACATTCCTTCCGCCCAACCTTCTCCGTGCAAACCCTCTCCAAAGAAACCTTCGCTATGCATAGCATTACTGCCGTGCATATTGAAGAAATAGTAGTTAGCCTGTTCATTGAAAGCATGCGGATTCTGCTTGCCCGTTTGAGAGTCGAGAGCCACATGAGGAGTCAAGAACACCCGCTTTTGTGCGATTATCTCAGCAGGCAGATTATCACCATAGTCAGGATAGAGTCCTGCCCGATTCAAATCCTCCGTAATGGACAAGGTCACTTGCTTCCAATGCGGGTCGCACTGCGAATAGGCTGTATCAACGGGAACCGCAGCCCCCTGCTCCAATACACGTGAGAGATAATCCGTCAGGTCGGAAAAACTCCCGTCGTCAGCAACGGGGAGACGTCCCACGTAGAAGAGGGCATCATAAGAAAAGAGTTCCTGCGACAGCAATTTTGCCGCCATTTCGTCTCCATAGGGATAGGCGTAGAGAAGATCGGTATCAAAGTCGCGATCGTTGTCATTGTCGAAAAAGTGCGGAAGACAAGGCATGGGGACATCATCATCGCCACCAATAATAAACAGGTAATCCGATTCGGGTTCTCCCGAACGCACCTCTGCATCGTGTGCATCTTTGAGAATCGCCGCATAATCAGCCCAAGTATCAGCGCTACCCAGTGACACATGTTTACGTCCTCCCAAGAAACCGCGAACCCGGTACGTATAATCACTTGCATCCAACAAGACATAGCGGACGCCCCATTGCCTCATTCCCCGGATATATCCGTTGAATACATCTTGTACCATTTCTTTGCGGACATGCAAACGCCTTGACAGCGATTGTATATTCGTCAGGATGAATCCACGTGCGACAATGTCCGGTTCATCGGAGACAGTCTCCGCATTATCTACACAGGGAGTGCCGTTTGCTGCCGTTTCTACGGCTTGCAGCGGAGTTACTTTCGTGCCACATTCAGGGCAGAAAAGTGCCTCTTTGTCTAACTTGGTACCACATTCAGGACAAAACATTGCTTATATCGGTTTTTAGCGTCGTTGTACAGACATAAAAAAAAACGTGGATTTCGGCCGTTGCCGTTCCACGAATTGAGGCTGTCGCATTGCCTGTAGAAATAGAACCGACAACGCGAAGCCCACGCCAATATAAGACAACCAACACCTGTAACCGTGCCATGCAACCATGGCACACGAGACGACGTAATATACATCGCTTCCCGACAGGCGGAATATACTTATACTCCGAGGACATCTACCGTTGCTAAGTCTGATTTCTACGTGAAACTGCGACATTTCAATCCGTCAGAACAGAGCGTCAATAAACGCCTTTATTATGTACTGCGAAGCCCATTCAGAGACTTCGGTGACATTTGTTTCCTGCACGAAGCAAGAAACGATACCCACCCGCTCACCTCTGCGTGAACTTCACACTGCAAAGATATACATTCTTTTATAGACTGACAAATTCATGACCAACAATTTTGCTTTATAGGGGGAGGTAAACTTTATGTTAGTTTATGATAGATATTCAAGAAGCCTGAAGATGCGGGATCTTGGACTACAGGAGAACGGGACGGATCGGGCGGATTGGACAGATTAGTCCAACAGGGAGCCTGAGATGGGAGTTATTATAGACATTCCAGTTAATCGAGAAATTCTATGGAGAGGAAGACCTCCCCCAACCCCTCCAAAGAAGGGGCTTTAATAGCATTGCATTGTTTCATAATCCTTGCGATGAGGGGTGCTTGAGGTCTCGACGAGGGGTCGTAGAAAGAAACAAGTTGATGATTGACAATCGGGCAACCGCAGAGAAGATTATTGAACGGATTGGACGAATAGGATGAATGGGGCAAACAAGCAGAATGCAGATACAAGCGGAAAACGGATACCACCGGTTCCATTTCACAGGCAGATTGTATTTGAGAAATAAAACATTCCATCATCTTTCCTGCTGAATGACTTGCAGATACGACAAATATACCTTATCTTTGCAGATATTACTTTGCGGCAGTTGTACCCATTGCAAAATGAAACGCTTCGCTTACATACTTTCGATTGTTGTCGCTTGCACTGTTTTGGTGTCAGGAATGCTTCTTCTGCTTATCCGTAGCAGCAAGGTGCAGACCGCCATGCTGAATGTAGCGGCACAGGAAATATCAAGAGGGCTGCAAGCGGAGGTGCGAATCGGCAAAGCGGATTACCGGTTGTTCAACAAGGTCAGTTTTGAAAACATCTATATAGGCGACCAGCAGGGAGATACCTTGTTCTATACAAAAGGCATTGATGCCGAGTTTGATTTCAGAGGATTTTTCCGGCACCGCATTATCTTCCGGAAAGCCTTGTTGCGAGATGCATTCATCAACATCTATTCCCTGGATTCCATAACCAAGAACTATACATTTCTTGAAAGGCTGTTGCCTTCGACTCATACTGACACGTTGCCCGTTATGGAAATAAAGAATGTGGGATTGCACAACATACGATTACGTTACAATGACTGGCGAACAGACGGTTTGCAGGCAGAATTATCGCTCAACCACTACAGCCGAGATTCGCTGGATGCCGAGATAGGACAATTGGAAGGAACCTTGCGACGGCAGCATACAGACTTTGTGCAAAAAGCAGACTCTTTCCGTCTGAACACTTTGCATGCCCGCCTATTGCTGACGCCGCGCGGTATCAGCATGCCGTGTATGCAGATAGTTCTGCCCCATTCGGAATTTTCGACGAAGACGGTGGAGATAGGATTTCCGGAAGGAGGTATCAACAAGGATGGCATAGCCGATGCAAAAGTACACTTGGAGATAGACAAAGCCGTGCTTTCGCCTCATGATATCGGTTTGTTTGTCCCTGCCTTGGACAAGATAGAGGGTGAGATTTCACTTTCCGGCAACATAGACGGCAGCATCGGCAATCTGCGGGCGGAGAACTTAGCCGTCAACTACCAGCAGTATGCCTTACTGAGGGGCGATATATCCATTGCAGGTCTGCCTCGGATTGACACCGCCTACCTATATGCCAATTTCCAAGACCTGACTTTGCACCATGCGCTTGTACAGGATTTCATTTCGGATATGCAAGACCGTCCGTATCAATTGCCCAAGTCGATAGCCCAGTTGGGCGTTGTACACTACAAAGGCGTGCTGAGCGGTCGCAGCGACAGCCTGAACCTGCAAGGGACATTCAGTTCCCGATTAGGATCAATATCCACACAGGGGTCGCTGCGCACCACCGGACATTTTCAGGATCCGCATTTCAAGGGCATTGTACAGACCAAGCGTTTCCGTCTGTCGCCATTGACAGGAGACAAACGGTTCGGGAACATTGCCATGCGTGCGCAAGTGGATGCCTACAGCGGCGCAGGCCAGCCTTTGCGTGCCAATCTGTGTGCCCATATCACTTCCATCGGGTTCAACGGATACACCTACAAGAATGCACATATAGACGGTACATATACCCAGAACAAATATGACGGGTTGGTTTACATTGACGATCCGAACATAGGTTTCCGGTTTGACGGTTTGATAGACCTGAACAAGCAGTTGCCCGTTTTTGACTTCGGCTTGGACATACACCGCCTGCGCTTGGGCGAGTTGGGATTTTCGAAACGTTACAGCCATTCCGACCTGCGGGGCAGCATATCCCTGAATATCACAGGGAACCAATTGGACAACATCAACGGCAGTTTGGCAATAGACACATTGTCGTTTGAAAACAACGGCAAGACCCTGCTTATGCAGAAGATGCGTCTGCTGGCCGAGACCGGTGACAAGCGACCGACAAATTTCAAAATACAATCGGACTACCTGAATGCCAACATATCTGGACAATACCGATACAGCCAGTTGCCGCTCATCGTGAAACGACTGTTGGCAAGATACGTACCCCGTTTGCTGTCGGAGAAGGACAGAAAGGCAGTGATGCAAACATCTGCCACGAACGATGTGCAGTTCTATGCCTATTTCAAGAATCTGGATCTCATCAGCGAGGTATTGGAACTCCCGATGTCGTTCTCCGATCTCCCCACCATAAAAGGTTTTATATCGGAACCTGACGAGCAGTTTGCGTTGCAGGTGCTTGTTCCCACCTTCAAGAAAGGAGATCTGAAGATAGACAATATCGCCTTAAACATAGACAACCACTCCAACCAGATCAATCTCTCCGCCCAGATGCTGAAATATGCAGGAAACACGCCGGCAGGAGAGAAGATAGGCGATTTGCAATGTTATCTGAAATCGGTGGCCCGAAGAGACTCCGTTGTATTGAACTTTGACTTTGCCAATCCGAAGGAGCGACGCAACGCAGGTTCGATACGCACCATCACGCGATTTATGCAGTACGCCGGTGAGCCTCTCATTGACCTCCATCTGCTTCCGTCGCGATTCCTGTTGTCGGATTCTGTATGGACTCTTGCGGACGGTCATCTTCGCTATGCCGTGGCGGACACTTCACTGCAGTTGGATAATTTCCGTTTCGGGAACAGCCGCCGCTTCGTATATGCCCACGGTATGGCCAGCAAACGCAGCAATGATTCCATCCATTTCGACATAGGTGATTTTCCTTTGGATTATATTCTCAGTTTCACCGAGGCGAAAGATGTTATTTCCTTCGGAGGAAGACTTACAGCAAGGGGAACGGTTTTCAGTCTGTTCAGCACCCCGATGCTTCAGGCAGAGGCCCGCATGGACAGTGCCTGCATTAATGGTCAGTTTGTGGGTGACGCCACTGCGACCGCCCGTCTGAACAGGGAAAAGAAGACGATAGACATAGCCGGTGCGGTTGTGGAGAAAGGGGATACAGTGGCGGATATAACGGGTGTGGTGGCTCCATCGGACAACAAGCGTTGGGACTTGTTTATAAAGGCTGATTCCGTCAATCTCGGATTCATCAACTTCTGGACAAAGAACATATTGGAAAACATACAGGGCCGAGGATTCGGAGATGTGCATGTGTTCGGACAAAACAAAAAGACCCACGTAACGGGTAAAGCATTGGCAAAAGATGCGGGTTTGGGAATAGGTATGCTCGGAACATATTACCACTTCACGGACTCCATCACCATGGATTACGGCAAAATAGACTTCTCCGGCATCCATCTGCGTGACGCTGAGGGCAACACTTTGTCGGTGAACGGTGCGCTTGAGCATGACGGCAGTTTTCAAGATTTCCGCTACAGCATTGACATCGGCTGTCAGAAGGCTCTCGTGATGAACCTGCCTCCCTCGCGGAATGACATGTTCTACGGAAAGGTGTACGGAACAGGAGAGGCATTCATCCGCGGTGACGAACATGAATGCCGCATATCTGCCAATGCAATGACAGCCAACAAGACAGAGTTCAGTCTGTCTATCGGAGGGGCAAGCAATGCGCATGACAATTCGTTCATCACCTTTGTGGATCACAATGCCCCCATTGCGAAAAAAGAGCCACATCAGTCCGAGCCGGAAAGCAATACGAAAGTATATCTTGATCTGCAAATAGAAGCGACCCCTGAAGCGAAGGTGGATATCATCATAGACCCGAAGACAGGTGACCGGCTGGAAGGACGTGGAGAGGGTAACTTGAAGGTAAGTTATGATATGGCTGCCGACGACATCAAGATATTCGGCACCTATACCCTTCAACAAGGTTCATTCTTCTTCACATTCCAAAACGTCATCCGCAAGGAGTTTACCATACGACCAAACAGCAAGGTCATCTTCAGCGGAGATCCGGAAAACCCCCAGGTGGACGCAAGTGCGCATTATTCCACGACCGCATCGTTGCGGGATTTGTTCGGTTCGGACATATCGCAGGTTTCAACGAACCGCACGTCCGTACCGGTGAACTGTATACTTTATCTCAAAGGGAACTTGATGAACCCCGTAATCTCTTTCGGAATAGAGTTGCCACAATCTGACGAGAGCGTGTCAAGCCAGGTGAAATCGATTATCAATACGGACGAGATGCTGATGAGACAGATACTGTATCTGCTTGTATTCAATAAATTCTACACTCCGGAATACCTGCAAACGACCACGGAGAACATAGGAGTGAGCGAGACTTACTCGTTGTTGAGTTCAACGATTACGGGTCAGATCAACAACTGGTTGGGCAAACTGACCAAAGATTTCACAGTAGGGTTCAACGTAAGAACCGGTGGCAGCGGTGATGATGCGAGCCAGGAATATGAAACCCAGTTCCAATACCAGCCCAACAACCGGCTTCTCATCAACGGCAACTTCGGATACCGTTATAACGACATCAGCAACCAACCCTTGTTCGGGAACCTGGATGTGGAATATATGCTCAGTCCGTCGGGTCATTGGCGTGCGAAAGCCTACACGCACACGGTGGACAAATACTCACTGAAGGAGGCACATACGGTGCAGGGTGTCGGTTTGATGTTCAAATATGATTTCGGCGGGCAAGGTCGCAAACACAGAAAAAAGGCTGTGGCAAACGACAGTATTCCGCCAAAAAGATAGGGAATATGTTAGTAAAGACCTTTGGTGCGGCAGTATATGGAATAGATGCCGTATTGGTGACAATAGAAGTATATCTGACCCAGGGGACGAACTTCTGCCTGGTAGGATTACCCGATAACGCCGTGAAAGAAAGTCATGAGCGGATTTGCTCCGCATTGAAAGTGAACGGATATAAGATGCCTTTCAAGCAGATCACCATCAATATGGCGCCCGCAGACATCAAGAAAGAGGGTGCAGCCTACGATCTTCCGTTAGCAATAGGTATTATGGCAGCCGATGAGCAGGTGCTATCGGAACGACTGCATGAGTACATCATCATGGGAGAGTTGTCATTGGACGGCACGTTACAGCCTATCCGAGGCGTTCTTCCCATTGCAGTAATGGCAAAAGAGATGGGGTACAGAGGCTTTATTCTCCCTGCAGCCAATGCCGAAGAGGCGGCAGTGGTGGACGGGATAGAGGTGTACGGCATGGAGAATCTCCGTGACGTGGAGCAATTTCTGAACCGAAAAAGAGAGTTTGTCCCCACGACCATAGATATGCGACAGGCTTTTGACACGCAAGCCCTACATTCAGAATTAGACTTTGCGGACGTGAGAGGTCAGGAGAATGTGAAGCGCGCTCTGGAAGTGGCGGCGGCAGGGGGACATAATCTGCTGATGGTAGGTCCTCCAGGTGCAGGGAAGAGCATGATGGCAAAACGTCTGCCGAGCATTCTTCCGCCCCTCACATTGCAGGAAGCATTGGAAACGACCAAGATACACTCGGTAGCAGGAGTTACGGGAAAGAACATATCGCTGATAACACAACGTCCATTCCGCAGCCCGCACCATACGGTGAGTGACGTTGCTTTGGTGGGGGGAGGGACGAATCCGATGCCCGGCGAGATCTCGTTAGCCCACAACGGTGTGCTTTTTCTGGACGAATTGCCGGAATACAAGCGCAGTGCTTTGGAGGTGATGCGCCAACCATTGGAGGACAGAAAGATCTGCATTTCCCGAGCAAAGATGTCGGTGGAGTATCCGGCAAGTTTCATGCTTGTTGCCGCAATGAATCCGTGCCCCTGCGGGCACTACAATGACCCTACCCACGCCTGCACCTGCAACCCGGGCATGGTACACAGGTATCTGAGCAGAATATCGGGGCCCTTGCTTGACCGCATTGACATACAGGTGGAGATCGTTCCCGTGCCATTCGACAAACTCACCAGTCACAAAGAAGAGGAACACAGCGAGCAAATAAGGGAACGGGTACTGAAAGCGCGGGAGAGACAGGCAAAACGTTTTACAGGCACGGACGGGGTTTACTGCAACGCACAGATGTCGGGTAAGCAGATACGCCGCTTCTGCCGTATAGACGATGCTTGCAACGCCTTGTTGCAGAATGCAATGGAGCGTTTGGGATTGTCGGCACGAGCATACGACCGAATACTGAAAGTGGCGAGAACCATTGCAGACCTGGAAGGTTCGGAGAACATTGAGGCACAGCATATTGCCGAGGCCATCAGTTATCGTAATTTAGACAGGGAAAATTGGGCTGGATAACATCACTACAGCAGACATCAGATGCCGAAACATTCTTTTCATCTTGTTTCTTCCTACAAGCCGACAGGTGACCAACCCGAAGCCATCCGACAGTTGGTGGAAGGTCTGCGTGCCGGTGCTCCTGCACAAACATTGCTCGGGGTTACCGGTTCGGGCAAGACATTCACCATTGCCAATGTGATAGAGCAGACAGGACGTCCCACTCTTATTCTCTCCCACAACAAAACGCTTGCGGCACAACTCTACAGCGAGATGAAGGGTTTCTTCCCTGAGAATGCCGTCGAGTACTTTGTGAGTTACTATGACTACTACCAACCGGAAGCATATATTCCCTCAACGGACACGTACATAGAGAAAGATCTGAGTATCAACGCCGAGATAGACAAACTACGACTCAGTGCCGTAGCATCGCTGCTTTCGGGACGGAGGGACGTGATTGTGGTATCTTCGGTCAGTTGTCTGTACGGAATAGGCAACCCGCAAGATTTTTCGCAGAACGCCATCCATATACGGAAGGGGCAACAAATCGTACGTGACGACTTTCTATTGCAGTTGGTAGCCATACAATACACGCGCAACGAGTTGGACTTGAACCGCGGCAACTTCCGCGTGAAAGGAGATACGGTGGACATCTTTCTTGCCTATGCGAACTATGTGGTTCGCGTAGTATTCTGGGGAAACGTAGTTGATGAAATTTACACCTACGAACCCACAGACCAACACGTGATTGACGACTACGACGAATTCAACATATATCCCGCTTCGATTTTCACGACAACCAAAGAGCGTATAGAGCGCGCTATCGGGGAGATACGCAAGGATTTGCAGGAGCAGGTGAAGTATTTCCGAGAAACGGGGAAGGATGTTGAGGCAAAGCGTCTGGAACAACGTGTCAATTACGACATCGAGATGATCCAAGAACTGGGTTATTGTTCCGGCGTGGAGAACTACTCCCGTTATTTTGACGCCCGCCCGCCGGGTTCACGCCCATACTGTCTGTTAGACTACTTCCCGAAAGACCTTCTCCTTGTTGTGGACGAGAGCCACGTTACCGTTCCCCAGATACACGCCATGTACGGAGGAGACGCTGCACGCAAGAAGAACCTTGTGGAATACGGGTTTCGTCTTCCAGCCTGCAGGGACAACCGTCCTCTCACGTTTGAAGAGTTTGAAACCATGACACCCCAAACGGTGTATGTGAGTGCCACACCGGCAGACTATGAACTCAGGAAATCGGAAGGCATCGTAGTGGACCAAGTGATCCGTCCGACAGGCTTGTTGGATCCAGAGATTGAGGTAAGACCTTCGGAACACCAAGTGGACGATCTGATGGAGGAAATCACGCAACGTGTGGAAAAGAACGAGCGCACCTTGGTGACCACTCTTACCAAACGCATGGCGGAAGAGTTGGACGATTATCTGAGAAAAGCGGGCATACGCTGCGCCTATATCCACAGCGATGTGGACACTCTGGACAGGGTGCAGATCATGGAGGACTTGCGCAAAGGCATATATGATGTATTAGTGGGTGTCAATCTGCTCCGAGAGGGGCTCGACCTGCCGGAAGTAAGTCTGGTTGCGATATTGGACGCGGACAAGGAAGGTTTCCTGCGGAATCACCGCAGCCTCACACAGACAGCCGGCAGAGCCGCACGCAACGTGAACGGCAAGGTTATTATGTATGCCGACAAGATTACGGACAGCATGCAACTCACCATCCAGGAGACCGAGCGGCGGCGCGCCAAGCAAACGGCCTACAACAAAGAGCACCACATCACTCCGACAGCCATCCGCAAAGCATTGGACAATCCGCTATCACTTATAGGTTCCCCAGAGCAAGAAAAACAATACACGGTCACACGTGTGTATGAAGCCGTGACCTTGCCGATTGTGGAGAAGATGACGCCCAAGCAGTTGCAGAAAACCATAGAAAAGACCAAGAAGGAAATGCTGGCTTGCGCCAGAGACTTGCGTTTCATTGAAGCCGCCCAACTGCGGGACGAGATGCTGCGCATGCAAGACCTCTTGGACAAACAGACCCAAACCGACAACAAGAAATGAGCCCCTTACTACTCGCCTTTCAAGTTTCACCGGCAAGTTCGATTCTGTCGGTTCTCTTTCTGCTATTACTGACAGGCGTTGTTCTGGTGATTTTGGTGGACACGGGAGAGCCATCGCGCAAGTTTGCCTGGCTCTTCATTATTGCACTGCTCCCTGTTGTGGGCTTGCTTCTCTATCTACTCTTCGGCATCAACCACCGGCACAAACACCATTTTGACCGCACTTACCGCAAATACAGAGAGACATTTCCCGAAGGGAGCAACCCGAGTCTGGACGAGGTCCTGTTCGGAGAAAGGAAGATTGCCCAAGTGGACAGATATTACCGCCCACTAACACATCTGCTGAGCCAAAACCAGCGTCCCAGCGTAAGTACAGCCTGTGAGATTGAGGTGATTACCGAAGGCGGGAGGAAGTTGGAATTGCTACTGCAAGACTTGCAGAATGCCAAGAAATCCATATATATGGAGTATTTTCACTTCGGCATAGACGACAACAGCCGGCGTATCCGCGAGTTGCTGATGGAAAAAGCACGCGAGGGATTGGACGTACGCTTTATCAACGAGAATTTCGCCAACCTTCCCATTCCGACGTTTTATTACACCGCCATGAAGACAGCGGGAGTAAAAGTGGTGAACTTCACAGACCTGCGCTACCATTTTCTGGACTGGATTACCCATATCAACTACCGTGACCACCGCAAGATTGTGATTATAGACGGAGAGACCGGTTATGTGGGCGGAATGAACATAAACAACCATTACTTCTACCAATGGCGCGACACGCATTTGCGTCTGACAGGCGAAGCCGTAAGGAGTTTGGAGTACCTGTTTATGGATTCGTGGCAAAGCGCAAAAGGAGAAGATCTGCAAGATATTTTCACGCAACCGGAAACCGATCCCACAACAGGTGACACTCTGATTCAGATTGTTCCCGACGGTCCGGACTCCCGCTGGCCTATTCTGCAGATGGGTTATGAATGGACTCTTTTGCACGCCAAAGAGTATGTATATCTGCAGAGTCCTTATTTCGCCCCTCCCGAATCGCTGCTTTCCGCCATGAAGACCGCCGCCCTATCCGGCGTTGACGTACGCCTTATGCTGCCAGCAAGACCCGACACGCCAATCCTCCGCCCCGTAAACAGGTCGTATTACAGGGAGATACTGGAAGCCGGCGTACGCGTATATGAACGGGGAGGGAACTTTATGCACAGCAAGACATTTGTTTGCGACGACTATCTGACAAGCATAGGCAGTGCGAACCTTGACTACAGAAGTTTCTGCATTGACTACGAGGTGAATGCCTACATTTATGACACGGCTTTTGCCCAAAAGAACAAGGAGATATTCTTCCGCGACATGGAGCAGTGCAGAGAAATAACGTTGCAACAAATGGAAGAACAACCATGGTTACTGCGTCTGTTGCAAGGAATTACCCGTCTGTTTGCCCCTATTCTTTGACCCGTCAGACCAGGTCGGCTACTTGCAAAGAAGCGAAGCGGATCAAGTCGGAGACAGAAAGCAAGAGTTGCATACCACGGCACCCCGCACTGATGTAGATTCGTTCGTGCTGCAAGCAACTCTCATGGATATAAGCAGGATACGGACGCCGCATACCAATGGGACTGCAACCGCCACGGATATAGCCCGTCAAGGCAAGCAGTTCCTTCATAGGAACCATGGCACACGCCTTGTTGCCGCTTGCTTTTGCGGCTTTCTTGAGATTGACCTCTTTGTCTCCGGGAATGACACAGACAAAGACACCCGTTTTGTCTCCACGCAAAACCAATGTTTTGAAGACACAGGAGACATCTTCCCCCAAGGCTTCAGCAACATGGACTGCACTCAAGTCGTTCTCATCAACGGGATAAGAAATGAGCCTGTATTCTATTTTTGCCGCATCCAAGAGACGGGCGGCATTGGTTTTCTGCGGCATAGCATTATGACAACAAAAAAAATCGCCGTGCCTGTACGGACACAGCGATTGAGCAACAATAAGTAGTTTACTTTACGCGGCGCTCGGGAATACGTGCTTTCTTACCCGTGAGGTTACGCAGATAGAAGAGACGGGCACGGCGCACTTTACCATACTTATTGACAGTGATGTTCTCGATGAAAGGAGAATCCATAGGGAAGATACGCTCAACGCCTACGTTTCCTGACATCTTGCGAACCGTGAAGCGTTTTTTGTCCTCGCTACCCGAGATACGAATCACATCGCCACGGAACTCCTGTACACGTTCCTTGTTACCTTCCTTGATACGGTATGCCACCGTAACCGTATCGCCTGCCTTGAATGCAGGGAACTCTTTCTTCTCACCGGCAAATGCTTGCTCAGCAATTTTAATCAAATCCATTGTCTTTTCATTTAATGGGTTAACAGACGCAGTATTCGCTATTTCTTTATTTTGCCAGAGACTACGTCCAAAATGCGTGCAAAGGTACAATCTTTTTGTTTATCTCACAACAATGAGACAGAATAAAATGCCATTAAACCCGTTATCGGGTGCTATGGGTCTCCGCCAATTGCCGACAATGAGCCGTTGATCCTCACTGACAAATCAAAAAAACACCGGCAAGGTTCTCATTCGCACTCCATTAAACACCATTAAAAGTCTGTCTGAGAGCGGTGTTCTTCTTCTCATCTTCCACAAGGAGTGTCTCGGATATAGTCCCGACTCCCGCGTATGATAACCCTTATAACTCTGTTTGCCTGTTTCTTTGGATATAGCGTAAAGTCAACTCTTCCAGAACCGGTATATCTGGTAATGTTCTGCGTAAAGCATATTTTGTTCTGTCCTCCAACAAGAAAAACTCATTGGATGTACTTGTGTTTATGCGGTAAAACGATGTGCTGTTGTGAGATGGTGTCATCTCATATAATGTATTCTTAACGGATGAGATTATTGCGACTGGAATAATCCACTTGTAGATATAGGCTTTTGTATAAGGATTGTGTTGTGCAGGACATCTACTATTATACTTGCTACCATTCCAACTGCCCATAGCCATCACATCCCAAAAAACTGTACCCGAAAAGTTGTCTTCTGTTTCAACCCAATGATAGCATTCATCTCCCACTGAATGTAGGGTCAATGGCGTACCATCCGGCTGGGTTACTGTAAAAGGCGTTGGCGATGCAGGAACTGCAAACACCCCCTTTATTGTGCCGATAAAGCAATAAAGGGAAAGAAAAGGACAAGATACCTTTTTCATAGTATTACATTTGTTGGTTGGATGGATTGCTGCAAAGTCCCACTTTTGATTTTATATATGCAAGAACTGTTGAGATTTTTATTTGTATAATTTACTTATGGATATCACATGGTGATGGCGTTATCTTAGCCTCTTCCGTTGCAGGGGCTCCACAAACCCGAATAGGGGGTAGCGAGGTGCTATTGTAGGGTTCTGGAAGGTCTGTGCGTTTTTCTACGACCCCTCAAGCCGACCTCATCGAACCCTGAAGCACCCCTATAATATCCCTTAACGAAAAATCAGGAAGACTTTGGTATGAGGTCAAGAAAACCTATTGGCGTTATTGACCCATCCCTTAGGAGATTGGAAAGTCTAAAATATCAAATCATCAACCCGTATATTGCCCTATATATTGTCTCTTATCGGGCGGATATGGTTGCCCGCCCTGTCCGTCCCGCTTGATTAATTTGACCAATTAGCGGAAAACCATCGTGTCCGATATATCTTTTTTAATGAAACCACGAGCCGCCAATGTCAAGTATAACATTGGCGGCTCGTTGTATGTTCTCTCTATCAATCCGGTTTCTACTATTTGCGAATACTGAAAGGAAAACTGCCGATCAAGTTGCCATCAATAAAGAAATCGGCATTATAGGTACCCGCCTGCAGGATCTCTTCGACATTCCAATAGAGCGTCTCCTGCATGGTTTCTCCCGTGTATTCTATCGTTTTTGACAAGGAGTAAGGGATTTGTTTATTCTCATAAGAGAACAAATCGTCAGCCTGCTTCTGCATCACCTCGCCATCGGGGCGGACAATACGCAGATAGAGCGTTTTCTCTCCGGCTTGCACCGTGATATTCTTCAGCACCTCGAAAGTAAACTGCAATTTCTGTATTTTGGAATAGAGAGAAGTCTTGCGGCCGTTTTTATTGAGCGTAGTCATACGGAAATTATCAACTTCCATCATGGAAGCACGATTGACAACCTCAGTGAGTTGCTGTCGTTCCTGCTCCAACTGCGTTGCTTTCTGTGAGACCGCCTCATACTGCTGCCGAACCTGCCGGTTCTCACTGACAAGACGTTGGTTTGTTTGATCAAGCGAATCAATCCGGTGAACATAATCTATCATGACGGCACGAACGGTTGCCAATTCTTTCTTCAATTCGGCAATGCGACGGGCATTGGTAACTTTCGTGATACGTAGTTCTTCAAGCAAATCCTGTACACGCTGCTGCTCTTTGGAAAGGAGGTCTGCCAACGAATCGTTATGGATCTCCGCTCCATAACCATCGAATTGAAAGGCAAGATCCTCGTACTCGTCCTCGAGTTGCTCTTTCTCGAACTCCATCTGCTCCACCATCTCTCCCATCTCCTGATGCTGACGGAGGTTGAGATACACTAACACCGCAATACCCGAAACGAGTAACACAATAACCGAAATGACAACTGATTTCTTCATCTATGCGCTCTATTGATTCATAAACCGACGATACAAAACAACAATGCAAAGGTACATTAAAAAAGTAGAAGTATTGCAAGAATAGAGCCTTTTTTGTTGACGGACGACAAGTAAAGGCCCGCCCAAAGAATACCAAGAGAACAGGCAGGTAGCAAGCAAAGAAGAAAAAAAAAGACTGACGACAAAAAGTCATCAGCCTTTCATGTTTACCGTATCTGCTTATTGCAGAGAGATTATGTCAGCGCATTGCGCTCATGGGGACGGCACGGAGTTTCTCGGGTTTGCCCATAAAGACTTTCTTGCCGGCCTTTTTGTTCAGGTTCTTGTTAGCACCGGCAAAGCGAGGAGCCTGCTTTGTTCCCTTGGTTGTATAGTGGTACTCTTCGCTGAAGGCTGCCTCGTAAGGTTTCACAAAGACATAGGTACCCTCCTCATAACTTGTATCCCAATCCACTTCAATACCATAGAAAACGTAAGCCCACTTTGCATGGAAGTCATAGTCCATACCTGTGACTTTGCCTTCATTATCATAAGCATAGCCAATGTAACCATCCGTGATGATACCATTGAAGAACGGCCAATAACGTACACCTTCATCTGTCATTTCAGCATCGCCTATGTATGCACCCTTTGCGCCTTTCATATAGGTATCCACATCTATGTCTGAGTACTCTGACTTTATAAAGTCTTCCAAAACAGGTGCTACGATATTCGGATCGAAACTACCGGCCATAGCGGCATACTCTTTATTGAGCAAAGCAGAGTCGTTGACAAACTCTATACGACGATCGGAGAACATCTTGTCTTTGTATTCACCTTCAGTAACAAAATAGAGTGCCGCATCAGCAAATATAGCCTGACCTTCACCCAGACCTGCCTCTCCATCAAAATCCAAAGAGTTAAGAACTAACATTGTCAATCTCTGCAATTGTATCTTATAAGATTTACCTGACGGCATTACAGTGTCGATTACCTCACCAACAGGAACCTTCGTATCAGGAAAATAATAGATTGCACTCGGTGCGAACAAGTTCTCATAGTAATCCACAGTCACTTCGCAAGTAGCGGTGAGTTCACCCACCTTTGCGGTAACGGTGGCCGTACCGAAAGTGTCTTTTGCGATGACGATACCATTAGCAACCTTGACGATAGCAGTATCAGAGGACGACCACTCAGCGGCAGGCGCAGCAGCCGTTGTCGGTTCGTACAACAGATTGACACGGGTTGTGTCTCCTGCGACCATAACCAATTCATTGGGTTTCAAACTAATCGACGTGTAGGATGCGTCATCCGGTTTCTGACTCGGGTTGCATCCTACCAATGCTGCCGTCAGCGCGACAACAGCACCAAGAAATAAACTCTTTTTCATACACTTAAAATTTTGAGGGGTATCCCCCGTTTAACTTATAGTTTGCCTGTAATTTGTTTGTAGTTTGCCTGTAACTTCTTCTTATTTTTCAGTTCAGTTGTTATCAGGCATCTCCAGCCTATTCGTTGTTACATCTTTAGCGAGTTGCTTTCGCAGTATCGCACCGGGCTGTTATTTAGTATCTTCTGCCAATTCGTCGTCGGCGATGTAGGGATTGTAGCGTGTCTCTGACGAGGGGATACGCCATGTGAACTGGGTTGTAGCGTAATTTATCTGCTTGCTACCGCCCAAGTGGTTCGTGCCGAGAGCAGGTGTATGGTTCAGTCGGCGTACGGTCTGCATGGCATAGCCTTCGCCCCACAACTCCACACGCCAGTTGTAGATCAAGGCATCGGTGAGTGCATCCGCTGTTGTGAGCGATGCTTTGTAGTCATCATACAAGTCTTGCGCATCGGCATCCTCCAGCAAACGCTGCGACATGATAGCATCCAGATAGTCGCGCGCCGCAGCGAGGTCGGGGGTAGTTTTATTCAACGCCGCTTCAGCAGCGATGAGATATGCCAACTCAATACGCATGAAGACATTATCGCAGAGCCAGTTTCTGTCCACCTCGTTGAGGTTGGTGGTATTCTTGGTAGAGACATTGTAGAACTTTCCTTCGGGTGCGTACTTGCGTTTCTCATTGAACCAATTGACACGACCGTCCCAACCCATTTTCTTTATCTGGTTGAAGAGGGCTTCGTCAATACCCTTGATGTCGCCGGCAGCGGCATAGGAATAGGTATGGACATCCACCTGTCCGAAGAAAGAAGCGAGTGCCGTCGTGTTTTCCACCGTCACATCCTGTCCCCACATCCAGGAAGACTCGGATACATCGGAGAACCCTGTGGTCAGCAGTTTGGCATTAGGCAGGATTGTGAAATTGTTTTCCTTTATCACAGAGTCTGCCAGATTGTAGGCTTTGTCGTAGGATTCTTTGCCTCCCTTGTTGATATAGGCATACGCAAGAATCAAGCGAGCCACGTCGGCATTGACTTCGAGTTTGGAATTGCGGTCGAAACCTGCTTCATGGTAGGCATCCAAGTAGTCGATTGCCAACTTAAGGTCTTCTTCGATCCGTGCATAAACGGCAGCCACCGTAGCACGAGGCGCACCGAGGAGATCCTTTTGGGAGAACTCCACTTCCGTATAGAGCGGAACAGCGGGTTCCGTTTCCATATTGGCGATAAGATCGGAAGGTGGTGCGAAATAGCGCATCAAGCCTGCATACGCCCAACCGCGCATTGCCAACATCTCGCCATAGTAGAAACCATTGCTCAGGTTGTTGTCGGCAGGGAGTGCGGGTACGCCGATCTTGTCGATTGCACTAATCACCGTGTTGCACAGACGGATGATCCGATAGTAGTAGTACCAAGTTCCGGAAGCGCGATAGGCATACGATCTGCCTCGTTCATCTGCTTCGAACCAGCCGTATCCTGCAGAGGTCATAGCCATATCACCACTTGTGAGGTCGCCATACATATCGAGGGAACGTTGTCCGAAACTGTCGTGGTCACCTCCATACTCATATAGAACCGAGTAGAGCGAACGGGCACTTCCTTCCAATGCATCGTCCATACCGGCAAACTGGTCTTCCAACAATGTTCCGTTTTGCGGGTCATGGCTCAAGAAACTCTCGGAGCATGATGCCAACAGGAACACACTACCAACTATATATACTATATTTCTCAGTTTCATAATCTTCACTTATTTACAGGGTTGTTAACTTAGAATGTCAAGCGGATGCCGCCCATTATGGTGGAGAGCGGTGTATATTGGTGGGTACTGGACGAACCATCTCCGCTGACCATCGGGTTGTAGCCATGGCGTGCCGTAGCGATGCAAAGATTGTCTCCTGCCACCCATAACTGCAGGCTCTCCAACTTGATCTTCTCAATCAGTTTCTTCGGGAAGCGGTAGCCTATGCTCACGTTGTTGAGCGAGAGATAGGAATTGCTGGTGAGGAAGCGGTCGGAAGACATGGCAGCATATTGGTCGTTGTTGTTATCCAACTTTGGAAGCGTACCCCCTCCCCATTCTGTCCAAGCATTTCTCATATCCACGTGCCAGTTGTACTTACCCACCTGGTCGGGTGTCATCAAGGTCTGATAGACATTATCGTAGCCCCAGCCACCGATGCCATAGGAGCAGGAAGCCGATAGCGTTACGCCATACACTTCCAGATCGAATCCGAAACCACCGCTCAAGTCGGGTATAGCCGACTTGATTTTACCGCGTTTGTCCGTTACATAGAGACTTGTTGCATAGACAGCCTCTTCTCCGCTAACCGACACTTTGCGGATATCCGCATTCGGGTTTTTCAGTTGATACTCATGCAGAGAAGCGATATAGTTGGCACCCGTAGCGATGGTAGCCTCCTGGAAGTTGGAGTCTTCAGGATTGAACTCGCCCTTGCTTGCATCGTAGTAAACATCATAGAGCGCATTACCTTTCTCATCGATTCCCGCATAGTGCGGCATATACCAATCATATAGGGAATGCCCGACACTCATACCGCCGCTCATGACCATACGTTCGGGCGTTCCGTCTTCGAGGATGCGGTTGACAGGCATTTCCAACATCTTGTTGGTATAGTGAGCACCGTTCAATCGTATATCAAGTTTCACATTACGTGTGTCCACCGCATGTACATTGAACTGGAATTCAACACCCTGGTTTGCCATCTTGGCATCGTTGGTATAGTAGCCGGAATAGCCTTGCGAAGAAGCCACATAGCGGCTGAATATCATGTTGTCGGTCATCTTGTAGAAGTAGTCTATCTCGGCGGTCAGATACTTGGATATATCAAATTCCAAACCGATGTCCACCATCTGTGCCCGTTCCCACGTCAGATCTGGATTACCACGGAATCCCCAGAGATAGCCCGTGCTACCTTCGATATTGACTATGGAATAGTGGTCGCTATAGAGATAGTCGCCCACTTCCTGGTTACCCAAGACACCCCAACTTGCACGCAGTTTACCATTCTTCAACCAATCGGCTTCCTGCAAGAAAGATTCGTTGGTAAAGTTCCATGCGGCTCCCACGGAACCGAAGTGTCCCCATCGGTGACCTTTTGCAAACTTGCTGGAACCATCGGCACGATAGTTCGCCGTGAGCATATAGCGTTCATCATAACCATAACTAACGGTTGCGAGATAACTTTCCAGCGTTGCCGTTTGCGCGCCACCCGCGACCCCATTCATCACGATGGCGTTGTTCAGTTCCGGTACATTGTTGTCGGCAATACCTTTCTGCGCACCATACAGGTAGTTCACGGTGTAGAAGTTGGTCTCGTGACCAGCCAATGCACGGATGGAGTGTTCTGCAAAGGTATTGTTGTACTCCAGAAGTTGGTTTGCCGTCAAACTCAAATAGTTATACTGCGTTGTGGAGATATATCCCGTGCCAGCACCATCACCATAATACTTGTTGGTCAGTTCGTTTCCACGCGATCCCAAATACTGCATACCCACGTTAGCCGTAAACTTCAAGCCTTTGTAGAGTTTGAACTCCAAGGAACCCGTTGTAGCCACCTGATGCTGTTTTGTCTGCTGTTTATCCAAGCGCAAAGCACCTGCAGGGTTGATGCCGAGACCGAAGAGACGGTTTGTAGTTTGTCCATTCACATCGGTGGTATAGTCATAGGCATAACCCGCATGATAGGGCGAAGTAGCCAATGTACCGTCCGCATTACGCAAATAGACGGGGTAGATGGGGGGAATTACGTTCACATAGTAGAAACCATTGTTCATAGTTACGCCGCTGCCGGACCCTTCCTCCTGCGTAGGATTATTCATCTCGGAATAAGCGTACGCCATATTAAGTTTTCCTTTCAGCCACTTCTTGGCATCATATTCGATATTGGAGCGCACCGAGAAACGGTTGAAGTCGGAAGACTGGTAGTAGCCCTCGTCCTTCAAATAACCAAACGAAGTGTAGTAGGTGGTTTTCTCGTTACCACCACGGATTTTCACCGTGGCCTCCGCTTTCTGTCCCACGCGGAAGATAGCATCTTCCCATGATTCCAGATTGGTGTAGCCCTTCCGCCGCGGAAGATCAGAGAATGTAGGATTCACCGATCCATTGGCAGCATACGGATTGATGAGCGTATTCCCATTGGCAGGCGTACTTGAGCCATCCTGCGACCAGAGGTTATAGTAGGCAGGAATACCATTTTCCCCAACCAAATTGTTGTTAGCATACTTGACAGCCCCCTCTTCGTTTCCTCCTTTTGCGCGGTTCTGATTGTACAAACCCGTCCAACCCAACACCATATACTCCTCGGGGCTTGTGATGACGTCATAGAGCGGAAGCAAGCGCATATTGGCACCATACTTTACGTCCACATCGATCTTCGCCTCTTCACCAGAAGTACCTTTCTTGGTTGTGATAAGCACGACACCATTGGCACCACGCGAGCCATAAAGAGAGGTAGCCGTTGCATCCTTCAGGATGGTAGTGGAAGCGATGTCACCCGGGTCAATGGACGAGATGTCGCCATCATAAGGCACACCATCCACCACGTAGAGCGGTGCGGAACTTGCGTTGATAGACCCCAAACCACGAATACGGAGCGTGGCATTGGTACCCGGCTGTCCGGATGTGTTAATCACTTGCACGCCGGCAACCTCACCCGCCAAAGCCTTGGATATTTCGGAAGGGTTTTTCTTTTCTATATTCTCTGCACTTACGGCTTGTGCCGAACCCGCAAAACTTCCCTTGGGCGCATTGCCATAGGCGATGGCAATCACCTCTTGGAGTTGCTCCGTGGATTCGTGCATCACGATACGCATATTCTCACGGACAGCGACCTCCTGAGTAGCCATACCCATATAAGAGACCGTAAGCGTTTTCGCCGATTCCGGCACCGTCAACTCAAAATTTCCATCGTAGTCGGAGATTGTACCCAGGCTTGACCCTGTCACCAAAATACTGGCACCTATCACAGGTTCACCTCCTTCGTCCACGACAATACCACTAACCTTTCTGCTTTGAGCAAACAGACTCAGACTCAAAGCACAAAGAGTGAACAACGTAAACAATTTCTTCATAAAAACAACATTTATTATATCAATCTATACTTACTTTCGTTTTGCGGACTTTTCCCTTTTCTCTATGCCCTTTCAACAGGTCATAGTTATCATTGTAAGGAAAATTGCTTGCAAAGATATAATTTCTTTCCAAAGATTCCAAGCACTTGGAAAGAAAATTCGCTTTTTTTGTTTCAAAATGTCCGATTTTATACGTTTATACCGTCACAAGAAGAGAATATCGCCGATTGGCACATTATTTGAGAGAGAAGGGAGACCTCCCCTCCCCCTCCAAAGGAGGGGCTTTCAGTTTATAGTTGATGAAATGCAAACACGAAAAAGAAAGAGAAAAATGTCCGCCAGATAATCAGCAGTATTGCAGCAGAGAGAGGGAAGATGGGCGATAGCACTCGTTGGCGATACGGAAAAGGTCGGCAGGGGTGAGTTGTTCTATCTTTCTGTAAGCAGTTTGCCACACGGGGGCGACATTCTGATACAACACCTGTTTTGCCATAGAAAGAGCGTTATTTTCTCCGTTTTCCGCCATAATCGCCATTTGTCCGAGCAATTGCCGCTGATACTTACGCAGCGTCACGGGGCTCATCGGTTTGTCGATGAGCCGTTGCAGTTGCTTGTTGACCAATGCCAGGCAACGTTCTTTGTTGTTTTCCTCCGAAGCGAAATAGACTGACCAATATCCCGTGTCGGACAATGGTGTATAGTTGGACTCTATCGTATAGACCAGTCCGTTTTTTTCCCGTACCGCCAAGTTGAGCAGAGAATTCATGCCTGCCCCCCCAAGGATATTATTGAGAAGATACAATCCGAGTTGGTCGGTATGCCCGACGGGATAGGCAAGTCCGCCCAGCATACAGTGCGTCTGGTGGGTATGTTTGTGGAAGACCGCTTCGGCGGGACGATAGCCGGTTGGGGGTTGGCGCTGGAAAGTGCGGCAATGGTAAGGACTATCGCCGAGATGTTTTTCCGCCAACCGCTTCACCTTGGAAAAAGGAAGTGAAGACAATGAAAAGAAGACCATTGCATCGGTATTGTAGGCATCGCACATGAAACGATGCAATTTTTCTCCCGTAAGCCATCGCAACGTTTTCGGTTCTCCCAATACGGGGCTGTGCAAAGGATGCTCCCGAAATATCAAGTTTTCGAAATCGTCGTAAATCAGTTCGGACGGAGAATCGTTGTAAGACTCTATTTCATCGTAGATAACCAGACGTTCTTTTCGCAATTCTTCCGCAGGGAAAGAGGGGCGGAAGACCATATCGGTTATCAACCGCAAAGCGCGTTCATAGTAGGTAGTAAGCGTGGAAGCATAGAAGGTGGTTTCCTCTTTAGTGGTATAGGCATTGAGGTCGCACCCTACATTTTCAATCCGATTGATGATCTGCCTTGATGTGAGCGATGTTGTTCCTTTGAAGACGGCATGCTCCACGAAATGTGCGATACCATTTTCTTTCGGATTTTCGTCACGCGTACCTGCGCCAACCATCAGTCCGAGACAGGATACCGGGGAAATTGTCTGACGGTGTACCAGACGGATGCCGTTGTCAAGTTGACAATAATATGTTGAGTCTTCTGACATTTTTCTTTGTTTGGTTGTGCAGATTGAATTTTGTTCGTACCTTTGCGGAGTATTGCGGCATTGGCGTAATTGGTAGCCGCGCCAGACTTAGGATCTGGTGACGCAAGTCGTGTAGGTTCGAGTCCTATATGCCGCACTCCCGAACGAAGCCATTCAGAGAGTACCTGCAAAGGAAAACGAACGGGCGCAAAGGTACGATATTTTCCTTGCTTATACAATGATTCAAGTTTCACCTACAGTTTACAAGTAATCCTCATGAAAAAGTTGATGTATTTGTTTCTCATTTCTTTGCCGGTTCTTATGTCTGGTTGCCTGGACAAATCGGAATCGCACTACACTCCCCGCATCGGGAACAGCGTATTCATAAGAAATCATCAGGATACATTGCTGCTTCACATCAACGAAGCGAGCCAGCAGATTATGCTTGACACAATAGAGAGGGGTGATACGGTAAACTTCGTAGTGGCATACACTTCCGTGGGAAACAATCTTCTTTCGGGCGAAGTGGCGTGGGACAAGGCTTTTCTGGACCTTGAGATAAAGTTATACGATGATCTGCGCAGCACCATGCTTGCCACATCAGATACGCTGAACGGCGTGATCAACCTGCCTGTCGGCTATTATTACATGAGTCTGCCCATAGAGTTCAGAGCCTTGCAGACCGGTTCCCCCACCCTGACATTTACGGCAGTAACCGATTCGAAGTTCTCGCCGGCCACGCGGAATATCGTGGTGCCGATCCGATGATTCCATATAACACAGAGAGGACTCCGTCATAAAGAACCATTAAGACCTCCCCAACCCCTCCAAAGGAGGGGCTAATGTTTCCATTATTCAATTTTGTCATTCTCCCATTCAGATCTCGATGAGGGATGCTTGAGGTCTCGTTGAGGGGTCGCAATGAGCAGGTTACAGGGAGTTGCACAGAAACCACATCAATGGAATTTGTGGGCAAAGCCGACAGAAAGCATCTCCTTGAACTGTATTTTAGCCCGCTTACCGTCCTCAGGTATCGCCGTATTGTCGTAGCGGGGGTGCAACATCAAGCGAGCAGAGAAGAAGCGGTTGATAATGAAGTTGCAGACAATTTCCCAATCGATTTCCACACGCTGATAGTTGGTATAGAAATAGAGTTTGCTATCCAATGCAATTTCCCGCACCGGTTTCCAAGTCCAATCCATACGGACGGAACTACCCAAATCGTTTAACACATTCTTACCATTATCGATACCGAAAACAGTTGATGCCACGTGGGAAGTATCGTTGGCATAAATCAACTTATAGGTGAGCGGTGCGAAGACGATAGAGAGTCCCTTGACCGGCTTATAATCGAGACCCAGCGAGACATTGAGGCGGACAGGAGTGAAAGGTCCAGTCTTCAAGGTCAGTTGATTTTCTTTCCATGTATTGAAGAACTGCGTCTGAAACTCTGCGGACAAGGAATAGGAGAACTTTCCAAAGGCTTTCACACCCAACTTGGTATAGAGACGGAAGAGGTCGTCGTTGGTATTCACCTTGCGCAGCGAATCGCCCGTGACCGTATTGAAACCCATCCGCCACTCCAAGGAGTTGTCCCATGTGAGGTTCTTATGGTTATCGTAGCGAACAGTTCCCTGCACGATAGAAAGCACTGCGAAGTTGGAATTGCCTCCGGCATACCAATTCTGCGAGACATAGTTCTGCGTAAGTTGCACCATGGTCGTCAGTTCTTTCCGCCAATGGGAGAACCGGTCTTTCATAGCACGCAGTTTTTCCAACCTGTCCTCCTCTGCATCTTTGACGATGGATTTTTCGGGAACCCAGATCGTCCACTTTTCCTGATTGTGCAGGACTTCCGGTGCAACATAGTCGATAGAATCGAGCATACCTGCGTAAAGGTCGGCATGTTCGCGCGTAAGATAGCGGAGCGCGTCTTCCCGAATGGAATAGACAGAAACGGCGGTTTTGGTTGTATCGGCAAGTGATCGCCACTGTTTGCTTCGATAATAGAGCGGTCGCGCCAAAGGATAGACTCCTCCCATTTGTTTTATGCGCCGGTCGATCATCAGAGAATCACGGAAACCGATGTGGAAAGCGGCGGGCGAGATGGTCGTTGTATCATTCAGAAGGCGTGCCTGCCAGAGGGAGTCCTGCTGTCGGGCGAGCCGTTTGCCCTGTTCGGCAAGCAGCCCGAAAAGGATGTCATCTTCGGTTGCCGTATGAAGAAGGTCGGCGGCATGCAGCGTATCGGGATAGACACGGACAGAGTCTTGCGCCTTTATACACAAAGCGACACAAAGGAGAGACAGACACAACAACCATCTATGCAAAGCAGACATTCCTATTTACCGGAGGTTGGTTTCTTCGTTCTCTTGGCAGACGGACTTGTTTTTGCAGTGTTACTTTCAGCGGGTGCGGGCGCAAGTGCCGCATCGGCATCAAGCGGACGGCGGAAAGCACGCACGATAAGGAAGACACCCCATACAATGAAAGGAATACTCAACCATTGTCCCATATTCAACCACATGCCCGATTCGAAGGCTTCCTGGTCTAACTTGATGAACTCCAGCACGAAGCGAGTGAAGAAAACAATCTCGAGGAAGACTCCGAAAATCAAGCCGTTGCGGCGGTAGAGACGTCCTTTCCAATACATCAGCCACGTGACGACAAACCCGACAAGACAGTAAAGCATTTCGTAGATCTGCGTAGGATGGCAAGGATATTGGTCGCCATTGTTGAGGAAAAGGAAGCCCCACGGCATGGTGGTTGGATTGCCATATATCTCCGAGTTCATGAGATTGCCCAGGCGGATGCAGGCTCCCGTGATGCAGACCCCGATGACAAGGCGGTCGAAAATCCAGATGATACCTTTATGAAAATGTTTTCTATCAAGCAGGAAAGCGGCTATAATGAGTCCGACTGCTCCGCCATGAGAAGAAAGACCTCCTTCCCAAATTTTGAGCAGTTCGAGCGGATGTTCGATATAGGGGTTGCGGTAGTTGAATGTCATTCCCAAGAAATGCAGGGGTTGTAGTCCAAGAAGTGAGGCTTCGTGCCATTCATAGAAGAAGCAATGTCCCAAGCGTGCGCCGATGATGACCCCCAAGACCATATATATAAACAACTTGTCCACCCAATCTTCCGGGCAGTGTTCATTCTTATAGAGCCGTTGCTGTATGAGCAAGCAGAACCAAATTCCCAACGCCCACAGAATACCATACCAACGCACCTGCAACGCTCCCAAGGAGAAAGCCACAGGATTGACCGTCCACGTAATATAGTCAAGAATCATATCTCTTTATACCTTATTTATACAGACTTTGTGCAAACAGGAGAACGGAGCGGCACCATCAGAGATCGCGTCCGTGACAATTCTTATACTTCTTGCCGCTGCCACAGGGACAGGGGTCATTGCGTCCGATTTTCTTCTCGACACGGAGTGGTTCTGGTTTCTGAATCTCCCGCGTATCACGCTGTGCAGCATTTCCCATAGGACGCTGCCCCGCAGCATCTTTCTGCGTACGATACTTGCTATAATCCTGACGCTGCTGCGCTTGCGCCTGACGCACCTGCTCGGGTTCGCGTACAGGTATCTGCCCCCGCAGGAGAATGGCAATCGCGCGACGGTTGAAATTGTTGAGCATAGCGGAGAACAAGTTGAAGGACTCCAGTTTATAGATGAGCAACGGGTCTTTCTGTTCGTAGGACGCATTCTGTACGGACTGCTTGAGGTCGTCCAACTGGCGGAGATGTTCTTTCCACTCGTCGTCAATGACATAGAGCAATGTCCGCTTCTCAAACTCCCGAACCACTTCCTTGCACTCGGTCTCATAGGCGGCTTTGAGGTTGGTTGCCACATTATAAACTTTCTTGCCATCGGTGACAGGAATCAGCACGTTTTCGTATTGAGATCCCTTGGTTTCGTAGATATTCCTGATAACGGGATATGCCACAGCGGCCAACTTGTCCATTTTACGTTTGAATATCTCCAGGGCAGCCTCGGCAAGGCATTCCACCAACTCGTTCATTTTCTTACCACGGAATTCCTCTTCCGTGAATGGTACTTCCATTGCAAAGACCTGCATGACTTCCATTTGCAGTCCTTCATAGTCGAGGGAATCGTAATTGTTGCCTAGTACAGACTCCGCCGTATCGTAGATCATATTGGCGATGTCCACGCCCAAACGCTCGCCCATGAGGGCATGGTGCCGCTTTGCGTATATGACGTTACGCTGCTGGTTCATGACATCGTCGTACTCCAGCAAGCGTTTGCGAATACCGAAGTTGTTTTCTTCCACCTTCTTCTGCGCGCGTTCGATAGAGTTGGATATCATTTTATGCTCAATCATCTCGCCTTCTTCGAAGCCCATTCTGTCCATGAGTGCGGCAATACGTTCGGAACCGAACATACGCATAAGGTCGTCTTCCAACGACACATAGAAGACGGAAGATCCCGGGTCACCCTGTCGTCCTGCACGACCGCGCAACTGACGATCCACACGGCGGCTCTCGTGCCGTTCCGTACCGATGATAGCGAGACCGCCCGCTGCCTTGACTTCGGGCGTGAGTTTGATGTCGGTACCACGTCCCGCCATGTTGGTGGCGATAGTGACGGTACCTGTACGTCCCGCTTCCGCCACGATGTCCGCTTCGCGCTGGTGCAACTTGGCATTGAGGACATTGTGGGTAATTTTGCGTATGTTGAGCATACGGGAGAGCAATTCGCTTATCTCGACCGAGGTGGTACCCACCAAGACGGGGCGTCCTTCGTTGTGGAGACGCACAATTTCTTCGATGACGGCATTGTATTTCTCGCGTTTGGTACGGTAAACACGGTCGTTGAGGTCGATACGTGCGATGGGGCGGTTGGTGGGTATAACCACCACATCGAGTTTGTATATATTCCAGAACTCGCCCGCCTCGGTTTCAGCAGTACCCGTCATACCCGCCAACTTGTGGTACATACGGAAGTAGTTTTGCAGCGTGATGGTGGCAAAGGTCTGCGTAGCCGCCTCCACTTTGACATTTTCTTTCGCCTCGACAGCCTGATGCAGTCCATCCGACCAGCGGCGACCTTCCATGATACGCCCCGTCTGTTCATCGACAATCTTCACTTCGCCGTCCATAATGACGTAGTCCACATCTTTTTCGAAGAGGGTATAGGCTTTGAGCAACTGGTTGACGGTATGCACGCGTTCCGCCTTGATGGCATACTGTTCCAGGACTTCGTCTTTTTTCTGTTGTTTCTCTTCGGCAGAGAGAGCAGCCTTTTCTATTTCTGCGACCTCGGACCCGACATCGGGAAGAACGAAGAACGTGGGGTCATCGGTGGAGCCGGTGAGGGTATCAATACCTTTGTCGGTGAGTTCAATGGTTTTATTTTTCTCGTCGATAACAAAATAGAGTTCGTCGGTTGCTATATGCATATTCTTGTTGTTTTCCTGCATATAGAACTCTTCCGTCTTCTGCAGACGCACTTTGTTGCCCGGTTCGGAGAGGAATTTGATAAGGGCTTTGTTCTTAGGCATTCCCTTATAGGAACGGAACAGAGCCAATTCCCCCTCCTCTGCTACGGCTTTATCTTCTGACGCCATCTTCTGGCGCGCCTCTGCCAGAAGTTTGGTCGTAAGCGTCTGCTGGGTACGCACCAACAACTCCACACGGTGTTTGTACTCATCGAAGAGTTGTTCTTCGCCTTTGGGAACAGGTCCGCTGATAATCAAAGGCGTACGGGCATCGTCAATCAAGACGGAGTCCACCTCATCGACGATGGCATAATTATGCTTTCGCTGCACCAGATCGAGGGGCGAGGTAGCCATATTGTCGCGCAGATAGTCGAAACCGAACTCGTTGTTGGTACCGAAAGTGATGTCACAGGCATAGGCTTTGCGGCGTTCGTCGGAGTTGGGACGGTACTTGTCGATGCAATCAACCGACAGCCCGTGGAACATATAAAGCGGCCCCATCCATTCGGAGTCACGGCGCGCCAGATAGTCGTTCACGGTAACGACATGCACGCCCTCGTGGGTGAGCGCATTGAGAAATACGGGCAGGGTTGCGACCAATGTTTTTCCTTCACCCGTCGCCATCTCCGCTATCTTACCCTGATGCAGCACGACGCCTCCGATGAGTTGCACGTCATAATGCACCATATCCCACGTAATCTCATTACCACCCGCCATCCAATGGTTCTGATAGACAGCCTTGTCGCCATCGATATGCACGAAATCGCGGGTTGCGGCAAGGTTGCGGTCGAAGTCGGTTGCGGTCACCTCTATTGTTTCGTTTTCCGCAAAACGGCGTGCCGTATCCTTGACGATAGCAAAGGCTTCGGGAAGGATTTCCAAGAGAACTTTTTCGTAGGTGTCGGCAATATCTTTCTCCAACTTGTCCACCTCGCGATAGACTTTCTCGCGCTTCTCAATCTCTATCTGTTCGACACTTGCTTTAAGTTCGGCAATACGCTGCTTGTCGGCAGCCACCGCATCGGCAAGGCGCTTTTTGAGTTGTTCCGTTCTTTCCCGCAGAGCATCATTATCGAGGGACCGGATCTCCGGATATACGGCTTTGACTTTATCCACATAGGGCATAATCTCGCGCAGGTCGCGTTGTGATTTATTGCCAAACAATTTGCTCAAGACTTCTACAAATCCCATATTCTTATTGTTTTGTTCAGTTCGTTATATATAATTGTTTTGACATCGTTGCCGCCACTGCCTTGCAGAGCAAACCATCTGCCACCGCCACACGCAGGCACGATACAATCCAATCAAGGTACAAAGGTACAATCTTTTCCCATAATTGCCAAGAAAAGTCTTTTTATTTCAGGGCAACCGCACCAAAACTATAATTATATACCTCTCTTTTCTTTTGCATGCCCCAAAGAGAAGGAACCAGAGGAACTCCCCTGACCCTCTCAGAAGGATCTATCATACAGAAGTTCCGGTTCATAGAGAAGTTCCATGGAGCGAGAAGACCTCCCCACCCCCTCCAAAGAAGGGGCTAATCCATCTCTCGTTGAGGGGTGCTTGAGGTCCCGATGAGGGGTCGTATTATTTACGATTGGAGCATTTACGAGGTACGATTTTGCAAAGAAGATGACAGAGAGGACAAACAATCCGCCAATGAGACTATGACAGACGTTATAGTTGTTCGAGAAGTTATAGAAGCGAGAATGACCTCCCCAACCCCTCCAAAGAAGGGGCTTTCATACAGAAGCCCTATTTCATCGAGAAATCCTATGATATTGAGAGACTAATGGGACGAATTGGACGGATTAGTCTAACAGGGAACATCAGAAGGGTTTATTATCGTTATAAACATGCTATTGTTAATTCTTTCTTTTCTTTTGCTTGCACAATAAAGAAAATAGTTTTACCTTTGCCGTATCTTTGCAATAGAACATAACAACCCATGACTCAATCTATTGACAAATCTCCGTTTACCCCCCCCTGCGACAAAGAGGAGGCAAAGACTGTGGCGGGAAGTTTCATCGGGTCAGCAATCTATTTTTTACAATTCATTTTATTTATTCACTTAATTCAATTAACACTATGAAGAAGATTCTCTTCGTTGCAGCAGCCGCTCTTGCTCTTATAGGCTGCCAGAAACAGTCTGAACTCAATTTTTCAGACATCAGTACATCCGCTACTGTGAAAGGCAAGGTGACTTATGAAATCGGTTACAAAGTGGACGGAAGCCAGTATGTAAAACAGATGGTACCCGCAACGGACATTGAAGTTGTGGCAAAAATCAATTATTCGGAATACAGTGAAGGTGCTGTGGGAGTGAAGCAAATTACGGCAAAGACCGATGCGGAAGGCAACTACACCCTCGTTATTCCCGTCGGTCAGAAGGCTATCAGTCTTACCGTTGAGCCTCGCGGCTTCGAGAGCGAATATATGGGAGAGTTGAATGCTTCGAACGAGGTGATTCCCACAACGGCTTACTTCAGAGGTACGGAACAAGGCTTATCGGTTATGGCAGGCGATGTAAAGGTATTGGCAGACTTCGAGATGCTTCCCGATATGGTTGCGTCTATCGAGACACGTAATTTGGAAGTGAAGATAGCCGGCAAGGTGAAAACAGAAGCAGAGATTCCGATTCTTGACACCAAAGACGAAATCATCGGTGCCAAGGCCGGCAATTCGGTTGCAAACTGCAAGGTCAGAATTACTTTCAGCAATCTTCGTTCCAATGCAGAGATTGTCTATAATGACGTAACCGTAACGGACGGAGAATATACACTGACCGCCAATCTCTATGATGTATGGAATTTGGACGAGACCTACGTACAAGTAGAGTCACAACCTTATCTGACCGAAGAATTTGTCCACTACTACTATTCCGTGGAAGACAAGAGTTGGAGAAAACAAAGCATAGCAGGAATCTACAGCAAAGCCATCAACCAGACCGGTAACGGCGAGATCTTGGGTTCTTCCGCCAATTTGGTCACTTTCAACGCCAGGACACTGGTTATGACCTTCACTCCGACCAGCACTGCCATGATCCGCGGTATCGGCAATCCCGATGTGGATGAAGACAAAGACGGCAATACATTGTACAACTGCGCAGGCGGCAACCCCTTCGGATTCACTTACTAAGAGACCGTTGTTGACTAACTTAATAATTATACGTTATGAAGAAGATATTAAGTATTATATTAGCCACGATGCTGATTGTGCCTGTTTTTGCGGCAGAACAAGACAAGAAGGAACAAAAAGTGAACCGTGATTACAGTGAGTGGCTGCCTGCAGCAGGCGATTGGTCGCTGGGCTTCAGTTTGGATCCTATCGCCAGTTTTGTCGGCAACATGTTCAACGGCAATACGGGCAACTCGTTGAACAATCTGGCGGGTGAGTCCATGGTAAACAATATGGTTTCCATCATGGGCGGCTACATGATAACAGATCAGTTGGGTGTACGTGCCAACATCGGCTTGAACATCAACCGTTTTCACAACCACGCATACGTTGTTGACGACTTAGCCAAGATGGAAGACCCTCTTTCGAGGAGCAAAACAGAAGACGTTGTGAACCATGCTTCGACAGCGGGAAGTATTGCTTTGGGTGCTGATTACCGTGTAGGCAAACGCAGTGTACAAGGTGTGTTCGGCGGAGGATTAGTTTACGCATTCTCCACCAATAATACGACTTACAAGTACGGCAATGCCATCACAGAGGCCAACCAGAGACCGACCATAGAGGGGAGTTATGAGGTTTATGATTCCTACATTCCGAATGCCCGTCCGTTGAAGAACTTCAACTACAACGGCACACATACATTCGGTGCTTATGCATCGGTAGGTGTAGAATGGTTTGTGGCTCCAAAAATATCATTGGGAGCAAATGTGAACCTTTATTTACTGTATCAATGGTCGCCCAACCGCTATGTTACTTACGAAGGATGGAACAACCTGACGTTACAAAAGGAGACTGTGACGGACTTGAAATATCCTGTAAGCAGCGGTTTCCACTTCGGGACGGACAATATCGGTGCCAATCTGCTGATGTCGTTCTACTTCTAAGAGTATTCAAGATATGGAATAATGAAAGAGGCTGCTCTATAAAGGGCGGTCTCTTTTACTTTGAGGTTCTATAAACACCCCCTTGACGAAATCAGGTTCACTTGTTCCACTCATTGTTTCAAAGCACACGAATATATGAAAATTATGGTTAATCTTTATGCTTATGCCTTTCTTTTCTTTTGCATGACCAAAAGAAAAGAAACCAACGGAACTTCCCCACCCCCCTCACGAGCGCCCCACTTCGCCCTACAGGGTTCGTGGGGACCCCGCAAAAGAGGGGGCTATAAGCAACCTTAACCTGCGGATTGATTTGTGTCGGGCGTTGCCAAAAATTATCTCACTCTAATTTCGGCGGAGACAAAACCCGCTACGCTCAAACAACATCTCCGCTTACCGAAATTCCCGCTCCATTTTTGACACCCGACACAATGCCGAAGGTGACAACGCTACTGACTCGTATGTTTTAATTTAACTCCACCAACGAGTTATAAACGTTGGAGAAGAGAAGCCACTTCGGGACCGAAAAGTTCTATAAAAACAGACGTTTGCAAGAGCCGGACAGGCGTTCCGACAATAACGCCTTTATCCGGTGCCATAAGCCACAAGGTGTCTGCCGTTTGCAGAGCCAGGTCCAAGTCGTGGGTTGAAACAATGATTGTTTTTCGCTGCTCGTGTGCCATTTTTTGCAAGAGCGCGAACGTCTTGACACGGCCGGGCAGGTCGAGATGCGCAGTAGGTTCATCCAAAAGAACCACGGGCGTTTGCTGCGCCAATGCTTTCGCCAACAGGACCCGCTGTTTTTCGCCATCGCTGAGACTATTGAAATAACGGTTTCGCAAAGGAAAAATACCGGTTTGCTTCATAGCCTGTTCCACTATTAAGCAGTCTTTTTTTGACAGTCCACCGAGAAGATCGGCATAAGGATAACAGCCCATTGACACGATATCGACAACAACCGTATTCTCCAACGCCACACGTTCGGTCAGCACCAACGCCAACAAGCGAGAGCGTTCCTGCGAAGAAAGAGACAACAAATTTTGTCCGCAGACAGAGATACTACCAGAGAGAGGCGGTTGCAGCCCCGCCACCGTACGCAGGAGCGTGGACTTGCCACAACCGTTCGTACCCAACAGGCAAACCATCTCGCCCGCCCGAGCAGACAAACAGAGAGCATGTTGAATAATACGTTTCCCATACCCCACGGACAATTGGTCAATCAGCAAATTCATAGCGCAAAGATACAACAAATTTCAGTCATTCAACAAACAGCCTTCATCTGCGTTTTGTGTTTACAAAATGATATGGGAAAGGGAAGAAAACATACTTATTCTCCCTAAAACGGGAGAAAACGGACGGAAACGGACATATTGTAATGAAAAATGCGTATCTTTGCAACTTGTATGAGAATAGCGATCATAGGATATGGGAAGATGGGGCACATTATTGAAGAGGTTGCCCGAGAAAGGCAGCATGAGATTGTGTGCATCATTGACAAGGATAACCTGCAAGATTTCCGTTCGGAGGCTTTCCGTTCGGCAGATGCGGCTATTGAGTTCTCCACGCCCAAGACAGCCGAGGGCAATATACGGGAAGCCTGGGAAGCAGGGGTGCCTGTTGTATGCGGCACGACAGGTTGGGATGTAGCGAAACTGCGGCAGGAGATTTATGACGACGAAGATTGCTGCCAATCACCAGTTGGTTGCGCAAAGGGGAAAGGCTTGCTGTGGTCGTCTAATTTCAGCATAGGCGTGAACATTTTCTTTGCCATCAACAAGCGTCTGGCGGGTTTGCTAAGCGGCTACCCGCAATACAAACCGACCTTGACGGAAATACATCATATTCACAAGTTGGACTCTCCCTCCGGTACTGCCAAAACGCTTGCAGAACAGATTGCATTTTCACTGGGGTGCAATGCAAACGATATCCCTATCCGGTCCATACGTGAGGGAGAAATACCCGGCACACATATTGTTGTATGGAACAGCGGGGAGGACGAAATCAGCCTGCAACACAAAGCACACTCCCGCAAGGGGTTTGCCGCAGGTGCCGTGACGGCAGCCGAGTGGCTGAAAGGAAAGACCGGTTATCATGAGTTTAATGAAGTGTTAGGACTATGAAAAGTTTCAAAGAAAGAATACAAGAAACAAGCAAAAGGAGTTGGATCAAGTGCGGTATATGGAGCAGTCTATACATCGTTTTTGTGCTGTGGGTCGCGTGGGGCGATTGGAGCAGCCTGGGCTGGTTGGCACTGCTCCCGCTAATTATGGACGCCTTTACAACACACTATATCCATTGGAGTTGGTGGCGGAAATACAAGGACACAAACAAAAGACTCTACACACTGTTCTCATGGACAGATGCTATTGTGTTTGCCTTAGTGGCGGTCTATTTCATCAACTTGTACTTGTTCCAAAACTACCAGATACCGAGCAGTTCGTTGGAAAAGAGTCTGCGCGTGGGTGATTTTCTCTTCGTAAGCAAAGCAAGTTATGGTCCACGTGTTCCCAATACACCGCTTTCGTTTCCGCTTGTGCAACACACGTTTCCAAAATGGCTTGGCGGCGGGAAATCGTATATTGACAAGCCGCAATGGGGATACAAGCGTTTGGCAGGCTGGGACACGCCAGAGAAAGAAGACATCGTCGTATTCAATTTTCCAGCAGGCGATACAGTATGCCTGAAACAGCAGAGTTCCGACTACTACACACTGTGCCACTACTATGGCAAACCGGTTGTGGAAAACAGGAAAGACATATTCGGCGACATTGTCTATCGTCCTGTAGACAGGCGCGAGAACTATGTCAAACGTTGTGTGGCAACTCCCGGTGACACATTGCAGATAATTGACAATCAAATCTACATCAACGGACAAGTATTGCAAGACCATGAAGGCGTGCAGTACAATTACTATGTGCAAACCACAGGAGGTGCATTGTCACCATCAACCTTGGACAAACTCGGTGTATCGAAAGACGACAGACGTACCATATCTCCATCCACGCAAACAGGCGTGCAGGAAATCCTTGCGATAGAGATGGATCCGTCGCTGCCTGTCTATCATTTCCCGATGACACAAGCCATGGTAGAGCGATTGAGCAAAAATCCTCATATACAAGCCATCAAACGCGAGCCGGCATGGCGTGGCGGTGATGTCTATCCTCTCGGTCATACCGAATGGACACGAGACAATTACGGTCCCGTTTATATGCCCCATGCAGGAGAAGTGATTATGATTACAGAGGACAACTACTGGGTTTACAAACGCATTGCCGATGCCTATGAACATCAACCCATCAAGATTGGTGAACCATATATGTTCCAAATGAATTATTATTGGATGATGGGTGACAACCGTCACAACTCGGCCGACAGTCGTTATTGGGGATTTGTGCCGGAAGATCACATTGTCGGGCGTCCTGTCTTCATCTGGCTCAGCATTGAGAAAGACAGACCTTGGGGGCAAGGGCACATACGCTGGAACCGTATTGGCAGGGGAGCAGAACAATGAGAGTCTATCCGACAGCCTATCTTCCTCCGATAAGTTATTTCTGCGCACTCCTCAACGGTCACACAGAGGGGAAGCCATGCCTTTCTCTGAGAATTGAGCAGCACGAGACCTATCCCAAACAGACTTTGCGCAACCGATGTGCGATAACAGGGAGCAACGGCAGGCAGATTCTGTCCGTTCCTGTTTGCCGTGCCGAACAGAAAACAACGGAGGACGGTCGTATTCAAGCGGCGCAAGAGACTTGCCATGTCAAAATCAACTACCAGACGCCTTGGCAGCACCAACATTGGATGGCACTCGTATCGGCCTATCAACACACACCATTCTTTTTCTACTATCAGGACTTTTTCCGTCCTTTCTATGAAAAACGTTTCGATTATCTCCTGCCATGGAACAATGCTCTCATGGAGACGGTCTTTGAACTGCTTGACATACCTTGCAAAATAGAACTTACGTCGAAGTGGGAAAAAGCCGACGAGAGCGTGTTATTCTGCCCCGCAGACAACCAACCTACAGAAAAGAAACCATTTCCGCCCTATTGGCAGATATTCTCCGGCAAGAACGGATTCTTGGAAAATCTGAGTATCATTGACCTGCTCTTCAACTTGGGAAACGAAGCAAAAAACTACTTATATGATTATGCAAAAAGATATTGATTGGAATCGTCTTGGTTTCAGTTATACCGAGACTAACTGTATTGTCCGTGCCACATACACGCAAGGCCGTTGGTCTTCCCTTAGGGCTACCACCGACAAATATCTCAAGATACACGCCTCTGCCACTTGTCTTCAATACGGGCAAGAGGCCTTTGAGGGACTCAAAGCCTTTCGCGGAGCAGACGGGAAAGTACGTGTCTTCCGTATGGAAGACAACGCACGCCGTATGCAAAACTCTGCACGGGGACTCTATATGGAACCTGTTCCCACCGAACTGTTCTGCGATGCAATTCGCCTTGCCTACAGAAAGAACAAAGAATTCCTTCCACCTTATGAATCGGGAGCCACACTCTACTTTCGTCCGCTCCTCATTGGAACTACTCCCCGCATTGGTGTCGGTCCGGGAAGAGATTTCGAATTTGTAGTTATTGTTTCTCCCATAGGTCCCTATTTCCCGAGCGGTTTTGCATGCACGAACTTCATCATTGACCGCAGTGTGGACCGTGCGGCTCCTCTCGGGACGGGTCAATACAAGACCGGAGGTAACTATGCCGCCTCTTTCCGTGCCACCGAAGCCGCTCACGCACAAGGATTGTCGTGCCTCTTTCTTGATGCGAAAACCAAACGTTACATCGATGAATGTGGTGCTGCCAATTTCTTTGGCATATATGCAGCCGATGATGGCAGGATTGAAGGAAGCAGATATGTTACACCGCGTTCAAAATCAATTCTACCAAGTATTACCAACCGAAGTCTGATGACAATCGCCAAAGATCTCGGAATGAAGGTGGAACAACGGCGTATCCCTGTAGAAGAACTACGCATTATGTCAGAATGCGGGGCTTGCGGGACGGCTGCCGTTATATCCCCCATTGCCAAAATCATAGACCCCGACAAAAATACGATTTACACGTTTGGTGAACAACCCGGCAAAATCTCAACAACTCTTTTCCAAAAATTACAGGACATCCAATATGGCCGTTGTGACGACACACACCATTGGTGTACTGTCTTGAAGTAGCACATTGCTTCACAACCACCCGTCCGCTCCCCTTGACGCCCTGCTTTCTGCAACATCAAGGGGAGTCTTGTATATATGTGATAACGACAAACAGGCTCACCATTTTCCGGATAAGCCACAAACTCTCTTTATGTACTTGCCATCCTTCTCATGCCATACTTAAAAGTAAATTCCGAGTCCTTTCACGCTGCAGAATAAGTCTGAGAGATTATTGTCTTTCCGACGACACCTCAACGGGACCTGAAGCAGACCTCAACGAGAGATCAGAAAGAAATCATCTTCATCCACTCACATTTTCCGTAACCTCTAAAAACGACAAAGAAATCATTTACTGCACTTCCTACACAGCATTCGCAGCATTCCCCTTGCAAAATTCCGCAGAATAATGTATCTTTGCAGCAAAATGATTAAATTGTACTGCTCTATGTTCAAATCACACCCTAAGGGACTTATCCATGCCGCTTTAGCCAATATGGGCGAGCGTTTCGGCTACTACATCATGAACGCCGTTCTTTTGCTGTTCTTGGTTTCTAAGTTCGGACTTCCCGATGCAACGGCAGGTGTCATATATTCTGTCTTCTATTGCGGCATATACATTCTAAGTCTGGTAGGCGGTCTCATTGCCGACCGGACACAGAACTACAACAAAACCATACAATGGGGGCTCATCATCATGGCAATCGGTTACATTGCCCTGTCCGTCCCCGTTTTCTCCACAGGCGATGGCAACGGAAGTTGGTGGGCAATCTTGGCTTTCACCTGTTTTGCTCTCCTCTTGATAGCCTTCGGCAACGGACTCTTCAAAGGCAACCTGCAGGCTATTGTAGGCAAGATGTACGATGAGTTGGAAGCCGATGCTGAAAAACAATCACCGGAGGCATTGCAACAAGCCAAGGAGAAACGCGACTCCGGATTCCAGATATTCTATGTGTTCATCAACATCGGCGGTCTCATCGCTCCCTTTGTCGCACCGCTGCTGCGTCAATGGTGGCTCAAGGCGCACGATTTGGTGTATAATGCCGATATGCCTGCATTGTGTCACCAGTATCTTGCAGACGGTGCTGCCACCCAGAAGTTCACTGAAACGTTACAACATGCAGTTGGAGAAGGTTACCAATTCATTGACAACCTTGCTTTCTGCAACGACTATATCACAGTATTCAATCAAGGGATCCATTTCTCTTTCATAGCCTCCGTATTGGCTATGCTTGTCTCGCTCTTTATATTCATTCGTTCCAAGCACATCTTCCCGCAACCGGCAAAGAAAGACAGGCAGCAGGTTATTGAATACACCGCAGAAGAAAAGAAAGCGATGGCAACGGAAATTCGTCAGCGCCTCTACGCCCTCTTTGCAGTATTGGGCATTGCTATCTTCTTTTGGTTCAGTTTCCATCAGAACGGGCAATCTCTGTCTATCTTCGCCCGTGATTTCGTGGTCACAGACTCTATTGCACCCGAAATCTGGCAGGCACTCAACCCGTTCTTTGTGATTGTACTGACCCCTGTCATCATGTGGATATTCGGTGCATTGGCAAAACGGGGTAAAACAATATCCACTCCGCGCAAGATTGCCATAGGAATGGGTATAGCAGGTTGCGCCTACCTCTTTCTGATGATATTCTCCGCAGTAAACCACTATCCTTCGGGAACGGTATTCCGCTCGCTCGATGCCAATGCAATGGCGGCACAAGGACTTGTGAAGGCGGGTCCGTGGGTATTGGTGGTCACCTATTTTTTCCTCACGGTGGCGGAACTCTTCATTTCTCCTCTTGGGCTGAGTTTCGTCAGCAAAGTGGCTCCGCGCAATATGGTCGGACTTTGTCAGGGGCTCTGGCTGGGAGCAACGGCATTGGGCAACCTTATGATTTGGGTCGGTCCCGTTATGTATAATGCTTGGCCTATACAGTATTGTTGGGCTGTATTCTTGGGAGTCTGCGTCTTGTCTATGGGTATCATGCTCGGCATGGTAAGATGGTTGGAAAAAGTCGCTGTATAACTGATAACTTATTATTGCAATGAATTATAACAACTTGTTCAAAGAACTGCAAGTCTGTTCCGAAGCATTAGACAAAAAACTTGCCGGCATCGACAGGCAATTGAATACTTTGGAAGCAAGGCTCACCGAAATGGAGAAAAAACTGAATGAGTTTCAGACAAAACTTCAAGAACCGGAAGTAGAGGTGGAGTTGCTTGTTGCAGACGAAGAACAGGAACTCACGGATGTCCTTCCCGCTGCAAAAGAAGACATAGATGTAATAACAGAAGAACCGGCTGTGGAAAAATCATCTGCCCGTAAACCTGTTGTGGAACTGCCAAGCAAAAATGCCCCCGTCGCTGTAGAGGAAGAATCGGAGAATGGGACTATAAACAACAAGGAGACAGCAGACAGTATGCCACCCTCCAATACAGGGGAGCAACATAAAGGAGCATCCTTCACTGAAAGGGCTTCTGTTTCGGCACCTCCTGTCAGCGATATCCGAAAGGCAATTAGTTTGGGTGACCGTTTCCTCTTCCAACGCGAATTATTTGCTTCCGATGGAGAGAAAATGAGCAAAACCATTGATATTCTCAACAAGATGCATTCCCTGGAAGAAGCCACGGAATACATAGAGAAACATTTCCAATGGCAGGAAGACAATCCCGCAACGAAATTGTTCACATCTATCCTGCATAGGCGGTTTTCCTGACAAGAAACAACACATAGATTTATATGGTTATGAGCAGTCCTGCAAAACATCCTTCTGTCTTGTATGTGGTTCCCACTCCTGTCGGCAATATGGAGGACATCACGTTGCGTGCCTTGCGCATCCTCAAAGAGGTGGATTTGATTTTGGCGGAAGACACGCGTACTAGCAGTATCCTGCTCAAACATTATGATATCCATACCCCTCTGCGCAGCCACCATAAATTCAATGAACACCAAACGGTAGAGGCGGTTGCTGGTGAAATTTTGGCAGGGAAAACCATTGCACTGATAAGCGATGCGGGAACGCCGGCAATATCCGATCCGGGGTTTCTGTTGGTGCGTACTTGTGTAGAACGGGGCATTGAAGTAATATGTCTCCCCGGAGCAACTGCCGTCATTCCTGCCTTGGTGGACTCTGCCCTGCCGAACGACCGGTTTATCTTTGAAGGATTCCTCCCGCAAAAGAAAGGACGACAGACACGTCTCATGCAAATGCAGCAGGAAGAACGTACCATGGTGGTGTATGAATCGCCTTTCCGTTTGCTCAAGACATTGGAACAATTTGCAGAATACTTTGGCGGGGAACGTCTGGCAAGCGTAAGCCGCGAAATAAGCAAAGTACACGAAGAGACCGTGCGTGGAACACTGCACGAACTGATTACGCATTTCAAGGAAAATGCGCCAAAAGGAGAGATTGTTATTTGCGTAGCAGGGAGAACGGAGTAAAGTATGATACAACCACATCGTGCCTATAAGGCGGTATTCCTGGATTGGGATAACACGATCGGTGATTTCTCCCATGCTGCCGAAAAGGCTTTGAAGCAAATCTACGAAGAACAGCATCTCAATCGTTTCTTTCCCTCTTTCGAAACCTACTACACCATATACCACGAGTACAACTTGTATCTGTGGGATCTCTATGGGGAGAACAGAATAAGCAAAGAGGAACTGCAGTTGGAACGCTTCTGCTATCCCTTACGCCAAATGACACCGCAAAGCAAGGAGTATTTGCTGACCGATAACGCCTTGATTGAACTTGCAAGAACTATAGGCGATGAGTTCTGCCGGCTCACTACCGAATACTTCACCCTAATGCCTTATGCGGCTGAAGTGATTCCTTATTTGGCGGCACGTTATCCGCTCACCATCATCAGCAACGGATTTGTAGAAGTACAATACCAAAAGATTGACCGCTCAGGGCTTCGTCCCTATTTCCGTCATATCATCTTAAGTGAAGAAGTCGGGATCCAAAAACCACAACCGGAAATATACGAAAAAGCCCTCACTCTCAATGCCATACAAGCCTGTGAGGCTGTGATGATAGGAGATTCTTTCAGTAGTGACATCGTTGGGGCTAAGACTGCAGGGATTGACCAGATCTGGGTAAAATCAGAAAATACTCCCTTGCTCCCGAACCAATCAGCCACATGGATTGTGAAAGACTTGTCGGGTGTCAAAGAACTACTCTGACCCCCGATATACTATCGTGCCGATATTGTTTTTCAGCGATTCAACTCCGCTAAACGGGCCACGTATTTCCCTATTATATCAAACTCCAAGTTCACCACGCTGCCTGTTTCTATATGGCAAAAGTTAGTGTGCCGGTAGGTGTAGGGAATGATTCCCACCGTGAACGTATCCTCAGTAGGGTTGCATACGGTCAGGCTCACACCATTCACTGTAACAGAACCTTTGTCCACGGTCATATAGCCACGGCGTGCCATATCCGGTTTATAGTCATATCGGAATGTGAAGTACCAACTGCCGTCCGCATCTCTTTTGTCCGTGCATACTGCCGTCTGATCCACATGTCCTTGTACGATGTGGCCGTCCAGTCGTTCATTGAGCAACATAGAACGCTCCACATTCACCACATCGCCGACTTTAAGCAACCCCAGATTGCTGCGTTGAAGAGTTTCCTGCATAGCGGTCACTATATATGTATCTCCGTTTATTTTTACAACCGTAAGACAAACACCGTTGTGTGCCACACTCTGGTCTATGCGTAACTCTTGTGCAAAGGAACATTTGAGAGTAAAATCAATGTTTCCTCTGTCTTTGCTGATGGCAACCACTTGAGCCATCCCTTCTATGATACCGGAAAACATACCTTATACTGATTTAGTTTCTACGAAAATACTTGCCAACCACAGGAAGCCCCGACAGAGGGAAATCCTTCTTCACAAGAATACAAAGATATACAATTATCAACACCGTCCCCACTGCCATACTCATCCACATGCTGCCCATGGCACGTACGGCATAATATACGCCCAGTAATACAAGCGTTAACAATGTGTACATCCCTATGCGCTTCAAATCATAAGGAATTGATAACTTCTTCCTTCCGATGAAATACGAAAGCAACATAATAGCAAAATAGCAAACCGTACTTGAAAGTGCGGACGCCATATACCCGATACGCGGGACGAATACCACCTGCAGCAGAAGATTGATTGCCAACCCTATGAGCGAGAAATAGGCTCCCCATTTTGTCTGGTCGGTCAACTTGTACCAGAATGACAGATTAAAGTATATCCCCTGAAAGATATACGTCCAAAGCACTATCGGCACTATGCGGAGTCCCTCCCAATAGGATTCCGCCACCAGGAACTTGAGTACATCCAAATAGACCGTCATCCCCAGGAGAATCAGATAGGAGAATATGATGTAGTACTTCATGGCATCGGCATAAGCCTCCACCGAGTGTTTGTCTTTATGTTTGCTGAATACAAAGGGTTCGTAGGCATACCTGAAAGCCTGTGTGAACATCATCATGACCATGGCAACCTTGAAGCACGCCCCATATATACCGAGTTGAGTCTGGGCGTCCGCCCCTTTGTAGAGAAAAGGAAACAGGATTCTGTCCACGGTCTGGTTCATAATACCTGCCACACCCAGCACAAGCAAAGGAAGCGAATAACGCAACAATTGCCGCAGCAGCGACCAACTGAAGGAGTATCTCTCCGCCACGATGGCAGGCAGCAGACACAAGGTCTGTATCCCCGTCGCAATGATATTGGCAACAAACACATACCCCACACCGTACGAAAGATCGTACCAGGACGAGATGATATGCCAGTCCTGTATCTTAGGACAGAGAACCAGGAAGAACAGGTTCAGAGCGATGTTCAATACCACAAAGAGCAGTTTCAGAACCGCAAACTGCAATGGGCGTTTCTTGTAGCGGAGATAGGCAAAGGGTATGCTTGCAAAGGCGTCCATCGCTACCACAATTGCCAAGAGGCTTATGAACTCCTTATGCTCTGCATATCCCAACCAACCGGCGATGGGCTGTGCAAACAGGCAACACAGCAAGGCAAAAGTAAAAGAGGTAGTACCGATGCAGGTCAGAATAGTGGTATAGACTTGCGACGGATTCTTGTCAGTCTTATTGACAAAACGGAAGAAGCCCGTCTCCATACCGTACGTAAGGATGACCAAGAGCAAGGCAGTCCACGCATACAGATTCGTGACAATACCATAATCCGCCTGACTCTGCAACACATAGGTGTAGAGAGGAACCAGCAACCAATTCAAAAACTTGCCTACAATACTGCTCAAACCGTAGATGGCAGTATCGCGTGCCAAGCCTTTCATTTCTCCTTTATCAGACATACCTCATCACAATCTTTATCCGTCAAACACTTTATTTCATCAGTCGAACAACGTGACATCCCCTCCCAACGTAACAGGCGTTTTCCCGAGATGCTGGTAAGCCAGCGGGGTCACCTCCCTGCCACGCGGTGTACGCTTGATGAAGCCCTCCTTGATAAGATAAGGCTCATATACATCTTCTATGGTACCGGGGTCTTCCCCCATTGCCGTAGCAATGGTGTTGAGTCCGACAGGTCCTCCCCTGAACTTGTCGATGATTGTATTGAGTAACTTGTTGTCGATCTCGTCTAATCCGAACGTATCTATATTCAGTGCTTCGAGTGCATATTGTGCTATGGGCATATCGATGGTTCCGTCTCCGCGTACCTGCGCAAAGTCACGGACACGGCGCAACAAAGCGTTCGCTATACGCGGCGTTCCCCGTGAGCGGCGTGCGATCTCTCCTGCCGCTTTCGGATTGATGGGGACATTCAACAGGCGAGCCGACCTCTCCACAATTCCTTGCAAGACGTCGGCATCGTAATACTCCAAGTGGCAGTTAATACCGAAACGCGCACGCAACGGACTTGTGAGCAGACCGCTTCTCGTGGTTGCCCCCACCAATGTGAAATGGTTCAAGTCAATCTGTATGGTTCGTGCCGAAGGTCCCTTGTCTATCATTATATCTATCCGGTAGTCTTCCATGGCAGAATAGAGATATTCTTCCACCACGGGAGAGAGACGGTGTATCTCATCAATGAACAACACATCGTTCGGTTCAAGGGATGTCAGCAAGCCCGCCAAGTCGCCGGGTTTATCCAACACGGGACCGGAAGTTACTTTGAAGCCCACTCCCAGTTCGTTGGCAATGATGTTGCTGAGCGTTGTCTTGCCCAAACCGGGAGGACCGAACAAAAGAGTATGATCCAGACTTTCCCCACGCAACTTCGCCGCCTGTACAAAGATACGCAGGTTCTCCACTATCTTTGTCTGCCCTGCAAAGTCACTGAACCGCAACGGGCGAAGCGCATTATCCTGCTCCTTTTCCGTCATCTGATTGCGTATATCAAAGTCACTCATAACGTTCTCCTATCGGGTATAATCTTTGAATAATTGCTCCAAGTCCATATTCTCGTCACATGGTGTATCCAGGCGTATCTCTCCATGATGGAGAATCACCACCCGCGAACACATTGCGTGTACCTCCTGCATGATATGCGTGGACAACAAGATTGTCCGCCCCACCGAAACTTTGCGTATCAAGGTACGTATTTCTTCCAACTGGTTAGGATCCAAGCCAGTGGTCGGTTCATCCAATACAAGCAATTGCGGGTTGGAAAGCAAGGCTTGCGCCAAGCCAACCCGTTGGCGGTACCCTTTGGAAAGTTGCCCTATTTTTTTTCCTATCTCGGGGCGGATACCGGTTTCATCCATCAATGTCTCCAAGTCGGCGTGATTTGTTCCTGACAAATCGCACATAAACTGCAGGTACTCGCGCACATACATCTCCTCATAGAGGGGATTGTTTTCGGGCAGATAGCCCACTTTAGCAGCCACTGCGTGCGGGTTGCGTTTCATATCCACTCCACATACCTCCACCTCACCGCTATCGAACGTCCACAAGCCCGTGAGGATCTTCATCAGTGTGGACTTGCCTGCACCATTGGGTCCCAGCAATCCCACCACCTCGCCCGTGCCTATTTGCAAAGAAAGGTCGTGCAAGATATGCTGCCTGCCAATGTGCTTATTCAGATGTTCTACTCTTACCGACATAGTTAGTTGCTGACAAAGATACCACTTTTTCAATCACAATCAAAGTCTTTACCACCCAAATTTGCTATTTTCATGCGCAATCCTCCCGCCTTCCTCAAGCGCAGATCGGAGATCCAACGCTGCCCTTGGCGCAGATATTCATAGAACACCCAGTGTGCAGGGAGCAACAATGCACAGAACAGGACGAGCAACCACCACGGAGTACAAGCGGCACAAAGCAGGATTTCCACCAGATAAACTACCGGCAGGAAGAACATCACGAACCCATAGCGAAGGGAGTTGATGAACGCCTTATCGTCTTCGAAAGAGAAGACAAGCAAGAGGAGGAGCCACATCGGTGCCGTACAGAGTGCAGCAAAAGCAAAATAAGGGAACGTAAAGAACAAACCAATGCCCCGTTTCCATATTCGTCCAAACAATGTATCAAGAGGTTCTGTCAGCGAACTTGCCACAATACCCAACCTCCGGCGTTCGGCGACTATTTCGTTCAGTTCCGCATACAACCGCGCAGTTGCTTCAGGTTGCACCGCTTCCTGCTGCAAGATACGCTGCGTAATACGCTGCTTCTGCTTCATTTTTCCCAACAGCGTTTGCTCACTTCCGTTTTCTCCCAGCGATGCGGGAAGATGGCGGAACAGATAGCCCGCCTCCAGCAAAGCATCGTAACGTTTGTCATCCGGCAGCCAAGCAATCAGAGCACGCAACCGCTGTGACAACTCTTCGGAAAGCAGATTATATACTTGCGGCATGGAGAGATCAAGATGTTCACGGACAAAGGTTGTCACATCAATTGGTTTACCTATATTCACCAAGAGCGTGGAGCGATAGCGATAGAAACTGCCATACTCCAGACCGACAGGCAGAATATAGACATTCTTCTTACCCTGCAAGACTTCGTCGGCACGGCATGCAATACGGAATATACCCTTTCCGAGAGGGAGCAGGCTATGCTTGGGACGATGGGTGGCTTCGGGCATGATGCTGAAGTCGGCCCCCGCTTCCAACACTTCCGCAGCGTTGTTGATTACCGCTCCGTTCTCTTTCACCTGCTCCCAGCCATCCCTGATACGGTTGACAGGCATAATCTTCGCTCTGCGCAGCAAAGGAACCAACCAGCGAAGGCGAAACATATCCGCCCTTGCGGCAAACACTTTCGGGCGATGGTTGCAGCATATCATGGCAACGGGGTCCATAAGACCATTGACATGATTGGGTGCATAGATTGTCACTCCGTCAGCAGGGATATTCTCCCTCCCGACGAACTCAATACGGCGATAGGTATGCACAAAGTGCCACTCCGCATATCGTTGCACCATGCTATAGAGCCAATCGTTATCTTCTATTTTTCGCATCATCATAACACAAACAAAGACTCAAGAGCCGGAGACTCCCAAGTCTTTATTCTATCATTTTGCCCATTCAAGGCAGTGTTGTTTATTCCTTAACGGAGCCGGCAACTGTCTTCACCTTCAAAGCCACGCTGGGGACGACGAGTTTCATGTCCGAAGCGTTCGTCTCTGCGAGGATAGGAACGCTGCTCTCCACGTTCTCCACGATTGCTCCGCTCGGGGCGTTCACCGCGTTCGGGACGCGGGCGACGCTCAGGCTCCACATATCCTTCGGGTTTCTCTTTCAGCACTTTGGCTGACAATTTGAACTTGCCTGTTTTTTCATCAATTTCAAGCAGTTTCACCCGAATGGTGTCACCTTCCTTGATACCGGTTTCCTCCATCGTATCGAAGCGTTTCCAATCAATCTCGGAGATGTGTAGAAGTCCTTCTTTGCCAGGCATGAACTCCACAAAGCAGCCATAAGGCATGATAGATTTCACGGTAGCGGTGTATTCCTCTCCTGCCTCGGGCATAGCCACAATGGCTTTCACACGTGCCACAGCCATATCGAGACTTTCCTTGTTGTTGGAAGCCACTTCCACGCGACCGCCTTCCTCCACCTCATCAATAGAGATTACGGCACCGCTCTCAGCCTGTATTCCCTGGATAATCTTTCCGCCAGGACCAATGACAGCACCAATCATATCTTTCGGTATCAGGAAAGATACAATGCGGGGAGCATGCGGTTTCAAGTCGGGACGAGGAGCAGGAAGCGTTTCCTTGATTTTACCGAGGATGTACATTCTGCCTTCGTGTGCCTGTGCCAATGCGTTCTCAAGGATTTCGTAACTGAGTCCGTCCACCTTGATATCCATTTGGCAGGCGGTCAGACCGTCTTCCGTACCTGTAGTCTTGAAGTCCATATCTCCCAAGTGGTCTTCATCACCAAGGATGTCGCTCAGGATAGCATAGTTCTTCCCTTTGTTCTCGGAGATAAGTCCCATAGCAATACCCGATACAGGTTTTTTGATAGGTACACCCGCATCCATCAATGCCAGCGTGCCGGCACAAACGGTTGCCATGGAGGACGAGCCGTTCGACTCCAATATATCACTTACTACGCGTATGCAGTAGGGGTAGTCTTCGGGAATCATATTCTTCAAGGCGCGGCATGCCAAATTGCCGTGACCAATCTCACGACGCCCTACACCACGTTGTGCTTTGGCTTCTCCCGTAGCAAAAGGCGGGAAATTGTAGTGGAGAAGGAAACGATCGTAACCTTGCACCAAGGCTTCGTCGATCATCTTCTCATCACGTTTCGTACCAAGGGTGACCGTTGAAAGGGACTGCGTTTCACCACGCGTAAAGATACTGCTTCCGTGAGGGCCAGGGAGATAACCCACTTCGCACCAAATAGGACGAATCTCATCGGTTTTACGTCCATCCAAACGTTTGCCTTCATCCAACACGGCACGGCGCATAGCCTCTTTTTCCACATCGTGGTAGTAGCGGTCGATCAAAGCAGCCTTCGTTTCCAATTCTTCGGGAGTGAACTGCGACTTGAACTCTTCGCAGATAGCAGAGAAACTCTCCTCGCGGTGATGCTTGTCGGTATCAGCCGAGGTAGCCTGTGCATAGGCTTTTGCGAAACAAGCGTCGTGCACCTGCTTGCGCAGTTCCTCATCGTTCTCCTCGTGGCAGTAAACCCGCTTCTGCGTCTTACCATACGCTTCCATCATCTCCAACTGAGCCTGACATTGGGGTTTGATAGCCTCGTGGGCGGCACGGATAGCATCAAGCATTTCGGCTTCGCTCACCTCTTTCATCTCGCCCTCGACCATCATGATGTTATCCAATGTAGCGGCTACCATCAGTTCGATGTCAGCGTTTTCGCACTGCTCAAAGGTCGGGTTGATTACAAATTCGCCATTGACACGCGCCACGCGAACTTCGGAGATAGGTCCTTCGAAAGGTATATCGGAGCAAGCCAAAGCGGCACTTGCAGCCAAGCCTGCAATAGATTCAGGCATATCTATTCCGTCGGCACTATACAACGTTACATTAACAAAAGTCTCTGCATGATAGTCCGCAGGAAAGAGCGGACGCAAGGCGCGGTCGATAAGACGTGCTATCAGGATTTCGTAGTCCGATGCTTTTCCCTCACGACGTGTGAAACCACCCGGGAAACGTCCGTTTGATGCAAACTTCTCTTTGTACTCAACCGTCAAGGGCATGAAATCGGTACCCGGAACGGCTTCTTTGGCGGAACATACGGTGGCAAGAACCATCGTATTGCCCATCTTTGCCATCACTGCACCATCCGCCTGCTTTGCCAATTTACCTGTTTCCAAGGTAATGGTTCTGCCATCGGGAAGAGTAATGGTCTTCGTTACAATGTTCATTCGATTAAATGTTTTACGAGGAGCCGTGAGCCCCCCAATTGGTTATAGACTCTAAAAAATCGCACAAAGGTAGGCTTTTTTTTCGGTTTGCGCAATAGGGGACAAATATGTTGATAAGTTGATAAGTTGATAAGTTTATGGGTTGATGGGTTGATACGTGGTTGAAATAGTTTAGTGTTGAGGGCTGATAGCAGTCGATTCGTTGAAAGTAAGATTAGGCGGGCGACAGCATCGCTCTGTAAGAAACGGCAAATACATTTATGTCTTAGACAGTATCTCCGCTTACCGAAATCCTCGCTCCATTTTTGACACCCGACACAATGCAGGAAGATACTGACCCGCTGACCTGCGTATTTCACTCTAATACTACTGATGGTAATTTATTATAGATGTCTTAGTTAATCGAGAAGTTCTATGGGGTGAGGTTTCAGGCTATAGGGGAATAAGGTGAATGGGACTAATTTGTCAAATAAGTCATCCCATTGCAGGATTATTGCAGATGTTTTAGTTGTTCGAGACGTTTTAGAAAGCAATACTGTCTGTTTAAGGAATCCCATTCAGGGCTCGATGAGGAGTGCTTGAGGTCGGCTTGAGAGGTCGTACACAAATACATAAAAAGAGGTTGCCCGAACCTGTCGGGCAACCTCAATACAAGTTCCGCCACAGGCGGCACAGAGTATTTTCCATTAATGATGAAGCAAAGTCATGGAAAGAACACTGCTTCAGAAAATTATCTTTGCGCTTTTGTCTTTGCGTTTCATTGTGCCGACGGAATGATATTTTATTATATAGACATTCCCCTTGATGAATCGCTCCACGGGTAATTCCACGATGTTCTGCTGCGGGAGCAATTGCAGACTATAGACGAGATGCCCTTGCAGGTCGTAAAAACTCAGTTGCCGACTTTTATCGGCTTTGGGTACATAGACCACGTGTGTAGGGCTATCATAGTGAATACTATCGAGGTCGATCGTGAGATTCCTGCTACTTGCCGGTTCGCCTTTGAGAGTGGAGAAGCAGACCGGCGATGTGATGGGCGTCAGGTGTTCGGTACAACCTTTTGATTCGCTACATTGTATTTGGCAATAGTACTGCTTATCGGGGGCGAGTCCGTTGATATAGAAAGAAGTGTAGTCTTTCGGATCGACGCCGTCGATATTAACGCTTTTGACGGTGCAATCCCGTCCTTTGTACAAATAGACAGGCGTTTTGCTGCACGTGGCCGAAAAGGCATCAACAGCGACTCCAGTCCCTCCCAGAGATTCGTATTGCAGACGGAAAGCCACATAATGGTCTTCCTCGCTGAACGTTTCACTATAGGTTTGCTTTCTTGAAGTACGATAGACTTCTATTTCACTCACATTTTTCCAATCTTCTCCATTATAGGCACTCACACGCAGAACGCCCACCGCATCGTCGTCGGAAGAGAGTGCACTGTACCAGAAAGAGAGAGACGTAACGGGTTGCACATAGGTAGGTGTGGCAACCTGCTCATCCGTTTCACGGAACCAGAGTGCATAGGTTCCATCGGAATGGGCAGTACTCGTTACCCGAGCGAAGTTACTACTCCACCCTTCTTCCACGATATTCACCTCGGAAGCGAAACGCTCGAAACTCTGCAAAGAGGTGCTACTTCTGTTTTCCAATTCATAGATGGTGAGGTAGTATTCTTCCGCATCGGTCTGGGGTTCCCAATTAACGACAGCCGAATAGGGAGTGACATTGGTGAAGGGGCGGAATACGGGTTGTGTTATATAGGTAGGCCGTTCCGATTTACCATTCAATGCCATGATTTCCATATTGTTCCCCTGTCTTACCGTCAAGGTACTGCCGACAGTTTCACATACCACCCTTTGCGGGTTGTATCTCACCCAGAGAGATTGCTCCAATGTGGAATCCGCTTTGACAGACAGGGGAAGCGAAGTACTCCACTTTGCCGAGTCGGCAGACAACTGGAATCCATCTTTACTGCTCAGGGTGACCTCCTCATCGGTTTTGAGGGACATACCTTGCAGCACGAGCCGCTGTGCATCGGGCGTTGCGCGCCGTTTATCCTTGTCATAATAAGATACAAATTCGTTCAGTTCAGCAGGAAAGAAGATGAACTTCTGTTGTCCGTCATTCTTATAGACAAAGGATATATCGGAACCTATCTCCTTGATGTCAAGCAATGGGGAAAGTATGGCTCCATCAGACAACTGCGGGCTAAACTGCACCACACCAAGCGTTCCAGGGAATAGATCGCTTGGCAAAGACATCGTCTGTGCCCCGCCATGCGCCGCCTCGACATAGCAGCGCAATATGTTTCTGGTGTTCGGTGTATTGTTTGCCCATGCCGATGCGTTATAGTTGATATGCCAAATCAGCATGCCTGTTCCTGCGAGCGTTGTTTCAGGTGCATCCCAACCGATATGCTGGCGATTTTCCAACAGGAAGAACTCATTCGGATTAGGATTGCTTCCCGACAAGTTGTGCGGTTCGGCAGCAATCAGATAGGCTGTATTTTCGAGATTGAGCGGCGATAGCGTGTATCTGCCTGCTTCTGTGAGTTGGACAGGCGAGAGCCATCCCAAAGAAAAACGCTCGTAAGCCGTATAGGCAGGAGGTGTTTTGCCATTGCCATTGTAGGAGCCGGAACACATGATAGACCACTCGCCTATGGTGTAGTGGTAAGCATCCTGCGTGTCATAGAAATCGGGCAGCCCCAGCACATGGCCGAACTCATGGCAGAACGTACCTATACCGCACATCTGATTACCACGACTCGAACGCAGTTCGGACGTGCAAGCATAGTCATAGATAGTGACGTCGCCATAGCGAGGCGAACCGGTTACAACAGAACGATGAGGCCACACAGTATTTTCACCGCCGCCTTCTGCCTCGTTATGCCCCGCATAGTACACAAAGACGTTATCGATGACCCCATTTCCGTCAGTGTCGTACTCAGAGAGATTGACTCCCGCTTCATAGGCTTTGTTGCAGGCGTGAATAATCATCTCACGCGCATGTACACTGCTATTGCTTCCGGAGTTTCCTCCATAGTAAGCACACGTTTCGTCCAAATCGTAAGGTCCAACGACATCGAACTGAGGAGAGAATGCACCATTGGAGCATGCCTTGAAATAATCGCGCGCCGAACCGACACCGTTGTTATCGGAATAACCTTCCTCATTAAGCAACCTACGGAAAGCCTCTTGGGGATTAGGCGTCACGAACTTTATATCGGAGAAATTGACCAATATGACCAGACTTTTCGGTGAACCAGTCAGAGGAAAAGTGGAAGATAATTGTATTTGCCGTGCTGCACGCCGTTTCTCATCTATTTGGTTTGGCGCAATTATTCCCTTACGCAAAGCAGACAAGAAAGCGGTCTCTTTTTGAGAACGCAATGACGGATTATGTGCCAACATTTCCGTTACATTTTCTTCTCCCTGCTCCGAAAAGCGGAGATAGCAATAGCCCCGTTGTGTTTTCTTGACGGCGTAGTCGTCTTCTGTCAGAAGGAAGGCAGAATGTTCGTCGCCTACCAACCGAACCTTCAATTCGCTACCATCGGCTTGAGTGACTGTAAACATTTCGGGAGAAGCCGGTATCGCCATTGCTACGATGACCATCATACACAGCATCCCTATTCCAAATAATCTCTTCATACATAAAACACTTTTCATATCGTTCCTATTTTTATAATTCTACCTATATCATTTGTCTATTTTTTGTCATTGATTGCTATCCTTTTAACACTCAATCAGCCGCTCTACGAACAAATGACAAAGACAGAACCAATCTAACTTGCAAAGATACAACTATTGCATTGTCTCTGCAAGTATTGATTACACAAAATTGCCGTTACTATCATAGTCTGTATTTATATAGTGTTTCTGCGATGTTTTATTGCGTGTTTTTGTGGTAGTTCATTTGGTATTTTGGAGGTGCGGCAATGCTTACCTTAAAGTTTTCCATCGTTAAGATTCCGGAAAAATACCCAAAGTTCGCATTTATATTGTGTAAACCAGTATGCCTTGTACTACATTTGCGCTCCCTTGCTGTTTAACGGGCATCAAAAGTGGTTGAAAACAGATGATAGGTGTAGGTTGTCTTACCTAAAAAGAGCATCCAATGCACGTGCGATAGCCTGTGGGACGTCTTTTGCTTCATCAGAACCGCACCCTTCTGCCGAGTTGGATGCTACCAACTCATGGGTATTTGCGTCTCTAAATTATATAAGTACAATCATTAGAATCGTAACTGAAACTTCCTATGATGTCTTAATCCCTGTTTGAATGGAAGATGGGGTGTGAGTGTATTGAATCCCATTGTCTTGACAAGGGAAGAGATGTCGGTGCTGTTCAGGCAAAAGACTCAGGTGACTTTTGGAGTGGTCGGGTGTATTCAAGTAGTCTGTTGTACTCGTAGCATTGGAGAATATATTGGATGGTCGGGTATGGTGCTCCATTAAAACCAATGAACTAGTAAAGGTATATTCTCCGTTAAAAAGCCGCCAATAAATCGTTAATGATATTGGTATCCACTAAAGCCATTAAATCGTCATTAACACATTGAGAAACAAATTTGCTGTCCGGTGAAAGTATTGTCGCGATGATACGTCAGATATTTCTGACTCTGCATTGTTATAGAGTGGAATATGCACTAAAATCTATCAGTAAGGGAAAGATTTTTTGAGATTTTATAGTAGCCCCGTCATATAGACAGGAACCAATTGGGTCATTCCGTCTTTGTGCAAATCCTTGGTATAGATTAGATACCGGTTGCCGATATATGCCGAGAACTTCTTGCAGAACTCATCCAACGACTTGTGCATCTTATAGCCTGACGATTTTACCTCTATCGGGCATAGTTTGCTCCCACGCGAAAGGAGAAAGTCCACCTCATTGTTATGGTTTGATGTAGCAGACCGCCAAGTGTGGTAAAACAAGCGGTTTCCTGCAGTCACCAACATTTGCGCCACCACATTCTCATAGACATAGCCCAAATCTGCAGGGAGTTTGTCGCTCAATAATTTCCGATAGATTTCATTGTCCGTTACACTCTTGTCCCAAAACGCCAATGTGATGAACAAGCCCGTATCACCCATATAGAGTTTATATTGTCCATAGTCTGTATGCAAGGGCAACCCTACATTAGGCTGATTGACATGATGGGCAAAATTAACGGTCATACTATCTTCCATATCACGCAGGAATTCATCCATGGTCTCCTGTTCTTCGCTTCGCCCTAATACTCCTGTGGGCATATAGCGAGAGGCATTGCCGGTCAACTGAGCAGGGATAGCACTAAATAGTTTCGAGATTTTGCCTGAAGGGTCAATCTTCAAGAAATCATCCAAATAGAGTTCGATGATTTCACGTTTCTTTTGATCCACTTCAGCCAAGTTGTTCGTATCAAGATACGTATTTACCGCTTGCGGCATTCCGCCGACCAGCATATAAAGCCGGAAATCCCGCATCAGTTTGCGCGTTACCGCATCACCCATAGCCTGCATATTAGCCAATGCCTCTTTCAACAAGGGAATGGTAACTTCATCATCCAGTGCCCACTTGAATTCCTCGTAATCCATCGGGTACATAGTCAAGCGGGTTTCTTCGCTGGGAATGACAATATCTTTCGTATGTTTCTTGATGCTCAACAGCGAACCTGTTTCGATATAGTCATACCGGTGGTCTTTGACGAGGTACTTGATGGCTTCGCGTACCTTAGGGCACTTCTGTATCTCGTCGAAAATAATTACCGATTGCCGCTCATACAAACGCACGCCATAGATGAATTGGAGTTGCAGGAAAAAGTTGTTTCTGTCAGAGATATTCTCCACTGCTTCCCATAGTGCGGCAGGAGCGTCTGCAAAATCCACAATGATGTAACTTTTGTATTCATGTTTAGCAAACTCCTCAGCAATAGTCGATTTGCCGACTCGCCGAGCCCCCTTGATTAGCAAAGCAGTAGAACCATCTTTTGTTTGCTTCCACTCCTGCATTTGGGCGTAAATCTTCCGCCTGAAAGTACGTTCTGAATCCATAACTGCTGAATTTGAGACTGCAAAATTACAAAAAAACAACGGAATCCCAAAATTTGTTTTGGCGATTATGTATCGAATCCCATTATTTTGTGACCGAAATATGTATTGAATCCCATTATTTTGATAAGTCCATCCTTCTTTAGTGATGTGATGAACCAGCGTGGGGCTTATTGGGCTCCATTAAAAACCATATAAAGAGCCACTAAAAGCATATTCTCCGTTAATCACCGCCAATCAATCGTTAATGCATGGTCGGGTGTAGGACTCCATTAAAAGCCATATAAAGAGCCACTAAAAGCATATTCTCCGTTAATCACCGCCAATACCATTAATGATATTGGTATCCACTAAAGCCGTTAAATCACCATTGAGAAACACCTATCACCACCATTTTCCACCCAGCTACATCCATACGAAAAACAGGATACCACCTGTTAGTATGCCAATGCTCTTTTGCGGTATTCCTATCAAATAGAAGATAAGTACTAATACAGCACCTATGCCTATCATGGCAAGGATACGTTTTGGGGTAGAGTTGATTTTCATATATTACATTTATGGTATAGGATTTATTTTTTCTTCAGTCATCATTTTGCCGCAAATGTCCGTTAGTCCCTCTTTTATATGCTCGTCCCACTGCAATATCTGAAATATGGCTATCTTGGATGAAATATGAGAAGATAACTCTAATGTGGTGTTGTAGGGCAAATCAATTTGTTTATCTTCGGTTAACTGTTTCCATTTTTCATAATCCGTATAAAATGTATAAGTTGTACTATTTTCCTTTTCTGAACGTATCACCAAGGAGTTTACCCATGGTATAGACATCTTTGCCAGATGTGCTGTGACGGTTGCTATATCTATGTCTTTTTTGATAAACGGTGCAGGGGCGTCCCAATTAATATAGTGGAACTGCAATAGTTCTTTAGCACATTCTTGTTCCGTCTCTTCGTACAAAGTATTCAAATTATGATCTTCTCTGTTCTTCCAAGACTTGATCATAGAATCAAGGTGTATTTCAGTGGTACTCTGCTGATATTGCTTTAGTTTATCCACATCAATGAGAGAACTATACGACGAGCAATGAGAAGTCAGCCTAAAGTCATCCATTTCCTTTTGCTTCTGTTTGACAGTTCGCTTTAGGCTATCTTCAAATGTGCACAATGCCTTATATTGTTCTTTTTGCCGTAACAGATTGGCTATCGAATTTATCTTTTCAATGAGAGATTCCTCCCCGCAGTTTTTCTGAATAAATGGCTGCACAGTATTTTCCACTACCTTATTTTTATGAAATATTCGGGCAAATATATTGCAACCTTGCCGAACTGCTGATTGAGGAACTATATTGCCGGGTGCTACCTCACTTGTGGTAGTATTTACGCTATCAAGGGAAACAATGAACTTTCTGAATAAAGGTGTTTGTATAAATTTTATCAGAGATAAGTATTCTTCCTTTGCTTTTTGGCAATGGGAATTGTCCTCGAAAGTCTCATTTGGCATTCTTTCTACTGTCCAAATAGAATAGATACTTTGTCGGTCGATATAGTCAGGATAACTCTGTTGCACTTTGTCCTGCTCTGTGGTGACGACGATGCTTTCATCACCGGTTTCTTTTCTTTGTCGCTGTGTGGCATCATCATCATTTTGTTGAGCCTCTTTCAATGCTGTCTCTTTAATAGCGACAATATCGTTATGTAGTTCTACGATAATATCATCTATGGATTTGTCTATAGATTCCGGAAAGTCTGTTATTTTACAATCAAAAGGAACGTCACAATATATTGGCTGCAGACGTTGGACACGTTCTGTTATACCAAGTGGATACTTGTTATAGTCCAAAGAATCTTCCTCTATATGGGTTTCCGTCAGCATCCGCAAGCGAATACCATACTGATACGCCGTCTCAAAATATCGTTGGATATCTTCATAATAGTACATACACTCGGCATAACCCATGGAGAATATCTTAGTGTCATTGTTGGCAGCATTACGTATGTTGTATTGCGTGTTTTCAGACGACATCAACATCATAAAATCACAGAGCATACGTGGAAGCATCAGGTTGTGCGACTCTTTTGACAGAGCCATTGCTGCACCTACTCTATTTTGATTGTCAATATAACAAATCTGTGTATATGCTTTTGACGCAGCATCTGCTATATTGGATTGCAAAATGGCAGAAGGCACTTGTGAATGGACATCACAGGGACATGAGACATCATAACTAAACAAAATACGCGTCAAACTACAATCATTTTCGTACTCTTGATTGATAACATTGTCTATTTGGTTATAGATATTCCGGCTATACCCCAGCGATGTTTCATCTATAGGATTGTCCAAAATAAATATCTGCAGATTATCCAGAACACTACTTGCGCGACGAAAGTGTGCAAATTGATTGGCAATCAGGCTTTGCAAATCAGCCACTTCCTCCTCGCCATTGTCCGTTTTATCTTTGGCAGTATAGTTATGAACATAATATAGCCCTTTTGCTCGTTGCTCTAATTTCCCTGTCCCGATGAATGTTTCTACATTTGGATTCTGTGGACGGCACTTTTCAATGCCGTCCACAATCCAATTCAACCTATCAGAAGTACTTATTACTAAAAATGCTGACATAGTAACACAATGTTAATACTCTGCACTCATCAGTTGACACTCTTGCTCCACCAAAGATAGCACAGATTTGAATTTAGGTTCTTCCAATTGTGATTTTTCGATAGGGCTTAATTGTGCATATTCATCAAGGTAAGTTCCTGATTGTCGTATTTCATCCACTTTCTGTTTGATTACATCATTCCCTTCATGCTGAATACGTTTGTTCATGTTGGACTCTATCTCTTTGTATAGCCCTTCCGATTTGAAAATATCATACGCAACATCACGTTGGGTTCCTAAATCAAAACGGTATTGGTGAATGGCACTTCCTCGTTTGGTAGATTTAATCCAATACTTGCCGCTGTTTGTATCAAAATGAGCATAACCGAAGACAAAAGCATATACCCATAGTTGAAGTACATTGTCCTGCTCTATGGTCGGCAATAGACGGAAATTTTCAGAATTGATACGGTTATTCAGTTTCTCATCAATATAGCAGTCTAATTTTAAGCCACTTGCTGTCTTTAGATTATAGTCACTTTCATAAGAAGAAAAATTGTTGACTGCATAAACCGGTAGCAAATCTTCGACCACCAACAAATATATGCGGTCGTGCTGATTGGTAGAAGCAAAGGAAGCCGAATTTGTTCCTATATTAAAAAACTTACTAAATTTTGAATCGGTTCCAATGTATGAGGTGTCCCTGTTTCCTACACCCACAATGGCAAATCTATCCATTTCTTGTGCAGAACTTTTGAAACCTTGCATATTATATGTCCATAACGGTGAAGCCAATGTTTTGAGTTGCTCAAGATACATTTGCACATCATTGGGTGACATTTTGCACAAAACATCATCTATGCTCACATTGACTGCATTTTGGACTGCGATAGTTTGTTTTGCAAAGCCAAACATCTGCTCTGTGATTTGTTTGTTAGACAGTGTCATCCATGCGGCGATCCCGCCGTTGGACTTGAAATACTGATGGAAGTCTGCTTTTGTTGCTTCATCGATATTATACATCCCCAAAGCATTAACATCGTCTTTATGCAAAAAGATTTGGAATTTCGATGTCGATGAAGACAACTGTTGCTGAGTTAGCAATTTGTTACGGAACACCTCTTGTACATTGCTGATATAGGATATAAGATTGAGCAATTGATTTTCTTTCTCGGCAACATATGCATCAAGGTCGTTGTAAAAGCGAATAGCCCACAAACGGCGTTGCTCCTCGCGTAGGTTGGTGATACGCTCGTTTAGGGCTTGCACCAATGCTTCGGCAGCATCTTCATCGTATTTTGTACTACTAAGAATAGAAGATATACCTCTTTTCGGCAGTTGTCTGATATAACTGTTCCATTGAACCGGTTGAGTATTTTTCTTGTTGAGTTCTTCTTGCTCGGTTCGCATTTCGTCATTGCACAATGCGATAATGGTGCGTAGTGCCGATATAAATGCCTTGGCTTGTGATAAACAACCACTATTTGTGTTGTCTAATATGTCTGCCACCTGCTGGTCAAAGAGGTTCTTGACTGCAGTTATTTTTGTGGTTAATGCATTAGACAGACTACCTTGAATACGTTGACCGGTGTTGTAATCAATACAAGATTGTATATTTGCTGTTTGAGTGCTCTCATCAATAGTAAGTATATATTCCGGTGCGGGATTGAGCAAAGCATCAATAACATCATTTCTACCATTATTCTCGCGAATGAGTACTTCTTGGTGATCCACAAAATTATTGGCATATTGCGTACCATCATGCAATCCGCCAATCATAGAATTACATAGTTGCGAGATTATACGATATGCCGTTGCGCGTCCGACTGCTTGACTATCGTATAAGAGTTCTGCACTGCCGGATGATGCTGCCCATGCTTTCTTATCTTTAATATCATATACCCCACCATCTTGTTGGTTTTTGATATTATCAAAAGGAGAAGTCAAGTCATCGCCCATACGGTTTGCCGGCAGAAAGGCACTCTTGGCAATCACATCTAAGATATCTTCGATTTTATCAAATGCCACTCCTGCTTGATTGTAATTGTTTATCAGATATGCATATCGGAACAAGCGTTCGTTTATTTTTGTGTATCCGAAATTGATGGCAGGTTCTTTTGGATCGAGGTGTTGAATATAATCCAATGTTCGTAAAGTCCCATACGCATTATACAGCACATTAGCCATCGCAGGTCCTGTGTTCATCGCTTTGAATATCTCTGGCAAAACAAGCCACGGGTATAAATCAAATTGTAGAGCCAAACTGTTTATGGCTTTATTTATAAGGCACAATACATCTACAATCATACCACTACCGGTACCACCGGCAACAGATGAGAATACATGAACCGTTATCGGAAATTCTATGCTATCTCTATTTGTATCTACTGCATAGAGGGACTCTGCCGGAAGGTGCTGATTGATATGGGTAATGGCTGTTTTAATGCTATCTTCTATCTGCTTATAGTTATAATATGCGATAAACCTGCCATTGGAACGTACCTGCCCTGCACCTTGCCCCGCAATAGAACTGAGTTTGCTCACATTATTAGCGGGAACCCAATCATATTGACGAGGATTATTCTTGTATACATCTAACGCACGTTTAACGGTGCATACTAATAATTCACTCTGTTCCAGTTTAATCTTTTTGTTCAGATTACTGGTTACTTCTTTGTTGAATGCGGAGTTGTCTGTATCTATAGCAAGAAAGCCAATCATAGGAGGAATTTCTCCATAACTGTCAACAAAACATTTTTTAACTCGTAGAAGAGTAGATACACCCGTTCCGCCAAGACCTACATAGAGGGTCTTTTTAAGTTTGATCTTTTCCATAAATATCTAATTTAATGTTATTTCCAAAGATAATTGCTGGTTTGTAACCGTTACTATACCATTCCTTGGAATAGGGCTCTGACTTACAGAATAGCCTATTCCGCTCATATACGAATTTTTCCTATTGCGTGTGGGCTTAAAAGTAATCGGATTTGTAAATTCAGGAAATACAAATGTGATAATCTTCCCGGTAAATACTTTGTTTAAGATAGATTGATGTCTCCTTTTATCCGCAAAAATAACCATACGTGCTCTTGTAAACACAACATTTTGTTGTTTTGTAATACGTCCGTTTTGCTTTATCAACACCTGTTTCCTAAATGTCTTGAATGTGCGATATTTAGAAGGCTTCACAAGTAAAAACCATATCAACAACAATAGCAGGACAAATGAACCTATGCAAATGCCTATTTTAGCCCATGGCGTCAGATTGTCACAAGTTACAGCCACCTTGTCCGTGAGCAAGAAATCGTACTCGCCTTGAGGTTGAGAAATGGTTATATTGTCCATAGTACTTATTTTAGGTATCTGCGTAAGATGTTTCTTATTTGCAAAATACACACGAATACTATTGTCTTTTATTTCGAAGGTATCCACCCTACAGAATTCGTTCTCGCCGCTAATTGAAAGCCCTGCATGATTGATATTTCCACTCATTGGAATATCAATATAGCGTTTAGAATCTTTTTGACGGATATCACAAACAAACTTACTTTTCTTCGGGCGAATAAGATTAATATCCACACTGGCAGATTGAACTCCCCACAAATGTTTTTGTGCAGCCATACATAGAGAATCTGCAGGGGCTAAATGCGCACCATCGCACAGCATGACATAAAAGCCGTAAATATGTTTTTCCCCATTCTTGGTTTCGGTATTCCACCTGTTAATTGCTTTTGTCAATTGCCCCGTCCGTTTGGAGTATTGTCGTCCATCGGTCATTAGGAAAAAATAATTGACCTTTGTTTTATGGATTTCGTGCTTATAGAAATCGTCAAAAGGTAGGAATATATCCGTATGACATTGTGTATTTTGGCTCGGGTCAATTTTGTCTATAGTATCTTTTAAGGCTTCCTTTCCGTCCTTTGTAGCATATTTAGACACAATGGCAGTTATTGGATTGTCAGCATCTGTGAATGTCTTTATCACAATTTCCGTACTTTCGTCCTGTACATTGTCTATTGCTTTTTTAAGATTCTGTGTGACACTATTCCAGATATCCTCACTGCCATTATAACTTGTCATAGAAGCAGTAACATCAACATAGTACACACGACGTTCCTTTAACTCCACATAGTCTTGCAGAGAGGGGGCTATCTTATCTTGTGCTGATATTGAATGGGATAAGCAAATGCCCCATAGTAAGGTTGAAACAAGTTTCTTCATATACATAAGTGTTACTTGCTGTCGTTGTCAAATTCTGATTTTGATATACGTGTTCCTGATGATTGCGGGTATTTGCTCTCTTGTATCCAGTAGGTTATCTCTAATACAGAATACCCTTGTGAGTTGTTTTGTACAAAAAATGCGTCATCTTTGGAGTAGATAGTTTCGCATAATGTTTTTTCCGCCTTGGTCTTTGTATAGTAATATCCTTGTTGACCGATGTATATTGTACGTGATGATTTAGGACCTACATATACTGTTGAATACAAACCACCGCTATACTTCATCACCTTTACCGTTATACTTCTTTCCGAATGATTTGCGAATGTAATCTGTGCACTCTCCGCAAAAGCACATATACCGCCAGCAAGTAAAAGCCACACCATAAATGCACGCTTCATACTACAGGATAAGAGTTCGCAGAAGAATTTACTATGTTTGCGTTTTGTACCATACGATGATTGTTGCAGGAGCATAGGTTTTTTGATTTGCTGTTCTTTCATATCTATTATTTGTTTAGTTGTTATTTGTTCTTCTTTTGCGACAAGTATATACAAAATCAAAGCGTGAACTTTCGTTCGCTTCATTTGAGTTGCCTGAGGTCTTCGACTACCTTACATTTTCAAATATCTACGCAAAAGCTCACGCCGTAGGCGCGAGTGCTTGGGCTTTTGCTTGAAAATGTAAGAAGTTTACTGAAAGTTGTCGAAGTTTCCAGGTAACTCAAGTTCGGCTTATAACACTGGGTCAAATATGTATGTCACGCGGTCCTACCGCTCGTTGCTCATAGGCTGATTTTGTTTTTAAGTTGTTGTTTATTGTTTGTTTTTGCTTGGTTTGTGGAGTTACCTCCGTGACTTTGCGCTGCAAAGATAATACTTTTTGTGGAATTGTGCAATAATGGTAAAAGATGTGTGGGCGTTTTTGAGGAGAATAGGGCTAATGGGACAAATAGGTCCGATAAGGCAAATAGGGCGAATAAGACTAATAAGGGGCGGGCGATAGTATCGCCCTGCTAAGAAACGATATTAGGGATTGGAGAGTAGAGAGTAGAGAGGTATGATATGGGTAGGGTTTGGTGCGCTGCAAAGTATTACGAAAGTATTCATATCTATCGGCTATCTATTGTCTATGTATCGGTTATGTTCTATGTATGCTCTACGTATGTTCTATGTATGTTCTGCTTATCATAAGTAGTTGTTCCGAGGAAGATGAGGGGAGATTAGGGATTAGGGATTAGGGGTTAGGGGACAGTTTTTGGGGAAGGGAATAAGGGGAATATGAATTAGGATGATAAAGCCTGATGACTGATAAACCTAATGGGGCGAATAAGACGAATAGGACGGATAGGGCGAATATGTCCAATAAGACAAATAGGGCAAATAAAGGAAAGTGTGAATCTCCGTTATTTGCCCTATCAATCGTGTCATATTCTATTATAGTTGGCTTGAGTGGTTTATAAGTAGGGGAGGAGGGTTTCCATGTGGTTGGAGTGGGAGCCTTTGAGGAGGATGCGGCGGTGGCGCAAGGGGTGGGATTGGAGATAGGTACAGAGGTCGTCCACTGTGGTGAAGACAGGGTACGGGGAGGTGGTGGTGCGGTATTCGTCACCGACCAAGAAGACCATGTCCGCCTTGCGCTCCGCCAACATATTGACGATGTTCTGGTGCTCCAGATGGCTGTAATCGCCCAACTCACGCATAGCCCCAAGGATATAGGTGTCGCCCGTGAAGGCATTGATAGCCGCCTGCATAGAGGTGGGGTTGGCATTGTAAGCGTCCACAATGAGGTGGTTGTGCGCCGTGTCCATGGCTTGGGAGCGGTTGTTGGTAGGAACGTAAGCACGTATCGCCTCCAAGCCTTGCTCACGGGGTATGCCAAAGTACTCACCGACACAGAGTGCGGCAGAGATATTCTCGGCATTGTAGGAGCCTACAAGGTGGGTGCCGGTAGGCATAACTCCAGTATGGTATAAACCCCTCTCCGGCTCCCCCCATAGGGGGGAGGGATACAAAGTATCTATCGTCTTTACACCCTCTGCACTATGCTGCGTAGTAGTTGGGGTATCGGCTGTGGCGGGGTGTGGGGAGGTTAGGATAGCGGCTGCATCTCTTTTTGCGTCCTCGTACATCTGAGATAAGTAGGGGTTGTCGGTGTTGCGGAAGATGTAACCGTGATGGGTGAGGAGGTAGTCGTAGAGTTCGCGCTTGGTGCGCTGTACGCCCTCGAAAGAGCCAAAGCCCTGCAAGTGGGCGCGTCCGACATTGGTGATGAGTCCGTAGTCCGGTTCGGCAACATTGACCAATTCACGTATATCGCCCGGGTGCGAAGCCCCCATCTCCACAATCGCCATCTGATGCGCACGGGTAATGCTCAGGAGGGTGAGCGGTACGCCAATGGAGTTGTTGAGGTTGCCCTGCGTATAGTAGATGTTGTACTTGGTGGAGAGGACGGCAGCCAGAAGTTCTTTGGTGGTCGTCTTGCCGTTGGTGCCCGTGATGCCGATGATGGGCAGACCGAGTTCGCGACGCCAAGCACGGGCAAGGGACTGGAGAGCAGGGACTCCCCCCGACCCCCTCAAGGAGGGGGGGAGAAGATATGCTTTGTCTGCTCCGTAGTCTGCTACTAATTGTTTGTAAACTTCTTCGTTGGAGACGATAGCCATTGATGCCCCTTTGTCGAGGGCTTGGGCGGCAAAGCGGTTGCCGTCGAAACGGTCGCCACAAAGTGCAAAGAACACGCAACCTGCGGGCAGGTTGCGTGTGTCGGTACTCACAGAGAGCGAGTCTTTATTTTTTATTAGGAAGTTCCAATCCATAGCCCTTCTTCTTGTCTTCAATCTTCAAGAGCAACGAGAAAACAAACGCGATGACGCCGAAAGAGGCGAAAACAATCATCGGAACGAGATAGCCGCCCGTCGCTTCGCGGAGTTTACCGATAAGCAGCGGCACAAGGCAGAGTCCGATATTCTGTACCCAGAAGATAAGGCAGTAGGCGGAACCCAGTACCTTTTCATCGATAATCTTCGGCACAGAGGGCCACATAGACGCGGGTACGAGTGAGAAACTGACACCGAGAACCAAGATAGTGACGAGGGCAAGGGTCTTGCTCGGGAAGGCGGGGAGTACGAAAGCGAAGACGCAATGGCAGGCAATCATAATGAGTGCGCCAATCATCATCATGGACGCGCCCTTGCCTTTGTTGTCGATAAACGCGCCAAGGAAAGGCGTGAGAATCATTGCCAGAATGGGGAACCACTTGAAGAGTCCTGCGGCTTCGGCGTTGGAGATTTGGAGCGTCTCTTCGAGGAAGTTGGTAGCAAACCGCTGGAAGGGGAAGATGGCCGAGTAGTAGAGTACGCAGAGGATAGCGACAATCCAGAACATCTTGGACTTGAAGATTTGTCCGAGGTCGGATATATGGAATTCTTCCTCAGGGTCGTGTTCGGCAGTCATCTCGCCTGCAGCAATGAGTTGCTTGTCGAACTTAGTGTCCATGACGGTGAAGACAAGGAAATTGATAAGTCCGATGACCAGCAAGAGTGCGGAGAAGAGCAGGGGTGCCACTACGGAGTCCGTGCCATCGGCTGCGAAAGCGTGGCTAATCATCGGGGAGAAGAGCATGGCGGCAAAGACACCGATACGGGCAATGGACATCTCCAGTCCCATAGCGAGCGCCATCTCCTTGCCTTTGAACCACTTGGCGAGAATCTTGCTGACCGTGGTGCCTGCCATCTCGCACCCGCAACCGAAAATCATAAAACCGAACATAGCCATCTTAGCCGAGCCGGGCATGTCGGTCCACCATGAGTTGAGCCACGAGATATTGTTGGCATCGAACCAGTCGCTGATGCCGACGTACTTGATAGCGGCACCGATAACCATAAGCGACGCCGAGAGCGTACCCGTGAAACGGACGCCCATCTTGTCGAGGATGATACCCGCAATGATGAGGAAACCGAAGACATTGAGCAGGTATTCGCCCGCTGCGTAGGTGCCAAAGTCGCCGCGGTCCCAGTTGTAGGACTTCTCGAGGAGCGAGGCGAGGGGCGAGAGAATGTCGACGAACATGTAGGCAAAGAACATCATCGATGCCACAAGGAAAAGGACTGTCCAACGTGCTACTGCGGAGTCACGAAGGGTTTGCTGTAGTTTTTCTACCACGGGAGTTGTTTATTTGCTAATAAGTCATCTATATAGTTACAAGGCTTCGTCTTCACTACGCTGAGAATTAGAGGGCAAGGCCTTATGAGCAGGCAGGTGTTTCTTCTTACGAAGCCACTCCTGCTTACGTTTCTCGTAATCTTCGTAGTGACGTTCGAGATAGTTATCCGCCGTACTGATTACTTAACTCCCAAGCGAGTTTTCACCTGCGGCATTACGTTGAGCGCATCAGGAGCCACGTAAACCATTGCAGCGGAGTCGAATATATAGGTATATCCTTCGGCTGCGCCTACCTCTTGAATGGCTTTGGTCATTTTTTCGTGGAGAGGAGCCAAGTATTCCTGCTGTTTCTTCTGTATATCCTGCTGTGCCGTTTGGTAGAAAAGTTGGATACGTTGTTCCATTTCAGCCAACTCCTGCTGCCGAAACTCTTTTACTCCATCAGTGAGAGCAGCCTGTTCGGATTGGAAGGCTGCCACTTTCTTATTGAACTCCTCCTGCATATTCGCCAACTGCGTTTCATATTGACCTTGCAGCGTATCCATACGAAGTTTTACTTCATTGAGTTCGGGCATTTGGCTAAAAAGTTCCTGAGAGTTGATGTAGCCCATTTTCTGAGCATTCAAGGCGATTGGTAATGCTAATGCAAGCATTAAGAACAGTTTTTTCATCGTTTTATGTATTAAGTTATTATTTCATTATAGTGTACCCACTCCATTTAGCGGGCTCCCAGTTTCTGCAATACCTGATCGGAGATATCCAGTTTGTTAGACATATATATCAGGCTCGGGTCAGCGGAGCGGTCCTTGATGACATCGTATTTCTTTTCTTGTGCAATTTCCTGAATTGCCGTATAGATTTCATCCTGTATCGGTTTGATGAGGCTCTCTCTCTTCTTAAAGAGTTCTCCGTCTTTACCAAAATACTTCCGTTTCAGTTCCAATGCTTCTTTCTCTTTATTCAGGATTTCCTCCTCCCGCTGTTTCTTCATTTCTTCGGAAAGAAATATCTGTTCTGTCTGATAGTTGCTCGTCAGTATCTTTGCTTCCTGCATGAGTGCATCCACTTCTTTTTGCCAGCGTCGGGAGACCAAAGACAATTGTTCGTTGGCGGACTCGTACTGAGGCAGATTTTTTAGAATGTACGTCATGTCCACATAAGCGACCTGTACTTTCTGCGCATACAGCATCGGCACAGCAAGCAGGCAGAAGAATACCGAAAGAAATAAGGTTCGTTTCATAGCACTCAGCAACGTTGGTTATAATTCTTGTCCCAGGACAAAGTGGAATTGTGATCCTCCCATACTCTTGTCTCCGTTGATGGCATCGAAGCCGTAGCCCCAGTCAATACCCATCAGTCCGAACATAGGCAGATAGATACGGACACCGAGACCCAAGGATCGTTTCAAGTTGAAGGGATTATAGTTTTTTATATCCGCAAAGCAGTTACCCGCCTCTGCAAAGACCAATGCCCATATTGTGGCATTCTGTTCCAAAGATATGGGGTATCGCAACTCGAAAGTAAACTTGTTGTAGAGGTATCCAGCATTACGTCCCGTGGCGGGATCGTAGGGCGTGAGGGCACCTGACTGATAGCCACGCATTGCGACATACTCAGTAGAATACGACGTATAGGAGGTCATACCATCGCCACCCATATAGAACGTTTCAAAGGGGGACTTTGCATTCTGATTATAGTGTCCGAGGTAGCCGAACTCTGCACGAGCCATCAAGACCAACTTGGAATCGTGGGTCAGAGGCGTAAAGACTTTGCCCGTAAACTTCCACTTGTGGTACTCAATGAGCCGGTAGCGTTCTGATTCGGACATAGAAGCATAGTCACGTTTATTTACAAGCGAATAAGGCGGAGTCAGTTTTACCGAGAGGCTGAATGATGAGCCACGCCTTGTATAGATAGGATTATCAATACTGTTACGCGAAAGGGTCAGCCCCAAAGAGAGGTTGTGGGAGGTTCCGTTGGCTATAAGAAGATACGGCCAATCTTTCATCTTATAGAGTTGGTAAGACAATTCTCCATAGAATGTAAAATAATCATCCGGCCACCGCAGACGCATACCATAACCGAGAGAAGCACCAAAGGTCCGCAAATAACGGTCGGGGTCGGACTCCGATGCCGATATCTGGCTCATATAGTCGGAATAGCCACTATTGTAATAGTAGGAATAGGAATTGTACAGGTTTTGGTAGGATTCCGTGAAGCGTTTGGAATAGCCTGTCTGCGAAGCAAAATAAATACTTGCGGAAAGACTGTTGGGTCGCTTTCCTCCGAGCCAAGGCTCCAAGAAACTTATGCTTGCCGAGGTATAGTAACGACCATTGGTGCGTGCATTGATGGAGAAGGTTTGTCCTTCACCTTGCGGAACGATACGGTAGGTCTTCGGTTTGAAAAGGTTCTGTATTGCGAAGTTGGTAAACTTCAATCCGATACTACCTACGATACCCGTAGCCCCCCAACCGAGAGAGAACTCTATTTGGTCGGAGGATTTGGTTTCCAATTGGTAAGTAATATCAACCGTTCCATCTTCCGGATTCGGCTGGATGTCCGGAACCAGGTGTTCCTGATCGAAGTGTCCCATCTGTGCCAATTCGCGCAAGGACCGCATAATGTCGGTTTGCGAATACAACTGCCCCGGCTTCGTATAAAGTTCCCGACGTACCACATGTTCGTAGACACGTGTATTACCCATGATGTTAATCTCGTTGATTGTAGCAGGTTTTCCTTCATACATCCGCATCTCGAAATCGATGGAGTCGCCCTCAATCTTTATTTCCACAGGATCGACATTGAAGAAGAGGTAGCCACGATCGGTATATAGTTTTGCTACGGCATCGTCATCGGTTTGCAAGCGTTCCTGCAGCAATTTGAGGTTATAAGTATCCCCTTTCTTGATACCCAAGACGGCATCAAGGTAATCATAGGGATACAATGTATTCCCCACCCAATTGACATTACGGACATAATACTGTTCTCCCTCGGAGATGGTCATATAGACATCCACTTTTGCCGGATCGGCAGGAGACGGAACTACGCTGTCCGCCACAATGTAAGCATCGCGATAACCTAATTCGTTGTACTTCTCAATGACTGCCAGTTTGTCTTTTTCATACTCTTCGGTTACAAACTTTTTCGTACGGAAGAAGTTGATGATATTGTTATCATTCGTCTTCTTCATTGCACGGTTAATCTTGTTATGGGAAAGAGCATGGTTCCCCGTAATGTAGATGGCATTAACTTTTGTCTTAGCCTTTTTATCCACATTGACAGCGACTTTCACATATCCTGGATGTTCTTCGTCAGGGAACTGAAGCACCTGCACCTCCGCATTGTGGAATCCCTTTTCGGCAAAGTACTTTTTGATTACCGTCTTAGCCCGATCAACACTATTGGGTGTCAGTTGGCTTCCCTTGGACAACCCTATTTTCACCTCCAAATCTTCACGTTCCGACTTCTTCAGTCCGTTATAGGCAAGGTCGGATATACGCGGTCGTTGCTTAAGAACAATGTTGAGCCAGATTTTGGAACCCTCTATTTTTGTTGCCAGAATCTTGACGTCAGAAAACAGTCCCTGTTTCCAAAACCTGCGTATCGCTTTCGTTATAGCGTCTCCCGGTACTTCGATTTTATCGCTGACAGCCAATCCGGAGAAACCAATCAGGACAAAGTCTTCGTAACTATCCGCCCCCGTGACCGTAATATCAGCAATCTCGTAGGTCTTTGCCTGATAGGTATATTCAATCTTAGGGACGGCAACCGGCACCGAGTCGGTTGTCACTACTTCGGGATTCTGTTGTGCCACAGCAAGTGCGGATACAGCCACAAAAAGAACCAATATGTACAGAGTCAGATGTTTCAAAGCGATGATGATTGTAATTGTTCGGACGTTTTACCAAAACGGCGTTCCCTCTGCTGATAGTCAACCACGGCACGGCACAATTCCTCTTTCCCGAAATCAGGCCAACAACAATCGGTGAAATATAGTTCGGTATAAGCCAATTGCCAAAGCAGGAAATTGCTAATCCGCTGTTCTCCGCTTGTCCGGATAAGAAGATCAGGGTCAGGTATATCTTTCGTATTGAGTGCATCGGAGACGATCTGTCCGGTGATATCGGAAGGAGACAATTCCCCGCTCTTCACCCGATATGCCAGCGATCGGCAAGCCTCTGTTATCTCCCAGCGGGAGGAATAAGAAAGTGCCAGCACCAGACAAAGCCCCGTGTTGGAAGATGTTTCTTCGAGACACTGCTGCAAAGTATTCCGGCTACGCAGAGGGAGACGACCGGTATCCCCTATTGTCAGAAGGCGTACATTGTTTTTATTCAAAACGGGTGTCTCCTGCTTTATGGTTTCCACAAGCAACTCCATCAGCGCATCCACCTCCTCGCGGGGTCGGTTCCAGTTCTCGGTGGAAAAAGCATAGAGTGTCAGCCACTTCACCCCCAATTCCGCACAGATTTCCGTCACTTCGCGTACGGACTGTACACCATGCTGATGTCCATATATACGCTCCATACCATGCTGTACAGCCCAACGTCCATTTCCATCCATAATGATGGCAATGTGTCCAGGCAAGCGGGATTTATCTATTTGTTCTTTCCAACTCACGATTTTCTTTTCTACAAGATTGACAACAAGTGTTCCAGCCTCAATAACTACACGTGCGGCAAGCGGCACGTTCCTTTGCAAATTCAAAAACTATGCCGAGTGTGAGAGACGACGTGAAATCTTTGTTCAATATATTACTTCCGTTCAATTGATAGGTATTGTTGTAACATTCTTTATTTTCCAAGTTGTCGGCAAAATAGATTTGATGTTGCCAAGCGACGTTCAGCCCCCACCGCGGAGCAAATTTCCACTTCATGCCAAATCCTAACGGGATGTAGCCCGTCACGGATGTGAAACCGCTATATACACTCATTCCAATGCCAATAAACATATAAGGCGTTACCGGTTTGATGCGCGTATCATATTGTTTCATTCCAAATCGGAAGAAATTGAATTCTGCCACTGCATCGATATTCATCAGCAAATTCTTTCCCATCAAAGTATTTCCCGCAGCATCCTGTTCCTGCAAAGGAAACTTGATATTGTCCGCCTGCCCTTTTACCTGCAACGCCCACCGAGGCGTAAACTTATAGCGGAACTGCGCTCCATAGGCAGGCTGCACATTCTGAAAGACGTGCGCCACAGCATCTCCGACATAATAATCCAATCCTCCCTGCACTCCGAATTCACAGAGATAGGCTCGCTCCTCAGCAAACGACATTGTTATTGATAACAGGCTAATTATCAACAACCCAAAACGATTACTACGGTTATTACCCTTTCCCATTGAATAACATGACTGCTTTTAACTTGCAAAGATACGAAACCTTTCCAATATATGCAAACGGAGATACCCGTAAGCGAGCGAGTGCATCAAAATCGCAACCTAACAACGGAAAATGCGCCAATAAGTAATTTGTTACAGACGTTCCAACCGTTCGAGACATTATAGGAGGAGAGACTTTATGTTATAGGAAAATTAGACAGATTGGACTAATGGGTAATCACATTGTGGAACTATTGTAGACGTTCTAGTAATTCGAGAAGTTCTATGAGGTGAGATGGTTTATTTTTCATCTCCCGATGAGGGGTCGATGAGGTTCCGATGAGGGGTCGCAAGCAAGTGCAAGAACAGAGAGAGAGTTTTGCGAGGAAGAGACTATGCGGCAAAAACAAAGTTGTTCATGCTCTTTTTTCCGGACAGTCGTCATTTCCACGGCAAACAGACGTATAATCCCGCATGGCTATTAAAAGAAAAACCGCCCCAAGCAACTTCGATAAAAAGTGCAAAGAAGTTTCTATTTATTTTTGACTTACAGTAAGTTGAACGCCAATAAAACATCCCAAAAGAAAGAGGAAAACATACAAAAGAAAAGAGCCGCCACGAAGCGACTCTTTGTGATCCATGCAGGATTCAAACCTGCAACCCCCACATCCGTAGTGTGGTACTCTATTCAGTTGAGCTAATGGACCATTACCCCACTCTCCGAAGAGACGACCTCTGCCAAAGCCACATAAGGTCACACTTTTCCGAAAAGCGGTGCAAAGGTACGGCAAGTTTTTGATATACGCAAGAGAAAAAGGATTTTTTTCTGAAAATGCCGGAAGCAACAAACCCGCTGACACTTTCTTTCCAAATTAATTTTGCCCACGGATTACCTATACTTCTCTTCTTCAGCGTCTTCCATAATAGAAAGATAACTATTATAACGAGAGAGGGCAATCTCGCCTTTCTCCACGGCTTGCAGCACGGCACACCCCGGTTCGAGAGTGTGTGTACAATTGGAAAAACGACAATTGCGGCTCACATGGAATATCTCCTTGAAATAGTGAGACACCTCTTCGCGCTGCATATCCAGTACTCCAAAGCCTTTGATACCGGGGGTATCAATAATACGTCCTGAGGAAGGCAGGTCGTACATTTCAGAAAAAGTGGTTGTATGCATGCCTTTGTCGTGCGCAGAGGACACGGGCGATGTCTTGGCGACATCTTTTCCGACCAAAGCATTGAGAAGAGTGGATTTGCCTACCCCCGAATTGCCGGAAAGCAAGACTGTTTTACCCGCAAAGAAATTTTGCAAGAAGGACAAGGTGACCCATTGGAGATTCTGTACTTGACAAGATGCATCAGACTGCTGCAATTGATTCGCCACCATAAGGAATACGGGATAGCCCAATTGCCCGTATAAACGTTTCCATTCGGAAAGCCGGGTTAACTCGTCTTCCGAGAGTATATCAACCTTGTTGAAAAGGATACAGACGGGAACCCGATATGCCTCTGCCGTAGCAAGACAACGGTCGATGAAAACAAGGCTCGTGACAGGATGGTTGACCGTTGCCACCAGCACCAAAAGATCCACATTGGCGGCAATGATATGGGAATACTTGCTCAGGTTGGTAGAACGACGGATGATATAATTTTTGCGGTCATACAAATCGATAATCCAATTGGTACCATCAGATTGCCGTTCGATTTTCACATGGTCTCCCACGGCGACAGGATTGGTTGAGCGGATTCCTCTGATTCGGAAGTTGCCTTTAATGAAACAATTCAGGATTTCGCCATCGGCAGTCTTCACGCCATACGAGTTACCTGTAGTTTTTACGATGATGCCGTCTGTCATATCCATCAGAAAGCCTCTTTAACAGTAAGATAGAAACTCCATCCATCTTTTTTCCACGAAGTGTTCACATTGTTTCGTGCCACATCAAAGCGTATATTCACTTTTGACTTGTTGATAGCACAGCGCAAACCGACACCATAGCCGATCTTTGGCATAACCCATTTCCAGTCGGAGAAATTGTACACATCGCCTATTCCTGCAAACACCGTTCCGCTGAATATACGCCAAATCGGGAAGCGCAACTCCGCCTGCAGAGCCAAATAGGCATCGTCGGAAAACATCCCCCTACGTATGCCCCGCACAAGATCCATACCTCCCAGCACAGCCCTCATCTGATAGGGGATTGCCCGACCGAAGGTCATTTCGGAACGGAACTGACAGACAAAGAGCAATTGCCTATACAGCGTGAGATAGTGACGGAAGTCGAGATTCAACTTACCCATCCGATATTGCGGATTAAGAAGGGATTCGTAGTAGGTCAGAATAGCCTTTGCAAAGAGTCCTTCGGCCGGATAGTATATTTCGTCCCGTGAATCGTAGGAAGCAATAAAACCGAGTCCCATCATCAAGAGTTGCTCATTGAGTCCGTAAACAGAACCCAAGCCATAGTTTGAAACGGGAAAAACGGTACGTGCATTATCATAATACATGACCAGGTTGCCACCTATACTCCAATGTCGGTCCACATAGTATTGCGGTTGTAACGTAAGATATGCGTTGTCGGAATTATAGCGGACCGGTTCTGGAAGAAGTTTCGTTTTTTTATTTCCGATGCCATAATAGTAATCGGGAAAGTTCCGGTAACCAACCCTTGTCCAGAGTTGCCAGCGATTGTTACCGCCAAAGAAGACTGTGGAATTGACATTGATATTCCACTGGTGGTTGAGCGTATAGGCTCCATCGAACCCTATATCAGAGAGTTTGTTCTGTCCTTTTGCCGTAAAATAGTAAGCCCCTGCCACTCCGAATGACCAACTTGTTTCAGGGGTCACCGAAATGGAGGGGACCATAAGAAAATGCAGATCGGACAGTTTGCCCACAAACCGTTTGAACTTGGAGGGAGGCGTGATGGTGTCGGCAGTTTCCGGTGTTTCAAGAAGATGTTGAGCCTCATCTCCATTTTGAGCATAACCCACGTTGCCTATGCATAAGATACACAGGCAACACAGGAAAGGCAGTATGTCCTGAGACCTCAGAGACACTACCCTACTCGATTACACCGTCATTATCTCCTTTTCTTTGGAAGACAAGAGTTCGTCGATTTGCTTCACATACTTATCGTGCAATTTCTGCACCTCGTTTTCAGCATCTTTCTCTGCATCTTCAGGAAGCCCCTCTTTGATTTGTTTTTTGAGTTTGTCAATAGCATCACGGCGGGCATTGCGCACACTCACTTTAGCGTTTTCTGCTTCCATGCGGCATTGCTTAACCAATTCACGGCGGCGTTCCTCCGTCAGAGGAGGCATTGAAAGGCGGATCACCTCACCATTATTGGACGGTGCCAGACCGATATTGGAATTGATGATAGCCCGCTCAATATCCGACAGCAGTTTCTTTTCCCACGGTTGGATGGTGATAGTACGCGCATCGGGTGTGAGTACTGTAGCGACATTGGCGAGGGGGGTCATTGCCCCATAATACTCCACACGGATAGGGTCAAGGAGACGTGTGCTTGCTTTTCCTGCCCTGATGTGTGCCAAAGCATCTTCAAGGAACATTACTGCAGATTGCATGAGTTCTTCACTCTCGCTCTGAATACGTTTTGTTACTTCTGTCATATTCTTATCAATTTAAGGTTTTACCAAAGTTCCTATCTGCTCTCCGTGTATCACACGGAACAGATTACCCGGGGTATCCATATCAAAGACATATATAGGCATCTTGTTCTCCTTGCAAAGCGTAGTTGCCGTAAGATCCATGATACGCAGATTGCGGTTATATATCTCGTCGTAGGTTATCTCCGTGAACTTTCGTGCTGCAGGGTCTTTCTCGGGATCCGCCGTATAGATTCCGTCCACACGGGTACCCTTGAGCATCAAATCGGCTTCCAGTTCAATAGCGCGAAGCGCAGAACCCGTATCGGTGGTAAAATAAGGATTGCCCGTTCCTCCTGCCACGATAACGACATTACCCTTGTGCAAAAGGCGCAAGGCTTTGTCTTTGGAGTAGAATTCACCTACGGGTTCCATACGTACGGAAGTTAGTACTCTGACGGGTTGGTCTATTGCTTGCAAGGCAGAGGACAGTGCCAAAGAGTTAATAACCGTGGCAAGCATACCCATCTGGTCGCCTTTCACACGGTCGAAACCTTTTTGCGCCCCCGACAAGCCTCGGAATATATTTCCCCCACCAATGACGATGGCAACTTGCACGCCTGCCCCTGCAATCTCTTTAATCTGCTCTGCATATTGCGAGAGACGCACGGGGTCGATGCCGTATTGCTGACTCCCCATCAAGGACTCGCCGGACAGTTTCAGTAAGACACGTTTATACATACGAAATACAGTTTAATTGCTTATATTAAAATGATTCCAAGATATACAAAGATTATTCTCTTAGAAACGGGTTACTCCGTGTACCACGAGGCGTACATGGCATAATTGTGTGCTATCTTCTTGTTTATCTCATTGGTTTGTTCAGGGTCGGCTTTCTTGATAAACTTGGCAGGCACTCCCCCCCATACTTCGTAGGCACCGATTTTTGTTCCGCCCAGCACCAATGCACCTGCAGCCACAATAGCCCCTTCGCCGACCTCGGCATGATCCAACAATGTGGCTCCCATACCTATGAGCGCATAATCGTGGACCGTTGCGCCATGGATAGTTACATTATGCCCTACAGACACGTAGTCGCCTATCTCAATAGTGCTTTTCTCATAGAGGGTATGCAGAACTGCACCATCCTGGATATTCACATGGTTACCGATACGTATGGCGTTGACATCGCCCCGCAAGACAGCATTGAACCAAACGGAACAACCCTCACCGATGACCGTGTCACCGATGACGGTTGCATTCTCTGCCAGGAAACAGTTGTCGCCTATGACAGGTGTAAAACCACGGACAGTCTTAATGAGTGCCATAATCAGCGAGCATCAATGATAGCCTTGAAGTCCTCGGCCTTGAGTGATGCTCCGCCGATCAGACCACCGTCCACGTCGGGGTTGGCGAACAACTCTGCCGCGTTCTTGGCATTGCAACTGCCGCCATAGAGAATAGTGGTATTCCCAGCGACCTCTTTGCCATATTTTCCGGCTACCAATCCGCGCAGATAAGCGTGCATCTCCTGCGCCTGTGCGGGAGTAGCCGTCAAGCCTGTCCCGATAGCCCATACCGGTTCATAAGCAAGCGTTATTTTTCCGAACTCTTCAGCCGACAGATTGAAGACGGAACCTTCCAATTGCGCCTTTACAACCTCGTTTTGCTTATTCGCCTCACGTTCTTCCTTTACCTCACCAATGCAGAAGATCACCCTCAAATCGTTCTTCAGCGCCAGGAGGACCTTCTCGCGAAGGATTTCATACGTTTCGTGATAGTAGGCACGACGTTCGGAGTGTCCCAAAATACAATACTCCGCACCTGTGGAACGAACCATTGCTGCACTGACTTCGCCCGTGTAAGCCCCTTTTTCTTTATCGGCGCAGTTTTCCGCCGACAGACGGATACATGAACCTTTTATCACCTCCGCCACTGTGGCAAGATGAATAAACGGAGTGCCGATTACCACTTCACACTCAGGATTGGCATTTGCCAATACCTCTTTCAACTCGGTAGCCAAGGCTACACCTTCCTGCAGGGTCTTGTTCATTTTCCAGTTGCCTGCAACCATTTTCTTTCTCATATTCTCTATATGTGTGTTTGACAATAAACTATTTACCTCGCAAGTTATACTTCTCCACCACGGTTCCATCCGAGAGGATTACCACGCCGGGATTTGCACGGATAACGGTTTTCAGCATGGTTCCGTCGGCAGTACAGAACGGATAGAGTGCCTGCGTTTCTTCTGCAAAGGTTTCGATTTCGTCGGTACCGGAACCCGTCACGGCAACAAACACACGACCGGCCGCCTGCGAATCCTCGTAAAGCCGGTTGAGTTTGGCAGCCTGTTTGCGGGATGTTTTCTCCAAGTCGTACATTACAACCATTACCACCGTGTCCTCTGCATAGAGAATATCGTCCGTGATGTCCTCGAAATCTTCATTTGTGATGGCAAAATCGTGTATAGGAGGTTCGTAACCTTTGTGCAGCAACTTGGTATTCTGTCTCACAAACACCCATGAGGAGTCGTTTTTCGGGTAATTTTGCAGTGTAAACTCCTGCTCCACGCCGTCTTTCTCATACACAAACGTTGTTTCGTACACATCGGGGTCAGCCCCTTCGGGTATTTCCATCAGTTCGATGATATTGTTCCCTACTTTATAGGGGCGGAAATCAATGAGCGGCAGACGCAATCTGCACCAGAGCATCATGGCAACCAGCAAGACCGTGAATACGACGAAAATACCTGCCTCCGCTTTTCCCGTAAACGTCTGCGAGATGTGTTTTTTCGTCAGCAGCAACAGCACCACCAAAGCGAGCAAGACTATGTTTTTCCAAAAGGTTGCCCAATTGGACAACACCAAAGCATCACCGAAGCAACCGCAATCCGACACGGGGTTCTTGAGGGCAATGTACAACGTCAGCGGGGTCATGAAACACATCAGCAACAATGCCAACCAACCCGTTATCTGAGTCTTTATATTGAACAGCAGGCTGATACCCAACAGGAACTCAAAGGCAATCAACACCCACGCCAAAGGTTCCGCCATCGGAATAAAGACTGCAAAAAACGAGCCAAACGCCGTCAGATAATCTTCAATTTTATAAGTAGTACCCAACGGGTCGACGGCTTTAACAAAGCCTGAAAAGATAAAGACAAACGCCAACAACGTTCTTGCCGTTGAACCAATGATGTGTCCTGCTTGTTTGCTATTCATATCCTTATTTGTTTTTCAGTTGCTCCGCTCGCTTGATGAGGTTAAAGACGGCATAGTTGACCATATCAAAATAGTTTCCGTCCGCTCCTTCGGAGACAAGCGTTTTATTATCGTTTGCCAAAATGGACTTGTTGCGCAATATCTTCGTATATATCATGTCGGTAATGGACGTCTGCATCATGTCGCGCCACGCCTCCCCGTAATCATGATTCTTGCTCATCATCAAACGTTTTGCTTCAGCAGCAAAGGAATCATAGTGCTGCAAAGCCTCTGACGCTGACATATCCACCTGATCGGCATAATTACACTGCAACTGAATCAGACCAATAATGGAATAATTCACTATCGCCACCAACTCCCCGTCGATGCTGTCACCTACAAGGTTCACGCCCGTGGTTTCCAATTCACGGATACGCTTAATCTTGATAAACAACTGGTCATTAACTGTCTGCGGGCGCATAATCCGCCACGAAGGACCATAGTCCTTTATCTTCTTGGCAAATATATCGCGGCAACGCGCCATGACGCCATCATATTGTTCTGCAGTGCTCATCTCTTCGTTCTATAAATGTTTCATCCCTCCGTTCGTTACGGAACAAGCACACGTTGTGTATTACCATTTACTCTCAACAGATAGAGTCCTTGAGGCAATGTTCTTTCGTAACAGGTTACACCATTCTTTTGCTCCAGCAACCGCCCCATAACATCATATAGAGCAATCAACATCGGCTTATTGTTTTCCACCGTCAGTTTTCCTGCGGCAATTCTACATATCATTTCTTCGTCAAAGGTATTCTCTGTAGAACTTCCCGAAGCACTTTCCTTCCTATAGAGACTGACGGCTTGCTGCCCATCCTGATAGTAGCGGAAGCAGTTGGCAGATGTATTATAACGCAGGACCGTACCATTTGCCGCCGCAACAGTAGCCGTGCCATTCAGTACGGAGATTGTATTTACTTGCGGTTCATCATACAGCGTTATATTGCCCTTGCTGCCACTTGACCCCAAATAATCACCCGCAGGCAATTTCAAAGCATATCCTCCACTCACAGCAACAATCTCCACAGCAGAAGCATCTACCTCTTCTGTAGAAGCAATGGTATTGCCGGTTATATTGACCGATTTTCTGTTTGGTGTTTTTGTCACATTGCCCGCTGCATCGAGACAGACATTTCCGTCGTCATATACAATCAAGTAGGTTCCAGCATAATCGACAGGGGCTTTCATCAGTTTCACATAGTCGCCATCGGGGTCTAGCGTCTCCGACTTTTCCGTTGCCTTAGCCGTCACTGTCAGCACGACTGAAGCGAATTCAGGAGAAGCGATTGTCAGTTGCGCAGAATGGGAACCTTCTTCCGTTGGTGTATAGATGATGGCAACGGGTTGCCCTTCCATTGCCTGCAAGGCTGTTACGGAAGCAGGAGATACAGAGAAATACCTGCTATCGGCACCCGACAAAGAGAGCGCGAGTGTCTGCGTGAGATTGGCACCACGCACCGTTATTGTTTCGGTTGCCGTGCTACCCAACAGAACGCCACCTACGTTCACTGTCTCCCCTTGTGCGGGTTGCGTCAGACGCGGTTCCGTGGAACAAGAGCAACCCGATTGGTCGCTTGAATCGAAGGAAGGGTCGTAGGCAGACACCACCTGTGACAAATCGAAACGTTCTCCCTTGTGCGTACCCCAGATATACTCTACCAAACAGGGGTAGTCAATAAAAGGATTACGGTTTCCCTGTGTATTCTCTATTGCGTTGTTGCGGTCTCTCTCTTTCTGCGAAACAGGATCCTGACGATGCCATTTCAAGAGCAACGCCATACCATAGGGTGCCAAACCGAAGTTGCCTGCAGCAGTATAGTTGCCATTAAACACCTTACTGCCGTCCGCCTGCGTCCATTTGCCTTTCCATTTCGCCATTGCGCCCAATATACCCCGTGCAAAGTCGCCTTTGTATTCGTCTATAGGTTCAAAGACCCTACCGGAATAACCGCTCATTGAAGAACTTCCGACCTTACTTCCGTTGGCGGAAGTATAAGTTGCCGAACCTACTTCTCCAAAGGGGTAATTGCTTCGCATACCATTGACTTTGCCATCAGTCGGGACAACGATGAAGATATCGCACCCTTGGTTACTTGTTCCTTTCCCCCACCAACTTTGCGGGACAGAGTGTTCACGGTTGTAGCAGTCACATTCCTTGCTATAGTTCCCGCACTTTTTTGTGTAAGGGAACGAGCAATCGGAATACATATCCCATATTTGTCCGTTCCTGGAGTCGGTTTTCTTGTAAGCATTATAGAGTCCGTCGTATCCTAACGAATGGTATCCGCTACATGCGGCACTATGTACGGCTTCAAACAGAGAAGCACCCGACGTTCCGTTGAGTGCAGAGTAGTGCGAGGCAGAAGGTTGTGCGAGCAACGGGAACGCCGCAAACAACAGCCCCGCTAAAGCAATGATGTGTTTTTTCATACAAGTATTATTTTATTTCTTTCTAAAGCAATATCTCCAACAGTTCCTCCTGCGAGCATGGTTTCTGTTCGCCTGTGAGCATATTTTTGAGCATCACGGTGTTGCTTTGCATCTCATCGCCTCCGACCACAGCCACATAAGGGATATGTTTCTGATCGGCATAGTTCATCTGGCGTTTCATCTTCACCGTATCGGGATAGACTTCCACGGCGACGCCGTGCCTGCGCAAAGACGAAGCCCAGCGCAACGCATAGTTTTGCTCTTCCGCGCCAAAGCAGGCAAAGAGCAACCGTGTGGTTTGCGACAGCGTTTCGGGATACAGATCCAGTTGGTTCAGGACATCGTAGATACGATCGGCACCGAAAGAGATCCCTACGCCTGACACATCGGGCATTCCGAAAATGCCCGTCAGATTATCGTAGCGTCCACCACCGGTGATGCTGCCGATTTCCACATCGCGTGCTTTGACTTCGAAGATAGCCCCCGTATAATAGTTAAGCCCTCTTGCCAGACACAGATCCAATTCCAAAGTGCAATCCTCCGTTGCAACGTTATTATCATCCGCCAAGCCGAACAATGTACGCATCTCCTCCACGCCTTGCAATCCCACTTCACTACCGGAGAGGATAACCGCCAATTTATCCAACTTTTCCGCCGTTGTGCCACAGAGATTCAGAATCGGCTGCAAAGCGGCAACCGTATCTTCAGCCAACCCCTTTTCCGCCAGTTCCCGATTGACATTCTCCAAGCCTATCTTATCCAACTTATCGATAGCCACCGTGATATCCATCATCTTGTCCGGTGCGCCTATCACCTCGGCAATCCCCGCCAATATCTTGCGGTCGTTGACATGCACAGCGACCCTGATTCCCAAACGACGGTACACTTCCTGCACGATCTGCAGCAGTTCCAACTCACACACCAACGAGCCAGTACCTATCACATCCACATCGCATTGGTAGAACTCCCTGTAGCGTCCCTTCTGCGGACGGTCGGCGCGCCAAACGGGCTGAATCTGATAACGTTTGAAGGGAAACTGTATTTTATCCCGATTCTGCACGACAAAGCGGGCAAAGGGAACCGTAAGGTCATAGCGCAATCCTTTCTCGGTTACGCAACGCGTGAGACGGGGTAGGTTCTCCGCTGTTATGTCTTCACCATCCATTCCCTGCAACCAGTTTCCGGAATTGAGTATCTTGAAAAGCAGTTTGTCTCCTTCTTCGCCATACTTCCCCATCAATGTGGAGAGGTTTTCCATCGCCGGCGTTTCGATCTGCTGAAAACCATAGAGGCGGAAAACGTCCCGCACCGTTGAGAAAATATACTGGCGTCGCTCCATTTCCTGAGGAGCAAAGTCGCGCGTTCCTTTGGGTATTGAGGGTTTCATTATGAGTTTCTCCATTCTATCAGTCTGCAAAGATACATCTATTTTTTCACTTGTACAAAAGAGGGCTTTGAGTATCGGGCAACCGCATCCAAACTATAAGAGATATCATTCTATATACCTTTCTTTTCTTTTGCCTGACCAAAAGAAAAGAAACCAATGGGACTCCCCCACCCCCCTCAAAGAGGGGGCTATAAGCAGCCTTAACCTCCGGAGTGATTTGTGTCGGGCGTTGCTGACACACTGACACGCATAGTTTGATTTAATTCCGCCAACGAGTTACCGAAGGATATTGATTATAGACGTTCGAGTTAACCGAGAAATTCTATGAAGGAATATATCCTGCTGTTAAGGAATCGGGCGGATTAGACTAATAGGACGAATCAGACAATCTGGACAAATGGGACGAATAAACGAATCCGTTATATAGGCAAAGGAAAGAGTTCTTACATTTTGCTGTAAGAACTCTTTTTTCTCAGTTGGAGGTACCTGGCGGATTCGAACCGCCGTCCCCGGTTTTGCAGACCGATCCCTAACCGCTCGGGCAAGGTACCCTACTTTTCGTTTCAGGAAAAAGCGGTGCAAAAGTACACTTTATTTCTGACACTCGCAAACATTCGGAGAAAAAAGATAGCATAATTTTCGAAGCCCATGCCGAAGATTCGTCCAATTGGACGAATTGAACGAATGAGACCAATAAGGTCATCTCTCGATGAGGGGTGCTTGAGATCCCGACGAGGGGTCGTATTATTTACGATTGGACGATGTACAATGTACGATTTTGCAAGAAAGATGACAGGGAGGACAAAGAATCCGCCAATGGGACTACAATAGACGTTATAGTTGTTCGAGAAGTTATAGGGAGAATGAGAAAAATTCGGTTAATTGGACAAATTGGACAAATTGGGCGGATTGGACACAGACTAACAGGAAACACACGGACAGCACCAATTATAGATGTTCAAGACATTCTATCGACTGCATTATTTCATTTTCCTCGCTGTCACAATGCCGGATATTGCAGATTCGCTGCCCTTCGTATTTCAATAAGATTCCAGCAACGAGGAAACAGAGACGTTTTTTTGCAGAACAAAAAAAGGAGTATCCTCACGGATACTCCCTCACAAACACACAACATATAAAATATCAAGAACGATATTTATCTTTCTTTCATAGTGACCTGCAGGCAATGGCACGAACTCTCAGCCAACTCGCCACTATTGCTCTCCGGCAAGAACCTCCGTTCGTATTCCGTTGCAGCCAGGATGAACGCCCCAAGAATTTTCCCTTCCGTATAAGAGGTTATCTTTTTTGTGTCACTTCCTTCGAGATAGTACTTAGCACTACCGTTTCTATCCTTACTTAACCCTGCAGAAGCGCAAGAATTGATGAGCAAATAATCGGTTGTCAGGAAATTTTCCACCAATCCTTTGTAGGCTTTCTTTGCCAGCGTACTATAATCTTTATCGAACAAGCCCAATCGCATACCTTTGAGATATGCCGCCGTGAATATAGCCGAAGCGGACGCCTCGAGATAGTTTTCCTTGGTACACCCCTCAGGAACAGTTCCCACGGGATAAGCCAGCAGTTGGCACCATGCCCCTTGCGGTTGTATCCGTTTTGCCAACCCTTCTGCGACATTATTAGCATAGTCCCTCAATATCAGATAGTATCGGCACTCCTGCGGCATCAGTTCCAAGACATCAATCAAAGCCAAGAAGTACCATCCCGCAGCCCGTCCCCAATACTCGCTTGACACACCATAATGCGGGGAAGATGCGTCCTGATCCGCCCAACCAACGGTCTGCGCTTCGGACGGTGTTGCCGTGAAAGCGTGCCACAACAATTGCCGGTCACTATCCCAAAGTTTATTCCACGTCATTTGGAACTGGCGTCCGACTTCATTCCATGCTTCTGCAGAGGAAAGTCCTTTATATTGGTAGTTTTCCGCCAAAAGCATTGCGAGCAAAGCGGGTCCCATATACTGCCCGTCGCACCACATTTCGTTTTTATATTTTGACTTATGCCACCATCCTCCGATATATTCATCCGTTCCTTCGAATGCTTCGGATGTAGTTTGAGAAATGGAGTAGTTGTTATTATGGTCTTCCAGTCCCGCCAAAGCCTTCTGTTTGGCTCCTTGATAGGCAGCATAACGCACGGCATCCTCGAACACTGCCCCCTGTTTGGTCAATTCGGCAAGTCCGAAATACATTTTGCAGGCGTTCAAGTCGTCCAAACTTCCGCCTTTGCGTGATGTACCGGCGTTCAGACTACCATACGTCCGAATGCTATAGAACCAAGGTCTAGCCCACGCAGAATCCTGATATAAATCCACCGCTTCCAATACGGCTTTCGCCACCAAGCCGGGTACATAGTCGAACTTGCTTACGTTAGCACTTAGCGAGTCGCCCATCTCGTTGAATTTGGCAAAACCTCCCGACTTTGTATTGGCTTTGAAATTGTACAAGTTCTTATCAATGACCAACCGAGAATAGCGCACAGAGGGATTGAACTGCACATAGGATTGCGCATTGACGAGACTTCCGCACAGGAGGAAAGCCGCCATGAGTATGTAGTATTTCTTAGTCATATCAGTTTTCAGGGGTGTGAGACATGCGCAGATGCCGTTTTCTGTAACAAGCGAACAAGCACGCCATAAGCAGCAGCGGGAGGAGTGCATCCCCTATGGGACCATTCTCCACGTCTCCGTTGTTCAAATCTTCATCGTCCTCATCAGGGTTAGGGGGTACACCGGCACGCCGGATTGCCGTCTGATTTCCGACAGTCTGCGGCATAACGGCTATTCCCGCTTCATTCAAGCGGCTGACGGAAGAGCGGAAAGAGGTTGACACACCACATCCCACTCCATTGCCTGCGCTTGTCCGATGCGCATTGCGGAGCATCTGCGGCGTGACGGCACCATTTGTTTTCGAAACAGAGCGATTACCATTCGATACAGCAATCGTGCGCGCATGATAGGTTGCAGACGCACCGAACCGGCACATATCATCTGTTTGTCCTGCATAGGGGAGACAAAGATTTTGCTCTATGGTAGCCACATCTACTGCCGGAAGTACGACGGAAGGAGGCGTTACAACCATTCCCACACACGTTACTGATGCCTGCAGGGACATCACACTGCAAGAGAGCAATACCACAAGCCCTATCAAAGCACCCGATCTATAGATATTAGCGAAGTTCCACATACCTTGTCCCCTCCCTTAACGTACGATTTTTACCACTTTGTCGGTGCTTGTTCCGTGCAGATGCACCATATAAACGCCTTGTGAAGACGGTATATTGAGTTGCAGGATAGCATCTGCGGTTTGCATCCGTTCACACAAACGCCCAGCCGCATCATAGACATAAGCCGTTATTTGTTCCCCTGCAGGGTTGCTTATCGCCCAAGCGCCACCATCGTTCACAATCTCAGCCACTCCCGTTCCGACAGTAGATTCCAGAGGTGTTTTAGAGATAACAAAGCGGTTAATCATGTCACTTTCTGCACTACGCCAAGTGTACCATGTATCCTTGTCTATCAGGACAGAACGCCTCAGTTGCATATCATTCAAGTAGAGAGCAGGTGTTTCTCCCTCACCACCTGACCAAGCAAAAGTAATCAAGTAGTCCTCTTCGGGTTTTGCGGAGACGGCGACTGTTGTTCCGACCAAGTCATCTTGCGCCGAGACAGACATATTGCCTTGCGGGGTCATGGCATATATGCCGATGGCTCTATCATCGCCTGCTTGGTAGTAGCCATCCCAGCCGAGGTCGAAACCAGCACCAAACTGTTCGTCTTCCAAGAGATAGACATCGGATTTCTTCGTACCATTGTCCAAACAGATACGCAACATCAGCGGTTCATTAACAACCATTTCCTCGGTGGAGGGTCGCAGGACTTCCGCCGTACTTTCCTCCCAACCTCCGTTTGTATTCCGTCGGGGTTTATACAACTTCTGCGTATAAAGGTTCAAATCCGATGCCGCAGAACGTACGAGCGTGTCATAGTCCAAGGTCAGCGTTGCGCTTGTTTGGGCAGCCCCCTCCAAGAAGTTGACATCAAACGCCTGCATAGCGGGGATTACCTTCGGTCCCTGCCAACCCGATTGCTTAGCCGACTCAACAGGTATGACCATCCATTGCCCTGCTGTAGTGAAATCGGCACTTGTTGCAGGTCCGCTTTCGGGGTCTCGTCCCGTGTTGTAGATATAGACAGTAGGTTCGAGTCCCGCCCCGAAATCCGAGGCTTTCATCTTTGTTATCTGAATGGGTGCTGTCCATGAGTTGCCGATGATGTTCATACCTTTGTAGTCGGTACCCGTATTTGTAAGCGTGAGGACTTTATCTTCAGCGGCTGTAAGTTCTCCCGCAAAGGTAAAGACAAGCGGCGCAGGCTGAGACAATCCGACTCCCTCCCATTCGTGGGCAGTTGTGCCGTTCCCCTTGCGTGTCCAGCCATTGTTTTCATTCCACACATAGGTGTAAGCCCCTCTGAAGCACTGCGGTATAGAGATATTCCTGACAGGTATGCCCACATACGACCAGAAGCGTTTGGGCTTACCAGACGGCAACGTTCCATCATAGTACGCTGGCGAATACATCTGCACGGTGGCCGAGAGTTGCTCAGCATGGCTATGCATAAGCATACCCGTATGGTCGGCATCTGCACATACCGTGATATGGCGTGTATCAGAAATCGGTGTTATGTTTTTAGGTTTGCCTTTTTCGTACATTGAGAACTTGCCTGTTGATATCAAGCCTCCATCCGGTTTGATGGTGAGATTATAGTTCTCATTGATGCGCACATTGGCAACACCATAGATATTACCGCTCACTTCGCAGTTGGCTTCAATGCGGACATTGTGCAGTTGAGACGGCACGGAGTTACTGCTCCAGTTGGCTTTGTTGCCCCATTGACGGTCACCGGCACCGATACGATCGGCATCCACCTGTCCATCGCCATCGGCATCACCATTGTCGAAAGTCAAGGCGCAATCACTGACACTGTTTTCATCTGTTTTCAAGAGGTACTCAAGCAGCAGGTCGATCATCTTTATTCCCGCCGCGTTGATATACTTCGTGGCTCCCTGGTTCACAGAAAGCATGGCAAAGCGCGCCTCGACCACTTCTTGCCGTTCGCAGCACGCCACGAGACTGCGGTTGCCCGTGGAGTCGTACACCATTGCGATATTCATCAGGTTGCTTGTTGAGAGTGCCGTGAAGCCCTGAATACCTTTGTAGTTCTTACCATCTTTATAGACATTATCCAAGATGGTAATTGTTCTGTCCTCTTCAGAATCCCATGTGGCACCTCCAAAGATGTCGTGCGTAAAGCAGAGTACCGTCAGTGTTTTCTGAGCGTTTTTCTCTTTCCCACTTCCCGGCACGACAGGGTCTGCATCGAAGCCTTTCTTCTCCCAAGCATCCAACGAAGCCATGTGGGCTTTCAAGGAAAGGACAGGTTTCTTGTCCACCAAATCCGCCAAAGCATTGACATAGGGTTTGGTGTCTTTATCTTTAGCCTTGGGATAGTCGGTCAGGAGAAGAATGTCGTAGGGTTCGTAGTTTATGTAATCGTAGGTTGCATAGGCGTTCAGCGGCACGACATTGTATTCCAGTTGCAAACCTGTGTAGAGATTATCTGTCAGGTTTCCGCTTGCAACTGCCATGATGTTTCCTCCTTTGGTACCCGTTACGATGTAACCCAAACTGTATTTATCCGTGAGAATGACGGGGACGGAGTCACGTATATCGGCATCTATCTCGCCACAGGCATCGGCAGGAGCCACCGTTATGAAGACAGAATCACCGACTTGCAATTCGCCCGTTGCGGTAGCGGATTCGGCAGCAATCCACGCTCCCAACTTGACATAATCGGCACCCAATGTGTCCGTTCCATTGTTGCCAGCATCACGGCGCACCCAATCAACAGGGGTAACAACGGGCGAGATGTCACCATTGCTCCGGTGGATTGTAGCCTTCAACTCGTAGGTTTTGCCATCGGCAGTTTGCCCGACAGGTTTCACACGGAACAGCGGATAGCGGGTTTCGGAGTTATAGGGACGCAATTCACGGTTCTGTATCTGGAAGAAATGTCGGTTAACCAATCTGCTCAGTTCGGGTGATTCACCTCCATCGGAAGTAATGGTTGCCTCATTGGATGTCTGTTGCAGACAGTTCACTTCCAACGTAGCATAATACGTTCCAGGTGTTTTTGCCTTATAGGTATATTGCGTTGCGCCTAGGATCTCGGCATTGTTTTTATACCATTGGACTTTGCCCTCCGAGACAGACGTTGTGCCATCGGACTTGACCAAGGACAGCGTAACAGTCGTGCAACTTACGGTGCCGGTAGAAGGCACAATCATGGGGACATCATCGGAACACGTGACGGTAAGCGTATAAACAGCGGACGCGCTACAAAAGTCCTTATCGGCATCTCCTGCGAAGTCTGCCGAGATGGTGGTCGTTCCTGCGCCGACAACGCTTACGTTGCCCTCCTCGTCAACAGTTGCCACCTGTTCGTTGCTACTACTATATTCCACCGCCAGGTTTTCAGGGTTGTTCAACTCAGGGAATGCTATTGACTGAACATCCGCCCAATTGACAGTTACACTCGACTGGCTATAAGAGAGAGAGGGAGTGGTACACGTCTGCGCCTCGACACAGAGACCACTGATGCGAAACTCGTGGTCGCTACCACCTGCAAAAGTGAAGCGTACGAACTGACCTGCAGGGATATTTACCCCGCTTACTCCGACCTCACCGCAGGAAGTTCCTGTATAGTCAATCTTGGTGTACCCTGTCAGTTCGGTGTAAGTTCCGTCCAGAGCGTCGGATACTTCCATTTTGGACACAGAGACGTTGTAGTCTTGTTGTCCTTGGAAACGGATGGCACTCACGCCTAATGTCTTCAGTTGCACCGTCGCCACGGAAGCATAGTAACGATATTTGGCGGGAGTGCATATATCGCTTGTACTTGTTCCGTATTTGTTATCTTTATTGGAAATATACAGCACCCTGTCGCCAAAGTCATAGCCTTCCGTTGCGGAAAGCGTTGTCTTCTTGGTAACATAGTTGCACGCGGAGTTGACAACTGATATGGTTACGGCAGCAGAAGCAACCGGTGTATTGTTGCAGCCGGTGACTTGGCAACGGATGGTAATGGTTTTGCCGGCATCTTCCGCCGATGCCGTGTAGGTGTAGGTAGCGTTTGTCTCTCCCTGCAGAGCGACATTATCTTTATACCATTGGTATGCGGGGTTTGCGCCATCTGTTGATGCCGTAAGCGTTACCGACTCGCCCACATTCAGTTCGCTTACTCCTCCCTTGATTGTGACTTTGGTTGGAACCGTATTTATCACGATTTGCGCCTCAGCAGAAATAACCGTTGCACTCTTATACCCTTGCTTTGTGTTGGTTACTTGGCATTGATATTTTCCCGCTTGTGTCGGGGTGTAGGAATCGGAAGTTGCGTCCGAAATAGGCGAACCATTGAGAAACCATTGGTAGGAGAGCGTTCCTCCATCGGTCACAGAAGCAGAGACGGACAATGGCGTGATGGTTTCACCGCTGCAATAGGTTGCTCCCTGCGGTTGCGTTGCGATTTTGGGCGTTTCGCAAGGGTCGGAATCTTTGACTTCAATGGTAGAAGTGGCTTCGCCACCACAGACACCGTTGTTTGTTTCTTGGGAAGCGGTGATTGTGTAAGTACCTGCTACCGTTGCAGAGAACACTCCATCGGCGGTTACCGAACCTGTTGCAGGCGAGACAGTATAGGTCACAGTACCTCCATTGCCCGTATTTTCGTTGACGGAGATAGTTGTTGTCTCCCCTATCTTTATGCTACCGCTTGAGGGGGTTATTTGCAACGCGGCAGTTGGCGGTGTACATGCCTGGCACTCATGCAGACCCAACATGGACAAGCAGTAACTTTGCCCAGATGTGCCATCCGCTTTACAACAAGTAACAGTCCAAGTACCTGACGTTAAGCCATCAACAGAAAAAGTCTTGTATGTTCCATCGGAATTCTTTTCTTTGTTTATGGTTATTTTCTTCACCTCAGTTCCTTTTTCTATATGCAGGACTCTATCACTACCATCACCCAACACACATAAATAAAGAGTAGCCTCCTTACCAGTATTCACCGTAAAAGAAAAGCTTTTCTTATAACTACTACTTCTTTTTGTACAGGTATAGGTTACTCCATCAATGGTCATTGTATTCGTCATATTATTTGAGCCTGTCGGATTACTGGTGCCAAAGTCAAACCGGTCAGAGTTTGTTTCACCAGACGGAACACTAAAATACCAAACGGACGTGGTGCAAGCAGAAGGGGTTTCACTGCCCGACTCGTTCCACTTGGCATAGAGAGTAGTGTTTTGCGCAATAGCGGCACCTGCCACAGCGGGGGTTGTCAGAGCGGCATCTGTAAACCAGCCTGCGAAGGCGTATCCTTCCTTTGTCGGAGTCGGCAACGGGTCTATCAGTGCGGTTGCATCCGTAACATCGGGAATAGTGTTGCCGCCGTTGGTTTCGTAGGTGATAGTATAAGCGGATACACTTTGCTCTGCAGGAACAGTTAAAAGCACTCCCGAACCCTTAAAGTCGTCTGTAGTAGCAAAATGAAGATGTGGTGCATTATTGTAGGTGACAATATCAGCATTTGTAAACGAAATGGTCTGATAAGTTTTTGCCATAACGATAGAACGACTTTCATCCTTTGTGCTACCAGCATTGGTGTAAATATACAAGAATCGGTTTGATTTAGCACTTCCACATTTCCATGCAATTGTACCTTTCACCACATTTGCAGGCAATTCCACATAAGTTATTCCATCCTTCTGTTTCCAACTGCCAGACCATTCATACATATCATTGGTAGCATCTGTTGTTTTAGTAGCAGCAACCAATGACAATACTATATCTGCAGCGAAAATAGCATTTGCAGTAGCAGTAAATAACAGGATAAACAGAATGCGCAATGCAGAGGGTAAAGTAGTGACCCTCTTGAAGAAAGAGTAGCAATGTTTCATGGTATTATATCAATGTTTATGTGTTTGTTGTTTTTACGTTTTTTGTTAGAGTTGACATCATTTTCATATTATATTTTGCCCCACGCAAGGGGTAGCATTTCACGCTGCAAAAATAGGCAGAGAGCGGCAAGAAATTGTGCATCTATTGCCATAAAAGAGGGGACAATTTGACAAAAATACGACCGCTCGACATCATGATATTATAGACGTCCAGTTGTTCGAGAAGTTCTATCGAGGAAAATTCAGGTTATAGGGCTAATGGGACGGATTAGTCCCATTAGCCCTATAGGAAGGAGGCACAAAGAGGGAATCAAAAACACCTTGCAGAATAATCTATCAAGGTTGCCAGTGTTTCTCACCGTCTATAATGACCCAACCCCGGTAGTCTTCTCCGACAGGCAGTCCCAATATATTGTACCTTTGTCCCGTCCGCTCCTGCAGAACAACCGGTTCGGCAGTTTCCTTGGAGTCGTAAGTAAGCCGGATACCAAAGATATTGATACCACTCTTTGCCGAGTACAGCAACAAGGTGGCCGCATCGCCCTTATAGGAACAGGATACTTTGCTTATCTGAGTAGCAGCGGGGATTGTGGTTATCACCTGTCCTGATTCTCCATCAGTCACATTGAGAGTGCGTTCCTCGGATGGATTGCTTGATTTCAGATAGACATCTATGCGGCAATTGCCATTTACAGAGAAAGAGGCATTACGATGTGTAACCGCTCCACTGCCGCTCAGTTTGAGACAATGGGTAAAGACTATTCCGTCGCACCGTTCGTTGTTCTCTGCCACCACCATTGTTTTCTCTGCCGTTGCCATAAGATGAAGGTCTCTAACAACGGTCTCTTCACTGATTGTCCCCAAGGAAGCAAAGTCGTCGTCGGAGATATTCCAGAACACACTTTCTCCAACGGGGTCAATGGGATCGGGATCAACAGGATCGGGAGTTTCTCCCGTACATGCAGAAGAAACGTCACCTGTTTCCGTGACCGACAAGGTTGCGCCCGCTCCGCAAGAGACATTGGTCACAGCCGTTTTGGCAACAGAAGCAGCAAGCGTCTCATATACATAGCCAGGAGTAGCCACCGTGCGGTTCGTCACATTGCTTGGCACTCCCTTATAGGAGGAGCAACTGACGAATTTCGCTCCATTGGTTCCTCCGTAGTTTTCGTAGAATATCTTCCTCTTGGCAGGTGCGCCCTCAAAGGTACATCCATCGAAGAGACAATCGGCGTTCTCGGGACCGACATAATAGTGCGCCACAGACGAGTTCCAATAGCAGTTGAGGAAATGGAGCGAAGCATTGCGACAACGCGTCATACGCTCCACACAACCTTCGTCCCACCAACAATATGCCCATGTCATGTTATAGGTACCATCAGCGGGTCGGTCGCTACTGCTTGCGCCAATGAGGTTTGTGAACCGATGATCGTCGGCTCCACCGGGTCCGCCCGCTTTCGGCTGTTTGAGATAGCGAAAACGGCACCATGAGACGGTGATGTTATCGGTGTTCCCTTTGTTGTCGAAATTGCCATCACACGCGTCTTGGAAGTCGCAGTGATCGACCCATGCCCGTTTCACCCCATCGAAACACAGGTTGTCCAAGCCATCGCAGTCGTAGGCACCGGGGCCGACGAACGTAAGATTCCGTATAATCAAGTTCTCTGAGCCTTTCTGAAAATAGAGTATGCCTGAGTTTTTTTGATTCTGTTGCGAGGAACTGAGTACCACGCCCGGCAATGCAAGCAATGTTTTGTTGACTGCTTTCACCTTAAGGCAGGAAGTAAACACAAGATTCTGCGTGACAATCACCACCTTGCTGCCGGAAGAAGAAAGGGCGTCCTCCAATTCGGAAACAGAGGTGACCAAAACAGGCGAGGCATTGCCCCCTCCCGTAGCCCCTGCGCCATAGCCAAATGCCGAAGCGGCACAATAGTCTTGCGCCATGGTACACAAAAAATGACCACACCACACTGCAAGACACAGAACGAACCGATTTATTATCCGAGAGCAATTCATAAGAAGATATTTTAACACGCTACAAAAGTACTTCGGGCAGAAGACGGGATTGTGCAGATACTGACGGAATACGGGCAGTAATTGCCGCTTGACACTCCCCAATTGACGGATTGACCATGGCTCCGTCAAAGCCATATAAGACATTATGAGGTATGCGGGTCTCCGTTAATCACCGTCAATGAGCCGTTAATTCCGTTCCCAAAGATGTACTATTTCTCCACTAATGACCATTAAAGAACCATAAAAAAACAGGGAACGAAGCGTCCGCATCCACGGAAGACACCGCCTACTACCACTTTGTTCTCCGCTAATTGCCGTGTAATTGACCGTTAATTTGCTCCATCAACAGCCATGAAAGAGCCATTAAAAAACCGAGGACGAAGCGTCCGCGTCCCGGAAGACTCCGCCTACTACCACTTTGTTCTCCGCTAATTGCCGTGTAATTGACCGTTAATTTGCTCCATCAACAGCCATGAAAGAGCCATTAAAAAACCGAGGACGAAGCGTCCGCGTCCCGGAAGACTCCGCCTACTACCACTTTGTTCTCCGCTAATTGCCGTGTAATTGACCGTTAATTTGCTCCATCAACAGCCATGAAAGAGCCATTAAAAAACCGAGGACGAAGCGTCCGCGTCCCGGAAGACTCCGCCTACTACCACTTTGTTCTCCGCTAATTGCCGTGTAATTGACCGTTAATTTGCTCCATCAACAGCCATGAAAGAGCCATTAGAGCCGATACAATGCAGGGAGGAACAAATTCGATGGTCTGCGGAGTTGGTTTCCAGGGTTGCCAAGAGAGATTTTGTTATAGACGTTCGAGTTGTTCGGGACATTCTATCAGATTGGGCGGATTGAATCCATAAGACGGATTGGACGAATTAGCAGAATGAGACTAATAAGTTCATCTCCCGATGAGGGGTCGATGAGGTCGGCTTGAGGGGTCGTAGGAAACAAGAGATACCCTCCCCCACCCATCCAAAAGCACCCTACTACACTCTATTCTGTTTTTGGAGTCCCCGCGACAGGAAGGACTAAGATAATGCAAGAGACATATTATGCAGGAGCAAACAATATACAAAGTTTACAAGAGATAGCAACCGAGAGGGACGAAACGGGGAAAAACATGTTGTAAAACATATTTCAGCATCTTGATATTTACAAAATAAAATCGTACCTTGCGGCTCATTTTGGTCGTTCCGATCGCCTGCTATGACAGATAGAGCGTGGTGCCAAGAAGACGGGAAACATTTAAGGTATATACCTTATAAATATACATAACAACTTAAAACAAATACTTATGAAGACTTATCAAGCAAACGAGATTAAGAACATCTCTCTGATGGGTGGCAGCGGCTCCGGGAAAACCACTCTCATGGAGGCGATGCTCTTTGAGAGTGGTGTAATCAAACGCAGAGGCAGCATTGATGCGCAGAACACCGTATGTGATTATTTCCCCGTAGAGAAAGAATACGGTTATTCCGTTTTTTCCACGGTATGCAACATCGAATTTGCAGGGAAGAAACTGAACATCATAGACTGCCCTGGTTCGGACGACTTCATAGGCGGCGTAGTGACTTCACTGAACGTAACAGACACCGCCGTGATTGTGTTGGCAGCGAACGAGGGAGTGGAAGTAGGGACTCAGAATCACTTCCGCTATACAGAAAAATACAAGAAGCCCGTTGCCTTCGTTATCAACAAGTTGGATCATGAGAACGCCAACTACGAGCAGGCATTGGAACAACTGCGCGAATCGTTCGGCAACAAGGTGGTTGTGATACAATATCCGATGTCGGTAGGTGCAGGATTCAATGCTGTGGTGGACGTGCTGGCGATGAAGATGTACCAATGGAAACCGGAAGGCGGCGAGCCGGAGTTGCTTCCTATCCCTGCATCGGAAGAGGAGAAAGTAGCCGGACTGCGCGCCACCTTGTTCGAGATGGCCGCCGAAGCCGATGAGACACTGATGGAGAAGTTCTTTGAAAGCGACTCGCTATCGGAAGAGGAGACCCGCGACGGTTTGCGCAAAGTGTTTGCCGAGCGCAGCATGTACCCCGTGCTATGCGCCAGCGGACTGAAAGACATGGGTGTGAGAAAATTCATGGAGTTTGTAGGCAGCATCGCACCGAGCGTTTCGGAAGCACCTGCCCCCATGACCTTGGACGGAAGAGAAGTGGTATGCGACCCGAAAGCACAGACCTCACTCTTCATCTTCAAGACTTCGGTGGAACCCCATATCGGTGAAGTGAACTATTTCAAGGTGATGTCAGGTACGGTACACCCTGCCGATGACTTGCAGAACATAGACCGCGGTTCGAAGGAGCGTATCTCGCAATTGTACACCGTAGCCGGTTCGATGCGCGCCACCATAGACGAGGTCTGTGCCGGTGACATAGCGGCGACCGTGAAACTGAAAGATTCCCGCACGGGCAACACCCTCAACTCCAAAGACTGCGACTTCCACTTCGGGAGCATCAAATATCCGGATCCGAAATATCGCCGTGCCATCCGTCCTGTCACGGAGAGCGATGCAGAGAAACTATCGGCACTCCTCACCCGTATGCATGAGGAAGACCCGACTTGGGTGATAGAACAGTCGAAGGAACTTCGTCAGACCATCGTACACGGACAAGGGGAGTTTCATTTGCGTACCCTGAAATGGCGGTTGGAGAACAATGACAAGATGATGATAGAGTATGACGAACCGAAGATACCCTACAGGGAGACCATCACCAAATCGGCACGTGCAGACTACCGCCACAAGAAACAATCGGGCGGTTCGGGTCAGTTCGGCGAGGTACACTTGATTGTGGAGCCTTATGAAGAGGGTGTACCCGTAAAGGATGTGTACAAGTTCGGAGGTCAAGAATACCGGATCAGCGTCCGCGACACGCAAGAGATACCTCTGGAATGGGGCGGCAAGTTGCAGTTGGTGAACTCCATTGTGGGCGGCGCCATTGATGCCCGATTTATCCCTGCGATCCTGAAGGGAATCATGGACCGAATCGAGCAAGGTCCGTTGACCGGTTCGTACGCCCGTGATGTCCGTGTAATCGTTTATGACGGAAAGATGCACCCCGTTGACAGCAACGAGATTTCGTTCCGCCTTGCCGGCAGAAACGCCTTTGCAGAAGCGTTCCGCAACGCAGGTCCGAAGATCTTGGAGCCTATTTATGATGTGGACATATTTGTTCCATCGGACAAGATGGGCGATGTGATGAGCGATTTGCAGGGTCGGCGCGGCATGATTATGGGTATGCACTCGGAGAAGGGGTTCGAACACCTTACGGCTCAGGTGCCCTTGAAAGAACTTTCCAACTATTCGACGACACTCTCATCGCTGACCGGCGGCAGAGCAAGTTTCGCGATGAAGTTCAACAGTTACCAGTTGGTTCCGACGGATGTACAAGAGAAGTTGCTAAAGGAGTACAGCGAGAGTCAGAAAGAGGAAGAATAGCCGCAGTACTCAGGAAAAGAAGAGAGGGGCTTGCGCAGGCAAGTCCCTCTCTTCTTTTTTATCGAACCATTCACTTTATACTGAACGGAAGCATCGGTTATTTCTGCCGCACGACACCTTTATTACGTTTTTGCGGCCAACTTCCGTTGTGATTGTTTTTAGGTTGGGGTCGTTGCATGACGGGACGAGCGAAGAGGCGATCGAATTCGGGAAAATCGCAATCCAATTTCCCCTGCGACAGCCGATGTATATCCGCCTTGATATGCGTACTATCCACCACATCTTTATTCCATAGGAAATAGTTGTAGCGCATACGGGAGGCAATGAAGAGGATGAGTTGCCGCCGAGCAGCCTCATCGGTTTCCTCCGCAGCCTGCCGGATCATTTCTTCCAGCACGCGGCCATAGTAACGGCTTACCACCGTCTTGCCCGTATTATATGGCAAACGTTCGGGGACATACTTCATACTGTCCCGTTCAGGTTTCGCATAAGGCGAATCGATGTCCAAACGGAAGTCGGACATCATTGCCAGATGGTCGTACATTTTGTGTTTGGACTCTTCGTTGCGCAAATATGGAAAGAGGTTCGCCATTGTTTGCATTATCGCTTTTACGCAGCGGGTCCGTTCTTCTTTGTCCTCGATGGTGAGCGCGTACTCAACCATGCGTTGCACATTCCGCCCGTATTCGGGCATTATGAGACGCGATGTTGTTTCTTCGGATGTTGCTTGTTGCAAAGTTGTCATAAACAAGAGTTATAATTGGTCACTTCCCAGCGGCACGAATCAGCGTCGTTTGATGAGGTATATCATTGTGGGATAGTGGTCTGAATATCCGTTCAACCATACGCCGGCCTTGTGAGTACGTTTGGGTGCACCTTTGTCTTTCCCTTCCTGTATGGTGAGGAACGGTTTATTGAATACTTGAGGTTTGTAGTAGGACAATTCTTTGGCAGGGTCGGCATTCAAGAGCGGTTCGGAAATGATAATCTGGTCGAAAAGGTTCCATGACCCGTTATAATAGAGTGTTCCAATGCCGCGGTCGAGCAGTTGCCACATTGTGTTATAGAGTCCCTGCGTACCGACTTCTTCCCGTGTGCGCTTCGCTCCGAGTATTTCAGAGCACGGGATATTGTAAGGGTCATCGTTAAGGTCTCCCATGATGATTATCTTTGCCTTGGGTTCGCGCTGATAGATAGAATCAACTATGTGTTTTGTGAGCGCAGCAGCGGCAGCACGTTTCGGACGGGATGCGACTTCGCCGCCATAGCGACTGGGCCAGTGGTTGACGATGACGTGTATTTTCTCCCCCATTTCTTTCAGATATCCCGATACGACCAGTTGATCGCGCGTACGGAAATCGGGGTTATCTTCCATATAGAGACGATGAGATGCCGTGTTTGTGACCATAAAGAGGTCGGGATTGTAGAACAATCCGACATCAACGCCACGCCTATCGGGGCTATCGTAATGCACGATTTCCATTTTGCGGTCGCCCCAAACAGGCTGAGCGGCAATATCTTCCATCACGCCACGATTCTCGATTTCGCTGACGCCTATCACTGCTGCTCCGCGCGGATCAACGTCTTTTCCAATCTCGGAAAGCGCATACGCCATATTCTTCACTTTGTTGGTGTATTTGAGCCCCGTCCAATGCATACCTCCCTCTGGAAGATATTCCTCATCGTTGACAAGAGGATCGTTGATTGTATCGAACAGGTTTTCCAGATTATAGAATGCAATGCAACTGACACGGTAGTCAGCCGTAGTGTTTGCCTTTTTCGGAGTCTTGGCATAAGCAATGGAGGCGAACAACATCGCCGCCAACATCAGCAGAGTAGTTCTTTTCATGGAAATGGTTTTATTTACGTGCTATCGCACTTTTGGTTACTTCTAAGATTATGATTTAGCACCGCAAAAGTACTACAATCTTTTGGGTTGTGCAAATAATTTGCGTATCTTTGCGGCAAGAACGATTCACTACAAACACTTAACACACGATTGAGAATGTCATCTGTAAACAAAGTTATTCTGATAGGCAATGCAGGGCAGGATCCTGATGTCCGCTATCTTGACAGAGGAGTAGCCATTGCCAACTTCCCTCTTGCAACCACAGAGCGCGGTTACACCATGCAAAACGGCACACAAGTACCCGACCGGACCGAATGGCACAACATAGTGCTATGGCGCAATATGGCGGAATGGGCAGAAAAAAACCTCCGCAAGGGAATGAAAGTATATGTTGAAGGCCATCTGCAAACCCGTACGTGGGAAAAGGAAGGTATCCGGCGCAACAAGACGGAAATCATAGCAGAGAATATCATGATACTGCATCGTCCGGAAAGAACGCAGAACCAACCATCGGGGGCGGAAGAACCCTTGGCAAACGACGGAGCGACCAGTTCAGGAGACTTGTCGGACGGGCTTCCGAACACGGAAAGCGATTTCCTGATATAGTCAGTGAATTGCGAGCAAGAACGATGTATATTTCCATTTAACAAAGGGGTCTCATCCGATATGAGTTCCCTTTTATTTTTCAGATATATTGCACGGATATTGCCCTTTTGGAAGGCGAATGGCAATATCCGTGGTTATTCTATTTTCTCCGGCAAGGTGCAATGTGTTCGTAAATCTTCTATCAAGCAAGATTCACCAAAGAGTTACTCCCTCACGAAGGAGAGGTTTCAGTTCCTCCGAAGAAACAAAAATATCGGTATCGCCATAAGCATAGGGTGCTATATCATAGGGATTGAAATGCCACGAGATGCCACCGGACTGAATACAGAAATTATCGTTGGGAACAATGTTTTCCTGAAAGTAATCTGAATTGGCGAGGTCGGCATCAGAATGCAGACTCTCGGTTTGCATCACAAGGTTATGCCGCAGGAGGTGAGTCAGTTTATCACGATAGCCTTCCGCAAACAAACTTTCCTCACGCAGGAGCGTTCCCGTGGTGATGTCGTAGTTATAGAAGAAGCGTGTTCCTATTCCATGCGCCCCTCCCATATAGACATATTGTTCCACACTATACGCGAGGACATTGCCGACAACTTCCATAACCCGCGCCGAGATATAGTTTTCCTCACAGAATGTATAGTCAATCTCCTCTTCGCTGTCATCTGACAACTCGGATTGTTTTTCCTCATCTTCCTCACGGACTTCCAATTGTTCTCGGTTCATCTGGCGATATTCATCCTGGTTCATGCGGATATATGCCCACATTGCCTCATCGGGGGACAGCGCAGAAAAGCGTTTGCCGAAGACTTGCTCCAAGATATTTTGCCTGACAGACAGAAGTACGCTATCCACCGGAAGTACGGTAGGAATTTCCATATCTATCTCCACAACCATGCTATCGGTTTTCTCATCGGTCGGATAGATAGTTTCAGCAGCCGAGAACTGATGCGTTTCAATCTCCGTCTGTTTTTGACAGCCCGTCCATAAGACGAGCAGGAGCATAAGGAACAATATCTTTTTCATACGCCAAACAGTTTGATGTGACAAAGATAGTGCAAGTTTTTAATATGTACAAGGTGCAGAACGGATTACTATCACGGCGGCACCAAAAACACAGTAGAACTCCAATAGAGAATAAAGGGAACATATAGATGTTGTCTATCAGACATATCAACCCACCAGACAGAAGAACAAGCAGAATTCTATAACTGATATTCCTTTCTTTTCTTTTGCCTGACCAAAAGAAAAGAAACCAAAGAAAAGTCACCGGCTGTGTGTCGGGCGTTGCCAAAAATTATCTCGCTCGGATTTCGGCGGAGACAAAACTCGCTGCGCTCAGACAGTATCTCCGCTTATCGAAATTCTCGCTCCATTTTTGACACCCGACACAATGCCGGTAGCGGCAGATCCATCCCCCTGCACCATTTTTATATGCTTTTTCCTTTGCGTCTTCCTCTATAATAATCACATAAAGACTCTCCATTGTGATGCGGCTGCCCTAACGGATTGCGACGGCGGAGATTCTCGTTTTCCTGCATAGCAGACAAATAACTTCATCAAATCATCCCGACCTCCCGTTGAAGGGTGCTTCAGGGGTCGTTGAGGGGTCAAGTCATTTACGATTGGACGATTTACGATGTACGATTTTCATCTTCCCAGTCTCTCGTTGAGGGGTGCTTCAGGGGTCGTTGAGGGGTCGAACAAATTACGGCGTCAGGCTCTACTCAATAGTTTTCCTGAAGTTCCCATATATCTCCGTTTGCAGATTTGATTTTAGTGATGCCGACATGACGAACCAAAGTGACAGTATTCCCTTGGCAACTATTCAGAACCAATGTATCATTGGAGAAATCTATATTATTAGTCACCTCCTCCAACATTGTAGGATCATAATAGTCATCATCAAATGATATTGCCACGTCTAAACACTCATTTCTTCTATTATCCAATCTGAAAGTAAATAAATTTTGCTCATTACCAATTTGAAGAATTAGGGTTGTCCAATATATAGATCCCTTCTCATCAGAATATCCATCATAAGGAGAAAATCGCGGATGATTCCGCAACAGATATTCTTCAATCCTCTGGATAGCAAACTGATGTTGCTCATTGTTATTGCGGATAAAAGAAATTGAATCGCCAAGATTATATACGGATGTTCCCATATACATACTCATCTGTTCTTTCCAATGTTGCAAGTTATAAGGATCCATCTCGTAGTTGCATGCACAGAACAGGAGAGGCAAGAGATATAATAAAAGAGACTTTTTCATAAGGATTCAATTACAGGTTATTGGATATATTATTTCGGAAGAGGTGTTTGCATCGGTAATATGCTGCACTATATACAAACCACTTGGAAGGGACAAATCGGAGTCCGATTTATCACCTTGATAGAGCAGGCGCCCCATTACATCAAAGACCAAGATTTCTTCCCTTGCTACCACACTTTCTGTTTCCTCCAATACTTCTCTACGAGGACTATGAAATGGTGCTACAGCACCATCCTCTTTACAACCATAGACATACAGAGTCGGGTCACCTATCAAACTATACTTCAACACTTGTATTTTACGATCTTCCGTACACAACGCATTTTTGTATTTAGTTTCCGCCGTTTGGATCCACACGCTGATAGGGAAATTTTTCATACGATGGGTTAATTGCTTTAGTGTAATGAACATTCGGCGGCACAAATAGTAATTGGAAGTAGTGTGAGATACCGTCGTTGCACCATAAAATGACACTCCTCCACATTGCTCAGAAACCCAACTCGCTCCAAAACTTTCATTTATTCCATACGTATTCAATGTACATGCAAAACCAAATCCCATGGGATATGGAGAAGATATGTTTTGGAGAGATAAAATACTATTTGTCAACTGGCGAACAGAAGGAAATACATCATACGGATACGCTATACCCGAATAAGAGGAAGGATATCCATGCCCCGAATACACAAAAAAACGAGGATTTGCCTGCAATGCAGACTTCATCGAATTGAAATTTACTGCGACACTGCGTCCATCGTACAAAGTATATGGCACTTGCATTTTAGCAAAACTTTGCCTTGCAGCCACCTTAATTCGTCTAAAGAATCTCCTACTTCGGCTCTTGCTTTCTTGATCTATACCCGAGAACAATACTGCAGAAGATTTAGATTGGGTATATTCATACTCCGTGTTCATCGTTTTCGTTATGATTGTAGAAAGATCAAGGCAAAGTCCATCTTCGTCTTTGACAATCCAACGACTAATGTGAGGATGGTACGGATCATCCGTATAAGGGTCTGTGTCTATATTCTTTCCAGAATAAGGCGGTATTTCCTTTAGATTACCTACCAACAGGACATAATCAGGATTGGAACAAACACCATTGTTCTTATTGATAAAATCCTTCATAACATCTCCATCGCACCCCAATTTTCCACACTGATCCAAATAGACAACCTGCGCATTATATCCCTGCCCCATTTTGTAATTCACGTAGGGTTGGAGACAGGAAGCCATTGCTTTCCGAGCCGCCACTATAAGGTAGGAAGGACGTTCGTCCAGTTTTACGGCATCGTCATCGAAAGTATTGAAAGTCAGTTTTGCCATCGTTGCCGTAAAATCAGAGTGCTGCAAAACATCCGATATTTCATCCTTTAGGTTTCCACCATCAAAATCAATAATGAAGCGACCCGTTTTGAGGACTTTTGCGGTACCGACATTAGGATAATAGGCAAAAGGGAATATGGACAAAGTTACTCCTTTCCATGCGCCAACCATATAAAGATCGCTCAGTTCATAGTAATCTCTGTAGAATCCTTTCGGATAAGCACTATCCGCTCCATTCTTATAGTACTGAAAATTGAAACATTCTTCTTCGGAATCAAGTTCAGAAACTGCGGGCTGAATGTAGCGATTGAGAAACACTTCCTCCATATTGTTTGGTAAGAATTCTACTTTAACGCTCTCTGCATATTGAGGAACAAGCAGATCTACTGAAAAGAACGGATTCGGGATATGATGTGATGTCCGTATAATCGCAATCGGCTCTCACATCAATGATGTCAAAAACGGGACAATCATCCTCCTTCATACTTACCCAAGGTCCAAAGTGCCGTTCTTCGACAGCATCTAACGAGTCTTCCCGCATTATCCGATATTCCGGCATTACGAAGTCGATAATATACCGATTGCCATCAACTGACAATGTATATTCCGGATGCAAGACAGAAGAAAGAGGAGCACTCCAAAGGTGCAAAGGAAACAAAATCAGGAAAACTAACAGAATACCTATCTTACACTGACAGGGTCGTTGATTGATTGATGCAATTCTGTTCATAGTAAATATATTTTGGTTCTATAGAAACGACTCCAATATCGTTACTTTACTCTAACAGACAATTCTATGCACAAAGGTAAAGTATAGTTTTCAAACAGACAACACTTTGTATATTTTCATGCAAAAAAATGTAAATTTGCCAATACAAGAGTACATTACATAACATTTTGCCATACACAAACAAAGAGAGTGAGCAATGCTTGGCAGCACTACCCACCCTCTTTTTGTTGAACAAAGAATGTTTATTCTACATCTTCGGCTTCTTGCTTCAAGGCTTGCAGATGTTCGTATTCCTCTTTGTTGTGTACAACCAACTGACTGAACTCGCGAAGTCCCGTACCGGCAGGAATCAAGTGACCGCAGATAACGTTCTCTTTCATTCCCTCCAAATAGTCAACCTTGCCATTGATAGCCGCATCGTTCAAGACTTTGTTGGTCTCCTGGAAAGAAGCAGCCGACATAAAGGACTTGGTTCCGAGGGCAGCACGCGTGATACCTTGCAGAATCTGCGAAGAAGTAGCAGGCATTGCGTCACGTGTCTCTACAAGACGTTTGTCGCGGCGCTTGAGACTCGAGTTCTCATCGTGCAAACGACGAGGAGCAACAATCTGGCCACGCTTCAGCACCTCACTATCTCCGGCATCTACAACCACTTTCTTTCCCCAAATACGATCGTTCTCTTCCATGAAGTCGTTTTTATCAACCACTTGTTTTTCCAAGAAACGCGTATCACCCGGATCAAGGATTTCCACCTTGCGCATCATCTGACGTACGATAATCTCAAAATGCTTATCGTTGATCTTCACACCTTGCAGACGATAGACATCCTGTACCTCGTTGACAATATAGTCTTGCACAGCGGTAGGGCCCTTGATTGCCAAGATATCATCCGGCGTTACGGCACCATCGGAAAGCGGTGTACCTGCACGGACGAAGTCGTTCTCCTGTACCAAAATCTGCTTTGACAGAGGGATAAGATATTTCTTTTCCTCTCCAAGACGAGATGTGATGGTAAGTTCACGGTTACCACGTTTGATTTTACCGAACGTAACCTCACCATCGATTTCGCTGACAATTGCAGGATTGGAAGAGTTACGAGCCTCGAACAGTTCGGTAACCCGAGGAAGACCACCCGTGATATCGCCTGCTTTACCCACAGTACGAGGAATCTTGATCAAGAGGTCACCCACTTTCACTTTCTCGCCATCCTTAGGAACGAGGTGGGCATTGATAGGCAAGTTGTAGGTATGGAGGACATTACCACTCTTATCGAGGATAACAGCCGACGGCATCTTTGTTTTATCCTTGGAGTCGATAATAATCGTCTCACGCAGGCCGGTAGCCTCATCGGTTTCCGTCTTAGCCGTTACGTTTTCAATGACATCATCGTAGCGAACAGTACCTTCACTTTCAATCACGATTGTGGCGTTGAAAGGATCCCACTCACAGATTTTCTGTCCCTTTGCATACGCTTTCCCATTCTCGACAAAGAGTTTGGAAGCATACGGGATATTGAACGTAGTGAGAACCACCCCCGTCTTCTCGTCGCGCAGACGCAACTCGGTTTGACGTGATACCACGATTGTTTGCGGTTTGCCGTCTTCCATTGCCTCAACAGTACGCAATTCGTCCAACTCGACGATACCGTCGTATTTCAAAGTATAACTACTTTCAGTAGCGACGTTACCTGCCACACCACCGACGTGGAATGTACGAAGAGTCAACTGTGTACCAGGCTCGCCGATAGACTGTGCTGCAATGACACCGACAGCCTCGCCTTTCTCAACAAGACGACCCGTTGCAAGGTTACGGCCATAGCACTTAGCACATACACCATGCTTGGATTCGCATGTCAGCACAGAACGAATCTCAACAGACTCAATAGGTGAGTTCTGGATACGTTCAGCAGCATCTTCACGAATTTCTTCGCCTGCCTCCACAATCAGTTCACCCGTGAGAGGATCTGTTACATCGTGAACACTGACACGTCCCAAGATACGATCGTAGAGCGAAGCCACTACGTTTTCATTTTTCTTTATTTCAGTAGCCGTCAATCCGCGAAGCGTACCACAATCTTCTTCCGTAATGATGACATCGTGCGATACATCAACCAGACGACGAGTCAGATAACCTGCATCGGCAGTCTTAAGAGCGGTATCGGCAAGACCTTTACGGGCACCGTGGGTGGAGATGAAGTACTCCAACACGGACAGACCTTCCTTAAAGTTGGAAAGAATAGGGTTCTCAATAGTCTGGCCACCTTCAGCACCGGCTTTCTGCGGCTTGGCCATCAAACCACGCATACCGGACAACTGCTTAATCTGTGCTTTAGAACCACGGGCACCAGAGTCCATCATCATGTACACTGCGTTGAAACCCTGATCGGCGTCTGCCATCTCTTTCATCAACACCTGCGTAAGGGCATTATCGACGTGCGTCCAGGTGTCAATCACCTGGTTGTAGCGTTCGTTGTTGGTGATAAGACCCATATTGTAGTTACCTGTGATTTCCTCAATCTCAGCGTTACCTTCTGCCACCAATTGGGACTTTTCCTCCGGAATAATGATGTCGTTCAGGTTGAAGGACAAACCGCCTTGGAATGCCATCTTATAACCTAAGTTTTTGATATCATCCAAGAACTGTGCAGTGCGAGCCACACCACAGACCTTAATCACTTTACCAATGATGTCGCGCAATGTATTCTTCTTCAGAACCTCGTTGACATAACCTACTTCCTTAGGTACGAAATGGTTGACAAGAATACGTCCGACAGTAGTATTGATGAGTTTTGTCACCTGCTTACCATCTTCTATATCCTGCGTGCGAACCGTAATCTTGGCGTGCATATCCACTTTCTTCTCATTTAGGGCAATCTCCGCTTCTTCAGGAGAATAGAATACCAATCCTTCGCCTTTTGCGCCGGAACGTTCCTTTGTGATATAGTAGAGTCCCAAGACCATATCCTGCGAAGGCACCGTGATAGGAGCACCATTAGCAGGGTTCAGGATATTGTGCGAACCCAACATCAGCAACTGTGCTTCCAGGACAGCCTCGTTAGACAAGGGCAAGTGGACTGCCATCTGGTCGCCATCGAAGTCGGCGTTGAAACCCGTACAAGCCAACGGGTGCAACTGGATAGCCTTACCTTCAATCATACGAGGTTGGAAAGCCAAGATACCCAAACGGTGAAGAGTCGGGGCTCGGTTAAGGAGGACAGGATGTCCTTCCATCACATGCTCAAGGATGTCCCATATAACAGGGTCTTTGCGGTCAATGATTTTCTTTGCAGACTTAACCGTCTTGACAATACCGCGTTCAATGAGTTTACGAATGATGAACGGTTTATAGAGTTCTGCTGCCATATCCTTAGGCAGACCACATTCGTGCATCTTGAGTTCGGGACCTACCACAATAACGGAACGAGCAGAATAGTCAACACGTTTACCAAGCAAATTCTGGCGGAAGCGTCCTTGTTTACCTTTCAAAGAATCGGAGAGAGACTTCAAAGGACGGTTGGCGTCACTCTTGATGGCAGTGGACTTACGAGAGTTGTCCAACAGAGAATCGACCGCCTCTTGCAGCATACGTTTCTCGTTGCGCAAAATCACTTCAGGTGCTTTAATCTCAATCAGACGTTTCAGACGATTATTACGTATGATAACACGACGATAAAGATCGTTGAGGTCGGAAGTGGCAAAACGTCCACCATCCAACGGAACCAAAGGACGCAAATCAGGAGGTGTAACAGGGATAATCTTCAGGATCATCCATTCCGGTTTGTTCCGATTGCGCGAAGCACGGAATGCCTCTACCACCTGAAGACGTTTGAGTGCCTCTGCCTTACGTTGCTGGGAAGAATCACGACTTGCTTTATCACGGAGTTCGTAAGAGAGAGCATCCAAATCGAGACGTGCCAACATATCATAGATAGCCTCAGCCCCCATTTTGGCAATGAACTTCTGAGGATCGGTATCTTCGAGTTGTTGATTTCCCTGCGGGAGACGATCCATCAAATTGAGATATTCATCTTCAGAAAGAAGCATGTTATCTTCAACCACCTGCTCATCGTTCACTTTTTCTCCTGCAAGCACACCACTTTGGATAACGATATACTTTTCATAATAAATGACAGCATCCAACTTCTTTGTAGGCAAGCCAAGCAGATACCCAATTTTATTGGGAAGAGAACGGAAGTACCAAATATGTGCGACAGGAACCACCAACTGGATATGTCCCATACGTTCACGGCGTACTTTCTTTTCCGTCACTTCTACACCGCAACGATCGCAGACAATACCTTTGTAGCGAATACGTTTGTATTTACCGCAATGGCACTCATAATCACGTGTAGGACCAAAGATCCGTTCGCAGAACAAACCATCACGTTCCGGTTTGTATGTACGATAGTTAATTGTCTCGGGTTTCAGTACCTCACCGCTTGACAGACGAAGTATCTCTTCGGGTGAGGCAAGACCAATGGAGATCTTACTAAAACCAGTTTTTTTATTTTCTTGTTTGAAAGCCATGTTTAAATAATTTACTGATTAACGAATCTTATTCCAAATTGATACTCAAAGCCAAACCTTGCAATTCATGAAGCAAGACATTCAGAGACTCCGGCAATCCGGGTGTCGGCATAGGTTCTCCCTTAACAATAGCCTCATAGGTGCGAGCACGACCTGTAACATCATCAGACTTAACAGTAAGAATCTCTTGAAGCACATGGGCAGCACCGTGAGCCTCGAGTGCCCAAACCTCCATTTCACCGAAACGCTGTCCACCGAACTGGGCTTTACCACCAAGAGGTTGTTGCGTAATAAGGCTATACGGACCGATGGAACGTGCGTGCATCTTATCGTCAACCATGTGACCCAACTTCATGAAGTAGGTAACACCAACAGTAGCAGGTTGGTCGAACATCTCACCGGTACCGCCATCATACAGATAGGTCTTACCAGCACGCGGAAGTCCTGCTTTATCAGTCCATTCGTTGAGGTTGTCCATTGTACAACCATCGAAGATAGGAGTAGCAAACTTGACACCCAATTCCTTACCTGCCCAACCAAGTACGGCTTCGAAAATCTGCCCAAGGTTCATACGAGAAGGCACACCCAGCGGGTTAAGAACTATATCAACAGGTGTTCCATCTGCCAAGAACGGCATATCCTCCACACGAACAATCTTGGAAACAATACCTTTGTTACCATGACGACCTGCCATCTTGTCACCGACACGGATCTTACGTTTTTTAGCGATATAGACCTTTGCCATCTGCATGATACCATTAGGAAGTTCATCACCAATGGTGAGATCGAAGTTCTTGCGTTTGAGTTGGGCATCGTAGTCTTTATATTTACGCAGATAGTTGAGTACGCAAGCCTCTATGAGTTCGTTTTTCTCCGGATCCGTTGTCCACTTGGAAAGCATGACAGAATTGTAGTCGATTTGCTCCAAGCGCTCGCGAGTAAACTTGCTATTCTTACTGATTACATCCGTACCCATTAAATCTTTTACGCCTGCAGATGTTTTTCCCTCAGTGAGGACAAGGAGTTTGCCAATCAGTTGTTCCTTCAGTTCAGCCACCTGCTTTTCAAATTCGGTTTGAATAGCAGCCAACTTTAGTTTATCGTCCATCTTCTCCTTGCGGTCTTTGACGGCTTTCTGATAAAGGCGTTTGCCGATCACTATACCCGTAAGAGAGGGGGAAGCCTTCAAGGAAGCGTCCTTCACATCACCGGCCTTATCACCAAAGATGGCCTTCAACAATTTTTCTTCCGGACTCGGGTCACTCTCACCTTTTGGAGTAATCTTACCTATGATGAGATCGCCAGGAACAATAGGTGCTCCTACACGAATGATACCATTCTCGTCCAAATTCTTTGTTGCCTCCTCGCTCACATTAGGGATATCTGCTGTAAATTCTTCAAGTCCCCGTTTGGTTTCACGCACTTCCAAGAGTTGTTCAACGACATGAACCGAAGTAAACATATCCTCGCGTACAATACGTTCCGAAAGCACAATAGCATCCTCATAGTTATAACCCTTCCAAGGGATATAAGCCACTTTCAGGTTTTTACCAAGTGCCAACTCGCCGTTTTGAGTAGCAAAACCCTCCGTCATGATTTGCCCCGCTACGACACGATCTCCCTTGCGGACAATAGGACGAAGGTCAATCGTTGTATTCTGGTTCGTCTTCTGGAACTTGGGCATCTCATACTCTTTAACAGCAGAATCAAAACTTACGAACTCCTCTGCCTCCGTACGGTCGTAACGAACACGAATGCAATCAGCGTCAACATACACAACCTCACCTGCACCTTCTGCCGTGATTTGAGTGCGAGAATCCTGGATAAGTTGTCCCTCTATACCCGTACCGACAATGGGGGCTTCAGAACGAAGCAACGGAACTGCCTGGCGCATCATATTGGATCCCATCAAAGCACGGTTGGCATCATCATGTTCCAAGAACGGGATAAGAGCAGCAGCGATTGATGCGATTTGGCTTGGAGCCACATCCATAAGGTTAACCTGTTCTGGTTCTACCACAGGGAAATCCGCCTCATAACGTGCTTTCACCTTCTTATTGATGAAATTACCTTGTACATCAATAGGGGCATTACCTTGTGCAACATAACTCTGCTCCTCATCTTCTGCAGTCATATAAACAATACCCTTGTCGGAAAGGTCAACCACTGCATTGTTTACCTTACGGTAAGGCGTTTCTATGAATCCTAATTTGTTAATCTTCGCATAGATACAAAGAGAGGATATCAGTCCGATATTTGGTCCTTCAGGAGTTTCGATAGGACACAAACGACCGTAGTGCGTATAATGGACGTCTCGCACTTCGAATCCTGCTCTATCACGACTCAGACCACCAGGTCCCAATGCAGACATACGACGCTTATGAGTTATCTCTGCCAAGGGATTCTGCTGATCCATAAACTGAGACAAAGCATTTGTACCAAAGTAACTATTGATAACACTGGATATACTCTTAGCGTTAATCAAATCCGTCGGAGTGAAAACCTCATTATCACGCACATTCATCCTTTCACGAATGGTACGAGCCATACGTGCAAGCCCGACACTGAATTGGTTTGCCAATTGTTCACCAACAGTACGAACGCGACGATTACTCAAGTGATCAATATCATCAACTTCCGCATTTGAATTGATAAGAGCAATCAGATACTTGATAATCTCAATAATATCGTCTTTGGTAAGCACACGGATATCCATATCAATATCAAGGTTCAACTTGCGATTGATACGATAACGCCCGACTTCACCCAAATCATAACGCTTTTCAGAAAAGAAAAGACCATTGATTACCTCACGTGCCGTATTGTCGTCTGCAGGCTCTGCATTACGTAATTGGCGATAGATGTAAAGAACCGCCTCCTTTTCGGAGTTTGTTGGGTCTTTCTGCAAGGTATTAAAGATAATACTGCTATCATTCTGTTCGGGACCTTCCTGATGCAGAAGAATTGATTTTGCGCCAGAATCCAGAATGGCTTGGATATTTTCTTTAGTCAATTCCGTCTCACGCTCTATGACAACCTCGTTTCGTTCAATAGTAACTACTTCGCCTGTATCCTCATCTACGAAGTCTTCCGTCCACGCTTTCAAAACACGAGCAGCCAGCCGGCGACCAATAACCTTATTAAGACCAGCCTTACTTACCTTTACTTCCTCTGCCAAGTTGAAACGTTCCAAGATATCTTTGTCACTCTCAAAACCAATGGCACGCAAAAGTGTCGTCACGGGTAACTTTTTCTTACGATCAATGTAAGCATACATCACATTGTTAATATCCGTAGCAAACTCAATCCATGAACCACGGAAAGGAATGATACGCGCAGAATAAAGTTGCGTTCCGTTAGAATGTTTGCTTTGCCCAAAGAAGACACCGGGAGAACGATGCAATTGACTTACAATGACACGCTCAGCACCATTGATAACAAAGGTACCTTTAGGAGTCATGTAAGGTATAGTACCTAAAAAGACATCTTGTATCTGTGTATCAAAATCCTCATGATCAGGATCAGTACAATACAATTTCAGTTTGGCTTTAAGCGGTACACAATAAGTCAACCCTCTCTGCAGGCATTCATCAATCGAATAGCGCGGAGGATCTACATAATAGTCAAGAAATTCAAGAATAAAGTTATTCCGAGTATCCGATATCGGGAAATTCTCGGAAAATACTTTAAAAAGCCCTTCCTGTCGCCTCTGCTCGGGAGCAGTATCAGTTTGCAAAAAATCATGGAAGGACTTCAATTGTATCTCAAGGAAGTCTGGATAAGGCATCTGCTTCTGCATAGAAGAGAAACTGACTCTCTGAGTTTTTTGTGTTGAAGCCATGAACGATAATTTAAGTGAACTCAATATGCTATATACCTAAATTTACAATCAAAACGTCGTAAGATATATTTACCTGTATTAGCACAAGTCCATTATTACATGTTTGGTTTTATATAATTTTTATATTCACGCAATGGTGAGAGAAAAAGGTTTAGAGCCCCATCTCAAGGACTCTAAACCTACATTCGATTTCAGGTTATTATTTAAGTTCAACCTCAGCACCACCGTCCTCAAGAACTTTCTTGAGTGCTTCAGCGTCCGCCTTGGCAAGACCTTCTTTGATTACAGAAGGAGCTCCGTCAACAAGATCCTTAGCCTCTTTCAAGCCGAGACCAGTTTGCTCTTTAACCAACTTAACGATAGCAAGTTTAGCAGCACCGGCTGATTTAAGAACAACATCAAAAGATGTTTTCTCTTCTTCAGCGGCAGCAGCACCACCTGCAACAGGACCTGCAGCAACTGCAACCGCAGCAGCAGCGGGTTCAATTCCGTACTCGTCTTTCAAAATTTGGGCCAACTCATTTACTTCTTTAACAGTGAGGTTAACCAATTGTTCAGCAAAAGCTTTCAAATCTGCCATTGTCGTATAATTTTAGAAAAGTTATTTTAAATAATTACTTTATGCAATGCTAAGCGGCATTGCTCGCTGTTTGATTATGCTGTTCTTTCTCCCAAGGTTTTGAGAACTCCATGCAATGCGTTTGCTCCGGACTGAAGAGAGGAGATAATATTCTTTGCAGGAGATTGCAAGAGAGCCACCAAGTCGGCAATAAGTTCGTTTTTGCTCTTAATGGTAGTCAAGAAGTTGAGTTGTTCCGCTCCCACATAGGTTACGTCCTCTACATACGCAGCCTTGAGGGCAGGCTTAACATCAGGATTTTTCTTGTCTTTCTCAGCAAAATCTTTAATTAGTTTTGCAGGTACATTACCCGTATTACAGAGCATCAAGGCCGTATTGCCTTTAAGAGTAGCAAACAATTGCTCATCCACGTTCTTCCCTTCCAGTGCTTTGTGAAGGAGAGTATTCTTAACTACAACCAATTTAATATTCTTGCTGTAGCAAGCACGACGCAATTCACTTGTTTTCTCAGCATTCAAGCCTTCTATATCCGTCACATAGAAATGAGTATATTCATTCAATTGACTTTTCAGTTGCTCAATAATCGCGGTCTTATCTTCTTTTCTCATAATTCCTAATCGTTAAATTATTCAACTGATTTCGGGTCAATCTTGATACCCTTACTCATTGTACTCGATAGATAAATACTCTTAATATAGGTTCCCTTTGAGGTTGCAGGCTTGAGTTTGATAAGTGTTTGAATAAATTCCTTAGCATTCTCAGCAATCTTCTCTGCAGGGAAAGAAACCTTACAAATAGAGGTATGCACAATACCGAACTTATCCACCTTGAAATCAATCTTACCTTGCTTAACTTCAGTGACAGCCTTCGCAATATCCATTGTTACGGTACCACTCTTGGGGTTAGGCATAAGACCACGGGGACCCAAGACGCGACCAAGCGCACCAATTTTGCCCATTATCTGTGGCATGGTGATAATCACATCCACATCAGTCCAACCACCTTTGATTTTCTCAATGTATTCGTCCAACCCGACATAATCAGCACCAGCAGCTTTAGCAGCGGCTTCCTGATCGGGAGTGCAAAGTGCAAGAACTCTCACTTGCTTACCCGTTCCGTTTGGGAGAGATACAACACCACGCACCATTTGATTGGCTTTGCGGGGATCTACGCCCAAACGAACATCAACATCTACAGACGCATCAAACTTGGTAGTAGTAATCTCCTTGAGAAGAACTGCTGCCTCATCGAGTGTATAGGCTTTACCTTCTTCAATCTTTTCTAAAGCCAACTTTTGATTCTTTGTCAGTTTACTCATAGTTCAATTGAAGTTTAATTATTTAACCGTTATACCCATACTACGTGCTGTACCAGCGACCATCTTCATAGCATGCTCCACCTCGAAGCAGTTCAAGTCTGCCATCTTATCGGTAGCGATCTGACGACATTGTTCCTCTGTGATAGAAGCCACTTTCTTGCGATTAGGTTCAGCAGAACCACTCTTGATTTTAGCAGCCTCCAAGAGCTGAACAGCAACAGGAGGAGTTTTTACTACGAAATCGAAAGTCTTATCGGAGTAATAAGTGATGACAACAGGCAACACCTTACCTGCTTTGTCCTGGGTTCTGGCATTGAATTGTTTGCAAAACTCCATAATGTTGATACCCTTAGAACCAAGAGCCGGTCCCACTGGGGGTGATGGGTTTGCCGCACCACCTTTAATCTGCAATTTAATAAGTCCAGCAATTTCTTTAGCCATAATGTTTTTAATTTACTGTTGTGTATAGTTATTGTTAACTATTGAGTAGTATCACGACCCGTAACATAGTCTCCTACTCTTTATCTACCTGATTGAAACTTAACTCCAAAGGAGTCTTTCGTCCGAAAACGGTAACAATCACCTTCAACTTACGCTTGTCGGCAAGGATTTCATCAATTTCTCCATTGAAATCTTTGAAAGGACCATCAGTAACCTTGACCGTTTCTCCGACCACAAAGGGAATCTCAACCATTTTGTTCTCCTCCTGTTCGTTGATGTTTCCGAGAATCCGATTCACCTCAGATTGGCGAACAGGTGTAGGAACAACCGATTTTCCATCAGACAAAAATCCCAACACATTGGGAACATTACGCAAACGCGGATAGCACTCATCAACCAAGTTCGCCTCTACGAGAACATAACCAGGAAGATATGTACGTTCCTTCGTTATCCGCTTGTTTCCACGAAGTTGAACCACTTTTTCGGTAGGGATAAGCACTTGCGAAACATACTGACCCAAGTCGGTAGTTTTGCAAGCAGCCTCAATATACTCTTTCACTTTGGCTTCCTTTCCGCTAATAGCCTTCAGGACATACCATTTAAGATTATTATCAGCCATACCACTCTACCTTAAAAGAGACCATAGATGAAATGCATCAGAGACTCAAAACAGAAGTCCACAAGCCATACGAGCAATGCCAGAATAAGGGAAGCAATCAATACCAGCACTGCACTGTTGGTCAATTCTTTGCGAGTCGGCCAACTTACCTTGTACACTAATTCTGTGTAAGACGCCTTAATGTTGTCAATTATCTTCATATCATGTAGATTTTTCGTTGTTTATATTCGTCGAAAAAGACCCCAGATAGCACACCTGTGTTAACCGAAGTCCATACATCACGAATAAATTTGCACGGAAGGAGAGGCTCGAACTCCCGACACCTGGTTTTGGAGACCAGTGCTCTACCAACTGAGCTACTTCCGTTCACTTCTTTCAAAGGAGCGAGATGTCAGTTACACCCATCTCCTTTGAAAGACGCTTTTATTAGTCAAGCAATTTGGTAATCTGACCGGAACCTACGGTACGACCACCCTCACGGATAGCGAAACGCAGACCTTCCGAGCAAGCAACCGGATAGATCAACTTGACAGTGATCTCAAGGTTATCGCCAGGCATTACCATCTCAGTTCCTTCGGGAAGAGTAATCTCACCGGTAACATCCATCGTACGGATGTAGAACTGAGGACGATAGTGGTTGTGGAACGGAGTATGACGCCCGCCTTCCTCTTTCTTCAAGATATAAACCGAAGCCTTGAACTCGCTGTGTGTTTTAACAACACCCGGGTGGGTGATAACCATACCACGGCGGACTTCGCTCTTGTCAATACCACGGAGAAGAAGACCTACGTTGTCACCAGCCTCACCTTGATCAAGAAGTTTACGGAACATCTCAACACCGGTAACAACTGATTTCTTATCTTCACCCAAGCCCAAAATTTGAACCTCATCACCAACCTTGACAACACCCGTCTCAATACGACCGGTAGCAACAGTACCACGACCGGTAATAGAGAACACATCCTCAACAGGCATCAAGAAAGGTTTGTCAATAGCACGAGGAGGAAGTTGAATCCATGTATCAACTGCGTCCATAAGTTCCATAACCTTGTCTTCCCACTCTTTCACACCATTCAATGCACCGAGAGCGGAACCACGAATAATAGGAGTGTTGTCACCATCGAAATCGTAGAAGTTAAGGAGTTCGCGCATTTCCATCTCAACAAGATCGAGCATTTCAGGATCGTCAACCATATCGCACTTGTTCATGAAAACAACCAAGCGGGGTACGTTTACTTGGCGAGCCAAAAGGATGTGCTCACGAGTTTGAGGCATAGGACCATCCGTAGCAGCAACAACGATGATTGCACCATCCATCTGAGCAGCACCGGTTACCATGTTCTTTACATAATCGGCGTGACCCGGGCAGTCAACGTGTGCATAGTGACGATTAGCGGTTTCGTACTCAATGTGAGCAGTATTGATGGTAATACCACGCTCTTTCTCTTCGGGAGCATTATCAATCTGATCGAAAGACTTAACTTCCTCGCTACCGAATCCTCTCTCATGGAGAACTTTGGAGATAGCAGCGGTCAAAGTAGTTTTACCGTGATCAACGTGACCAATGGTACCAATGTTCACGTGTGGTTTCGAACGGTCAAATTTTTCTTTTGCCATAATTCTAGAATTTAGTTATTAACGTTAATACTATAAGTTTACACATTCTTTTTCTACACAAAACAGCGTCCCCACAAAGCAGAAACACTCCGAACTTGCATAGTTGTTTTTCTATGAGCTGTTGGCGGGAGTTGAACCCGCGACCTCATCCTTACCAAGGATGCGCTCTACCACTGAGCTACAATAGCAACACCTTCCCTGTCCGATGCGATACACACGCAAAGACAAATCACAAAAGGATTTTGAGCGGAAAACGGGACTCAAACCCGCGACCCCCAGCTTGGAAGGCTAGTGCTCTATCGACTGAGCTATTTCCGCAATTGCCTGCAGAGGCACTCTCAAGCAAACTCCTTTATACCAAAAAGAATCCTTGTATCAGCCATCCTGACTCATGCAAGAATTCTTCATTCAAGCGAAAGGAGTGGGTAGTGATGGATTCGAACCACCGAAGCGATTACGCAGCAGATTTACAGTCTGCCCCATTTGGCCACTCTGGAAACTACCCTCACAAAATTCAGTATTCTACACGGCACGCACCCGTGCCTACTCAATTCCGCTTTCTTCTGAGCCTCTTGTCGGATTCGAACCAACGACCCCGAGATTACAAATCACGTGCTCTGGCCAACTGAGCTAAAGAGGCAATAACAACTTCGATTCACTATAAAATCAAAAGCCAACAATACTTCGCTCAATCCGTACTTTGCACTGCTCGTCGGAAAAGCGGTGCAAAAGTACGGTTATTTTTTGAACTACCAAAACATTTCGGTAAAAAAATGCTTTTCTTACATTTTTTCTTTCAACCTCTCCAACTGGCGCTCAGCAGCGGCAAGCGTCTCATCAACCCCCTGTTCAAAGGTATCACACACCTTCTGGGCAAAAACATCCTGCCCAAGTCCGAGTATGCGCAACTGCGTTTCCTTGTTCATTGCCGCCTCCCGTTTGGTAACCGTGAGACGGAATTCCATCTCAGCCCCATCCGGAAGATTTTTATTATACTTCTTGGTCTTCTTTTCAATGTAAAGATTCAGTTTTTCCGTCATGTCGAAATTGACAGCATAGACATTGAGTTTCATAGCATCCTCCTTTTTTTGTTCGGTTAATGATTCAAGTATTCTTCAGGGACATTCATACAGTCCCATCTTGTGTTCTTATTCATCCTTCTTTGCTTTGTTCCGCGGGTGAGCCGCAGTATACGCTTTCTTCATCTGCTCAAAAGTGACATGTGTATAAACCTGCGTAGCCGCAAGACTTGCATGCCCCATGAGCGTCTTGATCGTATTGATATCGGCACCATTGTCCAGCATGGCGGTGGCAAACGTGTGCCGCAACACGTGCGGCGATTGTTTTTTTTGCGAACTTACCTCCTTCATGCGCTCATGCACTACGGTATAAACCGTGGATGCATTGATACGCTGCCCTTTTTTCGTCAAGAACAAGGCATTATCGCAACGGTCCGGATATTGCTCATCCCGCCATTGCTGATACTGCAAAATCTGTTCCAAAAGGGCATCACCGACAGGCACGATACGCTGTTTCCTGCGTTTGCCGAAAACACGGATCTGTTTTGACAGAAAATCAACATCTTCATCCGACAACGCTACAAGTTCGGCACGCCTCATTCCCGTCTGATAAAGCATCTCTATAATAAGATTATCCCTTACGGAAATGAAATCATCGGCAAAACGTTCCAATTCCCGTTCCTGCCGCATCTCCCGCTCCTTGTAGAAAACAGGCAGAGGCTTGGATATCTTCGGACTCAGCACCAACTGCGTAGGATTGTGATCCGCAGTACTGACACGGAGACAATATTTCCAGAAAGAACGCAACGAAGAAAGTTTGCGGCGGACACTCCGTGCGGAAATCCCATTGTCCATAAGCGTAATGAGCCATTCTTTTATATCGTCATCCGTCACGGAATCCGGATCAAAAACGGCAAAATCAACATGCAGAAAAGAACAGAACTCCTCCAAATCGTGACGATACGCCGAAACTGTCAGTTGCGAATAGCGTCGCTCAACCTGCAGGTACTCCAAAAAATGTTCTATATATCCTCCTTGCCTGCCCATGGAACAGAAATCACCTTATCTGTACCCTCATTGCTTTTCCTCAAACGGAAAGAGCCCGTAGAGTTCCGCATCAATCTTATTGGTGATAATCTGAAAATCAAGAGGATTGTTTTCAAACTTCACATGGTCAGCGTCAATGACTAACAATTTGCCCTTGTAATCAGAAATCCAACGTTCGTACTTGTCATTCAGACCCTTGAGATAGTCAATACGCATCGAACTCTCATACTCGCGTCCCCGTTTCTGAATCTGTGCCACCAGATTAGGAATGGAAGAACGCAGATAAATCAGCAAATCGGGCATCTTGACCAGAGACATCATCAAATCGAACAGGTCGCAATAGTTGTCAAAGTCACGGTCGGACATATTGCCCTGCTCGTGCAAGTTGGGGGCGAAAATTTTGGCATCCTCATAGATCGTTCTGTCCTGTATAATGGTCTCCTTACACTTGGAAATGTCCACCACATCCTGAAAGCGTTTGTTCAGAAAATAGATTTGCAGATTGAACGACCAACGGGACATATCGGCATAAAAATCTTCCAGATAAGGGTTGAAGTCAACCGATTCGTAACGCGGTGTCCAACCATAATACTTGGCCAACATGCGTGTGAGCGTTGTTTTTCCGCTTCCGATATTTCCTGCAATAGCGATATGCATACTATGAGAAATTAAAAATTCGTATATTACGTTTATTAAAACAATCCGAACAATTGCGCATCAATTTTATTGACGATTTGCTGAAAGTGCAACGGATTATGCTGAAAGTCAAGATTATCGGATTCTATCACCAGCACTTTTCCATGGTACTTATGAAATATAAAGTCATCATACCGCTCATTCAACCCCTGAAGATAATCCAACTGCATGGTCTGTTCATAGTCGCGACCCCGTTTTTGAATCTGCGCCACCAAGGCAGGGACACTCTTCCGCAGATAAATCATAAGATCAGGGTAACGCGTAAGCGACATCATCAGCCGGAACAATTCCATATAGGTGGTATAATCGCGATCGGAAAGATTGCCCATGGAATAGTTGTTCTCCACAAAGACATACACCCCCTCAAAAATAGAGCGATCCTGAATAATCGTCTTTTGAGACTTGGCAATTTCCAGAACATCCTTGAAACGCTCTTTCAGAAAATAAGTCTCCAGACAAAACGACCAGCGTGGAATATCGGCATAATAATCTTCCAAATAAGGATTGACGCAAACAGGTTCATAACGGGCCTCCCAACCATAGTGCTTCACAAGCATTTGGGTAAGAGTGGTTTTGCCGGCACCAATATTTCCTGCTATCGCAATATGCATTGCCTTAATTGGAGAAATGTTCTTTACACGGCAAAGGTATAAAATATAATCGGTATCGGCAAACGGAAGTATTCATCAACCTCACTTAACCCCATCCGGCCAATCTTTCCAATCCGCCCGATTAGCCCTATCTGTCCAATTTGCCCATCTGCCCTATTTGTCCAACCTGTCCTATCTGTCTCATCCATCCCATTAGTCCTATAGTCCATTAGTCCTATAGTCCATTAGTCCTACCTGTTCCATCCTCCTTAGGACTGCTCGAACAACTAGAACGTCCTATAACGCCTATTAAATAGTGCAAAACCGCATATCAGCCGGTCAGTTCCTCCTGTATTGTGTCGCTATCCCCTCTCTTTAGCCCCCCTCTTTTAAGGGACGGCACTGAAAAAGTCTCCGCCAAAAGAAAGCAGGCTCCCGCCCATAATGCGGAAGCCTGCAAAGCAAAATCAGAAACGTCTGTTATCGGAGTTGCGCACCGAGAACGTTGTACTCTGCACCGTTCTTGATAATCACTACCTGTCCGTTGCGCAGCACTTTCTGTGCTTTTGCGTCGTCAGCAATAGTGTTGCTCAGAGCGGTCGGCGACAGAGTGAAAGTGATGTTGAACTGACGTGCGTCCGTGCTGATAAATTGCGCCGTGAACGAGTTGTCCGCTGCCAACACGATGTTTGCACTTACAATGTCAATAATGTATTGAGTTTGCATATCAGCCAGATAACTGTAGGAGGCGCTGTTTATACTATAGATGTCGTCCATTGTGTATGTGCCGGCACCATTGCTGGAAAGTAGCAGCGAAATAGCATAATTCTCATCAGAAGCCTCAAAGTAAGTCAAACCATATTCGGCGTATGTATCTTTGTCCACCGTGCCGGTGAGTGCTACATCAATCGTCTGGGTCGGAGTCGGAATGTAGTATTTCATTACTATGTGGTAGATATTGCCGTCCTTTCCCATTACGGACGCCTCTACGATGGTTGTGTCTGCAGACAGACTGACGTTTACCGTGTTGCTGTCATATTCTTTGGCGTAGATATAGGTCTCTCCGTCAGAGGTAACGGCGGTGTAGGTGTAGTCGATGTCTGCTTTGCCGAAAGTGCCGGTCAGATGATTGGCATTAACGCATACCGACGCATAGTAGGCGGTCGATGAACCCGTAATCTGGAACCATGCATCCTCGGTGTCAGCGGTGTTGTCAGTCAGGATACTTACGCCGGGAATGATTACATCAATGGTCTTGCCGGTCGGTACAAATGGGGCATCATTCAGTTCGATAAGGCAGTCTTGGAAACTGTTGACTCCAAAATACGAACCAACCCCCAAGTCGTAGTAGTAATACAACTTATAGTTGATGGCATTCATATTAGCCACGGCATAGTCCAACTCCATAGTGTAGATCTGTCCGTTGGCGCATACGGCATTCAGCGCAAAGTGATAGTTCGGGGCTACGTAGGTGACAGCCAGCGAACCCGACTTAATGTCGGTCGTGTCGCCTGCTGCAACCACGACCTTACCACCCAACAGAGAATAGGTGCCTACCAATTTTGTACTGTCGCTGTTGGCCTTAACAACAACGGATGCTGCAAAATCTTCTCCGCTGTAGAAATAAAAATCGTACATCGCATAACTGCCCCCCGTAATAGAAGAAGGACCGAACAGCGCCTCTGCGCCGTCGGCTACAATCTTTCCGTTGCTCACAGCAGCAGGGGCTTTCTTGATACCCGTTGTAGGGGCGGCTATCACACGGTTGTGGTTGAAACTCGTGTACTCAACGGCGGGGAATGTTGTATTTACCCCACCCATGTTCTTTTTGGCTACCCGAGTGGCAAACTGCGGGGCGGCACTTGCGCTCAATACCATAGCGGCTGCGCATACAAGAGAGAAAAGTTTTTTCATAAATGTATTGTTTTTTTGTTTGTTAAAAAAACTAATCCGACACTGCCTATGCAATAATTATGCAATCAATACAGTAAAATCGATTGCAAAAGTACAGAACTTTTTTCGGGATGCGCAACACTTTGTACTTTTTTTTCGAGAAAGTGAAACAATTTGTCTGTTTGCTGTATGATTATGCAATTATACAATTATGCAAACGGTCTGGCAGAGCGTGTGAATGGTACATTGAAGACGGAATGGATTTATCCTTTGCCGTTGCCCAAAGACCTGCAAGAGGCGCAAGAATAGATTGCACATATCGTGGACTTATACATAATGTACGCCCGCGTATGAGCCTGAAAATAGAATACCGATGTCGGTCTATTTGGACTACCCGCACATCGTACCCGCTGTCCGATGGCAGAACTTGCAGGCTGAAAAATATGCCGAAACGGCATATTTTTAGAAAAAGAAAGCAACCTTTGTCAAAACAATGTCAACTTATCCGACGACAGGGTCACTTTTATACGTATTTTAACAAACCAAACACGTAACCGAGTCAACTTCAAAACGTACAAAGCAGCCGGCATATATCCTGCATATCTCCGGCATATATCTCGCTATTCTCTATATGTCTTTCTTATGTCATTCTTATGCAATTCTTATGTGATTCTTATGTGATTCTTATGATATTACCTAATCACTTCCGAAGCAAAACCGAAAGAATATAGCGGGAATAACCTGTTGGCGGAATTAATTTGCAAAGCGAGGGTCAGAGGATCTGTTTCTTCCGGCATGGTGTCGGGCAACTTGTATTTTTGGCAACGCCCGACGTAAATCAATCCGTAGGTTAAGGCTGCTCATAGCCCCTCTCTGAGGGAGTTGGGGGAGTCTTTTGGGTTTCCTTCCTTTTGGTCAGGCAAAAGAAAAGAAAGGTATATAAAATTATATCTCTTATTGTTCGGATGCGGTTATCATTGGGCGATGGCTCCGCTGTTTTATTATATCATTTTTTTTACGTACCTTTGCACCCTCTCTGTATTGAGAGTACAAAGGTGCGCAGATTCTTGCAAACCAACAAAATAGAAATAGTATATATGCAGCAAAAAATCAGAAACATTGCTATCATCGCTCACGTTGACCACGGCAAAACGACTCTGGTCGACAAGATGCTCTACACCGCACACCTCTTTCGCGACAACGAACAGAAAGGTGAACTCATTCTGGACAACAACGAACTGGAGCGGGAGCGGGGTATCACAATCTTGGCAAAGAACGTAAGCATCAACTATAAAGGATACAAAATCAACATTATTGACACCCCGGGACACGCCGATTTCGGAGGTGAAGTGGAACGTGTACTCAATATGGCTGACGGTGTTTTGCTGTTGGTTGATGCGTTCGAAGGTCCTATGCCGCAAACACGCTTTGTCTTGCAAAAGGCTTTGCAGATGAATCTTAAACCCATTGTGGTTATCAACAAGGTGGACAAACTCAATTGCCGACCCGATGAAGTGCAGGAAGCAGTATTCGACCTCATGGTCAATCTTGATGCCACCGAAGACCAATTGGACTTCCAGACCATCTACGGTTCTGCCAAAAACGGATGGATGTCAACCGATTGGCACAAACCAACCAACGACCTCACGGCACTTATGGACGCTATCATTGAGTATATTCCTGCACCGCAGATGCTCGAAGGAACACCCCAGATGCTGATCACTTCTCTCGACTACAATCCCTACGTCGGACGTATCGCCGTCGGACGTGTACACCGCGGTACACTCAAAGACGGCATGAACGTCACTCTGGCAAAGAAAGACGGCACTATGGTCAAGACCAAAATCAAAGAGTTGCACACGTTCCAGGGCATGGGACATGTCAAAACCGACGAAGTGAAAAGCGGGGATATATGTGCATTGATCGGTATCGACGGGTTTGAGATAGGCGATACTATCTGTGATTACGAAAATCCGGAACCGCTCAAGCCCATTGCTATTGACGAGCCGACCATGTCAATGGTTTTCACTATCAACGATTCGCCTTTCTTCGGACAAGACGGTAAGTTTGTCACTAGCCGCCATATTCAGGACAGGTTGAACAAAGAGTTGGAAAAGAACCTTGCCTTACGGGTGGAAAGAGGTACCGATGAGAACTCATGGCACGTGTTCGGACGGGGTGTACTGCATCTCTCCGTCTTGATTGAGACTATGCGCCGCGAAGGCTACGAACTGCAAGTGGGGCAACCGCAAGTAATCATCAAGGAAATCGACGGAGTCAAGTGCGAACCGGTCGAGCAACTCACCGTCAACACTCCCGAAGATTGCTCCGGCAAGATTATAGAATATGTCTCCACTCACAAGGGAGACATGACCAAGATGGAAATGGTCAACGACCGTGTGCAACTCGAGTTCACCATCCCTTCACGAGGCATCATCGGTATGCGTACATACGTTATGAATGTCTCGGCGGGAGAAGCCATCATGGCACACCGCTTCCTGGAGTTCCAACCCTATAAGGGAGAAATTACAAAACGCAATAATGGCTCTCTTATTGCAATGGAAAGCGGCACGGCGTATGCCTATGCATTGGATAAACTGCAAGACCGCGGACGGTTCTTCATCAATCCGGGAGAAGAAGTCTATGCAGGACAGGTTGTGGGAGAGAACGCAAAGGAAGGCGACATCGTGATCAACGTCACAAAATCCAAAAAACTCACCAATATGCGATCCAAGTCTGCCGACGACAAAGCGGTATTGCCTCCTCCCATTATCTTCTCCCTCGAAGAGGCGTTAGAATATATCAAAGAAGATGAATATGTAGAGGTGACACCCGCACACATGCGTATCCGAAAAATCATATTGGACGAAACAGAGCGCAAACGTGCCAAACTCCGTTCCGACAACGACTGAACATAATGAACATAATAAGAAACTGATAAATATTTGAATCATGCAAGTAGTAAAGAAAGACATTGACCAACTCAATGCTACTCTGACGATCACGATCGAACCTGCCGACTATCAGGAAAACGTAGCCAAGCAGTTGAAAGACATTCGTCACAAGGCTAATATACCGGGATTCCGCCCGGGTATGGTGCCGGCTTCCCTCGTAAAGAAAATGTACGGCAAGGCTGTACTCGGCGAAGAAGTAAACAAGGCCATCAACGATGGCATTTACAACTACATCAAGGAGCAGAAACTGAACATCCTGGGCGAACCCCTCCCCAATGAAGAGGCTACTCCTGCCATTGACTGGGACAACGATGACACATTCAACTTCGCTTTCGACATAGCCCTTGCTCCCGTTTTCGACGCCACCTTGACCGCCAAGGATACACTTACCTACTACGACATTGAAGTAGAGGACAAAATGGTTGACGAACAGGTGAATGCCTATGCCGCTCGTTTCGGTTCGTATGTACCCGCCGAGCAGGTGGAAGCCGACGATATGGTAAAGGGTGTTCTCACCGAGCAAAAGGAAGGAGGAATCCACAAAGAAGGTGCCGTTCTCTCACCGCGCTATATGGCGGATGACAAACAGAAAGAATTGTTCATCAATGCCAAGAAAGGCGATGTCATCACATTCAATCCCATGAAGGCTTATGGCAACGAAGCAGAAGTGGCTTCTATGCTGGGAATCAAGAAAGAGGAAGTCAAAGACCATGAGGGCGATTGCACTTTCGAGGTAACCGAAATAACCCGTCACGAACCGGCACCTGTTGATGCCGAGTTGTTCGCCAAAGTATATGGCAAAGATGCTGTTGCCAACGAAGAAGAATTCCGTACACGTATTCGCGAGGAGATCAAGAAAAACTTCACCGATGATGCCAACTACAAGTTCGGATTGGATGCCAAAGCGGCTGTCCTCAAGAAAATGGAAGGACTTGCTTTCCCTGACGCTTTCTTGAAACGTTGGGTTCTTGCTACAAACAGCAATCTCACTCCCGAAAAACTGGACGAGGAGTACCCCGCAATGCTCAATGAACTCCGTTGGAACCTCGCAGTGGACCAATTGGCTGAACATTTCTCCGTTAAAGTTGAGAAAGAAGACATTGAAGCCTATGCCAAAGAGATTACCCGTATGCAGTTTATGCAATACGGACTGGCAGGCGTGGACGATGCCATCCTGACTCAGTATGCCAACGAAATGCTCAAGAAAGAAGACCAACTGCGCGGCATTGCAGAGCGTGTCCGCGAAAACAAAGTCTTCGAAGCATTGAAGGGTGTTGTCAAATTGAAGACAAAAACAATCTCACACGAAGAGTTTGGCAAGTTAATGAAAGCCTGAACGGAAGATAGAGACTGTAACTCTGTTTGCTCATAAAAGAAGAGGGTACCCCGCAGCGGAGTACCCTCTCTTCTTATGCTTTCCTCAAAAGATTATCGTTTCGGAAAGAAACAGTCACTATGGGTACTGGTTTTTCCCGCCTACCCTACCAAAGCGGCAGTGTCCGTGGCAATCATCAGTTCCTCATCGGTCGGAATAACGCACACTTGCACCTTGCTGTCCTGCGTGGACAGCAAGGCTTCCTTTCCTCGGGAAACGGCGTTCACTTCCTCGTTCAGAGTAATACCCAAGTAGGAAAGCCCCTTGATGATTTCTCTGCGTATATACGTATCGTTCTCACCGATACCTCCGGTAAAGGCTATGATGTCCACACCGTTCATGGCAGCAGCGTATGCACCGATGTATTTGACAACACGATAGATAAACATCTTCCTTGCAAGGTCTGCACGCTTGTTTCCCGCCTTCACGGCAGCATCTATATCACGTGCATCCGATGATACACCCGACACGCCTGCCAAACCCGACTTCTTGTTCACCAAGGTGGAAAACTCTGCTGTCGTAAGATGTTCCTTGTCCATTATGTACATGGCTGCACCCAAGTCAAGATCACCGGCACGTGTTCCCATCATCAAGCCCTCCACAGGAGTAAGTCCCATACTGGTGTCCACCGATTCTCCGTATAGTACTGCTGCGCAACTGCCGCCGTTGCCTATATGGGCGGTAATCACTTTCTTTGACTTTGGGTCTGCTCCCAAAAACTCACACACACGCTTTGATACATAGCGATGCGAAGTGCCATGGAAACCATAACGGCGGATGGCATATTTCTCATAGAGTTCATAAGGGATGGCATACATGTAGGCATAGTCGGGCATTGTTTGATGGAACGCCGTGTCAAACACCGCCACTTGAGGAACTCCGGGGAGTGTCTTGCTGATAGCATCTATACCTTTCAAATTGGCAGGGTTGTGCAACGGAGCTAACTCTGCACACTGTACAATCTCACGGCGCACCTCATCCGTGATGAGAACCGACTTGTTGAAACGCTCGCCGCCATGTACTACACGATGTCCCACCGCATTGATTTCGTCCAAACTTGCAATGCACCCGATATTCTTGTCCGTCAGTGTTTGCAGTATCAACTCAATGCCGATGGTGTGTTCGGGCATGGGTTTGTCAATCTGCACTTTCTCTCCGTTTGGCAATTTGACCATAAGGAAAGAATCCGGAAGACCTATTTTCTCCACGCCGCCTTGTGCTATAACGGCTTTCTTCTCCATCTCAAAGAGTTTGTACTTGATGGACGAACTGCCGCAATTCAATACTAATATCTTCATTATACTCACTATTTGATAGCCTGATTGGCTGTTATTATTATCATTTGTACGATGTCATCCACCTTGCAGCCGCGGCTCAAGTCGTTCACGGGAGCGGCTATACCTTGCAGAATAGGACCAATGGCATTGGCTCCTGAGAAACGTTCCACCAACTTGTAACCTATGTTACCTGCCTGCAAGTCGGGGAAAACAAGTACGTTTGCCTTTCCTGCCACAGGGCTGCCGGGGGCTTTGAGTCTGCCTACTGTCTCCACAAGAGCCGCATCTGCCTGCAACTCGCCGTCCAGAGCCAAGTCAGGAGCCATCTCCTTCGCCAAATGAGTAGCCTCCGTCACCTTGTCTATCAGTTCGTGCTTGGCACTTCCTTTGGTTGAGAACGAAAGCATGGCAACCCGTGGTTCTATGCCTGCCAACGTACGAGCCGTTTCTGCAGTGGATATGGCTATCTGCGCCAACTCCTGTGCATTCGGGCATGGGTTGACAGCACAATCGGCAAATACCAGGAAGCCGTCCTCGCCCAACTGATGAGCAGGGGTAAACATCAGAAATGCACCCGACACTATACCAACTCCCGGTTTGGTCTTCAGAATCTGGAATGCAGGGCGGATGGTGTCGGCAGTTGTACCTCTTGCACCTGCCAGTTCGCCGTCGGCATCCCCGCTCTTTATCATCAAACAACCCAAATAGAGAGGATCTTGCGCCTTCAGGCGGGCTTCTTCTTCCGTCATCCCCTTCTTCTTCCTCAGTTCATAGAGCAATTGGGCGTAGCCCTCCATGCGGGGATCCGTCTTAGGATTGAGAATCTCGGCTTGTGAGATATACTCATAACCCTTGTCGTGTGCCATTCCCTTGATCTTGTCGGGGTCACCGATAAGGATTAACTTCGCCACTTTGTCCCGAAGAATAATGTTTGCCGCCTCCAAGGTACGGGGTTCGTCTCCTTCGGGCAACACAATGCGCTGAGGATTAGCCTGCGCACGCTTAAGCATTTGTTGTAGTATGTCCATTGTTGTGAATACTGTATTATGGTTATAAAATTATGTTACTTTCTTGTTCTTACTCCTTTGATTTCTTTTTGAGCCGTTTCACTTCCGTTTCCAAGCGGGCTATCTCTTTCTCCTGGTTATTGATGGTGGTGAGCAACTCGTTCAGTTCTTCGTTGTCGATCGTGGTAGGATACTGCTCGTCCACCAACTGAAGGAAGTCGGCAAGTACGTTCATATAGTTAGTGAATGCCTCATAAGCCGACTCGTAGTTTGTTCCTTCGGCATCCACATGGTTCATGTAGCGGAGATGATCAACGGCTTGAAGCAACAGCCAATCCCGTTTGAGCCGTTTGTCCTGGCAGAGATGCACCCGTTCCGCCACTGCATAAAGTTTGTGGATGGCTTCCTGCTGCAAGTCATTGCCATTGTAGGGAGCCAGGTCTTTGGCTTCACCTGCCCACGTGAGCGGATAAGGAACGGAGACAGAATCAACCGAAGTAAGTTTTCTGGCAACTTCCTGCGGCATCATGAAGCCGATGTTCTTCTCCAGCAGATAGTAGGGCAAGGCTTTCATGAAATCAAATATACCCGTTCCCGCCTGCTGGCGGATACCGAATGTTTCCGCTCCCATCCAAATGTTTACGATGGGTTCTTCCTGCGGCAACCCGTCGATAATCCGGGCAAACTTGGGCGCATCCATCGGGTAGCGGTGCCATGCAGGATCCGAGAAGTGGAATGCCAACTCGTCGCTGAGAGCGGTATTGCGGAGCAACACCTTCAGTTTGGGTGCTGCAACCGACGAATAAAGATAGTCGGGAGATTTCCAACTGAGGATATGCTTCGCCCCTTCCGTCATGACCGCCTTATAACCGAGTTTCGACAGATCCCCTGCTATCTCGTCGGAAAAGAGCAGTTCGGTATTCCAAACGGTGGTTGACTTCTGTGCAAACAACTCCTGCGTGAGGTGCTGATGTGCTTTGAGTTGCTCTTCAAACTCATTCTGATTGTACACAGCCGCCAACGAATAGGCATAAGGAGTTGCCACAAACTCCACGCACTTGGTGGCTGCAAGTTCCTTCAGCAGGTCAATCATTTCAGGAACAAACTGCTCCAACATCTCGAGCATAATACCCGATACACTGATGGCGCACTTGAACTTGCCGTTTGATACTTGGATCATTTCCTTCAGAGTGCGGCACAGAGGAATATACGATGTTTGGCAGAGCCAGGTGATATTATCCTCGGTCTGCATGTCATCATAATAGTAATGATCCTGTCCTATTTCAAAGAAGCGATAACGTTTCAGCCTGTACGGAGCATGGAGACTGAAACAGAAACATATATTCTTCATATTAACCGATTTTGCTGTTGTTGATTATAGTGTATGATTGATAACTCCATCATAGATGGCTCTGACCTTGAGTCCTGCATCATACCATCTGATATTCCCGACTTCTTTACGCCCTAATTCCCGAAGGCTCTTATACATGGCAGGATACTTCACTATGGAATAGACAGCGTCCGCCATGGCGTCAATGTCCCAATAGTCTGTTTTGATGGCGTGCTGCAGGATCTCGGCACAGCCGGACTGCTTCGAGATGATGGTGGGCGTACCCACTTGCATTGCCTCAAGCGGGGAGATACCGAACGGTTCGGATACGGAGGGCATGATATAGACATCGCTTTCCGCCAACATCTCCTGCACCTGCCGCCCCCGCAAGAATCCCGTGAAGTGGAAACGGTCGGCTATACCGCGGCGCGCCACGAGGTCGATCATCTGATTCATCATGTCGCCCGAACCAGCCATAACAAACCGTACGCCCTTGGTTTTCTGCAACACTCTTGCCGCCGCCTCCACAAAATACTCAGGGCCCTTCTGCATAGTGATGCGCCCGAGGAATGTAACCACCTTGTCCTTGCGCAGGGTCTTGGTGAAAGATTCCACATCTTTCAGGGGTTCGACGGCATTGTGAACCGTGGAGACCTTGCGGGGATCCTGTCCATATTTTTCGATAACCGTCTGGCGAGTGAGATTGCTGACACAGATGATATGGTCGGATTCGTCCATTCCCCGTTTCTCGATAGCGTAAACCGTGGGGTTGACATTTCCGCGCGAGCGGTCGAAATCGGTGGCATGCACATGTATGACAAGCGGTTTGCCCGATATATGCTTGGCAAATACCCCTGCGGGATAGGTCAGCCAATCGTGCGAGTGTATGATATCGAAATCCAACTGATGTGCCAAGACGCTTGCCACCGCTTCGTAGTTACTGATCTCCTCCAGCAGATTATCAGGGTAACGCCCTGAGAAAGCGATGCAGCCGAGGTCATCGGTTCCTATCCTGCGATAGTCGTAGTGGATTCCCTGACGAAGATAGAAATACTCATCGGCACTCATGCGTCCTTGCAACCGCCTATTGACATACTCCCACGAGTTTTCTTTCCACACGACGGGGACCGTATCGGCACCTATAATCCGCAGGAAGGACTGATCTTCATCGCCCCATGGTCTGGGTATGACAAAGGTGATGTGCATATCGGGTTGTTGCGCCATACCTTTGGTAAGTCCGTAACTGGCAGTACCTAATCCTCCCAATATATGCGGCGGGAATTCCCACCCAAACATCAATGCTTGCATAGTGACGAGATATTAGTTAGTTGATTGCGCATTATCATTGTTCCATTGTCCGAGAGTGTGTATGACACTGATGACGGCAGCCACGCTTGGTGCGTAACTCATTCCTCCGTGACCATTGTATGGCGGGTTTCCGTCGTAAAGTTCGTTGAGCGTACCGATGCACAATTCAGACATTTCCACCTCGTATCCCACGAGCAGCCGCTCCATAAAACTGCGCCCGCTTTGTTTATAGAGGTTCAGGTAGGCACTTGCATACGCTGCCACAGTACACGGCCAAACGGGTCCATTGTGAAAATTACGGTCTCTTTCCAACTGCCCGCCCACATAGACAGGGCGGTAGTTTCCGCTCTTCGGCGAGAGTGTACGCAAGCCGCGGGGCGTCAGCAGTTCCTTGGTACATATATCGACCACCGCCTTTTTCTGTTTGCGGTCCAAGGGTGAGAACGGCAGTGAAGCCGCCCATATCTGATTCGGCCGTACTTCTTTGTCGCAATAGGCATCCACGACATAATCGTACAGATAGACTCCGTTCCAGAATACATTCACAAAAGAGTTCTTTGCCAAACCCGCCTGCGACTCCAAGAGGTCGGCTTCGTGGAGTCGTTGGTTCTCACGAAGAAGACTTGCCGTGAAGCACAGTGCGTTGTACCACAAAGCATTAATCTCCACCACATAGCCGGTACGGGGTGTGATAGGTTTGCCGTTTTCCACCGCATTCATCCATGTAGCCGGACGGTCTTTCCCATCGACATAGACCAAGCCATTGGCATGCACCCACAGACGAGGATGCCGCTGTTTGCGGATGAAATCCATCACTTTTGCGCAAATATCCCCATACTTTTGCGCAGCCTGCTTGAGCGAATAGAAGATGGCGTATTGCTGTATCGCCCGAACGAACCACAGAAGCACATCCGGTTCGTCCATACCTTGCAAGGGAGTATGCGCCGAAGGGTCTTCCAAGAAGGAGGACACTTCCTCTATTGCTGTTTTATCCATGATAGCCTCCCAGTATTCGGGGCGATTGATCATAAGCGTACAGGATGGGAGAGAGAAGAACTGTTCGCGTGCAGATGCCTTGAACCAAGGATAGCCTGCCAAGAGATGACACTTGTCGCCCTCCCGCTTATAGAACTGTCCCGCCGAGTTCTTCAAGCATGCGAACATATCTGTCCGCACGATACGCCGCTGAAGTTCTTTTTCCCAAATCGGCTTGAGCGTACGCGGTACGACAGGTGTAATACCTGCCGCGAAGATGACCGATTCGCCTTTCTTCACAGGCAACTCGAAATAACCCGGCACGAAGAGGTCTTCCTTGTAATCGAAGCCCCGTTCTCTTTCTTTCATATACTCTATATTCTTATACCAAAGCGGATTATGCTGATACTCGACCGCCTTGGAGAACTGCATATAGAGCGCAGGGAAATTCGGATACATCCGGCAAGCCCCACCATTAACGACAGGTTGGCAGTCCGTGTTTGCCAGACTATTTTCGTGTGTCAGCGAATTGACACAACGGAAAGCAAGGAACGGACGGAAGCGAAGCCGTGTGGGGGAATGCGCTTCCAGCAGCGTATAGCGGATCAATACGCGCGGTTCGAAACTCACAAGCATCCGTTCCTTGGAAAGGATGACTCCGCCCACCCTGTAGATTGTACGGCTTATGACTTCACAGTCGAACTGCCGGATATACTTATGCCCGTTGGGTGCAAAAACGTTGTCGCCGTACTGGTGTATGCCAAGATTAAACTCCGCCCCATGCTGAATGACCGTTTCGTCGAGGGAACTGAGCAGAACATAGTTGTCGTCGCTCAATTCGGGGAGCGGCAGCACCAACTGACCATGATACTTGCGCGTATTGCAATCGACGAGGGTGGTGCTATTGTACGCCCCTGCCCGATTGGTACGAATCATTTCTTTACTCAGCGACCGTTCCAAGTTATTAAGGAGAGTTTTATCGAAATTAAGGTATGACATAAACGAGATCAGTTATATTTACCATCGAACCGTACTTGTGCATCGTTGACGAACTGCCGTATCTGCTGTTCGCAATCCTTCCTGCAAACGAGCAAGGCATTATCCGACTCCGCTACGATATAGTCGTCCAGCCCCTGAATGACCGCCAACTTTCCTTTGGGAAGTACCACGATATTATCATGGCTGTCATAGAACGCCGTTTCACATCTGAGCGAGACATTTCCCGCTCCGTCTTTCCCGGACTGTTCGTAGAGAGATCCCCACGTTCCCAGATCGCTCCAACCGAAATCAGCCGCCAACACATAGACGTTGTCCGCCTTTTCCATCAAGCCATAGTCGATAGAGATATTAGCACAAGACGGGAACATTTCCTGTATGAATTCCTCTTCGGCATCGGTACCCATGAACCGTTCGCCTGCACGGAATTTGTCCCATATATCCGGAAGATAGGTTTGCATTGCCTTCGTAATAGCCTTCAAGTTCCAGAGGAACATTCCCGAGTTCCAGAGAAATTCGCCGCTCCGCAGGAACATTTCCGCCAGTTCCCGATTTGGTTTTTCCGTGAACGTTTTCACCTTGCGTACTCCGCAGAGGGAGTTTTCGGTATCAATCTGGATATATCCATAGCCTGTTTCAGGCCGTGTTGCTTTCATACCCAAGGTAAGCAGTGCGTCGTTCTCACTGATAAATTCCAAGCCTTCCATGATGGTTGCACGAAAAGACTCTTCCTGCAAAACCAGATGGTCGGACGGCGCAATAACGATATTCGCCTCGTCAGCCATTGCCTGAATACGTGCTACGGCATAAGCGATACAGGGTGCCGTATTCCGCCTTGCCGGCTCGCACAGAACTTGCGTTTCGTCCATCCACGGAAAGCAATCGAGCACCAACTTTTTGTATTGCACATTGGTAACAACAAGGATATGCTCTTTTGGTACGACAGGCAGAAAGCGATCTACCGTAAGTTGCAAAAGCGACTTGCCCGTTCCGAAGAAATCGAGGAACTGTTTGGGCTTGTCCTGCCGGCTATAGGGCCAAAAACGGCTCCCCACTCCGCCCGCCATAATGACGCAAAAGTTATTCGTAATGTTAAGTGACATATCAGGTACTATTGTTAAGTGTTAAGATCCTATTATTTAGCGGCTAATACCTTCATCACCGGCAAGGACACCCATTCGTGATACCAAACCGATTTTTTCACCGCTAAATTACAACATTTTTTCGGAGCGGGCAAATCGGTTTCCCTGTTTTTAGGGTTGTTATGTAACAATTTTTGTAGATAATTTGTCGGGAGGAGAATCCAGTTACGTCTTTCACCCATTATTCCCGGTTATTTGTCTTAGTCATATTTCTTCATGGCAGACATTGCATTTTCATAAAGTTTTAGAGCAGGTTGGCTTTGTAAGTCCAATTAGTTCTGGCTAATTAGTTTATTCGCGACCTCTCGTTCAGGGGTCAATGAGGGGTGCTTGAGTGGTCGCATTAGACAGCATGCCGGAAGGAACAGATCTTCTGACACGCGCTTTGCAAATTAATTCCGCCAACAGGTTATTCCCGCTATATTCTTTCGGTTTTGCTTCGGAAGTGATTAGGTAATATCATAAGAATCACATAAGAATCACATAAGAATCACATAAGAATTGCATAAGAATTGCATAAGAAAGACATATAGAGAATAGCGAGATATATGCTGGATATATGCCGGATATATGCCGGGGATATGCCGGGGATATGCCGGGGATGCCCCCCCCCCCAGCCCCTCCATCCAAAGATGGGGCTAAGAGAGGACGTAGCGACACAATGCAGGAGGAACTGACCGGCTGATATGCGGTTTTGCACTATTTAATAGATGTTATAGGACGTTCTAGTTGTTCGAGAAGTCCTAGGGAGGATGGAACAGGTAGGACTAATAGGACTAATGGGACTAATGGGACTAATGGGACTAATGGGACTAATGGGACTAATGG